>Ga0310813_10000001_pt1 | contig 491184 bp, 437 predicted proteins | sample YN3metagenome_FD_203086 | JGI IMG/M metagenome (GOLD analysis project Ga0310813, IMG submission 203086) | Soil microbial communities from experimental microcosm in Duke University, North Carolina, United States - YN3 | ecosystem: Engineered > Artificial ecosystem > Soil microcosm >... | reverse complement strand
AAGGAAACTTGTGCAGAATCTGCACAAGTTTCCTTCTGAATGACAACTCATAAAGACTCGATAATTTTTATTCATAATCCATAATTTCTACAATGTTCACAGGAATCATAGAAGACTTAGGAAAAGTAGTAAGCGTTCAAAAAGAAAAAGACAATGTTCATTTCGGTATTGAATGTTCTTTTACCCACGAGCTAAAGGTGGATCAGAGCGTGGCACACAATGGGGTTTGCCTGACGGTGACTGCCATACAAGACAAAATTTTTTTCGTAACTGCTATTCATGAAACACTTCAAAAAACCAACCTCGGTACCTGGAACGTGGGTGATTTTGTGAACCTGGAGCGCTGCATGATATTGAACGGTAGACTGGACGGGCATCTGGTACAAGGGCATGTAGACCAAACCGGAATTTGCGTAAGGATCGTAGATCAAAATGGAAGCTGGCTTTTTACTTTTGAATACGATGAATCGAAAGGGAACGTCACGATTGAGAAAGGCTCTATCACTATCAATGGTATCAGTCTTACTGTTGTGAATTCACAACCCAACCAATTCAGCGTTGCCATTATTCCTTATACCTACGAACATACTAATCTCCAATCCTTAAAAGTAGGAAGCGAAGTCAACCTGGAATTTGATCTGATTGGAAAATATATTGCGAGGTTGATGAAAAGGTAAAAAGTTGTGAATATTGAATTATGAGTTATGAATGAAATATATGCAACTCATAATTTATAACTTTTCTTTTCCATTTTTTTATATACCCAGAAATAAAAAAACGCCAACCCCACTCCCACAATTGCTCCTCCTAAAATATCAAAAGGATAATGTACACCAAGATAGACACGGCTTAGCGAGACCAATGCAGCCCAGAGATAAAATAATATAATCCACGGATATTCCTTTTTCAACAATAAAACAAGAAATGTAACAAGTCCAAATGTATTAGAGGCATGCGAAGAAACAAATCCGTATTTCCCTCCACAAGCATCTTTCAGCATATATAGCATCGTATTCACTTCCGGATTATGACAAGGGCGCAATCTTTGAAACAAAGGTTTCATAAGCGAAGAAGCAAAAAGGTCTGTAGAAACTACGGTGAGAATTATAAAAAATAAAATAAGAATACTTGCTTTCTTTTTTTTCCAGATCAAAAAGATCACCAGCAAGATATATAAAGGAATCCATGCCAACCGGTTGGTCACAAAAAGCATTAGGCTATCCAGGAAAGCCGTATGATGGCTGTTGACAGCCAGGAGCATTTTTATATCCAGTTGTTTTAAATATTCCAGCATCAGATCCAGTGAATGTCTTTTTTAAGTTTGGAAAGTGTATATGCCTCTTGGCTTCCTGGCTTGGTTTGTATGTTATAGTCCCAATGCACTACCGGCGGCATGCTCATTAGAATGGATTCTATTCTGCCATTTGTATCCAACCCGAATTTAGTACCTTTGTCGTACACCAAATTAAATTCTACATATCTTCCCCTTCTCAGTAGCTGCCATTTTTTTTCTTCTTCTGTGTAGGACTTATTTTTATTGCGATTGAGCAATTCCGTGTATACGGGCGCGAAAGCACTTCCAATATCTTTTACGAACGCAAATCGATCTTCCATAGTAATTCCTTTCTGTACAGAAAGCCGATCAAAGAAAATACCACCAATACCCCTGGTCTCTTCACGATGTTTGATATAAAAATAATCGTCGGCCCATTTTTTATATTCTGGGTAATAAGCAGGATGATGTTTGTCGCAAACTTCTTTTAGTTTTGTATGAAATAAAATTGCTTCTTCCGGCACAATATAGTGCGGCGTAAGATCGATCCCTCCGCCAAACCAGGAAACGCCGTTGCTCATTTCAAAGTAACGCGTATTCATATGAATGATCGGGCACCAGGGATTTACCGGATGCAATACGATAGAAATACCAGTAGCATAAAAATCGGCTTCTTCGAGTTTCAAAGCGTTCAATACATTCGAAGGCAATTTTCCCCACACCGCAGAAAACATCACGCCACCTTTTTCAATCACCTTCCCATCGGCAATCACTCTGGATCTGCCGCCACCGCCTTCTTCGCGTTTCCAATTATCTTCCTGAAATTTTGCGCCGCCATCGGCTTGTTCCAACGCCTGGCAGATCTGGTCTTGCAATTCTTTAAACCAATGCTCTGCTTTATCCTTCGAAAATATATCGCTCATGTATACTTTATAATTTAAGAGATTTGGACACGATTAATCCGCGCGTAAATATAGGGATTTATAGTTTTTAATTATAACTTGTAGAATTCCCCTTTAAAGTATTAAGATTAATAATGGATGCAAGATACCAGATGCCGGATACCAGATAGTTTAGATAAAAACAACTCTGTTTTACAAATAAGTTAAAAGACAATGTTATTAAATTACTTTCGCTTTATCTGGCATCTGGTATCTCAAATAAGTATCAATATTTAAGAGGGTAATTCCAATAACTTGAAATGGCCTAATCCATGGCTTAATGCGCTATCTGAAAAAATACGAATCACTATTGCTTTTCCTGCTCATTGCACTGGTTATTTTAATCAGGGTAAAAGTGGAAAGTACACATTACTGCACACCTGATTCCAAGTATTATCTGGAGGTTTCGCGCAATATTCTCTCCGGCGAAGGATGCGTGGGGCCAAAAGTTTTTGATTATAATTCTGAAACGCATCAGTTGATCCCTCTTTATTCAGAAACAGCTTTCGGTCATCCGGATCAATATAGGAAAGAATTTTTCGCTGTCTGGCCATTAGGCTATCCCGCAGGAATTGTGATGGTTTCCAAGCTCACCACACTTGATCCACTCTGGGCTTCCAAAATAGTCAACCTGCTGTTGCTCGCGCTTGATTTCTATTTTTTGTATTTACTCTTTGCAGGCACAAATTCTTTTTCTCTTTATTATTTCGGAAGTTTTACCATGCTGGAAATTTGTTCGTACACTTGGTCGGAAAATTTATTTCTTCCTTTCTTCTTGCTCATGATGGTTTGTATAAAAAAGATCATTACTACTGAACAGTATTCCGTTCAATACATTTTACTTCTCACGCTTGCTCTGGCGGGCATGTGTATGGCGCGATATGCTTCTGTCATATTTTTTGCAGTGATTGCCGGGTTGATCTTTTTTTATTATCGAAAAAAAGATTCCATTCGATCCTATTCTTTTCTTTTGGCACTTACCTTCGGTTCATTACTAATCGGGCTTTATCTATTCAACAACTATCTGCAATCAGGTTACCTGACCGGGATGCCGAGAACAAACACACAGGACTTTACAGTTGGCGAATTGATCAGTCGTTTTTTCCTTGGTATGTTCAACCAACTTCATATTATCAAACAATTTCGCTACGATGGTAGCGCAGAACTCCTGGTTTATCTTTTCGAAGTACTGATTCAACTTGTGCTCACCGGTTATCTCTTACTTTTACTTCGTAAAAACATTCTGACTCAACCATTCAATTGGATGAATAAATTTCTTGTTTATACAGGTTTGCTTTACCTGATTTTTCTCGTTTACATGACATTCACTTCTACAATTGATCCATTTGATTACCGCACATTGCTTCCTTTTTCATTCCCCGTTTTCATAGCATTACTTTCAGAAATAGAAGTACGATTGCACCAGAGCTGGCAAACGAAGGGGATTATAGCAGTAAAGATTTTTTTTATTTTTTCGCTGTTGATGAATGTCCCTAAAAAATTTCTTCTCAACCTGATCCTTTCTTCTTAGAATGGATAGCCAATTCCGATGTTGTATACAATTTGGGAGAAGCTAAATTTATCAACCAACTTATCCCCTGCAGGCCGCGCAGGATCGAGTACTCTGTGCGCAAGGTCGAGACGTAGTACAAGAAAAGAAAAATCAAGACGAAGCCCGAGCCCCGCTCCTACAGCTATATCGCCGATCGCTTTGGGAAGTTTGAATTGTGTACCTGGGTTATCTTCCTTGATCGTCCAAACGTTACCAGCGTCCACAAACATAGCTCCGTTGAAAATACCGATCATTTTAAAACGGTATTCATAATTGGTTTCAAACAAGATCTCTCCTGGTTGCTCATATAAATATCCATTTTGCGAATTGCCGTTGTACGAACCAGGACCAAGTCGTCTTGGTTTCCACGCTCTGATACTGGAGTTACCACCGCTAAAGAAATATTTTTCATAAGGCAATGCATAAAACGCCGAGCGGCTCGATTGCCCGAATGGTTGGGCAAATCCAATATTGAAGCGCACTACAAAAGTATTTGTTTTTTGAACAGGGATATAGTAACGGAGATCCATTCCCACACGAACAAATTCAAAGATCTGTTTCCCAAACAAACGGCTGCTGTCGCGGTCTGCAGGGGCACCATATTTTTTAGAAATAATGGTCGGCACCAACCCTCCAAATTCAAAAAATGGCCTGAAATATTTCGTCACCTTACGGGAATTCAGCTCGTGGTTGTTGTATACATAACTGAATTGAAAATCCGTAACGATAGAAGGGTTAAAGCTGAGGTAAAGGTTACTACCGTTTTCCTTATGCAATTTCTGAAGAAACGCGTTGTAAGCAGGATCTACTTTTGAGTCTACATAAGTAATATCAATCGGTGTAATAAAGAAACTTGAAAATGCATTTCTTGTAAAGCTATACGTAAGACCTGATCGAAACGATTCACGACGATATTCCGGACGGATGATGAATGTATATCCCGAGTAGAAACGAACTTTGGGATAAAAATTACGGACACGATTTCTAAGTGGAGTAGGAAATAAAAGCTGCGATAAATTGATCGAAGTAAATGCCGAAAACTCTCGCGCCCTGTATGGTTCGCTGCTGGAGACAGTAGTGTACTGCGCCTCGAAGGAATACCGGAATGTATTTTCAATTGTCTCCAGCCACCGGAAAATATTTCTTGTCTTTAACGTAACACTGAGGAAAGGTCCGGGAATCAATGCTTGACCGACGCTGAGTCCATATTCCTGGCTAAGCTGAAATTTATTTAAAGGTTGTGTATTGATAAATGCAGTAAGTGTATGAGAAAGTGTGTCGTATTTATTTTCTGAAAAATTTATATTCACAAATTTATACATATCCATAGAGCCCAATAACCGTTGGGTTACCAGGAACTTCGACTGGCTGTAGACATCGTAAGGCCGTGTAGCAATTTTATAATCGAGCAGTTTACGCAGGAAAGTTTTTTTATAATAAACATAATAGACCCTTTTATAGAGAAAGGTGTCTGGCTGAAGATCATAGCGGTCTCCGGCATCGTTCATATTGAAATACAATTTAGAGATCCGGTACACATTGTGTTTTTTATTAACAATCACGTTAATGTCCAGTCTATATGGTTGGCGTGTACTGTCTACATGAAAGATGATATCCTGGCGCTGAAAATTAAAATAACCATTATCTTTCGTCAGCTTATAAATATTTTCTCTTTCCTGATTAAGCTTATCTTCATCGTACTGATCGCCGGATTTTATCAGTTTAGTATACGCGCTGCTATTCATCAGCGAATCGATGCGGGGATCTGCTATTTCGTATATTACAGAATCATACCGGAAAGCAAATCCTGGTTCTATTATGTAGCGGACTGATACGCGCTTCAAACGGCCAGTATCTATTTCAGTATGTACTTCAGCATGAAAATATCCTTTTGAAAAAAGATAAGATTTCATGGAGATCTCAGTAGCAAAGACTTTCAGCGTATCAAAGATTTCAGGAGGTTCACCGAAAGAACGCATAAAATTATTCCCCTCAGCTAATACAAGGTCTTTATGTTTTACTCTTTTTTCTTCCCGGTTGATCAGTTTACTTTTGCGGTGAGAAGTTTTTGCCGTACTTATTTTCTGATCAAATTTTTCTATGATCCGCTTACGCTTGCGGATCACACGGGAAGTATCGAGAAATATTTTACCGAAGTTATAAAGATTGACATAAGGAAGAATACCAAGTATCTTGCGGTTGTTATGCTGCTTATACAAATCGGTCATTGCCGAATAATTTTCAGGCGGGGCTCCTTTCAGTGAATTTCGGTACAATAGGTATTCATTCTTTTTCAGATGCTTGGTGGAAGAGCAGCCAAAAAGGAAGATCATTGAAACAATGACAATAAAACTGTAATATAGTACCCGCAAAACCTTTATTAAATGTTCTCCAAAAACAAAGCAAAATTTATCAAATCGTTACAAATTAAGAAATTTCGTACCGAATATAAGCAATTTTTGACGGAAGGGGCGAAAAGTGTATTGGAATTGGCTAATTCTGACTTTGTTATACACGACTTGCTGGTCACCGAACGATTCTATGGAGAACATGAATTGCTCTTAAAAAAACTATCCGTAAAGGCCGAGATCATTTCCGAAAAAGAATTGAGCAGCATCAGTTCTTTCACTACTAACAATGCTGGCCTGGCAGTGGCTTCCATGAAAGAGAACAAGCCGCTTTCAATTCAACAAAATGAATACGCACTTATTCTTGACGACATCAAAGATCCCGGCAACCTCGGTACTATCGTGCGTATAGCGGATTGGTATGGTATTGGAAATATTATTTGTTCCGAAACTACCGCCGATTTTTACAACCCAAAAGTGATCGCTTCTTCGATGGGTTCGTTTACAAGAATTAAAGTTTATTATTGTCCTCTTCCCGATTTTCTTTCTAAAAATACTATGCCCGTCTACGCTGCAGACCTTGAGGGGAAAGACGTACATCATTTTTCATTCGCAAAAGGAGGTTATATTTTAATGGGAAACGAATCAGAAGGGATCAGTAAAGAGATCACTAAATATATCACCGACAAAATTCACATTCCACGCTACGGACAAGCAGAATCACTGAATGTAGCGATTGCATCGGCGATTATTATTGACAATTTGAAAAGAAGCTAAGACAATAAGTTATGAATGTTGAGTTATGAATTATGAATGAAATTAACTCAACATTCATAACTTTTAGGTTTTCTGTTTCTTCTTCTTGGCTGCCGGGAACAGCACGTTGTTTAGGATCAGCCGGAAGCCCGGTGAATTGGGGTGAAGATTGAGATCGGTCGGTTCTTCCCCTACAAAATGTTGGTAATCCTCAGGATCGTGCCCTCCGTAAAATGTCCAGGTACCTTTGCCAAATCCTCCGTGAATATAGCGTGCTTCACTGATGGATTTAGTTTCTCCCATTACCAGCACATCATGTTTCAACAATCTCTTTTTGAAAGCTGTTGTCTGTCCCATAAATCCTTTGATCGTTGCTTCGTGGTTTTGAGTAAGCATCGTAGGTACGGGATCCCACTTGGCAGAAAAGCTAAACAGGGTGAAGAAGTCTGTGCCTTCTCCCAGCCCACCTCTCTCTGAAGGATTGTTATCGATGTTGGAAAACTCGTATTCATAAGGATCCTGACTGATGGTAAAATTGTCGAAGGCAAACGTTTTTTTATAATCCAATTTACGCTGTGCCATAGGATCCATCGGGTCTCCATCGTACATATACTCAACAATGTCGACCCCTTCTGCCGAAAGTGCGATATCATAGGTATCTGTAGCCGAACACATCGCAAATAAAAATCCACCGCCTGCACAGAAGTCGCGAATCTTTTTTACTACGGCGAGTTTTAACTCAGATACTTTTTTAAATCCATGTTTTTTAGCGGAAGCTTCGTATTCCTGCTGCTGGCGAATGTACCAGGCTTGGTTTTTATACTGTGCGTAAAATTTTCCGTATTGCCCTGTGAAGTCTTCATGATGAAGGTGCAGCCAATCGTACTTCGGTAATTCGTTGTACATAACTTCATCATCGAATACGATCGTGTAAGGAATTTCAGCATAAGTAAGCACCATCGTCACAGCGTCATCCCATGGCAGCTTAGTTTTCGGAGAGTACACAGCGATCTTGGGTGGCTTCTCCAACTTCATTACTTCCATATTTACATCTGCGCCTCCGATATAACTAAGGATCTCTGAAGATTGCGCTTCTGAGATCACTTCATAACTTACACCTCTTATAACCAGTTCGTTTTCAAACTTCGGATTGTGGATAAACATAAAACTCCCCCCCCGATAATTGAGTAGCCAGTTGACCTCTTGGTCAAAAGTAAGTATCCAATAAGCTATCCCATAAGCCTTTAGATGATTACGTTGCGCATTATCCATTGGAATGAGGATCTGAGAAGCAAAACTTTTCAGACTAATGGTGCATAAAAATATAAGGGTCAAAAAGATGACTTTTCGCATAATTTTTGATAGTATTGAATGTTAATTCATATTATACAAAATATCTCTCAAATTACAATTTAAAAGATTTATTTTGTCTACTATAACCGTCAAAATGTGTATAAAATTGCATTTTAGGCATTTAAAATATTTGCAAAAAATAGGTTAATAATTTGTTTCATATGTAATTATTAACCATTTTTGCTTATATTTTTGTGTTATTTTTAGGAAATATAATATAATAAAGAAATGATGAAAATAAGATTTTTACTGGTTGGGCTGATTTTGCTGAATGTATTTTCAGCAAAGGCAGGGATATTAACCCTGACAGGAGTATACCAGGGTAAAAATTTGTACATTCAGAACCCATTCACAGGAAATCAAAAAGATTTCTGTGCCAATGAGGTATTTGTAAACGATGTAAAGGTGTTGACCAACATCCAGTCCAGTGCATTTGAGATAGACCTCTCTCATTTGAAAGTACAGGATCCGGTTACCATCAAGATCACGCACAAAGATGATTGTAAACCAAAGATCCTTAACCCTCAAGTAATTAAAGCTACAAGCGCTTTCCAGTTCAGCTCTTTCAATGTTGACAAAGAACATTTGATCTGGTCTACCAAAGGAGAAAAAGCAGGTGGAAAAATGTTTGTAGAACATTTCCAATACAACTCATGGGCGGTGATCAAAGAACTTCCGGCAAAAGGCGGAGTGATCATCAACAACTATGATATCAAAGCCGCTCACAACTCTGACCTCAATAAATACAGAATTAAATTTGTAGAATCTGATGGACAAGTATTCTATTCTCAAATTGTAGAATTCAAATCTGACCTCGAAAAAGTTACCTTCTATCCTACCAGGGTTACAGATAAGATCACGCTCTCTAGAGATGCTGATTACGAAATCCTCGATGCTGTCGGTACTGTCATCAAAAAAGGGAAAGGCACTGAAATCGATCTGACAGGCAAACCTTCCGGAGTATACTACCTGAACGTAGACAACCAGACCAACAAAATATTCAAGAAATAATTTTTCTTAACATTACAAATAAAAAAGGGATCGACTTGATCCCTTTTTTATTATGATTACCTTTCTTCATACTCGTACTCCATACTCACTACTGTTTTTTCACCATCCGTCTTTGCCTAACAAAGGCACAAACTTAAACGCACCGAATTCTTCTTTTTGAAATTGCTCTTCTGATAATCTTGTGATTCGAAGCATTGTCTGCGTCTGATCGTCTCCTACCGGAATGACTAATTTCCCTCCTATCACCAATTGATGGATCAATTTATCTGGAATAGCTGGAGCTCCTGCAGTAACGATAATTCTGTCGTAGGGCGCAAAAGTAGGCAAGCCTTGACTTCCATCGCCAAAAAAGAACTGTATATTATCCAGACCCACCGAGCGCAGGAAGTTAGAGGTTTTAGTATATAATGCTTTGTTATATTCAATCGTGTAAAGTTTCACTTTCAGATAACTCAACACACATGCCTGATAACCGGAACCTGTTCCTATCTCCAATACCTTCATATCTTTGGCGACCTCAAGCAACTGTGTTTGAAAGGCCACGGTATATGGTTGTGAAATTGTTTGTCCTTCCCCTATTGGAAATGCTTTATCCTGATACGCCTGTTCTAAAAAAGCCTTATCCAGAAAAACATGTCTTGGTACCGCGCCGATTGCTTCCAGCACTTTAGCATCCGTAATGCCTTTTTCTTTCAGCTTACGGACCAGTTGCTTTCGCATTCCCTGCTCCCGGTATCCATCCTCAAACTTCATTTAATTTATTATTTGAATGCATGTATTATAAAAGCTTGCCAAAGCTTTTACATATTCTAAAAAATTATTTCTTCACTACCTCTGCCTTGTAAACGAAATATTTGGTATCTCCATTCCAAGGAAATTTAAAATATTTTTCGCGATAGTATAGTTTAATTCTATGACCATTGAGCATAGCATCCTGCATAATTTGGATCACTTCGGGATTTTTATCATGCACCGAAAAATCCCACAGGTTGTTTACCGCAGCGCTGGCAGCTGCCTGGTCGCTCACATACATGAATGTATTCAACTCTCCTTCCCAGGTTTTAAATACATATCCTTTTTTGCTAAGCTTAACTAATGTACCAGCACGCTCTCCTTCGCTATAGCTGCCAAACAAGAGATAAGAAAATACTCCTACGATCAGTAGAACGATGAGGACCAAAATAATTTTTACTTTTCCCATAATACCAAAGTCATTTTAGATTATAAACTTCCAAATACTTTTTTGAGAATATCAGAAGTACGCGCAACAGGATCTTTTCTGATCTGCATTTCCTGATCGGCTACCAAAGAGAACAATCCTTGCAAAGATCTACCGGTGGTATAACTTACCAGATCCGTATTTACCGGTTTTTTAATTACCGGAATTTTATTGTACAACTTAGTGATCTCAGCCCATTTGCTGGCTACTTTATTGTCTCCAATCGCTTGCTGGATATGGGGTTTGAAAGCAGTGAAGAGTGAGGAGTAAGTAGTTTTTCTTAAATAACCTGTAGCAGCGGTATCCGGACCTGTCAAAATTCCTTTGGCGTCTGTAATACTCATGCTTGTGATCGCTTTTGAAAAAATTGGCGCAGCTTCTTTTGCGGCTTGCTCCGCTGCGCGGTTTAGCGTAAGCTCGAAATCATCTACCTTTTTGCCATATCCATATTCACGAAGTGTATTAGCTACATGCTGCGCTTCCGGAGGAACAGGAATTTTCACTTTCGGATTTTTATAATAGCCGTCCATTTTATTCAACGATTGAGAAGCTGTACTGGCACCTTTGGTAAGCGCTTCTTTCAGCCCCTGCACCATCTCTCCTTCTGAAAGATTTAAAGTCTTATTGCTCGAACTGGAAGAATTACTAGGTGTAGTGCTTGTAGGAAGTGTTGTATTCGTGGCTTTTTCTACTTTCTCAATATCTCCCTTCAGCTTATCCAGGTTGAGTTGGGCGTAAGAAGAAATTGATGCCATCACGAGGCATAGAGATAAATATTTTTTCATAAGGAATTAGTTTATGCTAAAAATACGAATATTGTCACAAAAACCGAATTATTCTTTAGGTTTAAAAATTTGTGTAAACGTATCTTTTGTACGAAGAAAGGCGCTCAATACGGAAGTAAACACTATTCCCATCAACAGCGTGATCACAAAAGATTCCGTAAGCTGGCTCATAGGTTTAAATGTATTTCTAATTCCTTGTATCTGTGTTTGAATTTCCTGCGGTTTCAATTTCATTTCTACAAACAAAGGTGTATAGGCCTTGATCACTCTGTCTGCATAGGAAGTATTTATAAATTGATAATAGAACATGTGCAAAATGCCTAGAAATAATCCGGCAAAGGCGCTCAGGATAATTCCAAAATACAAAGCTTGCCCGTAATTCATTTCTCCCTTATAATTTACTTCCCTGTTTTTCCTGATCCCAAAATACAATCCTACGATCAGGATCAACACTGGAAGCATACCAGAATAATTTCGTATAAATGCATGTTCGATACCGATCAGATCAAAACGGATCAGATTGGCAGCAAACATTGCAGATGCCAGGATCAAAGCAAATCGTATAGCTATTTTCATTTTTCTATTTTGATTTTTCTAACGCCGAACCGATTTCTGTAATGATGTCATCAATATGTTCCAATCCTACAGAAACTCTGATCAACCCTGACATAATTCCTACAGATTGTCTGTCTTCTTCTGAAAGCTTGGAATGCGTAGTAGAAGCGGGATGTGTTACAATTGTCCTGCTATCGCCCAGATTGGCCGAATGTGAAGCCATTTCAGTGGCATTCAAAAATCTTCTTCCTCTCTCCAATCCGCCTTTCACCAGGAAGGTCACGATGCCTCCTCCTGCTTTCATTTGTTTTTTTGCAAGCTGATATTGCGGATGGCTTGGCAGAAAAGGATATTTTACTAATTCCACTTCCGGATGTTGTTCTAAATATTGCGCAAGTTTCAACGCATTGTCACAATGTCTGTCCATCCGCAACGCCAGTGTTTCCAGGCTTTTGGAAAGGATCCAGGAATTAAACGGAGAAAGCGCCGGACCTGTATGACGTGCGAAGAAACGTACTTCTTTGATCAGCTCTTTAGTACCTACAATAATTCCTCCGATCGCACGGCCTTGTCCGTCGATAAACTTAGTAGCGGAGTGCGTTACTACATGTGCTCCCCATTTGATCGGGTTTTGCAGATAAGGAGTCGCAAAACAATTGTCTACATCAAGGATCAGATTATATTTTTGCGCAAGCTTTCCCAACCATTCCAGATCAATCAGATCCAATGCAGGATTGGAAGGTGTTTCCACCATAATCAGTTTTGTATTTTCTTTAATCAATCCTTCCCAGGTCTCAGGCTTGCTGATGTCTGCGAACGTGTGAGTGATTCCCCATCTTGGGAAAATATTGGTCAGGATTTGGATCGTGGAACCGAACACAGATTTAGAAACCAACACGTGATCGCCTGATTTCAAAAAGGAAGCCATACTCGTAAATACTGCCGACATGCCGGAGGCAACGGCAAAGCCATCTTCAGCACCTTCCAACTTACAGATCTTCTCGATAAATTCTGTATTATTCGGATTTGAAAAACGGGTATAAATATTTCCCTGTACTTCATCGGCAAACAACGCTCTTGCATGTTCCGCATCGTCGAAGACAAAGCTGGAAGTCATGAACAAAGGTGTGGAATGCTCGTGGTATTGAGTGCGCGGCGTCTGTGTACGGATCGCGATAGTTTCAAATTTTTTATTTTCTTCCTGCATGTAAAATCAGTTTGAGTGATGAGTTTGAGTAAGTGAGAATATTTTTATTCTACCACTAATTCTGAAGTGATCTTCGCTGTTTTTTCCAGTGTTTTGGCTACAGAACAATATTTGTTCATCGACAGATCAATTGCTCTCTGGGCTTTGGCTTCATCTATAGGGCCTTTGAAAATGAATTTTACGTGAATATCCGTGAACAACGAAGGCGTTGCATCTTTTTCTCTTTCGGCAGAAATTTTTACTCTGAAATCTTGCGGCTCAATTTTTTGCTTACGCAAAATGCTAAGGATATCAATCCCGCTGCAGCCTCCTAATCCCATAATCAAAAGCTCCATCGGGCGGGCGCCTAGTCCTTGTCCTCCTACAGCAGGAGAGCCATCGATGCTAACGGTGTTGCCGGCTTCATTTTTTGCTTCAAAATGACTGCCTTCGTTCAAAAGATTTAATTCTATTTCCATAACGCAAAGGTACAAGGATTGATGTTGAAATAAAAACATGCAGTTCAATTAAGCATCCATGTTTACTTTTCCTTGTAGTAGTCTTTAACAAAATGGAAGGAACGCTGGTTCAATCAATGCGGACGTCTCTTAGAACAGCTTATAAACAAACAACTTCGCTGCATGATCGGTATAAACGATCTGTTTGTCTTTCAAATAAAAAGGGAGCGTTTGTTCCAAACATTGCCCTTGGTCATCGATTTTTGCGCAGCCGAAATAGAATAAATAATCGATCTTATATTTTTTCAATTCCTCCCAATTGGCTTCGTGTGTATGATAAATTCCAAGTTCGCCATAATAGTGACCGCTTGTTTCCAAAGCCAACATAGTTGGATACGTACCACCAAAAGCATCCGATGCGTTGGCGATATTCTTATTTTCAAACAGGTGTGATCGAATAAGTTTTTGACTAGCCCGCATAGTCTCCTCATAAGAAGTACGATGCGACTGCCATACGCGTACTGCATCGATGGTATCTTTTCCAAAGGCCAGGAAAGGAATGATGACCAAAATAATATTGACAATGGTATAACGAAAGAAATCAATCTTGTCGAAAAAATAAAAACTGGTAAACACAAAGCAAAAGATCACAGGTATTGCATAACGGTCTTCGTAAAACACCAGAAAGTACCCAAACAGGATAAGCAATCCCATCAGAAAAATTTTTATCGCAACCGTTCGTTCCGGAAAATTTCCAAAGAATAAAAGTCCCAAAGGGATAAGCAGAATGAGCCATTTGAAATAAGAAAAGTAACTAAACAGATAACTTAAGATCTTAAAATTATACGCCCATACTTGTAACTGATATTGGAAAGCTTCTTTTGACTCAAAAGGCTTACGTGTCTCTATATTAGCATAAGTTGGATCTTCATTGCCCAGCGATAATTCGCCTTTCGGTTTTACCAATCCTGAGTAGGTATAATACTGAAGCGTGTTCCCTTGCGGTGTGCCGATTGTAGAATTGTAGCTGCCTGTAGCCGAAAACACAAACCGTTCGTATTTGACAGATAAAATAATTACCCAAACAAAATAAACACCAACGATCAATACAAGTTGTTTAAACAAGGTCTTGTTTTTTATTCCATTCCAACTTCTATCTTTATCTTTTACATATTCAAACAATCCGTCTGCGAGTAAAAAAATAATAACGAAATAAAAATAAAAAATTTTGCAGAAGATCAGCAGCAAAGCCGTTACAGAGGCCTGAATCCAGCCATAAGAGGTAGGCAGAAGCTGTTGCTTGTAATAATGAAAAACAAACCCAACCAGGCAAACGGCCGACAAGAAATCGGGCGTACTCGAATCAAGTTGAAAAGCCAATGCCAATACAGCGTTTAGAAGTGTCAATAATATTTTTGCAAGAAAAGACAACTTTAAAAGTTCGGCGATCTTGATTGAATACCATACGAGCAAAAACCCGCCCAGTAAATTCAGTATCTGTAATGCTTTCCAGAATACTCCTAGTTTAAAAAAGATTGTCAGCATCCAGGATATAAGCGGCGGCCAGTAACCATTGATAGCGTGATAAAAATCTCCCTTGCTATATTGACGGGCAATGCTATAATACGAAAACATATCTGATCCGAGCGGCGCAGGGTTATTTAACAGAAGGAATAATCCTGCTGCTAAATAACCAAAAAGTATGATCGTAACTGTTTTTCCAGAAGCTTGCATATTAGAATTTCGTATCAGGATTTTCAAAAATAAACCCACGGGCATGTGTGCCGTCTTCAAAATCAATATTCAGGCCCATTACATACATAAAATGTTTTTTCTCTACGTAAACCGGCACCTCTTCTACTTCAAACTCTTCATCGGTTTCCTGTTTTTTATCAAATCCAAAAAGATAGGAGATCCCCGAGCAGCCGCCACCACGTATTCCCACACGTAATCCGTATCCTTCCGGAATATTTTTTGTTTGAAAAATATTCTTTACCTCCGCCAATGCCGCTTCTGTAAGACGAAAAGGGATTTTTTTAGAACTAGTCAAGACTTTGTTTTTTGAATTTTAAAAATAAGAATTATTAAGTTATGAATGTTGAATTATGAATTATGAATTTATTTTTTGATAAGCAATAATCAACTCATAATTCATAATTCAACATTCATAACTTATACATCATTGGTTTATAATGGTTATTATCTATCTTTACGCCTTGTTTTAATATAAATCACAAGATGGAGCTGAACGAATTAAGTGCCATATCTCCTATAGATGGCCGCTACAGAAAACAAGTAAAAAACCTTGCACAATATTTTTCTGAATATGGTCTAATCAAATATAGAGTATTAATAGAAATAGAATATTTTATCGCACTATGTGAACTGGGATTGCCACAACTTAAAGAATTCCCAAAGAACAAACTGGAAAGTCTGCGCGAAATCTACCGCCAGTTCTCAGAAGCCGACGCGAAGAAGATCAAGGACACGGAAAAGATCACTAACCACGATGTAAAAGCGGTGGAGTATTTTATCAAAGAAGAATTTGCCAATCGCAAACTTTCCAAGTACAGTGAATTCATCCACTTCGGACTCACCTCCCAGGATATTAACAACACTTCTATCCCTCTTCTTTTGAAAGATGCTTTAGAAAAAGAGATTTATCCTACACTGAATGAGACAGTAAAAAAAATAAAGTCCCTGGCTACTCAGTGGAAATCTATTCCAATGCTCGCCAAAACTCACGGCCAGCCTGCTTCTCCTACTAAGCTTGGTAAAGAATTGATGGTATTTCACGAGCGCCTGGAGAAACAGATCGCTCTTTTGAAAACGATCTCCCACTCTGCCAAATTCGGAGGTGCTACCGGAAATTTCAATGCTCATTATGTAGCCTATCCTAAAAAGGACTGGAAAAAATTTGCCGAAAATTTCGTTAACAAAAAACTTAAACTTCATAGAAGCACACACACCACACAGATCGAGCACTACGATAACTTCGGCGCGCTGTGCGACAACCTGAAACGAATCAATACAATCCTGATCGATTTTGACAGAGATATCTGGCAATATGTTTCGATGAATTACTTTAAACAAAAGATCAAAGAAGGAGAAGTTGGTTCATCAGCGATGCCACATAAAGTAAACCCGATCGATTTTGAAAACTCAGAAGGAAACCTTGGAGTAGCAAATGCCTTGTTTGAACATTTCTCTGCCAAACTTCCTATCTCCCGCCTACAGCGCGATCTTACAGATTCTACAGTATTGCGCAACGTTGGAGTACCAATCGCACACAGTCTAATCGCATTCAGATCCACCATGAAAGGGCTTGACAAACTTGAGCTCAACAAAGATGCGATCAAAGCAGACCTGGATGACAATTGGGCCGTAGTAGCAGAAGCTATTCAAACCGTGCTGCGCAGAGAAGGATATCCGAAACCATACGAAGCGCTGAAAGCCTTGACACGCAAAAACGAGAAGATCACTTCCAATACGATCCGAAGTTTTGTAAAAGAGCTGAACGTAAATGAGCGTGTAAAAAAAGAATTACTTGCGATCACTCCATTTAATTATACAGGAATAAAATTTTAGTTCATGCGTCTTTTATTTTTTCTATCGCTTAGTCTGCTGGCCGCACAATTAGTTGCGCAGCCAGCAGATTCCATTTCTACTCCTTACCCAAGGATAAAATACAAATCAACCGTCGTTTCCGCACCATACCGTGAAGTAAGAGACGAAGGACATAGTCCGCTTTTTTACAAAGGCCCGACATTCCAGGTAGCAAAATATAATGAGCGCTGGAGAAAAAAGTCGATGACAAAATTTGAAATGGCATTCGGCGGGGGAATTTTTCAAACCAGCAAACGTCAGGTCAGCGCTGTGACAAGAGGTTATTTGCTCAATATGGAAATCAATTATCATTATATGGTTCCCATCAAAAAAATATTCAAAGGCAACGGCAATTGGTATTTGGGAGGAATCTTTACGAATAATTTTGACGGCAGGCTTTATCCTTTTCTTCCAAACAATTCATTCGGATATGAATTCTCAAACGCGCTGAATCCTGCCACACATTTCACTTACAATTTCTGTAAAGGAAAAAATGCACGCAATTACCAGGCTGGTTTTAAGCTGAACTTTGCTTTGCTGGCGCATGTTATTCGCCCGAATTATATTGGAATGGAGCCTTATCAAGCATACAACGACGACAAGATCCATCCGATGGCAATCTTTACGCACAACAATAAAATTGCTTTACCTAATCATTTCATGCGCATCAATACGGAGCTTTATTTAGATCGCTCTAAGAAAAACAGTAAAGATAAGATCCGATTTTTCTACGGTTGGGGATTGCACGTTACAAAACTTCCGCAATCCAATCCGCTGTATTACATTTCACACAGCATTGGTTTCGTCACCATGCTCTATTCCGAGAAACCCGCAAGAGTTCATAAAAAGAAATTAAAACAATGAAAAAAATTTCCATTCTCTTCTTTTCTGTTTTTGCATGGTTGATGATTTCTTCCTGCGAAAAACTATTCGTGGAACCCGATCCGAAAAACACGCCGGAAGAATGTTTTGAATCCATGTGGACCAGGATCGACCAGAAATATTCTTTTCTCGATTACAAACATATCAATTGGGATTCGGTGAAAACTGTTTACAAACCTCAAATATATAATAACATGAGTGATCTGGAACTCTTTCGCGTGCTGGATTCCATGCTTTATGTACTTAAGGACGGACACGTAAATTTGGACGCACCTTTTGATATTTCGCGCAACTGGGAATGGTATTTGAACTATCCGCAAAACTTTAATCAATCCGTGTTGGAAAGAAATTATTTAAAAAATGATTATTTTATCACCGGACCATTTCCCAATCAGGTTTTTCTTTACAATAATAAACGTATTGGCTATTTCCGCTACGCAAGCTTTTCGAATAATTTTTCCGATTATGACCTTGATTTTATTTTAAATCGTTTCGCTGGCACAGAAGGATTGATCATCGATGTACGCGACAATAGTGGTGGAATCACCAACAATGTTTTTCTGCTACTCAATCGTTTCGTACAAACCAAAACACTGGTAGGAATCAATTATGAGAAAAACGGTCCCGGTCATTCTGATTTTAGTGTTGCGTACAACAGCTACGCCGTGCAAGCTACCGACAACAAAGGAAATATACAGCCACAGTATCTCAACAAGCCTATAGTACTTCTTACTAACCGCTCCTGCTATAGTGCTTGCAATATGTTTGTAGGTTTCATGTCTACTCTTCCTAATGTAAAAATCGTGGGAGACCAAACAGGTGGCGGAGGCGGATTGCCTGTTGCGTATCAATTGCCAAACGGCTGGGTATATCGTTTTTCCTCTACGTACACCTCGCTGCCTGATGGTTTCAATATCGAAAATGGAATCCCCGTGGATGTTCACCAGGATATGGATCCTACGCATCAAGCGAATGGTGTGGATGACATCATGGAGAAAGCATTTCAGCAATTCTAAATCAGAACGTGTTTAATTCAAAACTTAAAATTTAAAATTCATAATTATATATGGCTACGTTGTTAGATTTCGTAGGGAATACACCGCTGGTAGAGCTGAACAGACTTGGCGTGAAGAAAGGTGTAAAACTTTTGGCAAAGCTCGAGGGACATAATCCTGGTGGCAGCGTGAAAGACCGCGCTGCTTATGGTATGATCAAAGGAGCACTGGAACGTGGAGATATAAAACCTGGTATGAAACTGATCGAAGCCACCAGTGGAAACACAGGTATTGCTCTTGCTATGATTGCGCGTTTATTCAATCTCGAGATCGAACTTGTAATGCCTGAAAATTCTACCCGTGAAAGAGTACTCACCATGGAAGCATTTGGCGCCAAAGTTATTCTTACTCCGGCAGACGCTTCCATCGAAGGTTCCATCGACTATGCACACGCGAAGGTAGCAGAAGGTGGCTATTTCATGCTGAACCAGTTTGCCAACCCGGATAACTACATGGCACATTATCATAGCACCGGACCCGAGATCTGGAAAGATACTAATGGAGGGATCACTCATTTTGTTTCTTCCATGGGTACCACTGGCACGATCATGGGGACTTCTAAGTTTTTAAAAGAAAAAAATAACGCTGTACAAATCGTAGGTGTACAACCCACCGATGGTTCGAAGATTCCTGGAATACGAAGATGGCCGAAAGAATATTTACCGAAAATTTTCGATCCTTCCAGAGTAGATAAGATCATTGACGTTTCTGAAGAAGACGCACGAAAAATGTCCAACACACTTGCACGTACAGAAGGTGTATTTGCAGGTATGAGCAGCGGCGGTGCGGTGACGGCAGCGCTGAGATTAGCCGAAACTATTGAACAAGGTGTAATAGTCTGCATCATTTGCGACCGCGGAGACCGTTATCTTTCCAGCGATCTATTTGGTAGTTAATAAGCAAAAGCGCCTGAATTTGTGGCAAATCCCTTTTTAGTGGAAAAAATCTGCTGTGAATGTTTTATTTCAAAAACAAATTAGTAGATTTGCACTCCCAAATAAAACGGCGGGGTAGCTCAGTTGGTTAGAGCACAGGATTCATAACCCTGAGGTCGGCAGTTCGACCCTGCTCCCCGCTACAAAATCAGTATCGAGTGTGAGTAATGAGTATTGAAACTCAAAATTCACACTCGATCTTTGTTTATACCAAGACTGATTTTGTCCTCCATACTCGCGCTCACACTCCATACTTTCTTAAAGTTCTGACAAACAATAAGTCTACAAATTATCTTCTTCCCTAGGTAACAAAAGATTTGATGTTCTGTGTGCCATAGAACACGCTGGAGGATCGAGTGTGAGTAATGAGTATTGAAACTCAAAATTCACACTCGATCTTTGTTTATACCAAGACTGATTTTATCCTCCATACTCGCGCTCACACTCCAGACTTTGTCAATAGCTTTTATGACTTATGAACAGAAGCGAGAGTATTAGCTTCGTAGAATAGCGTTGTTTGCGTACAAAGTAGAAATATAAGTGGGAATTCTGTAAAAGAAACTAAAAATGATATAAACGGTTTCAACTATTTTTTACTCTAAAATTGCATACCTTTTTTTTCTATTTCCATTTTATATATTTGTGCCGATTCAGTGAAAATGCAACCAAGTTTATTAAAGTAGCCCATTAATAATTAGTAGCGAAAGCTATTGCATTTTAAAGCCATGAACGAAATCATCCTATCCTATGTCGGCATAAAAAATGTCGAACCTATTATTTATTGTAAATATAATAAAGGAGTAGAACTAGGGTTTCCTGAAATTAGGGAGCTTATTTTATGTATAGAAACCCTAAGCGATAAAAAACCTTATCTGATTTTTCTGGATATAAGTTTAATCTCAAATATTACTAATGAAGGGAAAAGAATGATGGAAAGATATAGCGATCTCCCATTTTGTATGGGTATTGCTATTTTTGTTCAGGAGAACAGATATGAATGCGCTCAACGTCTTGTTGATGACAATAAAGCAAAATTTCCTTTTCGTGCCTTTGATACGGAGCAAGAGGCTGTTGATTGGTTATTATCTTTGCCACTTGGTCATTGATCAGGATCTTATATTTTGAATTTTGATCTGGTTTACGCACCTGTTTTTTGTGCTAAGTATACACATCGCATAAGGCCTTTTAAATATTTATAAAAAGCATCAAATCGTCACACTAACAAGTCGACACCTATACATTTGGATCTATACAGGCTTCGAGAAATAGAAGCCTTTTGTTTTTACTTCAATACTCTCACTCTATAACTTATATCAACTTTTATTTTCTCTTCATCTTATCCCTTTTTAATTGTGATTAATATCAGAAATTAAATATCTTCACGGGCTTTATTAATGCATTGTATATGAGTAAAAACAATTTAGTATTCGAATTCGAGGTAAATGCTCCCACCTCTCTGTTATATTCATATTTAACAGTGCCCAAAAGCCTGCGCCAATGGTTTGCAGACGACGTAACAGAAAACAATGAAGGTATTTTCAACTTTAAATGGGATGGAGAAGATCATATTGCCAAAATGACTCTAAACAAAGTCAACCAACTTGTACGATATGATTTTGTAAAAGACGATGGGAAATCTTCGTTTATAGAATTCAGACTGGAAGCCAATGAACTTACTCAAACTTCTTTTATCAAGATTACCGATTCTTATATGGATGAATCCGAACAGGATGCTACCGAACTTTGGAAAAATCTGATCGCAGATCTTAAAGATGTGATTGGCGCTTAGTTCATCGATCCGCTCTTAACGGTAGTATTGACGGACTTATTAGAAATGAGTTTTTATGCTCTTTAAAATCGCAGAAGCAATTTGGTAAGTTTTTTGCTAACTTTATTCCCCGATTCCTGTTTGGAAGCATTGAAAATACAAGCTACATAAGTCACCACCTAAGCCATGATAATCCTAGCTACAAAATCTTCCGGAAATTCTCTTAATCCCTTTCAATGGTTCGGAAAAAATAAAGCTGGATCTCTGTACTTATGAAAAAATTAGACAGACTCGTACTCGGCGCATACATCGGCCCTTTCCTGGTTACACTTCCTGTGATCGTGTTTATATTTTTGGTACAATTCATTCTGAAATATATCGACGAACTGGTAGGCAAAGACATTGGTTTCGGTCCTTTCCTTGAACTTATTTTTTATTTCAGCTTAAACCTGCTTCCCTCCTGTTTGCCCCTTGCCATCTTGCTTGGCTCTCTGATAGCCTTCGGAAATATGGGAGAACACAACGAACTTACAGCTATTAAAAGTTCAGGAATTTCCCTGATCAGGATCTTTCGACCAGTGCTTGTGCTGGTCATGGGACTTACCGTTTTTATCTTTTGGTTCAACAACGATATGGTTCCAAAGATCAATCTTAAAGCATACAGTCTTCTGTACGATCTACGACATAAAAAACCAGCGCTTGATCTGAAGGAAGGCGGCTTCTACAATGGCTTACCGGGCTATAGCATTAAAGTATCCAAAAAATATCCCGATGGAAAATCACTCAAAGGATTGATCATTTATAACCATTCTGAAAACCGAGGAAATATCCAGGTGATCATAGCCGACTCCGGGCAAATGTATACTTTTCATAACGAAAAATACCTGGCAATGGAATTGTTTAACGGTCATGATTATACCGAGCAGATCGACAATACCAGCAACGTGCTCAATCCACGAAAATTCATTCGCACTGATTTCTACAAAAGTAAAATCGTTTTTAACCTCACCTCTTTTGATTTGAAAAAAACGGAAGAAGGATTGTTTAAAGGCAATAAGATCATGCGAACTATCAAAGAACTTTCTAAAGACATTGACTCGCTTGGTTTTCTTGCCGATTCGATGAAAACAATTACGCGCAACGGTACTTCTGCCATGTATTTCTTTTCCGGCAGAAAACTTAATCTTGAGCATCGCTTTAGTGCCGCTGCTTCCGACACATTCTTGATCGATACCCTTTTCAAACATCTCCCCGACGATCAGAAAGCAAAAACACTGAACATTGCTGCGAATCATGCGCGCAATCTCAAAGCCTATGTACATAGCCAGGCGGATCATCTCAATTGGATCAAAAGAGAAATAAAAGGGTACAGGGTGGCGCTCAATCAAAAATTTACCCAATCACTTATTTGTCTTCTCTTTTTCATCATCGGCGCTCCGCTCGGCGCGATCATTAAAAAAGGCGGACTTGGTGTACCGATGATCATTTGTATCATCTTCTTTGTGATCTACTATATCATATCAATGACCACTGAAAAATGGGTCAAAGAAAACGATACCGATTCTCCTGGGTTAATTATCTGGTCTTCACTTTTTATAATGTTGCCATTTGGTTTGTTTTTCCTGCGTCAGGCGCGTAACGACTCAAAAGTGTTTGATACCGATATTTATGCCATCTATTGGAGTAGATTGAAAGATTTTCTGTCCAAAATAAAAAAATAAACGTCTAATAATCAGCAAATTAAATATTAACAAAAGAATACAAAAGCAATATTTGGATAAAATAAATTAAAATTCTAATTTTGCAACTTATTATACGTGTAAAAACTAAAAAGCTGATATACTAAGATGTATTTGACGAAAGAAAAAAAAGCGGAAATTTTTAAAAAACAAGGAAAGGCAAAATCTACTACAGATACAGGATCTCCTGAATCTCAGATCGCACTTTTTACATTCAGAGTGAACGAACTTACTGAACACCTGAAAACTCATCCAAAGGATTTCTCTACAAGACTTGGTCTTCTTAAATTGGTAGGTAAAAGAAAAAGATTGCTTGACTACCTAAGTAGAATTGACATCAATAGATACAGAGCTGCGATCGCAGATAATAACCTAAGAAAATAATCATATCCAATTGATATGGAGAGAGAGGGGATTCAAATGGATTCCCTCTTTTGGTTAATTTCATAGGATAGAACTATCCCTGTTTTATAATTTTTATAACACTACTAACGATATTACATCATGCTTCCAAATACAATAATCAAAAAAATAACACTTGAGGACGGCAGAGAAATCACCATTGAGACTGGCAAACTTGCCAAACAAGCAGATGGTTCTGCTGTAGTACGCATGGGAGATACTATGCTACTGGCAACGGTAGTTTCTGCTCCTGAAGCAAAACCCGGAGTAGACTTCATGCCTCTTTCGGTTGATTACCAGGAAAAATTTGCTGCTACCGGCCGCATCCCTGGCGGATTCCTTCGCAGAGAAGGTAAACTTTCCGACTATGAAGTTCTTGTCTCCAGATTAGTAGACAGAGCAATGCGTCCACTCTTCCCCGACGATTACCACGCAGATACACAAGTAAACATCATCATGATGTCGGGTGACATGAAAGTTCTTCCCGATGCACTGGCTGCATTGGCTGCATCTGCTGCTATTTCAGTTTCCGATATCCCATTCAACGGTCCAATCTCTGAAGTAAGAGTAGCACGCATCGATGGTAAATTCGTAATCAACCCTGCTTTGTCTGATCTTGAAAGAGCAGACCTTGATCTAATGGTAGGCGCTTCTTACGACAACATCCTGATGGTAGAAGGCGAAATGAGCGAAATACAAGAATCTGTAATGCTAGAGGCTTTAAAAGTAGGTCACGATTGCATTAAGAAAATGTGCGTTGCATTGAAAGAGTTGGAAGCTGAAGCAGGTAAAACTAAAAAGAGAGAATATTCTCATGAAGTTAACAAACCTGAATTAGCAGAAAAAATCAAAAAAGAGCTATACGATAAAGTATATGCGGTAGCAAAAAGATTAAACGCCAACAAGAGCGAGCGTTCTAAAGGATTTAAACAAGTAATCGAGGAGTTTGTAGCTGCATATCCAGTAGAACTTTTGGATGAAGATCTTCCTTTGATCAAAAAATACTATCATGATATTGAAAAAGATGCCGTAAGAAACATGGTACTCAACGAGCGTGTACGCCTTGACGGACGCCAGCTTGAGCAGATCCGCCCGATCTGGACAGAAGCAGGATACCTTCCTTCTGCACACGGCTCTTCTATCTTCACTAGAGGTGAAACACAATCAATCACCACTGCTACACTTGGTACTAAGCTTGACGAGCAAATGATCGACGGCGCAATTTTCTCTGGTACTAATAAATTTATGCTTCATTATAACTTTCCTGGGTTTTCAACCGGCGAAGTAAAACCAAACAGAGGTCCTGGAAGACGCGAAGTAGGACATGGTAACCTTGCTTACCGAGCATTGAAAAAAGTATTGCCAGCCGATGATCAAAATCCTTATACCATCCGTGTAGTATCCGATATCCTGGAATCAAATGGCTCGTCTTCTATGGCTACCGTTTGTGCAGGCACATTGGCATTGATGGACGCAGGTATTAAAATCTCCGGTCCTGTATCTGGTATTGCAATGGGATTAATCTCCGACAGTACTACGGGTAAATATGCCGTGCTTTCTGATATCTTGGGCGATGAAGATCACCTGGGAGATATGGACTTCAAAGTAACAGGTACTGAGAAAGGAATCACTGCCTGCCAAATGGACATGAAAGTAGAAGGTCTTTCTTACGAAGTGTTGACTAAAGCATTAGAACAAGCAAAAGCAGGTCGTCTTCATATCCTTAATGAAATGAAGAAAACGCTTTCTGAACCTAGAGCTGATCTAAAACCACATGCTCCAAGAGTGATCAATATCAGGATCCCTAAAGACATGATCGGTGCTGTAATCGGACCAGGCGGTAAAGTGGTACAAGAGATCCAAAAAGTAACCGGAGCTACCATCGTGATCGAAGAAGTAGCAGACGGAGGTATGGTCAATATTTTCGCGAGCGATAAAGAAATCCTGGATAGAGCTGTTGCATGGGTGAAAGGAATTGTAGCCCTTCCGGATGTTGGCGAAACCTATGTAGGAAAAGTAAAATCAATCCAGCCTTTTGGTGCATTTGTTGAATTCATGCCAGGAAAAGATGGATTACTTCATATCTCTGAGATTAAGTGGGAAAGACTTGAGTCTATGGACGGTGTACTGGAAGTAGGCGAAGAAGTAAAGGTAAAACTCATTGAAATTGACAAAAAAACAGGCAAATACAGACTTTCCAGAAAAGTTTTGATCCCTAAGCCTGAGAAAAATGAGATTCAGAATAATTAAAAAGATTATTTTCTGACATTGCCAAAACTTTAAGAGGTTTTATTTCGTTTCAGTTTTAAGATATTAAAATATTGCTAGTTAACTAATGAGACAGCTAAAAATAAGTAAACAAATTACCAATCGCGAAAGCCAATCGTTGGATAAGTACCTTCAGGAGATTGGTAAAGTGGACCTGCTTACTCCGGACGAGGAAGTAGAATTGGCAAAAAGGATCAGAGATGGAGATCAGCTGGCATTGGAAAAACTAACCAAAGCAAACCTTCGTTTCGTGGTTTCGGTAGCAAAACAATACCAAAATCAGGGACTTTCCTTAGGGGACCTTATCAATGAAGGTAACCTTGGCTTGATAAAGGCAGCCCAAAGATTTGATGAAACAAGAGGATTTAAATTCATCTCTTATGCTGTATGGTGGATTCGTCAATCTATTTTGCAAGCATTGGCGGAACAATCCAGAATTGTAAGACTTCCATTGAACAGAGTGGGATCCTTAAATAAAATTTCCAAGACGTTTTCAGAGCTTGAGCAGAAATACGAAAGAGAGCCTTCTCCTGATGAATTGGCAGAAGTACTAGACGTTACCACTGCTGAGGTTGTAGATACGCTTAAAATCTCTGGTCGTCATGTATCCATGGATGCTCCGTTTGTTCAGGGAGAAGAAAACAGCTTACTAGATGTTCTTGAAAACGATAGCGAAGCAACCCCTGATTCAGGCCTAATCAACGATTCTTTAAGAAAAGAAGTACAAAGAGCCCTATCTACTCTTACGCAACGTGAGGCAGACGTAATCACCCTATACTTCGGTTTAAATGGCGAACACGCTATGACACTTGAAGAAATCGGAGAGAAATTTAATCTGACTCGCGAAAGAGTGCGTCAGATCAAAGAAAAAGCAATCCGTCGTCTAAGACATACTTCACGTAGTAAGGCTCTAAAACCTTACTTAGGATAATACAATTCTTATTAAATAAAAAAGCCCCGATTTGATCGGGGCTTTTTTATTAGCCTTAATTCTCAATATTTTTATTTAAGATTAGAGATTTCTCCTTTATCATTTACTTTGATAAGCGTAATAGAATTAGACGCTCCAGAGTTACTTACATCGTCTCCGAAAGCAATAGTTCCGCAAACCAAGTATCCTCCGTCTTGGGTTTGGATTAGTTTGGAAGCGCTGTCATTTCCTGTACCTCCGAAAACTTTCGTCCATTGTATATCTCCAGTACCACTCAATTTCATTAACAAGACGTCATTTTGTTTTTCTGCAGCTCCTGTATATACTACGCTGTTTGTAGTGGCAAGTATTGCATAACCTCCATCATTGGTAGGAATAATAGAGACGCCTTCATCGTTACCATCTCCACCATAGAATTTCAAAAATCCAATTCCATTATCATCCAAAGATAGGCCATTCAGCTTGAACATATAAAAGTCAGCGTTAGGCAATGTGCCGGAAGAACCAGTCATCATATAATTATTATCGGAAGTTCTACAGATCTGCTCTCCTGTAAGAAGCTTGTCGGCTCCTGGAGATTGTGTCCATTGAGTTTTGGAAGGAGCATTATTTTGTGTAAGTGCCACTCCGTTCATTCTACACTTTACTAAACGAGGAGTATTTGATCCGGCTAGTGTAGTGGAAGAAGAAATAAGATACTCAGTCATCCCACTTGAGGAGAAGGCCAGTATAGCATCTCCCATGTAGTCTTGTTCTATGTCGGCTCCATAGCGGAGAGGTTTCATATCTACTCCCCCTACTTTAATCAATGCTCCATCCTGATCAATAATAAGAGCAAAAAGATCGAGATTAGGAGTTGTGTTCCCTCCCGACAGGTCGGTACTGTCTACCATTCCACCTAAGAAACAAGTTCCATCCTGATTTACTACTAATGATTTTCCAAACGTACCTACTTCTACCGAAGGGTTTGAATAATTATAAGGTTTTTGCCAGATCGTATTTCCTAATGCATCTATTCTAACAGCCACCATTTGTGTACTATCTTTTCCGGCTTCAAGTTTGAAGGGATCTAGTGACCAGTTCCTTGATGTGATTCCAAAAGTACCTAACAAGATATATCCTCCGTCAGGCATAATTCCTAAATCACCACATTCATCATAATTAGCGCTACCAAATGTTTTATGCCATACTTCATTGCCATGTTCATCTGTTTTGATCACGATCATATCATAATTGTCGGCATTACTAGTTCCAATATTACTAGTTCCTGCGATCACATAACCGCCGTCAGAAGTTTGTAGTACTTCCACACCTGCATCGGCTTTCAATCCTCCGTAATATTTTACGAAAGCTTTGGCTAGATCTACTTCTTTCTTTTTACATCCTGCTGTGACCAGTAAAAGCACAACGGTAAGAAGCTGAAAAGTATTTTTAATTATTTTATTCATTTTAATTTTTGAAATTATTTTTGAAAAAGCACTGACGGTTGAATTATTGTTCTTCAATCTTGCGAATCTTTTTAGGTTTATAGATCGATTTCATATATCCTACAGAGATCATCAGGTTGTTAATGTTAAAGTCGCTACTTACATATCCGTAGTAGAATAAATTGCTTCCATCGTCTGTAAAATATCTGTTCTTAACGTTTGCAATATTTTTCAATCCCATGCTGTAACGTCCGTCGATGAAGACATAGCCGTATCCTATTTTATAACGAATTCCCAATCCCACTAAGGCCGCTACGTTGTATGGGCTTCTGATTTTTTTAAACTTTTCTGTTCCTTCTTTCGCCGCGTTTGAGTTGTCGCTATTCTCGCGGGAGAGTTTGGAGTTTGCATTGATCAAAAATCCGAAGCTTCCACCGGCTAATGCGTATACTTTCAATTTGCCATTTCCGATATTGTACTTAATAGCAACAGGAGCATCGAGCCACATCTGGCTTTCTTTGGAGGTAAGCTTAGTGGCATTATTATAGAGAAATGTATTGGTATAAGTAAAATTTTTGATGCTAAACAATCCTCCCACATGCAATTGGAATTTTCTATAAAGCAAAATATCCGTTACAATTCCTCCCTGGTAACCAAAACGTGATTTATAAGTAGGCTTATTGTTTGCCTCGCTTCCAACGCTATAGGTTTGTTTTTCAAAAACATTTGTAGTAGTGATCCCTCCCATAATTCCAACGTTGATGATTGGTAGGGTTCTGTAGGAATTGTATAGTTCATAAAACTCGGCGGGGTCGATCGCCGGGTTTAGTACATATTCCGGATCTTCTTTCAGAAGCCGCAGCAGGTTGGTTTCTGCTTTTCCATGTTCATCCTGAAAGAGCGAAGCCAGGATCAAAAGACGCAGCGCCTGCATTTTTTCTTCCTTGGAAAATCCGTCGTCAATACATTTGGAAAGAAATCCTTCTACTTCCGACAACTGACCTGCATCGTATGCCTTTTGGGCTTTGTTTAATTTTTGTGTACAGGTTATGGAGTCACTTGTACTGGCAGATTCTGCATTTATATTATTTCCGATACTTATGAATAAAACAAAGAATACGGACAAAAGTAAATTTCTCACTGCGTAGTGTTTTTTTTTAGTAAGGTAGTTTATTATTTTTTCTTCAGGAGAGTAAGGAAACTCTCCTGAAGAAATATTGTGATTATTAATACAAATCTTCTTTGATCGCTTCACTACTTGGAAGCGTAGGACAAGTAAGCTCATATGGAATATCGCTTGCTACATAACGGTACCATTCTTTTCCTGTCATGTTACGATTGATTTTTCCGCAAATCTGATTGGCCATAAACTCCATACTTGTTGGCCATACACGAATCAGATTATCCACGCAACCTGCAAATAACTTATTACCATCATAACTGAAGCCAACAGACCAAACCCACATATCGTGGTCACGGAAGATCAAAGGCTCTTCGTTGAGGTTATTGAAGTCCCACAACCTCACAGTACCATCGAAGCTTGCCGTTGCCATGAATTTGTTATCGTTCGAGAATTCGATATCATTGATCCTTGCTTTGTGGTCTACCAGCACCGCTACTACTTTATGGTCGTCTAAGCTGTATACTTTTACCATACCGTTCACATCGCCGGATACAACGTACTTGCCATCGTTACTGAAAGCTACAGAGTGCACTGCTTTTCCTTTGTGATCCATCACTACTGTTTCAGCGTAATTATTATTACGATCCAAAACAATTACCTGTCCTTTTTCATTACCCACTACAATCAGGTTTCCTTTCGGATTGATCTCGATGTGTTTGATCTTCGACTTTCCTTTGTGAACGACATTCGGTTTTTTCTCATTGATGTCCCAATAGATCACTGATGAATCAGCACCTGCAGAGATCAGACCTTTATTGTCCGGAGTAAATGAAACTGTCCATACCATTCCTCTATGGCCTCTCAACTGAATAGGCTGAGGAGCCTCTTGTGTGATATCGAATAATTGGATATAGCTTACGTCACCGCAGGCTACCAACCATTTCTCATCCGGGCTCACATCGATGGCACGATTGATAAATCCATGTGAATGTACGACGGTAGGTGTTTTCACTTCTTTGGTCATATCCCATTTCAGGATCTTACCATCACTACCGGCGGTGTACATATCTTTGCCGTTTTTAGAATATACAATAGAACGGATCGCATCGGTGTGACCAGGAAGTGCATTGTATTCTTCTTTCTCAAGATATTTCACTGCGAAATACAAGCCTTCGTAGATATCGTGGTTGTGTTTGTTACCGCCGTTGGCTGTATGAAAATTGTATGCCTGCTGTGCCAGCAAGGCCTTACGAGTGGTATCAGAAGTCAGGGAAACTGATTTCACCGCCATTGATTTCGCAATAGAAAGCAAACGAAGGTTGGTTGCTTCTTTTTGTTTGATCTCGGCGATACCTCTTTGTTTATCGGCTTCTTCTTTCGCAAGGAGTGCATTTTTAGTTTGAAGTTTTGCTTCCGCCTCACTCTTCACCGCACGGGCCAGGGCCTGGTCAGCGAGCTCTTTCTGGTGGAGCGCTTCTGTTTTTTGCTCTTCTGCAATTTTCTGCGCTTTCACCGCTTCTTCTTTCGCGATAAGGGCGAGTGCTTTTTGTTTCTCCGCTTCATCTTTTGCCAAGAGAGCCAAACGTTCACTTTCCTTCGCTTTGTTTTGTGCGATGATCGCAGCTTCTTTCGCTGCAAGTGCCAATACTTTTTGTTTTTCTGCTTCCACTTTTTGAGTGATCGCCCAGATTACAACCCCAATCGCCATGATAGCAAGGAAGGCCATGATCAAGGCCACGATACGCGTACGTTTCAGCGTACGCTTCTGCATCATCTCTTTGATTCGCTGTTCGGTTTCGAACGCTTTCTTACTGGTTTCGAGGAATACGATTGCTCTTTCAAAAGCAGGATCGTAGCGCTGCGCCCAGTCAAGAGTTGGTTTGTTCTTATCATACCAGTTCAAGGCTACTTGAAGATCGGGTGGTCTCCAGAGACCTGTTTTTCCTAACTGGTACATGGCAGAGGCTTCCGAAAGACGAAGGTACATTTGCACCGATTCACTTTCTTCTTCCACCCACATTTTCAATTTCACCCAAATTCTCATCAAACTTTCGTGCGAAATATCGACCACGGTGTTTGAATTTAATGGAATTCCGGCAGGAGGCATGAGCAAGGAACGTCCCGGTTTACGGAAGGTTTCTACTACTTTCATTACCTCCTCTTCGGTGGTATTAGCAATCGCTGCAATTACAGCGAGTCTTGTTGGTCTTCTGATTCCGTGTGCACTCTCTCCACCTTTTTCAGTCAAGGCTTTGAACATGATCTGACAAATTTCTTTTTGTTTTTCCGTCAGGTCATCGTATGCTTCATTCGCGTGCTGCGAAAGGGCTTCCTCCATTCTTCCGATCGCTTCGTAGTGACGAAGATCGATTGGTTCTTCCCCTTCTTTGTGATCGGTCCAATAGCTCCAGGTTCTCATCAAGGCATGCTGCATGATTGGGAGCTGATCTGGATTGTCGCCGAGGTCATTCAACAGCTGTTGCAATAAACGCGGCGCGATCTTACCACCACCTACGGCGATTGGTCCTACAATTGCGAGACGTTTCTGTTCCCTTGTCATTTGCGGGATCAGGTAGTGGCTATCGTTAATATATTTTGTAAGTTCAGGGAACTGCGCGCAATCACCGATAAAATCGGAACGCATGGTGATGGCTACATAAATAGGCACATCTTTTTGTCTTGCTGCTTCAGAAAGAAGATTTACAAAGGCCAATGATTCGTTGATCGTAGTAGTACCTTCTTCACTTTTCTTGAAACGGAATAATTCTTCAAACTGATCGACCAGGATCAACACGTTTTGGTTGATGCTTGATTTGGTTTGGCTTACTGCTTCTACCAGCCCGAGTGAGCTACTTCTCAGAAGGGTGGAAACAATTTTCTTTCTTACCTGCTTCTCTTCCTGGTCGGCAACCACGTAGTCTACATTGCTCTTCAGCAATGCTTCTCCAAGGTTATCGATTGGCGAGCTACCAGGACGAGTTACTACCACATTCCAGTTAGAACCGGTTGTAGTAAGGAAACCTCCGTAAAGGATCGGGATTACACCGCAGTAGAGGAAAGATGATTTACCACTACCAGATGCACCGATCACCGCTACGAATTTATTTTCGGTAAGCTTCATCAACACCTCATCGCTTTGACCTTCTCTACCAAAGAAGAGATGACTTTCTTCTACATCGAAGGGACGAAGACCCGGGAAAGGGTTAGGTGCCATTTTATGCGTTTCAGCCTGTGGCTTGATTTCCTTTTCTTCTTTTTTGACAGGAGGGAGATTGGTAGTCTCTGTTGTCAAACCTGTTTTTATAGTTGTTTCGCTCATGTTCTTTTGTTAGAGTTTAGCGGTAAACGGTCTAAGTGTTTCAGACAAGAATTCGCCTGTATTGTGTAATACCTGGAAGTCATTTTCACGCAAAAACATATGATCTCTCAGTTTCACGCCTTTTTCTACCAATACTACTTTACTTCTCATTATTTTTTTTCGGCCAAAGCCTGGTGATTTCAAAATATCGTGTGCTTTACTATTCACCCATTTCTCACTTACCTTACCCATATAGACCAGCACTGCATCGCATTTGTTTAAGTTGAGTTGGTGGATCTGTCTCGACTCCAGAATGCTGCTGGTAAATTCCGGCAGTATTACTTCGTAGCCACTTACAGACAAGTGATCAGCTATTTTTTTACCTTCTGAAAAATCCATTTTATCACAGATCATATATACAGAAGTTTTACCGCTGTCGCTGGAAGTAAAAGATTGATTGGCAGTAGTTACTTTTCTCGTATTGATCTCATACAATTCATTTCGTATGATTGCTTTCAATTCTTCCAATGGAATGGAAAGCACGTCTGCGCCTGCTACTAGTTGCGCATCACGTTTGAAATTCTCAATAAAGATCTTTTGCTGCTCATCGCTCACTCTGAAATCCGGAGGGATCCAGATGAAACGTGGAAATTCCAGAAAATCCTTATTTACATTTTTTTCATTTTTAGCGGAGCTGAATTTAGCGGCTATTTCATTTTGAATTTCAGGAAGACCTTTTTGTTTTTCGTCTGTCTTACCATAAGCAGACCCGCTGATAAAGTGGATCGACAGCTTACATTTTTCCAGGTCGTCTACAATTTTATTTTCCAGGTCTGGGGCATCGGAAGGAATGGAATAATTAGGTAGTACGGTATATCCGTGTCTCTGTAATTCTCTTTTGATCACATCGCGCTGCACGGCAAGATCTCTGGCGGCATTAGCCAAATAAATATATTCGTTGGCGGAAGCTACAGCCAACATATGATCTGATTTTTTATCTCTGGAAGAAACGATGATATCATACAGATCATGCGCCAGATCTACCAGACGAAGCCAGTATGTATTTTCTACATCCGATTCAAAGAAATCGGTGATCTCAATACTTTCACCAGTAGTATAGTTGATGTTATACAAATTGTATCCGATCAAATCTCTTAATCCTTCCGGATGTTTGTTGGTAGGAACATATGATTTAAGCACTTTGAAAATTCTGTTCAACCCATCTTTCTGCAATGTGTTTTCTTTGTCTAGATTTCTGTAAAAGCTTTCCGCTTCTTTCACACAAGGCACAGAATTTACATAAGATGGAGAAAGCACAGAGACCATTGTCAAGGCTTTAGAAGAGATATCGGAAGGAGCATTTCCAGGAGAAATCATGATCTTTGGTTTTTCTCCCATCAGTTGAGTCAAAAGTCTTTCTAAGAAATTCTGAAAACTATCTACCCATCCTTTAGAATATTTTTCCAAAGGCTTGTTATCAGAGTCAGAAAAACTGATTAAAATATCGTATTCAAACTTCATTATCGTATAGTTATTCTTCTTTGTTATCGAGTTCTTTGTTATAAGAAAACGCTGTAAATTAACTCTTTGCTTAAATTTTACCCCTTCTCAGCGTTTTATCTTTAGATTATCTTTTTCGTACGTCCTCTAGCTCTTCTACCAGGCTGTCTTTTTCGTCTAAGGTTTTATGGTCTACGAAACCTGCAATTACCCCTTCCATCATTTCATGCGACTGAGACATCATTTCATAGAAGTGTTCTTTAGCAATGCGGTAAAGAGTAACATTATCAAGTGCAACGATATCATAGGCATTGATATCTGTTTCAAGTACCAATTCTTCTCCGATCAGATCGCCTTTCGCTATTCTTGAAATTACTCGCTCGCCTTCTCTTACTTCTAAGGATCCTTCCACTACCACAAACAAAGGAATATTTCCTGTCTCTCCTTGTTTTAAAATATACTCACCTTTTTTGTATTGAACTTCTTCGATGTTATCGGCAATTCCTGAAAGGAATACTCCGTGGATACTGGCGAAGGCTTTTACATCTTTCAGTACAAAAACTTTTTCGATCTGAAGCTGTTTTTTATTACCCACTCTGTCCTGAGCAAGAATAATACCATCTAATTCTTTTTTGCTCTCGCCAATGCGTTTTGTATAGCGATGGTAGGCTTCTTTATCTAATTTATAAATGGCATAGGCCGCCGTCTCTCTCAACAAAGTATCGGGATTGAATAAGTTGGCCACCATATCGTCATTTACTACCGCGCCTGGCATATTGCAATAACGATACATTGCGCAGGCCTTAGTCCAACGGTTGATAAAGTTATAATCGCGGTTTATGATCTCGATAAGAATTTGCTTAGAGTCGAATTTTTCACGGAAATAGTGTTCCTGCAATTTTTCGATCTTCTCCAAAATAGAGATCTCATCCAACAACGGGAACAATACCGGTTTCAGCTCATCGGCGATGAACACGTTGAGTAGTTCGATCGCGTATACTATACCTTCCGACGTACGGCTTTCCACGTTTTGTCTCACCAGTTGTATGGAGTTCGGATCATACACCAGTGACAAAAGCATGAAAATTTTATTGTCTGTGGATTCTATTTCTTCAAGAATTGCTCTTTTTAAGTGACGGGCTTCTACATCATCGCCCAACTCTGTATAGGCAGCAATGCTCCAGGCGGAGTTACCAATCTCTTGTTCGATCGCCTGAACGATCCTTGTAGCACGGTGTCCTTCTGCCTGGAAGGCGCATCCACTGAGTGAAAGAAGCACTTGAGCCGTTACATTCTTATCCGGGAAATCAATTTTACTCCATAAATAATCGGTCACTTCCGGACCACCGAAACGACCGTACATTTGCACGATCTTCACCATCACTTCAGTTGACTGACCTGATTTGTAGAAGGCTGATTCCAATGCCGGTAAAATTTTCTCCCCTACCGCATATAAAGAAGCTGCTGCAATATTTCCAAACATTGGCGAGCCGAGATTTTCGATCATCAACGGCCAGTATTCGGAACGACCTGTTTTACCAGCAGAGATAATGGCTGCTCCGCGCACGTGCAGATCGCGGTCGCGCATAAGATCGAGCAGTATTTGAATATTGGTATCGTCGATCGTGCGATAAATAAGTTTCGCAGCTAAGAGGCGTTCGCTTGCATCGGTAGATTTGGCAAGCTTATATGTTTTACTACTGGAAAGGGCGATCATTTCTGCGTCGTTCAGTTTTTCCAGCGCTTCGTTGGCGATCTTTTTCACTTCAGTCGAATCTTCCAGCTTAAGAGCATTACGAAGTGTGGTAACGGCTGCAATATTTTTAAAGTCTTCGATCTTCTGGATCGCGTATTTACGAATGTCTTCAGAAGGATCGTATACCAGATCATTGGAAGAATTTTCCAGCATTACTGGTTCTATTCTTTCCATCAGTTTCAAGGTGTAAATGACTTTGCTTGGCTCCGGGCTTTGAAGTTCTTTCTTCATTACGCTTATCGGCGAATATTCTTTTTTAGAAGTCGCCAGTTTGCTCTTTTGAAGGTTCAAAGAATCCAGCAGTGTAAACTGATAGCTATCGAACAATCGTACGCTGGCGAACATATAACCCAAGCAAATAAATAATAGTAGGAAACTGTAATGTTCGAGGTTGATAAAAGTAATAAGACCGAAAGCAAAGATCGCGATTCCTGCAAGCCCCCATGAAAACTGGCGGAACACGCCTTCCACCTTTGCCTGCACATCGTGACGAATGCTTATATCAAGCGGAATGAAAAAGTTTTTCAGGATAGGGTCTTCAAAGGTATCTTTTGATACAGAGAAGAAGAGTTTACTAAGTGCAATGAATACGAAGAACATCAGGTTATTTCCTGATTTAATATCACTATCGCTGAATAATCCCATCAATCCGGCAAGCAGTGTAAAAAATGCTACCAGGATTGGTAATACAAGCAAGGATATTTTTACGCCGTATTGTTCAATAATATTATCACCGATAAACACCTGCATCAACAAGCTGATTACAGTAAGAATACCACCGTAGTAAGCGAGGAATGCAGTAAGATCTCGCTGAACCGGAAATGTATAGGAAGAAGAAAGCAGGAAAGAATAATCCACAAAAATGTTGGCCACTACGGAGAGCATGAACATCAGTGAAAGCAGACGTACGTATTTGTTCTTCACAAGAGAATCCAACCGGCTATCTGCCTTGGAAACTTCCATATGAGTAACTTCATTAAGACGCGGAGTGCTGTACTTGATCAGATAAATAAATTGCGTTAGCAGCGAAACGAACAAGCCCAGCGCGCTAATGTATAGATAAGCTTTAGGATCGGAGAAGTTGATCAATGGTACGGCGAAGAACGCAAGTGAGGTTGCAAACATTCCTCCCTGGTCCACTGTACCGGTGATTCGCTTTTCCTGCTTCAGGTTAAAGGCCCTTGATACTGTACCATAGAAACCCAGGAGTGTAATCGCGTTAAAAGGTCCCAGGCAAGCGAAGGATACGAGTAGGAGCGGAAAGTATTCTGTAGTGTTTGTAGAATCAACGAAGTTAAAGGCAAGCGTAATGGAGCTTACCATAAGCAGGATAATGAGAAGGTTTACGATGGAAAGTCTGGAGAACGAAACAATATTTTGCAGGGTAGAGAAAATCGCGGTAGCGATAATCCCCAACAGTCCTGTTACGATGATCGAGATCGCCAGTGGATAGCGGTAGATCACTTCACGCCAGATAAAGCTAAGCTGAATATCGGTGCGATAAGAGTGCTTTTCGATTTTGTCGAGGTTGTCGAGAAAGAGTGTGCTTACAGTTACGTCGTACGTTACAATAAACGCTCCCAGGAAGAAAGAGTTGGCCAGAAGCATGTATACTCTGCCTTCTTCAGACTCATCGATAGCTAGTATTCTCCGAAGAAAATTTCTCATTTTATTCCTATTTACAAGTTGGGTTGCGGCTTATTTCTAAATCGCTAAAGTAATGATTTTAACCTTATTTTAAAAATACCATGCTTAATTTTATACCAAAAATATCCTGAAAACACAAAATCTCCCTTTAAAGCCAAAATATTCTTATATAAAGCATATCATCTATGATAAAAGTTTGAAATTTAGAGTGTAAGGAAAAGGTTGAACATTCAAAATTTAAGGTTTAAAGTTCTTAAAAAGGGGCTTTCTTAACTTTTCATATAAAAAATTAAGGTTGAAAATTTAAAATATTCAAACTTTAAACTTTCAACCTTAAACTTTAACCTAGAGTAATCGCTTATTTGTGCACTGGTATTTGCTCAAATTTTACAGCGGGTTGATCTTGATCTTTGTATGCTTTTCTTGGCTTTAGGTTCAAGATCTGGAACATTTCTTTGTCTTCGTTCACTTCAGGGTTAGGAGTAGTAAGTAATTTATCTCCCGCGAAAATAGAATTCGCTCCGGCCAGGAAACAAAGCGCTTGCTCTTCAGTGTTCATACGTACGCGGCCTGCAGATAATCTAACCATGGCCTTTGGCATAATGATTCTTGCCGTAGAGATCATACGCACCATTTCCCATACAGAAACTCTCGGCTGATCTTCCAGTGGCGTGCCTTCTACCGGTACCAATGCATTCACGGGTACTGATTCAGGATGTTCTGGAAGAGTAGACAACGTCCGCAACATTCCGATCCGGTCGTTGTGCGATTCTCCCATACCTATAATTCCACCTGAGCAAACTGAAATTTTTGCATTTCGTACATTGCCGAGCGTTTCCAAACGATCGTCGTAAGTACGGGTAGAAATAATTTTATCATAGTGTTCTTCGCTTGTATCCAGGTTGTGGTTGTAGGCATACAAACCTGCGTCTTTCAATTTAAGCGCTTGTTCTTCGGTAAGCATTCCCAGCGTGCAACATACTTCCATACCCATGGTGCTTACGCCTTTGACCATTTCCAGTACTTTATCAAAATCTTTATTGTCGCGCACTTCTCTCCATGCTGCTCCCATACAGAAACGGGTGCTGCCATTTTCTCTTGCGTTGTTGGCAGCCTGTAGCACCTCTCCTACTTCAAGCAATTTGTGTGCTTTTACATTGGTGTGATATCTTGCGGCTTGTGGACAGTAAGAACAATCCTCCGGACATCCTCCTGTTTTTACGGACATAAGCGTACATACCTGAACTTCCTGCGGATCATGAAATTCTCTGTGAACGGTAGCTGCCTTGTACATAAGATCCAGCACCGGCATATTATAAATCTCGGTGATTTCTTCCCTGGTCCAGTTGTTTCTGATTTCTGTCATGCTTTTTCTTTTAAATCCAGAATACAAAAATAATCTATTTTTTGCTAGATGCAAGATAAGTGAATTATGAGTTATGAATGTTGAATTATGAGTTAATTCAATATTCGTAACTACATGATATTTTACGTTAATAATGCCTAACTCAACATTCATAATTCATAATTCAAAACTTTTCTACCCTTGCTCAAACCTATATTTAAACAACTCATACTCCTTAAATTCTTTCTTCACATCAATGTTGAGATCGCGGAGGTAGCCTTCGCTGATATCGTATACCCAACCGTGGAGTTGAATATTTTGTCCTTGCTTAAGAGCTTTTTGATAAATGGTAGTCATGGCCAGGTTATATACTTGCTCCCGCACTACCAGCTCTACTAACTTGCGGTGTTTTTTCTCTTCGTCTAATAGATCATCCAGTTCTTTGTAATGAAGTCGATACACTTTTTTAATATTTCTCAACCATTTATCTATCAACCCATGATACTTGCCATCAATGGCAGCCTTAACTCCACCACAGCCATAGTGGCCGCAGACAATTACGTGGTGTACTTTCAGCACTTCGATTGAATATTGCAGCACAGCCATCAGGTTAAGATCGGTATCGACCACTAGGTTGGCGATGTTGCGGTGGATGAACATTTCTCCAGCATCCGTACCTGTGATCTCATTGGCGGTGATTCGACTATCAGAACAACCGATAAACAAATACTTAGGCGCCTGACCCAAGGCAAGTTTTTCAAAATAGGTAGGATCCTGCGCTAGTTTTTCCTTTACCCAATCGCGGTTGTTGACAAACAATTTATCGTAGTCTTGTTGAATAATTTTGTCGAGCTCTTCGTTTTCGATGAGTTCGTATTTATCGTCCACATCGATGATCTCTATTTTTATATTTTTACTTGGCGCATTGATCTTGAAATCTTCAATGATCTCTACAATATCGTCGTCGATGAATTTGGATTTGCTTCCGTCTATCACCACGTGTGCATTCTTAGGGATCTTGCTGAGTTTATAAAGAATGCTTGCCTTATTCAGAAAAGAAACTTCTTCCGAAAGATCGATCCTCACTTTCACACCATAGTTGGAATCTTGCTTATTGTAGACATAGGGATTCAATACATTTCTACGAAGAATAAAAAACAACGCCACCAAGGTGCCGATCCCAATCCCCAGCAATAGATCGGTGAAGAGCACTGCAAAGATGGTGATGATAAAAGGCAGAAAATGTTCCCAACCTTTTTTGTAAAGTTCTTTCACTAATGAAACTTTGGCAAGCTTATATCCTACCAGCATCAATATCGCCGCCAACGCTGACAAAGGAATCATGTTGATGATGCCGGGAATCAATACTACTGCACACAACAAAAACAATCCATGAAAGATCGCCGATAATTTGCTCTTTGCGCCCGCGTCTACGTTGGCAGAACTTCTTACTACTACTGAAGTAATCGGTAACCCTCCGATCAATGCCGAAACCATATTCCCAATTCCTTGTGCTTTCAGTTCATGATTTTTTGGCGTATACCTTCTCATAGGATCCAATTTATCAATCGCGTCTACACTCAGCAAGGATTCCAGGCTTGCGATCACCGCCAGCTTAAAGGCGATCAGGTACACAGCCGTCTTGCCTAGCATAGAAAAATCAGGCAGCATAAAATTTTGACTAAAAGAAGAAAATCCTTTGGTAGAGATCAGTTGCACCAAATGCTCCTCCATCACACGCAATGATGGAATGTAAACAGAGAAAAGAATATTCAACAATACTCCCAGCACTACGGCTACAAAAGATCCGTGAACGAATGTTTTTTTAGTCATATTAAATTTATCCCAAAGAATAAGCACCGTAAGCGATATCGCACTGATCACAAAAGCGCCGGGCGTGATGCGAAGATAAGCTTCATAGATTTCTGTAAATGTGTTATTCTTATCGGGCTGAAAAAATTCGAAGTCACCTTCGTAATCCAGGTCGTATCCTAAGGCGTGTGGAATTTGTTTCAAAACAAGAATGATCCCGATGGAAGCCAGCATTCCTTTGATCACACTGGAAGGAAAAAAGCTTCCGATGATCCCGGCTTTGATGTATCCAAACAATACCTGCAACATTCCCGCGATCAGCAGTGTAAGAAGAAAGGCCTGGTAAGAACCAAGCTCCGCGATCGACGAAGCAACAATCACTGTAAGACCCGCCGCCGGCCCGCTTACTGAAAGCGGCGAACGGCTGATCGAAGAAACTACCAACCCTCCTACTATTCCGGCGATTATACCCGACAAGATCGGCGCCCCAGAAGCAAAGGCGATCCCGATACACAAGGGAAGCGCTACAAGAAAAACGACAAGCCCCGAGGACAGATCGTTCGGGAGGTATTTTAAATTTATCTCTGATTTTATATTTTCTTTAAATGCCATATGTAGAAATTTTGAATTTTGAATTCTAAATTTTGAATTAGTAGAATAGCATAGGGTGATGAATTATTAATCATGAGTTTTTTTCAAGATCAATAAATACATTGCCACAACTAATCAATTTTGCTTAGCTGCATCATCCTTTGAATATTGATTTTTCTCAATACTCAAACTCAAGACTTAAGACTGTTTTGGTGGTGGTGTTTCAGTGTCGGAGTCAGAAGCAAAAAGTTTGGAATCTCCGGGATGGTTAAAAATATATTGGTTGGAAGTGATTGTCAGAAAGACGAAGGTATGTAAGAGCTTTATATTTTTAAATTCTTTTTCCTTTTCTTTCTCTTTGTTTTCGTTCTCTTTTTCTTTGGATTCTTTTTCGCCTTCTTCCTTTTCCTCTTCTTCTGTAGATTTATTCTCGTCGTTTATAACTAGCCCTAATTCATCATCATTAGAGTGTAGCAAGCGTTTTAAAAAGTCTACCAACCCGGCATCGTTCTGTATGAGGATACAGAATAACAGGGGAAAGATATACCGCTTGATATTTTTCACGTTGCAAATTTATTTAATCAATATAGGAACAAGATACCGGATACCAGCTCCCTGATAATTCTAATTATTCATCCGGGAGCTGGTATCTGGTATTTATTTTACAATCAACTTATAAGGCATTCTAGCCTGGATACCGTTGAGCTGATCCAGATCTTTTACAGATCTTATATATGGATATAACATTCCCAACTCTTTTTGTAATGCTGCATCTACGCGCGCCTCATCGTCTCCTCCTACACCAGAGAGCAGTTGTTTCCAGAACATATTTTTTTGTTCCGGCCAGTATACCACATCGTATTTTTCTTTCAGCCCCGCCTTTTGGGCGGCAATGGAGATCGCGTCGCTTACTCCTCCCAAGGTATCTACAAGGTGAATTTTCAAAGCTTCTCTCCCCGACCATACACGGCCTTCTGCATAACGTTTGAGTTCATCTTGCGGCATATGGCGGCCTTGAGCGGCTTTAGAAGTAAAATCTTCGTAAATCTGCTCCACTTCTTTCTGGATCATTTTTCTTTCATAATCTGTAAGTGTGCGGGTCACCGAACCAATGTCCGAAAATTGTCCGGTCTTTTCACGATCGGTAGTCACCCCCATTTTTTCTTTCAAGAATTTTTCCATGTTCAACATCAAACCAAACACACCGATAGAACCCGTGATAGTATTAGGCTGCGCTACGATGGTATCGCAGGCCATCGAAATATAATACCCACCGGAAGCTGCCACATCCGACATGGAAGCGATGATTGGTTTCACCCCTTTAGTCAATACTACTTCGTTCCAGATCACATCGGAAGCCAGGGCGCTGCCGCCCGGAGAGTTTACCCTCAGGACGATCGCTTTTACATGTTTATCATTACGTGCCTTTCTGATCTGCGCTGCCAACGTTTCAGAACCAATGATCTCGTCATTGCCTTTGCCTGAAATAATTTCTCCGCTTGCAATAATCACCGCTATTTTATCTTCGGCTACTTTTATTTTCTCTGCCTTATTATCCAGCAGAGAATTATAGCTTACAAAATTCAACTCTTCATCTTCAGCCTGACCTGTCTTGGAACGAATGAAGGTTTCTGCTTTATTATAGTAATCAAGATCTGTGATTAAGCCATAGGTAAGGGCATCGGAGGCATTATGTACGAGCATGGAATCGGAGACTTTTCGAAGTTTTGCTTCTTCTATCTTCCTGGAGACTGCTACATTGGCCAGGTAGGTAGCATAGATGGAGTTCATGAATGATTTCATCTGCGCTCTGTTGGCGTCGCTCATTTTATCGAGAATGAAAGGCTCTACCGCGCTTTTGAAAGTTCCTACTTTGAAAACCTCTACCTTGATATCCAACTTTTCAAGTGTTCCTTTGAAGAACAGCAATTCTGATTCAAGCCCATTGAATTCGAGCATTCCGGTAGGTGGGAGAAAAATTTTATCCGATACAGAAGCCAGGTAATAAGCGCCTTCGCTATAGGATTCACCATAAGCTACTACAAACTTTCCTGATTTTTTAAAGTCTAGCAATGCGTTCCTGATCTCTTCTAGGGTGGCAAATCCAGCTTGTACCCTGTTTAGATCGAGGTAAATTCCTTTAATGTTTTCATTGGTCTTTGCTTCTTCAATGGCTTCTTTTAATTCCACCAGGCCAATTGTAGCACGGCCTGGCAAAAAAACTCCGTTAAATATTTTTTCGCTTTCGCGTTCTACTATTTCTTTATCAAGCTTCAATTTTAGTACTGAGGCTTGTTTTATTTTACCATCGTTTTCCGAAGACATCATACTTCCGATCATGATCAGGCCTATGATAGAAATAAAAATAAATACAAAAATTCCTATGACGATCGTAAAAACACTTCTTATAAAATTCCACATATCCGTTACATTTGTATAGTTCTGTTCAAATATAAAATAATTTAGCAAAAAGAAATGAATACTGCTTACATTCTTCTGGGGTCAAATCTTGGTGATAAAAAGGACAATCTCACAAAGGCTTGCGAGAAAATCAGTTCTGTTTGTGGAAACATCTCCAAACGTTCTTCGCTTTACGAAACTTCTCCCTGGGGTTATACTGAACAATCTTTTTTTTTAAACGCTGTGATAGAATTGCAGACGGTTCATTCGCCGGAGCGACTGTTAGAATTATTACTGGAAATTGAAATACAACTGGGGAGAGTGCGTATCCAAAAATGGGGCGAACGCTTGATCGACTTGGATATTCTTTACTATGATCAGGAAATAATAAATTCAGCGCATTTAAAAATTCCACACCCGGAATTGCACAACAGGAAATTCACACTCATCCCACTCTGCGAGATCGCGCCTGGTTATGTGCATCCTCTGTTACAGCGCACCAATGCACAGCTCCTGGAAGCTTGTAAGGACGATGGAATTGTAACGAAGTCCTCTATTTCTTTATAAAGAGCTGCCCAAAATTTTCCGGAGCTTTTACTTCCCAATATCCCTCGGCCTTCTGAGCGAACGGTACATTTACACCATCTACGTAACATTCTTTTGGCGTGAACGGAAGTCCATGAACAATCACTACAGCTACCTTATAGCTTGGTGTATAGCCTTGATGTACGTACGATTGTTGAATGCTGAATTCTTCTTTCGTACCAAAGGTTTTAAAATTCTTTACGTTGTAATGTCCGTTTTTATAATCGTAACCATCGCCTGCATCTTCGTAGAATACAGACTCTATATGTTTGATCTCATAATAGGCATGCAGGAAAATCTCTTCTATCACAAATTCGCCTACATACTGCATCAGTGGATACATTGGTAGCACAGCACCTGCGCGCACATAGATCGGGATAATATCGATCGGCGCTTCGGCCCATACTTCGTTGCTGCCTTCTACATATTCGTTGCTCCAGAAATAATACCAGTTGCCTTCCGGCAGATATAGCCAGCGGCCGTCTACTTCTTCTTGCATGATTGGGCATACAAGCAGATTGTCGCCTACTCCAAATTCATCCTGGCGGAAATGTGTTTCCGTATCCATCTGATCCAGAAAGGTCAGAGGGCGTAATGTTGGGGTACCTTTGGTTACATGTTGCCAGAAAGTGGTGTAGATATAAGGCAACAAGCGGTAACGCAATTCAATATAAGTTTTAGCAATTTGCTCTACCTCTTCTCCGAACGACCATGGTTCCTGCTCGCCGTGATCACCCGAAGAGTGCGTACGGCAGAACATATGGAAGATCCCCAATTGGATCCAGCGTGCGTAAAGCTCGCCGGTTGGAGATTGAATGAAGCCCCCGATATCAGAACCGCAGAAAGAAATACCGGTAATACTTAACCGTTGACATTGGCGATTTGCAATACCAAGATGTTCCCAGCTTGCCACGTTATCGCCTGTCCATACAGATGAATAACGCTGCACACCTGAATAGCCCGAGCGTGTGATCACAAACGGACGATTTGGACTCATAAATTTTTTCACCCCTTCGTACGTCGCTCTTGCCATCTGCATGCCATAAACATTGTGTGCCTTGCGGTGGCTGCCTGGATCTCCATCATAATCGTGGCGTACGTCGTAAGGCATGGTTTCTACTTCAAACACAGCTGGTTCGTTCATATCATTCCACACACCTTTCACACCGGTTTCGATCAATCCTTCGAAAAGATCTTTCCACCAATCGCGTACTATAGGATTTGTAAAATCAGGAAAGTTACATTCGCCTGGCCATACCTTTCCCTTCATTAGCGGGCCATCCATACGTTTGCAGAAATATCCTTTTTCTAACGCTTCCTGGTATACCCAATAATTTTCATCGATCTTTATTCCCGGATCAATGATCACAATTGTTTTGAAGCCCTGATCGGCCAGCTCGCGGATCATTTTTTTCGGATCGGGGAAATATACTTTGTTCCAGGTAAAGCACCGGAACCCATCCATGTAATCGATGTCGAGGTAAATACTGTCGCAAGGAATTTTGCGTTCGCGAAATCCATCACAGATCTCTTTTACTTTGCTCTCTGGGTAGTAGCTCCATTTGCATTGATGGTAGCCAAGCGCCCACAACGGTGGTAGCTCCGGCTTGCCGGTCATGTGTGCGTAAGTTTCGGATACTTCCGTCAGATCCGGACCATAGACGAAATAATAATTCATCTCACCACCTTGAGCCCAGAAACTGGTTACGTTTTTACGTTCCTGTCCGAAATCGAAAAAACTTCGGAAAGAATTGTCGAAGAAAATTCCATAAGCGATCTTATGATGCAAGCCTATGAAGAATGGAACGTTTTTATAAATAGGATCGGTTTCTTTACCAAAAGCATAGGTATCTTTTCCCCAAAGCTCCAGTCGTTTGCCGCGCAGATCAAGGTCGGTAGGCTTATCACCAAGACCGAAGAAATGTTCGCCGCTTTGCACTTTGCGGGTCATGATCACAATGTTGCCGCCGTATTTGATATGTTCCTGGAAGTGAAATCCTTTTTCATCTTCCGAGATCAATACACCGTTGCGATCTAGTATTTTGGAACGAAGATCTTTTTTGGAAATGCTGCATTCAAGGTAAGAAGTAAGCACAAGATATTCTTCTTCCTCTTCGATGATCTCAAGGCTTTTTATTTCGCCTTTGTATTCATGAGCATGAGAATAGGAAAAATCGCGCATGAACACTCCTTCAGTGGCGTAGCGGAAGCGTAATACTTTGTCGCTTTTTACGCTAAGCTCCAAGATCACATTATTGGCACATTTAAAATAGAAATTATTTCCTTCTCTTCTCCAGCTAATCACTTCCGCCGGAAATCCCTGTGCGGCCACTTGCTCGTGGCCAAGGTTCATATAGCTTTCCATACCCTGTCTCTGCGTTATGTTCGATTTTAAATATAAATATTATTTTCTAGTTTAATAAGAGTAAAATGAGGAGAGTACCAACAATATTTATCACTTTTTAACGACAATTTGTTGCTTCAATAGTTCGTAAATTAAGTTATGAATGTTGAATTATGAGTTATGAATTATTATAAGAACTGAGGATTGGCTCCAAAGTCATAAGTAATTTGCTAACTATTCAAAACTCATGATTCATCCTTAATTCATAATTCAACATTCATCACTCATAATTTTTACCCAGGCTTCCCATCGATCTCACAAAGTTTGATCGCTTCCTGGAGGTTGCCGCGGGTGAGCATGTGGGTGAGTTTTTCCAGGCGAGCAAAATAAATATCGGAATACTCCTTATAGGCTTCTTTCAGGTGTTTCCTTTCCAGTCTGGAGATCTTACCGTCGAAGGCTGCGGCGATAGTGAGGATGTCCAGGATGGTATATCTTTCTTCTTCATTTACTTTATCGAGTGTATCTAAGAACAATTGCCAGTCGTCAAAATTATCCGGTTCTTCAATGCCCAATAGATCTTTAAAACGCATCAGTAAAATAATCATGTTGGGATGATAATTTTGTGTAAGTACTACGGCATTGGCGATCGCGCGCAGGCAACCAATGCGGGCGATAGGCGATAGGCGTGTAAGTAATGTATCGTTGATCATGTTTTTAGCAATATTACTTGCCAGGATATTTCCAAAAATTCTCAATCTTGCTTCGCGCGATACTTTGTATAGGATAAAAGCATTCCAGATCCCTGTGATAGGTAGCGAAACCCAGGGCTTAGCGTAGCGTACGGTAGATTTTCCCGCCAGTCGCTGAAGAATTACACGCATCAGAATATTGCTAAGGAATATTTTCATTTTGTAAATGAACCCGGCAATTACCATCCTGGATTTGGAAATTTCTTTGAATGGATCTATGTCCAACACTTTGATAGGAGGATCGGGAATCTCCATTGCAGCGCGGGCCAGGATGTTGATGATGTTGAAAGGCCCGTCTTCGGTAAATTCGTTGGTGTATTTAGTCTCTGTAAGATTAGCGATTGCGTCTACCGTGCGAAGTGCGATGACGAAAAGAAAATAAAATTCTACTCCTGTTGCCAGTAGTGTATTCAAGGCAAGCATCCCATAGTGAAGCCATGGATTAGAATTTTCGTAATAGAGATCCGTAGCAACCGATACAAACGCAGAAGCCGCGCCTATCAAGGCGGAGAGAATAATGCCACGAGCGGTCAGCCATCGTACCTGCGCTACCAGTTCCTTGTCAGATAATGGCGGCGAGGCTTTCCTGGATTCTTTCTGTAAGGTTTTAAGATAATATACCCCAAAATTTTCCAACGTAAGTTGTGATAATTTCGGTATTTTGGGTTTTGTGATCAATTTCCGGTTGTATGGCTTTAATTTGTCTTGCTATTATACGAAAGGTCAAATATAAAGCATTTCTTATTTTAATAATTTTATCAATTTGTTAATAAAAAATCAGGAAACGGAAGTAGAATCACTAAAAGTCTCATCTTTTACAAATGTTCTTAAGATCTTGTCGATCCTGCGTTTTTGTAATAGATGATGGTTTTGGTGCATCGCTATGAGTTTATACCAATCTTTTGCATTGAGCATTCCAAATCTTGGATGTTTTACTTTGTATTGTTTATCACCTTTTTTATCGATCTCTATGGCGAGCTTCTGCATTTCTTTCAAAAATCCAAACATCATATCCTGCGCCTTCCCCGGACTCTCGATCTGGCTTGGCTCATAGTCGGGACGAAATCCTTTGATCTTGTAGGGAGGATATCCTCCGATTGTAAAGACGACTAATCCCCTCAACGATTTTCCTCCGATCGCGCCTCCTTCTTGGTGAGCAAGGCAACTGCGAATGGCTTTTATATGATGGTCGTATGTACCTTGAATAAGGTGGTGATAAAGCTGCCCGATCGTCCAATCGGACGCGGCAGTTTTTTTCTTAAATTGGTTTTCACCGTAATACTCCAATTCTTTGAGAAGATACTTGGCTACCGGTAAAAATTTATGCTGATATATTTTTTCTGCAGTCACTGTTCAAAATTAAAAACTTCTAATACAAAAATATGGATTTTACCCTCTGCTTAAAATTATAAGCTTAAAACTTTTCCTCCACGCCCATGCCAAACAAGGCAAAGTCATATTTTACCGGATCTTGGGCATCGTATTGCTTCAAATTGCCAGTAAGCTCTACAGCAGTCTGCCAATCGGCCTGTGGTCGGGTGATCAGCTTCAGTTTGCGCGCTACTCGCTCTACGTGTACATCACAGGGACAAATAAGCTGGGAAGAATCGATCTTTTTCCAGATTCCAAAATCTACCCCTTTGTCGTCTTTCCGCACCATCCAGCGAAGGAACATATTCAAACGCTTGCAGGCAGATTTTCGTTCCGGACTGGAAATATGTTTGCGTGTTCGTTCGGGGAAATCTTCCAAACTGAAAAAGGTATGGTGAAAATCAGACAGGGCTTTTTCGGTATTCACTTCTTTGTATTTTTTCTCTTTCACAAAGGCGTCTTCAAGAGAAGAACTTTGTTTGTACAAATCAGAGAAAAACGAAATGAAATAAAGCAGGTCGGTATCGTTGAAAGTGCGGTGTTTAAAGTTGAGTAGTTTCTTTAAATCGCTTTCTTTGTGGTTGACCACAAAATCATAAGGCGCGCGATCCATGCGGTCGATAAGCTCTTTGCATTTGTTGATGATTGTTACACGCTGCCCCCAGGCCAATACAGACGCAATAAATCCCATGATCTCAATGTCTTGTTTTTTAGAAAAAAGATGTGGAATGCTGATCGGATCGTTGGCTATAAAATCAGGGCGATTATATTGTTTGTATTTCTTATCTAAAAATGCCTTCAGCTCTTTGTCCATGTAGTAAAGGTAGAAAATTAGTCTGAAATACTCTATACTCCATACTGGCCTGCTGATGGTCAGTATGGAGTGCGAGCGCGAGTATGGAGAAAAATAAAAGAAAATAAAAAAGGGTTCTGGTTTTGACCAGAACCCTTTCGTTTCTAAGAAGGATCTTATTATTTTCTATTATTGATCTCTACATAATCACGGCTATTGTGACCGGTATAGATTTGTCTTGGTCTACCGATCGGCTCGCCTGCGTCTCTCATTTCTTTGTATTGTGCGATCCAGCCTGGCAGACGGCCAAGGGCGAACATTACAGTGAATAGATCGGTTTGCAGACCAAGCGCTCTGTAGATAATACCAGAGTAGAAGTCTACGTTTGGATATAATTTTCTTTCTACAAAATAAGGATCGCTCAATGCCGCCTGCTCTAGTTCTTTTGCGATCTCCAATACTGGATCATTTACTCCTAGTTTGTTTAGGATATCGTCGCAGGCTTTTTTGATGATCTTCGCGCGAGGGTCGAAGTTTTTGTATACACGGTGCCCGAAGCCCATCAAACGAACTTCTTTGGTTTTTACTTTTTCGATATAATCTTTGGTCTTCATACCAGATGCCTTGATCTCATCAAGCATTTCGATCACTTCCTGGTTGGCGCCACCATGCAGCGGTCCCCAAAGAGCGTTAATACCCGCAGCGATTGAAGAATACAAACTAGCATGTGCGGAGCCTACTATTCTTACGGTAGAAGTAGAACAGTTCTGCTCGTGGTCAGCATGCAGGATCAAAAGTTTGTTCAATGTATCGGCCACCACAGGATCTATTTCGAAATCCTCGTTTGGCATTGCAAACATCATATACAGGAAATTTTCTGTATAGCTCAGTTTGTTTTTAGGATACATTAGCGGCATTCCTTTGGAATTGCGGTAAGACCAGGCAGCTATGGTAGGAAGTTTTGCCATCAATCTTACAATGGTAAGATCCATTTCTTCCGTATTTGGATCTACGGAACCCGGGTAGTAAGCCGTAAGAGAGCTTACTGCCGAAGACAGAACCCCCATCGGGTGCGCTGTGGAAGGAAAACCATCAAATATTTTTTTAATATCTTCGTGAAGATTTGTGTGCTTTTTAATGCGGCCTCTGAAAGCATCTAATTGTGCTTGCGTAGGAAGCTCGCCGTAGATCAAGAGATAAGATACTTCCAGGAAAGAAGCTTTTTCTGCCAGTTGTTCGATCGGATAACCTCTGTAACTTAGAATTCCTTTTTCACCATCCAGGAATGTAATGGCACTTTTAGTGGCTCCGGTGTTTTTGTAGCCAGTGTCAAGTGTTACAAACCCAGTAACATCTCTTAATTTAGAAATGTCGATGGCTTTCTCACCCTCCGAACCTACTATGATAGGAAATTTATAACTCTTCCCTTCTATTATTATTTCTGCTTGATCTGCCATAATTATCAAAAATTTGTGTTCTTAGAAATTTATACCGAGCGAAAATAAATAAAAATCACAATCAAAAAAATAATATTTGCCTTTTCTCGGGTAAAAAATCTCCTATTTTATCTTCCTTAAAATCAAGATATTTTATTTAGTAAATTATATTTATTAAATTTTAAATAAAAATAATACAATTTCATTTATGTTAATTTATTGTAAATTTTCATAAAAAATAGCTTAATTAATTCTGTGATACCTTATTAGACACTTATTAAAAAACACAACAGGAAAAAGCATATAGCAATAGATTATCGTTTGCTTTATGCTATTGCTCTCGCTGATTTCGAATGATTTATATCTTCAGAGCACTTGTGATCCTACACCAGATTGGTTTTGAGACATGGTTTTATCTCCTAACCTACTAGTTTAAAAAAAAATAAAAAGAAGAATCAAGGTGAGAAAAATCACGAGGTACATAATGAGGTCTACTTTGATGTATGCCTCATACTTTTTGTAAAATTCTTTTAATCCCATTTTTGATTTAATTTTTGCCTAAATTTAGCATAAAAACAATGGAAATCGTAAAACCTGATCTTATAAAACTAAAAGCGCTGGCACCCAAAGCCTGGGCGGATTTTGAAAATTTTTATCAGGAAAATTTCCCTTCCTATGCAGCAGATCAGAAAATGAAAACCGATCAACTTCCTTTCGAATTGCTCCTTGGCTTGTTACTCCGCTACTTCATCGAAAACGGAGTGGAATGGGATGTGAGCAATACTGATTACACGATGCTTCCTGATACTCTTTTGGAGGTATTTGAAAATTATGAGAAGGTGATCTCGCACTATTCTTAATGATTGCGTTATTTGTCATAGTTTCCCAGCGTTGAACGGACTATTTGTTTTTTATTTCTAATCCTGAATTTAAAATTGAAGATTTTCCGGTTTAACTTTTTACTTTAACCTTTCAACTATTAATTTTAGCGGATGCGAATTGTACGCCAATGCATTCGTGTCTCTTATAATTTTAACAAACCAAACAACATGATCAAAAATATCTGGAATGGATTTTCCGATGTAGATACAAGTACGCTTGTATCACTACTTCCCAATGTATTCGCCGTAGGCGTATATTCCGGGGTCATCTATTACCTTGAATACGACCTTTTGAAACTAGATTTCAAACCTACTCCTACGGTGTTCTCGCTCCTCGGTGTGGTACTCGGCTTGCTACTTGTATTCCGCACCAATACTGCTTACGAGCGCTGGTGGGAAGGCCGCAGGATCTGGGGCGGCCTTGTAGATGCCAGCCGTAATCTTGCTATCAAACTGGATGCCTATCTTCCTGCACAAGACACGCAGGCGCGCGTTTATTTTGCAAAAACAATTGCCAATTATTTCTTCGCACTGAAAGAACATCTTCGGGATGGGGTAAAATTTGAAGAACTGGAAGAACCTGAACGAGGAGAATTTGATGACCTCAAAAAAAGCAATCATGTGCCCAACCGCATCAGTACACTGCTTTTTACAAGGATCAATAAACTTGCTACAGACAAAGTGATCACGCAGGAACAACTACTCACGATGGATAAACTTGCCGATGTATTTACCAATTCTGTAGGCGGATGCGAGAGAATTAAAAATACACCAATCCCTCATTCCTATTCCAAACACCTCGACCGGTTTATGCTTGTGTACACACTGATCCTTCCTTTCGGATTCATGCATGATCTTCACTGGTGGACTGTGCCTACAATGATGATCGTTTACTTCACCATGGAAGGAATCAAGACCATCGGCGAAGAAATTGAAGACCCATTCGGCAGAGATGAAAACGATTTGCAAACAGACAGTATTAGCCAGAAAATGCGCGGAAATATCAAAGAGATCCTGGTGAAATAAGTTATGAAGGTTGAATTATGAGTTATGAATTTTAAACTAAAATTAATTCATAACTCATAATTCAATATTCATGATTCTAAAAATTGTATATTTCTCAGAAAAGCATCGAGAATTAAGGTCTTTTTTACCTTTGGATTGAAAAATTATTTATTATATACCTAAGTTTTTGTATTATTACGGTCCTGAACATTTATAAATTATATAACAATTTAAATTACCATTATGGCATTTGATATAGACATGGTGAAAGCGGTATATGCTTCTCTACCGGAGAAAGTAGCCGCCGCCAGAAAAGTAGTAGGCAGACCGCTCACACTGACAGAAAAGATCCTATATGCTCACCTTACAGAAGGAGCAGCAACGAAAGCGTATGAAAGAGGAAAATCGTATGTGGATTTTAATCCTGACCGTGTGGCCATGCAGGATGCTACGGCTCAAATGGCCCTGTTACAATTCATGCAAGCCGGCAGACCTAAGGTAGCCGTGCCTTCTACTGTGCACTGCGATCACCTTATCACCGCGCAGATCAGTTCTGATACAGACCTTAACAAAGCAAACGTTGAAAACAAAGAGGTTTATGACTTCCTTTCTTCTGTTTCAAATAAATATGGAATCGGTTTCTGGAAACCAGGTGCTGGTATCATTCACCAGGTAGTACTTGAAAATTATGCATTCCCAGGTGGAATGATGATTGGTACTGACTCACACACTGTAAACGCCGGAGGTCTTGGTATGATCGCTATCGGTGTCGGTGGAGCAGATGCCTGCGATGTAATGGCTGGACTTCCATGGGAGTTGAAATTCCCTAAACTGATCGGGGTAAAACTTACCGGCAAACTAAATGGCTGGACTTCCCCTAAAGATGTGATCCTAAAAGTAGCAGGTATCCTTACCGTAAAAGGTGGTACCGGCGCAATCGTTGAATACTTTGGAGAAGGCGCTACTTCTATGTCTTGTACTGGTAAAGGTACGATCTGTAACATGGGCGCAGAAATCGGCGCTACCACTTCTACCTTTGGCTACGACGATTCTATGGAGCGCTACCTGAGATCTACAGGCCGCGCTGATATTGCAGATGCTGCTAACAAGATCAGAGAACATCTTACTGCAGACAAAGAAGTATACGCAGATCCTGCTAACTATTTTGATGAACTAATCGAGATCAACCTTTCTGAACTGGAGCCACACCTAAACGGACCATTCACTCCAGACCTTGCAACACCAATCTCTCAAATGAAAGAGGCTGCTGCTAAAAACGGCTGGCCTACAAAGATCGAAGTAGGTTTGATTGGTTCTTGTACCAACTCTTCTTACGAAGATATTTCAAGAGCTGTATCCCTGGCTCAGCAGGCAGTAGATAAAAATCTAAAACCAAAATCTGAATACACCATCACTCCAGGTTCTGAGCAAGTACGTTTCACTATCGAAAGAGATGGATTCCTGAAAGTATTTGAAAAGATCGGAGCGAAAGTTTTTGCAAACGCTTGCGGTCCTTGCATCGGTATGTGGGCTCGTGTAGGCGCAGAGAAGCAAGAGAAAAATACCATTGTACACTCTTTCAACCGAAACTTTGCGAAAAGAGCAGACGGTAACCCCAACACCTTTGCCTTCGTTGCTTCTCCGGAACTGGTAACAGCGCTGGCGATTGCAGGAGATTTGACATTCAACCCTCTTACGGATTTCCTTACAAACGAAAAAGGTGAGAAAATAAAATTGGATCCTCCAACAGGAGACGAACTCCCTAAAAAAGGATTTGACGTAGACGACGCAGGCTTCCAGGCTCCGGCAGCGGATGGCAGTGGTGTAGTAGTAAACGTATCTCCTACTTCCGACCGTCTGCAATTGCTTGATCCGTTTTCTCCATGGGAAGGTATAGATCTGAAAGGATTAAAACTTCTGATCAAAGCAAAAGGAAAATGTACTACTGACCATATTTCAATGGCAGGCCCGTGGCTGAAATACCGCGGTCACCTCGACAATATTTCCAATAACATGCTGATCGGTGCGATCAACTTCTTCAATGAGAAAGCAGATAGCGTGAAAAACCAATTGACAGGCGCTTACGAAGCTGTACCGAAAGTACAACGTGCTTACAAAGCACAAAAAATCGGTTCAATTGTAGTAGGTGATGAAAACTATGGTGAAGGTTCATCCAGAGAGCACGCGGCGATGGAGCCTCGTCACCTGGGTGTAAGAGCGGTATTGGTAAAATCATTTGCCCGTATCCACGAAACCAACCTGAAAAAACAAGGTATGCTTGCCCTTACGTTTGCTGACAAAGCAGACTATGATAAAGTACAGGAAGACGATACCATCGATATCCTGGGCTTAACAAGCTTCGCTCCTAACACTCCGTTGACCATTGTGCTAAACCACAAAGATGGCAGCAAGCACGAGATCAAAGTAAACCATAGCTATAACCAACAACAGATCGAGTGGTTCAAAGCTGGTGGCGCACTGAACATCATCCGCGCAAGCGTTAAAGCATAACAAATACAGTATGGAGTACGAGCGCGAGTATGGAGAGAAATCCTCCATACTCGCGCTCGCACTCCATACTTTTTATTTCTAATTGAGTATCCGCATGTAGTACACTGGTTTAAATTCCAAAAAACAATTTCCACCCGGTAGTTACTATACCCGGATAGTCATTTATTTGTATTCTCAATAATTAGCCAGCTTAGAAGATAATTTTTTATCCGGCATCTGGGATCCGGTATCTGGCATCTTTTATTACTATCTTTGCCTCTACAATCACATTAAAATCACGTGGGTTTAGAACAATTAAAACTTAGCAAACAACTCACCGGCTCGATGCTGGATGCGGGGTATCTTTCTCCGAAAGAAATTCAAGCTAAAACTATTTCACGAATACTAGGTGGACAAAATATTCTTGCCATTGCTCCGGAAGGAAGCGGCAAAACCACATCGCTGGTATTTTCCGTACTCATGCGTCTGAAAGGCCCGGTAGATGGAGCTCCTCGCGCTTTGATCATTGTTCCTTCCAGGGAAAAAGCAGAAGCAATGCTAAGCCTCTTCAATTGGCATGGAAAAATTACTAGACTTCGCGTAGCATTATTAAGCAATGGACTAGCAGGCGAACAATATATGGAAGCCATCGAAGACGGACATGCCGATATTGTGATCGGCACGCCCGAAAGAGTACAAGCGCTGTACGGCAAAGCACTACTAAACCTTCGTTCGCTTATAATGTTCGTAGTAGATGATGGAGAAACAATTACCAAACTGAATCAGCAAACAATTATTTATAACCTGGCTGAAGGGCTTACCAAATGCCAGCGCCTTGTTTTTACCGAAGACCTGAACGACAAGCTCAGTCGCATGACCGACCATTTAATGCCGGTAGCCGAACTGGCGGAAGTGGAAGAAGAAGAAGCACCACCTGAACTTACGTCAATCATTTTATATAAAGTCGCCAATCATAAAGCCAAGTTAAATTTACTTGAATTTATTCTGCGCGACAGCCAGACTATTCGCAAAGCTGTAGTATTCGCCAATAGTTACCAGGCTGCTGAGCAGCTTTACAACAATCTTAAAAAGAGGATCGGAAAAGGAATAGGATTATTGAAGAACGACGGGATCGATTCACTGGAAACCTTCCGGCAAACTGCCGATCTGCGTATATTGGTAATTGCAGGCGAAACGCAGCCTTCCTTCAATCTTTCAGAGATCCCTTATATTTTCCATATGGAAATTCCTTCCGAAAAGGAATTTTTTTTAAAACGTTTGAGAAAGCTGGAAGAGAAGAACAACGCTGTCTCCATCGTACTTGCAGCAAATGCCGAAACAGAACTTATCCGTAAAACAGAACAACAGATCGGCCATACAATGCCTGTAGAACCGCTTCCAGAAGGCTTTTCAGCCGAAGGAGTGAAAACAAAAGAGCAAGGAAATGACTGGAACTGGAGAATTGTCTGAACTCTGTTTCACGCTGATTATAGGATGAATTCCCGCATTACTGACGGCCGCAAACCTTAACAACCGTAAATATTCTCCATCAACAATACAAGAATTTATATCGCTATAAGTTCTGAATTTTTTCCGATTTTGATACTTATCCGTGATAATCCTATCCACTTATTCGTAAAAACACGTCTATAAATGCACCTAATTAATTTAATAAGCGTTTATACTAGAAGGTTAGTATGTTAAACAAAAAGAAATGTGTTTATGAATATGGAGTTGTTATTATCGGATAAGAGATTCCGTTGGATCTCTACGATGTATTTCTATGCAGCAGCTAATGCTGAAAATACCATTAACCCATTTAAAAACCTGGTAGATTTCCTCGAAGTAAAAGTAGGAGACCTTTGGTGGGGAACAGATAAAGATACCCGGAATTCTTCCAAATCCAGGTTTTGCTCAGAACTGCTTGAAATGATGCATATGCATGGGTTCCATATGGCAGAAGATGAACTTCGCAAATTCTTCTCAGACGACAGCATGAGCAATGAGGCCATGGCCCAACGCCTGGCCGGAGCAGTGCGGAGTATCTAATAAAGAATCTTGAATAAGAACAAAAAACGGAACCTCTCACAGTTCCGTTTTTTTATGGTTTGTTATGCTGGTTCTTTGAGAGAACTCTTTCCCAAAGCTCGATTATTCCCAAATTACAGGCATCGGCATCCAGCATTCGTATTTTGAACTTAAAATATTCTGTCGCGTTATCCGTCTAATACAATAAAAGTGTACCGCTATGATTGACTTAAAAGAATATACCAAAGAAAATAATGGCAAAAACGTTTTGATCAGTACCCTTTCGGGAAAAGTGGAAGGTGTACTCTATAGTACCAAAACGGATCCTCAAGGCAACGTCGACACGTTGGTGATCAAACAATACCTGCACCGCACAGAAGTACCAGCGCGGGAGATATTGAACATACGGATTTTGTAAATTATGAATATTGAATTATGAGTTATGAATATTATTTACTTGCGTGACTCAGTGATACTATTATCACACTCTGTAAGAGATATGAGGATTATAAATTAGTAATTTATAATCCTCTTTTTTTGTCTACTTCAGAAAGAAATATAGATGTGAAACCAGCCTAATTCTTATGCTGAAGACATTATTCAAAGCAGCTCTCATATGGGCTGACAGCACATTTAAAAAAGAACGTTTTATACGGTCAAAAATTAAATAGGTTGTCGATTTTAAAAATATTTTTCAACTCTTTTAACAGCAGAAAAAATCATACCCTTGATAATGACAGGCATATCAAATATTACTTTTTTTTTGGTAAAATCTGATAACCGATCGCTCAAATTATAAGTCTATGTAAGTATAAGGTGAATTATATTTTAAGCAATTTAATTATGAAGTGGATAGGGTGTAATAATAAAATTATTGTAATTATTTTTTTTATAATCTGTCAGTTCGCAAACAGTTCTCTCAAGGCTCAGACTTGTGCTTCCGCAGATTGTTCCAGTATTCTAACTTTTATTGTTGACCTTTCAAGCAACCCAGATTCTTTGTGGGTTAGTCCGGATACCTACAGAAGTGGTAGTTGCTGCGGAAGTAAGAAGAATGATAACTGTATCCGTTTCATTGTTACTACACACCCTGCAGCCACTCAGATATCATTTCAATTATTAACACCGCCAATACCTCCCGGGCAGACCTATCAGTTGAATTGCGGTCCGCTCGTTTCGGTCGGAACACCTATTTGTCTAAACGGTACCGGACCGCACTGTATTGTATATTGTAAGGGTGGTACGGATTTAAGTAAATATGGATTGAAAGTTTCAAAAGGAGTTCAAGCTTCGCCAAATGAATCGGTTACTTCTTCCTGTAACAAAAGTATGGTCATTTCCGGAGGGGCTGCTCCGAGCATTACCTGGAGATCGATCACAGATGCTTCAGGTAATCCCGCAAACGGAGTCTACAACTCTGGCCTTAGCTGTACTTCTGGTTGCGATTCTACAACCTTTACAGCTCCTGCTTTTGGAGCGCCTAACTATCCTTCCGTTGGATATGTTGATTTCGAAGTATCGAAAGTGATCGCAGCTACGGCCTGTACTCCGGGATATACATTCAAAGACACTGTACGAATGGCGGTCATTCAAAAAACTGTTGTGACGATTAGCCCACCTACCCAAAGCATATGTTTTGAAAATACCACCACCACTATTACCGCCAATGCCAGTTTTGGTACACCACCTTATACATATCTCTGGAGCAACGGTGCTACAACACAATCTATCGCTGTCCCAGCGGGAAACTATACCGTAAATGTAAGCGATGCAAATACCAATGCTTCTTGTTTGCCCTCCACTTCTGCATCAATCAAAGTAGCCAAAAATACAGGACCCAATACTGCGAATATAGGTGGGGCCTCCAGAATATGTACAGGCAGTACTGTTCCGCTCAATGGAAGTATTACGTCTTATGATGCCAATGGAAATCCTGTAGTAAATTCCTCTTCCGGCGGTACATGGTCAGGAGGAACGGGAAGCTACAATCCAAATGCAAATACACCGAATGCGATCTATACTCCTTCTGCGGCCGAACGCTCAGCAGGTACTGTTTCCCTTACACTCACCACCACCAATAACGGAAACTGCCCTGCCGGATCAGGAGTCAAAACCATTACGATCGATCCGCTTCCTATCATATCTGCAGGACCTAATCAAAACCTCTGTAAAAATAATGCGGTCGCGACATTAAGCGGAAGCGCGAGCAATACAAGCTCTGTACTCTGGACAAGTCCTACCGGAGGTGCTTTTAGCAATGCCTCTTCTTTAAATACTACCTATACTCCTACAGCCACTGATCTTTCCAATGGGTCAGTAATACTCACGCTGACAGGAAATGCAGCAGTGTGTAGCGCAGCTACTTCTACGCTGACGCTTACATTCACCAATCCACCAACCATCGATGTAGGGCCTGCGAGTATGACTTTCTGTATCGACAACCCACATGTGCCGTTGACTGCTACCATTACCGGACCTGCCGGGGTAGGTGTTCAGTGGTCGGGTGGTATTGGTAGCTACAATCCAAATTCCACCTCACCTAGTATAACCTACAATGTATCTCCTACAGAAATCCTCTTTGGCGGTGCAGGTATTTACGCAACTACTACTAACAATGGTAATTGCAAGCCTGTAAAGGATAGTATCTTCCTTACTCCTGTAACATTGCCAACGGTAAATGCAGGCGTAGATAAAAGCGTTTGCCGCAACAACCCTACGGTCTCCGTTACAGGAACAGTAACAGGTAGTACTTCCGGTACACCAAGCTGGACAAGCGTTACTTCAGGTTCTGCAGGATTTTCAAGTCCAAATAGTTTGACCACTAATTATACTCTGAATGCTACCGACCTTGCCAATGGCGGCGCTACACTTGTTTTATCGGCAAGTCCGGTAGATCCAAGCTGTACTCCGAAAAGAGATACAATGCTTGTATCCATCACGGCATCACCTACGGTAAGCGCCGGACCTAATCAATCCGGCCTATGCTATAATCCTGGACAGGTATCTCTGAACGGCTTTAGCAGCACGGGCAGTGGTACATGGTCGGGCGGTGCTGGTACATTCAGTCCTAGCGCTACTACAGCCAATGCTACTTATAACTCTACTGCGGGCGAAAGAGGCGGTACTGTTACTCTTACCTATACCAGTGCAGGGAACGTTAACTGTAACGCCGTAGCGGCTTCAATGACTGTGACATTTGCTCCGCCTATCACGGTGAGTGCAGGCCCTGATATTGCAGTTTGCCTTAACAAAGCAGTAGCAATCATTACTGCTGCTACATCTTCCACTTCAGCAGGTATCTGGTCGGGAGGAACGGGAACGTTTACACCAGGAACCAATACATTAAATCCAACTTATACTCCTTCTGCTGCAGAGATCTCAGCTGGAACTCCAGTAACACTGACACTAACTTCCGCAGGAACTAGTTGTCCGAATGTAAACGATGCCATGCAAGTTACTTTTACCGCCATTCCAACTATCACTACTACAGGAGGTGCTATTTGTGCAGATAATCCTACCGCTTCTATCAACACTACACTTACGGTTGCTTCCGGCGTTGTATGGTCAGGTGGAGCAGGAACCTTTTCACCAAACAATACCTCTGCCAACTTTACTTATACTCCAACGCTTAGTGAGATTGGAGCGGGTTCTGTAACGCTTACAGGAACTACAACCGGAAATGGAACTTGTAATGCAATAACCGGTACTGCTACCGTTACCATTGCCCCAATTCCAGTAGTCGATGCAGGGCCTAACCAGGTCTTGTGCGGCAGCACAGCTTCGGTATCCTTGAATGGAACAGTCACAGGAGCTACTGGTGGACAATGGACCACTACCGGAACAGGAACTTTTGGCAACGCTGCTTCTGCTGTTACCACTTACACACCCTCCGCTGCAGACAAGGCTTCCGGATTAGTTACACTCACCTTGACCAGTACAGGCAATGGACTATGCAACGCTGTCAACAAATCTATGACGCTTACCTTCACTGTAGTACCTACGATCAACGCCGGACCAAATCAAACGGTTTGTACCAACGATTTTCCTGTACAACTGAATGGTACAGGCTCCCCGGCTACTTGGGTAGGAGGAGCCGGAATATTCAACCCCGGAAGAACAACGATGAATGCTACCTATACACCCGATGCTTCAGAAGTTTCAGCCGGTACTGTTACGCTTACCCTCACCACGAATACTTCAGGAGCCTGCCCGCAGGTTTCTTCAACAGTTACTGTTACTATTTCACAACCACCAATAGCTAGCCCGGGTGCACCGTTCACTGTTTGCGGTGACGTGACTACTATTAATCTCTCGGGTAGTGTGAATTCACCGATTGCAACAGGCGGTATCTGGTCTACTACTGGTACCGGGACAATTGCCAGTCCTTCTTCGCTCATTACCACTTATTCGCCTTCTGCTACAGATAAGAGCCATGGAAGCGTTACGTTTACGCTGACCACCACTGGCAGCAGTAATTGTTCTCCAACCAATGCAGATCTTATTGTAACCATTTCACCAGCTGTAACGGTATTTGCAGGACCTGACCAGACCTTGTGTAATAATGTTCCAAGCGTAGCTCAGCCATTGGCAGGAGCTATTATTACAGGTGCTACAAACGGTACCTGGAGTATTTTTTCCGGAGGATCAGGAACGATCACCAATGCTACCAGTGCAAGCGGAGCAACGTATACTCCGAATGTTGCGGATGCTACAGTAACCTTCCGACTGACCACTACCAATAATCCTGTGGGCTGCCCTCCTCTTTCCGACGATGTGGTGTATACCTTTAAGGCAATTCCTACGGTAAATGCAGGTCCTGTTCAAACCGTTTGCGGTGATGTAGCCTCTGTGACTCTTGCAGGATCTATAGGAGGAAGTGCTACTACTGCCCATTGGACCACTACTGGCGGAGGAACCTTCTCTCCTAACAATACAACACTGAATGCTCAATATATTCCTGCTACGAATGAAACAGGTAGTTTTAATTTTGTTTTAACAACCGACGTGAACGGGCCTTGTGCGGCGGTATCAAGCACAATGGCGCTGACTATTACACCAAAACCTACCGCCAATGCAGGAGTAAATCAAACTGTTTGTGCCAACAAACCAGCGGTAACAATTTCGGGAACAGTAACGCAAGCTACCGGTGGTAACTGGACTACGGCAGGTGACGGAAGCTTTTCAGGGATAAGTGGTAATGGACTTACTGCTACCTATACACCAGGACCAACAGACATTAGCAATGGATCAGTAAGTCTGAAACTTACTACCACAGGAATGGGAACCTGTAATCCGGTTTCAGACGCAATGCTGATTACTATTACTCCAGCGCCAGTACCAAACGCAGGCCCTGACAGATCGGTCTGTGCCAACAATCCAAAGGTAAATCTGATAGGATCAGTAACAGTCACCTCTACAGGTACATGGTCCACTCTTGGAACTGGTAGTTTCTCTTCTGTAAGCGCAGATGGTCTTACAGCAGTATATACACCTTCGGGAGGCGATATTAGTGCTGGTACCGTTACACTTCGGCTTACTTCTGCTAATAATGGATTATGTAATCCTGTCTTTGACGATGTGATCATTACTATTACAGGAGCGCCAACCGTAAATGCTGGTCCGGATCAGACAATCTGTGCTGATAGTTTTTTTGTAAAACTGAATGCTCTACATACCGTGTCAATCGCGGGTATATGGACATCTTCCAGCGGAGGGCCTTTCTTCGCTACGCCTGTTCTTGATACTGCAATGTATGTACCCACGGCGGCAGACAAAGCAGCGGGAACCGTTACGCTAACCTATACTACTACGTCCCAGGGATCCTGTAATCCGGTTTCCGATAATCTGGTCCTGACAATTACAGCTGCACCAACCGTGAATGCCGGTCCGGATCAAACCATTTGTTCCACTACTTCATCGGTTTCCATTTCGGCTACAAAGACAGTTTCTTCCGGAATAAAATGGACTACTACTGGCAGCGGAACATTTGGATCATCTACCGGTCTTGCCACTACCTATACCCCTTCGGCTATTGATATATCGGCAGGGTCTGTAATTCTAACCAGTACTACTACAGGAAGTGGAACCTGCCGGAACATAAGCGATCAGTTGACACTTAAAATTATACCGCAGCCTGCTATAAATCTAGGTCCGGATATAACCGTTTGTGCGGACCTCATTGGTTCCGGATTTGCACTTACTCCTACCTTGACCAATGTTTCCAATACTGTATGGTCTACGGGTGGAAGCGGAATTTTCAGTATTAATACTACAACTAATAATGTTACTTATATTCCTTCTTCCGCAGACACAACAGCAGGATCGGTTCTGCTCTCGAATGTAGCGTCAGGATTAAGTCCTTGCGGTACCGCATCCGATTCCAAACTTATTACTTTCAGAAAAGTACCGCGTGTAAATGCGGGACCTGATCAAACTATTTGTAACGGAAGCAATATTAATCTAAGTGGTGCTGTTGCCAATGCCAGTGGCGGCACCTGGACTTCTGCCGGAAGCGGAAGTTTTTCTCCGGATGCAAATACGTTATCTGCAATTTATATTCCTTCTCCTGTCGATACTACTGCAGGAAATGTTGTGCTGACACTGACCACGACCGGGATAGGAACTTGTACACCTGTTTCTGATAATTTACTAATCAACTTTCAGAAAAGACCTTTAGTGAATGCTGGCGCCGATCAAACTGTTTGTATCGATGAGGATACTATTAAGCTGGTAGGTTTTACTACCAACGCTCCTGGCGGTAACTGGACGGGTACGGGAAATGGAACTTATGTACCAGATAATTTAATGCCGATCACCAATTACCTGGTCACTGGTAGTGATCGTACAAAAGGACAATTAGTATTCACACTTACTACCATCAATACTGCACCATGCGCTGCTGTGTCGGACAATGTAACGGTAACATTCAGACCTCTGCCAGTAATAAATATTGGCCCTAACCTTACAGTCTGTGCAGGAACTGCAAGTGTAAATCTTGGCGTTACATTAACGAATGCGACAGGAGGCTTATGGTCTACAGCCGGAGATGGGACATTCAGCAATGCTTCCTTGACAAATCCTGTTTATACTTTTGGAGTAAATGATAATTTAAATGGAAGTGTTGCATTAACGTATACAGCTACTAATGGTATTGGGTTATGTAGTCCGGTAAGTGCTTCCATGATTGTAAGCTTTGTAGCCACACTGGTATCGGATGCAGGTCCGCCGAGCAAAACAGTTTGTACTACCGATCTTCCCGTTACTCTTTCTGGTTCCGGTGCGGCAGGAGTATGGTCTACTTCCGGTGATGGTACCTTTAGTAATGCAAATCAATTGAGCAGTATTTACACCCCTGGCCCAACAGATCTAGGCAATGCAACTGTAACACTTACCTTGACACCTGTCGGATTATGTCCAGGCACGCCGGATAATATCGTACTTAATTTTATTCCAGGTCCAACGATCAACGCTGGCCCAAGCAGGGATATTTGTACGGATGTGACAACTATTACTATGAATGGCTTTGCGTCTGATCCTGCTGTATCCTGGACCAGTTCTGGCTCAGGAGGATTCAACAATAATTCTGGCACTGCTATTTATACTTTAAGTTCCTCCGATATTTCAAGCGGAAGCCTGGTGATTACCTATCGTATTCCTGCCAATGGTTTTTGTAATGCAATACAGGACACGATGACCGTTACAATACATCCTATTCCATCCGTTTCTGCGGGGCCGGATAAAACCAGGTGTGCAAATCTTCTTAGCACTATTAAATTAAATGGATCTCATTCGATCGCTCCTGGTGTTCAATGGACCAAACTTACAAACCCCGGCTTGGGAACATTGAGCAATAGTACAAGTGACATTGCTAGTTACACACCGGATGCTTCAGATGTTGCTTTTGGAAAAATTTTATTTGAGCTGGAGATTCCACCTGTATCGAAAGGATTTTGTACCGCTACCTACAGTGATACCATGGCCTTGATCATTACTCCAGCGCCAAATCTAACGATTGGGCCTGATAGTTCAATTTGTGCAGACAAACAAGTGCCACTCACAGCAACCTTTACTGTCGCTACGGGAGGTATCTGGACGACTAGCGGTAGTGGAACCTTCTCTCCGTCCAGCACATTACCAGGCGCTACTTATATCCCTTCTTCTGCCGACACGACTGCACATACGGTGACGTTAACATTTACAACAACTGGAAATGGAATATGCGCAGCAGGCAGCAAAAGCAGAACACTTACAATGGTACCAAAACCTAGCGTGTCGGCGGGTGCTGACTTTGCTATTTGTTCGGGTAATACCAATACCAATCTTTTCGGGTCTTTCAACAATGCAGGCGGTATCAGATGGCAGACCACCGGTACGGGAACGTTTGCACCGGATCCATTCACACTGGCCGCTATATACACACCTTCTCAGCTGGATAAAGACAACGGAGGAGTAACACTTAGCTTGAAAACAACGGGTGTTACACAATGCGATACCGTAGTAGATTATGTAGTATTGCAGATTGTACCATCTCCTGTTGCTACTGTATATGCAGGAGCAAATCAGATCATTTGTCGTGATGAATCTCATGCGCAACTGGATGGTGTAATTCAGGTAGCAACTGCTGCTCGCTGGGATTGCCAGGGAGCTCCTTGTAGTGGAACATTTCAACCATCAGACTCAGATCTTGAAGCGAAATATTTACCTTCTGCGGCCGATACTGCAGCAGGCACAGTAATTCTTCGTTTGACTACTACTGCCGGTAATGGAATTTGTGCTCCGAACTATGACGAGATGCAGCTTACAATCCTGGATGTTCCGAAAGTAAATGCCGGCATACCACAAACGGTTTGCGCCGATACATCCGGAATTACCTTGAATGGTTCTGTCCAAACACCTTTTCCACCTCCTGGATATTCCTGGGTTTCTTCCGGTACTGGAATATTTGCGCCAAATGCTTTTGTAAATAATCCAACCTATATCCCTTCTGCTACTGATAAAACCACCGGATCTATTGGCTTTACCCTGACCTCGACGAATAATGGTACTTGCCAGGCTTATTCAAGCACTGTTATTTCGACAATTACGGCAATGCCAACTGTAAATGCAGGACCGGATAAGACCACTTGTGCGAATGTTACAGGGATCAATCTTTTAGGATCAGAAACGGTTGCTTCACATTCTGTCTGGACTTCTTCTACAGGGGGAACATTCAGCGGCGTAAGTGCGAATGGGTTGAGTGCCGTTTATGCATTATCAGCGCTTGATACTACTGTAGGAGTAGTAACGCTTAAGCTGACTACTAACGCAGGCCTTGGATCCTGTAAACCTGTCAGTGATCAGATCACCTTTACGATCAATCATGCTCCGATTGCAAATGCTGGTCCTGATAAATCTATTTGTGCCGACGGAGCAATTTCTATAGCCGGCAAAGTTACCAACGCTACAGGAGGAATCTGGTCTTCGCTTGGAACCGGAAAATTTTCTTCGGCTACCAATCAATTGACCAATACTTATACTCCTTCCGCAGCGGATACTTCTGCCGGATCCGTTGATTTGATCTTAACAACAACTGGCAGTGCACTACTTTGTCTCCCGGAAGACGATACGATTGCCATCACGATTGATCCAAGACCAGTAGTGGTTCCCGGAAGTGCATCCATCTGCCGGATCGTAAATGGTGCTACGCTCAATGGAGTAGTAGTAAATGCCACAGGAGGAAAATGGACAACTTCCGGAACAGGTGTATTCTCACCGGATGCCTTCGCTCTAAACGCAATGTACTACCCATCTATGACCGACTATAATACAGGTCAGGTGACACTTACATTGACTTCACAAGGAAATGGTTTATGTAATCCTATATCTGCAAATACAACTCTTTCAATTTCTCCTACACCAGTGGCAGATGCAGGGGTGGATCAATTCGTTTGTAACGGTACTACTGTTACGCTAGCAGCAGCCATCAATCCTATTAATCAAGTATACCAATGGAAGGATATTTCTGGTACGGTGTTGGCAGCGAACGCTACTTCAATTCAAGTACCCATTACAACAAATACTTTTATTGTATTGACAGTTTATGATAATAAAAACTGTCCTTCTGATAACGATACAGTATTAGTCAGATCCTACAACATGCCTTCGTCGATCAGTCTTTCTGGTACAAGTTGTTTCAGCGATAGTAATTCTGTCGTAGCTACTGTGGTGGATGGAATTCCGGCTCCTCCATTCCCTTTCTATCAATGGTTAAAAGATGGAGCGATTATCAATGGAGAAAATAATCTTCAGATCCTTCCTTCTTCAACAGGTACGTATATATTTATTTATTCATTCGGCGATTGTCAGGCACCAAGTGCTCCGTTTACGATTAACCCTAGTCCTTCGCTTGGCGGAATTGACAAAACCAATTGCGTGAATAATTCCACAACACTTTCTACTTCAAATCCTACGGGAGGAAGCTCGTTCACCTATGCGTGGAATCCGGATCCTACCATCATAGGGCCAACTAACACCAGCCAGATTACTGTGCAATCAAATCTGAGTTTCGATACCATTCCGTACAGGGTTACGGCGACCAATGAATTCAACTGTTCAACATCGGATAGTGTATACCTTATCTCCGTAGCAAAACCATTATTGACGCTTGAGAACGATACACTTTGTCAAAATCAAGTCATAACATTGGTGGCACAACCTACCAACTATGGTGTAGGATTGATACCTCCTGTTGAATCTTACTTTCCTACTTATGTATGGACCAAAGATGGTGTGAATCTGAATAACAACAGTAAAACACAATTGGTAACCAGTCCTGGAAAATACATAGTAGAGATTACGATCGGAGATTGTAATAATAATACAGACAGTTCTGTTGTTCTTTATAATAATTTTGCGATCATCGATCTGCCGGATCAAACCAAGTTCTGCGCAGAGACAGACAGTGTAGCTACACTGGATCCGAAGGTCACAGCTCCTGCAGGATTTACGTATACATACTTGTGGACACCTACGAGTGACACTGTACAAATGATTAAAGTAAGTCAGGAAGGATTGTACCATTTCACGGTGACAAGTACAATTGGAACCAATTCATGTCCGGTAACGGATAGTATACTGGTACGTAATTTATGTCCTCCGAGATTGTTTGTGCCAAATGCCTTTACCCCGGATGGTACTGCCAATAAAAATTTCAGAATATTCGGAGCGCATTATACGAACTTCAGGATAACCATCTTCAGCAGATGGGGCGAAGTGCTCTTCTCTTCCGATGACCTTGAGTTCATGAACACAGTCGGATGGGATGGAACCTATAGAGGTGCCCCTATGCCATTGGGCGTGTACCCTTATGTCATTTCTTATGATGGGGAGGAAAAAGAGTTTGCAGGACCTTATAGAAAAGATGGAGATGTGTTAATTCTCCGGTAAAACCAAAAAGAATAAAATGAAAAGAAGATCTGGTGTACTATCAGATCTTCTTTTTTGTTTTAGCCAATATAGGGCTCCAACTTCTGCACCAGCGTAGCCTTGGGCACTGCTCCTACCTGCTTCTCTACTACTACTCCATTGAGCAATACCAATAAAGTAGGCGCGCTTCGTACGCCATAGCGGATCGTGACTTCCGGGTTATTGTCTACGTCAACTTTTCCGATCAGCGCTTTCCCTTCGTATTCCATTGCCAATTGATCGATCATCGGACCAATCATTTTGCAGGGTGGACACCATTCGGCCCAGAAGTCGAGCAGTACGGGCTGGTCGGTGTGGAGGATGGTGTCGATGTTTGCGTCGGTAACCTCGATTGCTTTTTCCATGATTGTGTGTGTTTAATTGTGAATGTAATACCAGATGTCAGATTCCAGATGCCGGATAATAGCTATAAGTATATAATGCCATCACGTCAATTCCAGTTGCACAATCTTTTTATCCGGTATCTGGAATCCGGCATCTGGTATCTTTTTTTAGTAAAGATACGCCCTGGAGTATACTCCAGGGTCAAGCGTTTTTTCAGATTTTTTTTTATCATTGTATATGCTGATAGGTGAACTTTCCAAAAAGACAGGCGTTTCGCGCGATACGATTCGTTTTTACGAAAAGACCGGATTGATCCGTTCTTTTAAAAAAGGAAAAAGTAGAAGAGAAAATAATTACCGCGAATATTCCGAAGACGATCTGAATCGTCTCCAATTAATTTTGCTATTGAAAGAATATGGCTTTACCCTCAACGATATCCGCAACATCCTCCACGAAATGCAGGAAGATCGCAACCTTGCTTACGAGGAATTTCCTAAAAGAATTGAATTAAGACTTACCGATATTGAAGCAAAGATCGAAGAACTGACGCGCTACAAAGTAAGACTGGAGGTTTTATTAAAAGAATTTTCTACGAAAAATATGCCGATGTAAAAAACTTACATCGGCATGACCTGTTTATGTAAAAAATGCAGTTCAAATAATTTTCGTTTCTCCTTATGTACACGTAGAGGAAACGCAATAAAGGCAGGATTAAAATTTTATTTTTATAATTGATAGTCTTTTGATTTTACAAATTCCGATCCTACAATTTGTTTGTTGATCTTTTCTTTCACGGTTTGAAGTTGTTGTGGTGTTGGAGAAATATACTCGCTTGTTTGCACTAACACCGGAAGATGTTCTGTAAAATAATGCAGGAATTTTTTCACGCTATCTTTACGTAAAGATTCTTTGGAAACATAGATGAATATTGGGCGGGAAAGCGGCCTGTACAGATCGTTCTTGATCGTACTATCATTTGGAAATACTGGCCCTAGTCCAGATTCATTGTCTACCGCAAGCGCTTTCAGGATATGTTTGTTCTTTACAAAATAATGGTATCCGAAGAAACCAAGGGCCAGGCTATCGGTAGAAACTTTATACACCAAATAATTATCGTCTTCGCTGGCGATGAAATCTCTTCTGGAATGACGGGTAGTACCCACAATGGCTTCGGTGAAATAATCATACGTACCGGAATTTCTTCCTGCCCCGTACAAATGCACAGGAGCCTTAGGCCATACTGCATTCACATCTTTCCAACTGGTAACGGTCAGTTGCGATTCCGGCATCCACAATTTTTTCAACTCTGAACGCGTGATTGAATTTGCCCATTTATTTTGCACATGCGTAGCGATCACAATACCATCGTAACCGATCATGAGCTCAATATACTCAAGGTCGGTAGCACGGCATGCGCGGTCTTCCTTCATATTGATCGGCCTGGAAGCACCGATCAGGTCCGCTTCACCGCTGATCAGTTTTTCAAATCCTTTGGTAGTTCCTGAAAAGTTGGTGATTATTGATCCTTGTGCACTGGTATATTCTTGTTTATAGATCTCCGCAGCATTTTTCAGGATCGGATATACAGTACTAGAGCCGTCAATCATAATGATTTCCGAGCTATTATCGGTAGTGGAAACGTTTGGCGTTTTATTATTCGTACATGATGGACTGAGCATCATTCCGGCCACACATAACAATAGATTCAGGTATCGCATAGTAAATAGAAGTGATTTATTGACAAACAAAATTGCAGAATTAGTATTAACTCAAAATCACTTGGGAATAGGCGTGTATTATGAATCTGTTAATTATCAGAATTGGAGGATTTGCCGATGAACGGAATTAAATAATTAGTGATGAATGCAAAGGCTGGCAGCGGCCTGGCTTCAAAGAAATGGTTGTTGGAGAAAAACTTTAACAAAGGCTTAAAATCACTCAAGCCAAAAATCCACTGTCATTGCTATCTTTTGTGGCTGCCGTGCATGTCAACGAGGCCTTTCACTATTTGTTCCAGTTGCTGCGCTTTAGGTACTAATACTTCGTCTTCGATAATAGAATGGCGATGCAGATCTTTTTCGAACAATTCGAGTTGATTTAAAAATATGCGATACGACATCGCAAAATGTTGCTCGGGAGAATAGCGTACGATCGTTTCTCTTGTTCTTTGAATGTCTTCTTCCACATTAGTGTGCGAAGCTTCAAAATGATCGATTGAAAAGCTGAAGATCTTTTTGTGGGCAGATTTATATTCAAACTCCCCGCGAAGTTGTTCTACAAGAAATTCTATATATGGGAACAATTCTTTTTCCTCGCTGCGAATATGATCGGTGAGCTTTTTCTTGTAGGCCATAAAAAGATTTCCCAAGGTAAAGAGAACATTGTTTCCTTTATAGCGACGAATAATATCGTGCAGGGAAAGCTCTATTTCCGGGATCTTTTTTTCTAAATAATAGTGATGTGTTTTTTTGAGATAATCAAGAATGGTTTCTACAGGAAATTTCATCAGCACTTTTTTATCAGGATTGTTTTCCTGGTCAAATGCCTTGATGATCTCGATCATGAACTCAGGGTCAGTATTGAGCTCCCGACCTGCTTGTTCGATCGTTTTATGATAGTCTCTCTCTCCTATTCCGAATCTTTCCAGTACAGACGAAAGAGATTTATTCTGATTTATTATTTCCGAGACTTTATCGTTTTTAGTGATCATGCGCTAACCCTTGTCGCTTATACAATTTTACCTTTTTTAACGGAGGTTTCCAAGAGTTTTGAGGGGAAACTTGGTTTGAGACCAACCGGAATGGTTTCTATCGTGTTTTTTTTAAGGGTTTTAATGAACAGGTCTCAACAAGACCATACGGAAAAAATTGCATTACTCACTATTGTATTTTGCTTTACATATCATGACTTTCCATTGGATCAGAACCTTTCTTAAAAATATATTCGCTGTTGATAAGATAAGCGCCAGTAACCACCACCTCATCTCCTTCTTTTAGACCAGCTGTTATTTCTGCCATTTCATTGCTTTGCATTCCTACTTCGACCATCTTTATCACAAAGGAACCATCCTGTTTTCTTACCCATACAAAACTTCCTTTTGAATCCTGCAATACCGCACTCGTATTTACCAAAAGGGCTTTGTGACTATTTGATCTCAACGTTATATAGGCCTGCATCCCAGGTTTCAATACTAAATCTTTATTGGGAAGCTCTACTCTGAATAGATCAATTTTAGATTGAGGCTGTAATTCCGGTAAGACAAGACTTATCTTTCCTTTCATTTGCAGTTCCGGAATACCGGCGATATGTACGACTACTTCATCTTTGTATGAAAAACTCTCCAGTTCATTTGAATAAAGTTGGGCCTCAATCCACACACTTGAAAAATCAGCAAGTTCAAATAAATCTGTGCCCATCATCACATAATCACCTTCCTTAACATCAATATTAGTAATCACGCCTTTTGATTTGCTTATGATCGGGAATGAGGTTGTCAATTCATGAGAAGAGTTCATCTTCCTGAGTTGGGTTTCTGTAAGTCCCCATAACAATAGTTTGTTCTTTGCAGCTTCTTTTAGTGGAGTATAGTCGATGGAAGAATTTCCCAACTGTTTCTCTTTTTCCAAAGCAAGTAAATACTCTTTATAAGCAGTCAGAAGTTCTTCACTATATATTTCATAAAGAACATCTCCTTCACGAATAAGATCACCGGAACTTTTGAAATAGAGTTTTTCAATCCTTCCGCTCACCCTTGAACTGATCACGGTTTTGTTATTCCCATTGGCTACCACCAGCCCGTTCAGTATTTTTTCTTCTGCAATCCATCCTTCTTCTGCTTTGCCCAACATGATATTAGCCAGTTCCATTTGCTCTTCACTTAGCTTTAAACCGGACATACTGTTTTTGTCAATAGTTACCTTGGTTAGTTCCATTTTACAAATAGGACATTTGCCCGGCTTCTTTTCCATTACCTGCGGATCCATGGAGCAAGTATAAAATACGTTGTCAGGGAGTTTCTCTACCTGCTTGGAACAGGAGAAAAAAAACATACAGATCATTATAACAATTATCTTTTTCATAAACTCTATTGCGGTTTTATAAAACCCTCACTGTCGATCAGGTATTGAGCATTAGAAGCAATTTCATCCGACCCGGTAAGGCCTTCGGTAATCAGCAGGTAATTGCCAATACGTTTCCCTATTTGAATATTTTTGACATAAAAACTATTGTCTTTCTTTACAAGAACTGCATACTTACTATTTCCCAGATCAAGTACTGCTTGCTTTGATATCCATAATCCTTTTTGAATTCCCGTATTGATCTTAGCTCTAATCAGAGACCCAATTTTTAAGGCATGATGATCGGTATTATTCATGTATACTCTTATGTGTATATATTTTGAATCTTTTTCAAAAGCAGGTTCTATATAATCTACTTTGTATTGATAATGCTTATGAGGCGTTGATTCAACCAGGATCTCTACAGGCTGGTTAAGTTTAATATCGCTAATATATTCGGGGTATATTTTTATAATAGCCCATGGATTATTGGTATTGATTACATCAAAGATGATCTGTCCTTTTTGAACATACATTCCTTCTCGTATGGAAAACTCTTTTTGAGAAGTAGTATTTTTCATTCCTGAAGCATTACTGTTCATCTCCATAGTTGGCATAGATACTTCACTTAAATTATTCATCTCATGAATATGTCCATTGTAAGGTGAATAAACAGTAATTGTATTTTCTACTTTTCGTTTTTTTGTCAGTGTAGAGATTTGGTTTTCTTCCATACCAAGTATTCTCAGTTTTTGTTTGGCAGCACTGATAAGTTCTGTAGCGGAAGAATCATTTGTAAGAACGAACAGATAATTTTGCTGTGCAGTGATAAGATCGGGACTATAGATCTCCATTATCTTTTGTCCTTTTGTAATAGGTTGATAATTGTATTTGACATATAGTTTTTCAATCCTGCCGGAATAACGGACAGAAATACTTTGAGTGTTTTTAGGATTGTAAGTAATATATCCCATCGCCTCTATGACCTGTTCTAATTCTTTTTGCTCTGGTTTAATTGTTTTTATAGAAGCAAGTACCGTTTCATTCACAGGTTTAACAATAGCCCCTAATCCAAGTTTTTTTGTACCTGTCATTTCTATTTTTTCTACCAAATCCATCCCACAGATCGGACACTGGCCAGGCTTATCCCTGATGATCTCCGGGTGCATCGGACAAGTATAAACTTTACTTTCTTTTTTTACTTTTTCAAAATCCATTCCACAAACAGGACATATTCCTGGTTTGTCATGCACTGTACTATCGCAAAACATCGGACATACATATTCATCTTTTGTTTTGGTGGTATCATGAGTATGCCCGTCTTCAGTATGTACTGAAGAATTCTGTGAGCAGGATTGAAACAATAGAGTTATTCCAATTATGTAAATAATATATTTAAACATTGTTTTATTGTTTTTCAATTTCCTTTTCATATTCTACCTGCAAAAGCAATAATTCCTGCAACTGGTTATAATATTCCAATTGTGTCATTTGTAAACTCTGCCTTGCATCCAATACAACAAATAAATCTTCAGTATTTTGTTCGTAAGCCAACAAGGTCACTTTATAATTTTTTTCCAACGCAGGCATGATATTTTTTTCATATATCTTCAATTGATTTTTCTTGTTTTGAATTTTTGACTTCAAAGCAGTTAGCTTCCCTGCGGTTTCATTAATAATATAATCTTTTTGATTTTGATAGGCTTGTTTCTGGAATGTCAATCCGGCGTAGGTAGACTTATACATTTTAGATGACCAGGGTGCAATAGGAATGCTTACCATTCCCATAAGCGTAAATAAATTTGGATTATTGCCAAAGGCAAACATATGTCCATACTGAATGCTAAAGTCAGGCCTGCTTTTACTCCATTCATATTTTTGTTTATAGTTATTTAGTAAAATATTATTCTCAATAGATCTTACGTCGCTCCTCTTGGCGCCGATACTGGCAGTATCAATGGTTTCAAGTTCATAGTTTTTAACAATGAATACTGTATCAATATCAAATGAAATATCTTTATCCCGGTTCATTAGCCTATTCAGTTCAATTCTTTTCTGCTGTATGTCATTTTCAATCATTAGTTGCATGGCGTTGATCTCAGCGAGGGAAGCTTTCGCCTTGTAAATAGTATTTAATTTTTCCTGTTCGTAAGGATAGCGGATTTCTGAAGTTTTGATAATGTAGTTCATTAAAATCTCGTTCGTATTTAACACAGTTTGTTTCTTCTTAAGGATGATCCATTCTATGTAATTTGTTTTGGCTTCAGCGATCAGCGAGTTCTGCGTAAAGTCTTTATTACTATTTTCCACGGATGACATTGCTTTCATGTATTTTTCGTTTGCTTTTAGTTTTGCCGGATTGGGGATCATTTGTTGTGCCTGTATCATCAGATTTCCCATCCCGTTATAGCCTGTTCTATTGTCAGCATTCCACATAGAAGTTTTATAGGGCGTCATAAAAAAACCAGCGCCTATCTGAGGAGCTTCCCAGGCGCGCGCGCCCTGTGCGTATGTATCCATCGCTTTGATCTGCGCATTGTACATCTGTAATTCAGGATTATTGGACAGGATCTTTGCTGTAACAGAATCAAACGGCAATACTTGTGCATTCACCAGCGAACTATTTATAAAAAAGACTACAACAATAAATTTTAGTTTCATACTATTAATGTTCAACATCGAGTACATCTATTTTTCCAAACTTCTTTAATTCATATTCCTTCGTCATTTCAAAGATCAAAGGAGTAACTAATAATATATGTGTAGAAGAAGTAAGCACACCGCCAATCATGGGCAATACAATTGGTAACATTACGTCACTCCCTACACCATTTGCCCAGAGTACGGGTACAAGTCCGAAGAGCGCTACCGATACCGTCATGAGTTTAGGACGTAATCTTTTTGCAGCACCGTTAATTACATATTCTCTAATATCAGCATTGGTGATCGGTTCGTTCAATTCTTTTTTCCTGATCACGAGTTGTTGCATGGCATCATTCAAATAAATCACCATAATGATTCCCGTTTCCACCGCTATACCAAACAAAGCAATGAAGCCCACCACAACAGCAACGGATAAATTGACCTGATAGAAATAAATCATATAAGCACCGCCTATCAAGGCAAAAGGAATAGTAAGCAAACTAAGGAATGCTTCTCTTAAAGAATTGAAAGCAAAATACAGCGCAAAGAAAATGATCAGTAAAACCACGGGAATAATGATCATCAAAGTATTTTCGGCCCGGATCAGGTTTTCGTACTGACCACTCCATTCTATAAAATAACCTTTAGGAAGCTTGCTTATTTTTTCATTTAATTTCCTCCGGGCTTCTTCCACTGTACTACCTAAGTCACGATCTCTGACGTTAAACAATACAGTGCCTCTAAGCATGGCATTTTCTGAGTTAATCATCGGTGGCCCTTCAGAGAGCTTTATATCTGCTACCGCTGACAAAGGGATCGTACCGTAGTTCATGGTTTGTATGGGCGTTCTTTTTATTTTATCAATGCTATTCCTGTACTCCTGGGCAAATCTTGCATTCACAGTGAATCGCTGTCTTCCTTCAATGGTAGTGGTAAGCGTCATCCCACCCAAAGCGGATTCTACGATCATATTTACATCGTCTACACTTAACCCATATCGGCCTATTTCTTCTTTTTTAATTACCACGTCAAGATATTTTCCTCCTGTAATAGGCTCTACGTATAAGTCTTTTACACCTTCAATTCCTTCCAGTTCTTTTTTGAGCATTTGAGAAAAGGCATTGATAGAGTCAAGATTCTGTCCATATACTTTTAATCCAACATCGGTACGGATACCTGTAGAAAGCATATTGATGCGGTTGATAATAGGCTGCGTCCATCCGTTGACAACACCAGGGATCTGTAGTTTTGCATTTAATTCATTTATAATATCGTCCTTTGTTTTGCCTGCTCTCCATTCCGATTTCGGCTTCAACAAAACAATAGTTTCAATCATACTGATAGGCGAATTATCTGTAGCAGTATTAGCTCTTCCTGCTTTTCCCAATACATTTTCAACCTCAGGAACCGACTTGATCAGTTTGTCCTGGATCTGTAAAATTCTTTTTACTTCTGAGTTGGAAACATCCGGCAATGTAACAGGCATAAAAAGAATAGAGCCTTCATCAAGCGGAGGCATAAACTCCTTTCCAAGGCTCATTAACAAAGGGATGCTGATAAGCAAGGCTACTATATTTATACCAAGAGTAGTTTTTCTCCACTTCAAACACCATGTGATAACAGGAGTATAAAGTTTTTCCAATACTCTGTTTAGAGGATTGCTTGATTCCGGTTTTAATTTTCCTTTCATAAAGAAAGAGATCAACACAGGAGCAAGTGTTACAGCAAGCAGAGCGTCTACGATCAGAATGAACGTTTTAGTCCAGGCTAAGGGATGGAAAAGTTTTCCTTCCTGTCCTGTAAGCATGAATACTGGAAGGAAGGAAGTAATAATTATGATCGTTGAAAAAAATATTCCTCTGCCTACCTGTTTACAGGATTGTTCAATAATTTTTAGTCTGTTGCTTTCATCAAATACGCTAATGGAAAGATTGCGGTGACAATTCTCGGCCATGACGATCCCATTGTCTACAATCACCCCGATCGCGAGGGCAATACCTGTAAGCGACATGATGTTGGAAGAAATCCCAAATAGGTTTAGCAGAATAAAACTTCCTGCAATCGTGATCGGGATCTGGATAATAATACTGAGGGCGCTTTTCCAGCTAAACAGGAAAATAATAACTACTATGGAAACCGTTAGAATTTCTTCCCATAAGGTATGCTTGATTGAGTCTATTGCTTCCTGGATAAGCGAGCTTCTGTCGTAAGCCACTTTTATTTTTACGCCTTCCGGCAATCCTTTCTCAACGTCTTTTATTTTTACTTTTATATCTTCAATTACTTTATTGGCATTAGCGCCATACCGCATTACTACAATTCCTCCTACGGTTTCGCCTTCCCCGTTCTCATCAAAAATACCAAGCCTTAGATCGCCGCCCATTTGAACGGTGGCAACATCTTTAATTCTGATAGGAACAGAATTATCCATTGCAACCGGAATATTTTCTACGTCCTCAATTTTCTTAATATACCCCAATCCACGAACGATGTAGCCCATGTCGTTCATTTCAAATTTCCTTCCACCTACATCGTTGTTATTTGACTTGACCGCCTTGAGCACATCCATCAAAGTGATTTTATAATAAGTAAGTTTATGTGGATCTATGTTTAGCTGATATTGTTTCTGAAAACCTCCGAAAGATGCTACTTCGCTCACACCGTCTACAGTTTGTAATGCAAATTTTATATACCAATCCTGTAAAGCTCTTTGCTCGCCTAAATCAATTCCTTTCGCATCCAGCGTATACCAGAAGATATGTCCAACGCCTGTCCCATCCGGGCCAAGGGTAGGTGTTACTTCATTAGGAAGTAAACGCTGTGCATAGTTAAGCCTTTCTAAGACTCTCGTTCGAGCCCAATAGATATCTACATTGTCTTCAAATATGATATACACAAAACTCATCCCAAACATAGAAGTACCTCGTATGTTCTTAATCTTCGGTATCCCTTGAAGATTGGATACCAAAGGATAAGTAACCTGATCTTCGATCACCTGCGGGCTGCGTCCCATCCATTCTGTAAAAACGATCACCTGATTTTCTGAAAGGTCAGGAATAGCGTCTATGGGATTTTCTTTTACTGAAAAAATTCCCCAGATGAATAGTCCTGTGGCGATCAGCAAAACTATAAATCTGTTTTTGATGGATAAAGAAATGAGTTTGTTTACCATAAAATAATTCTTTGGAATTACCCTCCTAAATATTAATACTTATTTGAGATAACAGATGCCGGATGCCAGATACCGGATAAATACGAGAGTATTTTAATGACATTGTCTTTTAGCTTATTTGTAAAACAGAGTTGTTTTTACCTAAACTATCTGGTATCTATTATTATTCTTAATACTTAATATAATTTTTTAATAAAACCTTCTTCTGCCCTTAAAGCAGAAGAAGGAACAACCTAAGCAACCTAAAACTTATGCGGAGATAGCGGCCGTTTTTATTTTTAATTACATTTTCATTTTTGCAGCACTATCGCTCTTCATAGTACTATCGGGCATCGTTTCCGACTTTCCGGAAGTTTCTTTTTTCACCAGATCCATTCCACATTTCGGACAGCTTCCTGGCTTGTCACTTTGCACTTCAGGGTGCATAGGACAAGTGTATTGCACACCAGCAACCATAGTATTTACGGTATCCTTCATTTCAGAAGTTGTTTCCTTCGTCTCGTTACTTCCGCAGGAAATTAGTATTGCCGACACAGAAGCAACTGCTAACATTGACAAGCATTTTCTTTTCATAGTAGGGTTTAGTTTACTTTTTTCTTTCGTACTGGCAGCATCCCATAAGGCCTTTATAGGTTTTATCATCCGCTTTTACAGTTTCTGTATCATGACCAACGGCTGCAATTTTTTTATTAATATCATTTAAAGAAATCACATGAGGATCATAGGTCACTGTCATCATTTTGGTTTTTACATCCCAATCCGCTTTAGAAACTCCGTCTACTTTTAAAGCCGTTTCGATTCTATTCTTGCACATGCCACAATTGCCATATACCTTGAACGTGGCGGTTTCATTGTGCATTGGTTTAGCTGTTAAATTGAATGTAATGGCAGAAACTATAAAAGCTACTACAAGTGTGATAATTGTTTTTTGAGTTTTCATGATTGTATATGTTTAATTTGAATTTATATATTACTGTTTTAATTAGCAGTATCCGACAGATGCAACGAAGCAATCCGTTTGACATGAAGAGCTCCACGCCAAGCGTTAACGTTTCAATTGATTTCTAAACTCACTGGGAGTAACACCTGTCACTTTCTTAAACTGGCTGGAGAGTGCCTGGATACTGCTATATCCAAGCTTCCACGCGATTTCACTGATCGATAGCTCGTCGTAGCGTATCAATTCTTTTACCTTTTCTATTTTTTGCTGGATAAAGAATTTTTCGATCGTTGTTTTTTCTATTTCAGAAAAGACGTGCGACATATAATGATAGTCGAAGCCCAGCTGCCCGGAGAGATAATGTGAAAGATTTGTTTCCCTTTGTGGACTTTCCTGCTGAAGTTTTTCTACCAACAACACTTTTATCTTTTCGGAAAGTATCTTCTTTTTATCTTCTAATAGTTCGAATCCAATACGCATAAACCGCTCGCGGATCTCATCCAGGCCTTTCTTATCAGGCGCTGGATCTATCACTGCTTCGCCGAGTTTTACGTGCTGCACTTCATAGTTTAGATCCTCCAACTGCTGACGCACTACCATGATACAGCGATCGCATACCATATTTTTGATGAACAACTTCATAGGCTCACTTTGGTACAGCAATCTTTTTTATCCTGTCCTTTGCAACACTCTTTGTTGCCTTTGCAGCATTTCTTTTTAGTTGTCTCATTGTTTGCTTCTACAAAATTTGCCATCATCAGCGCTCCGCTTAATAATAGCATGAAGAACATTTTTTTCATGTTTTTATCTTTTAAAATCTGAAATAAACTCTGCGAATGTTTTCAAATCATATTATCAATCAGAATTCGCCTGATTGAAGATCTAATAACTTGTTCGCTTTTAGTAAATAATTTATGAGGAATACATCCTGCAGTATGCAAGTGTATAAAGTGTCCGGCATTATAGCGGACATAAGAAATGGTTAGACGATGATAACTTTATGAAAAAGATATAAAGGTATTTTCCTGTAAAAAATCTCCTGGCTAAAAGCAGGACGACTGGATTTTGTTAGTTTTTGAACAGAAACAGAAAGGAAAGACAGATCATGAGGGATCAATGCATACTTCGCATAATCAGGGAATGAGAAGTGAACAACAGGCGCATCCACCTGGTTGGTCTCCGGATTGATGTAAGCGATCTTGTCTTTACAGCAATTAGCTTTAGGGTTTTTACAACAATTCTTTTTTTCTACAGAAAAAAACTCTACGTAACTAATAGAATCTCCGCAGTAATGCAGTTTCACGCTGATCCCTAAATTGAGTACCAGGTAGATTGCCAGAGCCGATATGATCGCTATTCTCTTCACGTGTTGTGCATTGATGTCGTAAAGATACAATATAATAAATTTCAATGATTTATAAAACCTTAAAAATGATTTATAAAATTTTGCGATTGGTTATAAGTTGAAATTTCTATTGAGATTGGGATGCTGGAGAACACAATAAAATTTTTGCAACAATTTTCGTTGCAAAAAATTATCCGGTATCTGACATCCGTCATCTGGCATCTTTTGTTTTAAGGATTTGTTAACGATTTGATAATATTTCTCGCCGAACGCGCTGCCCTGAAATGCCGTAAATTGAGTATGTAACCTAAAAATGTGTAGAAGGATGCGACTGATCGGAACATTAAAGTTATCCCACCAATTATTACTGCTGTTATTATCCATTCCTTTATTCCTTGTTATTTCCCTGCTGTATTATTCCGCCAGGCAACATGTGACGATCCAGAATAAACCGCTGGAGCAATTGGCTTTGTCGACTTCTTCCACGGTGGCAGAAAAAATAGATCGTAATCTTGATGAGCGCTACTCCGATGTGCAGGCATTTGCTTTCAACAGTGAAGCTGCGAAAGTACTGGAACATCCTCAACAAGACAGCACGCTGCAAAATTTCATCAACTCGATGATGACTTATTACAAATGCTACGATCTGATGATGCTCTGTGATATTTCCGGCAAGGTGATTTTCCTCAATACCAAAGACCGTTTTGGACGTCCGCTTACCAATTATTTTCTTCTTGAGCAAAACATGAACGATCGTGAATGGTTTCGCTCTTCCATCGTAGTAGGCGGTCCTGTGGGCGGGGCTTATTTTTCCGATTTCAACAACGACGAAGATATTGAAAGGATCTATAACGGCAGTGGATACGGCATCGACTTCTCCGCTCCCGTGCGCAATATGCAAGGACAGATCGTAGGCGTGTGGCGCAACCGCGTGAGCTGGCATGAAGTGACACAACAGATCCGCAAGGAAGCAGAGTTAAATTTGCAAAACGATGTAAAAGGAAGTCTCATCCTGCTCATGGATAAACAGGGCCATCTCATCGATGCAGACCGACAGGACAATATCATGAAAGTGACGATCGGCAAAAATAATTTATTCAAACAATTCGATTTTGAATACGCAGGCATTCCAATCAACGAAGAGGATTTTCTTTATGGCTGGTCAGAGTCCGAAGGCTTCAATGCTTACCTCGGCAACCGCTGGAAATTTCTTACGCTCATTCCAAAGGTAAAACTCACCGATCCCAATATCTACCTTCAATCCGATTGGACAAAGCTGATGTTATTCTCCATCGTTCTATTGCTGATCGGCGTGGGCTTTGCGCTGTTGTTTGTAAAAAGTTTTACCAAAAGAATTGGTACGATTCAGCAATCTGTGCAGAAGCTTTCACAAGGCGAGCCACAGCTGATAGAAAAAATAAATCTCCGCGACGAGATCGGCGAGATGTCGGAAGCCTTAAATACGCTGAGCGGAAATTTTCAAAAGATGGCAGGCTTTGCCAACGAGATCGGCGATGGAAATCTTACCGCATCTTTTAGTGCTTTAGGAGAAAAAGATCTGCTTGGAAGCTCGCTTCTAAAAATGAAGCACAACCTGGAAACTTCGCAAACAGAGATCATCCGCCAGAAATGGGTATCCGATACGCTCACCGCGCTTAGCGAGCTTTTGCGCAGTTCAGAAGAGCACAAAGTAATGTATCAAAAGATCATTTCCTTCCTGGCCAGATCAGTACAAGCACATCAGGCGGCTCTATTTATTGTGAAGCCGTCGGGCGCACTTCCTGTCATCAAACTGAAAGCCGGCTTCGCATTATCTGAAGAGCGATTGAAACAAGAGCCATTGATGTGGGGAGAAAATTATATCGGTCAAAGTATTAAAGACAATGAAATTCTCACGCTGAAAGATCTTCCGGAAGATTACTCTCAAAAAATAAATTCAGGCCTAGGAGAAGCAAATCCTGTTGTAGTAATGATCTTCCCAATCCACTTCAATCAACAAACGCTCGGAGCTTTTGAGCTTTCGTCCTTCAAAACGTTTGATCCATATTACATTCAATTCCTTGAAAAAGCAGCGGAATCTCTCGGAGCTTATTTGATCAGGGAAAAGGTAAGAGCGCTGGTCTGAACCTTGATTCTCAGGATTAGAAGATTTTCATGATTGTTATTTACAAGATTATTGACCAATAATCTTAGCTTTTCTATACAGAAATTAGCATTGGCTTTATATAAACTTTGCGCAAGGTTAGCTAGTCATACGTTGTTGTAGAAGCTTCACAAAAAACAAGGAATAATTTAAATCATTATCGAATCTTCTAATCAAAATCATGAAAATCTTCTAATCCTGAGAATCAAGGTTCAGACAAAAATTATTAAAGCTCCGACAACTTAAACCCTTCTTTCATCCTCACTCCCTTCTCTGTCTGCACAAGAGAGCCGCATTCGATATCAGGGTCGTGTTCGAAAAACAGGATATATTTTTTCTCCACTGCTTCGCGCAGGAATTTATTTTTTTCATCCATCGAAAGCAGCGGACGTGTGTCATAGCCCATCACATAAGGGATTGGAAGATGTGCCGAAGAAGGGATCAGATCGGCTACGTAGACGATCGTTTTTTCACCGTGGCGAATTATTGGAAGCATTTGCTTTTCGGTATGTCCGTCTACCATCAGAAAATCTACAGAAGGGAAAGGAGAACTCCCCTGCTCAATAAATTTAAGTTGCCCGGATTCCTGGATCGGGAAAATATTTTCTTTCAGAAAACTCGCTTTTTCTCTTGGATTAGGCTCAGTAGCCCATTTCCAGTGTTCCTGGTTGGACCAGTAGGTAGCATTCTTAAATGCGGGAAAAGCTTTTGTTTTATCGCTATTATAATTTACAGCGCCGCCGCAGTGATCGAAATGAAGATGTGTGAGTACCACGTCGGTAATTTCATCAGGAGTATAGCCCGCCTGCAGGATTGATTTTTCAAGGGTATCGTTTCCGTGCAGGTAATAATATTCAAAAAACCTTTTATCCTGTTTATTGCCGATACCTGTATCCACAAGGATCAGCTTGCCCTGGTCTTCGATCAGCAGGCAGCGCATAGCCCAGGTACACATATTGTTTTCGTCGGCGGGATTTAATTTTTGCCAGATCGTTTTCGGTACTACGCCAAACATTGCACCACCATCGAGTTTAAAAAGTCCGGTATTGATCGTGGTAAGTTTCATCTATCCTTCTGCTTTGTCGCTTGGAAACCAATAATTATCACTGAGCTCGCTAAGGTCTTCCAGTTTCACTTCATTCAGTCCTTCGTCAAACACCTTGATGTCTGCAGCGTGAAAATAGAGGCAGCCGCCGGAATATACATTTTCGCAATTGGAGTAGATCTTGAGATATTCATCGTCGGCATATTCCACATTGAGAATATCCGGTTTAAAAAGTACGATGTCTTTCACAGAAGTGATCACGACCTCTTCATCGTCCCATGGTCGGAAGTAAAGATCTGTAGTGCCTTTCAGCACAACATAGAAACTGGTATAATTCGCATCGATCTGGTCGGCGAGGTGACGACATTCTACTTTGATGTTGAGGTTACCCTCTTCCAGTTTCATTTCTTCAATATAGCCTTCCTGAAGTTGGGCCAATACATCTAAAATTTTTTTTCTGTTCATAAATAAAAATGATTCTGCTATTATATTTTTCAGAAGGAAAGAATGATCGTTCCTGCCTGATCATTGCATTGTTACACTCTTACTGTAAAGTTACTATTTTTCATTTACGTTCAAATGGCTGCCTTTGGTTTTCAGGATTTTGTTTTCAACAGGAATAGACCATTTGGTGGGTTTATTTTTAGTTTTTGTGTAATTTTAATTTGAGATACCTGATAAACCGAATTATAAAAACGAAGATATAATTTCTTATCTGCAATTATTATCCGGAATCTGGTATCCGGAATCCTATTTAGAGAAAACATCACCCATGATCGCCCTCATCCAACGAGTTTCCGAAGCAGGCGTTACCATCGAAGGCAAGCTGAAAGCCAGTATTGGTATAGGCTTGCTGGTCTTAATCGGCATTGGGTTGGAAGACACAGAGGAAGACGCCGACTGGCTGTGTAAGAAGACCACACAGATGCGTATCTTTGGTGATGAAGAAGGGAAAATGAATCTTAGCCTAAAGGATATCCAGGGAGATCTGCTTGTCATCAGCCAGTTTACCCTGCATGCCAGCACCAAAAAAGGCAACCGGCCATCTTTTATAGATGCCGCCCGGCCAGAGCAGGCGATCCCTTTGTATGAAAAATTTATTTCCTTGTGTAAAACAGAATTAGGAAAAGAAATAAAAACAGGAGAATTTGGCGCTGACATGAAAGTCAACCTCGTCAACGATGGACCTGTTACTATTTTTTTAGACAGTAAGAACAAAAAATAATGCCGTCTTATTTAGAAACCAAAATCGAATTTTTAAAAGGCATCGGTCCTCAGCGCGCCGCATTGCTCAATACCGAACTTGGTATTTTTACTTTTGATGATCTGCTGAATTATTTTCCCTTCCGCTACGAAGATCGAAGCCGCTTTCACAAACTGATGGAAGCGCACGAAGACATGCCTTTCATACAACTCAAAGGCAGGATCAAAAGCATGGGGATGATGGGCGATGGCCCAAAGAAAAGACTCGTAGCGCTTTTTGCCGACGATACCGGAGTAGTAGAATTGGTATGGTTTCAAGGCGCACAATGGGTATTAAAAAAAATAAAAACCAACGTAGATTATGTACTCTACGGAAAACCTTCTCTCTTCGGATCAAAACTTAACATCGCGCATCCCGAGCTGGACCCGCTAAGTGAAGCTTCGATGCACCGTGGGTTGGAACCGGTGTACGGCACTACAGAGCGTTTAAAAAACAGCCACCTCGATAGCAAAGCTATTTCGAAACTGCAAAAGACCTTGGTAGAAAATTGCCTTCCGCATATCGAAGAAAATCTACCGGCCTATCTGGTAAAGGAAGAAAAATTGATGGAGCGAAAAGAAGCTTTCCGCCAAATTCATTTTCCTGAAAACGAAGCCAAACTGGCGAAAGCGATCGAGCGATTTAAATTTGAAGAACTTTTCTTCATCCATATAAAACTGCTGCGCAGCAAAAACACACGCGTACACGAAACCCAGGGATTTGTTTTTAAAAGTATTCCTACGCTCAACGATTTCTATAAAAATCATCTTCCATTCGATCTCACCAATGCTCAAAAGCGCGTTATACGTGAGATCTACAAAGACATGTGCAGTGGAAAGCAAATGAACAGGCTTCTACAAGGAGACGTGGGAAGCGGCAAAACGATTGTCGCATTCATCTGCATGCTCATGGCGATCGACAACAACACCCAGGCTTGCCTGATGGCGCCTACGGAAATCCTGGCTACGCAACATTATCATGGACTGAAAGAATTTGCCGACCGCCTCAACATCTCCATCGCACTGTTGACCGGCTCTACTAAAAAATCAGAACGGGAACCGATACATCAAAATTTATTAAACGGCACACTGAAAATTATTGTAGGAACGCACGCCTTACTGGAAGATCCCGTACGCTTTCAAAACCTGGGGCTAGCCGTGATCGATGAGCAACACCGTTTTGGTGTAGCGCAGCGCGCCAAACTCTGGAATAAAAATAAAAGCATTCGCCCGCACGTGCTCGTGATGACAGCCACACCTATCCCACGCACGCTGGCAATGACCCTTTACGGAGACCTTGATCTATCGGTGATCGACGAACTGCCGGCGGGAAGAAAGCCAATCCAGACCCTGCACCGCCACGATAGGCATCGTATCCAGGTCTTTGGCTATTTGCGTAAGCAGATCGAAGAAGGCCGGCAAATTTATATTGTATATCCATTGATCGAAGAATCTGAAAAAATGGATCTGAAAGACCTCACCGACGGATACGAAAGTATCACACGCGCCTTTCCTGATCATGCGATCAGCATTGTACACGGCAAGATGGCTACCGATGCAAAAGATTTTGAGATGAAACGTTTTGTCAAAAACGAAACCAAGATCATGGTAGCAACTACAGTTATTGAAGTTGGCGTGAATGTGCCCAACGCTTCAGTAATGGTCATCGAAAATGCCGAACGCTTCGGACTTTCGCAACTGCATCAGCTCCGGGGCCGCGTGGGCCGTGGAGCGGATCAATCGTATTGCATCTTGATGACCAAAGACCGGATCAGCAATGACTCCAAGATCAGGATCGAGACCATGGTAAAAACCACTAACGGTTTTGAGATCGCCGATGTAGACCTGAAGCTACGCGGCCCGGGCGATCTTGCCGGTACACAACAAAGCGGTGCACTGGAATTAAAAATGGTCAACCTTTCCGAAGATTCTGAATTGGTACACCATACGCGGGATATAGTAGCCAAGCTGCTTGCTAAGGATAATGAACTGAACTTGCCTGAGCATCGTTGTATCAAAAACAATCTCGAACATCGCACAAGACAAAAAATAAACTGGAGCGTGATTAGCTGATGAAACAACAGATTGTATACTTCGACGGTGTCTGTGGCCTATGCAATTATTTTGTAGACTTCCTGCTTCGTCGCGACAAATATAACAAGCTGCTATTTGCGCCATTGCAAGGAGAAACAGCATCCCAAAATTTAGGCGTAGATCCACACCAAACATTTGACAGCGTCGTTTTTTATAAAAATGGAAAACAATATACCAAATCCGACGCCGCAATCCGGATCCTCGCAGAGCTGGGAGGCTTATGGCAACTCACACTGGTATTACTGATCATTCCCGCTTTCATCAGAAATTTTGTGTACGATATTGTTGCCACCAATCGTTATAAATGGTTTGGCCAAAAAGAAAGCTGCAGAATTCCTACAAAAGAAGAACGGGTAAAATTTCTTCCTTAAACAATCACCGCTATGTTCAAAGATATCCCCTACCTTCTAAAACTTATTGTACGTACCGCGCTGAACCTATCACTGGCATTGGTGATGGCGATTGCGCTTTATCTTTTATGTGCAATACTTCTTACGTTTATCCCTGCTAATAATTCTGCCAAACAACCAGCAACAGGCATCGAGATCTATATCAAAAGCAATGGTGTGCATACCGATCTTATTTTGCCTACGAACAATAAATTCTACCAGTGGGAAGAAAAAATACATCCCGAAGATTTTGGACTTGTAAGCACCGAAGACACCTGGACAGCCTTTGGCTGGGGCGATAAAGGTTTCTACCTGCATACGCCCGAATGGGCAGACCTGAAATTTTCTACAGCCATGGATGCCGTTCTTCCTACAGTGGGAGAAAGCGCAATGCACATTACTATCTATGAAAACGCACCGGTAGAAAATACCCGTACAAAAAAAATCATTCTCACCGACGAGCAATACCTTGTGCTATGCGATTATATCTATCAATCTTTTGTAAAAAATGAGGAAGAAGATTTTATCCTGATCTCCGGCTATCACTACAGCAGCGTCAACGATAATTTTTACGAAGCGGAAGGTGATTACAATTTTCTAAAAACCTGCAACCAATGGACTAATCAAGGGTTAAAGAAGGCAGGTGTGCGCACAGCTTTTTGGGCGCCGTTTGATAAGTGTATTTTTTATTATTTTTAAAATACTGGTATAAATAATGTCATTCAGGAGGAATCTTGTGCAGCGTCTGCACTATCGTTATTAGTGAACGATCTTAATGACAATATCATCGCTGGCACAAGTGTTAACCTCCATCAGTAAACCATTGGCACCAATTTCTTATTTCTACTCGCCTCTTTCCGCGTAAGCTCATACTGATAAACAAGTTTCCCAAGCCGCTCCATAAAAGGGTAGCCGATAGAGTTGTAATCATATCTTCCATCGTTGAGCACTTCGTCTTCGTTTACATAGAGTACAGCGGAGAGAAAAAATTCTACTTTATTTTTATAATCTACAAAATAGGCTACATCGCTCATGAAGCCATAAGCCATTCCTATCTTATTGAAGATCCGGATCGTAGAATCGGCACGACCGTGGTAGTCGCCGTAGTAGAGCATTTTGCGGAAACAATCGTAATAGGTTGTATCATTTTGCCAGAGCTTCACTCCTGACTCGCGCGGATACATACTCATGATTTTTCTTAAGAAAACATAGTCCTCTTCCGTCAATTCAAATTGCGAAGTTTTTTGCAAGAAACCTGGGTAAATAATGGAGACCAGCATCTGGTGAGCATCGTGAAGCGGGAGAAAATTATTAGAAGAAAAATCTTTCGGTTCACGTATTTTTTTTCTTCCTACATAATAAGCTTTCCCTACCATAAGCTTTTCCGCCGGGTTGGAAAATATTTTCTGCGTGATCAATTCTTCTTCGCTATACAGTACATTTTTGCAAGTATCTAAAAAAGCAAAAGGACCTGTATGCCTATTCTCCTCTTCAGACGCAGGCGACATGCGTTGGATCAATCTTGTATTGGTATACCCTTTTTGAAACAAACGCAAATGCGCGTACTCTTGTCCCAGGAAATCATACACTCTGTTGTACGCATAATTATCGCTCACTACCATCATCTGTTTGATATCATCGGCCAGCGAGGGATAACGAATGGAATCCAGGTTTAGACCGGAATATTTTGGGTTGGTATATAGGGGCAGATCGCGGTCGAGCCAATCGAGCTTAAGTGCGCGCAGCTTCTCAAGTGCAAGCGCAGAGGCGGGAAGTTTTACAAGACTGGCAGGATAAAAATATTCTTCCGGACGAAAACGGTAACTGAATTCCTGCAACACAGGATTTTTTTTAGAATAATCCGTTTGCGAATAAATGATCTGCAAACGATAACGCCCAGGATTGGCAAGGACTTTCCGTACTATGGCCGAGGTATCGGACAAGAGCAGGCTGTCCAGCACATTTTTAAATTGTGCGGAAATGTTTGTAAGCGGAAGACAAACCAGAAAAATAAAAACCGTCCACCGGATGCGATTTCCCATGGAGAAATTTACCTATTTCCCCGCGTTAATAACAGCTTTGTTGATTTCTTTTATAAGTGAAGGACCTTCGTAAATAAATCCGGTATACAACTGCAGTAACACAGCGCCTGCCTCCAGTTTTTCCAATGCATCTTCTGCGCTATGGATCCCTCCTACTCCAATGATAGGAATAGACTTCCCGGATTTTTCCGACAAGTAGCGGATCACCGCAGTAGACCTGTCTCTCAACGGTTTCCCACTTAGTCCGCCCATGCCGATCTTTTCTACTGTTTGCTTATCCGTTTTCAAAGCCGAACGATCGATTGTGGTGTTGGTAGCAATGATCCCATCGATCTTAGTTTCCTGGACGATCTCGATAATATCATCGAGTTGTCCTTCGGTAAGATCCGGTGCGATCTTCAGCAAGATCGGTTTTGGAAATCTTTTGATCGCATTTCTGCTTTTCACAGCGTGTAGCAATTCCTTCAGCGGTTCTTTCTCCTGCAAGGCACGTAGATTGGGGGTATTGGGAGAGCTTACATTTACTACAAAATAATCTACGTATTCATATAAAGCATCAAACGCCTTCTCATAATCCTTTACCGCTTCTTCGTTGGGGGTTACTTTATTTTTTCCAATATTTCCCCCTACGATCACTTTTGATTTTCTTTTTTTCAATCGTTTTACCGCATCGTCTACTCCCTGATTGTTAAAACCCATACGGTTGATGATCCCTTCATCTTCAATCAATCTGAACAAACGAGGCTTCTCATTGCCCGGCTGTGCTTTAGGCGTAAGTGTACCGATTTCCACAAAGCCAAATCCCATGTTGCCAAATTCATCTACCAATCGTGCGTCCTTGTCCATACCAGCGGCTAATCCTACAGGATTGGGAAATGTAAGTCCGAAAACTTTCCGTTCCAGTCTTTTATCATCCACTTTGTATAACATACGGAACAAGGCAGGAAAACCAGGGATACTATGAGTAAAGCGGATCAGGCTGAAGGTGATATGATGGATTTTCTCCGGGTCAAAGAGGAAGAAGATTGGCTTTAGGAAAATTTTATACAAGGCTTTGATGGTTTATTTTTACAAAAATAGAAAGTCAGCTGGTAAAATCCCAACTAACAATTTTCAAATTCCAAAGTATCGCTACTCGGTTTTGGAATTTGGAATTTGATTTTTGGAATTTTATGATCAGTATCTGGCATCCTGCATCTGGCATCTACATTAAAAACTCTTTGCAAGTACCATAATAAAACCTATTTTTGATTAAATTATACCTTTAAATGAAAACTTCAGAGATCAACTTTAAAATCGAGACAGACAATATCAATGTTCCTGAAAAAATATACTGGAAAGCGACTGACGGGCCGAGCAATGATTTTCAGGAAACTAAAGCCATCTCAATTTCCATCTGGGACCATACACAATTCAATACCATGCGCATAGGACTTTGGGCAAAAGATATGACTGTATACGACATGAAGCGTTTTTGCGTTGAAATGATAGACGGCATGGCGGAGGAAATTCAAAACGCTACCGGCGATGACTATATGGTCAAAGAACTACGCAATATGTGTTCCAAATTGGCAAAGCATGTGGATGAAACCTCCAAATAACAACCTGCAAAAAGATACGTATAATCAAGAAAAAGGGATGGATGAGCAAGTATAAGACCATAGCTGAAAATGTCTATTATTCTTTTCCTGTTCAACTGCTGGCGAATAATATAAAGAAGAACCAGGTGCTTCTTCTCATTTGGGTAATGCTGTTTGGACTGGTTACCCAAAACGTGGCCACGATCATGGGTGTCCCTTATCTTTTTCTCGACCCCGAATACCTGGGCGTGACCGACTACCGTGGCTTTTTAATCATCGGTGTTTCGCTTGGTATTTTCATTTCCTCTTTTCACATCACTACATACATTCTCGATAGCTACCGTTTCAACTTCCTGGGAGCGATTGCACACCCTTTTGCTAATTTCTGTCTCAACAATAGTTTTATCCCGATCGTCTTTACTACTACCTATGTGATCGAGATAACGCTTTTCCAGTTGAAGAACGGTCAGCAAAGTTCGGGGCAGATTTTCATCGAAGTAATGGCACTTATAGCAGGCGCCCTGCTTACTATTCTGTTTCTTTTTCTTTATTTCCGGTTTACCAATAAAGATATATTCAAAGAAGTAGCGGGCAACCTCGACAATACGCTGCGCAAGAACGCTATCAACCGGGTGAATGTTTTTCGTAAAATGAAAAACGTAAAACGAAATAAATATCAGGTAAACAATTACCTAAGTCTTCCTTACTTTATAAAAAGAGTACCCGAATACAATACTTATAACAAACAGATCCTACTCAAGATTTTTGATCAAAACCACCTCAATGCAGTGATCGTCGAGATCTTTGTGATCGTGGTGATAATTGCACTGGGCTTGTTCCGGGACCTGCCTTATTTCCAGATCCCAGCAGCAGCGAGTGGAATTTTGTTCTTCTCTATCTTCATCATGTTTACCGGAGCGTTCTCCTATTGGCTTAGAGGCTGGTCGGTAACCATTTTGCTGGCTTCTTTATTCCTGTTGAATTATTTAGTTAAAAACGATTATATCAATTCCACTTACCAGGTTTCAGGGATCAACTACAACACGCAACCAGCCGACTATAGCTCCTACACACTAGCCAGGCTTTGCGACGATTCTATCACTTCAAAAGATATCAAAGGCACACTCCAGATCCTGGAAAACTGGAAATCCAAATTTCCTCCGGGCAAAAAACCAAAGATGATTTTCATCTGCACCAGTGGCGGCGGACAACGCGCTGCCGTATGGACCACGCGTACCCTACAACACGTAGACAGCGCCTGCGCAGGAAAACTGATGAACCATACCGCCCTTATGACCGGCGCATCCGGGGGATTGATCGGTGCTGCTTATTTCCGTGAATTATATTATAGAAAATTAACAGGCGAAAAGATCAACCCTTATCACAAGCGCTACTTCGACAATATGGCCAAGGACGTCCTCAACCCGATCATCTTTAGTCTTGTCGTGAACGATATCTTTTTCCGTTTCCAAAAATTCAGCGATGGCAAATACGAATATTTGAAAGACCGTGGATATGCTTTTGAACAGCAGATCAACAAGAATACAGAAAATATGATCAATAAAAGGGTGCGCGAATACGCCGAGCCCGAAGCCAAAGGCCAGATCCCAATGTTGATCATCTCTCCTACAGTGATCAATGATGGAAGAAAGCTCTTCATTTCTTCACAGCCTATCTCTTACATGAGCATGGCTTCCGCTTATCCGCAACTGAAAGAGACCGAAAAGATCAAAGGGATTGAATTCAACCGGTTCTTCCAAAAACAAGATGCCGAAAACCTGCATTTTGTAAGTGCCTTAAGAATGAGCGCTACCTTCCCATATATCACGCCAAACGTAGACTTGCCAAGTGACCCATCCATGGAGATCATGGATGCCGGGCTTTCCGATAACTTCGGGATCACCAATACGGTGCGGTTTCTGCATATTTTCAAAGACTGGATCTACGAAAATACAGACGGGGTGATTTTTGTGATCATCCGCGATTCGGAGAAAGACGTAGCAGTGAGAAAACATACTGAAAGTTCTCTTTTCCAAAAGCTACTTACACCGATCGGAAGTTTGTATAGCAACTGGGATTATTTCCAGGACTTTAGCAACGACAACCTGATCGAGCTTACGAGAAGCTGGTTCAAGGGGCCTTATGATGTGATCGAGTTTGAATACATTCCCCGTTACGAATACTGGCAAAGGAACCGCATCGAATACACTGGTCTCAACAACTACGAGAAAAACCGTGCCACCCTGAGCTGGCACCTTACCCAGCGCGAAAAAGAAAGTCTCCACCAAACCATCCTGGAAGACAATAACCGGGAGTCTTTGAAGCAATTGCAGCAACTTTTGAAATAAGTCTGAACCTTGATTCCCAGGATTAGAAGATTTACTTGATTTTGATTAAGGATTTCATTCAGGATCGGCTAGCAGATTGTCATTAGAAATTTCTACTATAAACTTCACAATTGCTATTTGTTAACCGCCTGAATATTTATAATTCATTTTTCAACTATACTGTAGATTTCGTACAAGATATCTCCTGAGCAACAACCAGAAAGACCCGGCGAAAAACTTTAATCAACTCATAATTCATCACTCATAATTCATAATTTATAGCTACCTTTGTTCTCCCAAAATTAGAATAGATTATGTTTGAAAACCTGAGTTTAAAACTTGATAAAGCCTTTAAAAACCTAAAGGGCCAGGGACGGATTACAGAAATTAACGTCGCTTCTACGATCAAAGAGATCCGTAAGGCTCTGATCGATGCGGACGTAAACTATAAAGTAGCCAAGAGTGTAACCGATGTGATCAAGGATGAAGCGATGGGCCGCGAAGTGCTGCTTGCAGTATCTCCCGGACAATTGCTAGTAAAGATCACTCACGAAAAGCTTACCGAGCTGATGGGAGGCCAGAAAGCCGACATCAATCTTAAAGGAGACCCGGCAGTCATACTGATTGCAGGTTTGCAAGGATCGGGTAAAACTACTTTTTCAGGAAAACTTTCCAGCTATCTTAAAAAACAAGGTCGCCAAGTATTGCTTGTAGCCTGCGATATTTACAGGCCAGCAGCGATCGATCAGTTGAAAGTACTGGGAGAACAAGTAGGTGTGGAAGTTTACTCCGAACCGGAAAATAAGAATGCCGTTCAGATCGCAAAAAACGCCCTGGAATATGCCAAGAAAAATAACTTCAAGATCGTCATCGTCGATACCGCCGGACGTTTGGCCGTAGACGAGCAGATGATGAACGAGATCGCAGAAGTAAAAGCCGCGATCAAACCTTCCGAAACGTTGTTTGTGGTAGACTCCATGACCGGTCAGGATGCAGTTAATACAGCCAAAACTTTTAATGACCGTCTCAACTTCGACGGTGTAGTGCTTACCAAGCTCGACGGTGATACCCGCGGTGGCGCGGCGATCTCAATCAAAGCCGTAGTAGACAAACCAATCAAATTCCTGAGCAATGGCGAGAAAATGGAAAACCTCGATGTTTTCTATCCTGATCGTATGGCGCAAAGGATCCTCGGCATGGGTGACGTAGTCTCGTTGGTAGAAAAAGCGCAGGAAGTTTTTGACGAAGAAGAAGCGAAAAGACTGAACCAGAAAATCCGTAAGAACCAATTCAACTTCGAAGATTTTCTAACCCAGCTGCAGCAGATTAAAAAAATGGGAAGCATCAAAGACATCGTAGGCATGCTACCAGGCATGAACAAGATGATGAAAGACGTAGACATCGACGACAATGCCTTCGCTCCGATTGAAGCGATCATCAATTCGATGACTCCAAAAGAAAGACAAAACCCCGACCTCATCAATGGCAGCCGCAGAAAAAGAATCGCCGACGGTAGCGGTACTTCTATCCAGCAAGTCAACAATCTCATGAAGCAGTTTGAAGATATGAGAAAAATGATGAAGATGATGAATAAAACCGGTGGCAAAGGATTGCCGAAAATGGGTCTTCCCAGATAAGATCATTATCTGGTAACTGCCATTGGCATTCATGATTACTGCCAAATTGGATTAAAACCGTCAACTTTACCCTTTAAATCCAAAAAATCAGGCTGTAGGATTGGTATAAAACTAATTTGTACTTATTTTTGCAGCCAGCTTAAAAATCAAAAAGAAATAAAATGGCCATTATCATTACGGAAGAGTGTATAAACTGTGGGGCTTGTGAGCCTGAATGTCCAAACACTGCTATTTATGAAGGCGGCGCTACCTGGAATTATGCAGGAGGCACCACTCTGAAAGAAATAGAACTGGAAGATGGCTCCATGATGGATGCCAAAAGTCCTAACGAACCGATCTCCAACGAATTTTATTACATCGTACCTAATAAATGCACTGAGTGCATGGGTTTCCATGAAGAACCTCAGTGTGCCGCGGTTTGCCCAGTAGACTGCTGTGTGGACGATCCGGATGTGAGAGAAGACGAGGATACTTTGCTTGCCAAAAAAGCCTGGCTGCACGGATAGTCTTAATATCCTTAAAAATTATAAAAAAGCTTTGTCTTCATAAGACAAAGCTTTTTTATGTTATATCCCAAGATTTCAACCCTTGGAACCGGAATTAATAAGGCTATCAACCAACTATTAAAAAAAGATTAAGAAGATCCTAGTCTACTGTTAACGTGATTTAATCAAAATTTAGAATTTAAAATTCAAAATTAAATAAGCCCATTTCTTTATATTTGTCCAACTAACAAACTGAAAAATGCTTGATTTTATTATTTGGGATTTCAGTCCCGAACTTTTTTCGATCGGAAAATTGACTCCCCGTTGGTATGGACCTTTGTTTGCACTGGGTTTCATCGTAGGACCGATCATCCTGGGTAAAATTTTTAAAATCGAGGGCCGCTCTCAAAAAGAAGCCGATACAATCAACGCTTATATGATCATAGGAACCGTGCTGGGCGCGCGTCTTGGGCATTGCTTCTTTTACGAACCAGGTTACTTCCTGGCTCATCCGATTGAGATCTTATACATCTGGCAAGGCGGACTTGCCAGCCACGGCGCTGGTATTGGTATGCTCACCGCTATTTGGTTGTATCATAGAAAAAATCCAAGCCAAAGCTATTTATATTTACTTGACAGAATTGTACTCACGGTAGCGCTGGGCGGTTGTTTCATAAGACTTGGGAACCTCACCAACTCCGAGATCATCGGTATTCCTGCCAACGTGCCACAAGGTTTTGTATTTGTCAACTCCACCACTTCTGCAATCCGCGAAACTTTCAAAGGACAGGTCTCTGATGTATCCATTAAGCAAAATGGGACTGATAGTACTATGGATGGAAAATACCTCACCGGTGTAGATATTCATATGAAAGTAAAAAGTTTCGGCGATGGCAATATCCGTGAAATGGCGCAAAACAATATTCGCCAAACTATTTACGCTTCTCCTGAATACGGTGAACACATCATCCTTGCCAAAGGCGAGAATTCTATTTCAATAGGAGAACCCGGCCGCGAAGGCACTGAAGTAGTGATGCGCGCCTGGGGCATACCGCGTCATCCGGCACAGCTGTACGAGTCGATCACCTGTTTATTGCTATTCTTCCTGCTAGCCTTTGTCTACAGCCGTTACAAAGCTGCCACACCGGAAGGTATGCTCTTCGGAATTTTTATGATCTGGATCTTTACGCTGCGTTTCTTCTACGAATTCATCAAAGAAGATCAGGTAGCTTTTGAAAATTCAATGCAATTCAACATGGGACAATTGCTAAGCATTCCGATGGTATTGATTGGAATTATTGTATTGGTGAGGAGTTTGGTAAAAAAGAAAAAAAACACAGTTCAATAATTATGTTTGCTTCGTCATTCTTTGCCGGAGGGACTAAGAATGACGAAGCAAGAGAATTTTATTTTATTTCGAATTCCTCAATATTTTTACAAATCCCTTCCAGCAACCGCTTGCGCGATTCCACGCCGGCCCAGGCAATATGCGGGGTTGCAATGAGACGATCACGATTTCGAATTTGGAGTAGCGGGTTATCTTCAGGCAAAGGTTCTTTTTCAAATACATCCAGTGCAGCTGCAAGAATCAATTCTTCATCAAGCGCTTTGGCCAGGTCTCTTTCATTTACAATCCCTCCTCTTCCGGTATTGATTAAGATCGACGAAGGTTTCATTTGTTTGATCTCTTTGTATGAAATAAGATTTTGTGTGGCTTCTGTAAGTGGCGCATGAATTGAGAGTACGTCGGATGTTTTTAAAATTTCTTCCAGTGAAACTGTTTCAAAATTTTTATGCTTTGTGTTTTTTCCCGAAGTAGAATAATAAACCACTTCCGCACCAAATGCTTTTGCAATAATAGCTACCTTCTGTCCGATAGCGCCGAAGCCAATGATACCCATACGCATAGAAGCCAGCTCGTGAATGGGCCAGGCATGATGCGTAAAAATATTTGAGCTTGAATACGATCTGTTTTTTACATAAGGATCGTAAAGCGAAATATGATTTAGAATATAGAAAAGCAAAGCAAATGTATGTTGCGCGACACCGTCAGTAGAATATCCTTTTACGTTCTTCACCGCGATTCCTTTTTTCGCCGCGTAGTCCATGTCAATATTATTTGTACCGGTAGCCGCCACGCAGATCAGTTTCAATTTCTTTGCCTGATCCATTACATTTTTATTGATCACTACCTTGTTGGTAATAATGATCTCAGCGTCTTGCACACGGTCAGTGACCTCTTCCGGTTTGGTAAACTGGTGGACCGATACTACACCGTATTTATTGAGCATTTCCAACTCTTTCAGCTCACCAAGAGTTTTTGAATCGAGTAATACGATTTTCATTTTTGAAAAAAACTATAAATTATAAGCTATGAGTTATGAATGTTTGTATAAACATTTTTTATTGATGTAAAAAATTGAGCTATGATTGTTTCATTCATAATTCATAACTCAACATTCATAATTTAAAGTATATATTGGCTCAGATCACGATTCTTCACCATGCTCGAAAGTTTTTCTTTTACCATATCTTTCGTCACCAGGATCTTTGCATTAGGGCCAATACGGTCAGGTACGTCGAACATGAATTCGTTGAGCAGGAGACTCATCACAGTATGTAATCTTCTTGCGCCAATATTTTCTACTTCGCTGTTTACCTGAAAAGCAATTTCTGCAATGGTTTCAAGCGCGTCGTCGTTGAAGCTAAGCTCCACTTCTTCTGCTGCCAGCAGTGCGATGTATTGTTTGGTAAGCGCATTCTTAGGCGCTTGTAAAATTTTGTAAAAATCTTCTTTGGTAAGACTGCTTAGTTCTACGCGAATTGGGAAACGGCCTTGTAGTTCGGGGATAAGGTCGGAAGGTTTTGCTACGTGAAAAGCCCCTGCTGCAATGAACAAAATATGATCGGTATTGATCGCTCCGTATTTTGTGTTTACAGTGCTTCCTTCTACGATCGGCAATAGGTCGCGTTGTACGCCTTCACGGCTCACATCGGCTCCACCACCACCTTTGTTTTTGGAAGAAGCTATTTTATCAATTTCATCAATAAAAATAATTCCTGTATTCTCCGCTCGTTTGATCGCCTCGTCTTTCACTTCATCCATATCGATCAGCTTGGCAGCTTCTTCGTCGAGCAGGAGCTTACGGGCATCGGCTACGGATACTTTTCTTTTTTTACTTTTTTTAGGCAGCATCCCTCCGATCATATCCTGGATGTTCATCATTGTACCTTCATCCATTGAGCCGCCTATTACGCCCATACCAGGCATATTGTTCTGCTGCACATCAATCTCGATCTTGCGCTCGTCGAGCTCTCCGTTGCGAATTTTTTCGCGGAAGCGCTCACGTGTTTTTTCGTTCAGTTCCTCATCTTCCTGCGATACTACTTTACCTTCCGAGTCAAACATTGCACCCGAAGTTTTTTTCACAGGAGGAATTAATGCATCGAGAATAATTTCTTCTACAATGGCTGCTGCTTTGGATTTTACCTCCTCTTTACGCTGCATCTTCACCAGGTTGACGCTTTGTTCTACAAGGTCGCGCACCATGCTTTCCACGTCGCGGCCCACGTATCCTACTTCTGTAAATTTGGAAGCTTCTACCTTGGTAAAAGGAGCATCAGAAAGTTTGGCGAGTCTTCTGGCGATCTCTGTTTTTCCTACTCCTGTAGAGCCGATCATCAGGATATTGTTGGGTACAATTTCCTTTTTCATTTCTTCCGAAGCATTCATTCTTCTCCAACGGTTGCGCAGTGCAATGGCTACGTTCCGTTTCGCTTCGTGCTGGCCTATGATATATTTATCTAACTCTTCTACAATCTGCGAAGGCGTGAAATATTTCAGCTTGTCTGTCATATTAATTTTGTCGTTATACAAAGATACTATTTTTTGTCTGAACCTTGATTCTCGGGATTGGAAGATTGACAGGATTTTGATTTTTAAGATTTGTTAATAACAAAACAGGATTCACAAAAAAAATTGCAATTCTTGATATCAATTTCACAACAACCATTTATTGAAACTCTGAAAAGCACGATTAAACTACAGTACAAACTCTGCAAAAGTTTCCTCCTGAATGACAACTACTGATGTCTTACTAATCAAAATCCTATCAAGGCTCAGAAATCTATTTTCTGAAACTCACAATCAACACGCCCGACAACACAAGCACTGTCCCCGCGAATTGGATCCATCCAAATGATTCTCCTAAAAAAATATAAGCTAATAAAATCGTAGATACCGGCCCTATGCTGGCCACTATAGAGGCGCGACCGGAGCCCATGAGCCTTATTCCTTCTGTAATCAGGAAGGAAGGGATGACGGTAGAAAAAATAGCCATGTTCACTGTAAGGATTAACACATCTTTATTTTCAAACAGTTTCGGGATTTTCCCTCCGACACATAGATAATGAATGAATACAGCCAGCGAAGAAATGATCATTGAAAGTGCCGTGTAATTGACAGAGCCCAGTTTGGGCGTGAGCTGACCAGTGCCCACTAAATAAAAAGCGTATGTGAGCGCGCTTCCAAAAATAAACAGGGAACCTAACACTACATTTTTCTGTACCACTACGGCATCGTCGAGAAACACTACGAGTACACCGAAATACGTAAGACCTAATGCGATGTATTCTGTTTTCCCTATTTTCTTTTTTAGAAATAATGCGGAAAGTATTACTACGATTGTAGGATAAATAAATAGGATCAAGCGTTCCAGGCCTGCGGTAACATATTCCAATCCTATAAAATCAAAAATACTGGCGAGATAATATCCTACTACTCCCATGATCACCAGGTTAATCCAATCTTTATTCGTAAGCATTGCACGCGATTCCATCAGTTTGCGGCGGTTCCAAAATAAGATCACAATATAAAAGGGTAATGAAAATAACATCCGCAAAGTAAGCACTGTGATGGCGTCTACGGCGTGAGTATAGGTAAGTTTTACCATCACTGCTTTCGCAGAAAAGCAAACGGCTCCGATGAAAACTAAGAGGGCACCGAGGATATTTTTCATTCTTATTTTAGTTGACTACCTGTTTACTTATAAGGTTTTGCTAAATGCATAAAACGATAGCCATTATTTTATATGATATTTCTACAAAAACTAAAATCCCTCCACTTTCAATAAACTGGAGGGATTTTAATTTTCTTTTTTCTCTTCAATTATTCTACCAGCTTCTTATATCGAATTCTCTTCGGCTCCGTATCGCCTAGTCTTTTCTTCTTGTTCTCTTCGTACTCGGAGAAGTTTCCTTCAAACCAATATACTTGCGAATCGCCTTCGAAAGCCAGGATATGTGTAGCTACTCTATCCAGGAACCAGCGGTCGTGGGAGATGATCACTGCACAGCCTCCGAAGTTTTCAAGCGCTTCTTCGAGTGCGCGAAGTGTGTTTACATCCAGATCGTTGGTAGGCTCATCCAGCAGCAACAGGTTAGCACCCATTTTCAAAGTCATTGCAAGGTGTACGCGGTTTCTTTCTCCTCCGGAAAGTGCGCCTACCTTTTTCTCCTGGTCGGCACCGGCGAAATTGAATTTGCTTACGTAGGCTCTGGAGTTTACTTGCTTGCCCGCCAGCAGCATGGTTTCCGTGCCGCCGGAGATCAGTTCAAATACCGATTTATTTGGGTCCAATGTATCGTGCTCCTGATCCAGGTAGCCGATCTCTACGGTCTCTCCTACTTCAAAAGTACCAGCATCAGGCTTCAATTTTCCGGTGATGAGTTTAAACAAGGTAGTTTTACCCGCACCATTCGGACCAATGATCCCTACAATACCTCCTTGCGGAAGAGAGAAATTTAAATTCTCGTACAATAGTTTTTCTCCAAATGCTTTGGATACATTCACTGCTTCGATCACTTTTGTACCAAGACGTTTTCCTGCAGGGATAAAGAGCTCCAGCTTATCTTCTTTTTGTTTGGCATCTTCGCCCAGTAATTTTTCATACGAGCTAAGACGCGCTTTTGATTTCGCGTGACGCGCTTTTGGAGCCATGCGTACCCATTCCAACTCGCGCTGCAATGTTTTCTGACGCTTGGATTCCGTTTTTTCTTCCTTGGCTAGCCTGTTTTGTTTTTGCTCCAGCCAGGAAGAATAATTTCCTTTCCATGGAATTCCTTCTCCTCTATCGAGCTCCAGGATCCAGCCTGCTACGTTGTCGAGGAAGTAACGGTCGTGGGTTACTGCGATCACGGTTCCTTTGTATTGTTGTAAGTGCAGTTCCAACCAGTTTACCGACTCTGCATCAAGGTGGTTGGTAGGTTCATCGAGGAGCAGTACATCCGGCTCTTTCAACAGAAGGCGACAGAGCGCTACTCTTCTTTTTTCACCACCGGAAAGATTGGCTATCAAGGCATCGGAAGGTGGGCAACGGAGGGCATCCATGGCACGTTCCAGCTTACTGTCAAGTTCCCAGGCATTCGTATTGTCCAGTTTCTCTTGTACCTCTCCCTGGCGTTCGATAAGTTTGGTCATCTCATCGTCGCTCATTGGTTCGGAGAATTTCAGGTTGATCTCCTCAAATTCTTTCAGCAGGTCTACTATTTCCTGAGCACCTTCTTCTACGATTTCTTTTACTGTTTTTGTTGGGTCCAGCTGTGGCTCTTGTTCTAAAAGGCCAACGCTATAGCCGCCAGTGAAAGCAAGGTCACCGATGAATTCTTTGTCAACGCCAGCGATGATGCGCAGCAGAGAAGATTTACCCGAGCCGTTGAGTCCGAGTACGCCAATCTTAGCGCCATAGAAAAAGGATAAGTAAATATCTTTCAGTACCTGTTTCTTGGGAGGGTAGATCTTGCTGACCCCTGCCATAGAAAATATGATGGTTTCGTTACTCATGTTTGGAATGTTTTGAATGGATACACTAGACGATTGCTAAAGGCTTTCGAAGTATTAACAATACGTTAAAAACAGGCTGCAAATATGGTAAAATTTAGGCGAAAGGAATAACAAAACCAGATAAAACAGCTAAACTGTGAAATTCGAAAAATCAATAAACCAAATTCCAAAGAGGGCCTTGTTTAAGTTTTTTGGAATTACCTACTTAACTATTAATACTTATTTGAGATGCCGGATGCCAGATACCGGATAAATGCGAGAGTAATTTAATGACATTGTCTTTAGCTTATTTGTAAAACAGAGTTTTATCTAAACTATCTGGTATCCGCATCTGGTATCTTGCATCCCATTATTAATCTTAATGCTTAAAAGGGGAATTTCAAGGATTTATTTTATTGATTATCGGAATTTAGACCTAATGGTTAACTACTGACCATTACTTGATTACTGATAATTTAGACTATGTTTAGAAAAATAATTGTCCACAAACCTGAAACTTTGCTCAAAATAATTTGTATACAGGAATAAAATTTTATTTTTGCGAAAATATAAAAAACGGGAAACTATGTACTGGACACTTGAACTAGCATCCTTCCTCGAAGATGCTCCCTGGCCTGCCACGAAAGAGGAATTAATTGATTTCGCGGTGCGTACAGGTGCACCCATGGAAGTAGTGGAAAACCTTCAGGAACTGGAGGACGATGGTCAGCCTTATGAAAGCATTGAGGAAATTTGGCCTGACTATCCAACCAAAGATGATTTCTTTTTCAACGAAGACGAATACTAGACTCTGCCAGTGCTGAGTGTACGTAACCTTCAGATAAGCATTGCACAGAAAGTTCTCGTTAAGGATCTTTCTTTTGAAATCAACCAACCTGCTTTTATCGCGGTCATCGGTCACAACGGCTCTGGAAAAACAAGTCTCTTTAAAGCCTTTTCAAATCTCCTCCCATACCAGGGGGAGATCTTTTTTTCTTCTCCCCCTGCACTGCTTAGTCAGAAAAACACTATTCATTTTGAGGTCACAGCACGCGAACTTGCGGTGATGGGAAAATTCAGGGAAAAGAAATTTTTCGAATTCTACGATCAGCAGGATTTTTCATCCGCAGAACAGCTATTCAAAAAATTAGGGATCTCCCGATTGAAGGAATCGAACGTGCTCTCGCTTTCCGGAGGAGAACAACAATTAGTCTGGCTTGCACAATTACTGCTGCAAAACCGCGAGATCCTCCTGCTGGATGAGCCTACCCAGTACCTCGATCTTCAATATAAAAAACGGGTATTTGATCTGATGAGCACATTGGTAAAAGAAGAGCAAAAAACAATTCTCTGCATCACCCATGATCTGTTGAATCTGTATAAGATGGAAGGTTATTTACTAAATCTTTCCAGGGAAAATCCTGTGTTGGAAACATTGTCCAAAGAAGTAATTGATCAAAATCTCGCGTTGCTGGAACAGTACAATGTTTAATAAGTTTTTTGCTCAAAAACTCACTACTACTTTTGTTCTTCTTCGTTCTTTCCGAAATTTTCAATATCAAGCTTTTCTGTGCTATCCGGCATTGAAGAAAGTTTACGGTACATGAGGTATGCCCCTAACCCGCCAAGCCCATAACTGATAATGCTTAGCACGATGTTCACCAGGTTGTCTTCAACATCCAAATTAACAACACCCAGTGCCATAAATATTCCCAGACAAAAAGGTAATCCCAACCCAATGCCAAGATATATGAAGCAGCCGATCAGGCCCCACTTGGTTGTTCCCAGACCTTTTTCATCGGCTAATTCTCTAAACTTGCGGTAGATGTATATGGTGACAAAAACTAATAACAGCATATTGTTTTGAGTTAAGAGTATAAGGTTTAACGTTCAAGCTTTTTACTTTGAACCTTACTTAAGGTAAGAATATTTTATGGAGAGAAAAATTTTATCTGGTATTATTGTCTGCCCGTTTTTTATGCTCGAGCAATGCATTTCCCCATACAAGATCCTCTGGTGTGGTGATCTTGATATTTTCATACGAACCCTCGATCAGGTGAATGGCATGACCTGCCTGCTCTAGCACACTGGCGTCGTCGGTGAAGGAAGGTAGCTCCGGCGTTTCAAATGCTTTTTTGATCAGAGACAACTGGAATGTTTGAGGCGTTTGAATAATACGGTATGCGGTGCGCTCAACAGCACGGTTGCCATCGGTTTCCACTACACGAATGGAATCTTTCATAGGCACTGCAGCAATGGCATTGCCTGAGCGTTCTGCTACTGCAAAACTATTTTGGATCACCTCTTTGCTTACAAACGGTCGCACTCCGTCATGGATCGCTACCAGGCCGTTAGTGGTAGCAATACTTTGAAGTCCATTGCGCACCGATTGAAATCGCGTAGCACCACCGTTAATAATTTGATGGGGAATGTCGAAGGAATATTTTTTGCAAAGCGCTTGCCAGTATTCCTTCTGTACCTCAGGCAGCACAAGCAGAATAGTAATATCATCAAAAGCTTCATGATATTTTCTGAGGGTATGTATCAACACAGGAATTCCTCCCAATTCTAAAAATTGCTTTGGCACATCTGTACCCATCCGCAGGCCGCTGCCTCCGGCTACTATAAGAGCATATTTGGGTGGGAAGAGCATAAGTCTATCAAAAGGTTATTGGTTACCCGTTATCAGTTATATAAAACCAGCAACGAATAACCAATAACTAATCTTAACTTATAAAATCAGCATACAATCGCCGTAGCTATAGAAGCGGTATTTTTCTTTGATAGCCAGTTTGTAAGCCTTCATCACAAGATCGTAGCTACCGAAAGCTGCAGTCATCATAAGGAGTGTAGATTCTGGCATATGAAAGTTGGTAAGCAATGCATTTCCAATCTTGAACTCGTAAGGAGGGAAAATGAATTTGTCAGTCCATCCTTCGAAAGCTTTCAGTCTACCATTTGCAGTGGTAGCCGATTCGATGGCTCTCATGGAAGTAGTACCAATGGCGCAAACTCTTTTTTTAGAATCCAGCGCTTTGTTTACTTTTTCCGCAGTAGATGCCGGGATGATGAAGTTTTCAGAATCCATTTTGTGTTTGGTAAGATCTTCTACATCTACGGCACGGAAGGTACCAAGTCCTACGTGCAACGTGATTGGCGCGATCTCGATACCTTTGATCTCTAATTTCTTCATCACTTGTTTGGTGAAGTGCAGCCCTGCTGTAGGAGCAGCTACGGCACCTACATGTTCTGCATAGATCGTTTGGTATCTTTCTTTATCGGAAGCTTCTGCTTTTCTTTTGATGTATTTTGGAAGTGGAGTTTCTCCCAATGCGTCGATCGTTTTGTAGAAAGAATCGTCGTTGGCGTCTACAAGGAAGCGAATGGTACGGCCTCTGGAGGTAGTATTGTCTACTACTTCAGCTACCAGGTCTCCGTTTCCGAAATATAATTTATTTCCCACCCTGATCTTACGTGCCGGATCTACCAATACATCCCAAAGGTGCATTTCTGCATTCAGTTCGCGAAGCAAAAACACTTCGATCTTTGCGCCTGTTTTTTCTTTGTTGCCATACAAACGGGCAGGAAATACTTTGGTATTGTTTACCACCATCACATCGCCGTCGCCAAAGTATTCAACAATGTCTTTGAACAGGCGATGTTCCACCGTAGCTTTCGCACGGTCGATGACCATCATTTTAGATTCGTCGCGGTTGGCAGAAGGATAAAGGGCTAGTAATTCGGGAGGTAGGACAAATTTAAATTCTGATAATTTCATAGTATAATATTACGGTATTAAACGTTTAATAATATAAGGTTGCAAATGTAGTACATTGTTCTCCCAGTTCAAACCTCGTGAAGCAGAAATCTTCTTTTTCTCCAAACAAATGGGCTCGTAAGAAAATTCCGGAACAGAATACTTGAAACTAACTAAGAACCTAATTGGTTGAAATAAGCACTAAAAGCAAATACCAAATACCAAAAATTGCTTTTATTTAGATTTGGTAATTTGTCTTTTGGAATTTCTACCAAGGTTCAGAGAAATGGATAATCCTATACCTGAATAAAAGAATACCAACGGAATCATGATAGCAACATGATCAAGCTTTTAAGACTTTAACATTTGATTTAAATATTAATTTGCCTAAAATAATGTAACAAATCATATGTTTTAACAAATATTTAATTACATTTTTTTTATATCTTAACATTGACTTAGTGAAATCTTTATAAAATCAATTTAGAAATGCCGTTTACAAGGCTCATATTATCCTATAATGCCAAAGCTGAGAAAAAGATCCGCGATTATGTGCACCTCGGAGTGCTGCTTTCCTATTGTTTATTCAGTCTTTCGCTGAATCTTTTCATCCGTAAACAACACCTGTTCTTTTTCGATCCGCCACAGGTTCGGATCATATTTACAGTGATCATCACCTTGCTGAGCTTTCTGGTATATTTCCAGGTGATCCGCAAAAAATATGCGTATGCGATCCAATTTGTTTTTACTGTTTTTACCTTCTATCTCATCTTCCTGTCATACGCCAATGGCTTCGATTCCGACTACACGATTGAGCTTTTGATCGCTGCATTTATTTCCTGCTTGTTCATTCGCAAGCAGGATCAGCTCAGGATCTACCTGGCTTTGCTGGTGGTTTGTTTTATCGTAGTCAATTTTCTTTACCGTCCTTTAATCTTTGAAAATTTTATCTGGAATTGTTTTTCCATTATTTGCATCGCGCTTGGTCTATTATTGTTTTATGAATACAAATTGATCAGCGAGAAAAAATTTCTTTTTAAAGACAATCTCTTCGCTACTATTTTCAATCAAACCAGCGATACGCTTTTCCTGATCGAGCAAAGCAGCTATACGATCATGGGCTGCAACAACCAGGCAGGCAAACTGCTCGGGCTTTCCAATTTTTATATCTCCGAAAAAAAATTACCTTCCTTGCTTCGACCTTCAGGCTATTATCAAAGCTGGGAAACACTTATCGAAGCGCTGCAAATAAAGGATCAACCTTGGATTGAAATAGAACTAAGACAGGCAGAGAAAAATACTTCCTTCTGGGCGCGCGTATCCATAAGCAACCTGGAGATAGAAGGAATTCCATACTATCTGATCAACATCATTGATGTGACCGAACTGGTCAGCAAAGAAATTTTGCTCGAGCAAAACAAAGAGATGTTACTAAAAGTGATCAACCTGCTACCGCACGAGATCTATCTAAAAGATGCGGAAGGGAAATTCATTTTGGTGAATGAAACTGTATTGAAGGCACAACAGAAAACGCTTTCCGAACTTACAGGCAAAACCGATTTTGATCTTTACCCACACGAGCAGGCAAAATTATCGAAACAAATTGAACAAGAAATCATCCGCACGGGCGTGGCCCAGGTAATTCCTGAAGAGTACGATTACAATGAAGATGGCAGTTTGTCGCAAATTTCATACACCACTAAAATCCCTTTTTATCTTCCTGAAAAAAATGAAACAGGAATTCTTGGCGTACATATAGATATTACTGAAAATAAACTTGCTGAAAAAACAATTCGCGAAAGCGAGGCCAAATACAAGACGCTCCTGGAGCAGGCTTCCGATGGGATCTATCTTTCCGATGAAAACGGAAACATCATCGACGCCAACTCCAAGGCTTGTGAAATGTTTGGCTATACGAAAGAAGAATTCCTTCATAAGAACATTCAAAACCTTACCAGTCCTGAGCTCAGCAAGGCCACGGTAGCGCGCGTGACCGACAAGACTAAGCAAAACCTTCTCATTGAACGTACCTTTATTAAAAAAGACGGAGAACCTTTTACCGTAGAGATCAGCGCCAGAGTGCTTGAAAATGGCGGTCACCAGGCGATCCTGCGTGATATTACGGAGCGGAAAAAACTCGAGCAAACACTTCGCGAAAACGAACGGAAGTTCCGCGCACTAATCGAAAACTCTTCCGATATGATCGTACTGCTCGACGAAGATCATTATGTACGTTATATCAGTCCTTCTGCGTTGAAGATCCTGAGCTATACAGAGCAGGAAGTGTTGGGCAGACCTACTTCTGATATTATTTACCAGGAAGACCAGCCGAAGTATAAAGCATTCTTAGAAAATCTCTGTGAAAATCCGGGGATCAATTATTATCTCAGTGACATCCGCGTGCGCAAATCATTCAAAGAACAGCGATATGTAGAATTAGTGGGAGTGAATTTATTGAAAGACAATGTAATAAATGGAATTATTCTCAACTTTCACGACGTAACTGAAAGGAAAAATACAGAAATACAATTGCTGAATACAAATTTTGAGCTCGACAGTTTTGTGTATCGTGCTTCTCATGATATGAAAGCGCCACTGCGTTCGGTGATGGGATTGATCAATATTACCAAAATGGAGTCGAAAGACAACGAAGAACTCCTTCAATACCTCAATATGATGGAAGTGAGTATTATAAAATTGGATAATTTCTTGAAAGACCTGACCAGCTTTGTACGCAATAGCAGGCTGGAAATCAGTCCGGAAGAGGTAAATTTTGAAGAGGTAATAAATGAATCGCTAAACAGCTTGAAATTTATCGAAAATGCTCATATCATTGCGATAGTGAAAAAACTGGATTTGAAATTCAAGTTTTTCTCAGATTCTGGCAGAATAAGTACAATTATCAACAACCTGTTGTCAAACTCATTCAAGTACCATAAGAGTATTGCCAACGAGTCGTACATCAAAATAAGTGTGACAACCAATCAGGACCAGGCTATCATAGTGATCGAAGACAATGGGAATGGTATTGACAAGAAGTACCAAAATAAAATATTTGATATGTTTTACCGTGCTTCTGAAAAATCATATGGTTCCGGATTGGGTTTGTATATTGTAAAAATGGCCGTAACAAAATTGAACGGGAATATTGATTTGCTTTCAGAACCCGGGGAAAAAACTATATTTACAGTTGTATTACCGAATTTAAATAAAAGAGATTAACATGAAAGATTTTTTTACCGAAACTGTATTACTGGTAGACGATAACGATACAGATAATTTTATTCATAAAAGAATTATCGAGTTGGCTGGTTTTGCAAAGAACATCATAGTAAAAAATTCAGGCAAAAGTGCACTCGAATTTCTAGAGTCTGTAACGCCAGAGAACATACCTGGCGTGGTTTTTCTCGATATTAACATGCCTATCGTGGATGGTTTTGTATTCCTTTTTGAATACGATAATTTTCCTGAAGAGATTAAGAAAAAATGTAAGATCGTGATCCTTTCCAGCTCTGACAATAAAAAAGATATCGACCGCATTGTAGATAACGAATATGTAGTACACTTCATCACCAAGCCGCTCTCAGAAGAATCGCTGGATGAACTTAAAAAGATTTTAAAAAAATAATTTTTATAAAAAACAATAAAAAAATCCCGGTCTGCAAAAGATCGGGATTTTTTTATTGAATAAATATAAACACGAAGGTACAAAGACACGAAGAACTTTGTGCCTTCGTGTCTTTGTGTTATAATAATCACTTGTATATAAACGAACTCTTCAACCCATCCACCATCACGCCGAAACTTCCTGGCTCGGTGATCCATTTGTTATCATTGTTTACAAAAGCCAGGTCTGATGCACCCAGCGTGAATCTTACCGTTTTGGTTTCTCCTGGTTGCAATTCTATTTTTGAAAAACGCTTCAGTCTTTTTACAGATGGAGTAATCGAGGCGTAATCATCTCTTGTATATAATTGCACCACTTCCTTCCCTGCTCTTTCACCGGTGTTGGTCACTTTTACCGATACTGTAAGCGTATCGCTGCCCGACAAGGTATCTTTGCTAAGCGCCAGCTCTGAATAGGCAAAGGTGGTATAGCTTAGTCCGGAGCCGAAAGTGTATTGAGGATTGAAAGCATTCATCTGGAAATATTTATCTCTCTTTTCAGAAAGCTTGTGATCATACGTAACAAGTGAACCGCTGTATTTAGGATACGTGAAAGGTAATTTTCCGCAAGGATTGAAATCGCCGTAGACGACTTCTGCGAGCGCTCTTCCTCCTTCGTTGCCTGGAAGGTAAGCCATTACTACGGCTGAGACAAGCGGTTCTATTTTGCGAATCAATCTTGGACGGTTTTCAGCAAGGATCAAGACGATTGGTTTTCCTGTTTTGCTTAATTCTTTTACTAAGTTAAGTTGCGCTTCTTCCATTTCCAGGTCTTCGATGTCTCCTACCTTTTCTGTTCCGGGTTCTTCGCCAAGACAAGCAATGATCATATCAACGTTTTTAGCGGCAGCTACCGCGTTGGCTGAGTTCACATCTTGGTTGTAAGTAGTGCCTTCTACGTATACCACATTTTTTGGTCCCACTTTATCAGTCACTGCCTGAAGAATAGTTTTCTTATCGACAGGATTGTACTTTGTAGATTGTCCTTGCCAAGTATGCGTCCATGCGCCGTTCAAGGGATTCAGCAGGTTTGCGGCTACACCGGTGAGGAGTACTTTTTTATCTTTGGAAATTGGCAATGTATTTTTTTCGTTCTTCAATAACGTGATACATTCCAATGCCGCACGGTAATTGGTCTCCGCTGATTCTTGCGATCCGAATTTTGTATAATAGTTGTAATCAGAGATTGGGCGCTCAAACAATCCCAACTTCATTTTCACACGCAGAATTCTTCTCACCGCATCGTCGATCCTGCTCATTGGGATTCTTTTCTCATTGATCAGCTCTACTAAATATTTGTGAAAGTTTACATCCGATGGCACCATGCTCATATCGATACCAGCATTGATCGCCAGCGCTACAGCGTCTTTGTAGGTAGGCGCTACGCAGTGTACGGTATTAAGCATAATTATATCTTCCCAATCTGTCACTGCGAAACCTTCAAACTTAAGTTCGCCTTTCAGAATTTCTGTGAGCATATGATAGTTGGCGTGTACAGGAGTACCGTTGATCTCCGTAGAGTTGACCATCACAGTGAGTGCACCATTCTTGATCGCGCTGGCGAAAGGCACCATATAATATTCACGCATTAATCGCTCTGGCATCAGTACCGGCGTACGGTCTTTACCAGTGGTAGAAAAACTATAACCCATATAATGTTTGAGACAAGCAGCTACTTTATCCGGACTGGCAAGATTACCACCCTGGTATCCTTTGATCATTGCATCGCCCATTTGAGTAGCGAGGTAAGGATCTTCTCCAAAGGTTTCGAAAAAACGTGACCAAAGAGGCTGACGACCGAGGTCGAGCACGGGAGAGAAATTCCATGGAATGCCTGAACCTCTTACTTCATAAGCTGTGATCGCTCCGGCTTGTTCGGCAAAAGAAGGTTCAAAAGTAGCGGCCAGAGCCAGTTCCTGCGGAAAAAGCGTAGAACCTTGCGTATAAGTAGCTCCATGAATAGCATCAACCCCATATAATACAGGAATTTTCAACCTGGATTTTTTAGTAGCCACTTCCTGGATCTGGCGGATCAGTTCATACCATTTTTCACGGCTAAGCGTATAAGCGCCGGTGTTTAAAATGGAACCAACATGATAATACAAAAGAGCCGAATCCAGCTTTACAGGATCGATCACCATTTCTTTGGATTCGTCAAAGGCTTTACCTTTGCAGATATAATCCAGGGTAAGCTGGGTCATTTCTCCTGCTTTTTCCTCTACAGTCATTACCGACAATAAGCTGTCAATTTTGGCTTCTGGCTGGTTTACAGTGCTTTTTTCGTTTTTATTACTGCAAGAAAACATTCCGATCACCAAAGTCATCGCCCACAGGAATGTGATTTTACGATTGTTCATACCCTTATAAATTAATATTTAGCCTTATTATTTTATCATTTCTATTAAAAGTATTCGAATCCTTGAAGGGTGGAAAAATTTGGAGAAAATTTTACTTGATAATTATTAAAAAATGGCCAGAAAACATGGGTCCATATACGTTTAGAAAACAATATTCTGATAAAAAAATGCGGTTTTTACTCTTAAAACGCAAATAGCCTTTCACACATAAAAAACACGAAAAAATAATCCGGACTTTCATTTACGTAGCCAAACGGGGGATTAAAACAGTACGGAGCTCGAGTTTGAGTATGGAGGAAATTGAAGAAGTAAAAGATGGCGGATAAATAAGTCTCTTTTCTTTTTTAATACCTTTGGAATTACCCTCTTAACTATTAATACTTATTTTTGAGATGCCGGATGCCAGATACCGGATAAATGCAAGAGTAATTTAAGGACAATTGTCTTTTAGCTTATTTGCAAAACAGAGTTATTTTTATCTAACCATCTGGTATCCGGCATCTGGTATCTTAAAAGGGGAATTCTAAATAGCTTGGTTGAGATTGGTATAAAAGATCTTCAAAATCGTCCTCGGTTACTGCATTGGTCTTTTATGCATTATTTTCCTATTTTTAGTCATCACTTAAATACAATTAAATTCAATGAAATTATTCCGATTACTCCCTTTACTTCTTTTTATAGCCGTTTTTGCCCAGGCTCAGGATAGTATCCGTCTAAACAAAAAGAATGGCGGTTATAAATTCAAAATCGAAAAACAGATCAATGCCACTTCTGTAAAAAATCAATACAAATCGGGCACTTGCTGGAGTTATTCGGGTTTATCGTTTTTCGAATCAGAGCTTTTCCGCATGGGGAAAGGGGAATACGATCTTTCGGAAATGTTTATAGTGCGCAATACTTATACTAAAAAGGCCGAAAAATATGTGCGAATGCATGGGCACTCTAACTTCGGTGCTGGTAGCGTGTTTCACGACGTGACCAATGTACTGAGAGAAAAAGGAATAGTGCCGAATGAAGTATATATGGGTAACCCGGAATACAACGGTAAAAACGTACACAACGAAATGGACGCCGTACTCGCCGCTATGGTAGCTGCTATCATCAAAAACCCAAATGGCAAACTTACCGACGAATGGAAAATCGCCTATGAAGCTACGCTGGATGCTTACCTTGGAAAGGTGCCGGAGGAGTTTGAATACAAAGGGAAAAAATATACTCCAAGATCATTCGCTTCATCGATCGGCTTAAATGCTGATAATTATATCGAGATCTCTTCCTTCACACACCATCCTTTCTATAGCCAGTTTCCACTGGAGATCCCTGACAACTGGTCGGGCGACCTGGTTTATAATGTACCGCTGGCAGACCTGCAAAAAATTATAGATCAATCAATTCAAAACAACTACGGTGTAGCCTGGGCGAGTGATATTAGTGAAAAATATTTTTCCTTCACCAACGGTATTGCCTACGTTCCCGAAAAAGAATACGATGACATGACGCAGGCAGAAAAAGATTCTATGTTTGTAAGACCTGCCAAAGAACGCGTCATTACACAGGAAATGCGCCAGCAGGGATTTGACAACTATAGCACCGAAGACGATCATGGCATGCACATCATCGGCATTGCCCGCGACCAGAATAATACGAAATATTATTTAGTAAAAAATTCATGGGGTACTGAGCGAAATGATTGCCTGGGATATTTTTATGCTACCGAAAATTATGTACTGTACAAAACCACTTGCATCATGGTGCACAAGGATGCGGTGCCAAAGGATATCGCTAAGAAGATGGGGTTGAAGTAAAATTTTGAATTATGAATTTCAAATTTTGAATTATTGAGATTTCAAACTTCGCTTTCGCTGGCGTCCCCGCCAGCGAAAATTTTGTGATACAAGGCAAGCTTTCTGCTGGCGGGGACGCCAGCAGAAACGAAGTTTTATTGTTTTTTAATGATAGTTTCGAAAAGAGCGCATTGAAGTAAAATTTTGAATTATGAATTTCAAATTTTGAATTATTGATATCGTTATTATACCTATAAGAGTTAAACCTTCGGTATTTATAACGATACATTTGTAATATGAAAATAAAAATCAAAGCCATTCTCGCGGGTTTCTTTGCCACGTTTGCGATGTTGATCGTTCAGATCATGGTGAGCTTTTTATTTTATTCGAGCGATTATATGGCTGACGTTGGCGGAGAATATAAGTATTCTATTTTTGCTTATCTGACGCGGGGCTTACAATTCCTGTCGTACATGCTTGGAGGCTATGTAACGGCATGGGTGGCAAAGCGCCTGGAAATTGCGCATGCATTGATTGTGGCGGTACTGTATATTCTCATTCAATCTGGTTTCACTTATTGGATAATCGCACGCCAGGAAAAAGGCGAATTCGAAATTTACAATTACCTGATGGGTTTTATTGCAGCGCTTATAGGATTTGCGCTCGGCGCTTATATCAGAAAAAGAGTCAGTGACAAACAACTATCAGATTCTAATGATCCTTTAGAAGATAAGATTGAAAACCTGGGAAAGAACGATCCTTCTTGATCGTGAATTAATTTCAGTAATGGTTTTCTCATTGTTTAATTCTTTGCGTCTTAGCGCCTTTGAGTGAACTTTATTCGCAAAACGCAAAGCTCAATTTTTATAATTAGATCGTTTTTGCAAACCATAACACGTGATTAACAAGGTCTTCTACCGTTGTTAACATGCCAATAAAATCGTATCTTTGCGGCCTAATTCAATACGATCATGATCTCAGTAGATGCCCTTACGGTAGAATTTAATGGCGCCGCGCTTTTTAGCAATATTACTTTCAACATCAACGAAAACGACCGCATTGCCCTTATGGGGAAAAACGGTGCTGGTAAATCCACTATGCTGAAGATCATCGCCGGCGTAGAAAAACCTACACGCGGCAAAGTGTCTGCTCCTAAAGACGCTGTGATCGCTTACCTTCCCCAACATTTATTGACCGAAGACGATTGTACTGTTTTCGAAGAAACTTCCAAAGCTTTTGCCAAAGTGCTTGGCATGAAAAAACAAATGGAAGAACTGACCAAAGCGCTTGAAACCCGCACGGATTATGAGTCAGAAGAATATTATAAGATCATCGAACAGGTTTCTGAGCTCAGCGAAAAATATTATTCCATCGAAGACGTCAACTTCGACGCAGAAGTGGAGCTTACGTTATTGGGACTTGGTTTCCTGAGAGAAGATTTTAACCGCCCTACCAAAGAGTTCAGCGGAGGCTGGCGCATGCGCATCGAACTGGCGAAGATCCTGCTTCAAAAACCAGATCTTATTTTGCTCGATGAGCCTACCAACCACATGGACATCGAGTCGATCCAATGGCTTGAAGACTTCCTGGTCAACAATGCCAAAGCGGTGATCGTGATCTCACATGATAAAGCATTCGTGGACAATATCACCAACCGTACCATCGAAGTGACGATGGGGAAAATTTACGATTACAAAGTAAACTATAGCCAATATCTTCAGCTTCGTAAAGAAAGACGCGAGCAACAGCAAAGAGCCTACGACGATCAGCAAAAAGAAATTGCCGACATCGTAGAATTCATCGAACGTTTCAAAGGTACTTATTCTAAAACGCTCCAGGTACAATCGAGAGTGAAGATGCTCGATAAGATCGAACGGCTCACCGTAGACGAAGTAGATACTTCTTCTCTAAACCTGAAGTTCCCTCCTGCTCCACGCTCCGGCAATTACCCGGTGATCGTAGAAAACATGACAAAAAAATATGGCGACCATGTAGTATTCAAAGATGCTTCCATAAGCATTGAACGCGGACAGAAAATAGCATTCGTAGGAAAGAACGGAGAAGGAAAATCCACGCTGATCAAAGCCATCATGGGCGAGATCGATTACGAAGGGAAATTACAGGTAGGACATAATTGTGAGATCGGCTACTTCGCTCAAAACCAGGCCGCATTGCTTGAAGAAGACCTCACCATTTTCCAAACGATCGACAACATCGCTACCGGAGAAGTCCGCACGAAGATCAAAGATATTCTAGGCGCATTTATGTTTAGCGGCGATACTATTGAGAAAAAAGTGAAAGTACTTTCCGGAGGAGAAAAAACACGTCTGGCAATGATCAAACTTTTGCTTCAGCCGGTGAACCTGCTCATTCTCGATGAGCCTACCAATCACCTTGATATTCGTACCAAGGACATTCTTAAAGATGCGCTGAAAGCCTTTGACGGCACGCTCATACTGGTTTCCCACGACCGCGATTTTCTCGACGGATTAGCTACTAAAGTATTTGAGTTTGGCAACAAACGAATCAAAGAGCACTTCGAAGATATTACCGGCTTCCTGAGAAATAAAAAGATGGAAAACCTGAAAGAGATTGAGCGGAAGAAATAATTTTTGACAAATCTATTTCTTCCATTTACTGTATACTATAATTCCTGTAATCAAAACAAAAGCTACTTCATCAAGCATTAGTGACGTCTTAGAATAAAAAAACTCTGCAGGAGCAAGATGATTCAATCCCAATATTATCAATACTAACTCCACCACTAAGATCAGGTATCCAATCCATTTCATCAATGGATATTTTATACTTCCTTTCATTGTCAAAAATATAATTAAGCCAAACGCCAGTAGGGAAAGCACTATGGCAGACATCGACAGGTATAAACTGCCGGTGTAAGTAATCATTCTCAGTCCTGGCTCATACGACAAAGGTCCGAGGTATTCACCCGCTATAAAAAATATTGTGAACATAAGGATTGGACCAAATACAATTTTCTTCTTGAAAATTTTGCATACCAGCAGATAGACAAACGTGGCCAATAGAATTACAGAAATTATAATTAGAAACAGAGGATCTCGAAGATCAAACGTCATCATACATACTGTAGTGGCAAATGCAATCATTGCTACAAGAACTATTTTGTCTGTCTTTTTTTCTACAGATAACTCACTGAGGAGAGTACCAAAAATAATTGCTTTAGGCAGGTTTAGAATTATTACAGTTAATATTATATCAAGTAGTATTACAATTTCCATGAGCGGTATAAAATTTCGTTTCGCGAAATTAAAATAATTTTTAAAAAATCAGACTGACTGTCCTTTATAATTCAAAACATCAAACTCAGCTCTGATTTTTTTGCAATTATAAAAATAAGAAAATACTCTCCCTTACGTTATCCTTTCAATGAACCCCGAACAAGAACCTATCCTCTCCGAAGAAGAGATCTATCAATACAGCAAAGAGCTCGATGAACTATTCGAATCATTGCTCTTCTTATTATTGCCTTCGGGTGAAGAGGAATAATTTCATTTATCTTTTTCAGATCCTGTCTTTTAATCCATACTGCTTACACAACTCCCGCATTTTTTTATAAAATGCTTCTTTATAGTAAGCAGGCATTTCTGTGCTTTGCTCAAAGAAGGTATGATATTTTTGCAGCAAATGCGGGTAATGTTTTTCAACGGCGCGCAGCATAAGTGTTTTACTGTCTGCTTTGTCTTCCCCGAAAAGCGTAAGCGTAGCTGGAAATATATACTTCACTTTTTTCGCTTGAAAAGTCTCGAAAAGCTGGATCAAATGTTCGCCTGTATCGCTGATAAAAGGAAGCAAAGGCATAAGACTTACCCCTGCCTGGAACTCATGATCCAGCGCGGCTGACAGCGCATCCAGACGTTGCGCCGGCGGAGTAGCGCCTGGTTCAAAAATATTTGTTATAAATGGATCGATGGATGAAAAGGAAAATGTGATCAAGACCGGAGATACTTTTCCTTCCAGGTCTGGCGGTAAAATGGCTTTCTCTTTTATTTGTTTTAAAAGATCAAAATCACGAACCACAAGGTCTGACTTGGTGATGATGTGAACCGGAAAACGATGCTTCAGGATCAATTCCAGTATCTGGCGGGTGAGCTGAGTTTGTTTTTCTATTTGAAGGTATGGATCTGTAGCGGAAGAAAGTACGATGATACCATACTGGTTGCGCCTGGCGCGGGAAGCAAGTTGCTTGTCCAATACGTCAAGCGCATTGACCTTTACCGCAAGTTTTTCTTCCATATGAATCCCATACTTACTTCCGCGAATATAACAGTACAAGCAATTAAACGAACAGCCACTGTACGGATTGATCGTATAATCGTCCAGGAACCAGGGATCACGCCGCCTGGTTTTGTTGAGTACCGATTTTACTTGGAGCTGAATGGGCATAATACCAAAAATAAGATTTGTCGGGAAACAAAAAAACACCGGGTCTATCCTGTAAAATAGCCCGGTGCCAGATATCGGGCCAACCCACATGGCCGATATTCTATCCTTAGTAGTCGTCTCGATGGTTAAAATTCCTTAACCCAAGTTCTAAGAAAATCAATCTATACTCCTTTAGACGACAGTGGTAGCAGTAACTTGCGGTGTATCGTCCTTTTTTTTCTGGTTATTTCCCATTTCTTTTTTCAGGTTTTGTCTGGCCCTGAAAATCAAGGATTCTACAGAAGAAATACTTGCCTCCATTACCTGGCTGATCTCTTCGTAGCTTAGCTGTTCCATTACAGAAAGCACAAGCGCTGTCTTTTGTTTTTCCGGCAGCCGGTCGATCGCGGCAAAGAGTTTGCTCATTTCCTCCTGGTTTTCCAGCTGCACGCCAGGGTGTATGAAATCAGAGACTACGTGAAGCTCTTTTCCGGAAGTTTCGTCAAATAATCCTGTGAGCCATCCGAATCTTTTCTTGCGTTTTTTCTTTTTGATCAAGTCAAGCGATTTGTTGACTGTGATGCGATAGATCCAGGTGCTGAGTGTAGAATCGCCGCGAAAGCGGGGAAGGTTGAAATACAATTCTACAAACACATCCTGCGTGATCTCTTCTGCATCCTGGAGGTCGTGTACCATATTCAGGGCAGTATTCAGCACTTTTCTTTTATACTGCTGGTAAATTTCCTGAAAATGTGCCTCCGGATCTTGTTCTCGTGTATCTAGTGTGGGTTTTGCTTTCATGATCAGAACTTACATTCCCGGACCTGCCTGGTCTTTATCTTTCTCCTCTTTTTCTCCGTGTCTGCCAAATCCACGTCGTTCGCCAAATTTACGCTGGCCGATACGATCGATGAATTTGTTGTATTCTTCCAACTGATCTTTTTTGCACAAGGCTTTGATCTCTACAAAATGATTTGCCATTTCTTTTTCGATCGCTGTCTGCACAGTACCAATCTCGGCTGCTAACTGGTCTGATTTTGCTGCATCAAATGTATCTGCTTTGAGAAGCGCCAGACGTTGTTTGCGAAGGGTATCCATTTTTTCGCGAAGCGGAGCCATTACAGCGTCATGCTTTGCTCTAAGCTTCTCCAATGCGGCTTCCTGCTCAGGTGTAAAATTCAACCGCTTCCCGATCATTTTGCCACGGTGATGTTTTCCCTTGTCATCCATTCCCATATGGTGTCCGGGGCCTTCGTCTTCACTGGATTTGAATAATACAACTCCGAGAGTGCATATATTCAAAAGAACCATCAGGATCAATCCTGCGACTAATATTTTTTGCGATTTCATAAGGTTATTTTCGTTAATAGTTATCATAATAATTATCCGACACTAGACCCAATTCGTCTGCCACCATCGTAGTTTCCTGAGTGATCTCATCGGGATTCATGAACAACACAAATACATTGACCAGCACCAGCACTACAAATACAGCAGCCAGGCGCCAGGCGAACTGTGGTGTGATGAAGCTTCCTTGTTTCTTCCGCTCCTGGATCTTATGAAGGATCCTGGCATACAGGAAAGGCGATGGCTCTACCTGTTCTACCGATCTTAAGCGGATGAGTTCTTCCTGATCTTGTTCTATTTTGTTGCGTTTCATAATACTTTAGACGATTTATTTCTTTTGAACTTGCGCATAATATGATCTTTATTTCAAAGATAAACCGGATGCCGGATACCCAGGTACCTGATCCCAGATAAATTAATTGATCCTATTTAATATTATACCTCGATTGAAACCTGACTAAGAGAAAATCGATTTGAATTTTGAAGCAATTCTGATCATCTCTGGTATCCGGCATCTGGCACTTGGTATCTTTACTTTCTGGCATCCTTTTTGAAATTCACTTATCATATACATTAAAAAAAATACGACTATGAAAAAGTTCATCGTAATCTTCAGCATCCTTTCAGCAGTGATCATTTTCTCTTCTGCTAATGTCAATGCGCAACAATATGGCAACTATCCACATCACAATAATAACGGCTATAATCAAGGTGGTGGATATTATAATAACAATAATAACTGTGGTGGTGGGTATACTAATTATAACTACAACTACAATAACAACAATTACCAAAACAACGGTTATTACTCCGGAGGATTCAGCTTTGGGTATTCATACGGAACTCCTTGTCCTCCGGCTCCTGCTGTAGTAGTGGTAAGACCTGGCTATAATCCTTACTTCCATCACAGAGCTCATTGCAGAAGATGGTAAGTAAAAAAATGCGAAGCAGCGTGTAGTTGGTAAAAATACTTGGTTTGGGGTTTAGCTTAAAAAAGTCCCGCACGCAACGAGTTTGCAAGCGGGCTTTTTTATTTTAGATGCCACGAAAATAAATTTCGAAGACGAATGGTCAGTATGGAGTGTGAGCGCGAGTAAGGAGGGAAAAATTAGCCATGGTAATAAAAACAACAGGTGTAAATTTTGAGATTCTCCGTACTCGTTACTCAAGCTCGTTGCTGATTTTTAAACCGGCTGCTCCGACAGATATTTTTGAATCGTAGATTCGATTAAACCACAAGAAACAAACATCGGTTTCTGTGTGATCACAAAAGAGGCAGACTGGCCGGTGATGGTGTAATTTCCGGAGATCTTACCCAGTGGAGAAGGAATGGAAAAATTGCCTGTATTTGCTTCTCCTTGTACTTCCCCTCCCGCCTTTTCGATCGCTTTTTTAGCCTTGGCAACAAGCTCGCTGGCGGAACTGGTAAATGGAATTTGAAAACTGCAATCGCTCATAATTGTTTATTTTAGTTTTGGTTTTGGTTTTGGATGCCAGATGTCAGATGCCAGATACCGGAATATAAATTTTAAATTTCAATACTTCTTTATTTTATCGGGCATCCGGAATCCGGTATCTAGTATCTTTTTTTTAATAAAGTTGATTATGCAAAATTCTTTTGATCATCTGGATCGTGGTGCGGTTTACTTCTCCTTTATACTTTTCGATGATCTCATTCTCGCTCAATCCGTTTTCCAGGTCGTTGACCACAAAAACCCACTCGCTGATAAACTCTGAATTTGGTGTATGTAATTTTAAAAGTCTGCGTACTGTTTCTACCGAGGCTTTGCTCACAGTGCCTTCGTAGAGTTCTACAATTTCATTGGTGCTTAATCCTAGCTTGATGTCTTCTGCTACTTTGGAATAATTTCTCAGGTATTTTTCGCTGGCTTCCAATACTTGCAGCAAAGGATTGCTTACATACTGGATCTCTTTATATTTTTTTGCCTGTTTCTGCAATTTTATTAAAGCATATCCGCGAGCAATATTATCACAAATGATCAGATCTTCGGGGTTGAGTTGGAACCATTCGCCTTTTACTCTTTTGTGCTGGAAGGTGATGTGCAGAGCCTCTTCCAATTCATCCATGTTAGAAGCAATGTATTGACGGATGACGCGAAAGACTACTGGTAAATGGGTATGATAGCTCATCAATCGCTGCTGAAGATCTTGGCTTTTCCCTATTTTATAATGGTTTTTGCCGGTTTTCAGAATGTACACACATTTTCCAGTCAGAATCTGCTCCATAGATCAAAGATACGAAACACCACACAGAAAACACAACGACTGAAAAGCCTGGCTGTATGCTCTCTGTTGCATTATTGTTTTTCTAATGTATTCTTCACCACGCTGATCTCACCATCCCGCTCGATCACAATGCGTCGTATATTTTCAAAAGATTCTGTATTTCCATTGATCCTCATTTGTTCCTTCAAATCCTTTTCGGTGATCATACAGCTCTTCATTTTTTTCTTGTTGAGGATTTCTTTTTCATAAATAATTTCTTCTTTGCCTTTGATAATATTTCCTATAAAATCGCTGTAGACGCAGAGCAAAGAAAATATTCTGTAAAGAACTACAATTGTCACCGAAGCCATGATAACTGACCAGAAAGGCGAGGCTCCTACTACAGCCCTGCTCAGCAGCGCTCCCAATAAAATCGTGATCACATTATCGAGCGGCATGCGCATCCCGAAAGTGCGCCTGCCGGAGACACGAATCAGGAAAAGTGCTATAAAAAAAACTACCACCATTCTCATACTCATCTGTACCGGGCTGAGCTCTTTTCCTTCTCCGAATAGTTCTATGAAAGTAGTATAGACAGACATCTTTTTTCCATTTTAATTTTCTTTAAAATGTGAATATCTAGTGATTATTGAATTATAAATTTTCGTAAAATGCTTGTACTCAACACACTTATTTTAGGTTTAAAAAGCGTAATTTTTATGCTATATTTTTTAGTATTATATTAAATAATTTAGCATATTTGTAATAAGCAATACAATCAATCAAAAGCTTTAAATATCCTTCTAGTGTGATACAATGTGTCAACACTATAATGCAGCAAGCCAGCTTCGCCGAGCTTTGAAAAGAAGATTAGAACACAACAAGCTAAATTTTATTTTATATGAACACTTTTATTTACGATGGCAGCTACGAAGGCCTCTTGAGCGTTATTTTTGAATCGTTCACTCTTAAAACCACACCCAATGCAATTGTTTCTAAAAAAGAATTTCAATCAGAATGGCTGGAAACCGCTATTCCTATTGAAACCAATGAAGAAAAAGCGAATGAACTATTAACCCGCTTAGAAGCCTGCAGTTCCAATGCTGTAGAAACTGTAATGAAAGCATTTCTTTCCGAACAACCGGAGATCGAATTGGTGATCTTTCATTATTGCAAACACTTGATCTCCGCAAAAGGAAAAGCAGAAGATCCTTCAAATCCATTTGTGCTGCAACTGAAAAAACTAAAAAAACAGCTAGACCAGGAAACACAGCGTATGCAGGCCTTTGTACGATTTCAGAAAACTGCCGACGATATTCATTACGCCAACATCGATCCGGATTTTAATGTACTGCCTTTGATCGGCGATCATTTTGAAAAACGTTATCCCAATCAGAAATGGATGATCTTTGATACCAAACGGAATTACGGGTTGTATTATGATCTTGAGAAAACAACCTATATTAAGATCAACGAGATCCAGATCAACCTGCGCACTGAAAAAGAAAATTCCTACCAGTCTTTATGGAAAAATTATTTTGAATCGACGAATACACGCGAACGAAAAAATGTAAAATTCCATTTGCAGCAATTGCCGAAAAAGAATTGGAAATATCTGCCGGAAAAAATATAATGCATTAAAACCCTGTTGAAATCTTACTTGCGTACTTTGCAAACTCTTTGTTTACGTTGTGTTTCCTGCATGATCGCAAAACACAAAGAGGGCGCAAAGGAACGCGAGAAGATATTTTTACTTGAATCGAATCAGATTATTTGTACTTTTAGACATGATCTGTTTTTTCAAATTCGTGACAATCGCTTTAAGAAAATATTTTTTCGTTATTTTTTTATCCTTAACAATCACCGCAACTGCGCAGCCTGCGGAAAACCTGCCATGCCAGAAAAAACTAATCGGCTATACCGCCAGTTGGAGCAATCCTGCTTCAGTTGACTATTCCGTACTTACACATGCTTTCTATTCTTTTTTAAAACCCCTATCTGACGGATCGCTGGCTCCTTTCTCTGCAAAACAGGAAACGGCGATTGCTTATTTTTTAACGCAAACTCAAAAAGATTCCTGCAAACGCCTGATCAGCCTGAGCGATGGAGGCTCTGGCACTTTTCCAATCGTAACTGCTAATCCAACGGCACGAAAAAAATTCATTGATAACGTAATTCATTTTTGTCTGGAAAGAAAATTCGACGGTGTCGACGTGGATTGGGAATCGATGAATAATGAAAGCAGGAAAAAGAATTTCACGCTGCTGATGCAAGAACTCCGACAAGCCACTACAAAGAATAAACTTACACTTGTAGTCACCGTTTATTTCGGAGAAAAGCAGGGACAGTGGATCGAAAACGAAGCCCTGCTGCAAGCAGATTGGATACAAGTGATGGCATACGATCAGACAGGATTAAAAACCGAAGGCCCTATTGGTAATCATGCAAGTTTCGCGCACTTTACACAAGCAGCTCAGTACTGGACTTCCAGAGGTTTCAAAAAAGAAAATATAGTACTCGGACTACCTTTTTACGGATATAAATTTTCTACCGAGAATGGCGGCCGTGCGAAAGCGCGCACTTATACTCAGATCTGTGATGCATATCCCTCTCTAAAATCCTCCGATAACCAGACTCCCGATTCTTGTTTTTTCAACGGCCCGGATTTGATCTACCAAAAAACAACTTATGCTCTTGAAAATGGATTTGCCGGCGTCATGGTATGGGAAATGGCACAAGATAGCAAGAGCGCACGTTCGCTTTTAAAATCAATCACGAAAGCGTTTAAGGATTTTTGCGACAGAAAAAAATAATAATATTTTACTAACCCTATAAGAATTTTAAAAACCTTATAGGGTTAGTAAATAAATTATTTCAATAAAACCATCTGTCCACGATGGTAGCTTAAATGAGCCGTTCTGCTCATCAATACATTCAGGCGATTGCGGTGTGGCTCTTTAGCAAAATCTTCTTCCGACACGCTGCCGTGGCGTGTGAACCACTCCTCTGGCGGAAGGCTTTGAAGATGCTTGGATAATTTTTCATCGATCGTTTTCCACTGTAGTTTTAACTGCGCAATGGAGGGCAAATCTTTAACCGTTTTGTCAGGTGTTTGAATAAACATAGAAGACAATTCCGGGTACAAACTATCTTCAAAACGAAGTAAGGACATCATATGATCGTGCACAGCAGTTAAGTGTCCGAGCAAATATATACCACGATTTTTCCCCGGCGCTATTTCTTTCATCAGCTGTTCGTCTGTGAGACTATCCAGTAATGTATTGAAGGCTTTTATTTGCACCTGCCATCCGTCAAGCGCCATTTTTACAAATAATGTAGGAGTTGTCATAAGTTTTGTTTTTGTGAAAGGAATATAGGAAAAAATTTAGATATCAGATGCAATGAAAGTATGAAGTGTGATTGTTACTTTGGCTTTAATATTCAAATGATGAGATTTTTCTTAGTTTTGTTGGGTAAATTTCATATTCCTATTATTTAAAATAAATGGTATAAATGAATCTATTCCCACGTAGTTCGAAAAAAAATAATTCGCTTTACTATAAACGAATTACATTATTCATCCTTTTACTCACCATTAACTGCACTTGCTTTGCGCAAAAAGACAAAAGTGTGAAGCAAAAAGATGTGCCTTCTGCCGTTAAAGAGTATATGCAAAAAAATTATCCTGAAGCCAAACAGCTTAAGTATTATACGGAAACCATTGAGAATTCTATTTTATATGAATCAACGTTCACCTTTAAGAATGACCAGTACAACCTTCTCTTCTTTCCTGATGGAAAAATTTATGAAATTGAAATTGTTATGAAATTCGATGAGTTTCCTGTTGCGATCAAAGAAAAAATTATTTCTGATTTAAATACCCGGTATACGAAATACAAGATATATTTGACAGAACAAGTGTATCCGATAGAAGAATTAAAATACGAAATAAAATTGAGGGGAAAGAAAACAAAACACCAAAGCTACTATGAAGTTTTGTATGATAAAAATGGAAACTTTTTAAAAGAAGAAGAGGAAACCATAAAATCAATCCCTAGCAATTCAGGATTTTAATACAATGAGAAAAATATTTTTGGTAATAAGTCTGGTATTAACGCAACATTTTTCATTTGCCCAAGATCTTACCTTTTTCGGATTTATACCTTCCTATTCACAAACGGGTATTATTAGTAAAAAATTTGATTATAACTTTTTTGCTTCCGTTACAAATTCGGCACTCCCGGTTACATACAGAGGGATAGAATATTCTCCAAAGATTCTTCAAACTTATATACAACCCAGTATCATTTATAAATTCAGGCCTAATATAAATTTTTCCGCCAGTGTCACCTTCAATTATCAAAGAAGTAACCCAAATGCTTTTTATTTCAGAGAGTGGCGTCCATGGCAACAAGTAATATACACGCATACCCCTTTCAACTATAAAGGCAGGCTTTCTCATAGAATAAGATTTGAAGAACGTTTTATTAAAAACATAAATGACAAATACAGGATGACTACCCGTCTTCGATATCAAATCGGTTACCTGATCCCATTACAAGGAAAGACGCTTGATGCAAAGGAAGTATACTTCAATACGTATTATGAACTATATTTTTCACTATCCAATCCGAAATCAAGACCTAGAAATGCGCTCCATAGCGAGGACTGGGCATATGCAGGACTTGGGTACAATACAAATAAATTGGGGAGAATAGAAGTTGGATTTCTTTATCAAACCAACGTACGAGACAGACTGAAGGAAAGAAGGAATCTTGCGCTGCTGCAGATTTTATGGGTAACTAATTTTAATCCCAAAAAGAAACAATAATGGTTTTTAACTTATTTCTCTCCAATTAAAAATTTGATACTGCTACTCCTCAGCATAGAGCTTATTGATTCAGCTGGAACATAAAATTGCCCGAAAGTTTATAAGTAAAAACATTTCCGGCTACGATAGGCAACGCATCATAAGTAGAACCAAAAGTAGTAGAGAAGGAAAGTTTTTTAGTTATTTTAAAAACGCATTGAATATCGGAAACAATACGAGGGTGGGTGAATTTTTCGAAGCGAGCTTGGTAGTAAATGCTTGTATACAGAGTTATATTTTCATGCAAGGCTGCTCGCAGAAAAAAATTACTGGTGCTTTTGATAAATTGTGTATGCGCACGCGTAGAGTCATTTGCTTCTCCAAATCTTAAAACTTTTCCCTGCCAGTATTCTTCTTCATACATAAGTCCGGTGCTAACAGTGATGTCGAGCTTTTTACGGTCCTTATTACGGTGCAATAAGTTAAAACGGAAACTCAACCCATACAGGTTACGGCTATCGAGTCCGCGGCCTTTGTCGTATTGCAGTTGAAAAAAAGGTTCGTAGGAAACGAACTGCTTGCGGAAAAAATTGGCGCGCCAATGTGTATATCCTTCGCTGATAAAATTAAACTTATTCACTTGTTGAAGATCGGTATAGTTGATAGTCATGTAACTATGTTTTCCGGAAAGATAAACGACATTGAGATAAGCGCTGAATTCGTTTACGGTGTTTTGTTGTTTTTTACTGGCAAGTCCCAGGCCTGTATTGCCCAGCCAGGCGTTGGAGGTGTCTTTGTCGAGTCTGTACTTTTCAATATTGGCGATCTGAGCCTGAAGTATAGAAGGAACCAAGAAATAGAGAAAGATTGTTATACAGGCGAAACAGCTTTGGCGCATTGAAGTAAGTTTTGCTATATTTGCGAAATATAGTTGTTAGTCTTGAGTATAAAGTTATGAGCATAAAGAAAAAATTGCTCTGTACTCAAACTCCTCACTCCATACTGAATTTGGGGCTGACCGGAATTGACAGCATGTGTAAAAGTGTGTAAGCATGTCGGGTGTTGTTAGTATTACCCGTAAATAAAACTTTCACAACAATAATTGGCGAAGAGCAATCTTATGCCCTTGCTGCTTAATCTAGGTATTTCGCAAATGCAAGCATCTCTCGGTTCCCCGTTTCCCGGAGCTGACTCAGAGGTGTCGTAAGGGAAACTGGTTTCGACGTATGGTGTTGTCGTCGGAACGAGATATCAATACCTAAGGAGTAAGTTGAGTGTCTTTGTTCTGCTTGCTCCCGACAATAAACAAAGAATAAGCATGTAGAAAGCCCATTATTTATCTTGTCTGGACCAGGGTTCGAATCCCTGCAGCTCCACCTTCGCCCTCCGAAGCTTCGCGTAGGAGGGCTTTTATTTTTCTACAGTACAGTTTTTTATTGTCTTCTTGTAAGAGTCTAGCCGTGGGTTGGAGCTTTCCTCTGACAATTTATTTCTTCCAGAACACAGGTTGATAGTGTTATATTGCCCATTACGAATCATTCCTTCGCGTATTAATTCATTCGTATTTATTTATATTTTTGCTACTTAAATCCTTGAATGTATGTTTTTAACTTGTTCTTTAATCAAGCAAACTGGCGTACTTTTTTTTGCCATTTTTATTTTTATTGTACAATTGGCAACAGCGCAAGACGCCAGCATTATCATGCAGCATGGCGATCTAAATCGTACCGGCTGGAACAGCAATGAAAAATTACTGAACACGCGTTATGTGAGTCCTGCCTCTTTCGGGAAATTGTTTTCCTTAACCGTAGATGATCAAATCTATGCCCAACCATTGGTAATAAGCAAACAGCAAATGGATTCCGTTCGCAATATTGTACTTACAGCAACAGTCAATAATACAGTGTATGCTTTTGATGCTGAAAAAGGCAAAGCACTTTGGTCGAAAAATTATACACCCGGAGGATTGCGCCCACCCAAGAATACAGATATGACAGGTGCCTGCAACGGCAATTATTTCGACTTCAGCGGAAACATGGGAATCGTAGGTACACCCGCCATTGATACAGCTACTAAGACAATGTACTTTGTTGTCAGAACTACTAACGGCTCAGGCGCCTTCTACCAGCATTTGCATGCAATCGACTACCTCAACAACGGTGCTGAACGTGCGGGAAGTCCTGTATTGATCCAGGCTACTTATCAGGGAAATGGCGACGGAAGTGTGGGTGGTATAATTACATTTAACCCTCAGAAACAAAACCAGCGCGGCGGCTTGCTGTTGCTGAACGGGATCGTTTATATTCCTTACTCCGCTCACTGCGACTGGGGTCCTTATCATGGATGGATCATTGGCTATGATGCCAGTACTCTGCAACAAAAGATCGTCTATAACTCAACCCCCGAAGGAGGAGACGGTGGTATCTGGATGAGTGGTGGTGCTCCTTCTGTGGATGAATATGGGAATATATATGTTTCTGTTGGTAATGGAACTGTGGGAACAACCAGCAATCGCTCCGATTTAATCAACCGAGGAGAAAGCGCACTAAAACTTACCCCAAGTGGGTCTACACTTGCTGTTCAGACTTTTTTCACTCCCAACAATTACCAAGCGCTGGAAGATGCAGACCTGGATTTCGGCGTTACACAGTTGATGTTAATTCCCAATACCACCATGGCTATTACGGGTTGCAAGGATGGAAATATTTATGTACTGAACAGAGACAACATGGGTGGCTTTAATGCTACAACCAATAATGTGCTTCAAACGATCAGTCTTGGCTCGGGAAAAACATTGCGTTCTTCGCTTGCCTATTATAAAGGCAACTCTAAATCCTATTTTTACACATGGTCTGAAAACGCGGCACTGAAAGCGTTTCCATTCAATTCTTCTACCGGTTTATTTGATGAGGCGAATGTTATGATAGGAAATGTTCAGGGCCCAAATGGACAAAATGGAACTTTACTAGCTGTTTCTTCCGACGGATCAAAGGATGGCAGCGCGGTGCTCTGGGCTTCACACTCTGCTGTAGGAGATGCAATCCATCAGGTGACCCCGGGAATTCTCCGGGCATTCGATGCAACGGATGTTACCAAGGAGCTCTGGAATTCAAACATGAATCCAAACGATAACATCGGCAACTATGCCAAATTTGTAAACCCAACAATTGCGAACGGAAAAGTATATATGGCTACCTTCTCAAAACAATTGGTGATATACGGAATAACGGACACAACTAAACTGGCCTCCTGTATCAATGCCACGAATGTGGCGCTGAACAAAACAGCCACCGCTTCGTCTATCGAAAGTGCTACTTACCCGGCAAGCAATGCCGTTGACGGAAATAAAACTACACGCTGGTCAAGTAATTTCTCCGATCCTCAATGGCTCTCTCTTGACCTGGGAGCGAAATATGATATCTGTAAAATAGCCATCAGTTGGGAAGCAGCATATGGAGCAGACTTTCAAATCCAGGTTTCCGACGATGCGACAAACTGGACCACCCTCCAGAATGTCAGTGGAAATCTTTCTCAGACCAATTTGTATTTTGTGCAGGGAACGGGCAGGTACATACGAATGTATGGCACAGCTAGGGCAACGGTTTATGGATACTCCATTTATGAGTTTGAGGTCTACGGCACCCGCACTAATACCTGTCCACCGTCAACCAATCTAAGCGTTACTTCAATAACAACCAGTTCCGCTACACTGAATTGGGACCCTGTTAATGCAGCTACCAGTTACAACATTCAGTATAAGGTTATATCTGCACCTTCCTTTACTTCAGTGAGCTCTGTTACGAATAATGTAGACGTCAGTGCGCTCAGCTGTGGATCTGATTATTTGTTTAATGTGCAGAGTGTATGTCCTGATACTTCTGGTTCATTCTCTTCAAACAAAGCTTTCAGTACAGTGATTTGCGATGCAAGCTGCGGCTTTCTTCCTACTCGCTGGGTGCAGCAGGATATAGGCAGCGTAGGTATTGCCGGATCAATATGCTTCGAGCAGGACACCTTCTTCCTCCATGGCTCCGGTGCTGATATAGGGGGCAGTGCCGATGCTTTCCGCATTGCGGGTACTACTTTCACCGGAGATGGCAACGTAGTTGGGAAAGTGGACAATATTGATAATAGCAATCCCTTCAATAAGTGTGGTGTCACGTTTCGCGAAACACTCGATGCCGACTCAAGGCATGTCATGCTTGTGATGACCAGCACCAACGGCGCCCTGTTCGAATATCGCCAAACAAAGGGTGGTGTGACCCAAAGCACAAACGTAACAAATATTACAGCACCTTACTGGGTAAAGCTTATCAAAAAAGGAACAAAATATGCGGGCTACATTTCTCCTGATGGAAACAACTGGACCCAGATTGGAACCAGTCAGGACCTGGGATTTGGAGCAGCCACCATATTTGCTGGTATTGGATCCACAAGCCATGATAATGCCGTGCTGTCGAACTCAGTAATGACCGAAGTGCCTATTTTCTTTGACTCCGACACCACGGTGAACGGAACAGTTACCAGTGTAGAATTATTGCAAGCTTTTAACGAAGTAAAAATTTATCCGAATCCTTCTTCAGGGAATTTATTTGTTGAACTTTCGAATTCCGCACAGATTGAAAGGGTAGCACTGTTTGATATGGTAGGAATGGAAATGGCTGAATCAACTCATATCAAAACAGATAAAACCAGTTTTGACATGAGTACTTTGCCACAAGGCTGCTATATGCTCTTTATCTTTACGAAGGACAAAACCTATCACCAGCGGATCATTAAGAAAGATTGAGAAAGATTTTTAATCCTGTTTTCATATTCTATACAGATGTTGTTGGAGCTTTTTCTGCAACAACATCTGTATAGGAAGCACTAGGGCTTTCTATATTTTTACTGCAACTTCCAATCTCCTGATGCTCAATATTCCATTTTATAAACACAATCTTGATAACTATTCCTGAATTTTTATAATCAAATTCCGTAACTTGCACTAATGGAAAATTTCGTTGTTTCGGCTCGTAAGTACCGTCCTTCTACGTTTGAAAGCGTAGTAGGCCAGTCGCATATTACGACTACGCTGAAAAACGCCATTAAGAATAACCACGTCGCACAAGCCTTTCTCTTCTGCGGGCCGCGTGGAGTAGGAAAAACAACCAACGCAAGGATCCTGGCTAAGGCGATCAACTGCCTGAATCTTACCCCAGACACCGAACCTTGCAACGAATGCGCTTCCTGTGTTAGCTTTAACCAAAGCGCTTCCTTCAACATCTTCGAGCTCGATGCAGCTTCCAACAACTCGGTAGACGATATCCGTAATCTTGTAGACCAGGTACGTATCCCTCCTCAAACAGGAAAATACAAAGTATACATCATCGACGAGGTGCACATGCTCTCGGCGGCGGCATTCAATGCTTTCCTGAAAACATTGGAAGAACCTCCCGCTTACGCGAAATTTATTCTCGCCACTACCGAAAAACATAAGATCCTGCCGACCATTCTTTCCCGTTGCCAGATCTTTGATTTCAATAGAATCCAGGTAAAAGACATCGCTGATCATCTGTCTTCGATCGCTAAGAAAGAAAACGTGACCGCAGAGCCTGCCGCCTTGCACCTGATCGCTCAAAAAGCAGATGGTGGACTACGCGATGCGCTTTCGATGTTTGATATGATCGTAACTTTCTGCGGAAACAATGTGACCTACAAAGCCACCGCCGAAAACCTCCACATCCTGGATTACGATTACTATTTCAAAATGTCGGACCTGCTTTACAAAAAAGATCAGACTAATGTTTTGCTCACCTTTGATGAAATTCTCCGCAAAGGTTTTGACGGGCATAATTTTATCGTAGGCCTTGGAGAGCATTTCCGCAACCTGCTTGTAAGTAAAGATGCCGCTACCATTAAGCTCATGGAAGTAGCCGAAGACATACAGAAAAAATACCTTACCCAGGCAGCCGAAATTCAGATCGGATTTATCATGTCAGCGCTTAATATCATCAACCAGGCTGACATGCATTACAAGGGCAGCAAGAACCCCCGCCTGCTTGTAGAACTGGCGCTGATGAAAATCGCTTACCTTACAGAAGCCATCCAGCTTGCGCAAGCGGTAACCTCGGGAGAGGTAAAAAAAAAAGTAACGACCTAAGTCCTTCCACTAATTCCAATACTCTTCCCGCTTCCGAAAAATCCTCCAACGGTATACTGAAAATAACCGAGACAATTCCTCCTCTCAACAATCAACAGACTACTACCGTCATTCCTAAGCTTGAGAAGACCGAACTGAAAACTTCCGGGATCAAACTTCCTTCGCTTACTTCGTTTAAAAATCCGAAAGAACAAACAGAGGAAGTTAAACCAGTTGTAGAAACCGGTACAAGGATAAATAAAACTTTTACGCTACAAGATCTTCAAGCTTTGTGGACCGCTTTCGCGGAACGATTTAAAGCAGAAAATAAAACCAGCGAATACATTATACTGGCCAACCGCCAACTGAAACTCGAAGAAGACTATACCATCAAACTGCAGCTAGACAATCTTGTACAGGTGGATCAACTCAACGCATTCAAACCCGACTTGCTCGAATACCTCCGAAAAAACCTGAGCAATTCACTCATCATGCTGGAAACTTCTGTAATGGATAAACCTCTGGAACGCAAGCCTTATTCACAAAGCGAAAAACTCCAGCATATGATCGAGAAATACCCAATCGTAGCAGACCTGAAGAAGCGGTTGGGATTGGATATGGACTACTAGTTTTTTAAATCACACCTTAAATTATGAATTATGAATTTTGAGTTATGAATTGTAACTTTAAAATCGTTGCATCCTTGTGCAAATAAGTGTATCGATTAATAGAAAGATTTATAATTCAACATTCATAACTCATAATTCATAATTTAACTAAGATGAATAAATTTTTAGCCCTACCATTCCTGCTTTGCTTGCTTGTAATAAGCTCTTTTGCACAAACAGAAAAATACGCCGCGAAGACCGTACAAAAAGATGGATTCACCTACCAGGAGTACGCCAACGATCCGCTCAAAGCAAGAGTCTACACATTGAGCAATGGCCTCACTGTTTATCTTTCTTCCTACAAAGACGCTCCAAGAATCCAAACCTATATCGCAGTGCGCGCGGGTAGCAAGAACGATCCTGTTCACGCCACAGGACTGGCACACTACCTGGAGCATATTCTATTCAAAGGAACTTCCAGGATCGGTACGCAAGACTGGGAAAAAGAAAAGATCTATCTCGATAACATCGAAGCGCTGTACGAAAAATACCGCAAGACCACTGATGCCAAACAACGCGAAGCACTTTATCATCAAATTGATAGTTTGTCTATCATAGCTTCTACTTATTCAGTAGCCAACGAATACGACAAACTGATGAGCACCATCGGCGCCGATGGAACGAATGCCTATACATTTCTCGAACAAACTGTTTACGTCAACGATATCCCTTCCAACCAGATTGACAAATGGGCTGAGATCGAAGCAGAGCGCTTTGGAGAAGTAGTGCCACGCCTCTTCCATACAGAGCTGGAAGCTGTGTACGAAGAGAAAAACAAAGGACTCGACCAGGATAGAAGAAAAGTATGGGAACTGATGATGGCTTCTCTTTTCCAAAACAATACTTATGGAACACAGACTACCATTGGTACAATAGAGCACTTGAAAAATCCATCCATCACGGAGATCAAAAAATATTTTAAAACCTACTATGTGCCCAATAACATGGCCATCTGTATGAGCGGTGATCTCGATTACGACAAAACGATCCAGATCATTGCCAAGAATTTCAGCAAACTGAAACCAGGCGAAATTCCTCCTTATACACCAGGCTTAGAAAAACCCATCACAGCCCCTGTGGTAAAAAATGTATATGGTCCGGATGCAGAAAACATTTCGGTTGCATTCCGTTTTAATATAAAAGAAATTGTCAACGGCAAAACCGTAAACTCCCGCGATCCTTATTTCATCAAAATGATCGCTATGCTGCTTACCAATGGCCAGGCGGGTTTAATCGATCTGAACCTGAACCAGCAGCAAAAACTGATCGGCGGATATGCTTACGATATGACCTTCAATGATTATTCTGTATTTGCGATGGGCGCAAAACCCAGACAAGGACAAAGCCTGGAAGAAGTGACACAATTGCTCGTAGGCCAACTGGATTCTATCAAAAAAGGAAAATTCGACGATTGGCTGCCGGCCGCTGTGATCAATGATTACAAGACTTCCAAAATGAAAGAATACGAAAGCAACCGCTCACGTGCCGACGCCTTCGTGGAAGCTTTTATCTCCGGTAAAAAATGGAGCGAATACCTGATGGAAACCGACATCATGCAAAAATTCACCAAACAAGAGATCATGAAATTTGCATCTGATCGCTTTTCCGACAACTATGTAGTGATCTACAAACGCAAAGGAGTAGACAGTACCATTCAAAAAGTACCGAAGCCTAAGATCTCTGCAGTAGAGCTGAACCGCGACAAGCAATCTGCTTTTTATACGCAACTCACTTCTAAAACTTCTGAGGAGATCAAACCTGTATTTCTTGATTATTCAAAAGATCTTAGCATTACATATTTTAAAAACAATCCGGATGTGCTATACAAACAAAATACAGAGAATGGCTTATTCAGTCTTTCTTTTGTATGGGAAACTAAAGGCTATCTCGATCCTAAATATGGATTCGCTGCGCGTTACCTCGATTACCTTGGCACTTCAAAATTATCCGCAGAAGATCTGAAAAAAGAATTTTTCAAACTGGGTTGCAGCTATTCCGTTTCGGCAGGCGGCGATATGATCAATGTAAGTCTTTCAGGTTTGCATGAAAATTTTGACGCTGCGCTCAAACTTCTGGAATCTTTGCTGAATGATCCGAAAGGCGATGAAGAGGCGTTGAAAAACCTGGTAGCCGATATTTTAAAACAACGCAGCGATAACAAACTCAACAAAGACGTGATCCTGCGCAGCGCATTGGCCAACTATGTAAAATATGGCGATGACAACCCTTTCAAATATTTTATCCCGGAAGAAAAATTAAAAACCATTTCATCTTCAGAGCTTACTGACCTGATCAAATCGCTGAAGAAATATAAACACAAAGCGCTGTACTACGGCCCGGCGAAAAAAGAAACCTTGATCGCCTCCCTGGAGACCATTCACCGCAAATCAGGCGAATTTTCTTTTTTATCAGAAGGAAAGATCTTCGTTCCGAAAGAAATTCCCCAAACGCAGATCTATTTTGTGAATTATGATATGGTGCAGGCAGAAATCATTTTCCTGAGCAAGTCTGTTCAGTTTGATAAATCTTTGTTGCCTGTAGTATCCATGTTCAACGAATATTTTGGCGGTAGCATGGGTTCGCTGGTGTTCCAGGAGATGCGCGAATCGAGAGCGCTGGCCTATTCCGTCCGCTCTAAATACGAAATTGCGAGCAAGAAGGAAGATCCGAATTATATCTCCTCGTACATAGGCACACAAGCCGATAAGATCATTGAAGCAATTGACGGCTTGAGCGAGCTACTGGATAAAATGCCAAAATCAGAAGTGCTTTTCAATACTTCCAAACAATCGCTTGTAGAAAGCATCAGCACTACACGTATTACAAAAGCAGCCGTATTATTGAATTATGAGGCATCGCAGAAACTAGGGTTGAATTATGATATCCGCAAAGATATTTACGAGCAAGTGAAAAATTTCAATTTCGACAACATCAAAACTTTCCAGGAACAATATATCAAAGAAAAGCCAAAAGCTATTCTGGTAGTAGGTTCTAAAGACAAGATCGATCTTAAGAAACTTGAGAAATACGGAAAAGTAAACGAAATGAAACCAGAGGCAATTTTCGGATATTGATCCGTGGGTTTGTTAAATAGATGAACTCTCTCACCTCCACGCATTCCTCTTACATGGGCCGGTATTATATGCTGGCCCTGTTTATATATTCAGCAGCGGTACTTCTATACATTACACACAATTATCATGGTATTTGTCCGGACGAGGCAGCCTATTACAACATTGCTTTAAAATACCGCGACGGACATTTTAAAGAAGCATTAAATGCATATTGGTCACCGCTCCTCTCTTGGCTAATGGTGCCACTTAGCTGCATTCCGGCTTTTGCTTTTTACGAGATCATGATCGTTAATTTTTTCTCAGGGATTCTAATTATCTACGTTGCCCGACGGTTTAGCCGCAGACATCAATTGACTCCTGTTGCAGAATTATTTTTCCTTTTTACAGTTGTAATTCTTAGCATTTTTATTCAAATGCCTCTTTTCGGAGCCGACTTTTTATCTACCGTAGCATTTGTTACTTATATTTTCTTAGTTAGTTCGATACGCAACGAACAGCGCTCTTACTTCTATCTGCTCACTGCTACCGGCGCCTTGTTCTGCGCTTTTGGCAAAAGCATTTTTATTTTTTACATACTGGCGCATTTACTTGTTTTGACAGGTTTCTCATTGTTACAAAAAAATAAAAACAGAATTTACACTTTCAATCTCCTGAAAATTCTGTTCATCTTTACAGCTGTCATTGCCATTTGGGTGGCGCTACTCAGCTGGAAGTACGGGCGTTTCATGATCAATTCTTCTGCTGCTTATAATTTTACTTTATTCTCTCCCCAAGGCTATCTTCCGCACTACGGCGCTGTTTCAGGCTTACTGGAGCCACCCGATCAATATTCGGTGATCCACTGGGTAGATCCTACTTATTATCCAGTCCAAAAGAGAGCGATCTTTGAAAGTAAGGAAAGCTTGCTGTTTGAATGGGGAATTTTGAAATACAATCTTCGATTGGCCTATTATACATTTAGTTATTTTTCTTATTTAAAAATAGGATTGCTTTTGTTTTTGTTCATCCCATTTCTGCTGAAGCAAAAAGAAGAGCGAAAGCAATTGTTCATTTACTTGCTCTCGCCGCTTGCCATACTGGCGGCCTACACGCTTATCTTCGTTGAAGAGCGCTATTTGATCGGCTGCCAGTTTATGATCTTTATTGCAGTATTTTTTTCTTTTCACTGTTTGATCAAGGAAAAATTTTCTTCTGATAAAAAAATCAAATGGCTCTATCTTGCTTCACTCTTACTGATCTGTATTTCTTTTCTTAAAAACAGTACTCTTCAATTCGCTACATGGCAAAGCTATCATAAGGAGTTTGAGCCAATGATGAAAGTAGAAGAAGAGATCGTAAAACTGCCTTTTTTGAAAAATAAAAAGCTGGCCAATGGTCCATTCCGTTATTCAGGTCATAGTCTTGACTACATTTCCTTCCGCACAGGAAGCAGAGGCTATGGCAATACCAAAACACTGGACAGCGATTCCGCTCAATACCTTGATCTTAAAAAACATTCCATCGATTACTATTTTCATCAACAGGATCTTTCAGAAGAGAAAAAGCTTCCTTCTTTCTTAAAAGACAAAACACCCGCGTACATAAGCGCTGACAGCTGTGTGATGATCTTTTCGATGAAGCCTTACCAATGACAGCAAGAGCAAGAGTATCCAGCAAGAGAACAATAGTTGCCAGCTAACGTCCGCTTGTTCTTTAGCGTCCGCTCAGAGTCTCCCGCATCCTGAAATATAAAATTCACACCAACATATCCAGGGGACTCTGAGCGAACAAAATTATATTTTACTCTTGCTGGATACTCTTGCTCTTGCTGTTATTATCACATTCCCAAGATTTTACGGACAAATGGTGTGAACAATCCCTGTAAAGTGTGCTATTACTCTATTTTCGCCGTTTTTTTCTCAGTCTTCCCTAAAAAACTTTGAATTTTAACCCCATTATGAGTAATATTGAAATCTATATTTGTATAACACAATATTCTAATTCATAACAATTAAATCCTCTAATCAAAATGAGCAAAATTAAGGTAGCTAATCCTGTTGTAGAACTGGATGGAGACGAAATGACCAGAATCATCTGGAAGTTCATAAAAGACAAATTGATTCTTCCTTACCTGGAACTGGATATCAAATATTACGATTTAGGCATGGAGCACCGCGATGCCACTAACGACCAAGTGACCATCGATGCAGCAGAAGCCATCAAAAAATATAACGTAGGCATCAAATGCGCTACCATCACTCCTGACGAAGCACGTGTGAAAGAATTTAACCTGAAACAAATGTGGAAATCGCCAAACGGTACGATCCGTAATATTCTGGATGGTACTGTATTCCGCGAGCCGATCGTTTGTCAGAACGTACCAAGACTGGTTCCAAACTGGACTGCACCGATCGTGGTAGGCCGTCACGCATTTGGCGATCAGTATAAAGCTACTGATTTCGTTGTGCCAGGCAAAGGGAAATTGACCATCAAATTTGAAGGCGAAGATGGAAAAGTAATCGAGCACGAAGTATACCAATTCAAAGGCGCCGGTGTAGCAATGGGAATGTACAATACAGACGAGTCGATCAGAGGATTTGCTCACTCTTGCTTCAATACTGCGCTGCAAAAAGGATGGCCACTTTACCTTTCTACTAAAAACACAATCCTGAAAAAATACGATGGTCGTTTCAAAGACATCTTTGAAGAGATCTACAACAATGAATTCAAAGCGAAATTTGCTGAGAAGAAAATTGTATACGAACACAGACTGATCGACGACATGGTTGCTTCTGCGCTAAAGTGGAATGGTAACTTTGTATGGGCTTGTAAAAACTACGACGGAGACGTACAGTCTGACACCGTAGCACAAGGATTCGGTTCTCTGGGTTTGATGACTTCTGTACTGGTAACTCCGGACGGAAAAACAATGGAAGCAGAAGCAGCACACGGTACTGTAACCCGTCACTACAGAGACCACCAGGCTGGCAAACCTACTTCTACCAACCCAATCGCTTCTATTTTTGCATGGACCAGAGGTCTTGAATTCAGAGGTAAACTGGATGGCAATAAAGAGTTGGTAAACTTCTGCCAGACTTTAGAAAAAGTTTGTGTGGCTACCGTAGAAAGCGGCAAGATGACCAAAGACCTTGCAGTTTGTATTCACGGCAACAAAGTAGAGCACGGTAAGCACTACCTTTACACAGAGGAGTTCCTTGCAGCGATCGACGATAATTTGAAAGTAGCTTTGAAAAAATAATTTTTTAGAAAGTATGAGTTATGAATGATGAGTTATGAATTTTATTGAACAGTTTGCCAGTTTCAGTAATTTATAATTCAACATTCATAACTCATAACTTATTCCACCCATTTCTTCTTCCTTTATTCCTCTTTAATATGAAAGATTTCAAAAAATATTTTAAGATCCAGGCTTCCATACAAGATGTGTATAATGCGCTTGTAAACCCCAATATGATTGAGCTTTGGACGGGAGATGATGTAGTGATGGACGACCAGGTAGGCACTGAGTTTTCGCTTTACGAAGGCAATATTACCGGAAAAAACCTGGAGATTGAGCCAGAGAAAAAAATTGTACAGCAATGGTATTTCGGCGATCAGCAGGAGCCTTCGATCGTGACGATCCTTTTGCATAAAGAAAAAAATTTTACTTCTGTAGAAGTGCGCCACACTAATATTCCTGATGAAGCTTATGAAAACATTGCCGAAGGATGGTCGTATGCATACTTTGAGCCGATCATGGAATTGTTGGAAGAAATTTAATCCTGAATTCGAGCTTAAAAAATCCCCTTCCACGTGTGGCACTTCCCCGTGTTCTGTGGCACACAGAACACCCTCTCAACAAGTTCTCCCGTAACCATCGTAAGACTATAGCGCGAGGTAATATTCTTTCAACAACGCTGCAAATTCATTTGAATAACTCCCGTCTTCTTTTTTGATCACCAGCTCTTTCACGATAGGAATGGCAAGCGAAAAACTGAACTCTGTAACCGAGCGAAAGATCGGAGCCGTTTCCTTATCTTTTATCTGGAGAATTTTAGAAGTGTACAATCCATACGACAACGCTTCTTCCCTCATCAATTCTGCTTCGTAAGGAGGCAGCAATACTATTAATCTACCCGAAGGCCGGAGCATTTTTTTTACTGCTTCCAGTAACTCATCCGTAGGCAAAGCCACACTGTGATAGGCCACATTCACATTTTCTTTTTCCGATTTTAAATAATTGCTATAAAAAGGCGGATTAGTAACAATGAGATCATAGGTCTTCTGTGTATTCTCTGCGTATTCCTGGATAGAAGTATGATGCACGGAAATTCTATCTGCCCAGGGAGATTGTGCTACATTCTGCTTAGCTTGTGCAGCCGCAGCTTCGTCGATCTCCACGGCATCAAAATTAGCGTCCGAACGTTGTGCAAGCATCAGTGAAAGTACCCCTGTACCTGTGCCAATATCCAACACCGCTGACGCTTCTCCCGGTTCGATCCAGGCTCCGAAAATACAGGAGTCGGTACAGACCTTCATCGCCGCTTGTTCCTGATCGATCTTGAATTGCTTAAATTGGAAATATTGATTTGCCATATGTGTTGCAAAGATAAAAATTATGAAGTATGAATGTTGAGTTATGAATTATGAGTTATAAATAAAAAAGTAATCTATACAGGGTTACCGTTTGCTGCTCTATTAAATTAATAACTAATAAGGGTGAATAAACTTTACTATAATTTATAATTCATCACTCAACATTCATAACTTACAATCTATAATTAGTTGAAGATTAAAGCCGAAAGCTTTATTTTTGTAGCAATGCAAATCCCAAAACCATACGAATCTTTTGCATGGAAACTTCTTTTTGTTTCCTACAAAAGAAAAAGATCAGCTTCTCCGGCTTTTTTGTGTGGTATTCTATTGTTCTTCCTGTTCTCCTCTTCTATCAGGGTATTGAGCCAACCAAATGCCAGGCTAGACCATAACCCAAATACCGGAACCATCACATGCGATACCATTACCACACCTTATGTGATCTTGCAGGAAATAATTATTCAAGGTAATGCCATTACGAAGGAAAAGATCATTCTCCGCGAAATTGGTTATAAAGAAGGCGATACAATTCCTGCAAATATTCTTTCTACGCAATTGCTCTGGATCAAAAACAGAATTTTTAATACCACTTTATTTTTATGGGTAGACCTGGACTTAACAGGTAATGATAGCTACTACAAAACACTTAGTATAGGACTGCGCGAACGTTTTTTTCTTACTATCCTTCCTACCGGAGGCCTTGCCGATCGTAACTTTAACGAATGGTGGCAAACCCGTCACCACAATCTGAACAGGATCTACTATGGGATCAATTTAAAAGTGAAAAATATTTTCGGACTTAATCATACATTAAAGGTAGTGACTAACCTTGGCTTTAACCAAAAGATAGAAACCAATTACATCATACCTTATATCACACGCAAACTCAAAACCGGACTTACCATTAATGCCCTGCTGGTACATAACAGGCAGGTAGCCTTTCGTACCTATCATCATAAGCTGGATTATTTTGAAGACCCAAGCTTTGGCCGAAGACGTTATCGTGTAGAAGCTATTTTTACCTACCGGAAAAAATTTTATATCCAACATCAGGTGGGACCTTATTTTCAATATACTGTGATAACAGATACTATCGCCAGTCTAAACCCAAAATATTTTCTGGACGGAGGTACTTACCAGCGCTCCATTGGACTTAAATACAGTTATAGCCACGACAAGCGGGACTTTATCAATTACCCGCTCAAAGGATACATTTTGCGCATCGACACAGATTTCCAGCGGCTGATTTCCAGAACTACACTCAATGTAGCCAGCCTGCGCGCTGAGTACACTCACTTTATTCCCTTGCGCAAAAATCTTTATTTTGCTACCAGCATCCGGGGGAAAATTTCCTCCCCCTTTCAACAGCCTTATTTCAGCCAGCGCGGATTGGGCTACAACAACGATTTTGTAAGTGGCTACGAGCTCTACGTAGTAGACGGCCAATGGTATGGACTCATTAAAAATAATTTACGATATAGGATCCTTTCTATCAATCCCACCGTGAAAGCCGTACCGTTGCGCAAGTTCCGCACTATCCCGTTGAGCATTTATTTCAAAATATATTCCGATGCCGGATATGTAGTCGACAATACTTACAATCCATACAATAATTTTCTTTCCAACCGTTTATTGGTAGGCGGTGGAGCGGGGATCGATATTGTTACCTACTACGATATTGTAGGCAGGATCGAATATTCCGTAAACCAGCTGGGGCAGACTGGAATCTACCTGCACGTTAAAGCAGGATTGTAATTCGATCTTAAGACAGACGGGTAAAATGGAGGAAATTATGAGTTATGAATGTTGAATTTTGAGTTAATTATTTTATTCATTCATAACCCATAATTCATAATTAAAAAAAGCATTATCTTTACAACAACATACAAATCACCAATGTCTTCAAAAATTGATATATCTCTCGTCATTCCGTTGTACAATGAGGATGAATCGTTAAAAGAGCTGACCGACTGGATTACTTCTGTAATGAGTCAACATCAATTTACCTATGAAATCCTTCTTATCGACGACGGCAGTAAAGACCGCTCCTGGGAAGTGATCGAAGAATTGTCGGCTATCAATAAAAATATCAAGGGACTTCGTTTCAACCGCAACCACGGCAAATCCGCTGCCTTGCACACCGGTTTCCAGGCCAGCAGAGGTGAAGTGGTAATCACCATGGACGCAGATCTGCAAGATAGTCCGGATGAAATTCCTGAATTGTATAAAATGATCAAGGTTGATAAATATGACCTTGTTTCCGGATGGAAAAAGAGAAGACACGATCCAATCAGTAAAACAATTCCTACCAAGCTTTTTAACTGGGCCACACGCAAAATGTCTGGCATCAACCTGCACGATTTTAACTGCGGGCTGAAAGCTTACAATTACAGGGTAGTAAAAAACATTGAAGTATACGGTGAAATGCACCGTTACATTCCTTTCATAGCCAAATGGCATGGCTTCACCAAGATTGGTGAAAAAGTGGTAGAGCACAGAGCCCGCAAATACGGCGTAACAAAGTTTGGATTGGAAAGATTTGTAAACGGTTTCCTTGATCTTCTTTCAATCACTTTTGTACACAAATACAAAAAAAAACCAATGCACTTTTTCGGTAGCCTTGGAAGCCTTTGCTTTATTATTGGTTTCTTCTTCATCACTTATTTGCTCATCGACAAAGCATATCATACTTGGTGGACACACACACCGGTTCGCAGAGACGTTACCGATCAGACTTTCTTCTACCTGGCGCTGACCAGCATCATTATTGGCGTACAGCTCTTCATGGCAGGATTCCTGGGAGAAATGATGGTGATCAATTCCAATAAGAAAAACGACTACCTGATTTCTGCTAAAACAAATGCCGATTCCCAGTGATGAAATTTTCCATCATCATTCCTGTATACAATCGTCCCGGCGAAGTAAAAGAATTGCTGGAAAGCCTTTCTTTGCAGACGTATCAAAACTTTGAAGTGGTAGTAGTGGAAGACGGTTCCTCGCTGAAATGCGAAGACATAGTAGCTTCTTTTCAATCAAAATTTCCAATCTCTTATTATTATAAAATAAACGAAGGCCGCTCCATTGCCCGCAATTATGGCATCGCCAGAGCTACAGGAGATTATTTTATCATTTTCGATTCCGATTGCATTATCCCAGAACATTATCTTTCAACGGTCGAGGATTTTCTACAACAAAATCCTGTAGACTGTTTCGGAGGCCCTGATGCAGCGCATCCTTCCTTTACGCCCGTACAAAAAGCGATCAGCTATTCGATGACTTCTTTCTTTACCACAGGTGGTTTGAGAGGCGGTAGTAAGAAGGTGACAAAATTTTATCCCAGAAGTTTCAATATGGGGTTCAATAAAAAAGTAATGGACGCCACCGGAGGTTTTCCAAATATTCCTTTGGCAGAAGATATTGAATTAAGTTTTCGCATCGAGAAAGCAGGATTAAAAATTGCTTTGATCGAACAGGCATTTGTGTACCATAAGCGCCGTACGAGCTTCCGCCAGTTCTTCCGCCAGGTAAATCGTTTCGGCATCGGCAGGATCGATTTGTATAAAAAATATCCTTCCACCTTAAAGCTTACACATTTTATTCCTGCTTTGTTTGTTTGCTTTACAATTGTTTCGCTATTGCTTTCGCTCTTTTGTCCTTTGTCTCTGCTTCCGCTGCTAGCCTATCTATTATTGATCGTGGTGGATTCCGCTATCCAAAATAAAAATATTTCGATCGGCTTCCTTTCCGCATGGTCGGCGCTTATACAGATGTTTGGCTACGGCACAGGGTTTATCAAAGCATTTGTAAAAAGAGTAATTTTGAAGCAAGGGGAGTTTGGAAGGTATTAGAATTTTAAATTTCAAATTATAAATTTTAAATTATGATTTACCCTGTTTGCTGGGGTCCCCGCCAGCAATGCGCTCCTTTTAAAAAATTTTCGTCAAAAAAAATAACTACGTATATCTAAAATTTAAAATTCTTATCGAGCAATGAATATTCAACCCAACGTTTCTCTCCAAGCTTTGAATACTTTTGGCCTGGATGCTAAGGCAAAATATTTTGCTACGTTTGGCAGTGTAGAAGAATTAAGATCCATTTTAGCTCAACCAAATTACCAGAAAGAAAAATTATTGATCCTTGGCGGAGGCAGCAATTTGCTTTTTACTACCGATGTTTTCGACGGATTGGTTTTACAAAATAAGATCAGAGGAATACAAATTGTAAAAGAAGATACAGACACGGTAACCATCAATGCTGGTGCAGGAGAAGTCTGGCATGAATTGGTATTGTACACCATTACAAAAAACTTGGGCGGACTGGAAAATCTCTCCCTCATTCCAGGCACAGTAGGTGCGGCTCCTATGCAGAACATCGGCGCATATGGAGTAGAGATCAAAGACAGTTTTGTAAGTCTTGAAGCTTATGAGACCGCTACAGGAAAGTTTCGCACATTTACTATTCATGAATGTGAATTTGGCTACCGCAGCAGTATATTCAAGCATGCGTTGAAAGGACAGTACATTATTCTGAATGTATCTTTTCGATTAAGTAAAAAACCTGTTTTCCACACTTCCTACGGCGCCATCACTGAAACGCTAAAGGAAATGGGTGTTACCGAACTTTCTGTAAAAGCCATCAGCGACGCAGTGATCCGGATTCGCCAAAGCAAACTTCCCGATCCAAAAGAGATCGGCAACGCCGGAAGCTTTTTCAAAAACCCTGAGATCCCTGAAACACAATTTGAACAACTCAAAGCAAATTATCCTGCCGTACCTTCCTATCCTACTACCCCCGGTAGCATCAAAGTACCAGCAGGCTGGCTGATCGAGCAGTGTGGCTGGAAAGGGAAAGTAGTGGGACATACAGGAGTTCATAAAAACCAAGCCCTGGTACTGGTAAACTACGGAGGCGCCAAAGGCGAAGAGATCAAAGCGCTTTCACTTGAAGTGCAAAGATCCGTAAAAGAAAAATTTGGAATTCAGTTGGAAGCAGAAGTGAATTTCATCTCATGATCAGAAACTTTTTTTATTTCAAACCGGCAACAATAGTTATTACGTATTTTCAATTATGAAATATCTTTTGATCCTGTTTTGTTTGCTTATTCCGCAGCTCCATCGTGCACAATCTTTGCCTTTGCAGGATATACCGTATTTCCCTTCTTCCCTTGCAGGTCATGATCCACAACGACATTTGTTGGATGTATATCCGGCGCAAAATGCGAATTCAAAAACACCGGTAGCAATTTTCATTCATGGAGGAAAATGGAGATTAGGAAGCAAAGACCAATATAAATTTTTCGGGCGCAAGTTTGCGAAAAATGGTATCACTACAATCGTCATCAGCTATCGCCTTACACCGCAAGCGCAAGACTACTTGCCAATGGCGATGGATTGTGCGTATGCAGTAAAATGGGTATACGATCATATCGAAGAATACGGAGGAGATAAAAACAAAATTTTCCTCTACGGACATTCTTCTGGTGGCCACCTTAGCGCGCTGATTGCAAGCAACGATCGTTTTTTCGACTCTACCGGCATCGCCAATCCAGTAAAAGGCTGCGTACTACTGGATGCATTCGGATTGAATATAGATTCCTATTTACAGACGATCAATAAAAAAGACGAGTGGATGTACACCATTTTCACAAAAGATCAGACTGCATGGAAAGATGCTTGTCCGGTTAATTTTATAGAAAAAGAGTCTGTACGATTTTTACTGTACACAGGCACCAATTCACCGCAGAGAATCCGTAGTGACGGAGAAAAATTTTTCGATGCTGCAACAGAATTTCATAAAGATGCTGAACTTGTTTCTTTGTATAATGCCGGACATCTTACGATCGTCTTTCAGCTCTATTACACGAAACACCGCATGTATAAGCGGTTTATAAAATTTATGAATTCGTAAAAAGACACTGATTTTAAAAAAAGTTCTGTTCGCTATTTACTTAATCTTACTTTCCTGCTTCATACTTCTCTACTTCCACACCAAATCTTTTCAAAAAATCTACGCCTTCATCGTTCGCCAATCCTTTATACTCCGCATATGATTTCAGGTATATTACTTTACTTACTTTCGCGCTATAAAGCAGGCGCGCACAGGCAAGACAAGGAGACAGTGTAATGTAGAGTGTGGAGCCGTCTATTTTCATTCCATTGTTCAGCGCGTAGACAATTGCATTTTGCTCGGCATGCAGCGCCAGCGAACAGCTTCCTTTAGAATCCGTAGAACATCCTTTACCCGGCCATTCTTCATCGCAATTGTGGGTATCTGCCGGAGGGCCATTATAACCGATGGAGATAATCCTTGTATCTTTAGTGAGGACAGCGCCTACCTGGGCCTTGATACAATGCGAACGCTTCGCCAGGTTTTGTGCCAGTTCCATGAAGATGTCCTTGAATTCGGGTTTCTGAATCATAAAATTTATCTTACTTAATCTTCCAGTGAAGTTACTTTGCTCTGGAATCATTGCAAATTTACTAATTTTACAACCATATGAAAACCGGACGTTACAAGCACTATAAAGGAAATTACTACATTGTATTAGGCACTGCCCTTCACAGCGAAACCGAAGAAGAGCTCGTACTTTACCGTTCAGAAAAAAATGAACAGCTTTGGGTAAGACCCAGGCAAATGTTTGAAGAAATGGTAGTAGTGGACGGAAATGAAGTAGAGCGATTTAAATGGCTAGAATAAGTTATGAATGTTGAGTTATGAATGTTGAATGATAAAGAGCTATGTAAATTGTATAATTCATAACTCAACATTCATACTTCATAACTTAAATTTCGTTTCGGTAAAAGCTAAAACATGGTTCTGACGAGCTTTTTAGCTACCTTTGCACTATGTTATCCATCAACAATCTTTCTTTCTATTTCGGTAGCCGCGTGCTTTACGACGAGGTTTCTCTTCACATAAAACCTAAAGATAAAATAGGGCTCATCGGAGCAAACGGAACCGGCAAATCTACCCTGCTTCGTATTATCACCGGAGAATATACACCCGATGAAGGAGACGTTTCCAAAGCGGGCGATTGTACTATTGGTTTTCTCAATCAAGACCTCCTCTCCTACGAAAGTGCTGAGCCCATCCTGAGCGTAGCTATGCAAGCCTTTGAAGAAGCAGTAAAGATCCAGAAAGAGATGGATGAGGTGCTTCATAAAATGGAAACTGAATATAGCGATGCTTTGCTGGAAAGGCTCACAAAACTCCAGGAACGCTACGAAGCCCTTGAAGGATATAGCTTGCAGGCTACTGCTGAAAAAATATTGGAAGGTCTTGGCTTCTCCACTGCCGATCTTCAAAAACCATTACAACAATTTTCCGGTGGCTGGCGCATGCGCGTGATGCTGGCAAAAATGCTTTTGTCAAAACCCGCATTGCTCATGCTCGATGAGCCTACCAACCACTTGGACCTTCCATCTATTCAATGGCTGGAAGACTATCTTGTCAATTACGAAGGCGCTGTGATCACCGTATCACACGACCGGCAATTTCTTGACAACTGCGTAAAAACAATTGTAGAAGTATCGCAGGCACAGTTGAATGTGTATGCAGGAAATTATTCCTTCTATTTGGAAGAAAGAGAATTGCGCAAAGAGATCCAGCAGGGGGCTTACGACAACCAGCAAGCGAAGATCCGCCAGGCAGAAGTCTTTATCAATCGCTTCAAAGCAAAAGCTTCCAAATCGCGCCAGGTGCAATCTAAAATAAAACAACTCGAAAAGATCGAACTGATCGAGGAAGTGATTGATGAAACGGCGAAAGTACATTTCAAATTCAACTTTAAAACCAACCCGGGAAGAAATATTTTAGAATTAAAAAATATTTCCAAAAGCTATGGCGAACTCAAAATACTAGAGCATGCACACGCACGCATCGAACGTGGCGACAAGATCGCATTGATCGGAGCCAACGGAAAAGGGAAATCTACTTTGCTCCGCATTATTGCCGGTGGCGAAAATATCGAAGGAGAACGCATCAATGGACATAACGTGATCCTTTCCTTTTTTGCACAGCATCAACTGGAATCGCTCAACCTTGAAAATACTATGCTCGACGAGCTCAAGGAATGCGGCTCCGATAAAACAGAAACGGAATTGCGAAGTGTATTAGGTTGTTTTCTTTTTTCAAACGACGATGTGTTCAAAAAAATAAAAGTGCTTTCAGGAGGCGAAAAATCCAGGGTAGCAATGGCCAAGACCTTGCTCTCCGAAGCCAATTTCCTCCTGCTCGATGAGCCTACCAACCACCTGGACATGCAATCGGTAAATATCCTGATCCAGGCGCTTCAGCAATATCAAGGCACCTACGTGACCATTTCGCACGACCGGCATTTTGTTTCGCAGGTAGCCAACAAGATCTGGTTCATCGAAGATCACCAGTTGAAGGAATACCCAGGTACTTTTGCCGAATATTCTACCTGGAAGGAACAACGCGACAAAGAGCTAAAGACTACTGCCAAACCAGCGGAAACAACTGTAAAGAAAAAAGAAGAAAAGCCTGCAACGTCTGATAACAAACAGAACAATGCTGCTTTAAAAAACAAACATCAGCTTTTACAAAAGACCGAGCAAAAGATCACCGAACTGGAAATTGCTCTTAAGCAAATCGAAGAAACCTTGGCTTCGCCTTCTGTATACGGCAATCCGGACATATTGGCAAAAACGAATGGCGATTATTCTAAAACCAAAGAAATGCTGGACAAAGAACAAGAAGCCTGGGAAAAATTAGTGGAAGAAATTGATACACTCGAGAAATAGATTCTGCCGCTGACTATTGGTACTACCACTTGGAGTGGTGGTACCAATAGCTTCACATTTTCAGCTATTTTTCATAGAAAGAAACTTACGTCAAATTTTATTTTTCACGTTTAAAGCTCTAACTTATCCTTATTAAAATCTGATACCTATTTACTAACTATAAATTTTTATGATCAAACAATCTCTTTTTTTGATCCTGGCTTTTTCAATGCTCTGCAACGCTGTAATAGCACGCAAAGCCGAGAAGGAACTACAGACTATTGACAGAACCTACGAAGAGGAAATCCGCAGTGTATTACTCTATCCTAATACAAGCACTATTCTTGACGTGCTTCAACCGCCCATTCTACCACTGACCGATGGGAGATCATTGTTGCTCAGTTTTGACCAGATCGGAAACCAGACAGACAACTACATGGTGAGAATCCTCAACTGCAATGCAGACTGGACACTCTCTAACCTCAATGCGATCATGTATCTCAGCGACTACAACGAATTCCAGATCATGGACCGTCAGGCCTCTTACAACACAAGGATTCCATATATTCATTACAAATTCAGCATTCCTAAAACAAAGATCTCCGGCAATTTCCTGGTAATGGTATACCGCGAAGGCGATGATACTGATCTCATTCTTACCAGACGTTTCATGATCTATGAAAACAATGTTACAATCACTCCGCTAATCAAATTTCCTGTAACCACTACCGAGCGTAATACCGGACAGCAAGTAGATTTTAATCTTACTTACAATACCAATATTCAAAATCCAATGGAGCGTTTAAACATTGTGCTACGCCAAAACAACAATTGGTCGAATGCCATTTCAGGTTTGAAACCGGTTTTCCAGCACGACGATGTAAGGATGTACGAGTATACTTTTTTCAGCAATGAAAATGTTTTTAAAGGCGGAAATGAATTTCGTTTTTTTGATCTCAGAAGTTTGAAATCAAATGGAATGAATGTAAGCAAGATCGTGCAAACCACTACAGACAATGAAGTGCTGCTTACTTACGATAAAAGCCGCAGAGGCAACTCCTACACTACGTCCAACGATCTTAACGGTTCCTATGAGCCTGAGCAATACGAAACAAAAGGCTACGAAATAGAACCCGATTATGCGCGGGTGATCTTTTCATTGGATATAAAACCGGAAGATGCACCGGGAAGAATTTTCATTTTTGGAGCGCTTACCGATTGGGAGCTTAACAAGGATTTTGAAATGAAGTGGGACAGCGAATACAAAGTGTTTACCTGTACTACATTGCTGAAGCAAGGATATTACAATTACATCTATAGTTTCATTCCGAAAAATCAGAATGTAGTAGACAATACTTACCTGGAAGGCAGTTTCAGTCAAACCCAAAATGTATATGATATTATTGTATACTACAGAGGCCCGGGAGGAATGTCAGACCGTATCGTAGGATATAAATCGCAGAATTATTTAAGCCCCTGATCAGGAAAATTTCACTTCGTACGGAGTGGTACGTAGATTAGGATCAGAGTTTGCGATATCGAGCATGCCAAAACCTTTGTGAGTCATCCATCCCAATCCATTGTTGATCACAAAATCCTGTACTTTAGGATCTGCATATAGAGTGAACGGGAAAGTATAACCACGCACGTCGAACTTATCTCCTCCATCAAAAAGAGTAAACACACGTGCAAATTTTTTATCATCGTCTTTGATCTTCGACAGATATTCTTTGTCTGGCACTACCTGGAATTTATAGAACTGAGCCAATTCTTCTTGTGTGTAACCAGCTTTTTCCATACGGATCATAATGCTTTCGTAAAGAAAATCTGAAAATTCATCCGAGTTTGGATTCAAGAAAGTCTTAGGATCTTCCGAACCCTCGATTGGATCAACTACTACAATTGGAGAGATGCAGAGGTATTTCATCTCTTCTTTTGCGATAGGCATATTTTCTCTTTCCACACTCAGCGGCATCAACAGCAGTCTGCCGATCTCGATCTGAGGTTGTTGAAAAAGTTTTCCCAGGAAAAAATCCATAAATTCAGGATCTGCTGCAGAAAACACAAGGGTTACTTTGCTCGAATAAAAATATAAACCTTCTTTGCCTACCTTGATTTGGCCTTTCAGACCTGAAAAATTGTAAGCATTCGTCTTTTTATACTCTGAAGCGTATTTTTTTAACAATAGCTCTACGTAACCTGCCAAGAGGTACTGATGATGAAAAGGCACACTGGAACCTTTGTTGATCAATCCGAAAATTATTCTTACTCTCAAAATCGTATTTATTTAAAAAGTGAAAAAATATTCACTATCACGTTAATTTTTAAGTTTGTGTTTATACGTAAGCCTTTTAAAAAAGGTTTTTTTCTCTGGTAATCAGACATTAAATCTAAAGTGCATCACGTCTCCATCCTCTACCACATACTCTTTTCCTTCGATCGCGATCTTTCCAGCTTCCCGGCAAGCAAGTTCTGATTTATATTTTTGATATTCAGGAATTTTTATTACTTCTGCTTTAATGAATCCTTTTTCAAAATCGGAATGTATAACTCCCGCCGCCTGTGGCGCTTTCCAGCCTCTTTCGATCGTCCAGGCTCTTACTTCCTGCACCCCAGCAGTGAAATAAGTAATAAGATTTAATAGTTTATAGCTTGCCCGAATTAGTCTGTTAAGTCCTGATTCTTTAAGGCCATATCCTTCTAAAAATAGCGCTTTATCATCCTCGTTCTCCATCTCCGCAATTTGTGCTTCCAGAGAATTGTTGATCACCACTACTTCTGCGTTCTCCTCTTTTACCGCATCGATCAAAGCTTGCGAAAATTTATTTCCTGTATGCAGGGAAGCCTCGTCAACATTGGCTACATAGACCACCGGTTTGATGGTAAGCAAATGTAGGTCTTCTACTGCGAAAAGGTCTTCTTTGGCAAGGTTAAGGCTACGGATGCTTTTCCCCTGTTTCAAATGATCAACACAAAGTTGCAAGATCTCTGCTTCTTTTTTGGCCTTGGCATCGCCCGCTTTAGCTGCTTTTTCAGTCTTTTGAAGTTTTTTCTCAACAGATTCCAAGTCTTTAAGCTGAAGCTCCGTATCGATGATCTCTTTATCGCCCACAGGATTGATCGCTCCTTCTTCACGAATCACGTTCTCATCTTCAAAGCAGCGGATCACATGGACAATGGCATTTACTTCACGAATGTTGGCCAAAAATTTATTTCCTAACCCCTCTCCTTTGCTGGCCCCCTTTACTAATCCAGCAATATCTACGAATTCGATCACGGTAGGGAGTATCCGCTCCGGAGAAACCAGACCTGCCAGGATATTCAAACGCTCATCCGGTACATTGACCAAACCAACATTTGGTTCAATTGTACAAAAACGATAATTCGAAGCCACTGCTTTTGCACTGTTGGAAACCGCATTAAACAAAGTCGATTTCCCTACATTAGGCAACCCTACGATGCCACATTGAAGAGCCATACTATAAAAAATTCAGATTATAAAGATTGTTACTATTTTCTATCACTAAACAGGGTGCAAATATAGCAAGAATCTATAAAAAATACACAAAAATATGAGAACATGCTAAATGAGCATCATTATCATATAGAATACTTAAAATCAATGCATTATTGAAATAGATTCAAAAATATAGGACTAGAGCTTATCCTTTGGGGAGAAAAAGCAAAGGTTCTTTAAGAGTTTTCTCAGAGAAATTAATGGATTGGAGTACAAAAGTTTAAGGTTTAAAATTTTCGAATGAATTTTAAACCTTAAACTTTGAATGTCCTGTCTTTATTTTACCATGTTAAAGATCCTGCGCCAGCGGATCTTATCAGAGAAGCCACCTTCTGCATCTACCGACAACCAGATCATGAAGGCCTTCCCTACGATATGATCAGCGGGTACAAACCCCCAGTACCGCGAATCGGCAGAGTTGTGGCGATTGTCTCCCATCATGAAATAATAATTTTGCTTGAAGGTATATTCCGTTATTTCTTTCCCATCGATGACCAAGCGGTCGCCTTTGGCTACTACGCTTTCCCATCCTTCGTAATTAGCGATTGTAGATTCATAGATCGCTATGTTGCTTGAATCGAGCTTGATGGTAGCGCCTTCTTTGGGAATCCAGAGCGGACCATAATTATCGACATCCCATTGATATTTTATATTGTGTGGAAACAATCCCATTTCAAGGCCTTTATGATCCACCATCCTGATACTGTCGGCAATACGATCATTGAGCATTCTTTCTAATTTACCTTGCGAAAGGTCGATAAAATATCCAGTCTTGCCTTTTGCGATCATGTCAAAATCTTTTTTGAAATAACCATTGGCCGAAGCATAATTTGGAATTTTGTATTTGCGGAATATTCTTTCCGGAAACGGATCTTTTGTATACACTCTATAGTTGTATTGCATTTCCGGGGGATTAAGCGCAGGCTTCCCATTAATAAAAACTTGACGATCGATGATCTGCAGCGTATCGCCGGCAATCCCCATGCAACGCTTGATATAATTTGTTTTAAGATCGGTAGGAAATCCTTTATCGGCAGGATAGTTGAAGACCACTACATCATTGTTCTTTACGCTGCTGAAACCTGGTAGGCGATATTGTGGCAACTGGATCCAATCGAGATAAGCAGGGATATGAGTACCCCAAATGTACTGGTGCGTAAGTGGAAGTTGTAGTGGTGTTTTAGGCGTACGCGCGCCGTAATGGAACTTACTTACAAAAAGATAGTCGCCCATCAGCAAGGAGTTTTCCATCGAAGGGGTAGGGATCGTAAACGCTTCCATGAAGATCCAGCGGATCAAGGTGGCCGCTACTACGGCGAAGACAATTGCATCGAACCATTCCCTAGCGGCTGATTTTTTCTTATGAGGCTCACCTTCTTTTTTCTTTTGCCAGAATTTCCAATTCATAGTTTATTAAAGTTATGAGTTATGAATGTTGAATTATGAGTTAACTATTTTCATTCATAATTGAGTTTGTATCTCTAGTTAAAATTTTAACATATCTTCCATTCCAAAAACACCTTTCTTCCCGGCAATAAATTCTGCTGCCACTACAGCACCTGTAGCAAACCCTTCGCGGCTGTGAGCGGTGTGTTTGATCTCTATGTTATCGATGGCAGAGCTATACACCACTGTATGTTCTCCCGGATATGGATCTATTCTTTTTGAAAGGATGCTAAGTTCCGAACCATTTTTAGTCTCATGGTTTACCCAGTTTTTCTTTCGGTCGATCTGCTCGATGATTCCTTCCGCGAGCGTAATACCGGTGCCACTTGGCGCATCTTTTTTAGCAGTATGATGAATTTCTTCTGTAGCCACTTCATACTCCGGATGAGCATTCATGATTCTTGCTAAATATTTGCTTAAGTGAAAAAACAAGTTAACACCCACACTATAATTGGAAGCATAGAAAAATGCACCGCCTTTTGTTTTAGCAAGCGCTTCTATCTCCGGTTTCTTTTCCAGCCAGCCAGTAGTGCCGGATGCAACGGGGATACCATTTTCAATACATTGCTTTATATTTTCAAACGCGCTTTCTGGTTGTGTAAATTCGATGGCTGCGTCTACGTCTTTGGAAGTGATCTTTTTCAAATCGGTGCCGTTGTTCATATCAATGATCACTGGCACAGTATGCCCTCTTTTCAGCGCGATCTGTTCAATGGCTTTTCCCATTTTGCCATATCCGATCAACATTATTCTCATGGATGTGTATTTTATTCTTGATTAAAAATCTATTTATATAACTGATTATCGAAGCTTCTATTGTTCTTAAATCGTAATCCCATAGAAATTCCGGGAGTAAAGGTAGCATTATTATTATAATACTTAAAAAACGTAGGCTTAACAGAAAGCGAAAGATCCGGGCTGAGGTCAAATTCTTTCAGGTGTGCATCCACATACGCATCCAATGCAGCGATCGCATATAGGGCAACTGAGCCGGCAATACTCAGATCGCGGTAACGGTGGTAGGTATCGCGGTCTGTGGAAAGTTGAGCGAGAGAAGTATACACTTGCAAAGATCCGTATTTGAGATGATCCTCGTATATGATAAAATCCGGATTAGCTTGTAAGGCAATATAATTGCGGTCGTACGCATTTTTAAATTCATGGTAAGCTTGCTGGTTGGTAACCCAGAAATAAGCACAAGCCGCTATTCCTGCATATAGGATAGGCATCTTCCAATATTTTTTATTATATGCTTGTCCCGCTCCCGGCAATGCAAGCGACAATAACAATGCTTTTTTAGGGGCCGACAACGGTTGTTTTATTTTTCGGGCGGCTTTAAGAGTGTCAAAAGATTCTGGCTGGTATCCTGTAGCAAATTCATCATCAGGAGGAAGTTTCCTGGTTATAGAATCAGGTAAAGAGGTGTGAACAGTATCGGGTTGCTGTGCCATTGCAGTATGGGAAGAACAAAGCAGATTTCCCCATAAAAAAATTGCGACAGCTATAATGTGAAATTTATTCATTTCATTCTTAAGTGCTGTCGCAAATTAACCAAATTTTCTTTCTAATTATAATTATGAATGCTGAGTTATGAATTTTGAATGAAAACGCTTTCCCCATTCAAAATTCATAACTCAGCATTCATACCTTATAAAGATTAAAGACTCACATTCAGTATATCCAAAATCCTGTTCAGATCTTCTACCGATACAAAAGGAATTTTTATTTCTCCTTTGTTTCCATCTTCTCCTTTAACATTCACTTTAGTACCAAAGTGTGAGGATAATTTTGATTGCAATTGTTGCAGCTCGGCATTGATATTTTTAGTAGCGGCAGATTCTTTTACAGGAATTTCTTTTTTCTCTTTCCCTTTTCCAAGCTCTCTTACCAGCTCTTCTACCTTGCGTACGGAGAGATCTTCTCTTTCTATTTTCCTAAAAATAGAAAGCTGGTCTTCTGTATTCTCAATATTGATAAGGGCTCTAGCGTGGCCCATAGAAATCTCATCATCGCGCAACGCTGCCTGAATATCGGGAGGAAGTTTTAGCAGACGCAGGTAGTTATTTACCGTTGTTCTGTTCTTTCCTACTTTTTCTCCTAGCTGTTCTTGTTTCAAATTAAATTCTGTGATTAGGCGTTGATAGCTGAGGGCTACTTCCATTGCGTTGAGGTCTTCGCGCTGAATGTTTTCGATCAGGCCCATCTCCAGCATCTGCTCGTCGTTGGCGGTACGTACGTAGGCAGGTACTACAGTAAGCGCAGCAAGTTTGGACGCTTGCCATCTACGCTCTCCGGAGATCAGTTGGTATTTTCCTTCGGATAATTTTCTTACTGTGATTGGCTGAATAATGCCATGCACCTTAATAGATTCCGCAAGTTCTTTTAGGGCTTCCTGGTCAAAATGTGTTCTTGGCTGAAAAGGGTTGGCCTCTATACTTTCAATTGGAATTTCATTGATATTGCTAACGGTTTCTGAAGGTGATTTTTCATTTTTAACCTTTTCAGAATCTTTTAAAAGGGCGTTCAATCCCCTTCCCAATACAGGCCTTTTTGCGGTCATTGTCATGTGGTAAAGTTTTTAAAATAATAAAATGTCTAATTGTGTGTTTCCGGTTCGCCTCCGTCGGGCTTACCTCTTCATGCGCTCACGGTGATCTTGTTGCGTTCCAGGATCTCGTTGGCAAGGTTCAGGTAGCTGATGGCTCCCTTGCTTTCAGCATCATGTGCTATCACTGGTAGGCCAAAACTTGGGGATTCGCTCAGCTTGATATTTCTTGGGATAATAGTTTCAAAAGTAAGGTCTTGAAAATGGTTACGCACCTCTTCCACTACCATATTGCAAAGACGGATACGTTGATCGTACATAGTCAGCAGCACTCCTTCGATCTCAAGTTCTGTGTTAAGGCTGTCTTTTACGATCTTGATCGTATTCATAAGCTGCGCAATTCCTTCCAGTGCAAAATATTCGCATTGTACGGGCACTAATACTGAATCGCTTGCGCAAAGTGCGTTTACGGTGATCAATCCGAGGGATGGGTTGCAGTCGATGATGATGAAATCGTATTTATCTTTTACAGAAGCCAAAGAATTGCGCATACGCATTTCCCTGTTGTCGATGTTGATCAATTCTATTTCCGCTCCCACCAGGTCGATATGAGCAGGTAAAAGGTCAAGGTAGTTGATATTGGTGGTAGTAACCAGCCCGGCAGCTTCCATTCCGTCTACCATACATTCGTATATACTTTTTTCGATCGTTTTAGGATCATATCCCAATCCTGAAGTAGAATTTGCCTGCGGATCGCCGTCTACCAGAAGTGTTTTGAATTCCAGCGCTGCAAGACTGGCAGCAAGATTGATGGCAGTGGTGGTTTTTCCCACGCCTCCTTTTTGATTAGCAATAGAAATGATTTTACCCATGTTAATTTCTTACTGTTGTATTTAATAATGTTAAGGATTTCTTAATCTGACCCCCTGATTGGGAACACTAAATTAATAGATAGGCAGGGATAATCTGGAAACGTGGAACGTTTGTTTTAAACATGTTATTATGGAAGCTTGTGGATAAAAAGTTAATTTACTGAAATGAACTAGGTTAGACTATGAATATTTAACAAAGGTCTTTTCAAAATATAAAATGTTCCACGGAGAATAATAATCGCAGCCTTCATTGCGATGAATGTTGCGAAGCGATGAGAAGATAAAATAAAGAGCGGGGCTTTTTCAAACTCCGCTCTTTATTTTATTTTAAATTTAAAGAAGTACTATTACTTTTTCTTCTTTTTAGTTTCTTCCTGATTCTTTTTCAATTCCTCCTGTGCTTTCATTGCATCATTCAAACGTTGCATGAAAGGAGATTTTTTCACATTACCACTTTGATAGTTCTTCCTGTTTTCATCCAACTTCGCTCTCAAAGCTCCTTCGTCTACAAAACGTTTGATCACCAATTGCTGACCGATGGTCACCAGGTTAGAAACGAAATAGTAGAAGCTAAGTCCAGCAGGAAATGAGTTGAGGACAAACATAAACACTACCGGCATTACGTACGAAACCGCTTTCATCGGACCTTGCACAGCGGTACTCATCTGGTTGTTGAACCAGGTATATACCAGCGTAGAAATTGTCATGAGCAAGGTGAATAAACTTATGTGGTTGTCGAGAAGATTCCATCCGAAGAAATTAATATTTTCTTTCCAGGTGATCACTGCATCGTAGGTAGAAAGATCGGGTGACCATAAAAATGGTTGTTGTCTAAGTTCGATTGCGTTCGGGAAGAAGGAGAACATCGCAAAGAGAATCGGCATCTGCAAAAGCACCGGGATACAACCACTCAGTGGATTGATTCCTACCTTTTGATACAATTGCATCTGCTCTGCCTGCGTCTTCTGCATGTCATCGCCATACTTGGCCTTGATCTCGTCCAGCTCTGGTTTCATCACTTTCATTTTAGCCATAGAAACATAAGACTTATATGAAAGTGGCAAAAGGATAAGCTTAAGTAGCAATACTAGGATAACGATGATAATCCCATAATTAAAGATCACACTTTCCAACAAATGGAACACCGGAATCACTACAAAGCGGTTGATCAGGTTGATCACCGGCCAGCCTAAGTTTACGTTGTCTTCAAATCCTTCGACTACATTTTTGCATACACCAAATTCATTCGGACCAAAGAAGAATTGATAATTTCCTTTTCCTGCTATCAGGTCTGCATAGGGCAATTGTACCGAAGCATTTAATTCTTTGATGTTAGTAGAATCATTCCCGGTTACTTTAGAGCTAACGGTTCCTGCTGAAAAAGAATTTTTAGCAATGATCGCTGAGTTGAAAAACTTTTGCTTCATGTTCACCCACTTCACAGGTGTTTCAAGCTTTTCTGTTTCTTCGTTCCTGGATGCTTCCGGAAGGTTGTCAAACCCTTCTTCGGTCGTATAATAATTTACCGTAGAGCGATCGCGGCTTTGGTTGATATCGTATTCGATTTTTTGCAGGTGGGTGTTCCAGTTAATAGTTGCAGGAACATTTTTCACTACATTTTCAAGTCCTACAAATTTCACATTATAATCCATCTGGAAACCTTCAGCAGGAAGTGTGAACAGCTGTTCTATATATTTGCCATCTGCAATAGGCAAACGGAATACTGCAGTCTGACGATCTGCTTCTTTGTTTACTTGTCCTGTGAAATAAAGCTCATCCAGATTGATCTCGCGGTTATCGACGGTAGAAATATTCAGCGCAATTTTGCTGCTCTTTTCATTGATCAGATAAAGAGGTTTTTTATCGTAGGTAAGATATTTTTTAAGCAAAACCTTTTTTACATTTCCTCCCTTAGTAGAAAGAGTGATCTGAAGATCTTTATTTTCAAGTACCAGTTCTTCTTCTTTTCCGCTACCGCCGGCTGCAAACATTCCATACTTTTCCTGCATTTCTTTACTAAGCGCAGAATCGGAGATTGTTACAACATTTGAAGTATCTCTTCTTGGCAGCAAGGTAACCCTTGTACTATCGATCGCCATAGTGTTTTGCGGCTTCGGCTCCTGTCCGAAGAAGAAGACGTACACCATAAACAACACGCCAATGAGGGTAAAGCCGATAATCTGATTTCTATCCATTGTATTTTATTTCAATCTGTAACTAGTCAATTATTTATTAAGTGAATTTTCAATCGCAGCTTTCACAAACTTCACAAAAAGTGGATGCGGATTCAACGCTGTGCTTTTTAATTCAGGATGGAATTGTACTCCTACAAAATGCGGGTGATCTTTTATTTCCACGATCTCCACCAAATTTCCATCCGGGTTAATTCCCGAAGCGATCATACCTGCTTTTTGATATTTCTCCAGGTACTTGTTATTAAATTCAAAACGGTGACGGTGTCTTTCGGTGATCTTGCTTTTTCCGTAAATGGAGTATGCTTTCGTACCTTTGGTGATCTCGCATGGATAAGCACCCAGACGCATAGTACCGCCTTTTTGAGTAACTTTTTTCTGTGCCTCCATCATATCGATCACAGCATTCGGCGTGTTCGGATCGATCTCGGCCGTATTGGCGTCTTTGATCCCTACAACGTTTCTTCCAAATTCGATCACGGCACATTGCATTCCTAAACAGATCCCAAAAAATGGAACTTTGTTTTCACGTGCATATTTTACCGCAAGTATTTTTCCTTCCAACCCTCTGGAACCAAAGCCTGGCGCTACGAGTATGCCTTCTGCAGAACTAAGTTGCGATTCCATGTTCTCTTCGGTAAGATGTTCGGATTGTACCCATTTTACTTTTACCTTGCATTCATTTTCTACGCCTGCGTGCGTAAATGATTCTGCAATGGATTTATAAGCATCCGGTAATTCTACATATTTTCCTACCACGGTGATGTTTACTTCACGGGAAGGGTTTTTCAGTTTACCAAGGAATAATTTCCAGGATTCAAGATCCGGTTCATTTTTATGAGCCAGCTTCAGCTTGGCCAATACACGCTCGTCCAGCTTTTCTTTTTTCATGAGCAACGGCACATCGTAGATCGATTCGGCATCAAGCGATTCGATCACGGAGTTTACATTGACGTTACAGAATAAAGCGATCTTTTTACGGAGGTCAGTATTAACAGGATGTTCGGAGCGGCACACCAGGATGTCGGGTTGAATCCCTGCTTCCGACAACATTTTTACGGAGTGCTGAGTAGGTTTAGTTTTAAGCTCACCGGCTGCTTTCAGGAATGGTAATAAGGTAAGGTGAATTACCAATGTATCGTTGGGAGCCATTTCCCAGCGGAATTGGCGTACGGCTTCCAGGAAAGGGAAAGATTCAATATCCCCTACGGTACCACCGATCTCGGTGATGATGATATCGTATTCGCCATTTTCGGAAAGCAGTTGAAAATTCTTTTTGATCTCGTCAGTGATGTGCGGCACTACCTGTACCGTTTTTCCAAGGAAAGCTCCTTGTCTTTCTTTGGTGATCACATTGTGGTAGATTCTACCGGTAGTGATGTTATTCGCCTGGGAAGTGGCGATGTCGAGAAACCTTTCGTAGTGTCCAAGGTCAAGATCTGTTTCCGCTCCGTCATTGGTCACATAGCATTCTCCATGTTCGTATGGATTTAATGTGCCTGGATCAATGTTCAGATAGGGGTCAAATTTCTGGATTGTTACCTTGTATCCTCTCGCCTGCAGTAGCTTGGCCAAAGAAGCCGCTACGATACCTTTACCTAATGAGGATGAAACCCCGCCTGTTACGAAAATATATTTTACCGAAGACATAATTGTTTGGAAAATGAGTATGTGATTGGACTATTTCATACTTCATTTACGGGGTACAAACCTACATGAATTCGGCTTAAAACACAAAGAAAAATAAGATATTGCCGTTTCTGTGAAAACTGTTGATAAGTATCAAAGTTAAATTACTGCAAATGAGATAAATTTGTACTTTAGAAAGAAATTAAAGTTTAAGGGCTCAAAATTATAAATACTGGTGGCACCAGTATTCTGCATCCAAAACTTTAAACTTTGAACCTTAAAACATTGAACTTCCAATGGACCAAGAGATCAACGCCGCTGCCGAAGCGCTCAAAGCAGGGAAAGTAATTTTATATCCCACCGACACCATTTGGGGATTAGGTTGCGATGCCACCAATTCTTCTGCGGTGCAGCATATTTTCAAAATAAAAAAAAGAGACGATAGCAAAGCACTGATCATTTTACTAGATGATCTTAAGAAACTGAATGATTACGTTGTAAAGGTTCCGGATATTGCCTGGGATATTGTAGAGTTTTCAGAAATGCCTTTGACGGTAGTATATCCCAAAGGAAAAAACGTAGCGCAGGAATTACTCGCCGAAAACGGTTCGATCGCGATCCGTGTAACGAAAGATGAGTTCTGCAAAAAGCTGATCCGCAAACTTGGCAGGCCACTCGTATCCACTTCTGCCAACATCAGTACCGAAGCCTTTAATGGAAGCTTTTCAGATGTGAACGAAGAGATCAAAAAAAATGTAGACCTGATCATTCGGCACCGTCAGCAGGAAAAAATAAATGCTACACCTTCGAGAATTATTTCTCTTGGATTGGATGGTGAGATAAAATTTATTCGGAAATAGACTTAGCGTTCTTTGCGTCCTTTGCGGTGAGAAACCCGAAATTCATTGAACAGCGGGATTATTTCTTATATCGGTTTTTAAACGCAAAGATCGCTCAGGAAAGCACAAAGGACGCAAGTCGTATTATACTAAACAGGCAAACTTTATAACATGAATTTTTCCGATCATCTGCAGCAGGACAAAATTTTTGAGATCCTAACGGAAAGCGCCGCCCAGCTTGGGTTGGAAACTTACCTGGTAGGTGGCTATGTGCGTGATCTGATCTTAAAAAGACCTTGTAAAGACATCGATGTAGTATGCGTAGGAAGCGGCATCGAACTTGCCATGCAGGTGGCGAAAAATATTGGGCCGGATACTCATGTTTCAATATTTAAAAATTTTGGTACTGCTATGCTCCGCTACCACAACTGGGAAGTAGAGTTCGTAGGCGCCCGTAAAGAATCCTACGATCGAAAATCCAGGAACCCGGTAGTAGAAAACGGCACGTTGGAAGACGATCAAAACCGCCGTGACTTCACCATCAATGCGCTGGCGATAAGCCTGAATAAAAAAAATTATGGCGATCTTGTAGATCCTTTTGGCGGTATCGATGACCTGAAGAAAAAAATCATCCGCACGCCACTCGATCCCAATGTTACCTTCTCAGATGACCCTCTTCGCATCCTACGCGCAATAAGGTTTGCAGCGCAACTGAAGTTTGATATTGAACCTTCTACCTTTGAAGCGATCAGCACTAATAAAGAACGCATTGAAATTATTTCAATGGAAAGAGTGACTACCGAACTAAACAAGATCATTCTTACCGCACAGCCTTCTTATGGGTTTAAGCTATTATTTCACTCAGGGCTGCTTCAGCTTATTTTCCCTGAGCTCTGCGCATTGCAAGGCGTAGAGACAATTGAAAACAAATCGCACAAAGATAATTTTTATCATACCCTCCAAGTACTCGACAATGTGAGCAAGGATTCTGATGATCTCTGGCTACGTTGGGCAGCTATCCTGCACGATATTGCGAAGCCAGCCACTAAACGTTTCAATAAAAAAGTAGGTTGGACTTTCCACGGGCACGAAGACAAAGGCGCACGCATGGTGCCCGGGATCTTTCGGCGATTTAAACTTCCGCAGAATGAACATATGCGTAAAGTAGAAAAACTTGTGCGCCTGCACCTGAGACCAATTGCACTGGTAAAAGAAACGGTGACCGATTCTGCTGTACGTAGACTTCTATTCGAAGCCGGCGAAGACTTTGAAGACCTAATGAAACTATGCCGTGCCGATGTAACCTCTAAAGACAATAACAAGGTAGCACGCTTCCTGAAAAATTTTGACCTGGTAGAAGAAAAAGCAAAACAAGTAGAAGAAAAAGATAACCTGCGAAATTTTCAACCTGTGTTTACAGGCGAAGATATAATGAAACTCTTTAACCTCTCCCCTTCCAAAATAGTGGGAGAATTAAAAATCGCACTTCGAGAAGCAATCCTGGAAGGAGAAATTACCAATACTTATGAGGAAGGAAAAGCTTTTATTCTTGAATGCGGGAAGAAGATTGGGTTAGAACCAATTGCCTGAGCCTTGATTCACCGGATTAGATAAAAAAGTGAATGCCCCTTGAGAACGTTTTTCTCAAAAGGGCATTTTTTATATACCACCAACCAACTATAAACAATTTAAAAAAAGCTACTATAGCGAGGTGACTCAGTGATAGCAAAAAATACCCGCCATAGTAGCCTTAATAAGCCTGCCAGGACCAAGTTCCCTTAATCCTAACCTTCAGATAAAAAATGTTAAAAAATATTATAAATTTTTTAATTTAAGCCCCAAAACAGGTTTAACCGCCAATGTTTCAGTTCTTTAATTATTTTATTAAGACAAATATACAGGAAAGAATCATGCAAGTAAATGACTCAAATGAGTCATTTTTCATCCACTTTTAGTATATTTACGTAAAGTGATAGTATAAACTACTTGAGTAACCCTCATTGCGTATCAATATGGTCGACACTTTAGTAAAATTGTGGCAATCAAATAGATCAAAGGAAAGTTCCGATGGTTTACAGGACCTTGTAAAAGGTTATGAAGATTTTGAACGTGTGTGTAGTATGTGGAATACATTCATTTACATGCACGATTATCATTTCAATAAATATATCTACATCAGTCCTTCGTTTTGCCAATATCTTGGGATTGAGTACAACATCGCGCTTGCCGATGGATTTGATAGTATTGCATCCTTAGTTCACCCAGATGACCTGCCGATTCTTGAGAAGACTTTGTTCTCCAGGATCACTAATTTCCTCGCTTCCATCTACGATGAAAAGGATGAAGAAGGAAATCAGAATTATAAATTCAGCTACAACTTTCGTGTCCGCAAAAAAGACGGCAACTACATCAGCATGTCGATCGTATCTAAGATTCTTTCTTTCAACAAAAAAGGAAAGATCCTGCTGGATTTTGGATTGATCACTCCTGTAAATCATATTTTGCATTCGGATAACATCATCCTGAATATTTCTAAATCTATCAGCGACCTTGATTATGAAACCGTACTTCAGGAAGAATACAGCCCGGAAGCAGACGCAGAGCTCAACCTAACGGAAAGAGAATTGGAAATTATCCAGTTACTGAAACGAGGTATGGACAGCAAGGAAATGGCCGATCATTTGTGCCTGAGTCAACACACTGTGCGCAACCATCGCAGAAATATTTTGAAGAAAACCAATACCAACAAGGTAACGGAATTGCTTACGCTCATTAACAAACTTGGACTTTAATTTTTAAAGTTTAGTTTTCGCAATAACTTTTGAAAAACTCTGGCGCTAACTCGCCAGAGTTTTTTTATTTGGGAGAAAATATCTCTGGAAACCTAATACGTTTGTGAAGTGAATAACATATTTTCAGTGAATGAATACCGTTACACAAAAAGGAAAATTCCTTACCGCCGAATGGCGCAAGCTAATAATCGCCAATTATCCGATCGACCCGGAAATTCTTATGCCTTTTGTACCGAAGGGAACTGAACTTGATTTCTTTGAAGACGTTTGTTATGTAAGCCTTGTAGGGTTTATGTTTTTAAATACAAAACTACTTGGTATCCGAATACCTTTTCACCAAAATTTTGAAGAATTTAATTTGCGTTTTTATGTAAAAAGAAAAATGCCCGATGGATGGAGACGAGGAGTAGTATTCATCAAAGAGATCGTGCCGAAGCCCGCTATTGCTTCGATTGCGAACTGGGTATATCATGAACCTTATGTGAGCATGCCTATGAAAAATGAGATTATTTACTCCGAAGGAAATTTGAATGTAGGATATTATTTTCAGTACAAAAATTTCTGGAACAAATTTACCGTAAAAGCCAAGGACACGCCTATTTCTTTTCATTCGGGACTTGTAGAAGATTTCATCACCGAACATTATTGGGGATACAACAAATATTCAGAACATATAACAATGGAATATGAAGTAGAACATCCTTCCTGGAAAGTATATCCTGTGCTGGATTTCAACATTCATATGCGCTTTAAAGAATTGTATGGAGAACCTTTTGCTTCTGTATTGCAAAGCAGACCGCTGTCTATACTAATGGCCGAAGGATCCGAGATTCTAGTGCGGAGCGGAAGCAAGTTGGTATTTTAGTTTTTATTATACTATTTTTTTCATTACTGTTTTTCCTACATTATATGTTTAGGTGATTTCAAATATTTTGTCTACTAAGCTATTGCCTATTCTTACAAATTATCCATGAAAAAATGTCCGGCCTACCACACAAGTTTAATTACATTTAAATCATTGCATATAATTACAAACTGAATAAAATTTAAAATAAATATTTTATAATCAACTAAATATAAACATTTTAAAATAATTTTATGGATTATTATTCAAAAAAAATCAACTTTACAGGAGAATTATATGATACAATTTAATACAACAAAACTTGTTTTTAAGATAATAATTAATAATCTTTATATAATATCAAACTAACACTCTTACATACGATCTAATTATTAAAAACAGTTCAATTTTAGTATGAAAAAGCAAAGCTAATATCCTTTCTCGAAAAAAAATATCGTATACAACGATAGAATATCAATCAGATCAAACTTCTTTCTTCAAAGAAGAAATTCTTTATTAAATAAAGCGAATTTCAAATTTCACAGAGACATTTTATTTTGTCTATATATTGAAAAGTGCCATATATACTAACCGCAGTACTATTTATTTATGAACCATTGTATAACTGTTTAATCTTTTTTAACATGAACCATTTTGATAAACGTGTAGTCACATACCTCAGCGAGAAATACAAAAAGATGTTGAAAGAAGTATGTCAGGACAGAGAAGAAAAAGAAGCTTATATCGTCCGGGAAATTTTAAAGGAATATTTTGATCAGAGAATGAAGTATAAAAAACGATTTTCCTAGTAACCATTCCTGGCAATATGGAAACAATTTAACTTTTAATATAAATAATTGTTAATAAAATATTTATAAAAAAAAATACACCAATTAACCACAAACAAACAATTATAATTGTTATATCCATTTAAGAAAACAATTATAGTTACATACCAAACGGAGAAGCTTTAACTCATACGCATCAATACTATGATAACCACTCAAGCAACCAAGTTCATCAGCCTAAATTATTTTGAAATGCAAAATCTTTTGACTGGACTTACAGGCATCAATGCGCTTAGTAATGAAAAATTACTTTCCAAAGACAATAAGCTTAAAGGTCTCCTTAATGAAGAGATCACACAGGGAGGGAAACTGAAACTAAATAAGATCATCCGCAAAATACAGGAAGAGCTTACGCTGATCGAAAAGATGAGAGTAGACTTAGTAAACGAATGCAAAGGCAATGCAGAAACGCTGGAATCCAATACTCCGCAGTATCAGCAATTCATTAAAAAATTTACCGAGGTAGCGATGGAAAAAAATAATATTGAGATCGAGCCCCTGAGTATTGAACGGACGAAGGTAGAAGATATCGTGAGTGAGTTTAATTACCAGGAGATCATAGAACTTTTATTTGAAGCGTAAAATAAATAACAATAGACTATGGCAGAACAACTCACCCATAACAAAAGTATTTACGTAGCAGGAATATTTGCAGATATCACCTCACTCAAAGCGCTTGATACTACTGATCTTCCTGCACATATCTGGGTTTACGTAGAAGATGTTGATACAGGGGAATATTATCTCGAACCTTCTTCTTCAGCAGCAGAATCTCTTCCCAATATTGTAGCGCCTACTACTGGTACTGGCCGATGGATCAAAAAAAATGGCGCACTTGTTTCCGATTATAGTCTTGTAAAACAACTAGCTGCTAGTACAGGCGCCACTTATACGGCTTCCAATGGATTGAGCTTGTCGAGCGATGTGTTTAAATTAGGAGGTACTTTAACCGAAGACACCACAATTGAGGGCAATCAAAAAACACTTGCTATTAACAATCTGAATAGTACTCATGGATTTTCCGTCGGTTCTACTAATGGAACATATACGAATTATCTTTCTATTACTACAGATACTGACGGTGCTTATTTGCAATCCTACGACTCATCCTCCTCAAACCAGGCAAAAATAGGTATTCCCAGCAGTGGCAATATCAAACTGCAGGTATGGAGCGGTGCAGGAGATAGTACAGCTATTAATTTAGCTCCAACGGAAATAAATTTCATTACCTATATAAGTCTCGCCGTACAGGAAGTAAGCTTGAATGCAAATGGTTTTGGTATCAAAACCGATGCTTATTCTGCTTATTTAAAAACAACCTCACTTGGCGACAATAGGACATTTCAATTTCCAGACGCTTCCGGTACATTAGCACTTACAAGTGATTTTAGTCAATTCTGGTCTGTCAATGGAAATACTACCGGAGGCACGACCAATATAGGTACTAATGATAACTATGGTATGCATTTTATTCAGAATGGGAGCGTCATTGGAGGATATGATAATAATAAACAGTGGTTTTTTGGAAGAGGCGCAGCCTATTCAAATACACTCATAGGTATTACTGCTCCCGGAAATGATGATGGTACAATGCCTCTTATTATAAATGATAGTGATGAAAATACAATACTTTGTATAACCAGTGGAAAAAAAATAGGCCATGGATGTGTACCACATGGAAGATACCAATTTTCATTGTCCGACGATGATACTAATTATAATTATATCAGTGGATGGGACAATCGCCATTTGGCCATTTCATATGGTAATTCAGGAAATGGACCGGGATTAGGAATCAGCTATTCCAATGCTGACAATGCTGTAAATCTAGGCTTCATCACTCCTGGCGTCGCTTGGTTGAATGTGAGATCAACGTTGAGATCTTTTGGTCTTTACTCAGAAACCGGAGACATTGGTTTTTCTCAAGGACCAGGTACTAGCATTGCTCTTGGTCCTCCTACATTTGGAGGAGGTGAACGTGTCTTTTCTATTCAAAATGCTATTCATACACCTACTTCGAATCCTTCAGGAGGAAGTATTTTATATTGCGAAGATGGAGGCATCGGCTCACACCTTTGTGTACTAAACGAAGCTGGGGATACCATGCGTTTCTATAAAGAATCCGCACTTACCTCACAACTTTCTACGATCACCTATACAGTACCGGGTACTGCCGACTATACAATTCAAAATCTTACCAATTCCGGAGGCTACGGGTTTGCCACACAAGACGAAGGCAATTCGGTATTGGCGGTGATCGCTAATTTACAAACCAGGATTCATGAGTTGGAAAGTAAATTACAAAACATGGGATTTCTCGCATAATTTAAATTTTGGTTTTTGGGTTATATAAAAGCAGTCGTTCAATTTCTGAGCGGCTGCTTATTTTTTTTAAATAAAAAATGTGATTTCTAAACTATGTATTACAGTAAAGAAGATATAAAACCGAATCTATATTTTTTATTTCGAATAATAGTACGTTGTGAAAAGCATTAGTACAAATGCACTGGTTACTACTACCGATAAGGCGTATACGTAGACAGGATGTTGTTTTTCCGACCGGAAAAACTTTTTGAAAATCCGCTTCAACGGTTCGTTGACTAATTTTGATAATACAAACTCCTGCGCTGTCTGCAGACCGGCAATAACAGCAAACAGGCCCAGGAACACCGTACCGACAATGGCATATACTTTTGCAATAGCTCCTAAAACTTGAGCCTGCTGTGCTTGGGCTGTTATTGCAAACACCATTACGTACGCTCCAAGGATGATCAGGAATGTAGCATAGCCTGTGGTAAACTCTATAAGCCTTTTGTTTTCGCGGTACCTGTGAATAAATTTTTCAAAATCCATAGCAAATGTTATTTTTTAGATGAATGAGATTGTAGTAAATAAGTAAATACAAAGACAATGCCAACTCTAATTACACTGATTTCTCTGTTGTATGCTTCCCGGTAATTTATTATCTTATTTTCTTAAACCCTAAAAAATACTATGAACACCTTACTGTTTTCTATTGGAAGCGTACTCTTTGTAAGCTTGCTCCTTGTTCTTTTTGATAAATTCTTCACCCGGCTTCACATAAAGATCTCCGACGAAGTAGTGGGTATTTATTTCAACTTTGTGGGTGTCTTGTTCACACTGATCCTGGCCTTCGTTGTAGTAGCGGCCTGGGAAGATTATGACAATGCGATGCATGCTGTAGAAAATGAGGCACACAAGCTTGCTTATATCTATGAAGATGCGCAGGAGCTTTCCCCTGTCAACAAAAAACAAGTGCAGGAAAATGTTCTTCTCTATACGAACTCTGTCATTAAAGACGAGTGGGACCATATGGATGAAAATCATATCGTGAAGATCACACAGGGAAAATTTCAGGCACTGATGAATCTGAAGCATACACTCACACCGCAAGGTGGAAATGATGATGAAGTACTGAAAGGAATTGACGACAGCCTGGATGAATTGAAGGTGCTCAGACATGAGCGCCAGAGCCACAGTGAATCGCACGTTCCAAATTTATTGTGGATGATGTTGCTCGGAGGATTTGTACTCTGTATCCTCATGTCTTTCCTGATGAATTTCCAGAATCTTGCATGGAAGATCGTCATGACTTCAACCGTCACCTTTGCTATGTCGATTGTTCTATATCTTACTTTTTGTTTGTCTAATCCATATAAAGGAGATATGAAAGTTTCTTCAGAAGATTATTTGAAGGTGCTGGAGCTACCAGGGGAATTGAATTAATATATTCGAATCTTTTGCTGGCACAAGTTTGTGACTTGTGCCAGCAAAAGATTTTTAATTACTCAATCCTGCGTCTAGCAATGATTGCGGGATCAAAGGCCTTACATATATTTTTTACTTGACCTTGTGCCAATTCCAAATAAATGTTTACCTTTTCAATTATTTTAACAGTCTCGAAATGACCTTTTCCAGACTGGCGACAACTTTCTAAACCTTATTATTTTATCATGCAAAAATTAAACTATTGGATACTCGGCCTCCTCATAGCCGTGCTCGGGGTAAATGCCTATACCTTGTTTTCCAAAAAAGACATGAGCGTGGAATCGCTCCGTTCGCAAAATGACTCGCTGCGCATTCAGCTTAATCATGTCAAAAGCTCGGTAGACCAGATCGACGCGAACCTGAAATCGCAACTGAGCAAAGTGGATTCAAGCATCGCTCTTTCCAAACAGTCGATCTCCAATATCGAAAACAATATCAGCACGGTGCGCTATAACCTCAACACGCTGCGCCAAATAGATCCTAATACTTATTACCAATCGCTCACCAATGAGCAAAAAGAAAAACTCAAAAAATTAATGTACCAGGACGTATCCTGGCAATAATCAAACACTATGAAAAAACCTCTACTTCTCTGCTGCCTGCTACTGGTGGCTCTTTCCTCTTCGTTCGCACAAAATTGCGTTACTGTCAAAAAAGGATTACGAAAAGGTCAAACTTATACCGCCGAATGCGATAGCATGATCGTGCTGGATAAAAAAACATACGAAGGATACTATAATAAAATATATTACGACGAAGCAATCATTTCCAGCCAGGATAAACTCGATAGCCTGATGCGCGCCGATAGCAAAGCGAAAGACGAACTGATCCGCAACCTTGATAAAAAAATAGAAATCCAGGCAACTGCAATCCAGGAATACCGCAGCAAGATCGATACTCTTTATGCGATCTCTAATAAATCGTTTGATCTGAACGATAAAGCGATCAAAGCATTGCAAAAAGAAAAAACGAAAAACAAACTGGCTAAAGCGGGCCTCATTACTGCTGGCGGAGTCTGCTTGTTCTTAGTAGGAATTATTGCGGCTGGAGCATTTTAAGATAAAGAAAAGACGTATCCTTTGGGAGGAAGTTTGCACATGGTTTGCAGTGTCGTTTATTGTCTGGACCTTGATTTATTTGATTATAACTATTTGTGCAGATTCTGCACAAGGTTCCTCGAATGACAATCATTAAATTTTAAATTTAAAATTCCTATAACGCCATTCCTTCGCATTCTAAAATCTTCATCAGGAGCTGTTCTTCACTCGTCAGTCCTGGTTTTTCTTTAATCGTTTTGGGAAGCTCCTCACAATAAGTGTGGAGCTTTTTCTTTTCGTATAAAGAAATTAAAACAGGATGTACATAATATTTTTTACACACACTGCGTGTATTGCCTAAGTGGCTTGCTACGGCGTCCAATACTGCTACAATATTTCGTTTCGTGGCTGTCATCGTTTCAGCGATCTCTACTTCCTGGAAGGCTTGCAGGGCATGCACACTACCCGCCCAGGTACGAAAATCTTTGGCACTAAAATCTTGTCCGCCGGAAATTTCTTTCAGATAATGATTCACCATTCCCGAATCAATGTGGTGATGTTTCCCATCGTCGTCGAAGTATTGAAATAATTCTTGACCGGGAATGTCCTGACATTTTTTAACAATGCTGGCAAGTCTTTTACTTTTAATACTAATATTGTGCGAAACTCCTTTTTTTCCTTTAAAAATAAAACGCATCTCCGCTCCATGGATCTTCACATGTTTGTCTTTGAGTGTAGTCAAGCCAAAAGAACCGTAGAGTTTTTCATACATCCCATTTCCAATTCTTATACTTGTTCGCTCCATCAGGCTTACTACGGTGGCCAGTACTTTCTCCAACGGCAAGCCGGAGCGAGAAAGATCATGCTCCAAACGTTTTCGCACTTCTGGCATGGATTGACCAAACTCGTAAAGGCGGTAAAATTTAGTATGATTCCGCAGCGTGTTCCAAAGTGGGTGATAGCGATATTGTTTTCTTCCCCTCAAATCAAATCCGGTAGCTTGCAAATGTCCGTTCTCCTGTGTGCAGATCCATACATTCTCCCAGGCTGGCGGTATCACGAGGCTTTTGATCCTGTTGAGTGTATCGATGTCTGTTAGTTTTTTATTTCCTTTTTTATATAAAAACTTATCGCCCTTTCTCACACGCGTGATTCCTGGCTCCGCGTCGGTTACGTAAGCCAGGTGTATAGCGCTAGCGGTCTTCTTCGTATCGTGAAGAATGGTTTTAATTTTTTTATCGGGAAGTTTTAGGCCGTCTGTTAGTAATAGCATAGTCGTATTATTTTGTCCGAACCCTGATTCTCAGGATTAGAAGATTTACAGGATTATTATTACGAGATTTATTTAAGTATTCTTCTATATTCCACTATACAAGCGGATTTAAAAAGACTCTTCATTTTCTATAATTTTTATTAAATACATCTTTTATATTTTCTATTACTTTAACATTGGAGTTTCCAGTTAAATCATCAACGGCCGACAAATTTTCTAAAAACAAAAATCCTGCAATAACAATCCTGTAAATCTTCTAATCCCGAGAATCAAGGTTCAGATATCATTTAGGCATTGCATGCAAATCCATTTTTTTCTGATAAGCCGGAAGCGGCTCATTGGCTGGGCCGTTTAATACATGGCCTTCATAGTTGAAGCGACTTCCATGGCACGGACAGTCCCAGCTTTTTTCATCGTTGTTCCATTTGATCGTACAACCCAGGTGCGTACACTCCATTGACACAAAATGGATCGTATCGTTTTCGTCGCGGTAGGCACCGCATTTTTTTCCATTGTATTCGATGATCCTTCCTTCGTTTACCGGAATGTCTCTGACTTGTGTCTCTACATGGTCCGGTTTATTTTTTAAATAACTGATCATTCCTCCGACAAATTCTTTGAACAAAGTTTTGCCGGAAGAAAATATTTTCATTCGCGAAGGACTATAAATTTTTTCCCATTCATTTTCTTTTCCTAGAATAAGATCGTTAATCAGCATTCCTCCTATGGTTCCATGCGTCATACCATTTCCGGAATCGCCGGTGATGATGTATACATTGTTTTTATCGAGAGGATTTTTTCCAATGTATGCAAGTGAATCCATCGGTTCTATAATTTGTCCAGACCAGCGATACGCAATCTCTCCTAATGCACCGAAATGTTCCTTCGCCCATTTTTCAAGAAATTGATAACGTTCTTCTTCAAGCTTCTCATCAGCGTCGGCAAGTCCTACGGCATGGTCTTCTCCTCCTACGATTAAGAGATCGTGTGTGTCATCGAGCTTTTGTGTTCGTACATAATGATAAGGAGGGATCTGCGCATTGACGTTGAAATCTCCAGTGTCCCACCAGAGTGTTGCGGGAAATTGATCTTTGTTTACTTTGAATGCAACTACATATGTACGGTAAGCAAATTGTTTCAAATGCATGATATAACGATCGTTGACCGGGCTGTTCGTAGCGATCACTACATGTTTTGCGGAGATCTTATATCCTTCGTCGCTTACAATTCCTTCTTCGTCGATCTCTTTAGCGTGTGTATTGGTGCAGATGTATCCTCCGTTTTGAATAATAGCATTGCATAAGCCTTTCAAATATTTGAGCGGATGAAATTCTGCCTGGTTGTAGAACTCAAGCGCATCATGTTCATTTTCCATTCCCGGAATAATGGAGACGCGCTCTACTTCTAATCCTGCTCGCAGAGCGGCTTCCAGCTCCATTTCGAGGGACTCTGGTTTATCGGAAGGGTGGCGCAACAAATATCCGTTCACTCTTCGGAAATCACAGTCGATGTTCTCCGCAGCGATCACACGTTCTACAAAATCAATTGCAGTTGCATGACTTTGCGCGATGATCTTTGAATTTTTCTTTCCGTAGATCCGCTCGAATTCATAGTAGCGGTCGTCCAGCGCTGTTACGAGGTGTGCTGTAGTTCTTCCTGTCTCGCCGCTTCCGATGTTGCCGTCTTCTACCAATGCTACTTTTTTTCCTGATTCACTCAGGCAATAGGCTACGGTGACGCCTGCAATTCCTCCGCCTACGATCACTACGTCTACTTCCATGTTGGATGACAGTTTTTCATATTGAATGGCTGGCACGGAGTCTACCCAGTAGGGAACGTGCGATCCGGAGGTGAGTTGTTCGTTTGAGTTTTGGGCTGAAGATTCCATATATTTTATTGTTTTTAGTTCTTTTGAAATATGCTTGTTTATAATCTGTGGTATTTCACTGCCGATAGCAGAGGAAGCGAAGAGTGCATGAATTATATCTTTAACTCTTTTAGGAGATTTTGGCTAAAGGATTTAAAATTTTCGATGTGCGGAATATGTCCGATGCCATCCAATTCCAAAAGCCTGGAGCCTTTGATCGCTTCGGAAGCTTTTTGTCCTAATACCGGATAATCGCCCATGGAAGCTGCTTGCTCGGGTGTAACGCGGTCCTTGCCTATCGCCGTATGATCGGCCTGACCGATGATGAGCGCTACGGGAACTTTGATTGCTGAAAATTCATAACAGACCGGCTGCGTAAAGATCATATCGGAAGTGAGCGCCATACATTTTGCTTCAGCAGAAAAATCTTTTTGGTTGAGGTAAGAAGCGCTTTGATCCAACAGCGGCTCGTAGTCTTGTTTCCACACACCATGAAAATAGTTTTCAGTCATATATTCCTTGAGCTTCGCACGTGTTTGCGCAAGCTCTTTCTTATATTCGTTGTCTATCGTAGTATAGGGTACTTTCAATTTCCAATCTTCGAGACCGATAGGGTTTTCCAGAATTAGTCTTGTGCAAACCGATGGATACATCAGTGCAAAACGGATTGCCAGCATGCCTCCCATGGAATGACCGATTACTGTTACTTTCTCGATGTTCAGCGTATCCAGAAGTTTTTTCGTATTGGCTGCGAGCTGCTGAAAGCTGTATTGGTATTGCGTTGCCTTAGTAGACTTTCCAAATCCGATCTGATCAGGAGCTAGTACGTTGTATCCATGTCCGAGCAAAAAATCCATCGTGTTCTCCCAGTAAGCGCTGCTGAAATTTTTTCCATGCAAAAGCAATACCGTCTCTCCTCCTGCTTTCATTGACTTTCTATACACATAGGCCATGTCGAGCGATTTTCCCTGCGAAGTAAAATGTATGTATTGAATAGTCGAGGCAGGCGGACTGGCGTGGGTTTGAATCAATCCGCAGATTACGATCGCTACCAGCACAAGCAATAATACTTTTAACGCAATACCAAGGTCTCTTATTTTTTCTTTTTGTTCCATGATCAGTTTTATTTCATATGTTCGATTTCTTCTTTCATAAGATTCGCTTCTGTTCCTTCTGATTTGATCTTCATTCGGAGCAAGGCGAACAAGCTCATATAAGCATTGGCGATCCAGACCATAGCGAAAAAAGCAATGAGGTATCCACGCCAATCCATCCACAATAATTTATAACTGGTAATGATCAGGAAGAAAAGTACAACGTAATGGCTAAAGCAATATTCACAGGTGAAGAGATAAAAAAATTTTCTTTCCAGAATGGTTTTGCGCTGCGTGCTGGCATTGATGCAATATTCACGAGGTTCACGAAAAACTTCTTCGTGTGTTACGGTCCAGGCGATGCAAGCAACCGGAAGGGCTAGAAGAAAAAGATAAATAATTTGTTCGTACAATGTCATAACGCCTCCTTCTTTAGGTGATACATTATTGCTGATGCACTCTCAATTGCCAAACTTGTTTGTCGAGCTTGTAACTTAATTCTTGTAAGAGGTTAGAAGAAACTTCGTCCAGTTTTCCAAACTTATCTATGCGTTGACGAACGCGTACTGCCACCATAAAAATATGGCTGCTCATGAGATCGAGCATTTGTTTATCGCTGATTGGCCCCTTCGGAATTGTGCCAATGTTAGCTGTTTTGGAAACGGTCTCCGAACTTCCGTCTACGTTCGCGCCAATGTGTAACATTCGCTCCGCTACTTTGTCGGCGTACTCGAGATATATCTCATCGTATTCGTCAAGCAGCTCGTGAAGCTGGATGTAAAGCGGACCGGTAAGATTCCAGTGCGATTGTTTGGCCTGGTGATGTAATTCGATCAACTCTACCGTCATTGCTTGTAGTTCCTGCGCTACTTCTGCTCGGCGGTCTTTTTCAAGAGCGATCCGTTCGTCTGCTTTTTCATTCCTGTAATCAAGCCTTTGCTGACCATTTGCAAACCATGATAGCAATAAGCCATACACCATAATAATCCATATTAACCTCCCTTTCATTTTTTTGTGTTTTCGTGTGTGAAAAATCGTGAAAACAGATGGATTTTATGTTACACGACTGTTTGAAATGATTGTAGCTTTCCCATCAGGTTTAGAATGGGAAGAGTTACAGGCCTTGTTAATAGCCCAATCCTGGTTATTTCTTCACTACAAAAGTCTTTTGGAAGGTAAGCCCGATCGTGCAGAGGAAATTTTCTGTTTTGCTTATGTTGAGTTTGTTGTAGGTGGTAGCGACGGTGAAACTTAGCCAACGTTTTATTTTTAGCGAAAGTGAATTGTTTAGTTTAACAATATAATCTTCCTTTGATAACAAAGAAGGTTGCCAGAAATTCATGCCATCGAAAACCAAGATCTTTCCAATCTCCACGTGGTATTTGATTCGTAGAGAATTCCTTACTGTACTGTAATAAGGTGTGTTGTAGAATTCTGGTATATCATAGAGATGAACATATTCATATAAAAAACCGTCACTTAGTACCAGGCTGTATTTTGGATTAGTAAGAACGCTGTAACCAACGCCTGCACCTGTTTGCAGACGGTCATATATTCGAAGGGAATAACTCTTATCGTAATTAAGCAAACCCCAATAGTAAAATCGTTGTACCGCTTTCAGGTAATCCAGGTCAGCATAGGAGTTGTAATCATTGTTGGTAATCCCGGTCAACTGACTACCATAGACCCAGCTGTTGGCGGTATTGAAGGAAAGTCGTTTACGGATGATATTAAATTTAAAAAGATTGTTCAGCAAATAAGAACGACTGATATTAGTATAATTGATAATACCCGTAGAAGAATGCGAAAGAAGATATAACGTAGAATCTGCAGTACGCAAGGTATCTCCGTGCTGGGCAATGCTCAAGTGAAAAGACAGCAAAAGAACAAGGTATAAAATTACTTTGCCGATTTTCTTCTTCATCCTCTATCTATAGATCAATAGCACTTTTAAATCCGGAAGAAATTTTAATCGCTTCAATCCGGAAAAGTCGGGTTGTGGATTTTGTTTATCGTTATAAAAACTCTTTGCAGCATCCGCCGCGTTTGTGGGTTTTGAATATTTCTTTGCCATCGTTGTCACTCATTTTGTCTATGACAAAGATTTCATTCTTTGAGCAAGAATGCATTACAGTTTATAAAACAAGTATTACAAAATTACCATATGAGTTATGAATGTTGAATTATGAATGTTGAATTAAAACATTTACTATACGGGCAATTTAAAAACGATAACATTCATAAAGTTTTGAGGGGGTGGTAATGTAAATTTTATCTTTATGAAAACACAGATTAGTAGCAGGATCCGGAAGAGGGATCAGGTATTTTTCTTCACCATTGCTTGACAGTATTTTTATCCCTTTTTGGGTAGCCAGATAGACATTCCCTTCACTATCTGTCTTGATACCATCTGCATTGATCTTTGTGAAAGTCACGCCACTTTTTAATTGCCCATTCGAAAGTTGGTATCGTCTAACCCTTTGTTCTCGTTCATCGGCGGAGCCTATATATAAATATTTATAATCGGGAGAAAAGCAAATTCCGTTTGGATAATTAAAATCATCTGTCAGTAAGGTAAGTTCATTTTTATACCATCTGTAAACGCCCGCCAATCGCTGTGCGAAGGAGGGTTGCAGTTTTTTATCTTTAATCCCATAAGGAGGATCCGTAAAATAAATACTTCCATCGGGTGCAATGCAAAGGTCATTCGGACTGTTTAATCTCTTTCCTTCATAATGATCAATGATCGTTTCTACTTCCCTATTGGGTTTTAGTTGGGCGATCGCATAACTTCCGTGCTGGCAAAAAACAAGGTTTCCATAGGCATCAAGCGCCAGGCCATTGGCACCGGGTTGGTCAGAATGTTGTTCGGTAAGCGCTCCTTTCCAGCCGCTTTCTTCCAAAAAAACAGAAAGCTTTTTATCTTGCCATTTCAAAATCCGGTTCTTCTGTACATCGCTCAGGAGAAGGTAACCCTCGGGGTGCCATAAGGGACTTTCTGCAAAACCGAGGTCTTTCGCAAGAAGTTGAGGTTTAGTAAAATTCATATTATAAAAAAATTACGCCTAATATTCTTTACCGTTTTGATGTGATTCCAATATTTTTTCTTTGCCTTCTTTGTTGTCATCCTTATCCGCGGCAGGCTCTGCCGGCGGGAAGGGCGTTACGACCAATGAAATATTATTGGTATACAATGCTTCTACAATATTTACGATCGCATCATTTTGCGCTACCATGAACCCTGGTGGTTTATCATTATAGATCCAAAACCACACAGCCATTTTTACTACATTGTCTGCAAAGCCTGTGAAGTAAACTTCTACTGGTTTTGCTTTTTCTATATAATCGAGTTTTTCAATCGCCTGCTTACATAGTGTCAAGACTTTTTTAAGATCAAACTGCGGTGCCAAAGAAAAGGTCAGTTCGATCCTTCGGTCTGTTCCGCGCGAATAGTTTAATATCGGTTTTTGAAAAATTTCTTTGTTGGGAATTAATAAATGTACTCCCTGATAGGTACGAATGGTAGTGGTGCGTAACTCAATATCTTCAATCGTACCGGAGTAGCCGTTTGTATCAATACTCTGGCCTATTTCAAAAGGTCTTTTAAAAGCGATATAGATACCGGAAATAAAATTTGCAGAAATATCCTGGAAAGCAAATCCCAGCACCAATCCGATAATTCCCGCACCGGCAAGTAATGAAGAAACAGCCTGGTTCAGGTTGAGAATATTTAAGGTCACAAAAAGCCCGAAGAGAACTACAATTAAATAAGCAACATTGGAGATAAGACTATTGACAGTATGCCGATGCAATACACGTGGCATGACACGGCCGGTAAAACTCCGGACAAAACGCGCCAGGAAAATAAAGCATACCATCACGATCGTAGCGAGCGCAATATTCGGAAGGTTGTCGATCAGCTCTACCCACCATTTATCAAGTTTATGGAATAGTATAATTGTCCAGTTTGAAAAATCCGTCTCCATTTTCTCTTTTATTTTGTTCTTACACAAAAAAGAGCATGAAAAAAAAATATCGTATTACACTATTTTAAAATTGTTTTATAATTTTCAGCATAATTATTTACATATGTGATTTGTATAATTTTTTTTGATAATCATAAAAAGCACAAGGCATTTCTATTTATACTTTTAAGATGGTTTTAATAACCGTGAGTCGTGTATAATTGAACATGCGGCTTCTATTAACTACTAATTATTATTATCACTATGTACACAAACGAAACACTTTTTGAATCCTTTCACTGGTACTATCCTGCCGACGGAAGTTTTTGGAATTTCATTGCCTCACAGGCAACGCATCTTAAGGATCTTGGTATCACACTGGTTTGGCTACCGCCTGCCGTTAAAACTTCTGAAGGCCCGAATGGTGTTGGATACAGCACCTATGATCTTTATGATCTTGGAGAATTCGATCAGAAAGGCGCCGTACGCACCAAATATGGCACCAAGGAAGAATATATTAATGCGGTTAATACTCTAAAACAAAATCAGCTCAAAGTAATTTCTGATGTAGTGTTGAACCACCGCCTGGGAGCAGATGAGAAAGAAAAAATAGTGGTCTATGATCCTGATCCGGAAGATCGCAATAAAATCCTGGGAGAGCCGCACGAACAGGAGGTGTGGACGAAATTTACCTTTCCAGGGCGACAAGGAAAATATTCAGCGTATATCTGGGATTTCAACAGCTTTACTGGCGTGGACGATGAAAAGGATCCCAAGAAATTTTATTTGATCCGTCATGAACATACCGAGGGATGGGACGAGGTATTAGGAAAAGAGCATGGCAACTTCGACTACCTGTTGGGCGCCGACGTGGAATTCAGAAATCCTGCGGTGCGGGAAGAACTCAAAAAATGGATCGAATGGTTTTACCACACTGCTCCTTTTGATGCCGTGCGACTGGACGCTGTCAAACATATGAATATTGGCTTCATCAATGAACTTATGGAACATCTCAAATCTGTTGCCCAAAAAGATATGATGGTCATTGCAGAGCTCTGGACGAAGTGGGAAGAGATCAAAGAATATATGGAGCTTACTAATTATAAATTCCAGATCTTCGACGCGCCTCTGCATTACAATTTTGAAAAAGCTTCCAAAGAAGAAGCTAAGTATGATCTGCGATGCCTGTTAAACGAAACGCTGATGCAGCAGCACAGCGAATTATGCATTTCACTGGTTGACAACCACGACACACAGCCTTTGCAGACGCTTGAATCCAGCGTCAAAGAATGGTTCCAGCCGCTGGCACATGCCTTCATTCTGTTAAGGCGGGAAGGAATCCCTTGTATTTTTTATCCGCATTTGTTTGGCTGCCAATACAGCGGAAAAGGTAAAAATGGCGAAGAATGCCAGATCCATATAAAACCTGTTCCAAAATTATCAGAAATGCTACAAGCCAGAAAAGACAGGGCATACGGAGAGCAACGCGATTATTTCGATCATCCCAGGGTGATTGGTTGGACGAGAGAAGGTGTAGACGAAAGGCCTGACTCAGCTTGTGCAGTGCTGTTATCAAATGACCAGGAAGGATATAAAGATATGGAAGTCGGCAAGAGAAGTGCAGGTAAAATATTTATAGACTTGTTAGGAAATCGTCAGGAAGAGATCCGTATTGATGACAATGGATGGGCGAGGTTTACCGTGAATGGAAGATCAGTAAGCGTGTGGGGAGTAAAAGTCTAAATGCTGATTAAAGACTAGATATGACTGTAAAAGTTAAACGAAATTAAATGAAAATACATATCGGCACCTCTGGCTGGCATTATAAGCATTGGAAAGGAAGGTTTTACCCTGAAGGGTTAAAAGAATCCGATCAGTTGGATTACTACATTCAGCAAGGGTTTAAAACCGTTGAGATCAATAATTCTTTTTATCATTTACCGGATGTCAAAACATTTCAGCAATGGCAGAAAAAAGTACCGGAGGGTTTTATTTTTTCGGTAAAAGCCAGTCGCTACATCACGCATATGAAAAAGCTGAAAGATTCTTCTGAGGCGTTGACACTTTTTTTAGAACGTGCCAAAATACTCAGGAAAAATCTTGGACCTATTCTCTTCCAGCTTCCTCCAGGCTGGAAGATCAATGTAGAGCGGCTAGAAAGTTTTTTGAAAATTTTACCAAAAGAATATCGCTATGCTTTTGAATTCAGAAATGCGACCTGGTACAATGAGAAAGTCTATCAATTGCTGCACTACCATCATTGCGCTTTTTGTATCTATGAATTAAATCATCACCTCTCTCCTATTGCGATTACTACTGATTTTATATACATCCGCCTACACGGCCCCGGCGAAAAATATCAAGGTAACTATACAGATAGTGCTTTAAAAAAATGGTCCAAACAGCTTAAACATTGGACAGGTCAAGGCAAGGAGATATTTGTATATTTTGATAATGATCAGAATGCTTATGCGGCTTTTAATGCAAAAAAATTAAATGAATTAGTTCTGAGCCTTGAGTCATAAATTTACTCAGACTCAGAACTAATGATCATTACTGATTTACGGGCTGCATCTGCTTTTCGGTCATCTCTGCTACATTCCTGTTTGACATCACAGAGCTGATTGCTGCCATGCTTTTAACTCCCGGGCCATAAGCATGGGGCTGACCATTCATTAACGCTTCGTATCCAACTCTGGCTACTTCTGCAGGGCTATCAGTATCTTGCGCGGCTTTGGTGTGTTCCATTCCTGCTTTGCGGAAGAAATCTGTATTAGTAGCATTCGGGATCAGCGACGTGACAGTCACTTTTGTATTCCGAAGTTCTGTACCGATTGCATCGCTAAAAGAAAGGATAAAGGCTTTTGTAGCTGCATATACCGAAAGCAATGGAGTAGGTTGATAAGAAGCCACAGACGCGAGCTGTAGAATTTTTCCTTCGCCGGCTGCCAGCATATCTTTCAGATAAAGTTTTGTAAAATGCACAGTAGACACAATATTCAGATTGATTAGTTCAAGTTCATGGTTAAAATTAGTTTCTGAAAACTGTCCATAAATCCCTACACCTGCATCGTTGACCAGTACATCTACTTTTATTCCTTTATTTTTTGTTTCGTCATGCACCTGTTCGGCTGAATAAGGCTTAGAAAGGTCTTTAAGAATGATAGTAATCTCGCCTGCTCCCAGTGATTTAAATTCTTCTGCTACTAGCTTAAGTGTATCTTCAAAGCGTGCTACCAATACCATATTATAATTGTCTTTGGCAAATAACTTTGCCAGCTCAAGGCCGATCCCGCTGGTGGCTCCTGTGATCAGAACTGTTTTATTTGAAGTGTTCATATAGTTAAGTTTAGTGTTAAATATTAAGTGTTAAATGTTTTTTAAAATAAAATTATAGAGTACCCTACAAGCCTTCTCTTTGATCTTGCCAGGGTTGCCGGTGAATCTTTTTTTTAGTTTATGAATTTTATTTTTATACCTGACACAAAAGAAAACCGTACCCACAGGTTTTTGTTTTGTTTCACTTCCTCCTGAAGAAGCCAGGCCGGTGATGGCTGCATGTATATCGGCAGGTATTAGTTTGGCCAACTTGTTTACCAATGCTTCTGTTACTTGCATAGATTCGCAGGTATACTTTTCAATCAAAGATTGGGGGATCTTCATCAACGATTGCTTTACTTCAGGAGTGTAGCATACGATTGAGCCTTTTAATACATCCGATACACCTTTGGTACCTGATAATTTATAGGCAGCCATTCCACAAGTCATGCTTTCTGCCAATGCTAACGTGAGTTTTTTTTCTTTCAACTTCCCGATTAGCGAATGACTTTTGCTCATGAGAATAAAAAAATAAACAATCCGTATAGAACTGCTAAAAAATATCACCGGCTTACGGGCCGGTGATGTAGACATTATTTCTTGGTAGATTTTGTCTTAGGTGTCATGTCTTTTTTCATTGTGCCTGTGGCGTTGCCAGATTTCTCAGGTTTCTGAGTCTTTGGCGCATTCTTGCTGTTTTTCATTTTTATAATGTTTAATGTAAAAAATAATTACAATGTAAAGATCACACTTTATGAAGCAATTGCATTACATGCATTTTTCAATGGTTTACAATTTTCACATTTATTTAATAAAAGACGGGAACTAAATCTGTATGTTAAGCCTGATCGCTTCTCCAGCGTTGAGTGTGAAGGATATAATTTTTACATCAAACCACATAATCCATTTTAGTTTTAAATAAAGAATCTTTGTTCTTGAAAAATCACTGTCGAGCATGTCAATTCTATCCTATCATGCGGCCCATGAGCAATTCGCGCCTTCGGCGTTACTGGCCTTTGCCAAAGAGGCGGAGCGTGCGGGTTTTGACGCTTGTCATTGCTCCGATCATTTTCATCCATGGAGCTTGCGTCAGGGACAGAGTGGTTTTAGTTTTTCCTGGCTGGGCGCTGCTATGGAAGCAACTTCCTTTCCTTTCAGTATGGTGAATGCTCCGGGTCAGCGTTATCATCCGGCTATCGTGGCGCAGGCCCTGGCCACGCTTACAGAAATGTATCCTGGTAGACTCGATGTAGCACTGGGCACAGGAGAAGCGGTCAACGAGTTGATCAATGGTGAAACATGGCCGGAGAAGCCTGTGCGCAATCAACGTTTATTGGAATGTGTCACTATTATCCGTCGTTTGCTGGCAGGCGAAACGGTTACTCACGAAGGGTTAGTGAAAGTGAAAGAAGCTACTTTATTTACCAGGCCTAACCATGCGCCAAAACTCCTGGCTGCCGCCATCACTGCGGAAACTGCTTACTGGGCAGGAAGCTGGGCCGATGGGTTGCTCACCATTTATCAGTCAAGCGAAAAAATGGGGAAAGTGATCAGCGCCTTTAAAGAAGGTGGTGGTGAAGGAAAACCTTTACATGTACAAATGTCTCTCTCCTATGCCCGCAATCACTATGAAGCGATCGAAGAAGCATACGATCAGTGGCGTTCAAACTTGGCTGGGATAGAGGCATTGGAAAATCTAAGCCGCCCCGAACAATATGATGAGGCTACCAAACATATTACCCGCGAAGAGATCCAGAACTGTTTACTTATTTCTTCCAATCCTTCTGACTATATAATTCCGATCCGGGAATGTAGTGCATTGGGATTTGAAAATATTATTCTTCATAATGTAAACCGACAGCAGATCGCATTTATCCAGGACTTCGGAGCTACTGTTCTTCCTGCGCTCAGAAAAACAGAACTGAAAGACCGGTCTACAGACGGCGTGATCATCTAAAAATTAATATTCACCCGTATATGTCAGTACTCGAGAAGAAAAAAATAGAATTGAAATTTTTGGTCAAAGCCAGTACACTCACAGCTGTGGTACTGATCAGTTATTTTGTAGGGTATGGCATTGGTTATTTACTTCATCTTGAAAACAATTACATAAGCGGCATGTGGTGCGCCGCCACGGCGATTGTGGTATTTGATGATCTTCCGCACAATGCAAGAACACTTTTAAAGGACAGGGTACTTGGAACCTTGATGGGTACAGTGATTGCTGCTACTTGCATCGCGCTCTTCGGAAAGCTGATCTTATCCATTGTCCTGTCACTCCTGGTCGTGTGCAGTATCATTATTCTTCTTAAATGGGATGGCACGCTGAAGATCGCTTGTATTACTGTATTGATCGTGGCGATCACTACGCATGGCTATAATGATCGTGATATTATTTACTTTGCTGCTATTCGTTTTCTTGAATGTTTGGTAGGGGGTACCATTTCTTTTGTTGCTACACTTGTGATTGATAAGATCAGGAAATAAGTACTGGCGCTTGGATAGATCGCTAACGTGGATTATTAACATTTCCTGTATTGATCCCTCCACTATAATCCGTCGGACTAGGTGTACCCGGCGGTGGTGTGGTGGTGGCTGGTAGTGTGTTGTTGAAATTGACACTATTAGGATTCGTTGCAGAATTATTAGCGGGATTTATATTGGTATTATTGTTAAAATCCACAGGGTTGTTGTTTGGAATAGGATTGGTATTGCCATACTGATTTTGCTGCGTATTTGGCATTGTATTATTATACATCTGCATCGCATTTTGAGCTGGATCAATATTTACATTGCCTGAATTATTGTATTCTGCCGGTCCGGGTTTGTAGTAATTGCTATCCGTCTGTGCAAAGGCAATTTGTATACCCATCAATAAAGACGCTACTACCAGGATGAACTTAATCTTTTTCATAACAGGAGTTGTTTATGTTCGTTCAATTAACTTTTACAAAGTAAAAAAACTCCTTCCTCCAAAGCATTGCAGCATTACGAAAAAAGATTACACGTTTATTCTATTGAATGATCTCTCCGATGATATCAAAAGGAAGTGTATGATCTAAAGGCGTTCCATCTTCCTTCAGCAACTGGATATCCATGCACTGCCTTATTTTATCAGGCTGAGAAGAGATGATTGGTTTTCTGCGTAAGATGAGATTCATAGGAAATTTTAACGGTACCGCTTCCAGCTCATACGTTCCGCAGCCTGGTGTTTTCTCATGATCGCAGCTTGAAATATGAGGATGGTGAAAATTATCGCTGTTTCGTGTAAAATTAATAAACTGCTCCTGTTCCTCTTCATTGAAACATACTCCATAGGATTCAGAGTTGTCTTCATTTTCTTCCAGTTTATACCAGATTATTTTATAATGTTCCTTTTCGTGGCCGTCGCTTAAAAAACGAAAATGGTTCAGGGTGGTTTGGATCTTGCTCATAAAAATAAAAATTTACTTTTGTTTCTATTAATGTTACAACAGTCCGTTCCATCCAATTGGTTCCCAAATAAACCTGTGACGCTCTATAGCGCCACAGGATAAATTATTGCTATTTATTTGCCCGAGCTGCCCGTGGTATTACCAGAGCGGTTGCCGGAACTGGTGCTACCGGTCTTATTGCTGTTCCCGGAAGTACCAGATTTATTATTACTGCCGGTAGTACCGGATTTATTGCTGTTGGTAGTACCGGATTTTTTTTCTGAGCTGCTGTTATTATAATGAGTGCTACTATTAGAGTTTGACCCTTGCTTTTTCTGTTGATTATTTGGTCCGTTATTATAGCCTGAACCAGTATTAGAATTTGGGGTTCCGGAATTGTTGTTATATTGATTTGAGTTCATATTAGACCGATTGTTGTAGCTTGTATCGGTTTGCGCGTACGTTGCCTGCATACTCAGCACAAATGCTGCAGTAGCGATCATTTTGGTGATTGTGTTCATAAAATTGTTTTATTAAAATGTTTAGTAAAAAATTGAGGAATAATTTTTCCAGAAAAATTCAGTGATACAATTTTCTAAAAATTATTTATACAAAGGTACAATCCTTTCAGGAAAGTGCTTTGCAGCATTATAAGAATAACTTACATAGTTTAATATTGCCAAGCATTTCGGCAAATTCTTTAATCCTGATAAAAAAAGCCCGCAAAAAATTAATTTTGCGGGCTATCGTTTATAAAGAAGAATTCTTATTCCTCATTCTCGTCTTGATTAGAAGATTCATCGTCTTCGTCTTCTTCCTCCTCTTCTTCTTCATCTTCCTCTTCTTCATTCTCCTGCTCCCCGGCTGCTTGCATGTTGATTGCGCTAGTGGCAACTTCTGATAATTTTTCATCGGCTGCTTTTTCCTCGTTCAGCGTTTCTTCCAATAAAGAAACAGCGTCGGTAAGGCCCAGCGTTTCTGCAAACTGTCGCAGGGTGCCGTAAGAGGCGATCTCATAGTGCTCTACCTTTTGTCCGGCAGAAATAATACCGGCATCACACATAGCTCCTTCTTCGCAATCCTGCATGATCTCTTCCGCTTCTTTGATCAGGCCGGCCATTGCTTCGCATTTTTTTGCTGTTGCCTTTTTGCCCAACAGTTCAAAGACCTGCTCTACCCGACTCACCTGCTCTTCTGTCTCCGACAAGTGATTTTGCAATGCCTCGATCAGTTCTTCCGAAGTAGCATTTTTGATCATTTTTGGGATTGCTTTGGTAAGCGCTTTTTCTGCCCAATAAATATCTTTCAGCTCGTCTTCAAACAATTTCATCAATTGAGAAGATTGTATGCTGCCATCGTTGGCTTTAGTCTGTGGCTTTCTCGCAGGAGCCTTGCGAGCAGGGGTTGTTTTTTTTCTTGCTTTGGTTTGCATGACGTTAATGATTTAAATTTGTTTAAGTATAAATGACTATTATTGTTTTTTTCCCAGCCGGATGAAAAGTATTATAATTCCAGTTGCTATTATGGCGGAAATAAAAATTCCAAAACCTACTCCTGTTTCAAAAATTCCTCCTATGACACTACAGGAACTAAGCAGCGCAGAAAAGATCAGAAGAATCCAGGCGTTGATATAAAGCAAATTATTCATTTCTATAATGCATTATTTGTTATTGCAAAGATGTTCTTCTGCTTCTGTTTTTTGTTACATCAAACCAGCCGGATCTTATATCTTTCAGACAAAGTTATTGTCCTAATTCTGATCAATGAGGTTTGCTGTTGTGAAACCACTCCTCTTGCATAGGATGTGTTTTAAGCCAATGAATTGTAAACGAAATTGCCGCCACTACTGCGGCTGCCAATAAAAAGAACCCGGAGATCTTTCCGCTTCGAAACATATAGCCTACGGCCTGACAAGAGCTAATGATCAAAGAAAGTAACGTAGCGACAAGCGCACTAAAAGTAAAATTTTCCATTTGTTATAAAAATTTACATTCCACTTCCATCTTAAATGTGAATTGCTTTTCACATTACAAAGTTGCCACAAATAAAAAGTGAATGCATTACACGGTACGGGAATATACTTACAACGATCACATCCCAATGTTAACAGTAGCTACAGACCATTGTTTATCTTTATAAAAATGAAAGGATCATCACAACGAATAAAAAAAATACCGGTAGTTACAGCGCTACCGGCATTCCGTAAGGTAAAATAGGATTGATTATCTGTTTTCGAAATTTGTATTGGTAACTGGTTTACCGAATTCGCTGGTATTAATTTCTTCCTTCATGTATTGAGCATCTCCGAAAGCCAGCATGGGTATAAATATGAATCCAAGGAAAAGAATTCCAAAACCATAACCGGTGTCTTTTCCAAACGATTTTGCCAGTAAGAAAGGTATTCTGAAAATAAAGAATAAGTTTACAATTGGAATGAAAAACCATAGTAACCATATTAATGGTTTATTAATGATTTTTAACATCACTATCATACTATAAATAGGCACAATACATGCCCACCCGGGTTGACCGGCCTTTTCGAAAATTTTCCAATAACTTGCGATCATTAATACGATGAGAGCAATGTAGATTATAACAGCTAAGATCATAGAGTAGATTGTTTTAAGGGTTTATTAATTTGGTGTTGCTGTAATTGATTAATTGTGTAATGTTTACGGAAATAAAAGAATATAGTTGTGAGGTTAAAAGGTAACATATAATTTGTAGATAAAAAATAAAAGGCTAGTCAACTTTTGAATATGGACCTTCGTTTAAACGCACGGTGTTCAAGATAATAAATCACAGAATCAAGAACCAGCAAGGATTTCTGAACATGAAGACATAAAAAATAGGTGCATCAGAATATTCTGAATGCACCTATCATCATATATTTTTTTCAAGAATTAGGTTGAAGGCATAATAGCAAAAGCATAAAATAATTCTTACCCTTGCCGTGGCTCTTATTATCTTCTCATACGGCCTCCGCCTCCGCCGCCACCTCCTCCACCGCCCATATTGCGACCACCGCCGCCGCCCATGCCACCCATGCTGCGACCGCCACCTCCTCCTCCATTGCCTCCTCCCATACGGTAGCTGCCACCACCACCGCCATTCATGCGGTTTACATTTCCTCCACCGGATCTATTATTCATATTCGGTGTATTATTGCTTGGAGCGGTATTACGAACTCTTGGCGCATAATTATTATTACTACCGGAATTATTCATACGCTGTGTACTGCTGTTTCCTCCCGTTTGATACCTCGTTCCTCCCGAACTTCTGTATACCGCTCCACCTCTATTAGTAACACGATACGTATTATGATATACTCCTTGCGATCTGTTTTGTATTACTACCGTGGAAGTCGTTCTGCGTGGTCCGTAATAACTGTTTACTACCGGGCTTCTGTAAACCATTGTACGGTGATAGTACTGATGATACACGGGGTAACGGTGATAATAATACCCATAGTACCGAGGATAATACCAAGGTCTCCAAGGCCGCCAGTAGCTTGGATAGTAGCCCCAATACCATGGCGATACATACACCGCGTAAGCCGGGCCATACATATACGTAACGATAGGCCAATAGGCAGGCGCTATGTATACATTCACATTAGTCTGCGGCGCTACGTTGTTGGTGTTGTTGTAAGCAGGATTGTTCGTTTGAGTAGCCGGATCTGCCGATGGCTCGATGATATAATCTTTGCCATACAAATCTTCGTTTCCTACGATCTGCACATTGTATTGCCCGTTGGAAGTTTTTTCCAATTCGATCACCGCCACATCCTGGTTTTCTTTACTATTGATCGGATCCTGGATCACTACAGCGTGATTGTCTCCGTTTTTGTTATCGATCACACGCAGATAGTCGATCTTACCATCGTTGTTTAGGTCGAGGTTGTTTACCCGGTTGCTTTCATCGTTGAGTTGTTGTTCAAACTCTTCGAATGTTTTTGATTTGCTGAACAGGTCCAGCACTGCGTAAAGATTCAAATTATCTCCCGGCAGGCCAAGCGAATCGGGATGTTGCGTATTTTGCCCGAAGGCAGGCGACAACAACCAACCGCTAAGTACGAGTATTAAAATTTTGGTCTTCATAATAGTATAAAAATAGTTAAGCTTTATTTTAAGCACATTACATCATTCGCATTAAAATTCTACTAATTTTTAATACCAATGCAAAATGCATGCTAAACTGATCATTATAGATCTTGTATTTTACTTACCAACTGAATATCCATTCAAATACAAAAACAAGCCTTTGGAATACAAACAGGCCTTTCTGTGGTCTATAATTTTGTTTAATCTTATATAAATCGCATATTTCTTTTGATGTATCCCTCAATCCTAAAATACAAGTCTATCCGCCATTTTGCCTTTTGGATTGCTATTATCTGTTATCAGTTGATGGTGGATTTTATTGTATGCACTTTCGTAGAAGGCATGCAATATTCTGTCTTAAAAGAATCTATCGAACTTGTGATATTGTATTTACCAGGGCAACTAGTCATGGTTTACTGTTTACTTTATTTTATCATTCCTGATTGTTTTCTGAAATCAAACTATTTTTTAGGAGTAGTATTAGTATTTTTTTTATGTATAGTATCGGGAATAATTAACGAAGCTTCTTATAGAACTTTCGTAGATCAATATCATTTATTTCCTTCTTTGTCGGGAAAACATTCCTTAGGAATGCACAGGATATTGGGTACAGGAGGATTTGCTGCCTTTATAAAATTAATGCACTTCTGGTATGAGAAAAATTATTACAATAGTGTATTGGAAAAAGAGAAGGTAAATGCTGAGCTAGCAATACTTCGGTCTCAGCTCAACCCACATTTTTTATTCAATACCTTAAATAATATTTATTCCATTACGCAGAACTCCTCTCCGGAAGCCGCTGATATGATACAACGGTTGTGCGCATTGCTTAGATATATCTTATATGACTGCAACCTTCCGGAGATCCCATTGTCGCAATCATTTACAATCATTAAAGATTATATTTCCCTGGAAAGAATCCGTTACGAGAAAACGTTGGACATAAATATTCAATTGCCAGAGGTTTCGGATGACTATTTAATTGCTCCTCTACTACTATTGCCGCTAGTAGAAAACTGTTTTAAACATGGCACAAGTAAAACTACAGATCATCAATGGATCAATATAAAAGCCGAAGTAAAAGGGAACAATTTTTATATTAAACTGATCAATAGCAAACCTGAGCATATTTCAACACCAGATAGATTGCACAAAGGAATTGGACTCAGCAATATCAGAAAAAGACTAGAACTGCTTTATCCTAAAAAGCATAGTTTAGAAATACACGAAGAAGATGACTTATTTGTGGTGGTGTTAAAATTAGAACTTCATGTTAAATCAGCTTCAGAATCCAATGAACACAGTAGCTAAAAAATGGAACTGCCTTATCGTGGACGACGAGCCACTGGCACGCGAAGTAGTGCGTAGGCATATAGAACAGGTGCCTGTTCTTAAACTGGTTGGAGAATGCAATAACTCCCTAGAAGTGCTGGAAGCCTTAAGGCAACTTGACATCGACATTATTTTCCTGGACATACAATTACCAGGCATGAAGGGAAATGAACTTTTGAAAAACCTAAAAGAACCTCCCAACATAATTGTCACCACTGCTTTTCCGGAATATGCGCTCGAAGGTTATGAACTTGATATTGTCGATTATTTATTAAAACCGATCAAGTTTGAACGTTTTTTAAAAGCGGTATTGAAAGTAATAGAACACGATAACGATAAACCTCCAGCTCCTGGTCCGATCATCCTCATTGAAAAACCAGAGGTTCCTAAAGATGACTATTTATATTTCCGGACAGATCGAAAAACGGTGAAGGTATTTCTAAATGACATTCTATACATTGAAGGCTTAGGGAATTATATTAAGATATACACCAGTAACGGAGTGGTGATCACTAAAAATTCAATGAAAACAATAGAGGCGATGCTTCCTGAAAACTTGTTTATTCGTGTTCATCGTTCTTTTATTATTTCCAAAACAAAGATCAGCTCTTACAACAACGATAAAATAGAAATAGGTAAGGCTGAGATCCCTGTCGGTAAACTGTATAAAAACAATATAAGCTTATTGGAATAGAAAAGCATCTCTGTTTTTTACAAGCATTAAAAAAAATCGTGTAAAATATTTTCAGAAGGACTTTGGTATTTTACTTTTCAAAAACTGAAGCCCTATGAAAAACTTTTTTAAACCGATCATTCTGATAGCCCTACTCATAAATACAGCAGAAGTAGCCGGGCAAGCATCCACGCCTCCTATCCCGGCCAACGAAGGGAATAACAATCAATCTAATTCTAATCGTAAGAAAAAGGAAACGAAGGAGGACAAGGATAAAGATAAAACCAAAGAAAATAATTTACCTCCCAACAATATTTTCGGAAGCGATGATTCAAGAAAACAAAGGCATCATAAGAAAAAATAAATTTACCGAAGCTGTGTATTAAAGAATTGCTATCTCTTCTACCTTTTAATGAAAGTGGTACTTATGCCAAAAAATAATCAATCTAAAAATCTGATACTCCAACTCACACCTTGTCTTATTATAAGAGAAAGAATCTGTGTGAGTTGGAGAGGAACGATACTTCGTGGAAGTAAATAAGGCCACGACATCTGAAAATTTTATTTTCTAGACCCAGTAAGCAAGGATCAGCGCTACTACGAGCAAAGAAACTAAATTATATCCGGCATTGATGGCGAAAAGAGTCCATGATTTTTTTTCCCATACAGTACTTCCCAAATGTCCGGGAAAATAAAAGCCAAGCCAGGTAAAGATGGCAGCATTTAAAGCACTTGGCAAAGGTCCCATTTCTTTCATACCAGGCACAAATGTCCAGGCTGCCATATTATGAGCAAATACCCATGCGAAAAGAAAATTACCAATGATCATAAAGATCATTCCTTTTGTAACCTCTTTCGTTTCGGGTTTCGTATTGGGATCGTGTCCCATTTCTCTACCCCATACTTTTCCAAACAATGGCGTATACCATATAAATCCAAGTATAAAATTGACAACAACAGCTACCAAAATGGCTGCTATATTAATTTTTAGTTCCATGATTTTTTATTTTAAAATTTTCCTACTCTTATGGATTTTCAGTTGCTCCCGTTTTTTATATGGTTACTGCTCCATATCACTAGTTAAAAAAATATATTCAAAAACAGCATTGTTAACCATTTTTAAATTTAAGTATATTATGGTTTCTTAATCTAGAATTTACAAACAAACTATTTGGAAATTATTTCCTTTTATATTTCTTCAATTCAGAAGTCGGCACGATCACGGTACGATTGTCCCACATTTCCGGTGTGTAAGCAAATTCTTTTTTAAATTTCATCACCGCTGGTTCTTTTACTTTTTCAAATTCTGTAGTGGAAATTTCTTCTCTATCCAGTACTAAAAGTTCGTATTGGTTTTCCGTGTTAAAAAATAATTCCACATCAAATTTCATTTCATTCAGCTGTTTGTCGATCAGGAAACGTTTTTGTTTTTTTACTACGGAAAAATTCCGGTCGAGTGAAGTGAAATCTTTTTGAGTGGCCGACATATATTTTATAAAATAGCCGGACTTTCCTTTTTCAAAAATAAGATGCGCTTCTTTAAAATTCGTAACGTGCTTAAATCCGAATAAGTTAAATGAATCGCTTTTCTTCCCTTTTGCAAAAGCGAAATCGGCCTGCAAAATAGCGAATGAGCCAGTGGCAATATACACGGTGCCTTCATATAATCCTCGCTTCTTGGGCCTGAACGTGATCTGATAGACACGCTCATTGTTGTAGAGAGGAATATCTTTCAGCTCATATTCATATTTATTTGTACTGTTTATGCATTTCCATTCATCGCTTTTTATCGAGACAAATTGTTTCAGCAGAAATTGCAAATAATCTTTTGCCTGTTCTGTAGGAATGGTATAATTCAAGGTATCGGCATCTTCTTCTTTTTTCTCTTCTTTATTCCAGGCTTCTTTATCTTTATTTTTATTGCCTACTTTTTTACTGAGAATTCCTGTACTCAGTTTATAATAAATATCTTTTTCACCCATACTTTTTTCTATATCGGCAGTAAAGTCGGCGAGCTTATTTTCTACATCGTCCAGGATCTTCTGTTGTGAGCCTTCTTCAAGCGAGATCCCTTTGATCGGTACAAGCTTATAATTATTTCCGTTGTGGTAATACTCTACCAATGCATCCTGGTATTCGATAAATTCAGGAGGCATTTTTTTCATGATCTCATCAAATGTTTTTTTGTCGAGTCCTACAAAATCAGATTCTTTCAGTTTGACCTTATTTTCTTTCTGAAAAGGAATTTTCGAATATTTATGTACAAAAATGCGTTGCTTATCCGGTGCTGCGGCGCTGTTGGATTCAAAATTTTTATACGCGCGACGAATGATCTCTTCGGCCGGCAGCGAATAAGTGCTGACCTCTACTTCGCGCAAGCTCACTGCTGCCGGACGCATACGTATTTCTGTGTGCGCCTGCAACGATGATATGGTAAGCTTTACAGGCTCATAACCCATGTAACGAAACACGATCATATCATTCGGTGTAGTACCTTCGAGGTCCAACATAAAAATTCCTTCGCTGTTGGAGACGGTCCCTTTGGTAGTGCCTAGCACTCCTATACTTGCATAGGGCAGCGGTTCTTTGGTTTCGGCATCCACGACAGTTCCTGAAATGGATGCGCCAAAAGACGGAAAAGATAATGACAAAAAACAAATGACTAGAAAATAATATACCAAAGAAACAGCTTTCATAGTTGGATTAGTTTCTGTAAAATAATCCCGCAGTATTAGTCTGACAGGTATATGTAATATAATTATTTTTTTTGGCTAATAATCTTGTTTCAAAATGCAGTGTTGAGATAAACATCCCAACAGCAGAGATTGAGCTGACGATATTGTTCGATCTTTTAGATTGCTTTTTCTGTGCATTGAACCTTTATTTCCCCATCATTCACCGGCATAAAAGGTTCGTTCACCTAACCTTTATTTTTTCATCATACTCCTTGCGCTAGTTTTATAAAAAATAAACATCCTATGTACACTTCTGATTTTATAATTTCCAAAGATAGCACACGTATCGCCTATCGCCAGCTTGGCTCGGGGCCGGGACTTATTCTCGTTCACGGTGGTATGCAGGCGGCGCAAAATTTTATACAACTAGGCACTTTACTTTCTGATCGCTTTACTGTTTATATCCCGGACCGTCGTGGACGTGGACAGAGCGGAGCTCCGGGCGAAGATTACAGCCTTGCGAAAGAGTGCGAAGACATCGAGGCTTTACTTCTCAAAACAGGTGCACACTTCATTTTCGGACTCAGTTCGGGCGCTATCATCGCACTGGAAGCTGCGAGGCTGTTTCCCGCTATCCATAAGGCAGCTATCTATGAACCGCCCCTGCGCCACCCGGACCATCGGCCTGACCCTTGGGCAAATCGATACTTAAAGGAAATCGCTGAAGACAAGCTGGCAGAAGCAATGACAACTGTAATGAAAGGGACCGGCGATCGCTGGTCGTTTACGATGTTGCCACGTTTTATTTTGCAACCGCTCATGAAAATGGCTATCAAAGCAGAAACTTCGAAAAAGCAAGGCGAAGCTATTCCAATCAGCGCATTAATTCCTACACTCCGCTATGATTGTATGCTTGTAGAAGAGACGGAAGGAAAGTTTGAAAAATATAAAGAGATAAAAACGAAATTACTTTTGATAGGAGGCACAAGAAGCATGACAGCATTGAGAGAGATACTTGCAGCATTGTATGAACTACTTCCCTGTTCTGATTTTGTACAGCTCCCCGGCGTAGGACATATAGCAGCCGATAATATGGGAAAGCCTGAATTGGTGGCGGAGGAATTGAAATTATTTTTCGAGGAGGAGGATGAGCTATCATCCATGCTTGATATTATATTTTCGCTGATCTAAAATCAGTAGGAAGTATAGCTACGCGAGGGATTGCAGGGTGGTGGTTTGTGGGGATACAAACAACGGCAAAAAATCTTTTCTTTTGGCTACTCTTGCTGTTGCTCTTGCTGTCTGTCAGCAAGAGCAACAGCAAGAGTATTGAGTACTTTGCTCAATACTCTATACTGTCTGTGCTTCCGAAGGGATTCGAACCCCTACCGTCAGAACCGGAATCTGAAATACTATCCATTATACTACGGAAGCTTTTTAAAATTTTGTATTATGAGCTATGAATATTGAATCCATTAACCCAAAAACACTGACAAAAATATGCATTTAAAAGCATAAAAAAAATGTTGAGTTATGATCAACTCATAACTCAACATTCATAATTCAAAATTAAAAACTACTTTCCTTCAATCGCTTCCTTCACCAGCTTAGCTGCATCTTTCAATACTACTGCTGATTTTACTTTCAGGCCGGAGTCGTTGATGATCTTCGCGCCTTCTTCGGCGTTGGTTCCCTGAAGTCTTACGATGATCGGAACTTTGATATCGCCGATCGCTTTGTAGGCTTCTACTACACCATTCGCCACACGGTCGCAGCGAACGATACCGCCGAAGATATTGATCAGGATTGCTTTTACATTTGGATCTTTCAGGATAATTCTGAAACCTGCTTCTACTGTTTTCGCATTTGCTCCACCTCCTACGTCAAGGAAGTTGGCCGGCTCACCGCCGGAAAGTTTGATCACATCCATAGTAGCCATTGCCAGACCGGCACCGTTTACCATACAACCTACGTTTCCGTCAAGCTTCACGTAGTTCAAATTACTTTCTCCTGCTTCTACTTCCAAAGGATCTTCTTCGGTGACATCTCTGTAAGCATACAGTTCAGGTTGTCTATACATCGCGTTGTCGTCAAGCGATACTTTTGCATCTACGGCCAGGATCTGGTCGTCAGAAGTTTTCAGCACCGGGTTGATCTCGAACATTGCAGCATCAGACTCTTTATATGCTTTGTATAGTTTTGTCACGAAAGTGACCATTTCTTTAAATGCATTTCCGGAAAGGCCCAGTTTGAAAGCGATCTTTCTTGCCTGGAAACCTTGCAGGCCTACTCTAGGATCTACCCACTCTTTGAAGATCTTGTCAGGAGTGCTATGCGCCACTTCTTCAATGTCCATACCACCTTCAGTAGAGGCTATGATCACATCACGTCCGGTAGCTCTGTCGAGCAGGATCGACATATACAATTCTTTGGGCTGGGAAGCGCCAGGGTAGTAAACATCGGCGCCTACATAGATTTTATTTACTTTTTTCCCTTCTGCTCCGGTCTGGATTGTCACCAATGTACCGCCCAGGATCTGGGAAGCTTTTACTTTTACTTCATCCAACGATTTGGCGATCATTACACCTCTGTATTCGGTGCCTTTGATCTTACCTTTTCCACGGCCTCCGGCATGGATCTGCGCTTTTACAGCCCAGATCTTGCAACCAGTCATTTCGCTAAGTTTCTTAGCTGCTTCTTCGGCTGCTTCAGGAGTTTCGGCCATGATGCCCTCTCCTATTTTTACACCATGTTTCTTTAGTATTTCTTTTGCCTGATATTCGTGAATATTCATCGTTGTAATTTTTTTAGATGCCCTAAAGTAAATTATTTGATCTATAATTTCAAGAAAAGATAGTTTTTTACAAAAAAAATCAGGCCTCTATGATCAGATACCAGATGCCTAATGCCTGATACCGGATAAAATTATGAGTTATGAATGTTGAATTATGAGTTTTAAGTGGTATAGCTATATGGTATCTACTATTTTTCCAATTGAACGCATTATAAATTTTATCTGGTATCTGGTATCCTGTATCTGGCATCTTTCCAATTAATTAGATACTTTTGACCGCAGAAATTCAACACCGCTTAATTTGCTACAAAATGCTGGAAGCTACAGATATATATAAATCTTATCCCAACGTAGACGTGCTGAAAGGCGTAAGCCTTAAGATCGACCGGGGAGAAATTGTTTCGATCGTAGGCGCTTCAGGCGCAGGCAAGAGCACATTGCTTCAACTATTGGGTACACTCGATAGCCCTGACAAGGGTAGTCTCATCATCCACAACGAAGACCTGAGTAAGGCCAGCAGTAAACGGTTATCCGAGTTTCGTAACAAAAACCTGGGGTTTATTTTTCAGTTCCATAACTTACTTCCTGAATTTACAGCGCTTGAAAACGTTTGCATTCCCGGATACCTGGGCAAAAGAAATCCCAGCGAAGTACAAAAGAAAGCCAAATACCTGATGGATTACCTGGGCATCAGCCACCGAATGAGCCATAAACCCTCCGAGATGTCGGGTGGAGAGCAGCAACGTACCGCTATTGCAAGAGCCCTGGTCAACGACCCGCTAATCATCTTTGCCGATGAGCCTACCGGAAATCTCGACTCTCACAATGCAGAAGAAATGCATAAGCTATTTTTTCAACTCAGAAAAGAATTTCACCAGACTTTTGTGATCGTTACGCACAACGAAAAACTAGCTTCCGAAGCAGACCGCAAGCTGGAAATGGCGGATGGGAAACTTTGCTAACATGACCAGAAAAGATTTTTTGCCACTCTTATTAGCGCTATTTTTTTATCTTCTCTCGTTTCCTGAAATATCTCCTGTCTATGGCACCGGACTAGATCCTTCTTACACCTGGGCTTTAAACTGGCTTTTCGTCCACGACCGGCAAGTGCTTACAGACCTGTTCTACTCCATCGGGCCTCTTGGATTTTTAAAATTTCCTACAACCGAAGGTAATAACTTGCTTTACTTTTATCTGTTTTTTTCCTTTCTGAAAATCCTGTTCCTGTTTTTACTTTTACGAATCTCTTTCCGCTCTGCAGGCGAGGCCAGATACACGGGAATGTTGATGCTACCGGCCATATCGTTTTACTTTGATCTGGATATTCTTCTCATTGGCAATTGCTTTCTATTGCTTTATCTTTATTTAAAAAATAAAAACATCATCGCCTTTCTACTGGCCTCGTTGCTTTGTTCCATGGCGATACTCATAAAATCTTCCATTGGGATCTCCTGTATCTCTTTACTTACTTCTTCTCTGATCCTGCATTTGTTTCTGATTCGCTCAGTGAAACAAACCAGTTTCTACTTCACGGCTTTTCTATGCCTGTACAGCATTCCGCTCTTGTTGGTATTTGGAAATTTTGAAAAGATAGTAACGTACCATATTCACATCAAACTATTATCAGACGGGTATTCTACTGCGCTGGCTTTGCAAACCCACAACAACTGGTGGCTGCTGACCAGCTTCCTGCTGTGTTTTGGAGTAGCTCCCTTTATTTTCAAAAGCAAGGATACTAAACTAATTTTCCCTCTGCTTCTTTTCCCTCTTTTTGCTCTGTGGAAACATTCGATGGGAAGAGAAGATATCAGCCACAATGCGATTCTTCTTTATGCGCTTTTTATGTTATGGACTTCCATCCTCATCCTCACCGCCGAATTCAACTTCAAGACGATCGGCCTTGCGATGCTGAGTATCGGACTTTATCTCTCCAACATGCTGCAGATCCCGGGCGCACAGTCATACGAGCTTGCCAGCGGAGGTCCTTCCTATTTTTATAATTCCATTATAGAGTTTTCGAAAACAAAAAAGACATCCGAAGCTATCTCGCTGAAAAATATTGCCCCGCAAATTCTTTCTCCTTCCACACGCGCGTTGATCGGAGATTCCAGTATTGATATTTATCCATGGGAACTGTCATATCTTCCTGCCAATCATCTACACTGGAAACCACGTCACACGATTGAGCTATCTGCTTCTTCTACCAAGTATATCTCTGAAGAAACGAGCAAAAGTTATCTTCCTCCACACGCTCCTGAATTTATTCTTTTCCATCTGCAAAACGATCAATGGGGTGGCCGCTTTGGCTCGCTGGATGGACGTTATATTCTGAACGACGAACCCAGGGTGATCTATGCAATTCTAAACCACTATACTCTTGCCGAAAAAAATCCACAATACCTGCTTTTTAGAAAAAATAATAAAGAAAAACTGACGCCTCCCACTGCTTCACACCAACAATACAGTATATGGAACGAATGGATTCCCCTTCCTCCTATTTCGGATACATCTCTGTTGAGAATGCGGTTTTATCATCAGAAAACATTTTTGGGTAAACTGAAAAACTTTCTCTACAAAGACGAGGAATACTATATCGACTATTTATTTTCACAGGATAGTATTTTAACCTATCGCTTTATCCCTTCCAATGCCGCAGATGGATTATGGCTGCATCCGTTTATTCTAAACCCATATAGCAAAGCGCCAGAAGCACCTGTACAAAAAATACGTTTCAGACATTCTGCTTCATCAATACTCGTAGAAGATGCGATCGGAGTTCAATGGGAATCGATCGATCTTGTTTCTTCCGAAGGGCTTAGAAGTAAAACGTTGGATTTATTTCACAAAACAGATCTGGTAGCGGAAAAAATTATCTGGTATTTAAAAAATGATTTTGAACAATCCCGCAATACGAAATCGATTGATAGTACCTATCATTCTTCCGGAAACTATTCCATGAAAATTCTACCGGAAGAATATTCTTATGCTTACAAACTTTCCTTAGATAGTCTTTGGAAAAAATGTGATTGCGATCGTCTCAATCTTTCTGCCAGAATTCAATACCTGGCCAATTCCTCTGCCCAGGCGCTGTTGGTAATGAATGTGGACAGTACGGATAAAAGATCATGGAAGGCTACTAATTTAACTACTACTACCCGAGAGCAGTGGCTGCCCTCGTATATTGAGCAAACCATCCACCGCGCTGAGACAAGTGAAGGAAAACTATATGTATATATCTGGAACAATGGTACCAAACCGGTTTACCTCGACGATTTTATACTAACGGTTAAGTATTGAAAAGACTGAGGCCGATGATATGTTGATACTATTTTTTATTTTTAGACTTTGATGACTCCGGAAGAAATATTAAAACGATATTGGGGATACGACCAATTCAGGCCTCTGCAAAAAGAGATCATAGAAGCGTCTATTGCCCGTGAGGATGTTCTTGCCCTGATGCCAACCGGCGGCGGCAAATCAATTTGCTTCCAGGTGCCCGCTCTTTGCGTGGAAGGAGTGTGCATTGTGGTCACACCCTTGATTGCGCTAATGCGCGACCAGGTAGAACAATTAAAAAAACGAAACATCAAAGCCGTCGCTATCCACTCAGGGCTGAGCGCGCGTGAGATTGATATTTTACTTGACAACTGTGCACACGATCCTATGATCAAGTTTCTTTATCTCTCTCCGGAAAGATTAAAATCAGACCTGCTGTTAGAACGGATCAAAAAGATAAAAGTAAGTTTTCTCGCCATTGATGAGGCACACTGTATTTCCCAATGGGGATACGACTTCCGGCCTTCCTATCTGGAGCTTGCAGAGTTTCGGAAAAAAATCTCCTCCGTCAGTGTGATCGCGCTCACGGCTACGGCTACACCGGATGTTAAAAAGGATATTATCGAAAAGCTTTCACTGCGTCACGAGAAGGTTTTTGTAAAAAGTTTCTCGCGTGCCAATCTTTCCTATTCCTGTTTTGCCGAGTCCGACAAGATCAGAAAAATGCTGGAGATCCTGGCCAACGTACCTGGTCCGGCCATTGTATATGTACGGAGCAGGAAGAACACCACTGAGATCGCCGATTTTCTAAAGAAACAAAAAATAAGCGCCTCCGCCTATCACGCTGGCATGACAACCGCCGAACGCAATAATATTCAAGACCTCTGGATCCACAATCAAACACGCGTGATGGTAGCTACTAACGCCTTCGGCATGGGCATTGACAAACCAGATGTGCGAGTGGTCATCCACCTTGCTCCTCCTGACAGTCTTGAAGCCTACTACCAGGAAGCAGGCCGGGCCGGGCGCGACGAGAAAAAAGCTTATGCAGTGCTTCTCTATACCAAACAAGAGCTAGAAGATCTTCACCTGAAGATCGGACAAAAATACCCGAGCGCTGACCTGATCCGCAAAACTTATCAATCGCTTGCCAATTATTTCAAGATCGCCGTAGGAAGCAGCTTGCTGGCGGCTTATGATTTTAACGAAGAAGAATTTGTAAAAATTTATAAGCTTCCGAAAAAAGAAACTTTCCACGCGCTACGGAGACTGGAATCGGAAGGGTTTATCCAACTCACCGAAGGATATCATAGGCCTTCTAGACTGCATATTTCTGTAGAGCATACTTATCTTTACGATTATCAGCTTACTCATCCTGAAATGGATCGTTTTATCAAATCAATTCTTCGCTGTTATGGAGGAGAATTGTTTGAGACCTTCCTTGAAATCTCCGAACAGCGCATTGCAGCACAGGCCGAGCTGAATACCGCAGAGGTCAGAAAAAAAATTCAGTACCTACAAAGCATTCAACTAGTGCAATATGAACCGGCTCATACAGCGCCGCAGATCGTATTTACTACAGCGCGCTACGATGCTGCCAAACTTCCGTTGAATGTGCGTGAAATGGAATTACGCAAGGAAAAAGAAATTGAAAAGATCAATTACCTGGCGCAATACGCCAGCCAGGAACGACGCTGTCGCAGTCTTGTGCTACAAGAATATTTTGGCGAACGATCCGACAAAAAATGTGGAGTATGCGATATTTGCCTGAAAGAAAAAAAGCAAACGATCTCTTCTGCCTCCGCCGATACGTTGCGTGCCTCTATTCTCCAAACGATCCGGTCGGGTGTGAATGAAATAGATGTTTTGGCAAACGTTCAGAAAAATTTTTCAAAAGAAGAAATCCTGCAAACAATTCGTGAAATGACCGATGAAGGCATTCTTAAAATTGACAAAGCCGGACATATTTTTATTTCTGGAAAATAAATTTAGTTTACGGTCGTTTTTCATTAGATTTACTAATTAATACCCATAAAACTAACGATATCAATGGATCAGAATTCCGGTCTTTTATACATCATTCGCCTACTCATACAAAAGAAAAAACAATTTATAATCGTCGGGATCATTTCTTCCATTGCAGGAATAGCATTGGCCTTTTTGCTTCCAGTATATTACAAATCCACCTGTATTTTTTATCCATACAGTCCTAAAGCATACGATCCGCGCTATATGTTTTCCAATGTAGACGTAGACCTCTTCGGCACTGGCGACGATGCTGATCGTGTGATCACCATCGGGAACTCTAGCCTGATCAGCAATTATATTATTGAAAAATATAACCTCATCGATCGCTATAATATTGATCGCGGAAGCAACTATTTTTACATCAAGGCTACCGAAAAGTTCAGAGACAATTATAAAATTTCCGAAGACGACCGAAGTGCTATTACGGTAACTATTTTTGACAAAGATCCGGACACTGCGGCCATCATTGCCAATGATATTGTAAACCAGATCGATTATTACAACCGCAAACCTTTGATCGAATCCAATGCCAAGCAACTCGATAAATTCAAAACCGATCTGCAAACAAAATACTCAAGGCTGGATTCACTTTCAAAATCAGATGCTTCGCAAAAGCAACTCAACAACAGTGAAAAAGACATGCTCTCGATCACGATGATCAATACCTATTCAGATTTGAAAGAAGCAGAAACTAGACTTTCTATACTGGAAGAAGATTTTCAAACGCTCTACATCATTGAAAAAGCAGCTCCTGTGATTAAAAAAGCAAGACCTGTACGTTGGCTGGTAGTAAGCATCACCATCGTTGGTACCTTGCTGGTTTATTTGATTGGCCTGGTATTGGTGGATCAGTACAGAAGTTCCGTGGGGAAGGAATTGTAGAAAAAAGTTATGAATGTTGAGTTATGAATGTTGAGTTATTTTTTTATTCCTTCATTCATTAAAAAATCATTTCACATTACTGGTCACACAAGACCAGTAGGTAATATCATCAGGAAATCTGGTTTTCCCTTTAAATTGATTTAGCTCCTCGTAAAGATTTGCATGCAGCTTTCCTTGCTCATTCACATCATGAGATTGTAAAAATTGCTGTAGTCTGTCACTCCCATATTCTTCGCTGTCTTCAGAAGCCGTTTCCGTAAGCCCATCAGTATAGGCAAATAACATTGCATCCGGCGGCAAAGCGATTTCCTGTTCGTTTACAAAAGGCAATTTATTGAACACTCCCAGGATGGTAGTTCCTTTATCAAGCAGCGTTACCTCTCCTTTGGAAAGCAGGATCGGCGGGTTGTGGCCGGCGTTGATGTAGTTGATCTTATTTTGTTGAAGATCAAAAATGGCGATAAAAAAAGTAATAAATCTCTCGCCTTTGGCATTGTCGAGAATATTATAATTCAGTTCTTCTACAATCTGCTTCAGGTCTCTGGTCTGGCGCACCAGCGTACGCAGGGATGCCTGAAAATTGGACATCAATAATGCTGCTGGAATTCCTTTTCCTGACACGTCTGCAATACAGATCAGGAACGCATCGTTTGAAAATTTTATATAGTCGTAATAATCGCCACCAATGCTATCGTGTGGGTAGTAACTCGCTTTGATCCGTACCTGTTGTTTGTCGGGAAGATTTTTGGGGAACAAAAAAGATTGCACTTCTTTAGCGATCTCTAGTTCCTTACGGAAAGCCTGTTGTGCTAATTCTTTTCGAGCCAGTTTTTTATTTTCAATGGCTACAATAATAATGTTGGTGAATGTCTGGATGAACGATGTATTCACATCTTCGGCTCCATTATCCCTGGGCGCGCTGCTCACCAATACATAGGCCAGCACCGTGGTTTTATGAGAGATCGGAATTACTTTATCAAACTCGTTGAACCCACTCAAGCTTCCTTTCACTTCTGTGATCTTATGGATATCCAGGATCTCCTGGGTGACGGTCTGGTTTTTATAATTTTTTTCTGTACCGTAATTTACTTTACAAGACCATTCTTCGTCGAATACAAATAGTGCAAGCTTATTGATGTTGAGATTGGCGATCAGGGTAAAATGATAGATCTTGTAGAGCGCTTCTTCCGGCAGGTTTGAATTGATCGCCTGCGTGATCTCCAGAAGTGAGTTCAGCTCCAGTTCTTTGAGGTGGAGGAGTTTTTTAAAAAAATCTGAATCTTCTACCATTTGTTTGAACTTTGAGGATCGTACGCATCGCGTAGGCCGTTGCCAAAAAGATTGAACGCAAATACCAGCAAGCAGATACAAAGACTAGGCATAAACACCAGGAAGCCGCCATCGCTTTCCCAGTTTGAGTTATAGCCTTCAAAAACCATTTTACCCCATGAAGGCATTGGCGGCTGTACGCCGAGGCCCAGGAAACTAAGCCCTGCTTCGATTAGGATGGCGCTGGCAAAATTCGCTGTAGCGATCACGATAATTGGTCCTACTACGTTTGGCAAAATATGTATGAAAATGATCCGCAGGTTTCCAATACCTAATGCTTTAGCGGCTTCCACGAATAATTTTTCTTTAATACTTAAAATTTGGCCGCGCACTACACGCGCTGCTTCTACCCACATCGTCAATCCTACTGCTACGAAAGCTACCCAGATCCCCTTGCTCTGCAAAGCCAGGCTGATCGCGATCACCAGCATGATGCTTGGGATCGACCAGACCACAGTCATAAGCCACATGATCGCATTGTCGAACCAGCCTCCGAAGAAGCCGGCCATGGCTCCCAGCGAAACGCCAAGGATCAAGGAAATGATCACAGAAATAAATCCGATCGAAAGTGAAATTTTTGTACCGAAGAGCAGCATACTCAGCAGGTCGCGGCCGTCGATGCTGGTGCCGAACAGGTATCTTCTTTTCTCCAAATTATTTTTTTCAAACTCCTGGATCAACTCCTGACGTGTAGTGGAATGTAGTTCTTCGTTAAGATCCAGGTACTGGACTTTGTCGCCATTGATCGAATAATTATAGCCGGTAGCAGAATCCGGTTTGATCTTGGTGGAAAATCCCGAGTAAAGTTTTTTCACTGTATTGATGAGTGGCTGCGACATCACTTCGCGCTCACGACCATAGATCGCATAGCGGATCGTATAGCCTTCGACCTTGTACCAGCTGATCGGTTCGATCTTATAATCGCTCTCCTGTCCGAAGAACATGTATTCAAGAAAATTCACATTACGAATTTCCCGCTGTTTGATCGTTTTTAGAAGAAGGACTTCAAAGCCCGGAGATTTTTTCTTGATGTGCGCAGAGCGGTCGTCTGCATTGGGCGTATCGTCGGGCATAATCAGGTAGCCGAGTAAGGCTACTACGTGCGCCAGGATAATGACGATGAGGCCGAACATAGCCGGTTTGTTTTTCAGCAGTCTTCTTCTTACGTAATAAGAAGGTGTTTTAATGTCCTTTTTTTCAAACTTAGTCATGCGCGGCTATCTGCTGTTATGGGCCAACAGGCCTTTTTTACTGGCCAGATAATTGTATTCTTTGTAATTATTTTTTACTAACGCTAGCTCGATCTCCTTTTCGGTGATCTTTTCCAGGCATTTTACCCAGCCTTTCTCAATGAGCGCCAACAACTCATCGCGCAATTGTGTTTCTTCGGTTTGCAATTCTTTTTTTACCCCTTCAAAAGAAATTGTAAAATACAACGCGTCTAATATTTCGTATTCCCTGTCGGTCATTTTTTACTTATAGATTATTCGTTTGTCTGAGTCTTGTAATCAAACCTATAAGGTTTTGCCGAATATATATTTTATCGTACGAAATCTCTTCATAAAACCTTATAGGTTTAATAAAGCGGATAATTATTTTCTACTTATTTCCCTGTCTTTCCACTGGTATGAACCTGTACGTCCAAGCAATGCAAAGAAGACTACATAAAACGGATAGATCGATTCTGTGATCAGAAAAATCCATAGGTTTAGTTTTCTTCCAAAATATACTAAAACCGAACGTAAAAATAAGAATTCCAGCATAAATTTGAATACCAGCAAGAGTAAAAATGTACCGGGTGGATAACTCCCCAGGAGCCATAAAAAAAAACTTATTACCAAAGCAACATTTGCACCGAAAACAAGCAACGCTAATAGCTTAATATGCGTATAGGTGTAGTTTTCCCATTTGCTTGCCCATCTTCTCCTCTGATTGAAAAAAGCTTTCCAGGAGACCGGTGCCTGTGTTTCTACCAGGGCTTCTTTATTTTTAAGAAAAGCTACTTTGCCCGGATACCTGCGGTAGATCTTATGCATAAGAAATTCATCGTCGCCGGAGGCCAGCTTGTTGGAATCTTGGTAACCGTTTACTTCTATAAATGCCTGCCGTTCGTAAGCAAGGTTTGCGCCGTTGCACATATTGGGAAACCCGGCCGATAAGCTGGCGGCGCCAGAGCCTACAAGACTGGCAAATTCAAGCTCCAATACTTTTTCGCGAAAGTTTTTGGCTTCAAAAAAAGTAACAGGCCCGGTGATCATTTTTAATTTTCTTTCTTCATAAAAACAAGCGATCGACTTAAGCCAATGTTTACCTACCCTGCAATCTCCATCCGTGGTAACGAGCAACGTATTAGCGGAGGCTTGTACTCCTTGCGCAATCGCATTCTTTTTGCCTGACAAACCTTTCTCTAAATGAAGAAGACGTAAGGTCAGATTATTTTTTTGCTGAAATTTTTCTACTAACCGCACCGTGTCATCTTCCGAATGATCGTTGATGAGGAGTACTTCAAAGTGTTCTTTTGAATAAGACTGCTGCTGCAAATCTTCCAGCAAGGCCTCGATTGCCCCGGCTTCGTTGCGCACAGCGATTAGTACTGAAACAGTAGTAGCGGGTGATTTATTTTCTTCGAATTTAAAAACCGGAATTTTTTGCCAATAAAAATATAGTCCTGCGGTAAGTAGTATATAAATTATAATAAGCAGTGACAGGAGAAAAACCATGAACGAAGGTAGTAAAAAAAGATGCCAGATACCAGATAGTTATAGAGGATCGTTATTGCGAGGGAATGTCCGCCAACCGGCGGATATTGACGAAGCTATGATGATTATATCACCTTCTAAAGATCCGGATCTTATATACCAGCAAAAGTCCCACCACCGCTGGTAATACCAGATTGATAAGCCAGAGCGTAAGACTGGCGAAAACGATATTTTGATGATTTTCACTGAAGACACCAAAGAACACAACCGCCGCTGTTTCGCGTACGCCAAGATCCAGAAAAGTAGGGATCACCGATTTTACGAAAAAGATAAACGCCACACCCGCCAACAGCAGCCACCAGGGAAGTTGGATACCAAAGCAAAACAAGATTAACATAAACTGGAAACAGAATACAAGATAACGCGCCAACGAAAGCAGCAATACAAAATTCAGTTCACGAAAGGAATAAGTTTTAATGATCTCGAAATAAGGAACGAGTTTCCGGAAGATCTTTTTACTTTCAAAAAACCGTAAAATAGAAGCGTGATAAATAAAGATCAGGATAAACGAAATATTGCTCAACACTACAAACCACAGTACCAGCACATCGTTCGGATTACCTTGCTGTAATACCCGGTAAATATAAAACGCCACCATGGCGCTCCCGAAATAAAGCGTAATGTAAAACTGGCTGATCCTGCTGACAAATACAGCTCCTATTCCTTTTGCACGCTCTTCGTTGGTAAGCGTCAGGATCCTGGCCACATAATCGCCAATACTATGCGGGGTAATGAAACCCATCGTGACCCCTGCGATCACGCCTTCCAACGCATGTGCAAAACGAATCTTCTCAATTTTCCTGATCAGATATTGCCATTTCCAGGCCTCGAACGACCAGTTGACCGGCACCAATAAAACCGCCAGGATCAGCCACCAGGAATATTGCTTCCAGCCTTTAGCAAGTTCTGCAAAGTATACCTCATCGAGACGATCGTTTTTTTTCAATACATAATACAACAGGAATGCTGCCAGTAGAAAGATGAGACTTTTGATCCAGAAAGAGATGTTTTTCTTTTTCAATTTTTTGCAAAAACTTTCCAAAAGTTAAGAGAAATTATGAATATGAGTTATGAATGATGAATGAATTTTTGGAATTACCCTTTTAACTATTAATACTTATTTGAGATGCCGGATGCCAGATACCGGATAAATGCGAGAGTAATTTAATGACATTGTCTTTTAGTTTATTTGTAAAACAGAGTTGTTTTACAAATAAACTATCTGGTATCCGGCATCTGGTATCTTGCATCTATTATTAGTCTTAATCCTTAAAAGGGAAATTCTATGAATTTTAATTTGGTCCATCTGAAATACTGTAAATCAAGGTTCAGAATTATTTCATAACTCATAATACATAACTCAACATTTAAAATTTTAAATTATCTTGCCACTAATGAACAAAGCGCCAATCAAAGAAGCAGAGCGGATAATTTTGGGAGTAGACCCGGGAACTACCGTAATGGGTTACGGCGTGATCCTGGTGCAGAATAAAAATATGAAGGTTTTGCAATACGGTGTGATACACCTCAGCAAATATGCGGATCATGCGATCAAGCTGAGTAAAATATTTGAAAGGATCACTCAACTGATCGAAGAATTTCATCCCGATGAAATGGCGATCGAAGCGCCTTTCTTTGGCAAGAACGTACAGTCGATGCTTAAATTGGGAAGAGCACAGGGAGTAGCCATCGCCGCGGCAATCTCTCGTCAGGTGCCGATTGTAGAATATGCGCCTAAAAAAGTAAAACAATCCGTAACAGGCAATGGAAATGCTTCCAAAGAACAGGTAGCTGCGATGCTGGAGCGGTTGTTGAATTTCAAAGATGACAAAAAAACCAAACTGTTGGACGCCACAGATGCCCTGGGCGTAGCAGTTTGTCATTATTTTTTAAAAGGAGAAAATAAAACTCAGTCGAAAGGCTGGGATACATTTTTGAAGGAAAACCCTAACCGGGTGAAGTAATTTAAAAATTATGAATTATGAATTATGAATTATGAATATTGAGTTATATGTCATAAATATTCAGCTTGGCCAAACAATCATTCATAATTCATAACTCAACACTCATAACTATTTAGATCGTTAATTTAAATTTCGGCGCTAGTCTGATTATTTTCAACAAGTCGAGAAATTTAAGCACCGGGTAGACCGGATCGATCTCAAACCAACGTGATGTAAAGTTTGGTTTCAATGAATTTTTATGGTGGTTATTTTGGAATAGCTCACCCAACATCAGAAAATCGAAGACCAGTGTATTTTTTGATCGGTCATTATTATCAAAGTTCGAATACCCGACTTTATGACCAAACCAATTGACAATTGCGCCATGTACCGCTCCCATCGCAAAATGGATTGGCAGTAGAATAAACATCCACCATTGGTCGGCAAATATTATATAGAAAGTAGTATAAAGCAATGCCCATGCTACTCTTGAATACAAAGAACCTCCTATTTTATCCAGCAGTTTCCACTGTGGCAGATCTTTCGTAAAACGATCTTCCGATTTAAATTTATTATCATCAATATCGTTATAAATATTTCTTGTGTGAAGCATCATTGTAAAAGCATTATTGTGATAATGCGGTGAATGAGGGTCTCTTTCCGTATCACTGTATGCATGGTGCATTCTGTGCATGATCCCATAAACTTTTGGGCTTAGATAGGAAGACCCCTGAAAGATATAAGAAAGAATATAGAAAAATTTTTCCCAAAATTTATTCATGGAAAACATCTTATGCGCAGCATAGCGATGATCAAAAAACGTTTGTGTAAAGAGCGATAAATACCAGTGAAGTATGAAGAAGATGAGGATAATCATGATTGAAGGGATTTTAAAGGATAAAATGGTCGGTGCAGGTATTACATATATAAATCAATTATAGTTCATATATGATGTATTATAATTCCTCAGCAGCTTTAGAGCTGCTGAGGAAGAGTTATAAGGATCCCCTTACCTTATAACAACTCTAATAACAGTAATTTATTATCTTCTGTCAGAAATAATACCTGAAAACTCTGCAGCAAGCTCATCGTCCAGCTTATCTGCCCACCACTCAAGGTCGGCAATAATGGTAGCCAGCTCGTCGAAGTCGATGCCATTGATATCTCTTTCAAACGTAGCGTACACCTGATCGCTGTTTGGAAGCAAGGTAAGCTTCAAGCCAAGATTAGTATCGTTTAGTTCGAGTAGTCTCTTATAAATTTTCAATTCACTTCCCGCTGTTACTTTCATAACTGGAGAAAATACTCTGAGGTAAAAACGGGAATAAGTACCCAGGTTTACTTCCTGGATAAAGACTTCAATACGGGCAGAGCCTCTATTCCAATACCAGGCTCTACGCTGTGGGTTGTAAGTTTGCTCTTTGGTAAGTCCTACGTGTGCTACGTACTGATCAATTAATGCTTCGGCTTGTTCTCTTGTTACTTGTGCCATGTGAATGTTTGTTTAAAGGTTTATTAAATAATTTTGAAAAAAATTACCGGACGGTGCTAGAAGAATTGTCTGGGACATCTAAGTTATAGGCTTTTAGGAGAAAAGCTAGGAAGCTGGAGATTTTTTGTATTAAGGAAATCTGAAGTTAAAAGTTCAATGTTAAGGTTTAAAGTTTAAATGCATTTTGATATTGTTGCTAATGCAGAATTTCAACTCTTTGCTTTAAAATTTTATACTTTAAATGATAAGTTAATTTTTTTCTTTTGCTGACTTGATAGTCTGTTTATTGTTTTTGCTGGCGTCCCCGCCAGCAAAAACGAAAAGTGGTGCCATCGGTTATCTATATTTTACTTGGATATCGAGTGCCAGGACAGCAAGAGCAACAGCAACAGTAGTGAGTATAAATAAAAAAGCTAACGGCCGTCTGCCATTAGCTTTCAAACTTAGGTTATGTATGTGTGTTTGGGTGTTATTACTTTTTAAGGATGCTCCAGGATGTATTTATCAAGCAGCGCGATCAATGATTCATAGTATTCCTGCAGCCTTTTGATCGTTACTTCCGGGTATTTTTCATCGGGGATTGTCACGGTCATTTCTTCCAGATACCGGATCAATTCAGGTCTTTCATCTTTGATCTTATTGGTGATCTGCATGATCTTATCGTTATATTCCTGCATTGTTTTTTCGTATTGCTCGAAAACAGCTTTAGCAGACGGGTTATGTTCATAAAGAGCCGGCTGGGTCTCTTTATGGATCTGATCCACTTCTTTGTTGATCTGTTCTTCGTTTCTTACCTCGTTTTCCATAAGGTCTTTCTTGTTTCTTGTTGTAAAGAAAGGAGGTTTTTCGGGAGAATACATTACAGGAAACCGGCGTTCTCTTACAGCATTCACCGGGTCTATCTGAACCTTGATTGGCAGGATTAGAGGAATTAAAAGATAAAAATGATATGAATGCCAGACAAAAACCGTCCTTTTTCCAAACGCTTATAAATATCCTCTAAAAATTATGAGCTCTGAATGTTGAGTTGATTTATAATTCATCCCTCCATATTCATTATTGTTTCCGATTCTTACTGGCCAAATAATAAAGCGGAGGGAACACAAACGGCACCAGCAGCATTGTAGAAGTTAACCCACCGATGATCACAGTGGCGAGCGGTCTTTGTACGTCTGAACCGATACCCGCCGAACTAGCCGCCGGGATCAGACCGATAATGGCTACCAGGAGCATCATCAGAATCGGGCGTAATTCATGAACGGAAGCAGCATTTACTGCGGAACAGAGTTCATTGTTGTTCATCGAAGGGTTGGCTTTTCTTGCCCTTGTATAAGCTGAGACGAGCAACACGCCAGCCATTACCGATACACCGAAAAGAGAAACAAATCCTACGCCGGCAGACACGTTGAAGTTATAGCCTCTGATAAGCAAAGCCAGCGCTCCTCCTATTACCGCAAAAGGGATGCAGAGCATGGTCACCAGTGTATCGCGCAAATTGCGGAAGAGAACGAAGAGCAATAAAGACACCAATAAGAAAGTAAGCGGGATCACAAGTGAAAGTCTTTTTCCGGCGCGGTCCAGGTTTTCAAATTGCCCGCCGTAGATCAGCGAATATCCTTTCGGAAATTTTACCTGCGCGCCTATTTTTTCCTGGCATTCTTTTACAAAACTTCCCTGGTCGCGCCCGCGCACATTGGTACGTACTGCTATCAGACGTTTACCATCCAGACGGGTGATATTGGTTTGTCCGTCAATAAGGCGAATGGTAGCGAGTTGTTTCATTGGGATCCTTGCACCGTTGGGAGCCGGGATCAGCATGTTTTGGATCGCGTCGATATTGTTTCTGTATTCCGGAAGGAAACGAACCATGATGTCAAATTTTCTCGCGCCATCGTAAATCGAACCTACCGATTTTCCTCCGATCGCTGCTTCGATCATTAATTGGATATGGGAAATATTAATTCCATACCGCGCCGCATTCTCACGGTTGATCTCTACGGTAAGCTGTGCCTGGATTCCTTCTTGTTCAATTCCTGTTTCACTTGCGCCCGGAATTTTTTTGACGATCTCTACGATCGAATCCGCCTTGGCCCGCATAAATCCGAGATCATCGCCAACGATAGAAATGGCAAGGTCTGCCGCACTACCGGTTACGACCTCCGTTACCTGATCAATGATCGGCTGGCCGAAGGAAAAATAAGCTCCTGGAATTTCCGTTTCCAGTTCATGCTTGATCTTACGGATCAATTCATGTTTGGAAGTGTCGTCTACCCACAAAGAATAATCTTTGAGTTCTACCATTACTTCTGTTCTGTTGGAAGAGAATGGATCTGTTCCATCATCGTTTCTTCCCGTTTGGGTAATAATATTCTGAACTTGTGGATGTCTTGCAATGATCTTCCTGATCACCGGCGCATAGCGTGCGTTTTCCTGGATGGATACTCCGGAGGGAAGAAAGCAGCGCGCAAAAATAGAGCCTTCGTCGAGCTCCGGCAAAAATTCTGTTCCTATTTTAGGCAATACCAGGATGGATGCCCCGATAAGAATAGTGAAGCCAACGCCCACAGCCAGCACTGGATGGCGAAGATTGATGGCAAGATTTTTTGCATATAAATATTCAACTCCTTTGAAGATCCTGATCTTACTCAAAAATCCTTTTTTCTTTTCTTCGTCTGCTTTTACAGGATGTTTATCAAAGTATTTATTAAACACCAGCGACATCAAGACAGGGATCAGCGTAAGCGCACAAAGCATCGAGCCGATCACCGCGAACGATAAGGTGTAGGCCATTGGTGAGAAAAGTTTTCCTTCTACCCGTTGTAGTGTAAACAATGGAAGATAGGCTAGAATGATGATCAATACGGTGAAGAAAATTTCTTTTCCTATTTCTTGCGCAGCATTGCGTACTACATAGACAACACCTTTTTTTCTATCCTCATCCGGAGCTTCTTTAATTTTCCTTATGATTGCCGCGGCCATTACGCATGCACCGTCTACTATGATCCCGAAGTCGATCGCTCCCAGTGAAAGTAGGTTGGCTGGAATGCCTGATAACTGCAGAAGAATGAAAGAGAACAACAAAGAAACCGGAATAGTGATCGCTACTACAATAGCGGAACGAAAGCTGCCTAAAAACAATACAAGCAAAATAGTTACGATGGTGATCCCTTCAACTAATGTATGCGAAACGGTGTCAATTGTATAGTCTACAAGGCTGGAACGATCGTATAGATAGCGAATAGTAATACCTTCCGGCAATTCGTTGACCGAAAGTTCAGCTATCTTTTCTTTTAGTCTGCTCAGTACTTCTGAAGCATTTTCGCCTCTGCGCAGTAATACAATTCCTTCTACCGCAGAGCTGTTATCAATCAATTCATCGGGAATTGTGTAGCCCAAAATTCCCGAAGGAGAAGGCGGCGCAATTTCTACTTCTGCCACATCGCCGATAAAAATAGGCACTCCATTGATGGAAGTGATCACAATTTTTTCAATATCCGCCGTGGTACGAATGGCTCCGATCCCGCGTACTGCAAAACCCTGGCCCCCGCGCTGGATAATATTTCCACCGGTGTTAAGATTATTTTCTTCAATAGAAGCAATAATTTCTTTCAGGGTAAGGTCATAACGCTTTAATCTCTCAGGACTAGTGAGAACGTGGAATTGTTTGATCGGTCCGCCGAAAGGACTGATATCGGCTACGCCTTGTGTTTGCAGGAGATAAGGTTTGATGGTCCAGTCGTGTAGCGTACGCACGTCCATTGGGGTGTACCGTTCGTCGGCTTCTACTACATAGCGAAACACCTCTCCTACCGGCGTGGTCATTGGCGCCAGCTCGGAGCTTACGCCATCCGGAATTTCTGCAGTGGCTAGTTTTTCGTTTACTACTTGTCTTGCATAAAAATCATCGACTCCATCTTCAAAACTCAGCTGGATCACCGACAGTCCAAAGATCGTACGTGAGCGGCGTGACATTACATGCGGAACACTGTTGAGCGCACGTTCGATCGGGATGGTTACTTGTTGCTCTACCTCTTCAGCCGCTCTACCATTGTATTTGGTGATGATCACTACGTTAGTATCTGAGATATCCGGGTATGCTTCTATCTTCAGCATGGTATAGCACCACACTCCTACTACAGAGATCGTAAGGATGACCCCGAGGATGATCCATCTTTTAGAAAGTGAAAATTCTATTATTTTAGAGATCATGCCAATGATAGATTAATAACCAAAACTCATCCCTTTCAACAACATGGTTCCTTTGGAAACAACGGTATCACCGCTTGTAACGCCTTCCTTGATGATGACTTGTCCGCCGATCTGTTTCCCGATCGTGACTTGAGTTTTATAAAAATCGTTTCCTTTTTTCTTAAATACATAGGTCTCTCCTTCGGCTGTAACTAGCGCTGATTGAGGCACCGCGAGGATATTACTTTCGCTCAACCCGAAACTGATCTTAGCGAACATCCCGGATTTAAATTTATTGTCTTTATTATTGATCGTCACACGCACTTTGATGGTCTGTGTACTGTTGTCGAGTACTTCACCAATGGCGGAAACTCTTCCTGAGAAAACTTCTCCCGGGTAAGAAATAAATTCTACTTTACAATCTTTTCCTGTTTTAATAGCGCTCAAGGCTGATTCACTTACGTTGGAGATCAACCATACCACGCCTGGTTTTGCGCTGCGCAATTCGTTGGGATCAAACCCAAACATTTTTAACCTTGCTTCTTTTTCAGCCAGTTCTGTAGCGGCCTCCACCATTCCTGTTTTTGCTTCGGTAAGTTCTTTTCCTGTGGCAGCGTCGTTGTTGTACATATCCTGTACCCTTGCATAAAATTCTTTATCGCGTGCGTAGTGCGCGATTGTTTGCAGCAAAGTAGTATAAAGGTCTGTCAATTCAGGATCATCAAACAGAATAATGGTTTCCGAATTCGGATGATCAGGGCGTAATACCGTAGCCGCTACCTGTGCCGGCGCTTCAATATTTCCGTCGAGTGAATTTTCGGCGATGACATACGTTTCAAACATTTTTGGCGGAGAACTAAAACGGATCAATTCTCCCTTGTTAAGGATCTGTGGTTTCTCACGATCCGAAATCAAATCAGGCTTTTTCTTTTCTTTACATCCTTGTAAGGTAAGAAGCGCCAACAGCGCCAGCATAAAATATTTTTGCATTGATAGTATCATTAATTTATATCCGCTATTAATCCTGTGGTATAAAGAACATCAATATAACTCTTCCTGAAATTATATACTGCTTCGTTGTATAGCCCTTGTGTCTCTAAGTAAGTACGCTGTGCATCGAGAAAATCGATCAGCGTGGTATTTCCTTTCAGATAAGAATAGCGTACCGTATTGAGTACTTTTAATGACTGAGCCACGATTGCCTGATATTCTTCCAGATTTTTTTTGTAAGTAAAATAAGAATTGTAAGCATTCTCTACCTCAGTGCGGATCTGGATTTCTTTCGCAGTAAGATAGCTTTCCGATTGTTTGAGCATAAACTGCGCTTTCTCCCGCTCGCCCTGGTTTCTTGCAAACACAGGAATGGAAAGGGTAGCATACGTACCGGCATAAGGAATGAGGTTTTGCGGGTTAAAGATCACACCGCCTTCAAAATACGGAAGCCCGGCAGCTTTTTGTACCTGGATATTTCTTTTGCTCAACTCAATATTAGATTGTGCGTAGGCCAAGTCACTCCTCCGGTGCAGCGCGATCGCAAGTAAGGTATCTCTGTTTTCCAGAAAATCAAACGTAATCAGGTTGATCTTATCGTTGATATCGAGCGAATCGGTGATACCGGAAATATATTTAAGATTTCTCAACTCGTTTACAAATTGGTTGTTGAGCGATTTTAATTTTAATCCATATTGATCGGAAAGCACTTGCGTACGGATCAGCTCGATCGGTGTGATCACCTGGTTGCGCAAGCGCACTTGGTTGATGTATACAAGGGAGTCGACGTTTTCTTTTGCTACAGAAAAAACAGCCAGGTTGGTTTTTAGCAACCATACATCCATCCATTTCAAGGCTACTTCATAGCTTATATTTCTATTTAATTCACTGAAGGCAGTACCAGCGGAAACGGCGCCTTGCTTGGCAAAATCAACTCGTTTGTTACGAAGATTTCCGAGCAACATCGGCTTGGTTACCTGGTACCAGAGCTGACGGTTAGCTCCGTTGGTTAAACTGGAATGATTTGGTGAGTAGCGCTGATTCAGTAATTGGATAGTTTGATTATTGAACACCGGGTTAGGTCTTAAACCTGCCGTAGTGATATTGGAAAAAGCCATGTTGACAGAAAATGTTTCCGCTTTCAGTACCGGGTTATTGTTCCTGGCCTCTGCCACTACTTCACTGATGGTATATAGTCTTTGGGCATACACACTATTCCCTATCAGCAAAAAAACTGGGATTAAAAACCGGTATATCATGTTTAATTTAAGAGGGTATATTCTGACTAATAAGGTAATGGGTATAAAGATAACACTTTTTTGGATACCTGACGCCGGATACCTGGTTGAGGAATTTTAAATTTTGAATTTTGAATTTTAAATGAATTATTCTCTGGACTTCCTGGCAAAGTACGAGGAATGCAAAGGTGTTATAACTTAAAATTTAAAATTCAAAATTTAAAATTCCTCAAGGTTTCTCTATAAGCGTTACCAACTGCTCATACCAGGCCTCTCCATACTTACGTATCAGCGGGCCTTTCAGGAATTTATAGAGTGGCACTCCAAGCTCTTTTCCATGATGACAAGCAGCTTTGCAGATATGCCAACGATCGTAATTGATCGCATCGTATTGTTCGTATTTGGTAATACGGATCGGATACAGATGACAGGAAATCGGTTTTTGATAGCTGATCTTTCCATCGAGATAAGCTTGCTCGATTCCGCATTTGAGAATTCCCTGTTTGTCATAGATCGCATATGCACATTCACGATCTTTGATGGTTGGCGTAGAATAATCACCTTCCCAATCTTTGATGTAAAAACCTTGCTGCTCGATGGCTTCGATTCCTTCTTTTGACAAATAAGGTTTTACTTCTTCGTAGATCTTCTCCAGCACAGCCAGCTCATCCTCTTCCAACGGCGCTCCCAAATCTCCTTCTACGCAACACGCACCTTTACACTTACTTAGTTCGCAGACAAAAAACTGATCTGCTATATCGTCGCTAATGGCGGTCTTCCCAATCGTAATCATTTATAAATTATTTTATAGGTTAGATACTGGATACCTGATGCCCGATTCCAGATACCAGATATTTAATTGATTTTATCCGGCATCTGGAATCGGGTATTAGGTATCTTATTCAAGTAATGCGCAAGATATTTATGATCTTTGATCATCTTGCACCTAGAAGTTAAACTGTACTCCCGGTCCAAACACCATGAACATTGTATTGCTCTTCAGCAAGTAGCCTACGCCGGCAAAGATAGGAAAGCTAAACTTCCTTTCTTTCTTAGCCGGATACAAAGAGCCCAGCACAAGTACTCCAAGATCTTTGTTGGCGGAATTCGCACTAAGACTAAACGCGTCTACCGCGATAAAGCCGACTCCTATGGTGTATGGTTTCAACCGTCCTACGCGCTCCGGATCATAGAAGCCTACTTGCGCGATCACCGAAGTACTGATGCCTGTAAGATTACCTACTCCAGGCGTATTGAATTTTTTCACCAGCATTCCCGCAGGGAAAGAAACTTGTAAATCGAATGCGTATCGTTTTTCTTTGATGAGTACCACCTTCCTGCTATAGATCGGGCTGCTGTACTTGCTTTCCTTTTGTTTGACCACGATCTCAATCCTGGACCATGTTTCGAGATCATATGTTTTTTGTCCGAGGAAATCATTGAGATTGATCGGTGAGCGGCGGCAGTCTTTGTTGTCATAAAATTTAGCGCGCGCCGAATTTTCTGCCGGGCATACAACAATGTTGTCGATGATCTGGAACTCTTTCAATTCGTTTTTAGCGCTGAATATTTTCACTTCTATCACAAGGTATTGCTTGCCATAATATTTCCCATTCTGATCAAGCATTTCCGGATGAAAACCTATATTGATGTCTTTGATCAGCTCTTTGTACAGCACAGGTTTGCTGAGTGCTTTGTCGGTGAGCCTGTACGATTGTCCTTGATAATCGATCGATACGAAATCAAGATCGCGCGGCACTTGGTATTCCTTTACTGACAGTTCGTAAGTGCTGATCTTTTTATTGATGTAAATCGGAATTTTACGTTGGTAAACATTGGGTGAAATTTTCACAAAATAAAAATTCACATTGTCTGAACGCCGCACAGTATCAGGACGTGCCGCACATCCTTCAAAATCCATGGAAGCTTTATACAAGCCTGAACCTTCTACCCGCACTTCCACTTCTTCTCCGGGATATACAGCCAAATTAGTGGTCCAATCCTCGCCAATGCGCTGGATGCTTATCTTTTCGATCTTTGGTTTTTCAAATACATTGAAATTGGTGATGAACCTGGTATCATTTCCTTCCTTGATATATAAATATCCTTCGCCGGTGCGGTGCAGGGAATAGGTGCGCAGGTAACATAAGATTTTATTACTGTTGGCTACATAGGTTTGGGTAAAAAGCTCCGCAATCAATTTTCCACCTACCTCGGATTTGTCTTCGATTCGGTAGAGTTGTTTCATATTAAAATTCCGGTTGTAATCGATCTGGATCTCTTCCATACCGGAAGAAGCGAGGTCTACAAAAAAATCGGAAGGAGTGAAATTGACAAAGTTCAACCGGCTTGGCTTGATGGAAAAATTCAGTGAAACAGGAGGCACATAGTTACTTAGTTTCAGCGATTGATCAAGGTATGGTTTGATCGTTTTGAAATCCAGCTGAAGCATTTTATTGCCCATCTGCAAAGGCTTTACATGGAGTATGAGCTTGTTGTTTTCTTTTGTAAAACGATAATCCACTTCCCTGCTCGACTGCCATGCATCGGTCACAGCAATGTTTTCAATATTGGTACCATTCAATGGTATAGTAGCCTCTTCGCCAGAGAAAAGCTCAGTGACGCCGGTGATGCTTTGGACAGAGGTTTCGTAATAAGGATATAACTTTAGTTCCTTGTTAAATTTTCTTCCATCTCTTGTTTCGCAAGCGAACACAAGTCGCGGAAAAAGTGTTTTCTCTAAGTCTTCAAATTCTATTTTGGTTTTATAATAAACATTATTGAGTAAGACAAGAGAATCAATAGTTTCAAAATCATCCGAAGGCAGGAGCGCTATGCTTTTCAGATTAGGATCTGGAAAAATATTGATCACGTATACACGTTGCAAGGGATTGGCTTTGAAAAATAAATAGGATTCGTTTTGATAACGGATCATATGTTTGTCAGTGGAGTAAAGGCTCGTATCGCTTTGTACTGAAATCACTCCCACTTCCTGGTACTGATCGCTGTGCTGGGCTTGTAAACGTTCTGCCAGTGCCAGCACCAAAAAGAGTATAAAAAGGACAGAATAGATCGTTTTCATATAGTATCAAAGATACGGAAAAGTTGGAAAAAAAAGGGGATGGATATTCTACTCTATACTCGCGCTCGCACTCCTTACTTTGAGACAGTATGGAGTGCGAGCGCGAGTATGGAGTAGATCAGGTAGAAGCATTTAAAATAGTTTTCAACATCCCCTTCCCCATCCATCAAAGAAGTAGTAAATTCGCATAAAGTAGAAAAGGAGAAATCAATGAGTTTTCTTGACAGTCTGAACGACGTACAAAAACAAGCTGTTACACATACCGAAGGCCCTGTAATGATCATTGCAGGAGCCGGGTCGGGCAAGACCCGCGTACTCACATACAGGATTGCTTACCTGATGCAGAAAGGTGTAGATCCTTATAACATTCTGTCCCTGACCTTTACCAATAAGGCCGCCAAAGAAATGCGCGAACGGATCGAAAAAGTAGTAGGCTCTGAGGCACGCAGTCTCTGGATGGGAACCTTCCACTCTGTCTTCGCCCGCATTCTTCGCTCGGAAGCTCCTCGTCTCGGTTATCCCAGCAACTTCACTATTTACGATACCGACGATACAAAATCCGTGATCAAACAGATTCTGAAAGAAATGAATCTGGACGATAAAATTTACAAACCTGCTGCTGTATTAAACAGAATTTCAGCTGCCAAAAACAGGTTGATCTCCTGGAGAGAATACAACAACAACGCCATCCTGATAGGCGAAGACCGCGAAGCCCAGCGGCCTGAGATCGGAAGAATTTACAAAACTTACAGCGAACGTTGCTTCAAATCCGGTGCAATGGATTTTGACGACCTTCTCTTCAACACCAGCATCCTGCTACGCGATCACCTGGAAGTATTGAATAAATATCAGAATTTGTTTCGATATGTGATGGTAGATGAGTTTCAGGATACCAACATTTGCCAGTATTATATCACCCGAAAGCTGGCTGCGCAAAACCGCAACATTTGCGTGGTGGGCGACGATGCGCAAAGTATCTACGCCTTCCGCGGCGCGGACATTCAGAATATTCTGAACTTCGAAAAAGATTACCCCGAACTACAAATCTTCAAGCTGGAACAAAATTATCGTTCTACCCAAACTATTGTACATGCTGCCAACGACGTTATCAGCCGCAACAAAGCGCAGCTGAAGAAAAATGTTTGGACCTCCAACGATGAAGGAAATCCGATCGAAGTGATCAAAGCCAATAGCGATAATGAAGAAGGCATGCTGGTCGCTACTTCTATTTTTGAAGAGAAAATGAACAAGCAGTTGAAGAATAACGATTTCGCCATTCTCTACCGCACCAACTCCCAGTCTAGGCCAATTGAAGAAGCCTTGAGGAGAATGAACATCAAATACAAGATTGTCGGCGGCATGTCGTTCTACCAGCGCAAAGAGATCAAAGACTTGATCGCTTATATCCGCTTTACGATCAATCCCAACGACGACGAGGCTTTCAAAAGAATTATCAATTATCCGAAAAGAGGGATCGGTGATTCCACCATCACCAAGATCCGCGAAGTATCCATCGACCAGGGCGCTTCGATCTGGGATATTCTTTGCAATATCAACAGTGTCCTGCCAGCCAGGCAGTCCGCTACGATCGAAGATTTTGTAAACAAGATCAAACTCTTCCAATACGCTGCTCAAAACAAGGATGCATTCGAAGCTGTTTCCGAGATCGCTAAGGAATCCGGCATTTTGCGCGAGCTGTATGATGATAAGACCATCGAAGGATTGAGCCGCTATGAAAACTTACAAGCCTTGCTCAATGCCGTGAAAGCCTTTGTAGACACGCCCGACAGGGAAGACAAAAGTTTGGGAGTATTCCTCCAGGAAGTATCATTGCTTACCGATGCAGACGATGAGAAAGATAAGGATAAAGACAAGGTAACACTGATGACCATTCACTCCTCCAAAGGATTGGAATTTAAACACGTGTTCATCGTTGGACTGGAAGAAAATCTTTTTCCTTCGCAAATGCGCATCACCAGCCGCGAAGACCTGGAAGAAGAACGAAGATTATTTTATGTGGCTGTTACACGCGCAGAGACTTATCTAACGTTTAGCTATGCTACCGAACGTTATTTGTACGGCACAAAAAAATCCTGCGAGCCGAGCAGGTTCCTTACTGAATTTAATCCGAAATATTTAAAGCTCAGTCATAAAATGCTGGTACCGGAGCAAGCTCCTGCTAGTACAGCCAACGTCAACTATGCACGGCCGCTGGCGAAGAACCTGGTACAGCAACCGCTGAAGCCAAAAACTTCTTATGTGCCTCCTGCAGATTTTAAACCAAGCGATACCAGCTACTTGAAAGAAGGTATGCGGGTAGAGCATCCTAAGTTTGGATTCGGACTTGTAAAGAAAATGGATATCTCCGGCACAGATCGCAAAGCTACGATCGAATTTAATGAAGTGGGTGAAAAAACATTGATCTTAAGCTTTGCTAAACTAAGAATACACGAGTGAAAAAGATACCAGATGCCAGATAATATAACTTCCATTATATCTATATTCATCTAATTAAATTAATATCTGGTATCCAGAATCTGGCATCTGGTATCTGGTATCTGATTTACATCTGAATAAATTCGATCATCAAAATAAACTAACAATGAAAAAACTACTGATCACCTTCTCTATCGCGGCGCTTGTCGTTGGCTGCGTGAGTAAGAAGAAATTCAACGATATGGCCATGAAAAAATCAAGGCTCGAAGCAGAGAAGGCAAATTGCGAGGATACGTTGAAACTGGCAGAAGCCGAAAGAAACCGCTTGAGAGAACAAGTAGGACAATTGCTGGCTGATAACAGTATAATGAAAAATGACACTACGCAGAAAGGAACCGAACTGAGAAGACTCAACAAAGACTATGAAGACCTTAGCAACTCGTTTGAAAAACTTCTGAAGAAACACGACAAACTTCAAAACTACAGCGCTGCCGAAGCCGACCGCCTTACCAAAGACTTGATGAGACAAGAAAAAGAGCTGATGGACGCAACCCGCAAAGCCGAAGCACTGCAGGCCAGCCTGGAGCAACGTGAGAGCCGGGTGAAAGAACTGGAAAAAATATTGGCTGACAAAGATAAAGCCGTAAACGATCTGAAAGCGAGTGTAAGCAAGGCACTGCTTTCTTTCAAAGACAAAGACCTTACGGTAAATGTGAAAAACGGGAAAGTATATGTATCGCTCGCAGAACAATTGCTCTTTAAATCCGGCTCTACGGAAGTAGACCCGGCAGGTGCAGAGGCATTGAAAAAACTGGCTGCTGTATTGAAAGAACAAAAAGATGTGAGCGTATTAGTAGAAGGTCATACCGACGATGTACCTGTAGCAAAAGGAACAGCCGGCATGAAAGACAACTGGGACCTCAGCGTGTTGCGCGCTACTTCGATCACAAGGATCCTGATCAACAACGGAGCTGATCCTAAAAACATAGAACCGGCAGGAAGAGGCGAGAACTCACCGGTAGCAGAAGGAAAGACCGCTGAAGCTCGCAAGAAAAACAGAAGAACAGAAATCATTCTTACTCCTAAGCTGGATGAGTTGTTTAAAGTATTGGGAACAAATTAAGAATAGAATTTAATCTTCCTCTTATAAAAAAAGGTTAGTGAAACATTTCACTAACCTTTTTTATTTCATTATGAGTTAACTCCTAATTCATAATTTATTAATGAATTATTACAAGTTCCTTGTGCTCGTAAGCGCCCTTCTCTCCTTGCAAGCGGATATGATAAACGCCTCCTTTATATTGTGAAGTATTGATCGAGAATCCTTCTTTGCCTACGGAACAGACACCTTGTTCTACTACTCTTCCAACGTTATCATATACAATCCAGTCGGAAGCTTCTCTCAATGATTTTCCGTACAGGAAGAATACTTCATCTGTAGCAGGGTTCGGGAACATCATCACCTTAAATTCATCTTGCAGCTCTTGCTCTGCTACTGCGGTTATTACAGGGCTTCCGTTGTAGGTACCGCTTCCTCTAAGGTAAGCGGCCTGGTATACTTCTTTGGTATTAGCATCTTGTACAAAACATACTACTCCTAATTTTGCGGTAGTAGGCAAAGAGTTTGCCCATGAATTGCTGGTCGTTACAGTATCTCCGTAAATCCACAACTTGCTGAAGTAAGAGCCAGCAGCATCAGGTAGCATTTGTCTTGCTATAGAACTATACTTAGGAGCTCCGGAAGAATCTTCTGTAACCACGGTCTGTAATACTACATCCTTCGCTACAGGGGTATTTCCTGTATAAGTAACTTTAGTAGCAATTGTCGCTAATCCTGAAGTAAAGGAAGTAGTCATGTTTATTTGGAAAATTGCTGTTTCAAGCGCACGGGCATCGATGTCTTTTACATCCAATCTTTTATCCGGTGTACTTCCTGAATAAATATCGCCGTTGTAATAATTACCATCTACCACTGTTCGCGGAGATGCTGTGACTCCATAGCTCAATACTCTGGAACTAGGTCCAGCCGAGTAGAAGAGGTTGAAGGCATCTTGTGAAAGGAAACTGGTATGGTAATAAATAGCTGCCATATCTGCTTTCCTTGTGTCCCGCATTGTGTTGACAGCATTGTCAGCAGCAGCAATGGCAGCAGTAGTAGTACCTGTTGCTGTATTGTAATTGGTGAAATGTTCCGTCAATACAATTTTATTTCGGTTTCCGATCCACACACTGTCTACTGCAACTCCTTCATAAGTCGAGATCGTGGTATCCAAAGGCGATCCCAGCGCAATCCTGAAACGTACTCGTTTTGTTGTGTTATAATTTGCCAGGTTGGTAAGTCCGATCTTTGCTATTCTCCAAGTTGTATCGATACCAGACCATCCATCGTTGGTGTTTACTTTACCAGGACTACCAGCAATACCAATAGTATTATACCAGTCAATTCCATCGCCCACCAATCCGATCGTGCTCCAGCTACTGTCATCATCTACCGAATAATCCAGTGCCGATCCGGAGATCTGGTCTTGTGTGGATGTCCAGAGTTTGATAGAGATCATAGGTTTATCCAGCACATTGAAGTTGAAACAAGGACTATACAAATGCGATTTTTCACCTTTGTAATAATCTCCTGTTTTACTTGTCACCCATACAGAATCAATGATCCCCAGGCCTCCGTAATACATATTTGGTTTTGTAGTCGAGTTAGGGATATCATGCACCCACGAACAGCTATTATTCAAAGAAGTAGGGGCAGCGCTTGGCGCCCAATGTCCGGTAGAATCTTTGAAGTTTACAGCATAAGGAGCTGTAGCTGTTGGTTTATAATACGGAAGAATGAAAACCGTTTTTGTTTTCCTGTTGGTACATCCCAATGTGGTGCTGTCTACGAGCGTTACGTTGTAGGTATCAGGTTTTACAAATTTATATTTCGGATTATATGTACTGGTATAAATCAAGGTGTCGAAAGGCACATTGCTCTTGTCTGAGAAAATCCAGCTACGAGATTTCAAAGCTCCGGAAGCATTGCTGGAAAGGTCTTTGAAATTGGTACTGTCTCCAAAACATATAAACCTACTTGTATAATCAGCTACAGGAATAGATTGAATTGTTAAAAGGTTAGCACCCGACAAAGTAGTATCGTCGAAACATCCTTGAGAGGAAACCACTTTCAAGTAAAGCGGATATCCACCTGGGAAAGGATATGTGTAAACCGGATTGCTCAAATGAGAAGTATCCGCCAGTGTAGTACCATCTCCAAAATCCCAGAAATAACTCAACGTAGTAGTTGGAGGTATAAAGGAAGTAGAGCTATTGAAGTAAGTAGCCTTCGTGGCACAACGCCCGGAATCAATAAAGAAATTGGCTTGTGGCGATTTGTTGATCGTCAAAATAGTATCTTTAAAATTACTGCAACCGTTGACATCGGTATATGCATACTCAATCGTGTGCCCCCCTGTAGTAGCCGAAGAAGGCACAAAGACTTTTCCAACCAATGCCGGATCTCCTCCGGGAACAGAGGTGATGACTATATTATTATTACTTGCATCGGATCCGTTGTATAAATTAAAGGCATAAGGATATTTATAATTCGCCGTGGCAGTAAGACTGATATTGGGATCCGTAGAACAGTATTTATCTTTTGCCAATCCTGTGATTTGAATGGTAGGTGGTGGAATTAAGTAAACAGGGAAACCGATATAATATCCCGCTGGGCAGGCAATAGGTTGCCCGGTAGTCATTACTTCTATTCTTGCATAACCTGTTGAAGCCTGGTAAGCACTATTAGTAAAAGTAGTTGCTTCGTTGTATGATCCTCCTGAAGGGCTGGCGAAACCAAAGCTACCAGCATTTCCACCCGTAGTATAAGTAGAACCATCATAAGCAGACCAGGTTGCACCCGAACATTGTCCGGCACGGCTTGCCTCCAATTTTATCGTACCTATTCCGGAAGCATCCACACAAAGAGAAGTATCGCCTCTTTGCGTACGGATCGAAATGGTAGGTGAGTTGTTTACTACTACATTAGTGGAAGCAGTACCATAGCAGCCGTTAGCATCGGAATAAGTATAAGTAATGGTATTGTTTCCTACACTTGTATTGTAATAAGGATAGAACGTATTGAAGAATGTTCCTGGTCCTGAAAACGTACCTCCTGAAGGTGAGCCCGTCAGCGCAAAAGCGGCAGAGTTGAAGCAGTATCCTCCCGGAGAGAATGAATTCGTAATACTTGGTGAAGGATTAGAATAGACGGTGAACGATGTTGTGTAATTGTTAGTACAACCGTAGCTAATATCTTTGTAGTGATAGGTAATCGTTTGCAGTCCTGGAGAAGATGGAGTAAATGTCCATACCTGCGGCGAAGATTCGTTTACTCCCGCAGCTCCGTCTACAAATGTTCCCGGATCTCCGTCATCGCCAGGAAAAAGACTTAACGTAACAGGAGAAGCTCCCACACACATATTGCCAATAGCCCCAATGCTAGGATTAGGAGCAGGATAGATGGACGTATAAGAATCAGGACTTACAGTACCATCATTATAGACAGCTCTTACTCTTGCACCGTACAAACCAGATCTGGCAGGATCACCAATATAAGCAGGATCGAATTGATTAGCCGGCGATACAGGTTGATAACTTGGAGTACCACAGTAATAACACCAGTATTCAAACCTTGTTACACTTTTCCCAGCAGGGGGGGTTATCGAAATATTGGTTGCACTACCGTTGATACAATAAGACGGGTTTAATCCGGAAATAGAGTTTGGTGTACTTACCGTAAAACTTTGTGTCACGGGTGTAGAAGGACAAGTACCCACCGTATAAGTACAAGAAAGTGGGTGAGATCCGATACCAGCGGCCGAGGGAGAAAATTCATAATTTGAACCTGAGAAGCTCACTCCTGCTCCGGAGAATGTATAGTTACCTCCGCCTGGTGAACCATTAGGAGGTCCGTTATTATCCAGTATATTATCCGCATCACCGACCGCAAATGATTGTGCACTTGGGTTCCAGCTAAGTGTAGGAGTAGCGTTTACCGTGAAATTAAGGTTGGAAGATTGTGACATACAACCGTTGGATGTTCCTTGTACATAAACCGTGTGCGTAGTAGTAGCTACCCATGTATGAGAAAATGTAGCTGTAGCAGACGGGCCTTGTCTGCTGGTTCCGTCTATAAAGAACTCATAGGTAGAAGCGCCATAAGCCGTAAAATTGACAGCAGTACCAGAACAAGCGATCAGGTCTGCATCGTCTGTAGTAATAGAAACATTTGGAGCAGCAACGCTGAAAAGTGTTGCATGGTTTACAGAATTATTAACGCCAAGTGTATTGGAAGAAGAAGTTATATTCCCAAAAGACGGTGCAGTAATCGCTTTTATTTTAATACCACCAAGATTGAGGTGATCTGTATTCTGTCCTGCAGAACCTGCTACCGTAAAGCTGATCGTAAGTGCAGTAGTGGTAAAACTATTAATAGTAACTCCAGAAATAGTAGGCGAAGAAGAATAAAGAAGACTAGCTGTATTATCAAACTGAAAATTCGCCGGCACATTAAATGTATACGACGGGTTTCCATCAGCAATATCTCCGTTATTGGTTTCTTTGATTATTATATCCGACGATAAAGTCACCGTACTTCCGATACAAATAGAAGTTCCCCCATTCGCCGGGGTAATTGTTACCTGCCCCATCGATGTTCCCGCCAATAGCGATAAGAAGGCCATAAACAAATACAAAATGTAGTTTTTATTCATACGTGTGGATTTTTACAAATAGGCTCAATTCAATATTATTCTCTCAATATTTTTTAGAAGTAATCTGGATCATTCACTTCAGACAATGCTACAGAAATACAATAGGCTTATTATTAGTAAATTGCAACAATCAATGCATTTTTTTGGATTCTTCTTTATTTAGCAAAAACTATACCTGAATATATAATATCAGCAATTTAATACAGATTTGAATTTGATAGTAACCGCCGAAGATCATTTCTCTCTATCCTTTTAAAATAAAATTGTAAACTATAAATTTTATTTTTTTTTAATTATGGCCAAATCATTAGCCAATTCATGCTTTTGACAGTGTTGGGGTCAATAAAAATACGGAGTTTTTAGCTATTAATCTTATAAAAGATTTAAAATCATAACGGTTTTTGCAATTATTCTCCCCAAAAATCTTATTTTATATCTCTTGAGTGCTATTAAACGTTTAGTATCTTAGAGTTATTATTTTAATTATCATTATGAAAAGCTTTACTAAATCCACCGTTTTACTTTTTCTCACCCTCTTCTCCCATTTTTGTTTCGCCCAGATTACCAAAGAATATTACGACAGCAGTCGCGTAAAAGCGGAAGGCTTACTGAAAGAGGGCAAGAAAGAAGGTCTCTGGAAATATTATGATCCTAGCGGCATTGTAGAAGCAGAAGCAAATTTTCATGAAGGAAAAGAAGAAGGACCGTTAAAATTTCTCTATCCCAACGGCAAACCCGCTCTGCTAGCCAATTACAAAAACGGCGAAGAAGAAGGTGAATGGCTGGAATATTATTCAAACGGAAATAAAAAGGTAATAGCCTCTTATAAAAACGGGAAAGCCAACGGTTCCTGGAAAGAATATTACAACAACGGCCAACTCGGAATTGACGGCACTTACAGCGAAGACCTCAAAGTTGGGAACTGGAAAGAATTCTATCCTTCCGGACAAATCAAAATCAATGGTACTTTCAAAGAAGGCAAAAGAGAAGGAGTATGGAAAGAATATTTTGAAAACGGGCAAGAATATTATGAAGCTACCTACAAAAACGACAAAGAAGAAGGTCCTTTCAAACGCTGGTTCCGCAATGGAAAGCTCAACGCTACCGGCAGCTTCACCGCTGGAGAAGAAGAAGGCGAATGGATCGAATATTTTGAATCAGGAATTGTTTCTGAAAAAAAATATTTCAATGCAGGAAATGCCAACGGCACATGGCTTAGCAATTACGACAGCGGCAAACAACTTTCTACCAGCGAATACAAAGATGGAAAACTGGACGGCGAAACAAAATATTATTACGAGAACGGCCAACTAAAAAGTATTGAGATCTGGCGCAACAATAAAATCATCGCCGCCTCTTGCTACTATGATCAAAAAGGCACCGCGCTTGATCCGGGTACTTTGAATAATGGAAATGGGAAAAGACTTTTTTACTATCCTGATGGAAAACTGATGGCAGAGATCAACTATGCCGACAGCATACAGAATGGTGAAGCCAAAGCCTACTACCCATTTGATGGCACCGTCAAATCAGAAATGACTTTTAAAAACGGGCTGCAAGATGGAGTGCTCAAGGAGTATTATAAAAATGGAAAACTCGCTGCCATTACCAATTACAAAGACGGCAAAGAAAACGGAGAATACACCGAATACTTCGAAGAGGAAGATGCCGTTTCTCTTCTCGGCTATTACAAAGAAGGCATCGAAGACAGCCTTTGGATGGAATACCACCCTAATGGAGGCGTACTCAGCGAGGGCTACTACGTAAACGGGCAAAAAGAAGGATTGTGGAATGAATTTTACGATAATGATTCACTTGCTTCTACAGGATTTTATGAAGACGGCAAACAACAAGGCTTCTGGGTAGAATACTACGACAATGGTAATCAATCTTCCGAAGGGGCTTATGTAAAGGGGCTTAAAGAAGGTGAATGGAAATCTTATTTTGAAAATGGAAATCTTTCCATGCAAGGTTCTTTTGTTAATGGATTTGAAGACAACTACTGGAAGATCTACCACGAGAATGGCAAACTCCAGATGGAAGGAATGTATGTATACGGCGAAGAACAAGGTCCCTGGAAAGAATACCATCCCAACGGACAACTAGCCTCTGAAGGAAATTACGCAATGGGAAAAGAAGATGGTAAATGGAAAAACTATTGGGACAATGGAATACTGATGCAGGAAGAAGTGTACGACAAAGGCAAATTAATTTCTGTTTCTGATTTCTACAATAAGCTAGGAAAAGTAATGGCGAAAGCGGCTGTGAAAGATGGCAATGGCACGATCAAAAGTTTTTATGAAAATGGGAAACTGGCAGCTGAAGGTCCTGTGAAAAATGGCCTGCTCGAAGGAGTTTGGAAATACTATCACACTACCGGTGCACTTTCCGGCACAGGCGAGATGCACGAAGGCCTGCGACAGGGAGCGTGGAAATTCTACTTCGACACGGGGAAACTGGAAGCCGAGGGAAACTACAAAGACGACGAACTTTCAGGCGCCTGGAAATTTTATGACCAAGGACAACTTTCACGTATAGAAAATTTTGATGAGACAGAATAATTAGCATGTTTTTTGCGTTTACTAAACAGGAAATGTGCTGCTATCTATGAAGGGAATATTTTTTAAAACCTCTTACCTCCTCTTACTACTGCTTTTAGTAAGTAGTATATCTCTTTTTGCCCAGGTAAAACAAGAGTTTTATAAAAATGGAAAATTAAAATCCGAAGGAAATTTTATTGGTACAAAAAAAGAAGGCCAGTGGAAATACTATTATCCCAACGGCGTACTCATGGCGGAAGAGCAATTCAAAAACGGTCTTCTTCATGGGGTTACAAAAAATTATGATACCAAAGGCAAACTAACTTCCAAAGAAAACTGGTCATTCGGAGCGGAAGAAGACTCTTCTTTTACCTATTATCCCAATGGAAAAATAAAACGTCGCGGCGTGTTCCGCTATGGGCTTTATGATGGTGTGTGGTATCAATATTACGATAACGGAAAAATAAAGACCAAGGGTACCTATGTGCTCGGAGAACCGGAAGGAAACTGGGCCTTCTATTCTTCCAAAGGCTTGCTGGAAATGGAAGCCATTTATATGAACGGTAAGAAAAACGGCAAAGCCACGATGTACGATACCAAAGGCGACAAATGGCAGGAAGGCAACTTTATAAACGACGAGCAAAAAGGCACCTGGAAAGTTTACAAAAACGGTAAATTTATTGGAGATGTGACTTATTAGAATTTCCTTTGCCGAAAGTTAAAGGTTCAACGTCTTAGTATTTTACTCTTCCTAAATGAGTGATAAATGTTTTATCGAGTGAAGTATTCAAACTTTAAACCTTAACCTCTAAACTTGAACTTTACTAAAATGGAAATTATAGGAGATTTACTAAAGATCGTATTGCCAGCAGCAGCTGTGATGTATGCCATGTTCCTCACCGTACGTACTTTTTTAAGCAAAGATTTTGAAAAAAAACTGATCGATATACGTGTCAAAAATAATGAGATCATTCTTCCAATTCGTTTGCAGGCATACGAAAGAATGGCGTTGTTTCTGGAAAGAATTTCTCCGCACAACCTTATTATGAGAGTAAATGATCCTGCTTACAACGTAGTACAACTCCACCAGCGAATGCTTATGGAGATCCGCGAAGAATACAACCACAATTTGTCCCAGCAAATCTACATGACCGATCAAAGCTGGATCATGGTAAAAAATGCTATGGAAGATGTAATTTCCATTATTAACAAAGCCTCTTCCTATGTTCCTGCCGATGCCAAAGGGATCGAACTTGCCAAAATGATCTTTGAAACCCTTGTCCAAAGAAATGAAGACCCTGTTTACAAAGCACTTAAGCATCTAAAAGGCGAAATTCAGCAGGTTTTTTAAGTTTATAGGGTTACTTTTTAGCGCCAAAAATGTATATATATCAGAAATCTGTTTAGCATTATTTGGTGAATATTTTAAATTAAACTTATATGGAACTCATTAGAAATATTTTGAATAATTCAGGCGAAAGCTCCTTCTTCACGTACATCTTCTTCCTACTGACTTTTGTGATCTTCGTATTCGGTGTAGTGGCACTAATGGATTTCATGATTGGAAAAGTGTTTAATAAGCAGGAAGATTAATAAAAAACACTAAAATTTCTTTTTAATAATCTTTACTCTATATTTGCCGCATGGTAAGATCATTTCAATATTACTTTAGCTTTTACTTTAGCCATTTGGCATAGGGGCTTATTGTATTGAAACGGTATTACCAACAAAGTCCCTCATAGGAGGGACTTTTTTTATTATCAGGCAAATTGATCATTACATGAAAATCGCTATTCAGGGAGGAGCTGCATCGTTTCACGATATTGCAGCCAGAAAATATTTCGGAAAAGATATTGAGACCATTCACTGCTCTTCTTTCAAAATTCTTTGCGATAAATTGAAAAATAAAGAAGTGGATTTTGCTGCCATGGCAATTGAAAATTCCATTGCCGGAAGCATTCTTCCTAACTATGCGTTAATCCAGAAATACGATTTCCATATCATCGGCGAGATCCAACTTCGTATCGAACAAAATCTGATGGCCTTGCCCGGAACCAAGATCAGCGATCTGAAAAAGGCACGCTCACACTACATGGCACTCATGCAGTGTGAAGATTTTCTTGCACAATATCCCCACCTCCAAATGGAAGAATACCACGACACCGCAGACAGCGCAAGGGATATACGCCTATACCAGGAAAAAGAGATCGGCGCTATCGCCAGCCGCTATGCTGCCGAGCTTTACGAGCTGGAGATCCTGGCAGAAAGTATCGAGACCAACAAACAAAATTTCACTCGTTTCATTTTTCTTACTACGGATAAAAAATTCAAAGTAGAAAATGCCACCAAAGCTTCGCTGAGTTTTCATTTACCCAACACTGTGGGCGCGCTGGCCAAAGTGCTCAGCATTATCGTAGCCAATAATATCAACATGACCAAGATCCAATCACTTCCATTGATAGGAAAGCCCAACCAGTATACTTTTCATGTAGATTGTGAATGGAGCAATTATGAAGATTTTAAAAAATGCATCGCCATCAATTCTATAGTAGACGATTTAAAAATTTTAGGAGAATACAAAAAAGGAGAAATGATTTATGATTATTCCCGTAGCTAACCGGTTAAATAATGTTTCAGAATACTACTTTGTAAAAAAGCTGGAAGAAATCGCCAAGCTCAATAAAGAAGGGAAAAATGTGATCAGTTTCGGCATCGGTAGTCCCGATCTGATGCCTTCTGAAGAAGCATTGACAGCGCTTACGGAAACAGCGCACAAACCCAATGCGCATGGCTACCAGCCTGGCCGCGGGATTCCTGAGCTAAGAGAAGCAATGGCTGGCTTCTACAAAAGAACCTACAACGTAGAGCTGAACCCCGCTTCGGAAGTTCTGCCACTAATGGGTTCCAAAGAAGGGATCCTTCATTTATCTCTCGCTTTCCTCAACCCCGGCGACGAAGCACTGGTACCTAATCCTGGCTACCCTGCTTATTCTTCGCTTACTAAAATGATTGGCGCTGATATTCGTTACTACGAACTCAAGGAAGAAAACGGATGGTATCCCGACTTTAATGCATTGCGCAAAGAAGATCTTTCTAAAGTAAAGATCATGTGGCTCAACTACCCGCATATGCCTACCGGTACTGCTCCTAAGAAAGAAGTATTTGAGGAAGCTGTTGCCTTCGCAAAAGAAAAAAATATTCTTCTTTGTCATGACAATCCATACAGCCTCGTACTTCCGCACAAGAAGCCGATGAGCTTGCTATCAATTCCAGGTGCTTCCGAAATTGCTGTGGAGTTAAATTCTATGAGCAAATCGCACAACATGCCAGGCTGGAGGATCGGGATGATGATGGGAAAAGCAGAATACCTCGCTGCTGCCATGACGGTAAAAAGTAATATCGACTCCGGTATGTTTCTCGGCCTGCAGCAAGCAGCTATCAAGGCCTTAAACAATTCTGATGAATGGCATGCCAAACGCAATGCTATCTATGAAGAGCGCCGTGAATGGATCTACAAAATTCTTGATCTGCTCGGCTTTGAATACAGCAAAGAACAAGTGGGGCTATTTATCTGGGCAAAGCCAAAAGCAAACAATCCAATCTCCGACATCGCTGCATATATCGACAAAATACTTTACAAAGCATTCGTATTCTTCACACCGGGAGAGATCTTTGGTTCAAATGGCAAAAAATTTCTCCGTCTTTCTCTTTGCGTACCAGCAGAGAAAATGAAAGAAGCCTATGAGCGGTTGGAGAAAGTTAAAAATGAATTATAAAAAATTTTGAATTATGAGTTATGAATGTTGAGTTACTATTTTTCATTCATAAATCAACATTCCTATATCTATATGAGACCTCTGTTTTTTATAATTCTCTGCTTGGTAAATCATGTTGCGGCCGCGCAACAGAAGACATATGGGATGGCTGATTTTTCGGCATCTGAAGGAAGAGCGTTTGTGATCATTACAAAAGTACGCGAAACCATTAGCCTTTCCGATCTTCAAGCTGGCCAGCTGGCTAAAATTGCAGGAGAATATTCGGATGGTTTACAACAATTGAACGGCGCAAAAAATTACGAGGAGAAACTGGCAAAACTCCTGGCCAAACGCGATCAGAAAACACTCGAAGTTTTAAAAGACCCGGAACTCAGTACCTCTTACCAGAAAAAATTCGATTCCACACTAGCCGCTCAGAACACAGGATATGGGAGACGACGATAGTTTTAGTTATGAATATTGAATTATGAGTTTTGGTTTATTCTAATTCATAACTCATAATTCAACATTCATAACTAACCTTATTAAAAATAATACGAATAATACCCTCTTTGCCCGTTAGAAGTTATCCCTTCAATGATCACACGACCACGAATTTTTTCCAGGATCTCTACTACTTCTTCCGGCGTGCTTACAGGCACTTTATTAATGGACGTAATGATGAACCCTTCCGTAAGACTTAATCTTCGGATCAGTCCATTGCCTACCTTTACAATTCTTACGCCATTGGTAATTCCCATTTTATCTTTTTCTACTTTGGAGATAATTTCAAAATCAGCTCCGAGAGATTCCGATTTGTAGGTTTCCCGCTTAAGCACGTCTGTCGTGCCTTCCCTGTTGGTAAGGGTGAGTGTGCCTTCGTGAATTTTATTGTCGCGCTTGTAAACAATCTTTATTTTATCACCGGGACTAAAATAGCTTAGGTATTCATCAAAATTTCCTTTGTTGTTGATTTCATAATCATTGATCTTAAGAATCACGTCGTCCTTTTTCAGACCCATTTTTTCGGCAGCTCCTTCTTTTTGAATATAAGTAACTACTACGCCGTTGAGGTTATCCAATTTTAGTTTATCAGAATAAGAAGTATTCAATTCATCTACTTCAGCGCCGAAGAAAGGTTTTTGTACTTCTCCATATTTGATCAGGTCGCGTACAATTTTTTTTACAATGTCTACCGGCACCGCAAATCCATAGCCGGTGTAGGAACCTGTTCTGGAAAGAATAGCCGTGTTAATCCCGATGAGCTCTCCTCTTACGTTCACTAGCGCGCCACCGCTGTTGCCAGGGTTAATGGCAGCGTCTGTCTGGATGAATGATTCAATTGGGAATTGACTGTTCACAATATTGATATTTCTTCCTTTGGCACTTACAATACCCGCCGTGACGGTGGAAGTAAGATTAAAAGGATTTCCTACAGCTAGCACCCACTCTCCTATTCGAAGATCTTTTGAAGCGCCAAGTTTTACAGCAGGCAAATTCTGCGCCTCGATCTTCAGCAAAGCCAGGTCAGTAGAAGGATCGGTACCGATGATCTTTGCCTGGTAAGTTTTTTTCTCGTGTACCACTTCAATCTTGGTTGACTTGTCGATCACGTGGTTGTTGGTAATGATGTAGCCATCCGTGCTGTATATTACTCCGGAACCTGATCCCTGCACCTGCTGGGTACTTCCGCCAAAATACATATCAAACCAGTTAGACGAGGTTTGTTGCGAAAGTGTATTGATGAACACTACGCTGTGGGTAGAAAGCGCAGAAGCCGCCACAAAATCTTCGCTTAATTTTATATCCTGGTATTTGGTAAGCGATGCCAGGTCTATAGAGGATCCTTTGCTGGCTTCATTGATGTAATAACTTTTCGCAGGGACAATTTTATTATATACAACAGCTCCGGCAAGCCCGGAAATAAAAGCGATCAGAATTATTTGAATATTCTTCATACCTTAATTTATTTTTTGTTCGCTAAAATAATTTTTCATAAAAATAAATTCAATCTTTTTAATATTGAATTTTTAATCATTAATCCTGAGAGATATTCCTACCCTAAACAGAGCTGAATCGTCCGAAAATACTAAGGGGTAGCTTTTTCCCTCCCTGATCTTCTAGATATAATTCTCCAATTTCAGGATTTTTTATTTCTCCGAAAACACTTTTAAGAAGCGTTTCTACGATTAACGCTGAAAATCCTATGGAGTATAAATTCAGAATGAAAAAATGATTTTCTTTATCTAAAAGTTCCTTACAATTCTTTAATAATTCATTAAGCTGATCTTCGATGATCCATTTTTCTCCATTGGGTCCGCGCCCATATGCCGGCGGATCCAGGATAATTCCCTGGTATTTATTACCGCGGCGTACTTCACGCTGTACAAACTTCATCGCATCTTCCACTACCCAACGAATATCTTTTAAGTTACTAGCTTCCATATTCTCCCTTCCCCAACTGATCACCTGTTTCACAGAATCCACGTGTGATACATCAGCTCCTGCAGCCTTTGCAGCAAGAGAAGCGCCACCTGTGTAAGCAAATAGGTTCAATACCTTTGGAGTGTTTCCAAGCAATTTTACTTTTTGGTAAATATAATCCCAGTTGGCAGCCTGCTCAGGGAAAATACCAACATGCTTGAAAGAAGTGAGTCCTAATCGAAAACTAATACTGAAAGAAGAAGGCTGGTATTGGATCAACCATTGTTCTTTCATGCCTTTTTTCAAGATCCACTCACCTTTTTCGGCATTTCCAGCATCTTTGCGAAATTCCGCGGAAGCGAGTTTATTCCATTCATTTTCAGCCAAAGATTGGTCCCAAACAGCCTGGGGCTCAGGTCTTGACAAAATAAATGATCCGAATCTCTCTAATTTTTTGTAACTTCCACTATCGATTAACTGATAGTCTGAAAAATATTCAGGTTTTAAAAACAACATTGGAACAAATTTTGGCTTACATCAGTATAAGTACTAGTGCAGGACAGACATCCGACAATAAAGATGAACAAAAAAATATTAATACGGTTAAGAAGAAGTAAATTATTTAAGCTTCGCTTTACGTTATTTTTTACGTTCATACTTCTTTCATTGATGGTGAGTTCTGTCTACTTTACCTACAATGTTCCGAAAAGAACCAATCCCGATCAGGTAGACCTGAAAAATATTTACAACACTTGGAAGATCGTAAAATATTACAAGAACGGAAAATTGGTAGTGAACAATAAAAAATTTCAAAATCTTCGTTTTCGTGTGAACCAGGATGGCACTGCTGATTGGATCAAAGAAGGATATGAATCTAATTTTCCTTTTGTAATTACTAAAGACGGCTCCCAACTGATTGCCAATAACGGTGGCTCCATTGAAAATGTAGAAACGATCTACGAGCTTAGCGAAAACAGGCTTCGTTTCGGAAAACGAAATATCATTTCCCATTACGAGTATGTGATGGTTCCTTACAATTACGAAGTAAACTAATTTCCTTCGCACAATTTTTCAAGATTATAACGTTCTATAGCTAAATCGAAAGAACGTATGCTTATCTCCAAGATCCTTCGTAATCCCTTCATCGCTTGCTTTCTCATAGTTGCAATCATTTTCTCTTTTCATTTTACTCCGAATGTAATAGAAAAAAAAGCGAATGATTTTTCGAAATTAAAAGACGGCGACATTATTTTTCAATCCTCTGAATTCGGCCAGGGCAAAGCGATCCAGCTGGCTACACATTCCAAGTACACACATTGCGGTATCGTGTTTAAAGAAAACAATACCTATATGGTTTATGAAGCCGTGCAACCTGTCAAAAAAACACCCATCGATAAATGGATATTGAACAGCAGTGATGATCATCGTTATTTTGTAAAGCGGCTAAAAGACACGGAGATTCTTACTCCCACTGTAATTGCCAAGATGAAAGATAGGTACAAACAATTTGAAGGAAAAAATTACGATTTATATTTCGGATGGTCGGATGAAAGAATTTATTGCTCCGAGCTCGTCTGGAAAATTTATCAAAACGCTACAGGCCTTGAAATAGGAGCGCTACAGAAGCTTAAAGATTTTGATTTGAGCAACCCAATTGTACAATTAAAATTGAGAGAACGATACGGAGATAAGATCCCTTACGAAGAAAAAGTAATTTCTCCCTCTGCAATTTATGCTTCCGAGCTTTTGGTAACGGTTGAGTAATACTGTTGCCACGACTTGAGTCATTGCAACAGCAAAGATATTTATTGTTGCAACGGCAATATCACCGTAAACGTAGCCCCCGCCCAGGGAGTACTTTCCAGTTCGATTTTTCCTTCCAGCATTTCCACATGCGATTTTACTAAAAACAATCCCATCCCCTTTCCTTCTACATGCTCATGAAAGCGGCTATACAAGCGGAAGATCTTATGTCCGTATTTTTGAGTATCAAACCCCACGCCATTGTCTCTGAATGTCAACACCAGCTTGCCTTCCGTGATGCGTGCAATAATATGGATCACAGGATTCGTTCCCGGCATAGCATATTTAATACTATTGGAAATAAGATTATAAAAAATACTCACCATAATGCTCTTGATGCAATTTACCTTTTCCACAAACAAATGATCGTGGATCTCTGCGGCGCTGAAATGGATCTCGTTGGATAAATGTAGTTTTACTTCCTGCAATACTTCGTACAGTGAAACGAGATTTGTTTTTTCATGTCCTAATTTCTTCTGCACCAATATATAATTCAGATCTTTGATAATATCGTCCATCATCAGCACACTGGTGTTCATGTGCTCCATTAATTTTTGTTCCTCTGGCCCTTTGTGAGGGTATTTTTTTAGTAAATCTACCAGCCCGATCACACGTGAGATTGGTCCACGTAGGTTGTGGGAGATAATGTGGTTGAACATATCCAGTTGCTGGTATTCACTTTCCAGTTTTTTGTATTGAAACTGTGCCTTGGTTTCGTCCAGCTCTTTGCGGTAGATCGCTGTTTCAAGCAGTCTTTGTCTTTCCGAAAGATCTTCCGCTTCTTTTGTTTTTATTATATTGATCTTGACAAAGGATCCCATAAACATAAAAATCATGAAGAAGGCGAGCAGAAAATTCAAATTGAACAACAGTATGATCGCCTTGTCGCTAAAGATAGGAGCATTCGGCAGATAGCCTTGATGATAGAGTACATTCAACAGAATTGCGTTGGCTACATAAGAAAGTAAAGCCAGATATAAATACAGTGATTTTGAATTATCGAAAGTAGCATACACCGTAAGAGGTGTAGTATAGAAATAAAGGTAAAACCCAGCTTCGTAGCCAATACAATAGCTGATGGTGAATACAGAATAGTTTGTTGTAAAAAGATAAATGCAGCGCGCCACATTCAACTGGCCTTTCCCATGAAACAGATAAGTAGCTGTAAACAGTACTCCATAGGTAAAAGCAAATAACGCCAGGTTGATCAATCCTGAAAAAATGCCAAGCAGGATAAATTCCAGTGATACTAAGATACAGATCATCACCTGCCAGTTAAATGTGACAAGCTTTTCTTTATTGTTCTGACTGTATTGATCGTGAATGCCGTTGTAAGAAATCCCGGCATAAATTCGTTTCAATACCCCATCCCTGATCATATATCTTCCTCCTTTTTTAAATGATATGGTTGCTCCGGAAATGCTGGTTTTTAAAATTAAGAATATATTTTGACAGGAACAAAAAAGGCTTCCCTTTATAGAAGCCTTTTTTGTTAGTTTTATGCCTGCCAGTTCTTGACATCATCCAGCGTAGGGTTGGCGACTTCAAGCTTCATCTTTTTTCGCATACCACAAAGATCGTTGAAGAGCTTATTTGGATTCTGTGAGCGAAGCTGTTCCATTGTATTGATATTTAATTTGAGTAATAACGGAATAAAATGCTCCGGTACTCCTGCTTCTCCAAAAAGATCGGCTTCATTTGCGCTTTTCTTTTCAGGTCTCATCTGAGGGAAGAACAATACATCCTGGATAGAATGTTGATTGGTCATGATCATTGTAAGGCGATCGATCCCTATGCCCATACCGGCGGTAGGTGGCATGCCGTATTCCAGCGCACGGAGGAAATCATGGTCGATGTACATGGCTTCGTCGTCTCCTCTTTCCATCAGTTTCACCTGGTCTTCGAAACGCTCACGCTGATCGATCGGATCGTTCAGCTCTGAATAAGCATTGGCGATCTCTTTTCCATTTACCATCAATTCGAAACGCTCTACCACTCCTGGTTTATCACGGTGTTTCTTGGTGAGTGGCGAGGTCTCTACCGGATAGTCAATGATAAACGTAGGTTGGATATAGTTTCCTTCGCACTTTTCTCCAAAGATCTCGTCGATCAATTTTCCTTTCCCTACATTATCGGCTACTTCAATACCCAATTTCGTGCATACCTCCCGCAATTGATTTTCTTCCATGCCAGTGATATCAATGCCTGTATGTTCTTTGATCGCTGCAAACATACTAATGCGTTTGAACGGACGAGCGAAGTCAATTAATTTGTCTCCCACTTGCACTTTTGTATCTCCATGCAGTGCGATCGCTACTTTTTCCAGCATTTCTTCGGTGAAGTCCATCATCCAATTGTAGTCTTTATAGGCTACATAAATTTCCATCACTGTAAATTCCGGATTGTGCGTACGATCCATTCCTTCGTTGCGGAAATCTTTTGCAAATTCGTATACACCATCAAAGCCACCTACGATGAGTCTTTTCAGGTAAAGCTCGTTGGCAATACGGAGATAAAGTGGAATATCAAGCGCATTATGATGTGTCTTAAATGGGCGTGCCGCCGCGCCACCAGGGATTGATTGTAAGATGGGAGTTTCTACTTCAAGATATCCTTTGTTATTAAAGAATTCACGCATCGTAGAAACAATCTTGGTTCTTTTCATGAACACATCGCGGACCTCTGGGTTTACGATCAGGTCTACATAGCGCTGTCTATAGCGTTGCTCAGGATCTGAGAAAGCATCGTGCTGTACTATATTCCCTTTTTCATCTTTCGTTTCTTTTACAACTGGAAGCGGGCGAAGCGATTTCGAAAGCAATTTCAGAGAGGTCACATGAATAGAGATCTCTCCTACCTGCGTAGTGAAAACATAACCGGAAATTCCGATCAGGTCTCCGATATCAAGAAGTTTTTTGAAAACAGTATTGTAAAGTGTTTTATCTTCTCCCGGACAAATTTCATCGCGGGAAACATAGATCTGCATTCTTCCCGAAGCATCCTGGATCTCTGCGAAGGAAGCGCTTCCCATAATACGGAAGCTAAGAAGACGGCCTGCAATAGAGATATCTTTATAATCTAATTTTCTTGAATTATAATTTTTTAAAATATCATGCACCGAGGCATTCACTTTAAAAAGCTCAGCCGGATAAGGTTCGATGCCCATTTTGATGAGCTCTTCTCTTTTCTCCCTTCTTTTAATTTCCTGTTCGCTTAATAATTGCATAATATCCGAAGTAGTTAAATTTAAAATTGAGGCACAAAAATAAGGTTAATTTTCAAACTATATACATTATCCGAACCTTGATTTTCCTCATTTAAAGATTTTCTGGATTATAATTTCCTGGATATCGATATCAGATGCCGGATACCTGATAAAATATTTGACACCTTGTTATTCAGTATTCAGCAATTCTGAAAATCTTCTAATTCTAAAATTCTGTTCCTTGCGCGATAAGTTTCTGTGCTTTCATCCGGAAACGGAAAAATAAAAATAATGAGACAAAAATCAGTCCCACCGACAAGCCATACCATACGCCTTCAATACCTAAGCCGCATTTAAAAGCCATCCAATATCCCACTGGCAGGCCGATCACCCAGTAGGCTACCAGTACTGCTATGGTAGGTACTATTACATCGCCGATACCGCGCAGGGCGCCGAGTCCCACTACCTGCACACCATCCGAGAGCTGGAAAAATGCTGCGATCAAAAGAAGCATCGAAGCCATTTGGATTACCGGTTGTTCTTCTATATACAATCCTGGAAGATAAAAACGAAGGCATACAAAACTGATCGCCGTTACGCTCATATAGCACAGCACCAGGAACAGTGCGCTGTAACCTGCTTTACGCAATTGTATAAAATTTCTTCTTCCCAGTTCATTTCCTACGCGTACTGTAGCCGCTGCGGAAATCCCAGTGGCCCCCATGTACGTGATCCCTGCCATATTGAGCGCAATATGATGGGCCGCAATTTCGATCGTGCCGAGCCATCCTACTACAATGAATGCAAATCCAAAAGCTCCCGCTTCCAATGTGAGCTGTAAGCCAATAGGCAAGCTGATTGCCACGAGTTCACGGAATTTTGTAAACCTCAATGGAATACTTTGCCAACCTGTCAAATATTGTTTGAACTTCTTATCTAAAACCACCAGCACAATCATCGCAACGGCCATGAAAGATCTGGCCACAAAAGTTGCGATCGCAATTCCGTTTAACCCCATCGCTGGAATTATCCCCGCACAGCCATCCATAAATACAAAGATCAATAATACATTCAACACATTGGATGTAATACTAATGATCATTGCTTTGCTTGTATTGGAAAGGCCTTCGGCAAATTGCTTGAATGTTTGAAACAACATCAACGGAAGTATCGACCAGGCAAGCCATTCCAGGAAAGGAACAGCTGCTACTACTACTTCTTTAGGCTGATTTAAAATCCTTAATACGAATGCGCTTTTGTAAAGCAATACAAAAAGCAGGAACGATAAAATAAAATTGAGCAGTAAACTATGTTTAAAAATAACACGCACCTCCTGATCATCTTTTGCCCCGTCTGCCCTGGCGATAAGAGAAGTAGCGCCATAAGAAATACCAATCCCCAACATCAACACCGGGAAAAACATGCTACTGGCAATGGCCGCTGAAGCAAGTGCTGCACTTCCCAGGCGTCCTGCCATGATTGTATCCGCCACGCCGACAAATATATGTCCCAACTGACTGATCGCTACCGGCAAGGCCAATACTATGCTCTCCTGGTAATGACGCAGGTAATCTTTACTAAACATCTGGATTCTTTAAATGGAGACAAAGGTATGGAATTTTAAATTATGAGTTATGAATGTTGAGTTATGAGTTTTTATTAATTGCGATGAGGAATAAAAGTTTCCAAATGAAAACTCATTATTCATCCGCGGGCCGACAGACAACATCATTACATTCTCCGGCGTTTCAATTCACTTCGAATCAACATAAGTTCCCGGGCGGTCTGGCCTGTAACGGATTTATTTTCTTCGGCTCTTCGGAAAAGATAGGGCATTACCTTTTCTGCCGGACCGAAAGGCAAGTATTTTGCAACGCGATAACCTGCCTTGGCAAGATTGTAACTGATGTGATCGCTCATTCCATAAAGCTGTGCGAAGTATACAGATTCCGCGGAAGCGGGAATGGAATATTTTTTCATCAATTGAGTAAGCAGCAAATTACTTTGTTCATTGTGCGAACCGGCGCAGAGCGCTATTTTGTTTTCCATACAAAAAATCAACGCTTCATTGAACGCTGCATCTGTAGAGACTTTGTCTGGCTGAATAGGTGAAGGATAATTCAATTCGGCAGCACGTTTACGTTCTTGTTCCATGTAGGCGCCGCGCACTAGTTTGGCAGCGGGAATAAAATTCTCTTCTGCTGCGTGTTTTGCCAATTGCTGTAAGTGTACAAAAGAAGCGAGCTTGTACATTTGATAAGTATTATATACGATTGCTTTTTTCTTATTAAACTTTTGCATCATCTGCAAAGCCAGTTCGTCGATCACATCCTGGATCCAGCTTTCTTCTGCATCGATCAGGATTTTCATATTAGCTTCAAAAGCTTTTTCACATAAGCTATGTACGCGGTGTTTGATGCGTTCGTAAGCCATCGACTCACGCTCCTCGAGCATTTCTTTCCGCTGGATTTTTTCTAATAATGCAGCGGCCCCCAATCCTGTTATTTTAAAAACTGCAAATCCAACCGTATTATTTTTAGCTCCGAGTTCGATTGTACGGAGAATCATTTCTGTATTTGCTGCATAACTTTTTTCTTCCCATTCTCCTTCCACGGAATAATCAGGAATGCTTTTTATGCCATTCAAATCTAATTTTTGCATTACAGGCGCACATTCTTCCAAGGTTTCGCCTCCGCAAAACTGCTGGAAAAGCGTTTTTTTAATAATTTTTTTTACCGGAAAGTTGAACCTTAGCAAGGTTTTAATTAAAAAAATTCCTACTTTTGTAAGTTCTGGGACCCCCATAAGCGTGAACAGAAAGTTCATCTTTCTCAACTCGTTAGTCGATTTGTCTGCGAAAGCTATGGAAGTATCTCCGAAAGAAAGTTGTTTATCAGTCATAGTCAGCAAATAGAACTTTAATATTAGTCAATTTGTTGCCTATTTTTACAAACGTACAAGTAAAATTATGAATGTTACATTGAATGTGAATCCACTCGAGAAGTGGGCGAAGATGAAAAGCAAGCCGCTGATCATAGCTGGTCCTTGCAGTGCAGAGACACCAGAGCAATTGCTGGCTACTGCGAAAGGTTTACAAAACCTGAAGGTAGACGTACTGAGAGCTGGTATCTGGAAACCAAGAACCCGTCCGGGTGCTTTTGAAGGCGCCGGCGAAGACGGATTGAAATGGTTGGCCGATGTGAAAAAAGAAACCGGGATGCCTATAGGCACAGAGGTAGCATATCCCGAGCACATTGAATTAGCATTGAAATATGGCGTAGACGTACTTTGGATCGGTGCAAGAACCACCGTGAGCCCTTTCGCAATCCAGGAAATGGCAGACACCCTAAGAGGTGTAAAGAATGTAGCTGTACTTGTTAAAAACCCTACACACCCTGAACTAGGTCTTTGGATCGGTGCTTTCGAGCGTCTGAACCAGGCTGGTATTGAAAACCTTGCTGGTATTCACAGAGGTTTCTCTACTTTCGATAAATCAAAATTCCGTAATCAACCGATCTGGTCTATTCCAATCGAATTGAGAAGAGTGGCTCCGCAAATTCCAATCATTTGCGATCCTTCACACATCGCTGGAAAACGCGATCTGATCTTCGAAATTTCACAAAAAGCAATGGACCTAAACTTCGATGGTCTGATGATCGAAACACACATCAATCCTGAAAAAGCATGGAGCGATGCAGATCAACAAGTAACTCCGGAGAGATTGGGTGAAATTCTTTCTGAACTGAAAATCCGCCAGGATTCTTCTACTGACCAATTGTTCAACGATCAACTGGAAGAACTGAGAAGAAAGATCGACAACATCGACAGAGAAATTCTTGAAACATTGGCAGCTCGTATGTCAATCGTAGAAAAGATCGGTGAATACAAGAAAGAAAACAACGTGACTACCTACCAGGTAAAACGTTGGGATGATATTATGAAAAACAGATCTGAGCTTGCTAAGAAAATGAACCTGAACACAGAGTTCGTAGTCGAGATCTACAAAATCATCCACGAAGAGTCTATCCGCAGACAGACAGAGATCATGAAAGCGGTAGAAACAAAAGCGTAATCAAACATTGAGCTTACTCATAGTTTTAAAACGGGACTTTCACAAGTCCCGTTTTTGTTTTGGGGGAATTCAATTATTTTTGTAAAACATAGATTTTAGGTTATGTCAAAAAAGAACGTCCTTATCACCCACCACATCCAACAAGAGTTGCAGAAATTCCTGGATTATCATTCCTATTCTAAAATTTGTGTGATCTCCGATGAGAATACACAGAAGTACTGCTATCCCTTGATCCGCGAGGCTATCAAAGGAAAAGGAATTTTCATCCAGATCCCTGCGGGAGAAGAAGCTAAGAACTTAACCACCTGCCAAAAAATATGGGAATACATGACCGCTGCGCAACTGGACCGCAAAGCGCTTGTCATCAATCTCGGCGGCGGCGTGATCGGCGATATGGGCGGGTTCTGTGCTTCTACTTATAAACGTGGCATCGATTTCATACAAATTCCTACTACACTGCTTTCACAAGTGGATGCCAGTGTAGGAGGAAAACTGGGTATTGACTTTACTGAAAACAATAACAACGTTTTTAAAAACCATATTGGTGTATTCAACCAGCCACAGGTTGTGATCATCGATACCGTCTTCCTTGAAAGCCTTGACCCGCGCGAACTACGCTCTGGCTTTGCAGAGATCATTAAACACTGCCTGATCGCCGACAAAGATAAATGGGAAGTGATCTCTTCGAAATCTTTTGAGGAACAAGACTGGAACGATCTTGCAGCACATTCCGTAGCGATCAAATCCAACATCACCGAACAGGATCCGCAGGAAAAAGGATTGAGAAAAATTCTAAACTTTGGACACACTCTTGGACATGCGGTAGAAAGTTTTTATCTCAACACTCCAAAAAAATTATTGCATGGAGAAGCCATTGCCATTGGGATGATCTGCGAAAGTTTTATCTCCGCTAAAAGAGGATTCATCACCATGGAAGACCTGCAACGCATTTCTTCTTATATCGTTTCAATATACGGCAAGCCGGAAATCCCTACTCGCGATATTAATAAGATCATTCCGCTTACACTACAAGATAAAAAGAATGAAAATTCAGAAGTGTTATTCTCTCTTCTCGAAGAAGTAGGCAAAGCCAACTACAACGTGCCTGTAAGCGTGGAAGAGATGAAAGAAAGCATTGAGTATTACAATTCCTTTTCAGATTACTTCTATAATTTTATTCGTTTGTAAAAAGATGCCAGATAAATTGAATCTTAAATTTCAGCTCTTCTACTTTTTATCTGGCATCTGGCATCTTTTTTCTATATTTGCGCTCTATTTATGCAGACCATGACAGCACCTCTTTTCATTAAGAAACATTCAGGAAAAATTAACTGTACGATCACGCCTCCTTCTTCTAAAAGCGAAAGCAACCGCGCGCTCATTATTAATGCGCTTACCGGCGGAAAATGCGATCTGCAGAATCTTTCCAATGCACGCGATACACAAACTATGATCCGTTTGCTGAAATCAAATGATTATGTATTGGATGTAATTGACGCCGGTACTACTATGCGTTTTCTTACTGCTTTTTGTGCTGTAACCGGACGTGAAGCGGAACTTACCGGAACTGCCCGTATGTGCGAGCGCCCGATCAAATTACTCGTAGATGCCTTGAGGGAATTGGGCTGCAGCATTGAATACAAAAAGAACGAAGGTTTTCCTCCGCTCATCGTTAAAAAATTTGATAAGAATAACATAACTACCAACCACCTGAAAATTCGCGGAGACGTGAGCAGCCAGTATATTACGGCTCTGTTGATGGTAGCTCCCACACTTCCGCAAGGAATGGTGCTTGAGTTGGAAGGTAAAGTCGGTTCAAAGCCATATATAGAAATGACCCTTGCGCTGATGAAAATTTTTGGCGTAACGGCACAAGCCGATTGGAATAAAAATATCATTACCATCGCACGCCAGGAATATACTCCTTCTACCTATTCCGTAGAATCCGATTGGTCCGGAGCCAGCTACTGGTTTAGCCTGGCAGCGCTGGCAGAAGAAGCGAAAATAGAGATCCGCGGTTATAAATCTGATTCCCTGCAAGGCGACCGCGTGATTGTAGACATCGCAAAAAATTTCGGAGTGAAATCTACTTTTACCGATAAAGGATTGATCCTTGAAAAAATACCTGTTGTAAAATCTTTTGAATGGGATTTTACTCATTGTCCTGATCTGGCACAAACTGTTTCAGTGATCTGTGCTGCCAAAGGGATCGAATGTACCATGACAGGTCTTGAAAGTCTAAGAATTAAAGAAACCGATCGTATTGCTGCGATCCAGAACGAACTTAGAAAATTCGGTTCAGACCTGGTAGAAATCGTACCAAATACGAAATTTAAAATAGTACCAGGCAATTTCCATGTCAGCAACCAGCTCGTAGACACCTATGACGACCACCGTATGGCCATGGCCTTCGCCCCACTGGCACTCCTGGGAGATCTAACCATTGAAGACAAGAATGTGGTAAATAAATCTTATCCTGATTATTGGGAAGATCTTAAAAAGGCAGGTTTCTCATTTTAAACTTTGCTTCATCTGATTTAATAATAAATGAAAAGCTGGTATCATCCGTACCAGCTTTTTTATTTGAATTTAATTAGTGGCAAGTAAACGTATTGCCTATTTTTTTATATTATTTAAAACACTATAAATCAATAATATAAATTGCTATTCATCTTTAAATTGATCTTTCAAAAATTAGATTATTCCAAAATAAAACAGGCATTTTTATATAAAAATTAGCACCACTTAAAGAAAAAATATAGTTTTTAATTATACGCAGCCACACCTGCGTATTTAACTAAAAGCTATATGATGAAAATGCAGAAGTGGATTTGTCTTTTTTTGTTACTTATTATTCCTCTTGTCATTCAGGCACAGGTAAGTCCTAAACGAGGTATGGCCTATGGAAACCATTCGGTGGCGGATCTTAATGCCGATAAAGTGGGAGCTTCCTGGTGGTACAACTGGAGTTCAACTCCTGATGCTGCTATTGCCAGCTATTATGCTTCCCAGGGAGTAGAATTTGTGCCTATGATGTGGAACGACAGTTACACAGTAGCCAATGCAATTGCACAGATTCCGGCAGGCTGTAAATATCTCCTGGCTTTCAACGAACCCAACTTCACAGGCGAAGCTAATATGACACCGGCACAAGCAGTAGCTGCCTGGCCAAAGATCGAGCAAATAGCAGCGGCCAAAGGTTTGGAAATCGTAAGTGCAGTGCCTGCTTATTGCGGAGGTGGCGCTTGTGTCTCGGGCTATACCGACCCAGTGACCTGGCATAATGACTTCTTTTCACTTTGTCCTACCTGTAAAGTAGACTACATTGCTTTTCACAACTATGAACCAACCGTAGGTGGTCTATTAGCGCTTACTAATAATTTGAAAGTATTTGGCCGCCCTGTTTGGGTAACAGAATTTGCTTACTGGGATCCTACGGCTACAGAGGCCGCAAAGATCAGCTATTTGCAAAGCGCCGTTTCTTCTTTTGAAAACGATCCCGATATTTTCCGTTATGCATGGTTTACCGGAAGGAGCAGTAGCAACAACACCGTATCTCTTCTTGGAGCGGATGGCGTACTCACCAACCTTGGCGCTGCATATATTGGCGCTGCTTACGGACCTAAGAACAATATTCCCGGTACCATACAAGTAGAAACTATGTACCGCAGACAACGAACAGCCTTTGAAACCTGTTCGGATGTTGGCGGCGGACAAGACGTAGGCTTCACAGATCCGGGAACCTGGAATGAATATCTGGTGGAGATTAGCAATACTGGTTCATATACTTTTAAATTCAGAGTTGCTTCCAACGTTTCTACAGGAAGCTTTAATATTCTACTCGACGGGCAAGTGGTAAAAAGTAATGTGACTGTAGCTTCTACTGGTGGCTGGCAGACCTGGACAGATCTTACTGTCTCTGGTGTGACACTCACAGCTGGAGAACACTTGTTAAGATTTGCCTACACAGGTACTGGTACCAACATGAATTATTTTACTACCATCTTTGAATCATCTGTACCAGCCACAGCAGATTTCTCTGCCAATCCCATTTCTGTATGTGTTGGCAATACTGTGACGTTTACCGATCTCACTACTAATAAAACCGGAGGAGAAACATACTCCTGGAATTTTGGCAGCGGCGCTAGCCCCGCTACCGCTACTGGTGCCGGTCCTCACAGCGTGACGTATAGTACCAGCGGACAAAAAACTCCCACGCTTACTGTTACCAATGCAAGCGGCCCGAATACGATGACCAAAACAAATTATATCAACGTTGGTACTCCTCCTTCTGGTTGTTTGTTTTCGGATGATTACAATGACAATACTGTTAATTGGATCAATCCAATACCCGGGCCTTTTTCACATACGGAAAGTAACTCGGTGTGGACTGTTTCCAACAGTGGTTACGGTGAATGGCAAAATTTCACATACACACTTAACAACGGCACGAGTGCTATGCCATTGAATTTTCAATGCGCCGCAAACAAACCACAGCTTAAGATCCGTGCAAAAGCTTCCGGTAATTGTTTGCTGAGCATCACCTTCTCCGATCAAAACGGACGTGTGATCGATAATTATAATGCGCTCAACCTGGAACTTACTACTACTTATCAAACTTTCACGATTGATTATACTGGCAAGTTCCGCAATTATTATGGCGGAAGCCCTGGAATTTTAGACAGTACAGATATTACTAAACTACAACTCGCTGTCAATCCTGGCTTTTACAGTTATCCAATTACAGGAGCCAATGGTACGTACAACAGTTATTTTCCAGGCACGATCGATATTGACTGGATCGGGATTGGAGATAATTCCTGTTCATTCGTACTGCCGATCGAACTGGTATCCTTTACGGCAACCAAGAATGACGTAGGTTCTGTATTGTTGGAATGGACAACTGCTTCTGAAAACAATAATGATTATTTTCAGATTATGCGTAGCACAGATGGTACTAATTATACTTCTGCCGGTACGGTAAATGGAGCAGGCACAAGTAGTACTACTAATAATTATTCTCTTACAGATGCGGGCTTAAGCAATGGCACTTATTATTATAAATTAAAACAAGTAGACTTTAATGGAAATTCAACATACTCCAGCGTAATCAACGTAACTGTAAATGATCCGGTATTGAGCGTAATAATGCCAACTCAAGTTGCCGCAGGCGATGCGATACAATTATTGCTGGATGATCGTTTCAAACAAACTACTATATCGCTGGTTGATCTCACGGGGAAAATTTATTATAGTTATAATGCTCCCGTGAAGCAGATTGAAACAAACGGGCTCAGGCCTGGATTATATATGGTGAAGATTGTTTCGGAAGATCAAGTGGTGACGAAGAAGATCACTGTTTATTAGAATCGATTTTGAATTTTGAATTAAAAAGCGAGTTGCTCATTTTAGAACAACTCGCTTTTTAATGCTGCGCTACGCCTATTTTTATTTTAATGCTACAGTTTGTCAAAGCATTTTATTTTTTAAAATACGCTTTAAATATACTTCCTTCATTCAACTTACTTTCCGCTTCTATCTTACCTCCCATAACTTCCAATTGTGTTTTGATCATATACAAGCCCATTCCTTTTCCATCTACATGAGTATGGAAACGTTTGTAAAGGCCGAATAATTTATCTTTATATTTTTCCATGTCGATGCCGATGCCATTGTCGGATACGGTTAAGATGATAAAGTCTCCGACAGTCTTTGTCCCCAAATGTATTTGTGGAACGACAGCAGGCTTGCTGTACTTAAGCGCGTTGCTAATCAGATTATAGAGAATACTTTCCACGTACACTCTTACCGCTTTTACTTCCGGCGCAGCGCTGTAGTCGTAACGGATCACTGCTTTTTTCTCTTTGATTTCATTTTCCAAACGATCAAGTACCTTGCTTGTTTTTTCCTCAAAAGAAACCGTTACAAATTCCTGTCCTACTCCTTTTTGTACCTCCAATACGTGATTAAGATCATGAATGATCAAATCCAGATCTTTGGTCACTTCTACAATTTTATCAAGGAATAAATTATTTTCTTCATCGATCGCTTTTTTATTGATAATATTCGCAAGTCCCAATAGCCTTGCAATCGGGCCTCTCAAGTTGTGTGATACAACGTACCCGAATTGTTCCAACTGACTATTATTGCGAATCAACTTTTCATTGCTGTTCATCAACTCTTGCGTACGACTGTTTACAATATTTTCCAGGTTTACATTATAAATTTTTAATTCTTCGTTTTGACTGGCAATTGTCTGTTTTGCTTTTTCAAGTTCTTTGTTTTGCATTTCCAGATTTTCACGGTGCATATGTAACTCTTCGTTTACCTGCGAAAGCTCTTCATTCACTTGAGAAAGCTCGTTGTTTTGTTGTTGAATTTTCTGGTTGTTGTCTTGAATGATGTCATTTTGTTTGGCGAGCATGTCATTATTTTTTTTCTGCTCCCACAGAAACCACGCTATTAATGCTACTACTACCATTAGAAGCATAGCCAGGCCCATGACATACTTTCTTTTCACTGCTTCGTCGGCTAGTTTTTGCTCACGAGCATTTTTTTCCAAGGCCAGCATTTTATTTTCCCTGGATTGTTTTTCAATAGTGAATAGTTGGTACTCATCATTTTTTTGTAATTGGTTGATCGCGTGTTTTTGTTCGAGGGAAGCTGTTTTCTCGTTGGTGAGCTCAAGTAGCTGCGCAATGCGTTGTTTGTCTAGTTCCTGGTTACGAATCTTTGTCAATTGCAGATCTCTGGCTTGTTTGAGCAATTCTATTTCTTTTGATTGAATGATAAGCTCTTTTTCTTTTTTATCTTTTTCCAGTTCTGATTGACGCATAAAAAAATCTTTCTCTGTTTGCATCAGACGGATCTCACTTTCCATTTTTTCGATTTCTACCTGCTGCTGAAGCACTACTACATTTTGTTTTTGTTCTTTGGCCAACAACTGATCTTTGAGTTTGTTGTAGATAGTGTTGTAGTATTTAAACTCTTTTATTTTCTTTTTTCGCAATAATAGTTCACAATAAATTCTATAACTGGCGATTTCTACTTCATCGTAGCGTGGTTCATCTTTGGCTTGCTTCAAGTATTGAAGCGCTTTATCGATCTTTATTTTAGCAGCACTATAATATGCACCTATGAGATCAGTAGCGGCCATGTAATTAAGAATATTGGCAGCTTCTACATTTTTCTTTTGTTTCTCTCTAATCAGTAAAGCGCGAGCCAGGTATATGTTTGCTTCGTCGATTTCACCGGCTACTGTATGAGTGAGACCAATATTCAAAAGAATATCCGGAAGATCATTTTCATTGATACCTGAATCTTTCTGATCGATCATCGCGCGGCATTTATCAAAGTACTCCTGCGATTTTTTGGTATCTCCTGTCTTTTTATAAAGAGAGCCAAGATTGTTATAAAGAGAAGCCATGCCGGCTTTGTTGCCAGTCATCGAATACTCCGGAAGGAGCAGTAATGAGTATTCGATAGCCTGTGTGTAATTATTATTTTGCACACTGAGATTGGCTATTTTTTCCATTGCCGTGATGACTTCTTTATGTTCACTTTTGGCTTTTTTGTCTTCCAGAATTTCTTTCCAGAAACCAAGTGCTTTGTCGTACTCATGCAACTCTTCATAACACAAGGCTGCGTTTTTCATTACAAATGTTTTCTCATTGGAAGGCATATTCAGGACCTGAGTATAATAGTCAAGCGCTTTGCGGTAGGCGTGAAGGTTCTGATAGTTGAGTCCGAGTTTAATCAGTAAACTTATCTTCTGAGTAGAATCTGTATTGCGATCGTATTCGGAGAGAATATCCTGAATGGTCTGTGCGTGTGTGGTAAAAAATGCCACGCAACAAAACATGCAAGCTATTATTTCTTTGAGACGGCGCATCTTTTTACTGATCCGGTTGTACTAGATTTTTTTTCTATACAAACTATTTCTTTATATGCAAAAAACCCACTCGGGAGTGGGTTTTTATTTAAGGACATTTAGTTAGATCATCGAAGCACTTGTACCCATCCTTTGAAACGAGTACCTGTGTTGAATTCCAGATCGTAAAAATACACTCCATCGGAAAGTCCTTTGAAGTCGTATTTATTATCGTAGTTAGAGGATTCGTATACTCGATCACCCCAACGGTTGAAGACTTTCAGTTCTGAATTATCCGGAAGGGAAACCACTTCGAATACATCGTTGTGATCATCACCGTTAGGAGTTACAAGATTTGGAATAAAGAATTTTCCAGGTACCTGAAGTAAAATCGTATCCTGGCAGTTATTCAGATCTTTTACATAAATCGTATGAGGTCCAGGAGACAGGTTGGCGAAGGATACATAAGAGTGTCCGTTCAAGGTGTCTTTTAGCGTAGTCCAGGCAAATGAGATATCATTGTCAAGACTCATTTGGTATTGTTTCTGACCGTTGACGATCTGTGGAGTTCCTCCTGTATAATCATAAAGAACGGCTACACCTGTATTCTGATTTACATCACTTGCAAGGGCTATAGAAGAAACTGTAAAGTCAGGTGTCACTGGTACTATCATTTCTGCATAGTCAGGATTCAATCCCGTGAAAGGTGCTTGTACTACAACATAATTAGTAGCGCTGGTATATACACGGAAAGAATCCACTACATAGTTGGCGCAATTAGGATCTGACATGGTCATGATATATTTCCCAGAGGCCAAAGAAGTAAAGGTTACGCTTGCAGAAGGCGCGATCCCAGTGAAGGTTCCCATTCCAACGGTAGGACTGGCATCGGTATACAAATGATAGTCTAATGGCTGGCTTCCTGCAAGTTTGATATGTGTAGAATCGATTGTAATGGTGCCGTTACTTTGGTTTGGACAAAGAGGAGCCGTAATTGAAATAATCGGGATCGCTCTTGGTTTATTTAACACTGTAACGGTAGTATCAGCAGGACAATTTAAGTTATCAAGTACATATAGGGTTCTGGTAGTATTCACCGTTAATCCCGTTTCATTTGCAGGCAGCGATCCGAAAGGTCCTGAAGAAGCCAAGCTATACGTATAAGGAGAAGTACCACCTGTTGCCTGCGCATAATTTATTCCTCCTGCTACGCCACAATCCGACTGCAAGGCAGTCATCATGGGATGGATCTGCGTATTCTGCGTAACTGTTTGAGAAAAGTTTACTACACAACCTTTAGAATCTGTAACAGTGAAATTGTATGTACCAGCAGCAAGCGCCGAAATAGTTTGCGGGATTCCTGCAAGCGTCTGTGTAGGTGCACTGGTCATCACATATACATTTCCTCCCCATCCACCTGTAGCTGCGCTAGAGACAGTGATAGATCCTGTAGAAGTACCATAACAAGCATTTACAGCGCTAGTCGCAGGAGCAGCCAAGGCTATAGCAGGCTGATTGATCGGAACATTACCTACTGTATCCATACATTTCTTTGCATCTCTGACAATTATTGTATAGTTACCTGCTGCCAATCCTGAATAAGTAGGGGTTCTATTACTTGTATTACCAAATACAGAAGTTCCTAAAGTATCGGTGAAGAAATAATCAAAATTAGCTGTGCCTCCTGTTACATTCACCGGGATTGTTCCGTTTGCATCGCCTTTACATTTCACATCATTTGAAGAAAGCGTATCCAATGAAAGAGGAGAAGGTGTAATCACAGAGAAAGACATACTATCCTTACAGGCTTGTGCTGAAGCATCAGTCACTATTAATGGATAAGTATTACTTGGTAAATTTGAAAAAGTAACTGGCGGTGTAAATGATGTGACTGGTCCATTATTTAATGAGTAACTATAAGGTGCTGTTCCTCCAGATACACTGGTGATTGTAATACTTCCATTAGAATTATAACTACAGGTTGGATTTACTACCGTTGCATTATAAGAGAATGGATTTACATTGATGGTTACAGGCACAGAATCACTGATACAACCTTGGTTATCGCGTATTTTTGTATATATCGTAGTTGTAGAACTAAAAGGTCCTAGCCCAGAAAATGTTCCTGAGTTTCCATAAGTAGTACCATTGGACACAGAATAGCCTCCTGCTGCATTTGCTGTAAACGGCATAACGGGATTGATCTGAATGCTTGTTGTATTTCCAGCACAAATGGTTGCAGGCGAAGCCACGGAAGATTGGATAACCGGTCTGGCCAGTACCACTACATTAACTTGTGCCGTATCTTTACAACCATTAGCGTCTGTTCCTACTACATTGAATGTTGTATTGGTAGAAGGGTTTACAATATAAGGATTCCCCGTAAATAAAGATGTATAGGTAGAGCTTTCCCAATCATAAGTAATAGTACCTGTTGCGGAAGCTGTAAGCGTCACAGAGGGTCCCCCGCTACATTTAGTGACAGAAGCGGGTGTCGTAACGTTAGGCTGTGCATTGGATATTACTTGCTGACTAGCTTGGCGAGGACAACCATTTACATCTATTCCTGAAACTGTATATGTTGTGTTTGCGGAAGGCAATACTGTAACAGTGGTAGTAGTTTGAATACCTGGGATCGGAGTCCAGTCTGTGATAGAATTGAACCCTACAGCAGTTAATGTTACCGGTCCGTTTGGACCAAGGTTATTGGCACATACAATAGTATCCGGAGCATTTACCTTTGTATTATTTGGAAAAACAGTTACCACAACCGTAGTATCCAAGGTACATGTACTTACTACCTGCAATGGAAAAGCAGTAGTTTGTGCGACAGTAGGACTCACAAAGGTAGCAGTGGCAGAAGCTGGCACGTTTGTCAAACCGTTTCCGTTGAAGTCGTATTGGTAACCAGTACAATTGGCAGGATTACAAATAAAATTTACGGTAATATTAGAGCTGTTGTTAGGACAAATTGGACTTGGGTTTACAGAATAAGTAATATGAGGTTTAGCCAATGTGTCAATATTAACGGTTTGCGGAGAACTAGAACAACCTGTAGCATTAGTTACAACAACGGAAACAGTTTTAGGTGCAGTTATAGTAAAAACAGAATCAACGTCTCCTACATTTTGTAGTACACCATCAAAAGACACCTGGCAATTTGCTCCGATAGCACTGCACTTGGAAATATTCGCTGTGACGGTGAACGGTTGTCCAGGACAAACATTTCCTCCTGGAGATAATGTAAAGACTGGGAAAACATCGATCGGTACATCAAGAACGGCTACAGCAGGGCAGTTATTGATATCCTTGAAATAAACTTTTTGGGAAGGTACTGGTAAATAATTGGTATAGGTTTGACTTTTGGTAGTTGTATTAGAATAAGTTACACCATTATCCCAGGAATAGGCTCCCGCGGGATTTGGCGTCCATCCCGCTCCAGGACTGGCAGTCCACGTAATTAGTACGTTAGGAGGAAAAGAAGCTTTACAAATAGGTCCGACAGGATTTGACTGAAGATTCACAGTAGGAAGATCCTGGGTAATAGTAAATACATAGCTTTGCGAGCATCCATTCGCATCTGTAGCCGTAGCAGTATAAGTTCCTAGCGGTAATCCGGAAGCCGTTGTACTTGTAGTTCCTGTGCTTACAGTAGCTCCACCAGGTAATCCGCTCCAATTAAATGTGTAAGGTTGGGTACCATCCGTAGCGGTGAGTGTAGCCGAGCCATTTATTGTGCTGGGACATTTCGGATTTACTTGGCTTCCTGTCACAGAAATAGGCATTATTGGGTTAATTGTAATTACCTGTGTAGAAAGATAAGATACCTTTGTACCTTGTGATCCTGCTGGCAATACAGGAGTAGAAATCGTAAGATTGTATCCACCTCTGGCCAGATTAGAAAAATAAATAGGACCTTTAGAAGTTGTCACTACCTGATAAACCGAGTCTTGTACCGTACCTTGACCTTGCAATCTATAGGTAAAGGTTGGGTTTCCCGGCAAGTTTTCTGTTACTCCTTGTACAATAATACCACCTGTATTTCCTCCACAAAGCGGGTCGTTTACTGTGGAAGCTGGTACCGTAAGTTGAGAAGGATCAAAGTCTTTTGTAAAATCAATAGTAGTCTGAGAATACCCTTCTATACAGATTAAAGAAAATATAATTCCAGAAATCAGTAATTTTATATACTTCATATTTTTACAATTTAATAGCTTGGTAGAATTTGTGGTTTTTAGCATCGGTAACAGTAATAAAATAATCACCTTTAGACAGACCGATCAGATCCAAATCAGATTTATTGTCATAAGTTTTATTATTAAAAGCCGTATTACTAATAACATGAATATAATAAGGTGGATTTCCTCCTGATACTTTTACTGAAATTTTACCATCATACGCATTTTCGGAACTCGGATTGGTTGAAGAGAGTGCAACTTCCAAATTATTTAATTTCATGTTTATTGATAAAACACAAAATGAAAATAAAAGGAGAATAGTAAGTCTTTTAATAGTTATTTCCATAATTCTAGCAGTTTCAAGCTATAAATATAGGCAGATTGATATAATAAAAAAAACTAAATCAGGTTTTTATGACGTTTTCTACACCTTAAATTAGGCAAAAAAGTTAATGGTAAGTTTACAATATGTCTTGAAAAAGTCAAAAAAAGAGGGTTTTTAGGACCTTATAACTAGCTATTTGTGTATAACTTTACCCCTTGAGATAGACAACCTATTTGAAAACCGGCCGTATAGTCTTTTTCTAAAAATTAAAATAAAAAGGGAAGGACCTCCATAACCGGATCCTTCCCCTAATTAGTGATTCATTTTTCAAATATTAAACTCCTGCCACTTCTGCTGCCGGATGGATCTTTTTCACCAATCCTTGTAATACCTTGCCAGGACCACATTCCACAAATACTGTAGCGCCATCAGCAGCCATATTCTGCACAGTCTGTGTCCATCTTACAGGAGCTGTCAATTGCGCGATCAGATTTTTTTTGATCTCTTCTATGCTTGTAGAAGGTTTTGCATTTACATTTTGATATACCGGGCATATAGGCTGTGAAAATTTTGTATTCTCAATAGCAGTAGCCAGTTCTGCCCTTGCAGGCTCCATCAGAGGTGAATGGAAAGCTCCTCCAACCGGAAGTGGAAGCGCCCTTTTAGCACCGGCTTCTTTCATTTTCACACAAGCAATCTCAATTCCTTTATTAGAACCTGAAATCACCAGCTGACCAGGACAGTTGTAATTAGCTGCTACTACGATTTCATCGGTGATACTTTTACAGATCTCTTCTACTTTCGCATCGTCAAGACCAAGAATAGCTGCCATCGTTGACGGATTTTGCTCGCAGGCTTTTTGCATTGCCATCGCTCTTTTGTAAACCAAAGTTAAGGCATCTTCAAAAGCCAGTGTACCATTGGCTACAAGAGCAGAAAATTCTCCCAGGGAATGCCCGGCCACCATATCCGGTTTAAAATCCGGAGTGTTCAAGGCCAGGATCACAGAATGCAGGAATATCGCAGGCTGTGTTACTTTAGTTTGTTTCAGCTCTTCTTCTGTACCTTCAAACATTATTTTCGTAATCTCGAACCCAAGGATCTGGTTGGCTTTGTCAAATAACTCCTTCGCTTTCGGAGACGAGGCATACAAGTCTTTACCCATACCAGGAAATTGTGATCCCTGACCGGGAAATACATAAGCTTTCATATCAACTTCTTTTGTTTAGTGAAATTTAAAGTGGGGCAAATATGGGGAAAAATATTTTTAAGTTATGAATTATGAGTTATGAATGTTGAATTTAAGTCATGACTCACTCATAATTTGTAGCTAAGCTACTCATTAAGTTGAGGAGAATTATTATCTAAGATCTGCACCCAGCCTTTCAACATGCGGTGCTCATCTTTTCTGTTTTTTCTGCGGTAGTACTTAATCTCGGCACTGTAATAATAAACGCCATCAGAAAGAACCTGTCCATCTTTAGAGCGCCCCGTCCAATTCAAATTTATATCATTGTCTACCGAAAATACCAGCGCTCCCCAGCGATTGTAAACTTTGAAATGTACGATCTCTACTCCTCGCGGTACCGGGAAAGGACGGTAATAATCATTGAGCGAATCACCGTTAGGGGTGATCAAGTTGGGAAGCTCGTAATAAACACAATCGTCTACGCAGACCTTTGTACTTTTTGTACCTTCTACTCCCTGCTTGTTTACGGCGTTCACCTGAAAACAACCTGCCGTAGTCAGCAAATTGGTATAAAGATATTCGAGCACTGAATTGTCAGTAGTGCCAATTATACGGGAATCCACGTCTTCATATTCTGAAAAATAAACATTGTAGTTGCGAATATTGGGACATGAAGGATCGTCTATATCTTCCCAATTCAACAAATCAGTAAAGACAGATAAATCTCCTTCACATCCTCGTACTGCAAGATTTGGAGCGCGCGGAGGGCTAGTATCTACAGGCTTTCCGCAACTATTTTCTGAATTATTATCATATACTGCGGAGGTCAATTTCTTATCACAAAAGGAAGAGAATACTCTCAAGTAATAACATACTGTATCGCAATTATGAAGATTTTGATTATCGAGATATGTACCAGGATTTCCATTCAAAGAGATCAATTTAGTATAGGCACTTCCATTTACACTTCTATAAAGCCATACAGAATCCTGGTTCCAGGGCACATTGCTTCCCCAGTTTAAAGTCATTTGCCTATTACCTGGCGTATTGCTTACGTACACAGAGCTGGCTGCATCAGAAAAACTCCCTCCTACCAATTCGATCCTATAGCGGTATGCCTGATCGAGTGTATTAAGGGAATTGTCGGTATACGTATTTCCGGTAACGCCACTGGCAATGGTCGTATACACAATACCATTGACGCCATCGGCTCTTTGGATGTTATAAGAATAAGGAGGTGCAAGAGGAGATTCTGTTGGATCCAGCCAATTCAGCACAATGGAGCCAGCTGTAGAGGAAGTACTTTGCACCGATACATTGGTCAAAATAGCGGCGTCAAGTTTGAGGCCGGTACAAGATTCAGCAGAGGCGTGACTCTCGCCACTTTTGGGCAGTGGAAAGGTGGCCACAATAAAATAACAATATTCTATTCCATGAGTGAGACCTGAGCCACTGTTGTTATCCGCAAAACTAGTTGCGGTGGCCGGCACCTCACCAATTTTTACATAACCAGGAAAACCAGTATACCTCGTTTCGCAAGACAATTGCTTATACCCAACGGAATCACAACTACTCCGGTAGATCTCTATTTTTTCAGCATTAGCGCATTGATAAGGATTCCAATTCAATACAATGGTATTACCTGCTGGTATAGTAGTCAGCCCCGTGGGCGCTGGCCCCTTTACATAAATGAGCCATGTTTTATAGTCGGTAAGCGTATCTACATGTCCGCCATCTTTTGCTTCAAACACAAATGAATAAGGCTGTTGGCGCACATCAGAGCATTGCGGTGTCCAACTAAACGTACCACTAGCAGTACTTACCTGTGGTCCCGGATAAGAAAAATAAGTATTAGGAAAAGCAAGAATAGTAAGACGATCGGTCACATCAGGATCTGTAGCTTTGATTGATTTCGTAATTGTATTTCCCGGCAGCACACAAGTATCCTGTGGAATGATCACTACTGGTGGATGATCGTTAGATTTGATCACCCGGATCTGCATGTCGCGCACTACGTAGCTTACACGCGAGTAAGTTCCGTTTGCTCCTTTTTTCCATTCTTCAATGATAAAAGCAACATTATACAATCCCACAATTATTGGCGTATCCCATACCAAGTCGCCGGTGACAGGATTCAGCGTGAATGAATGTGTAGCCTCTGGAGTAAAATATCCGTCTACGTTTTGTCCAGGCGCTTTGCGGGGAACAATCAGTTTATAAGACAAGCTATCCCCATCCGGATCATACGCTCCAGGATTGTGTACAAATAATTGTCCAACGACAGCTTTATCAATCGGAGGAACGGTTAGCTGCACAGGGTTATTAGGCGCTGCGGAAGATGAAACAGAGATATAGGTTTCAATATAAAAATCGTCTCCCATCGCAATATTGCGAATGGAGTCGTTACGATACGTTTCAAAATAAGAAACTCTGAAAGTACCATTACCGGAAAAGGTTTTATTAAATGTATAGGTTCTTCTATAGGTGTCTGAGCTTACTATTAGATCAGGTACATTATAATTAGAGGTGATACTTGTGCCGTCTCCAAAATTCAGCATGGCATTGTCGTTCCTGGCAGTGGCAAGCAGGTTGGCATAAATGGTGAGCGTAAAAATATAATTGGTATTGGTGACTCTTACCGCTGTAATTTCTCCTGCACGAATATGAGTGGCTTTCATATTAAAAATTGAGAAAGCCTGAACAACTAAAAATAAAAGAACAATTCTTGTATAAAAAAACGCGCGCATCGATGTTGAAGTAATTTTTTTAAAACGCTTGGAAAGCCGATTTAGTTGCCCTTGCCATAATTTTCTTCTTTAGTAATTGTACAAAATTAATATTTCAAGGTAACTATAAAGTAACTATTCTTAATTTAAGTAAATATTTTGTTTAGAACGTTTATAAATAGTAAATAATATTGTTTCCTATTACACCGGGGCTTATTTTTGGTAAAGAAATCAAAAAAAACAATACAAAATCTTAAAATTGGATAATAATGAGTTGGGTAATAACAACATTTACATCATCAATAGGAAAGAAAGTAGTTATGGGCGTCACAGGCCTTTTTTTATGCTCTTTTCTGGTTGTGCACTGCGGTCTCAATTCCCTAATCTTTTTTAACGACGGGGGTAAACTGTTCAACGAAGGCGCAGAATTCATGGCACACAACGTGTTTATCCGTACCATGGAGATCGTCCTTTTCATCGGGATCCTGTTCCACATCATTCAAGCGCTGGTCCTTACTCTTCAAAACAAAAAAGCCCGTCCTATTGGATACGCTGTTACCAACGGCAAAGCCAATAGCAAATGGTATTCCCGTTCTATGGGCCTACTGGGTACACTAATACTGATCTTTCTGATCATTCACCTAAACCATTTCTGGGTAGTAAGCCGCTTTACCGATCATATTACCAGCGGTGAGGAAACACTGTTCGACGAAATGAAGGAAGTGTTTGAAAATCCTGTATGGGTTGGCTTATATATGCTCTCCATGATCTCCTTGATGTATCACCTAATGCACGGATTCCAATCAGGTTTCCAAACACTGGGACTGAACCATCCTAAATACACGCCATTCATTAAAGGCCTCGGATTCTGGTTTTCGATCATTATCCCGTTTGTTTTCGCTTTAATGCCATTAGCGATTTATTTAAAAATCATTCAATAAAAATAGTTGAGAATCTATGTCAAAATTAGATGCTAAAATACCGGAAGGACCTTTAGATAGTAAATGGAAAAAATATCGTTCTACGATATCTCTTGTCAATCCTGCAAATAAAAGAAGTCTGGAAATCATTGTAGTTGGATCAGGATTAGCCGGTTCATCTGCTGCTGCTACCCTAGCTGAAATGGGCTATAAGGTAAAGGTATTTTGCTTCCAGGATTCTCCAAGACGTGCACACAGTATCGCTGCACAAGGCGGTGTGAACGCTGCCAAGAACTACCAAAACGATGGTGACTCTGTTTACCGTCTGTTTTATGATACCATCAAAGGCGGTGACTACCGCGCCCGCGAAGCCAACGTTCACCGTCTGGCTGAAGTAAGTGGAAACATCATCGACCAATGCGTGGCACAAGGCGTGCCTTTCGCCCGTGAATACGGCGGATTGCTTAGCAACCGTTCATTCGGCGGTACACAAGTACAACGTACGTTCTACGCAGCAGGCCAAACCGGTCAACAATTATTACTTGGTGCATACAGCGCTCTGGAACGCCAAATAGGAATGGGAAGCATAGAAATGTATTCCCGTCACGAAATGCTGGATGTCGTAACCATCGACGGAAAAGCCCGTGGAATTATCGCACGCGATCTGATCTCCGGAAAATTGGAAAGACATTTCGGACATGCAGTACTTCTTTGTACTGGTGGTTATGGAAACGTATTCTACCTTTCGACCAACGCCATGGGCAGCAACGTTACTGCAGCCTGGAAAGCACATAAGAAGGGAGCTTTCTTCGGAAACCCTTGCTACACTCAAATTCACCCAACCTGTATCCCTGTTTCCGGCGACCATCAGTCTAAACTGACCTTGATGTCCGAATCGCTGCGTAACGACGGTAGAATCTGGGTTCCAAAGAAACAAGGCGACACTCGTGCTGCTAAAGATATTCCGGAAGACGAAAGAGATTATTACCTGGAAAGAAGATATCCTGCTTTTGGTAACCTTGTACCAAGAGACGTAGCTTCCCGCGCTGCCAAAGAAAGATGTGATGCCGGCTACGGAGTAGGTAGCTCTAAAATGGCCGTATACCTCGACTACGCTTCGGCAATTGAGCGCTACGGAAAAATTGAAGCAACCAAACAACATAAACACAACGCAAGCAAAGAAGAAATTGCGATCATGGGTAAGGAAGTCGTAAAAGAAAAATACGGCAACCTGTTCGACATGTACAAGCAAATCACTGGCGAAGATCCATATGAAGTGCCGATGAGAATCTATCCTGCTGTACACTATACTATGGGTGGGCTTTGGGTTGATTACAACCTGATGACCACCGTACCTGGTATGTACGCACTGGGCGAAGCCAACTTCTCAGACCACGGAGCTAACAGGCTTGGAGCTTCCGCGCTGATGCAAGGACTTGCCGACGGTTACTTTGTAATTCCATATACTATCGGCGCTTACCTTTCCAACGAGATCCGTACGAAAGCTATTTCTACCGATCACGAAGCATTTGTAGAAGCAGAGAAAACGGTACAAGATCAAATCAATCGCTTGTTTGCAGTGAAAGGAAAATCTTCTGTAGATTCCTTCCATAAGAGACTTGGCAAGATCATGTGGGATAAATGTGGTATGGCTCGTAATGCAGAAGGATTAAAATCGGCAATCACAGAGATCCAAAAACTGAAAGCAGAATTCTGGCAAGACGTACGCGTACCTGGTACTGCAAATGAATTGAATCCGGAGTTGGAAAAAGCAGGCCGTGTGATCGATTTCATCGAGCTAGGCGAACTGATGTGTCTCGATGCACTAAACAGAAATGAATCTTGCGGCGGTCACTTCCGTGAAGAATATCAAACCGAAGAAGGCGAAGCTCTGAGAGATGATGCTAACTATGCCTACGTTGCCGCTTGGGAATACAAAGGCGATAGCCAGTTTGAGTTGAATAAAGAAGAATTAAAATTTGAAAATATTAAAATAGCACAGAGAAGCTATAAATAATTTCAAGTAGTAAAAAACGATGTGGTAAAACCATCATCAAATTATCAAATCACCAAATCATCAAATTAATTGAAGATGGAAGGAAACATGAATCTTACACTGAAGGTATGGCGTCAGAAAAATGCGAACGACGCTGGCAAATTTGTTCCATACAATGTAAAAGGAATATCTTCTGATATGTCTTTTCTCGAAATGTTTGACGTACTGAACGAGGAGCTGATCAATAAAGGAGAAGAGCCAATCGCGTTTGACCATGACTGTAGAGAAGGTATTTGTGGAATGTGCAGCATGTACATCAACGGAAGACCACACGGACCGCTTAGAGGCGTTACTACTTGTCAGCTTCATATGCGCTCTTTCAAAGACGGCGATACTATCACTGTAGAGCCTTGGAGAGCCAAATCATTCCCTGTTGTAAAAGATCTTGTAGTAGACCGTTCTGCTTTTGATAGAATTATCGCTGCCGGCGGATATGTTTCTGTGAATACAGGAAATGCCCAGGATGCCAACAATATTCCGATTCCGAAAGACGATGCAGACGATGCATTCAGTGCTGCGGCCTGTATTGGTTGCGGAGCTTGTGTAGCCGCTTGTAAAAATGCTTCTGCAATGCTTTTCGTTTCTGCTAAAATCTCCCAGCTAGCTTTATTGCCACAAGGACAGGTGGAAAAAGAAACCAGAGCTGAAAACATGGTGGCTCAAATGGACGCCGAAGGATTCGGTTCTTGTACCGTAACAGGTGCCTGCGAAGCAGAATGTCCGAAAGAAATTTCGTTGACCAATATCGCCCGCATGAACCGCGAATATATGTCTGCTAAGCTAACTTCTAAAAATAAATAATTATCAAATTTATAAATTTTAATATCGTTTATTTCAATTTTTAAAATTCAAACTAACTTATTATGGGAAAAGGTGATAAAAAATCAAAAAAAGGAAAACTAGCCATGGGCTCCTTTGGCAACACAAGAAAGCATAAACAAAAAAAGGCTGCTGCCCCTGCTCCTAAAGCTGAGAAAAAAGCTTAAAGCTTTTTGTAACCTGACAATTTTAGATATCGTATAATCGCTTACTCTGTAACGGTTATACGATATTTCATTTTATTGGAACAGGTTATCAGATTGTTTGATCATTAGAATTATTAATTGATAGAAAATAAAGAGATAAAAATTTTAAATTGGTTTGTTTGGTTGTTTGAAGGACTGGCTGTAACCGGTCCTTCTTTTTTTATCAGGATTTTAGAATTTTAATCATCAAATCATTTAGTATTCACTGTATTCATAGCCCGCTCCAATCCTATCGTGCAGAAAGATAAGACTGCTTCGCAGGCTTTATCAATATGAAGAGGTAATTCCGCGGCATCACCTGAATCGAATTCTCCCAGTACATAATCTATTTGTTTTCCTTTCGCAAAATCCCCGCCTACTCCGAATCTCAATCTTGGATAAGCATCTGTACCTAAAACTTCCTGAATATTTCCCAATCCATTATGTCCGCCACCAGAGCCTTTTCCTCGCATACGCAGTTTGCCAAAAGGCAAAGCAATATCGTCTGTGATCGAAAGAGAGTTTTCTACCGGGATATCTAATTCTTTTAACCAATAGTTAAGTGCCTTCCCACTAAGGTTCATATAGGTTGTGGGCTTGATAAGATGGATCTGGCGGCTTTTGTATTTGAACTCTGTCTTAAATACTAAACGATCTGAATCAAAACGCACCTCATGGTCCTTGGCCAATTTATCCAATACCATAAAGCCAATATTGTGGCGGGTTTTCGCATACTCTGGACCAATATTCCCCAGTCCGCAGATTAGATACTTCATAATAGTTTTTTGAGATTATAAAGCTAGTAATAAAAATTAAAATATAACGGATACTGTTGCTACGACTAAAAGTAGTGACACCAATTTAATTACTTAAACCAATTTACTTTTAAGCTCGTGTTACAAAGAAGGATAATTTTTTATGCCGCTGATTTATTTTTTAAACTCTAGATCCAATAGGATACCTCATTCCGTAGATGATGAAAATGATTACCACGAGCGTTCTCCAATTGTAGTCAAGAAAAGAATCTTGGTCTACTCTGAAAAAATTCGTAACACCACTTTTACTACAGTTTATCAAAGAATTCCACGGAAGGGGATATGGATTTTGGCGGATCCATAAATGAAGAACCCGCTTAAAAAGCGGGTTCTTCATTTGTGAATCAATTTCTAATCGAAATTATTTTTTAGCAGGAGCTTTTGCATCAGCTGTTTCTGCTTGCTTCAGTTCTCTTGTAGAAACAACTGTTGCCAAAGGAATTGCTTTTGCATTCAGTATAGCATAGTTGTTCACTTTCACATCTGCTACCTTTACTGATTTTCCTACTTCCAGGTGAGCTACGTCTACCTCGATGAAATCAGGTAGGTTTGCAGGAAGTGCTTTTACGATAAGTTTTTTCAATTTAGGAACCAGTTTACCTCCTTTGATCACACCAACCGGAGTACCAACAAGTTTTACCGGAATTTCAATTTTTACTGGTTTGTCAGCGCTCAATTCCAGGAAGTCTACGTGAAGGATCATTTCGTTTACTGGATTAAACTGGATATCCTGAAGAACGCAATTGTATTTTTTGCCTTCTACAGTAAGATCTACTGTATGCACTTCTCCTGTATAAACCAGGTCTCTCAACAAGAATGCCGGAGTATGGAAGTGTACTTGCTCTTTTCCACCGTACAATACGCATGGAACATTGGTTTCTTGTCTCAGTTGTTTAGCCTCAACTTTACCGAGATTTGCTCTTTTAAACCCTATAATCTCTAATGATTTCATAATAGTTTTATTTTACTTATTGAAGTTGCAATGCGTCTGCAGCATCCTGGCTTCGTTGATTGTTTTAATACAGACCTTATCTTTAATTTTTTATATAATGAACAGCGAACTGATCGAATCGTTATCCTGCAGTTTGCGAATCGCTTTCGCGAAAAGTTCAGAAACGGTAAGCACTTTTATTTTATGACTTTCCTTTTTCAAAGGAATCGTATCGGTCACTACTAATTCTGTAAGTACAGAGCTTTCAATATTTTCATAGGCCTTACCGGAAAGCACTGCGTGTGTGCAAACCGCGCGTACGCTTACAGCTCCTTTATCCATTAGCATTTGAGCTGCCTTGCTCATAGTTCCTCCGGTATCGATCAGATCGTCGATCAATACTACGTTGGCACCTTCTACATTTCCGATCAGCTGCATTGAAGCCACTTCGTTGGCTCTTTTTCTATGCTTGTCGATCACCACAAGATCTTTTTCCATAATTTTGGCAAAACCTCTTGTACGTGCTACCCCTCCTACATCAGGAGAAGCAAAGATCATGTTATCTAAATTCAGGGTACGAAGGTATGGAACGAAAATAGCCGCTCCATCGAGGTGATCTACCGGAAAATCAAAGAATCCCTGGATCTGGCCTGCATGAAGATCGCAGGTCATAAGACGATCTGCTCCAGCAGCAGAAAGTAAATTAGCCACCAGCTTGGCAGCGATCGGAACTCTTGGTTTATCTTTTCTATCCTGGCGTGCATATCCGAAGTAAGGAATCACCACTGTCACGTAAGCAGCAGAAGCTCTTCTAGCCGCGTCCATCAGCAGCAGAAGCTCCATCAGGTTGTCGGCACTAGGGAAGGTAGATTGTACCAGGAAAACGTCATATCCACGAATTGACTCATTATAGCTCACCGAGATCTCCCCATCGCTAAAACGAGTAATAGAAGCATCGCCAAGTGGCTTGCCATAATAATGAGCGATTTTTTCCGCAAGATTGCGGGAACCAGTTCCGGAAAAGATCTTTACGTAGGACATTGTGCGTTTAAAATAAGAAATGTTGAATGCCGAATCGAAGATATTCAACATTCAACATCATCTGTGTGTGTTGCCCGAAAAGGATTCGAACCTCTACAAACTGGACCAAAACCAGTTGTCCTGCCATTAGACGATCGGGCAATCTTCCCCTTAGGGACTGCAAAAATAGACTTTTTTTTTCTTTTCACAAAAAAGGCGATTATTTTTTTACAATAAAAATAACCGTCTAAGAATCACTTTGGCGGATAGCCCCGTTTACTTTGTGCAAGGTGGTCTTTTGGCCTTATGGCTGTGAAGGCCACTTTTTGATCCTCCACAAGCTATTAATAAGGTTGAAATCGTCAAAACAATTACCAGATGTCTCATTTTTCAAAGGGTTTAGTATTTCTAAATATAATGAAAGCGAATGTTTTGGCAAAACTTTGAATTTGATAGCACGGTATTCAATCACCTCTTTCCTCTTCTATCGGGTCTTTTACTTCGATTGGTAGTTTTTTTTCTGGCAGGCTTCGTTGATTTCATATTCGAACTTTTCTTCTCATGGAAAGCTCCTTTAAATTCCGGATCGTCTTTTTTTCTCAGCGCATCGAGCTCTCTGAGCATTTCTTGTTTTTCTTCAAAAGGAGTTTCTTCAATCACTACTTTTTCAGGAATTGGCTCAACGGGTACTTTCATTTTTATGATCTTCTCAATCTTCGCCATATGGTAAAGTTCCGCTTCGTTGGCAAAAGTGATCGCATCTCCGGTATTTTTAGCGCGACCTGTACGGCCAATGCGGTGTACATAATCTTCGTAAACGACCGGCACATCAAAATTGATCACATGGCTTACAAGAGAAATATCAATCCCTCTGGCGGCCACGTCGGTAGCTACTAGTACTCGTACTCCTCCTTCTTTGAAGGCTTCTACGGAATTGATCCTTGTATTCTGTCCTTTGTTGGCATGGATCACACGCACCTCGCTGTCGATCTTGCGGCTGATGAATTTGTAGATATTTTCTGCATTTTGGCGCGTGCGTACAAAAACGATCACGCGGTTAAATTCTTCTTTCTTACGAAGAAAATACTGAAGCAAATTTATTTTGGTCTTGAAATTAGGCACGTTATAACGCACCTGCGTTACGGTCTCTACTGGCGTGGCTTGCGGCGTGGCCTCGATCTTCATCGGGAATTCTAGAAATTCTTCTGTAAGCTTCTCCACTTTTTCAGGCATGGTGGCGGAGAATAAGAGGTTTTGTCTTTTCCGCGGAACGATCTCCAGGATTTTCCGGATCTGCGGCATGAACCCCATGTCCATCATCTTATCAGCCTCATCCAGCACTAATGTGTTCAACTGCTTGGTGACAAGTTCTTTCTTCAGATAAATATCCATGAAGCGTCCTGGCGTAGCTACGATGATATCTACACCCTTTTGAATATTTTCAATCTGTGTTTTCGGTCCTACTCCTCCATAAGCCACTACCGAACGGATGCCGGTATATTTGCCCAACTGCACAATACTTTCCTGCACCTGCATCGCCAGCTCTCGTGTAGGTACTAAGATCAGCACGCGGGGATGATCGCCCTGGGCGTATTTTACTTTCATAAGAAGCGGCAAAAGATAGGCAGCCGTTTTTCCTGTACCCGTCTGCGCGATCCCCATGATATCATGCCCCGCTAGAATTTGGGGAATTGCTTTTTGCTGGATCTCTGTAGGCTCTGCATAACCGAGGTCCAATACAGCGTTGAGCAATTGTTTATTTAATTTAAAATCTTCGAAAGTCATGATAGAAGGGTTGAAAGTTTAAAGTTCAGCGTTTAAAGGATTATCTTTTTTAATTTTAAACTTCTAACTTTAAACTATTAACTGTTAAATGATGAAAAGTATACTCATTCTCAATGCAAATATAGTAAACGAAGGGAAGATTTTTGAATCTGATTTATTGATCGAAGACCAAAGGATCAGCCGGATCGCGCCGGATCTGGCTTCTGTAAAGGCCGATATCATAATTGATGCTAAAGGAAAATATCTTTTGCCAGGCGTAATTGACGACCAGGTACACTTCCGCGAACCAGGATTGACGCACAAAGCGACCATTTACTCCGAAAGCAAGGCTGCTGTGGCTGGTGGTGTGACCAGTTTTATGGAAATGCCAAATACTGTGCCTAACACACTCACCCAAACTTTATTGGAAAATAAATACCAAATAGGAGCGCGTACTTCACTTGCCAATTATTCTTTCTTCATGGGCGTTTCCAACGACAACTATGACGAAGTGATGCAAACGGATATTCAGAATGTCTGCGGACTGAAAATTTTCATGGGGTCTTCTACCGGAAATATGCTGGTTGATAATCCTTCCATGCTTGAAAAAATATTCCGCGATGCCAATCTTCTCATCGCTACACACTGCGAAGACGAAGCAACGATTAAAGCGAATATGGCTTTGTATAAAGAGAAATACGGCGACAACGTTCCTGCCCGCTGCCATCCGGAGATTCGCAACGAAGAAGCTTGTTACAAATCTTCTTCTATGGCTGTAGAGCTTGCCAAACGCTACGATACACGTTTGCATATCTTGCATATTTCTACTGAAGAAGAACTGGCACTTTTCCGCAATGATATTCCTCTGCGGGAAAAAAGAATTACCGCAGAAGTATGTGTACACCATTTGTTATTTGACAAAAGACATTACGAAATTTTTGGTAACCTCATCAAATGGAACCCGGCAGTAAAAGAAGCACGTCATAAGAAAAGCCTGCTCAAAGGACTGCTCGACGATCGTCTCGATATCATTGCTACCGACCATGCCCCGCATACTTGGGAAGAAAAACAACAGCCTTACTGGCAAGCTCCTTCCGGTGGACCATTGGTGCAGCACACACTAAATATAATGCTGGAATTTTACCATGAGGGAAAAATAACTCTTGAAAAGATCGTAGAAAAAATGAGTCATGCCCCTGCCATCTGCTTCCAGATCAAAGACCGTGGCTATATTCGTGAAGGGTACAACGCCGACCTTGTGTTGGTAGATCTCGACAAGCCTTGGGAAGTGAGCAATGAAAATATCTTGTATCACTGCGGTTGGTCGGCCCTGGAAGGATATTCATTTCATTCTGCCGTTACTCATACTATTGTTTCAGGCCATTTGGCTTTCGCAGAGGGGAAATTTGATGAAAGCAAGAAAGGGGAAAGACTGTTCTTCGAACGGGCTTAAATTTCTATTCACCGCATAGGATGTAAAAGGTTAAAAAAATTAAAAAAAACAGATTATTTTGGCAATTTAACGGGAAAGACTATATTTGCAATCCCAAATAAATACACGGTGGTTGTAGCTCAGTTGGTTAGAGCATCGGTTTGTGGTACCGAGGGTCGTGGGTTCGAGCCCCATCATCCACCCCAAGTAAGTATAGAGTGTGAGCGCGAGTATTGAGTTTCAATATTTATGCTCACATTTTTTTTATAAGCTATTTACTGATACACCTCGGTAAGTTTTCCTTCGGCTTTTTTATCTTTGTCGATCACTTTTTGCAAATACACTTGATCATTTTTCAGTACTGATAAAATATAACGACCTTCGGAAAGCTCTTTGAAATCGTTTATCCAATGCGTCTCATAGATATGCTCGCTGGTATAGATCTTTTCTCCATTCATATTCTCTAATCGAACTACCCAACCAATATTGTCTGTAGCTTTACGAAACTTCACATGAATTTTATCTACTACCGGATTCGGATAAATAAGCATTTCCGCTTCAGGATCCCAATAGGGTTGTTCTTCTTCCTCAAAATTTTCATCTAAAAAAGTAACAGCCTCCGAAACGGTTACTTTGAACACTGTGTAGTCAAAGGCAATGTAGTCCATATTATTTCCACTATAAGCCAGGGAAGTTCCATCGTCTTTGATCTTAGAGATCCTGATCACTGCATAGTCGTCGGTGTTTTTCAATTTCAGAATATAGACATCTCCCGCTGTGATATTCTTGATCACTTTTGTTGATTTATGTTTGCTAAAATATTTTTTCACCGAAGCATAATTGGCATCCTCCCAATGAAAGTTTTTTGCCTTTACAAACGTCGTTCCATTTCCTCCTTTCAACTCTCTTCTGAAAAACGGAAGTCTATCTGTGATCTTTGTAGTGTTGATCAGATCTTTTTCAAAATCATTTTCGTGTAGCCATTTTTCCGAATTTCCATATAGATTCCAAGCCGAAGCTTTTGGCCCTTGCATATTGTAAATGATACCCTTTTGATATTCCGTCATTCTTCCTGGAGTCGCCAGTAACTGGGCTCCGAATAGTAGACAAATGATAGTAGTAAAAAATAGTCTCATACCCGTGTAGTCTAATCAATCTTAAAAACTACAATTAAAGTACTAAAAAAAACTAATATTTAAATATTAAATTTACTTTCAACTTATTAACAATCAAATAAATACAATAATAAGTATTCACAATCTGAACTTTAGCCGGTATTTATATAGAAAAATACCATTTTGCATTTTTACTTATCCTTGCATGGCTTTTTTTAGTTCCGCAGTGAATCGTTCTACTCCTGCAGGTGTATCTTTTTTAATTTTATCCCATCCCGCTTTGGGAAGGATCAATTTTCCACATTCCGACATAGGTGCTTCTAGTTTTCCGCCATTGCCTTTTCCTTTATCACCCATATGATGAAAATCGGTATACTCATAGGTATATTTGCCGTCTTTACAACTTATTTTTACCGTAAATTCAACCGTTCCTTTATCGGTAAGGCCACTGGTAGCTCCTGGATAGTTGACCGGAAAGGAACCTGTAAAAGCGAAAACACCTTCTGTCTTTTTCATCCCAGTGATCTTATATTTTCCGGTTGCAAATTTTTGTGCCCTTGCGTAAAGAACATCCTTCTTAGCGGTTACCGTTACTGTTTCGCTGTAATAAATTTTGCCAGCCGCATTGAGCGGAAGATCGCTTTGCCCAAAAGAAGGCTGAAGCATGCAGATCATCATGATTAAAAATAAGGTAGCTTTCATATCGATCAAAGTTTAAATAGTTATACGTATAAAATTGAACTGTTCCATTATAATTTAGGAAAAAACATATCGCACAGCAAAAATAATTGTTCGACCTGGTTTAATATTTACGATTTCAGAGCTATGAAAAATTCATTTATTTTAGTTAATTTTATATAATTAAGAAATATAATTACGGTGCCAAGGATCAAATCAAAAAATCTTTACGAGCTCATCAAATCGATGAATAAGAATGAGAAAAGGTATTTTAAAGTAACTACCTCTTTTTCTGAAGAAGCTGATGACAAAAAAGTATTGCTACTTTTTGATGAGATCAACAAACAAGAAGATTTTGATGAGGATAAAATTCTTAAGAAAAATCCTTCCCTGAAGGCTTCCCAGCTTTCCAATCTCAAAGCCTACCTGCACGACCGGATCTTACAAAGTCTTCGCCAGTTTCACCTTCCAAAGATCATGGACATTCAGATCCGCGAGCAAATCGATTATGCGCAGCTGTTATTTGAAAGACGCCTGTACGACCAGGGAAAAACCTGTCTGAAAAAAGCTAAGAAAATGGCACAGCTTTACAACAACCTGGAGCTTCAGTTGGAGATCATCAAGCTGGAAAAAGGGGTGCTCACACAGACCACGGAAGACGGACTCAGTAGGGTGGATGATATCATTACCGAAGTACGCGAGATCAATTCGCAGATCAACAACCTGAATATATTTTCCAACTTATCTATTAAACTGAATTCTTTTTATACCCGCATCGGCTATATCCGCGATGAGCAGGATTATATCCGAACACGCGATTATTTTTATTCCACCCTGCCCGCATTTGAAGAAGCAAAACTTTCGCTGATCGAGAAAATATATTTGTACCGGCTTTACGTAGGATATTATTTCTTCGTGCAGGATTTTGAGAACGGCTATTTGTATTCCAACAAATTGGTAACCTTATTCGATAGTTCTAATAGCCTGGTGGAAACAAACACGGAAGATTATATCAAAGCGCTCAACAGCTTACTGATCTCACAATACAAGCTTTTTCGCTACAACGAATTTGAGGAGACTAATAAAAAATTACAGAACATCAGTTCGCTCGACAGTCTTCAAAAAAATGAAAGCATGCGGATCCGTTTACTTAAATATTATTATACTAACGCGATCAATCACTTCTTCATGACAGGCGATTTTGACAAAGGAGTAGAGTTTATCGTCAGTGAAAACGGAGAAGAGTTCAATTCGCTCCTGTCAAAACTGGACCGCCATTCGTCTCTTATTCTTAATTACAAAATGGCCTGCCTGTATTTTGGGGCCGGCAATTTCAACCAGTCTATCCGCTGGCTCAACAAAGTGATCAATGCACCGGATATGGACTTCCGCGAAGACCTACACTGCTTCGCCAGGATCCTCAACCTGGTTTGTCACTACGAACTTGGCAATTTTGATGTGATCAAATATTATATCATTTCTACTTATCGCTTTCTCTGGAAGAAAGACGACTTACATTTTTTTCAAAAATATATCCTGGGCTTCCTTAAAAATCTTAATACCAATTTAAGCAACAAAGACCTGATCGATCGTTTCCAAAAATTAAAAATGCAGTTGGTACCATTGGTAAACAGCGATTTCGAAAAACGAGCCTTCATCTATTTCGACATCATCTCCTGGCTGGAAAGCAAGATTGAAAAGCGGTCGGTACAGGAGATCATTCAGAATAAGTTTAAAGAAAAAGTCTAACCTTGATTTTCAGGATTAGAAGATTTACATGATTTTTGATTTGAGGATTTATCCTAATTGTTATTCAGGAAAAAATTCATGACTAGAAATGTAGAATATTAATTTCGTAATGAATGGTTATAAAACAAAACATTGTGTTGGATTTTCACAAGGTTCCTGCTGAATGAGAATCTTTTTTATCTGGCGTCCTCGCCAGCAAGCCAATTTGACTTGATGCATCGAGTGTCATCATAACTTAAACTGCTTGTCCAGCGCCACTACCTGTGGAATGAGAAGCTGCTGATCGTCGTTGTAAATAATAAAATCTGCACGTTTTAGTTTTTCTGCTTCGGGCATTTGTTTGTCGATAATGCCGCGTACTTCTGCTTCCGTGCGTTGTGGATCGCGCGCCAAGATTCGCTTTATGCGGAGTTCTAATGGTGCAGAAACGACAATAATTTTATCCATCTGTTTATAGGAATCCGACTCGTACATGAGCGCTGCTTCTTTGAGGAGGTAAGGGAAATTATTATGTTGCGCCGCCCATTGTTCAAAATCCTCTCCTACCCTGGGGTGTACGATGGCATTGAGCTGCGCGGTTTTTTCTTTCTCTTTGAAAACAATAGAAGCAATATAGCGGGTATTAAATTTTCCATCCTGATAAGCCTCCGGACCAAACAAAGCCGTGATTTCTTTTTTTACCTCAGGATGAAAATTGGAAATCCACTTGGCTCGGGTGTCCGCATCGTATACAGGCACGCTAAGCACGGAAAAAATTTTACTCACCACCGTCTTGCCTGAGCCTATTCCTCCTGTGATGCCGATCTTTAGAGGATTATTCTTCATAGCTCACTTGTACCGTTTTGGGATCAAATTGGTAAGACTGGATCAACTCAGGTACTTTTTTCAAAGTGATCTTGATCGTCTTATCTTTTTCGTTGAGTGAATTAAAATCTACCTGCGCTTCAAAGCTCTGCGCTGCAATGAGCAAAAGATCTTCTTCTCTTGCGTAGTAAATAAGCGTAGTTTTATCTTCCGAGATCTTTACTTTTTTCTTTTTAGGAAAATTCACTTTGATCAGCTTCAATTCTTTTTCCACTTTTTCAAGCTGATAGGCTTCCAAACGAACACGTACCTTTTCTACATTGAATTTTATTTTCTTATTCAGAGTAGTAATGATCGGCAGCTCTTCGTCAAAATTTCCTGAAATATCTTTCGCCTCTACTTTCATGTTCACTACATCCTGCACCTCTTTTATCATTGAAGCAGGACCGGTAGCCGTTACATCGGCAGGTTCCAGGATAACAGAGCCAGCCAGCCTGTATCCTTCGGCCAACGAAAGTTTTTTAGGATCTACCTGCAAGTGTATTTTTTTACTTTTCAGCTTATCGAAATTTACATAGATCGTATCGTCCAGGATCTCGTTGATCTGGATGCCATTCATTTGTTTGGCAACGATTGCTTTGAGACGCGATGCGGTAATGTATTTTCGTTTTTTAAAATCTTCCAGGTTTACCTCGATCGGAGAAGCATTGATCGCATTGGTTTTTGTAAAAATATCCCAGCCGGAAGCAGTAGTGCTGAAGCGCACTTGTGTAGGCAGCTTGCTCATTGGGATGTATTGTTCCTCGTCATAAACTACTACCAATGGATGTGTAACATCAATGGAATAATCCATAGTCATGGTATTAAAAAACCAAAAGGTGATGGCAGCAAAGACACAAAATGCTATTGCTTTCCAATCACCTTTTTTAATACCTAGAAATTTTATCAAAATTTCAGAACGTTAAAATGTGTCGTCATAGTCACTGCTATGATCCCATTAAATTATTTCGACTCAAGAGTGGAAGAAGCATTTACCTTCTTGCTTCCATCGGCAGAGATCGAAGATTTTTCAAACTTCAATTTGATGCCTTTGTCAACTTCCACAATGATCGTATCATCCGATTCGATGCTGGCAATTTTGCCGTGCAGACCACCGATGGTTATTACGTTGTCTCCTTTTTTAAGATTCTCTCTGAACGTTTTTTGGTCTTTTGCTTTTTTCTGCTGAGGTCTAAGCATGAAGAAATAAAAAACGATCACGATCCCAACGATAGGAAGGAATTGGATTATTGGGTTGGCTTTTGCAGCAGGTGCCTGCAGTAATACGAATTCTAGCATTTGTATATTTGATTTAAATTATTGCTTGTTATAAGGACCGTCTACTTTTTTCAACACGAAAGCGCTGATCTTGATATCTGTGGTAGCAGGCTCTGTGTTGGCAGTAACGGTTACTGTTTTATCGATCTTACCTTCTTTGTTGGCACTGTCGTAGATCACTTTGAGTTCGCCTTCTGAACCTGGAGCAATGGTATCTTTGGTATACTCAGGAATTGTACATCCGCAGGATGCTCTGGCATCTTGCAGTACCAAAGGATTTTCACCGGTGTTTTTAAATTTGAAGATATGTTCTACTTTTTTTCCTTCGTCAATTTTTCCGAAATCAAAAGAAGATTCCAGGAACTCAAGTTTTGTAAGCGGCAATGCTGCTTTTTTTACTGTGTCTGCGGTTACAGTAGTAGAATCAGCATTGGTAGTTGATTTTTCTCCCTGGCTGCAAGCATTAAGAGTGATCGCAGCAGTTACTAGAAGCAAGGTATAATTGATTGTTCTAAGCATAATTGTTCATAGTTTATAGTGCGTTGCAAAATTAAAAATATTCTCAAGTCCTTCAAATTTACTTATTATCAATCAATCCTCTTCCGCTTTTGCGGATCGTGCCGTCTTTCGTAAGGTCGGCCGCGATACTATCCAAGATCCCGTTCACAAACACTTTACTTTTCGGAGTACTATAGATCTTAGAGATTTCAATAAACTCATTTATAGACACTTTTACTGGAATACTTGGGAATATGATCATCTCTACGGTAGCCAGTTTCATAATAATCTTGTCCATAATGGCCACACGGTCGGCTTCCCAGTTTTTTACCCTTTCCGTAATAATAGGCTCCAGCTTTTCATCCATTTGGATCGTTTTGTCATAAAGCTCCATGAAATATGCCTTGTCTTCTTCCCAGTTGGAAGAAATATCCAATAACAGATGATGATCATCGGAAGTATTACCCTCCCCTGCCGATTTGATTGTTTTCACTACCATGCTTTTCACAATGGAGCTATTCTCTGTCCAGTTCAGATCGTCTTGCTCAAAGTGCGCCACGATGGCTTCCTTTTTCAGGAAAATAGTTTTGACGATATAAAGACAGATCTCTTTGTCGGCCTCGATATTGCTTTCGTTCAGCGCTTGGTACTTTTTATATTCTTCATCCAGCTTCAGGTATTCTTTGAACGTGGTTCGCACAAACGAAACATCCGACTGGATGTTGTTTTTAATTCTGGCAAGTTCAAAATCTTTATTTGCTTTGAGGGCTTTGATCACCGCATTGTTTTGAAGCTTGAGTTCTTTTGTAGCGGTAGGAAGAGCTTTTACCAGCTTGCTCTTTTTTTCATCTTCGTCTACCTGCACATACTCTGCGAGTTCGATCAGCAGGCTGAGCATTTCCAGGTATTTGTAGTTGATGTTGTCTACATCTTCCAGCATTAGTTTGCGGAAATGTTTGATATCTTTGTCTACCCTGAATTTATAGGAAGAGCGCGCGTTTTCAACTGCAACGATCACATCTTTTTCCTGGGTGGTGTATTCAACTTTTTCGTGAAAGGATTTTTCATACAAAGCAGAGGCTTCTTCTTTTTTCTTTTTCAATAGTACATGGTCCTGCACTTCCATAGAATTAAGATCAGGTAAAAATGCTTCTGCAATTTCTTCCAGTCCTAATTCAAAATTTGATTCTCTTGACTGATAGAGCGCATACAGAGCCTGCATCACTTTAATTCTCAATAACCTTCTGTTTAGCATGTTTAAAGAACGATTTTAAAATATCTGTTGAAATGAAATGATTCTGTTTCAACAATCTGATAGTTATCTTATCTTTGTTTATACAACAAAATTAACAATTCTAGCATAGTTAAACAAACTGATGTCAGAATTGTTTGAAAAGAGGAGAAAAAGCGGGCATGAGAGAACTGGCTTATTTAAATAAATACTTGTTCAAATATAAATATCAACTGCTGGTCGGTGTTTTATTTATTTTTATCTATAATATTTTTGCCACGTTCATAGGACCGCTCACAAGCAATTCCCTGAATGAAGTGATGGACGCCATTAAGGTCTATAAAAGCGCCGAAGATCCTGCCCGGAAAGAGCTTTTACTCGCACAGTTCAAACATCAGATCTTATACTTCTTCCTACTCATGCTGGGTACTTCAGTAGCCGCGTGTTTTTTTCTTTTTTACTACCGGAAAATAATCATCAGCATTTCCAGGAGAATTGAGTATGATCTTAAAAATGAAATTTACGACCACTACCAAAAACTACCTTTAACATTTTATAAAAAAAATAATACCGGAGACCTGATGAACCGGATCTCTGAGGATGTAAGCCTTGTACGAAACTATCTTGGTCCTTGCATCATGTATGGGATCAACCTGCTAGCGATCTTTACAGTGACCATTCCTTTCATGCTGATGGTAAACCTGAAGCTCACCTTGTTCACGCTTCTGCCGCTTCCTTTACTGGCCTTGTGCATTTACCTGGTCAACAACCGCATTACCAAAAAATCCGAAGTGATCCAGCGAAGCCAATCCGATCTTTCTACACAGGTGCAGGAAGCTTTCTCCGGGATTCGCATTTTAAAATCTTTTGTACGCGAAAAAGATTCGATCAGCAAGTTTGAAGCGAAAAGTGAAGACTATAAAAATGCTTCCATCCAGCTGAGCCTGATCCAGTCTATGTTTTTTCCTACTATTCTTACTTTAATTGGCGCTAGTAACATCTTGGTGGTCTACATAGGCGGAGAAGAGGTGATCGCGGGGCATATGAATGTGGGCCATATAGCAGAATTTTTCTATTACCTCAACCGGATGAGTTGGCCGGTAGCAGCGCTGGGCTGGATCAGCAGCCAGATCCAGCGGGCAGAAGTATCGCAAGGCAGGATCAATGAATTTCTAAAGATACAATCCAGTATAGAACCCGGCGATCAGAAATTGCTACAGCTCAAAGGCGAAATAGAGTTCAGAAATGTAAGTTTCACTTATGCCGATACCGGTATTAATGCGCTTCAGAATATTTCGTTCAAAATACACACCGGCGAAACGCTCGCCATTGTAGGCAATACAGGCTCAGGCAAAAGCACGATTGCCAACCTGATCTGTCGTATGTATGATCCTACTGCAGGAGAAATATTGCTGGATGGTGTTAATCTAAAAAAATTAGACCTTTCTCAATACCGCAGCAATCTTGGCTACGTACCACAGGATGTATTTTTATTTTCCGATACGATTCGCAACAATATTGCTTTCGGTTCGGATAATCTGCTGGAACCCGCCATTGTAAAAGCTTCCCAGGATGCTGATCTTTATAAGAACATTCAGAATTTTCCACTTCAATTTGATACCATTATCGGCGAGCGTGGTATTACTCTTTCCGGCGGACAAAAACAACGTCTCTCTATCGCCCGCGCCATTGTGCGCAATCCGCAGATCCTGGTATTGGATGATTGCCTTTCGGCAGTAGATACTAGTACAGAAAATATCATACTTTCCAACCTGGAAAAAATAATGGATCAAAAAACTTCGGTGATCATTTCGCACCGGGTTTCCTCTGTAAAACTGGCGCATAAAATATTAGTGCTGGACAACGGTCACCTCGCCGAACAAGGAAGCCACGAAGAATTGATGGCAAAAAGTGGGATCTACCGGGAGCTCTATCAAAAACAGTTGCAGGAAGAGAACCAATAAAGTTATGAATTATGAATGTTGAGTTATGAGTTAAAAATAATTCATAACTCAACATTCATAATTCATAACTTCTTACTTCCACACAACTTCAATCACCGTATCCAAATAAGTCACCGTAGTTCTGGCCACATCGGATGGTTTGCGGATCTTCAGTTTTCCACTTTTGCTGAAGGAAACCGTTTTCTGATCGGTGACTACAAATTCATTTTTCTTATGAAAAAGTACTACTTCTTGTTTCTTACCTTTCTTATTATGCAAGGCGAATGATTTTTTATTTACTTCTTTCAGGGTTGCTGTACCAAAATCAAAAGTTGGGTCTTCGATCAATTTCAATGCACGCGAAGCACGCGGAATTCCGTATCCTATAAAATTATTTCCATAAGGATATAAATGAGCGCTTTTCTCAATCAATGCTTTCATTTTTTTATTATCCATCGTAGGAGCCTTCTGCATCATACAAGCTACGAAGCCCGCTATGGCTGGGGCGGAGAAAGAAGTACCGTTTGGCGAATAACAGGAAACATTCGGTTTGAGATAAGGAAGAAATTCAGGACCAATACTGCTGTATTCGATCCTTTCGCAATTGTCGCTTTTCGTAGCGCCGATCGAGAGCACGCCTTGCGCGTCGGCAGGAGAAGAAATAATTTGCCAGTTTGGATTGCTGCCTTCATTACCAGCAGAGACTACCAGAAAAATTCCTTTCTCGTCCGTAGCGATCTGTGCGGCTTTGCTGATGCGGGTTGTTTTACCGTCCATTTCACGTTGCGTATAATTATCATTCGGATCGTCCATCTTGATAGCATATCCCAGCGAGGTGCTGATAAGTCGTACGCCTTTGCTGTCCATCCATTCCATGGCAGCGATCCAGGTATCTTCTTCTCCGCGAAATTCTTTATCACCATGTTCAGTGCGCGCCAGGTAAAAGCGCGTGTTGGGCGCCATCCCTGTCAGCTCGCGCGTTATAGCGTTATATCCTGCAATCATATCCAATACCATACGTCCGTGATAATCGGCATCGGTTGCTTTTTCTGTAATTAGGTCTGAACGTTCAGGAGAAAGGAAATCTTTTTGCGCAATGATCTTATGTTCGTCAAAAATATGTCGAAGCATCTTGTCTGTCTGCGCCTGATAGAACCCGGCATCGATCACACCCATTACTACACCTTTTCCCGTAAGGGAATCATCGATGAAAGAATTGATCTGCATTTGTTTCATCGCGATGTGTACATAAGCAGGATTCACTGCAATTCCGCAGGAAGCGAGTTGTAATTTTTGATCGATAGGTGCGATCTCGGATACGAAATCCAGTTGTCTTACTGCCTTCACCTGTTCGCCCGTCATATAGGCGGATACGGAATTCAACCAGCGCGAAGGATAAAGCGTCTGAACACCCATCGTTTCCAGGGCATGGAGATAAGCGGTGTTTACAGGTACATCGCTGTATTGATACAAAGGCAGGTTAAACGTATTTCGATTTTCAATCGCTTCTTTGCTGAGATAATGGGAATAGGAATAAGAACTTGTGTCTTTGTCTTTAAAGGAAACCCAATATTTATCTTGCGCCCAGGCAGAAGACAACGATAGTAAGCACAATAAAACCGAAAGAATTTTATTCATATTGATGTTTGTGTATTTTTATGAAAATTAAAGGTTGTTTCGACGTATATCCGGACTGCATTATTCATTCCGAAACTTCGAAAACCACGGCTAATACCTTTGGGAAAATAGCTTATTGGTTAAACAATCTTTTTAACTGGCAATATTACGTTATATTGTTTTATTGCCCTATAATCCTTAACAAATAATTAAACAAACATGCGGTATCAGCCTATAAATAGTCAATTTTTTACCCAGAATCGTAAAAACTACACCAAGCATTTAAAACCAGGCGCCTTAGCGATTTTTAATTCCAATGACATCATGCCTACCAATGCTGATGGTACAATGCCTTTCCGACAAAACAATGATCTGTTTTATCTTAGCGGGATCGATCAGGAAGAAACTATCCTGGTACTTTTTCCTGAAAGTAAAAATGCAGTACATCGCGAAATTCTTTTCGTAAAAGAAACCAGTGAGCTCATCGCTATTTGGGAAGGACATAAATTTACCAAACAGGAAGCTACCAATCTTTCTGGTATCACTACTGTGTATTGGACTTCGCAATTTGAAAACGTGATAGACAGTTTAGCAGCAGAATGCGCTTGCATTTATTTAAATACCAACGAACACGCACGTGCCGACAAAATGGTACAAACGCGCGACGATCGTTTTATCAAATGGTGCAAGGAAAAATTTCCTTTGCATTCCTACGAGCGCTCTGCACCGATCATGCAGGAGCTTCGCCAGATCAAGGCTGCAGAAGAAATTGCGATGATGAAGGAAGCATGCATGATCACTGAAAAAGCATTTCGCAGAGTATTAAATTTTATAAAACCAGGAGTAAAAGAATTTGAGATCGAAGCAGAAATTTTACACGAATTTATTCGCAATCGTTCGCGGGGCCCTGCCTACAGCTCTATCATAGCTTCCGGCGGTAATGCTTGTGTATTGCACTATGTAGAAAATAATATGGAATGTCAAAAAGGCGATGTGATCCTGATGGATTTCGGCGCCGAATATGGCAACTACGCAGCCGATCTCACACGCTGCGTGCCTGTGAGCGGGCGTTTTTCCAAAAGACAAAAAGATGTGTACAACGCTGTACTTCGCATCCAGAAAGGCGCGATCGGGATGTTGAAGGCAGGAAATAATTTAAACGATTACAACAAAGCCGTGGCAGAGTTGGTTACCAAAGAACTTATCGAGCTGAAAGTATTTTCTGTGGCAGATGTGAAAAAGCAAGACAAAAACAAACCTCTTTACCGCAACTATTTTATGCATGGTATCTCGCATTTCCTCGGTTTGGATGTGCACGATGTGGGCGACAGGAATGCCAAATTCAAAGCAGGCATGGTTTTTACCTGTGAGCCAGGGTTGTATTTAAAAGAAGAAAATCTGGGAATCCGTCTGGAAAATGATATTCTTATCACCGCCAAGGGCAATGAAGATTTGATGAAAAATATTCCCATTGAGGCAGAAGAGATTGAGGAATTAATGAATTAAAAGACTCATTGCTCTTGCTGGCCTTTCATCAAAAGCAGCAGGTCAGCAAGAGCAATGAGTCTTTCAACAGGGGATGTTGACAACTTTACACTATTTTATTTCTCTATTTTTCAACTGTTTACCCTTGAATTAATACTATTTAATCTATAAATCATAACTTTTATTCGCAGTTTACGTACCTTCTAAATACTAAACAATCGGAGGAAAGGTATATGAACAGGTTAGTAACTGTATTTTTAGTGTTCGTTTTTTTTATCAGTTCTGGTTTTAACCAGCCCGACGCTAAAACATTCTATGAAAATGCATTGGCCAGTTTAAACAAAAAAGATTATATCCAGGCCATTTCTGAATTTACAAATGCCATTAGTTTGAAACCCGACTATGCGGATGCCTATTATCATAGGGCTACTGCAAAAGAATTGCTTGGCAAAAAAATGGGCTTCTTCAGCAGCGAAATGTGCAGCGACCTGGTTTCTGCCATGATCAATGGAAAAGTGGAGGCTATCGACAAACTTGAGAAATCTTGCATGGGTGAATGCTTCGATCTCGATGCTGCTTTCGTAGAACCAGAAATAGTATATTGTGCAGATTTCAGTTCCAAGCTTCTTATAGATCTGCCGGCTGGCTCAGAAAAACTTGCTTTTCTTGTAAAGCTAAATTTCTTCAACAACAAACTCACTACACTTTCCGACAAGTTCGGAAAACTTGATCGACTTATTTCACTGGACCTTAGCAGCAACAAGATTACTTCGATCCCTGCTGTTGTTGGAAAGATGACTCGCTTGAGAGAGCTTAACGTGAGCAAAAATCAGATCGCTACACTTCCTTATGAGTTTGGGAACCTGAAGCAACTCAAGCTTCTAAACATGCGTCAAAATGCATTGACCACGGTACCTAAATCTGTGGCGACCTTGTCTTCCCTTGAAACGCTGGATCTTGCTTTCAACAAGCTTACTTCCATGCCGATCGAAATAGCCAATCTAAAAAATCTGAAAACACTCATCCTGGTAGGCAATGAAATTCCTGTAAGTGAACAGAAAAAAATTAAAGCGCTGCTTCCCAATACCACTGTCAATTTCGAATAAGTATAAGGATTATATTTTTCCTAAAATATCTCTATTTTTAGAGGTCAATTCTTTTATTGTATAAAAAATATTGCTAAAATTGACCTTCGTTTTTTTAAGTGTTTGATAGAAATATGAAGAAAATAGCTGTTTTCACATCTGGTGGCGATGCTCCTGGTATGAATGCCTGTATCAGGTCTGTAGTGCGCGCAGGTCACTATTATGGTTTGGATGTTTATGGAATAATCAGAGGATATGATGGAATGATCAATGGTGATCTTATGGAGATGGACAACCACTCTGTAAGCAATATCATTCAAAAGGGAGGTACTATTCTGAAATCCGCCAGAAGTGAAGCGTTCAGAACGCCGGAGGGAAGAAAGAAAGCATACAACAATATTAAGAAATTCGGTATTGAAGGATTAGTGGCCATTGGCGGAAATGGAACGTTCACAGGAGCCACTTTATTCCATAAAGAATATGGGATTCCAACCGTAGGCTGCCCTGGCACGATCGACAACGATCTTTACGGAACCGATTTTACTATTGGCTACGACACAGCGGTAAATACTTGTCTCGCTGCAATTGATAGGATCCGCGATACTGCAGATGCGCACGAACGTGCATTCTTCATCGAAGTAATGGGTCGTGATACTGGTTATATTGCCATTCGTTCTGCCATTGGTGGCGGCGCTGAAATGGCTGTAATGCCAGAGAAAAAAATGCCTTTGAAAGATATCATTGAAAAATTCAAATACGGCACAAGCAATTCAAAATCTTCTCATATCGTCATTGTAGCAGAAGGAGAAAAATCCGGACGTGCAAACGATTTGGCGGAAGCTGTGAAAAAAGAAATCCCTCATTTAGATATTAAAGTAACTATTCTCGGTCACGTACAACGCGGTGGCGCTCCAAGCGCAGCAGACCGTGTGCTAGCCAGCAGACTAGGCCTTGGAGCTGTAGAAGGGCTTCTGAAAGGAAAATCCAATGTAATGGTTGGAGTGATTAACAGAACGTTGGGCTACACAGACTTTAAGGATACCATCACCAAAAAGAAAGCCATCAACAATGAGCTTTCCAGAATGATCGAGATTTTGAACGGCCGAAAATATAAAAATGAAAAGCCGTTGAAAAAATAAGAATGGTTGAAGTAGACAAGACCCTATACCCTATTATTATTTTTAGATCGCTGCCAGTGGAAGTCTCCGACCAAGACCTGGAGGAGTATCTTATGGGTCTTGAGAAAATTTTGCGGGAAGCCCCGGAAAAACTGGTAATCATTCACGATATTAATAAATCCCGGTTTCTATCCGGAGATCAATTGTCCAGAATCAGAAAATGGAGCCTTGACAGCAAGGCTCTGTTTGATGAAAAAACTCTTGCGACAGGTGTAGTCTCTTCTTCCGTACTTTCTAGTCTTATTATAAAAGCAATACGTTTCCTTCTCAAATCGAATTTTACTTCTGAGATTTTTTCAAATATGGACACTGCTTTGAGTTGGGCAAAAAAACGCCTAAATGAAAAATAAGCCGGCTTTCTAAAAGCAGGCTTACAATACTTTTCTAAAAGTTAGAGTTTAATCCCATTTCAAATCATCTGTAGCAGTAGTCCCTCCTTCTACAGGTACTTCTTCATCAAACTTGCTGAAATCAACTTCAGGCATCAATTCTGTTTTCACATGATTGATCGTCTCTTCCAGAGCATCAATGAATTTTTTGAAATCTTCTTTGTACAGAAAAATTTTGTGTTTCTCATAAGAAAAGCCATCGTCTTTGTACCTTTTCTTACTTTCAGTAATAGTTAGATAATAGTCATTAGAACGTGTTGATTTCACATCAAAAAAGTACGTTCTTTTGCCGGCTCTTACTCTCTTAGAGTAAATTTCCACCTTTTCTATTTCTTTATTCTCTTCCACAGTTCCTAAGTTTTAAATTAACTGTAGTAAAACTAATGTAAAGAATTCTAAAATCAAAGAAAATAGTTAAAAATATAACACGAAAATTACATCACATACATACCGTTTTACATTTCACTTTAATCTGTCTTTTATAGTAAAAATTATTTTAAAGTTTTCTTTTTTATTCTCATATAACAATTAAAAAACTGAATTTCAAACAAGTAGCTCTATAATCTTTTAAGCATGAAGAGCTTGCTTCTTGGCCGAAAGTAACTTTTTCACGTTCCAATTCGTTTAATAAACGTCTAAAACAATGACAAATCTCATTTCTTTACAAAATATTGTAATCAGTTTGGTACGCGCGGATAGATTCTCATGAGCCCTTTCTTTTCATCCAACTTTCAAAGGAGATCTTTGTTTTCTGCGGTTTCCCTGCTGGTTATTTTTCTGCATATACAGAGTTTTTCATACGCTCAGGAATACTATCAAACAGGACTCTGTAGTTATTATGGAAAAAAGTTTCACGGAAGAAAAACAGCCAACGGTGAAATTTTCGATATGTACGCAATGACCGCAGCCCACAAAGCATTGCCTTTTGACACACAGATCAAAGTCACCAATCTTAAAAACAATAAATCCGTCATTGTCCGCATCAATGACCGCGGGCCTTATGTAGGAAAAAGGATCCTGGACCTTTCTTATGGCGCTGCCAAAGAAATCGGGCTTGGAAGAGCCGGTGTTGGAAGAGTGAAAATCGAAACATATCACTATACTCCCCCAGTACTTGTTTCCGAAGAAAAATTACGTGAATACAAAACAGGAAAATATTATTCTGTAAGTGGCTATTCATTGAAACTGAAAACCGGATACGGGATTCAGATCATTTCTTTTTCAAAACCGGAAAATCTAACCAAACATTACAAAAAACTTTTAGAGAACGGCTATCGTCAAATCTATACCAACCTTGCTGTACGCGAAGAGGAACGCATATACGAAATCCGGTTAGGAAAATTCAGAAGCAGAAAATCGGCGGAGAAATATAGAAGAAAATTTTTATCTCAATACAATGGTTCTATTGTAAGAAAGTATTAATCCGAACCCTGGTTTACAAGATTTAAGGATGGACGAGATTTTTTAAAACTCATCCTTTATAATTCATAACTCAACATTCAACATTCATAATTACTCTTTGTATCTTCGTTGCAAACAAAAGACACTTGTATGCAAAAATTATTTTTAATCCTCGGCGCTTTCCTGGGAGCGCTTTCTGTAATGATCGGTGCTTTCGGGGCGCATGCGTTGAAAAATCTATTGACTGCCAACGGACGCACCGATGTATTTGAAACCGCTGTGAAATATCAGTTCTATCATTCTTTTGCCTTACTTATCACAGGAATGCTTATGCTGAAATTTCAACATAAATTTTTCGAGTATGCAGGAATTTCTTTTATTAGTGGAGTCATCATCTTCTCCGGTTCTCTTTATATTTTATGCATCACCAACGTAAAATGGTGGGGAGCAGTCACTCCTATTGGCGGACTATGTATGGTAGCCGGATGGTTGTTAATGGCCTTCGCGTTGATGAAATCTTTGTAATATGAAAATAAGACCTGCCATCGTGATCCGCGACAAGGATACTATCCTGATGATGCGTTATTCATATTCGGGAAAAGATGTGTTTCAATTTCCGGGAGGAAATATGGAAGATGTGGAAACACTGGAACAAACGCTCGCACGCGAGCTGAAAGAAGAATTAAATCTTCCTGTTTCGGTAGAACATTTACTCTTATCTGCCCAGGTGATCAACCATAAAAAGCAACAAGCTACGCTGCATTGCCTTTTTGCCGGAAGTACTTTACAATCTGCCCGGCCAGTGCTCAACCCTCAGGAGACAAGCGCGCTGGAAGTTGTCTGGATAAACATCGACCAACTGGATCAGCTCAATCTTTATCCTTCTGTAGGAAATGCGTTGAAAGAAATTCTATTGCACAACAAAGCTACTCCTCAATATCTTGGAGCAATCGAACAGCCTTGGTTTTAACAAGGACAAGAACATAAAAAAAAGTCCTGCCATATGGCAGGACTTTTTTTATTATTTTACCAATTTGTAAGACCCGAGTTGCTCTTTGTCATTTTTAATATTCAACATGTACACACCAGATTTCATGGTCTCTAGATTAACTGTGCCCGTTCCTTCAAACGTTCCTGAGCGAACAATCGCGCCGGAAAGGTCTGTGAGTTCATAGGTTAATAAGTAAGACAAACCTGTCTCAATTGTAAGCACAGAACTTACAGGATTTGGATACATAGAAACATTTACACCGTTTGCCTTTTGAACAGCGGTAAGATTGGCAACGATCGCGTTGGAAGCATTTGCAGACAAACAAGTAGAAACCGGATCGTATGCTTTCGCTGTATAGCTTCCGCTTGCAGCCGCAGTGTAATTACCTGTAGTAGATTGATCAATTACGTTGGAATAATTTCCATCAAGAAAATATTGTACGGAATAACCATCCAGTGAGGTAGTAGTAGAAAGATCGTTACCAGTAGATGTGATCGTTAGGTCAGGAGGATACTGTACTACATAATTCTGTGTAGGAACCGGATAACTAAAAGGAAATGGCAATGGAATATACGGAGGAGTAGGACTTGGTATCAAGATAGTACCATTAATTGTTCCTTCTATGGTACAAGTCATAGCGCCTACGAAAGGTATAGCCGTTATTACAAAATCCTGACTTGCATTGGCAGCGAGTCCGGATGCCAAACTGAGAGTGGCTGTTTTTAACACCGTAGTGCCATCGTCTGCCTTTACAGTTAAGTTTACGGTAGCAGCGGCAGTAGAAGGTACAGCAGTAGCACCATTGGTAATAGTTACCGTCACATCATGGGTAGTATTTGGACATCCATATGCAGGGGAATAAGTACTCGTAATAGCTTGTGCCATCATCACAGAACAAACAGAACACTTCAACACTAATAAAAGTAATAGTTTTCTCATAAGGGATTTTTGATTTTTAAATTAGACATGACTTTAAAGATAAGGAAAATAATAAACAAAAGATCAGGAGTACTACGCCTGCACCTCTTGTTTTTATTGCCAGAGCTGAGTATCAAGGATATATTTTTTATAAAAATAAGATCATGATATTCCTGATACATTAAAATGTATTCATTGCCTAATTTTAATTCTCATCAGAGATCACTACCAGGTAATCTTTTTCTGTAAGCGTTAATTTCGTGTCTTTCGGAGGATTCAAAACAATCTCATAATTACGTCCGTTGGCTTTCGGCTCAGAGAGTGTTTTTTTATAGCCGATCACTATGTCCTTGCACTGCTGACCAAGCAGCATGAGGTCTGCAAAACTATACGACTGATTGGTAGCCGAGAGATAATTGGTAATTGGTTTGATATAAATTTCTGCGCCATCTTTGGAAAGCAACCGATCATATACTTCAATTAATTCCGGTTGTTTGGAAAGTTGTGCGAGAAAGATCGAGATCAGACGGTTGCTGAGCAGGAAATCGCTCAGGCCCATATGATCGAATAACTCTAAGTTGGAAGTGTCCAGCACTTCTGCTACGATCAGTGGTTTTTTTCTTGTTTCATCGGAGAGGATCTTCTTCACCAGCAATAACAATTTAATATTCACCGAGTCTACTGCTTCTGTATTATCGGTGTTTACAAAGGCCGTAAGCACCACCATCATATCGTAGGCATACAGATCCAGTTGTTTCAGATATTTTTCATCCAGTAGTTCTATTTTTTCTACTTCAAGTTTGGCGGTGATCTTTTGTTTTAAATTTTCCAGTTCTTCTTCTTCCGGCGCGCAATTGTCGGTGAGCACGAGTTTAAACCTGGAGTTTGCTGTAATATATTTATCGTATTCAGCAATTACATCAGCAGTTTCTGTATTCCAACCGATGATCAGGATCGAAGTCAGGGCAGGAGTTGTTTTCTTAGGTGAATAAGTCAATTGCTTGGGCTCGCAGATCTTTTTGGTCTGGTAAGAATATTTCGAAATATCGGTCATGATCACGATCAGTCGTTCCTTACCGTTCAACTCTTCATCAGGCGATGGATTGATGACAAGTCCTTTTTCCGGACATTTATAACCGATTGCAATACCATCCGGAAGATGATAAGAGATCTCTCCGAATTTTATTTTGCCAATTGTATTCTGTACAAAATAAATTTCCGATCCGTCGAAAGAGAATAAGGTTTCGTAAACACCTACCAATCCGTTGAACAAAGAAGTTTGCACCAGCAAGCGCGAAAGGAAAGAGTTTGCATCCAACTGAAGTACTCTTTCGTTCAGAATATTTTTGATGATCTCACGATTTGCATTTTCATAGACTTCCGGGATCACCATGATCTTATGCCCCTTGTTGATTGCGATGGACAGCGCGTAGCAGATCTTGATCACATTGGTATCAGAGTTTTCTTTTTCCTCGTGTGTAGAAAAATTTTCGCAGGAAGAAAGTACGATAATAGCCTGTGCAGTATCTACGGATACTTTTTCCAGCATAGCAGGCGAAGTTATTTTTCCTGTACGGGTCACTATTTTCAGTTTATTAGGTTTCTTGATCGAAAGCGCTATTTCGTTGTCAAGGTCTTCCTTCGGTGTTTCCGAGAGAATAACCACGGTATGTTTTTGCAGTTCGCTTACGATTGCAAACTCGCTTAGAATATCTGTCAATCTAGAGTTGTTGCCAATGATGAGAAAATGATCTTTTTCATAAACGTCGGTTGTTCCTTGACTAAATGTATAGAGCATTTTTTCGACGGCTGCGGTGATGATCGCTACTAGTAAGGAGAAGATTACAATGCCACACATACCAGCCATCACTGCGGTAAACTTGACCCAGAATGGCATGTCGAGGAAGTTTGCCATGGTGCCGGGGTCAGTTACTTCCAGAAATAAATGATAAAAGTTATTCCAAAAATCACCTCCCGGTAAAGTTGTATCCGGTACAAGCCAAAGCATAAGGTAACGGATGGCCAAAAGCAGCAGAATGGTCCCTATTAAGACTACTGCAAGCGCATAAAACATAGAGGATCCACCTTTTCCTATGTATAATTCTATTTTATACCAGGTACGGTTCTTAAAATTTTTAAAAGTGTCCATATTTTTTTTACTAGTGTTTCTACTTATATATCATTAACCGTAGTATATCTTTTACTTTTTCTATTTTCCTCATTTTTTCAGTAAAAATACAGTGAAAAACATACATTATGCGTAACCTACTATACTTTATAATACGTATAAACCCCAGTAGTATTTAGTATCTTTACGTATTGTAACTCTCAACTAATCATCAATATAAACGAAATAGCATTGAAAAAACTAACAAACCTCTTAAAATTGCTGTTCGCAACCTTGCTGTTCATTGCTTCGGTTTCCCATTTGAACGCAGCTACTTTATATTCCATTACAAACCAATATATATGGGATGCCAGTGGCACCTGGAGTTATACCAACGGAGGAGCTAGTTGTGGCTGTATTCCAGTAGGCGGCGATGTAATTATCGTTCGAAGCACAGATTCTATTTCTGTGCCTACTAATATTAATGTGGCTACTCCTAGTGTGACAGTACAAATATATGGTAATCTCAATATTACAGGCTTCCTGGATTTGAATGGCACAGGATCTGTCGTAAACATTTATACTGGCGGAAAGATTACCTCAAACGGTTCTTCCAGTAGTAAATTAAGAATTGGAGGTACAGGAACGGCCGAATATACCGGTAATGACGGAACAATAAATGGCCCATGGACTATTACAAATGGATCAAGTGGACCAAACTCTTCATTATTGCCCGTCACATTTATCTCCTTTACAGGAAAGTCAAATGGCAATTCCATCACACTATCCTGGTCAACTGCAGAAGAGATTAACAATAATTTCTTTGAAGTACAGAAAAGTACTGATGGAGTAAATTTCATAACGCTGGCCAACGAACCTGCCAATGGGAATCATTCCTATTCTTATACAGATGGCGCATTCACTCAAAGAAGTTATTATCGTCTGAAACAAGTGGACCTTAACGGAAATTATACCTTCTATACTATTTTAGAATTCAATCCTGAAAGCAATCTTGAATTGGTAGTATCTCCAAACCCTGCGGCTGACAATAATTTTACCATTTCCTTCAATTCCTTATCTTCTACTATATCAATGAAGCTGCAAGATGCAAATGGAAAAGAGATCTATTCAAAAAGCACCTCCAATGGTATTATTGATGGCGCTGAACTTCCTGTATTAGTTCCAGGTGTTTATTATGTAAATGCTAATGACGGACAATCTTCGCTGATTAAAAAAATAGTAATTCAATAGTTATTCCCTTTTTTCCAAAATCGTACAAACGAGGATTACGCGTTCAGGATTATTGTCTGCATTGGAAAGAACGGTAATCACTTTGTTTTGACGCCCCAGTTTATCTTGCTTTCCAGAATTAAAACTAACAGTTAGCTCTCCTGTTTTCCCCGGAGCGATCGGGCCTTCGGTATACTTGCGTGAGGTACAGGAACAGGTAGTAACTACATTTTTTATAATAAGATCTTCACTGCCAGTATTCGTGAAAGTAAATACATAACTGATCGAATCACCATAGGAAATATCTCCATAATCTTTCATCGACTCAGCAAACACGATGTGCGCAGCTTTCCGGTCAGCCTGTGCCACTACAGACAGAGGTCCTGTAAGGAAAAATAAGGCAGCAATAATTATTCGAGTAAGCATAACAGGTTATTTTATTCTTAAGATAATAATTTTTGTGTTAATAATCCTAAAAGGCTGTGTTAATTTGCGCTTGTTCCTGCTTTAGTCTAAGTGATTTTTTAACACAAAGCCTGCGAAATTTTCGCCCTGAGCACAAGTGCTGTTTATAAATATAACGTCATTGGGAGGAGTGGTCGTCGACCGGCTGGCAGACGGCACGACGAAGCAATTTGTTTACAACGATTCTGAGGATTCTGAGCCATAGAATCGGGCATTGAAGTTAACAAGGAACACTTCTTTGGTTGCCCTTGTGATCGCTGTGTAGAGCCAGCGCAAAAAATCTTCATTCAGGTTTTCTTCTGTCAAATATCCCTGGTCCACAAATACTGCATCCCACTGGCCGCCCTGTGATTTGTGGCAAGTAAGTGCATAGGCAAATTTTACCTGCAAGGCAGTAAAGTAAGAATCTTTTTTCACCGCTTCCAGTCTTGTACGTTTTGACATTACTTCACTGTAATCGTTCCAGACCGATTCAAACAGTAGTTTGTTTTGCTCTGTAGTAAGACTTGCGTTGTTAGAATATAAAATATCGAGAAAAGCGACCGCTTCGAAAGTAGGGTGTTTGGGATAATCCAGCAGGCGTAGTTCCAGGTGTACAAAACGAAATCCGTGGATCTCTTCATACTTCTTCACCTTCATCACTTCCACAAATTCACCGTTGGCAAGAAAACCGGCAGGAGAATCTTCAGGGAGTGTGGCGTAATTATTTTTTACTACCATCAGCAAATCACCTGCGCTCACCTCATCTTCTACAGCCTTTATTGTTTGCCGGATGTAGCGGTTGTAACCGGTAGCGGATTTATTAGAACGGGTGATCACGATCGTATTTTCTTCTCCGTACTTTTTATAAGCATAACGAAGGCCGTCTTCCATTTTTTCACCGGTCATTCTGTAGATATCTTTGTATCCCTTGGTGATAAACTCGAGACTGGAAGCTTTTTCGGTGAGCTTTTTTCTTAGCATTGTAGCGTTGCGAAGAATACCTGATTCCATTTCCTGGCGCACTACTTCGGTAAGCTCGCATTCGTACAGGTTGGCAAAAAATTTACTTTTTAAATATCCACCTTCCAACGCCGGACTTATCTCCAGCTTCACTGGCGGAAGCTGCGCAGTGTCTCCTACCAGGATCAGCTTGTTTGATTTTTTTTCAAACACATAATCTACCACATCCGAAAGTATTCTCTGCGAGGAAGATTCTGCCATGTCGGAGATCATAGAAGCTTCGTCGACGATGAAAAAAGTTTTGGAAAGAATATTTTTCTTCCTTCGAAAAACCAATCCATCGCCATCGCCTTTTTCTTGTTGATAGATCTGGCGGTGAATCGTGGAAGCATATTTTCCGGAATAATTTGACATTACTTTCGCAGCTCTTCCGGTAGGCGCCATCAGGATGCAGCTGTACCCTAGGCTATCCAGGGTATGTACAAGGGCACTAAGTAGTGTTGTTTTCCCTGTACCCGCATACCCACGCAAAAGAAATACCGGGCGAGCGGAAGTTTTGTCTTCAATAAATTTATCCAGCAGCCGAAATGCCAGTTCCTGCCCGGCGGTGGGTGCAAAAGCGAATTTTTTCCGGATAATTTCTGAAGGAGACAAGGTTTGCTTTTAAAACTATTTTGCACGAAGTTAGGGAAAAAGGATGCAAGATGCCGGATGCCGGATGAAAATATCTCTGCTAATCTTGTCTTTCGCAAATTTATCTGGCATCCGGAATCCGGCAGCTGATATCTTATTTATACATTAGAATCATAATCATGCAGGAAGAAATTCAAAAACTATACGGTCATCGCGTACGTGTACGCGTTTGCGGGGTTTGTATTTCGGAAGGGAAAATACTTTTGATCCATCACCGGGGCGTAGGCGAAACGGGCAGTCTCTGGGCTCCTCCAGGAGGCGGTGTTGAATTTGGTGAAACAGCAGAACAAGCCTTGATCCGTGAATACAGGGAAGAGACCGGACTTCATGTTGTAGTACGTGAATTTCTTTTTGTGCAGGAAATGGTACTATCTCCCTTGCACGCCATTGAACTATTCTTTCGCGTAGAAGCGACTGGCGGCGAGTTAAAGCAAGGGATCGATCCGGAAATGGAGAAAGGCCGGCAAAGTATTTCTGAGATTAGATATTGGAGCTTTGAAAATATTCATTTTCAAGAACCTTTATTATTTCATCACGTATTAAGAACCGTAAAAAATGCTGAAGAACTTGTAGCCCTCCGCGGATTTCTCCGTTGATCCAATTTGTCAGTCATAACTATCCACCATATGTGGATAAAAAATAGCTTTTTTTGTATCCGCAAAGAATTTATGCAATTAAAATTTGCTATTTTTGTTAAAATCGCTGAAATTAATAGAAATATTATAATTCAGTTTAATTTTACCCTATTGTTTATTCTTTTAAGAATTGTGGATAAGAAGTGAATATAATGTCCACATCCTGTTAATATGTCAGAAAAACTTCACTACAGGCTCAATAAACGGATCAAAGACGACAGCTTTGATGTAGATAAGTTATCTCAATACAATCTCTTTCTTCAAATCAGTAATAGCCTTTTCAGAATCTGTGTAACAGACACTGAGCGCAACCGCTGTCTGTTGCTTGAAGACTACAAACTGGATGCAATTAATTTTCCTGAACAACTGATCTCCCAGCTGGAGCTGATCTACGACGATCACCATGTACTGAAAGCTGGTTATTGGAAATCAATTAAACTTGCCATTAAAGGAATGAATTTTTCACTCATTCCAAATTCTCTTTTCGACAAAAATTATCTCAAGGAATATCTGTCGCTCAACTGTACGCTTAATACAGAGCTGGAAGAAGGCTTCTACTACTATAGCCAGAAGAGCATGGACGCAGTCAATATATTTTCGGTTGACAAAAAGATCATCGCCTGGTTTACTAAGATGTATCCTTCCAAACATGTACAAGTAGTGCATCATACTGCTCCGCTCATCGAAGGAATTATGATCAATGGCAACAGCCGCTCGGAGCGACAAATGTATTTGCATGTAGAACAAAATTATCTGACCATTCTTGTCAAGAATCAGAAGACACTTGAGTTTTGCAACACTTTCTATTTCTCCACAGCAGAAGATTTTATTTATTATGTAATGTTCGTCTTCGATCAGCTTGATCTTAACCAGGAACAGACTGCCGTTACCGTCTGGGGCGAGCTTACGCCCGATTCATTAGTATACAACAAACTTTTAAAATATATCCGCGAAGTTTCGTTTGGAGAAAAACCTTCCTCAATGAAATTCGGCTATTGGTTCGACGAAGTAATGGACCACAACTTTTTTGATCTTTACTCTATGCACCTCTGCGAATAGTGGTGCAAACAGGAAATTTAAGCTTCTCTTTTCTTTGTGTCTTAGTGCCTACGTGTTAATATTTTGTTAACTTCACTAACATGAACGCCAAAAGCATCCTGCATAAACTTCAGGCAGACCAGGTACTTTCTCCTGAAGAAAACAAAGTTCTTACCAATCGTTACGAACAGAAATTATTTTCCATTCATTGGGAGCTCAAGATCATTCTATACCTCGGCGTAACGTTGCTGAGTACGGGTGTAGGATTCCTGATCTATCTGAACATCGATACCATCGGGCATACTGCCATTGTATCGGCCATTGGCCTGGCTTGTGCTGCTTGTTTCTATTATGCCTACAAACATATCCAGCCTTTCTCCTGGCTAGAAGTACGAAGTCCGCATCCAATGGCAGATTATATTTTATTATTAGGATGTCTTTTGTTTGTCTCCTTTGAAGGTTATCTGCAAGCGCAGTACAATGTCTTTGGCACACGTTATGGGATCGCTACTTTAATTCCTGCTGTATTATTTTTTCTCATCGCTTACCGTTTTGATCATAAAGGAATATTGTCGATGGCTATCTGTGGAATCGCAGGTTGGCTGGGGCTTACAGTAACACCATTGGAATTCTGGGACCAGGATTTCGGTTCCAACCGGTTGATCTTCTCTGGCATTCTTTTAGGCGCGGTGCTTACAGGGGTTTCTTATTTTATTATTTCAAAAGACTGGAAAAAACATTTCTCTTTTACCTATTATAATTTCGGCATGCAGCTTTTGTTTGTCTGTACCTTGTCGGCCGTTTTTGCTTTTGAAAATACACGCGCGGTCTATTTTATTTTGCTAGCGGGCATTTGTTGGATGGCGTTGCGTTATGCGCGAAAGGAACAATCATTCTATTTCCTTCTAATGGCAGCGATATACGGGTACGTAGGCGTGACATATCTTTTTATTCTTTTCCTTATCCAGGTAAACGACAGCGGAATTTTCCTGCTTTGTTTTCCATATTTCATTATTTCCTGTGTTGGAATTATTTATTTCTTCTTCAACTATAAAAAATTCCTGAAACCGTAATGCTAGCCTATTCTTCTCAACACATCGACAATTCAGCGATCCAGCATCATGCTAAGAAATGGCAGAAGCATGGTTTGCTCTCTTCGCAAACGTACGAAGCGATCAAAGCAAAATATCCGCATTCCTTGTACAGTCCTAATCTCTTTGTACGCTTAGGATTATTCATTTTCACAGCGATTGGTCTGCTTGCGGGAGGAAGTTATTTCATATTCATCACAGCAGGTTTTGACAGCGCCACTGAAGTTGGATTTGGCGTTCGTTTGCTTATTACAGGACTTATGATGTTTGGTGTCCTGGAAGGATTGATCAAGCAAAAAGATATTTTCCGCGCAGGCTCTGACGATGCCTTACTATATAGCGCTATCGGATGTATGGTATCAGGATTAACACTCCTGTTTTATCAATCGGGACGAAGTGATGAAAATGAACTGTTATTATATTGCCTTATCGCTATTCCCTTTCTGGTCTTGGGCACCATTCGATATATGGACACGTTGTCGGCAGCAGGATTTTTCATTTGTGTGTTCCTAATCATCTTCATTCTTATTTCCAAGCTAGGCGAAATTTCCAAACTGATCATGCCTTTCCTGGTAATGATTCTTTCTGCACTTTCTTATTTTACTGCTTCAAAATATCGCGCACATGAGAAATTCAGATTTTGGGAAATGCCCTTGATGATCCTCGAAATTCTTTCACTCGTATTATTTTACATGGCTGGAAACTATTTCATCGTTCGTACTTTATCCGAAGAGCTTTTCCGGATGCAGCTTACAGAAGGCGAAGATATTCCTCTAGCCTTTTTCTTTTATGCTTATACTGCGATCATTCCAATGGCCTATGTTTTTTATGGGTTGAAAAATAAAAACAGAGTATTGTTGCAAACCGGCTTAGTGCTGGTTGCGGCAGCTGTTCTTACCTTCAAATATTATTTTAGTCTGGGGCACCACGAGATCACGCTCACCATTAGTGGTGTAATAATGATTTTGATCGCCTGGCTTTCGATCCGTTTTTTGAAGACGCCAAAATATGGAATAACGTTTGAAGAAGATAGTGACGAAAAAATACTGGATAAATTTGATGCCGAAGCGCTGATCATTGCACAATCTTTTTCTTCTACGCATGCGCCCGCGCAAGACGGGGTAGAAATGGGTGGTGGTAATTTTGGCGGCGGTGGTGCGAGTAGTGATTTTTAATCGTCATTATGAGGAGTTCCCAGACGATAGTCGGGAGCGACGAAGCCTTGTGACTATAAAATCAGTTGTAATTATAAGCGGGCTCAGGCTCCGTAGCTAACAGATTGCTTCGTCAGTCGGCCATACGGCCTCCTTTCTCGCAATGACGAAGCGCTATCGAAACAAATACTTCTGCACATTAATATACACCAGCGGATAATCATACAAATAGCTGCGGTGATAAACAGGCACGGCTACTCCTATATCCAGTCGTGAATTTGAGTTAAAAATAAACTGAACACTGCTGCGCAATTCAGAATACTTGTTGGCAAGAAAACTATTATAGGTATACTGCACCGTACCTTTTAAATAATCATAATTATAAGGCAATCCATCGTAGGTGATCTTCGCTGCTCCGTAGGTTCTGTTGATGAATTCAGCATACAAGTTTACATTGACATCTTTATAGCTGTCGTATTTTTTAGGGTAAAGGCGATAGCCAAAAGAAACATTATACATCTGCACATCTCCTGATTTAAAAATGATACTGGTGAAATGATCGCTTTGTTTGTAAGGAGCGCTTTTGATGAAGCCCCAGGTAACAGAAGCCGCAAATCGTTTGTACAATCTTGTAAAGATCAATCCTCCTCCATAACCTGTATTGTCGGTCATTAGATTTGATTCTCCTTCTGTGTGTGCTAAAAATCCTTTGGTTGCTTCTGCATACGCAGCAATGCGGAGGTGACGTTGTTCCCCGTCAAAATTTATTAACCTGTATTTAGCATACACATTAATTCCTTCAGGGAGAAATTTAGGTACTGGATATCCTTTCTGATGGTGGTTGGTAATATAATTTACAAAACCGTTTGGAGGAATCGATTGAAAATGGTGATTGGAAGCGCCTATTGTCGTCATTACCGTAAGATTTTTGGTAAGTCCGTACATCAACCGGAATCCGAAATAATATTTGGAACGGCCGTTGATGTCTTTGTACATCTGGTTAATTTGGCGGTAACCAAATACCTTTTTTGGAACTGTGCTGGCGGGTTCTGTATTGGGAAATAACTCTTGTGAAAATAGAAACCTCGGTTCAACCGTGATAAAGAAGAAGACTAACCACGCAGCAAAGTGACGTAGTAGACGTTTTCTTTTTTCCCATTTTTCTTCACGTCTTGCTTGATCCATTCTTCCCAATGGCTGTATTCTTTTCTTGAAATTAATCTTTTATTTAAAAAAATAATAGTGGCGACTCCATTTATCGTATGCTCGCCTACTTTTAAAAAATGAAATTCATCTTTTCCCACCTGGTAAGAAGAGAAATCATGTACCGTGAGATCCTGAAACGCATAATCAGCTTCAATAGAACGTACGCTGAAACCAGAGCCATATACTTCATCGGCAATTTTTCGAATGGAGATTTCTGTATTTTTTCTGAAATAAATAGTAGCAGTGTTGCTGTTCAAATCCATTTGTACATCTTCTACAAAAGGTAAGCGCCGAAGCGCATTCTCCACACTCATTCCACACATCGAGCAAGTAAAGCCGTCTACTCCTACAATCACGCGCTGGTATTGGGCTTCAGCGGGTAGAACGATTAGCAGAGATAAACAAAGAATGTATAAAAAACGGATCATGTCTCTAAGATAACAATATTCTTAGAAACGTTTTTGTTGGGATTATAGTATTCTTTTTAATAGTAGTGTCACATATTATAAGGTAGAATAATAACAAAAGGCATTTTAGTAATCAAGCCGTCATTGCGGGAGTGTGGCGCTTAACACCACACTCCTCGCGATGACGGCAATTATTATTATTCACTCAGGTATTAGCCCTTGATCCTCTCTTCTACTGCAGTTTATTCAAAACCTTATCATACTCCAATTTCGCAGAAATATAATCGTACAATGCATTAAAATAGCCAGTCTGTGCGTCTAGCAAGGTATTGCCAGAGTCTACCACATCTTTGTATGTCACTAACCCGTCGTTGTATCTTGTCTGCGTTACCGCCACCAGCGATTCGGCGGATTTGATATTATTTTTCCTGATTTCAATATTCGACAATGCATTGTTTACATTGATCTTTGCATTTTGCAATTCGTATGCATATTGTTTTTCAAAGGCACGGAGGTCGTTTTCTTTCTTCCTCAGTGTCAACTTTGATTCCTGTGTTTGAATACTCTTCAGCATTCCATCAAAAATAGGCAGCGAAACTTTTAAGCCCAGATACGAAACTCCATACCAGGTAGCATTTCCGGAAAACATATCGAACTTCGGACGAAAAGCCTGTGCTCCTGCATAACCATACAAGCTAACGGTAGGAAGATAAGCCAGCTTTGTTTTGCGCACATTGAGAAACTCTTGTGCCTGTTGGTATTTCAGCGTTTTATATTCCGGCCTGCTGCCTGGGCCTTCATTCTCTGCCGTCACCTCTGAAAGCGAAGGAGCGAGTTGTTTGAGCAACAATGTATCCGTCAACACAAGATTGGAATCTACCGGGTAACCCATCTGGTATTTGAGCATGAACAAACTTTGTTCGTACAGTTGCTGGGCGCGCTTCAACTCTGGCAGTTGGTTTTCATAGTTGATCCTGGATCTGGTAAGATCAAGATCTTGCGTTTGGTTGCTCTCGTAAAGTGTACGTGTATCCTCGTACACTTTTTTATTTTTCCGCATATTACTTTCTGCCAAGGTAATTCTTTCTTTCGAAAGTAATGCCGAATAATAAGCTCGGTTCACATTCAACACGGTCAGGTTTTCCTGTACTTTTTTATTGTTCGCGGCTACATCGTTGGAAAGTTTTTGCGCTCTCAAGGATGGATAGAATACCGGGTCATATAAAGTCCAGGTTGCGTCCAGCGCTGCGGTGCCGTTATATTTTTGTCCAAACTGCACAGCCTTATACTCACCCGGAGGGCCGCCAAATGCGGAAGCAGGGATCAACGAAGTAGGCAGGATAAAGTTATCTCTTACATCTAATACGCCTTTCACTTGTGGAAACAACGTAGTATACGCTTCACTGATTTTTTTCTCTACCAACTGACGGTCAATATCCAGATTCTTCAATTGCTCCTGGTTGGCCAAAGCATAGTCGATACTTTGTTTTAAAGAAAATTGTTGCGCCTTTAATCCTACAAAGGGTAAGACGAAAATTAATAGTAAGATCTTTTTCATAGCGATTATAATATTAAGTTCTGAATACAGAAGCCGGTTCTGCTTTAGTAATGCGGCGAATCGCAAATAGTGCGCCTGTCATCGATACTATCAGGATCACCACCAGGAATATTACTCTTGTAGTGGGAGCGAAATTGAAAATTGTTCCGGCTTTGCTAATACCGAAGCGGAACATTTCCACGAAGAAGGTTCCGATCGAAAATCCAATCGCTGCGATGATCAGTGTTTGAGTGACGATCAGTTTTTTCAAATATACATTATTCGCCCCGATCGCTTTCATTGTCGCATAGTCTTTCATTCTGTCGATTGCACTGGAGTATAGCGACAAACCGACGATCACAAATCCGATCACGACTGCGAAAAACACTTGCGTGTACGTAGAGATCGCAATCCCGCTAGAGCCGAGAATAGTAGATTGTGTAGCTGCTGCGAAATCCTTAGGCATCCAGGCTTTGACGCCATATATTCTTCTGTTGATCTCATCGCGTACCTTTATGGAATCTGTGCCTGGCTCAAGTTTGAGTAGAAATGCGCTGGTCTTGTTGGAAGAAACTTTTCCCAGGTATCTTGCTCTTTCCAGCGTAGTAAATACAAACACAGGACCGAAACCTCTTACCCCCTTGGTGATGGCAGCGTTGTAGACGCGCTTACCATTGATCTCGAAGTAATCTCCTTTCACCACATCTCCCATATTTTTTTTATCGAAATATTCGGTTGTTACCGCACCATCGGGGAAGAGATCTTGTGTAGTACCATCGTATAAATTCCACGGGCCGCCCACAAATTCGGGAGCCTGTGAGCCAACGATAGTCACGCCGAATGTTTTTCCATTTACAAATCGCGCAGAACCTCCTGCGATGATCAGGGGATAGGCTTTCTTTACACCTTTGATCGATTCGATCTCTCTGCCAATCCTCATATCGATTTGGCCTAGGGCGTTTACGTTGGTAGTGTAAGGGTCTACCACCCACATATCGGTCTTTGTGTTATCGGCCACGGACCGCATGGCATTGGTGAGGAATGTAAATACACCCACTTGCTGTCCTATCAGGTACGTAGCGATCACCACACCGACCAAAGCACCAAATAATTTGGGCTTGTCGTAGACCATAAACCGGTAAGCTGTTTTGAACATATTTATTTCTTTTTAAGAATGACACATTCTACTCTTGATCCGTACAAAAGTTTTTCTCCATTAATTAAGCGTACCCGCACTTCTCTCACTCTTCGATCTTCCATATCATTGCTTACATCGGCAAACAAAGATTTTTTCTTCAGGTAAGGTGCAGCAAAAATAATGGTACCCTCTGCCAGCTTCTCTGTCTGCCCGGCGTAGCGGACATAGGCTTTATCGCCTAGCGCTATCTGGTCGGCAAATAATTCATCTACTTCGCAGACTACCGACATAGGGCATTTCGGTGCAAAATCGGCAAGGCTTGTCAACGCCTGTACAGAAGAGCCCGGCGTAATGTCCATCATCAGGATCAATCCGTCGGCAGGAGCGCGAATGAATCTGCGCTGGAGCTGCACGTTGTTCAAGGCTTCCTGGCTGTAGATCTCTTGTTGTTGTTTTTTATAGGTCATTACCACATCGGTAAGTCTCTCTACTTCTTTTTGTGCAGTAAGGTAATCTGTGTTGGCGTTGTCGAGATTTTGTTTTGTTTCGGCGCCTTTTTCAAAACTGCTTTTCAAACGTTCGTATTTTGTCTTCGAATTGTCTAGCCTTATTTGAGCGGCATCCCTATTGACTTCTGCAGATTTGATATCGTAATTCTTGGTATTCGCCTGGCTGGAATTCACCGTCAGTTGCGCGCGTTCCAGATCATTGGAAAGCTCGATGATGACATCTCCTTTCTTCACAGAATCGCCTGCCTGGAAATAAACTTTTTTTACAATTCCGCTCACTTCAGAGCTCAACTTGACAATCTTCAGCTCCGGCTCTATACGGCCGATAGAGACGATCATCGAAGGAGTAGAATCTTTGGCTAGAGAATCCACAGACACGGTTTCTTTTTTATTGCCTCCACAGCCGGCCAGGAAGGCGGAAAGCAGCATACTCGCTGCTACAAATTTTATGGTATTCAATATATTGTTCATAGGATTTAAGAATTAATGTAAATCGGAAGATAGTTTTTCTGTGACGCGACCATTTTCCACGTAAATGGTTCGATCGGCATATTCTTTTAAGCGCGGGTCGTGCGTGACTACGGCTACTGATTTTCCCTGGATGGAAAGTTTTTTTAATTCCTCCATCACCGTCACCATTGATTTGGCGTCCAGCGAGGCGGTGGGCTCATCGCACAGCAATAAGGCAGGATTAGTAACCAGGGCTCTTGCAATAGAAACGCGTTGCTGTTGCCCGCCTGAGAGTTGGCGCGGTTTGAAATTAGCGCGATCGGCGAGTCCTACTCCTTCGAGTGCTACCATTGCTCTTTTCTTTGCTTCTCCGGCAGCGACCTTTTGTAAGCCAAGAGGGAACATCACGTTCTCCAGAGCTGACAGCGGCGCTACGAGGTTGAAGTTCTGGAATACAAATCCAATGGAGTTAAGTCGTACTTTGGCGAGCTCCACTTCGTTAAGGCCAGTGGTGTTCACTCCTTCCACTAATACCTTACCGGTGCTGGGATAGATCACACAACCAAGGAGCGAAAGTAAGGTTGTTTTTCCAGAACCCGAAGGTCCGATGATCAATACCAGCTCGCCGCTTTTCATTTGCAGCGAGGTTTCATACAAGGCCGTGATCTCACCATCGCCGCTTTTGTAGCGCTTGGAAGCAGCTTCCACACTGGCTACTATGTTCGTTTTTGCTTCGATGCTCATATAACAAGTTCGTATTATTGAAATCAAAATTAGTACGTTTTCGTAATAAAAAAAATATTTTACTACAATTTTGAAATAAATCTTAAAATATGTAATTTTAATATGAAGATTTGTTGATCTGTTTATTTGATAAAGGATCATCATCCAATCTTCAAATTTCAAATCATACTATTATGTCCTATACGAAAATTATAGAATTGATAAAAAAATGGGAGGCCTACGAAACCCTTTATCCAGAGGCTAGTTTCGAAGATTTTGGAGAGTGGCTAACGTCGAATCCTGAGAAAACCAAGCCGGCACAGAGCGTGCTGAAGAAGAATGTTAACTATAATAAGCAATGGGAATCTTTTGAATTTGGTCTGAAAGATCATCATCGCGATAAAGAACGGGAAGTGCAGATCAGCATGTTGATAGGGCGTTTGAGCCGCTATGGAAAACTCTATGCAAAAAAAACGCTTCAACCGCTGAACATCAACCTGGAGGAATTTACATTTATGAGCAGCATCTTCCGATTGAAAAATCCACGCAAGTCGGATGTCTTTATGATCAATCTTTTTGAGCCAACTTCCGGCACGGAGATCATCCGGAGATTAATCAAATTGAATTTTGTAAAAGAATCTACCAGCAAAGAAGACAAACGTTCCAAGCTTTTAAAACTAACACCACTAGGTGAAAAGACATTGTTCAAAGCCTATGAATTCATGAGCAACTCAGGCGCCTTGCTTTCCGCAAACCTGACGGATCATCAAAAATCAGAACTGATCCCTATTCTTGATTACCTGAATTCCTTCCATGCGAATCTTTATTTAAATCATAAGGACGATGACGTGAAGGACTTGATTGCGAAGTATGTTAGGAAAAAATAGTCGTTACTGAGAGCGTCAATAATTAAACATTGAAGTTTGTACTAAATCACTCATCGGTAGAAACAGATTGCTTCGTCGTGTCGTCAAGCGGCGGCGGATGGCCACTCCTTGCCATGACTTTATAATTCTTTATCGTACGTATAAATACATAGTTCCTGCGCATGGTTATTATTTTTATTATGTTTATTTTTAAGATTAATCTTCTTCAAAATACAACCTCACTGGATGGCAGAGTTAATAAAGATGCATTTGCTAGAATATTGGTTGGGCAATACTCCTACAGAATTTAGTCTTGCCTTGCTAATAATAGGTATTATTGTACTGCTTGTCATTTTGATTTGGTACAACGCTGTTTCACTCAATAAAAAAGATGCATTAAGAAAAGAAACAGAAGAAAAACTTTCCATAGCCAACCGCCAGTTAGAATCTATTATAGCAGAGCATACGCAAAAATTACAAACTACAGAAATGGAATATCATTCCCTGATCGAACAAGCTACCGACGGGATTTTTATTTCTGATGCGAAGGGTAACTATACCGATGTAAACGACAGCGCCTGCAAAATGCTTGGATATTCTAAAGAAGAATTATTGAAGATGAATTCTGCTGATATTTTATTGGCAGAAGACGCACAAAAAAATCCTCCTCGTCTTGAAGAATTGCGTGCAGGAAAGGCTTTGCTCTCTACCCGCATTCTACGAAGGAAAGACGGCAGTACGTTGCCAGCTGAGATCTCCGGAAAAATGTTGACCAACGGGAAAATGCTTGGCGTAGTACGCGATATCACAGAGCGAAAAAAGGCTGAAGAAAAATTAGCCGCCAGTGAATTGCTTTTCCGCCAGACGCTCGACAATATGCTGGAAGGAATCCAGATCCATGATTTTGATTGGAGATATACCTACGTAAATGATTCGCTCGTCAAGTATAGTCATTATACCAAAGAGGAATTGCTAGGCTATACACTCATGGAAAAATATCCAGGTATTGAGCAGTCGGAATTATTTGGCGTACTGAAGGAATGCATGGTCGAAAGAACCTCCAGGCATTTTGAAACCGAATTTGTTTTTCCAAACGGGGACAAAGCTTTTTTTGAACTTAGCGTAGAGCCTCTTCCCACGGGCCTTTTCATCCTTTCGATTGATATTACCGAACGAAAAAAAGTCGAAGAGAAAAATCAAAAACTACACGAAGAGCTGGAACAAAAAGTAGTGGAACGTACCAAACAGCTGGAACAAAATATACAACGGCTTACCGAAAGCGAAGAAAAATTTCAGAAAGCATTTCGCGCCAGCGCAGCAGGCATGACTATTACAAGACTTTCCGATTCTACCTATGTGGAAGTAAACGAAGCTTTTTTAGAAATGACAGGCTTTGCCAGAGAAGAAGCGATCGGGCATAGCTCAGCAGAACTGGGATTTATCAGGGATATTAAAAAACGCGAAGCTATATTGCAGCAGATCCGCGAACAGGGATGGGCGAAACAATTTGAAATGACAGTGCACCACAAATCCGGCGATATCCTCGAAGTACTTGCTTCCGTGGAAACGATTATGCTGAACGGAGAAAAATTTGCGCTCAACATTATTTTCGACATCACCGACCGCATGCGCGCAGAGCGGCAACTCGAGGAAGCTAACCAGGAACTCGAAGCATTTTCTTATTCCATCTCCCATGACCTTCGCGCGCCACTGCGTGCGATCGATGGATACGCAAAGATGATAGAAGAAGACTATCAGAAACTGTTTGATAGTGAAGGAAAGCGATTATTAGAAGTGATCCAGGACAATGCCCGCCGGATGAGCAACCTAATCGATGACTTGCTGGAATTTTCGCGGCTGGGAAGGAAAGCGATCCACAAAACAGATTTGAACATGAACACGCTGATCAGCGGCGTCCTGCATGATCTGCAAAAAACTATTCCTGCCAAAACAGAAATCAAGGTCGATGATCTTCAAGGTTCGAAAGGAGATTATACACTCATCAGTCAGGTGATGGTAAATCTTTTATCAAACGCCATTAAATATTCTTCCGGAAAAGAACATCCTGTAGTAGAAATTTATTCGGAAGAAAAAGACGGATCCATTGTATACACTGTCAAGGACAATGGTGCGGGGTTTGACATGCGTTATGTAAATAAATTATTCGGCGTGTTTCAGCGCCTGCACTCTGCCAAAGAATTTGAAGGCACTGGCGTAGGTCTGGCCATTGTACACCGCATTATAGAGAAGCATGGTGGAAAAATATGGGCAGAAGCAGAACTGGGACATGGCGCCAGCTTTCATTTTTTATTACCTTTATCATAAAATAAAATAGTATGGAAAACACAGAAATTGAAATTGTGCTAGTAGAAGACAATCCCCACGATGCAGAGATGACCATTCGAGCATTGACAAAAAATAAGGTACTGAATAAAATCGTACACCTGGAAGACGGGGCAGAAGCATTGGATTTCATATACGGTACCGGCAAATACACCGGAAGAAATACTGCCATCAAACCCAAAGTAATCTTGCTTGATGTGAAAATGCCGAAAGTAAATGGCATCGAAGTATTGCGCAAAATAAAATCCGATGATCGGACAAAAACAATTCCGGTAGTGATGCTTACTTCTTCCAAAGAAGATCCGGACGTGCGCACCTGCTACGAATTAGGCGCCAATAGTTATATCGTAAAACCGGTAGACTTTGAAAATTTCACTAAATCAATTGCTGAATTGGGAGTGTATTGGTTGTTGCTGAATGAACCGCTGAAATAGTTATGAACTATGAATATTGAATTATGGTCAGGATTGAATAGTTTTTTAGTAAATTAAATTCTACTCGTGATTAAGATCTCAATACTTTCATTCAACATTCATAATTCATAACTAAAAAATCACTCTTCCTCCCCTTCCATTTCATTTTTAAAATCTTCCAGCGCAGAATAAATACCCCAGGCGGTGTCTACTCTTCCTTTTTCTTCTTTGAGATAATTGGCATCGGTGGTGTCGGTAAGGAAACCTGTTTCTACAAGCACGCTTGGCATTGAGGTTTTCCAAAGCACTAAAAATCCTGCCTGTTTCACACCGCGGCTGTGGCGGCTGTTGTTTTCTGCAAACTCTTGTTCTATTTTACTCGCAAGCTTAGTACTGCTGGCCATGAAAGCATTTTGATAAAGGGAAAACAAAATATAGGATTGCGGTGATTTCGGATCAAAACCCTCGTACTTCTGCTGGTGATCTTGTTCCATCAGGATTGTAGAATTTTCGCGCTGCGCGATTTCCAGGTTTTGTTCGGTCTTATGCAGACCCATGCAGAAAGTTTCGGTACCGTATAATCCTGGAGGGCCCGAATTTACGTGGACGGAAATAAAAAGATCTGCATTGTTGCGGTTGGCTATGGCGGCGCGCTCGTGAAGTTCTACGAATACATCCGTTTTGCGGGTGTAAATTACTTTTACATCCTCCATATTCTGTTTAATAAACTCGCCCAACTTAATAGCAACATCAAGTGCAATATCTTTTTCTTTTGAACCAAATCCGGAACAGCCAGGATCTTTCCCTCCATGCCCTGCATCAATCACGATCGTGCGCAGCTTGAAGGTACGCACATCCAGGGGATGGAACGAACATATCAGCAACACGAGGATGAGTAGGACGAATGGCTCTTTGTGTTTCATAGTTGAATTAATAGTGAGTCTTTACTATTGAGTAGTGAGCAATTGTATTCTTCGTGGCCTGTCCTGTAACGGTTACAATGTGTCTCGTCAGGGAACAAGACATAGGAGAGTCCGAAGTCTCAAGACTAAAGACTCAATACTCATGACTTATTTGTTCAACACCTCTTCCAGTTTTTCACTGGAAAAAGTATTGTTATCAAAATCTGCGATCAGATTTCCATTGCACAATACACTTACTTTTGGCGGCGAAGGCGCTGTACCTAATAATTGGAAGAAAGTAACAGGCTCAATGATCTTATAAGGGAATCTGCACTGCGCTACCTTGAAGAAATTTTCTACCTGGTCTTCTGTTCCCCAGAACAGGAAGAAGGTAGGCGGAATGGTACGCTTCCTGGAAAGCTCGCCAATTTTGCGCGCTGTTTCCATACAGTGTTCACACTCGAGACTAAACAGCGTTACAATTTTTCTTCCATCATCTAAGTCTGCAACTACTCCGTCGCTAAATTTTCTGAATTGCGCGTAGGAAGAAACTTTTTTCACCGGGCATAAAGCATCTGTTTTTACTACTGGTGCTACTTTTTTAGTAGTATCAACTTTTGCAGGAGTAACAGGCAACGCCGGAGTCAAGGGCATGACAGGTTTTGCGACAGAATCTTTTTTCAAAGTATCAGGAGCAATTACTTGTAGAGTAGTATCCGTTGGTGGAGGAAGGATCTCCAGTTCGTCGGCTTTGATAGTAGAACAAGGGGCGAAAGGGAAAAGCATAAAGATCGCCAGGTTGGAAGCCAGGTAGATAATGGTCAGCATGCGGATGCTGTTTTTTTCCTTTTCGCGATAGATTACGTACATGTATCCAAGGATCCCAAGTGTGATAATATTTTTGATCAGCGCTTCCAGAGGTGTCATAGGAATGCGTTGCCCGAAGCAGCCACAGTTGCCAGACATAGCGCCTTCTGTATAGATCAGGTAAGATAAATGCACACAGAAGATCACCAACAACAATGCTGTAGCGGGGATTACTATTCTTTTTAAATAATTTGACTGCAGGAAAGAAATCCCCAAAGCAATTTCCAGCGCGATGAGCATACGGGAAAAATAAGGAGCCGAACAATCGTCTGCAAATCCCAGCGTGACCAGCTGATGTTGGAAAGGAAGAATGCTTGGATCCAGCTTTAGAATTGCAGAAAGCATGAACAGGCCGAAAATAAGCAAGCGAAGGATAAATAAAATCAAAAGTTTATTCTTATTCATGTGAACAGTTAATATTCGGAATTTTTATAATAATTTTGGTTTGTGCGGAAGTTTGATCTTTTGTGATGAATGCCCTTCCATAAGATCTCCGCAGAGTCGTCCCAAGTTTCAAATCAAGACTATAATTTGTACTAAAATAATAGTTAGAATGGTAATACACAAGCTAAAAAAGCACAAGAGAAAACTATACTTTTCCACTCTGGCTCTGGCAGTTGTATTCTTTCTTTTTATTTTATTGAATTTCTTTTTCCCGTTTCGCATCAAGGTGCCTTACTCTCAGATCATCCTGGCAGCCGATAACAGCATCATACATACTTCGCTCAGCAGCGACGATAAGTGGAGAATGAAAACAGAACTGCATGAAATTGTGCCCCAGCTGCGCGAAGCATTGCTTTACAAAGAAGACCGCTATTTCTATTATCACCCAGGCTTCAATCCGTTGGCGATCGGGCGCGCGTTGTTCAATAATATTATTTCCGGCAAAAAAACTTCCGGCGCTTCTACCATTACAATGCAGGTAGTACGCCTGCTGGAGCCTAGAGAACGAACATATGGTTCTAAATTCATCGAAATATTCCGGGCAATGCAATTGGAATGGCAACTAAGCAAAGATGAAATTTTGCAGCTTTATATAAATCTTGTGCCTTACGGCGGAAATATTGAAGGCGTAAAATCCGCTTCCGTGCTTTACTTCGGACGCATGCCCAATCGACTAAGCCTGGCGCAGATCACAGCGCTTACGATCGTACCTAATCGTCCTACTTCGCTGCGCCCCGGGCGGAGCAATGAGTATATAAAAAAAGAACGCAACCGGTGGCTGCTTCAATTTCGCGAAGCAAATTTATTTCCCCACGCCGATATAGAAGCCGCACTGGTAGAGCCTTTGGAAGCAAACCGGCTAAAAGCGCCCAAGGAACTTCCACATCTCTCCAATCGGCTATCGGCGCAGTATCCGGAGAAAGATATTATTCTTACCTGCATTCATAAAAAGATCCAGCAGCAGGTAGAACAGATTAGCTATAATTATCTTCAACGTCTTCGCCAGAAACATATTCACAACGCCGCTGTGCTCGTGCTCAATAACCAAACCATGGAAGTAGAAGCCTACCTGGGCGATCCTGATTTTTACGATAGTGAGCATGCCGGACAAGTAGACGGTATTCGCGCGGTACGCTCGCCTGGCAGCGCGTTGAAACCTTTGGTGTATGCCATGGGCTTTGACGAAGGGAAGATCACTCCTAAAACCGTTCTCACCGATGTGCCAACTGATTTCAATGGTTATGCTCCGGAAAATTTTGATAAAAAATTTAATGGAAAAGTAACGGTAGAAACCGCACTTGCCTACTCCTTAAATATTCCTGCCGTGAAAATGCTGGAGGAGGTGACTGTTCCGGTATTTGTTCAAAAACTAAAAAATGCAGGTTTTAAAAAAATAGCGAAAGAAGAAAAAAGTCTTGGACTTTCTACGATCCTTGGCGGCTGTGGCGTAACGGTAGAAGAGATGGCCGGCTTATATAGCGCTTTCGCGAACGGAGGAAAGACATTTTCATTGCGCTACTTAAAAACCGATACTAAAAACGAAAAAGCTTCCCTCTTCTCTCCCATGGCAGCTTATATGATCACCGATATTCTCATCCAGATCACTAGGCCTGATCTTCCTTATAATTATCAGAGCACTTATCATGTACCTACCATTGCCTGGAAAACCGGTACTTCCTACGGCCGGCGCGATGCGTGGAGCATTGGATATAATAAAAAATATACGATCGCGGTGTGGGTGGGAAATTTTTCAGGCGAAGGCGTACCCGAACTCACGGGCGCCGATATCGCTACGCCATTGCTGTTCGAGCTTTTCAACAACATTGAATACAACGCCGCCAACAACTGGTTTTTCAAACCGGATGATCTTAAATTCCGGTTTGTTTGTCCCGAATCCGGAAAACTACCGGGCGAATATTGTGAACATACTTTAGTGGATTATTATATTCCAAACGTTTCTTCTGCCGAGCAATGCGCTCATGTAAAGCCGGTGAATGTTGATATTGAAGAACGCTATAGCTATTGTAATCTCTGTTTACCTGAAGGTGGGTATAAAAAGAAATTGTATCCAAATCTCCCCTCCGATCTTATTGATTATTATTTAAGCAAAGGAATTATGTTTGCGCAAATCCCCGAACACAACCCACGCTGCAGCAGGATCCAGGAATCCAATACGCCTACTATTATTTCCCCTTTACACAACAAAGAATACATCGTGGATAAAGAAGATCCTGCCGAGCTTGCGCTGAAGTGTAATGCGCACAACGATGTTAAAACAGTATTCTGGTATATCAACAACCATTTTTACCGCGAAGCTTCAGCATATGAAAAAATATTTTTCAAACCTACCGAAGGCCGGTGCAAGATCTCCTGTAGCGACGACAAAGGGCGCAATGCCGATATTTATATTATTGTCAAATATCAGTAAAGGAAATATTCTTGAGAACTATTCATTTTTATCTTCTGTTACAGAATTAGTAATCCCTCGGTTTCAACCGAGGGCAATAATTAAAATCTTTAATTATTATTTATTTATTATTAACCCATGGTTTCAACCATGGGTCTTAATAATAAACCCTATATCATTTTTAAAATTTCGAAATGAACGGAATTAAGAAATATTTTTTATCGATCCTCTGTCTTGCCTTATTGGTAGGCTTAGCAGCAGCACGGTTTATTCTTCCTCCAATACAGCCGGGTGACGATGCGCCAGATTTTACTTTATATAAATTAGGTGGAGGAACTGTTTCACTGCACGATTACAAAGGAAAGACTACCGTCGTACATATCTGGAGCCATACCTGTCCGCATTGCCGGAAGCTGGATCAGACGCTGCCGGATATTGTAAGGCCTTACCGTAAGTCCAATATCGTTTACATTATGATCGATATTGATTCTGATACGATCGGTTGGAGAGACATTGTTAAGGAAGACAAACTAAATTTCGCCATCCACGCCCTTGACCCGCACGATGGAGCATCGAAGATCATGGAAGATTATAATGCGCCTGGAACGCCCTGTATCAATATTGTAGATCGAAAAGGAAAATTGACCGCAGTAAATATAAATACAGCAGAAGAATTGCAAAAAGCACTCAATAATCTTAAACGGGATCTATAGCTCTTTTTTTCATAATTTTCATACCAGCGTTTTCTGAATTTTACCGTTAAATGAGGGCTTTCTTCTATTCCCTGGTTGTTCTGTTCCTACAGTTAGTATCCTGAAGTCCTGAATAAGCTATAATCAAAGGTTAGAACATACTCAAAAGGATTTATATTCCTGTCTCTATGCAATAGCAAACGGATTATACCTGGATCCCTTTTCGATATTTTTTTAAATTAATTTGAAATTGAAAATTTAAAATTTAAAATTTCTTAGCTTTATCAATATTTTTAATCGCTTATTTTAAGAAAGAAATGAAAATACTGAATGCTGCTCAAATAAAAGAATTAGACAATTACACCATTCTTAATGAACCGATCGAATCGATCAACCTCATGGAGCGCGCCGCTACGGCCTTTGTACGCTGGTTTACCGAACGGTTTCGCAAAGAGCAAAAAGTAGTGATCTTCTGCGGCCCTGGCGACAATGGCGCCGACGGATTGGCCATCGCCCGGATGCTGATCCAGAAAATGTATGAAGTGACCATTTATCATGTAAAAACAAAAGAAACTTCCGAAAATTATCAGACGAACGAAGAACGTTTGTCGCACGTAGGCTTCGTCAAATTGATCAGTGCTTTCAAAGAAATTCCCCCTCTTTCCAGCAATCTTGTTATCATCGATGCACTTTTCGGCTCCGGCACCAACAAACCGATCGAAGGTCTGCATGCCGATGTGATCAATGCGATCAACAAAAGCGAGGCTACAATAGTAGCCGTGGATATGCCTTCTGGCTTGTACATGGATAAACAAAATGAAAACCCGATCATCATAAAAGCACTGTATACTGTTTCTTTTCAATTACCAAAACTAGCCTTCATGCTTCCGCAACACCAGGATTATGTTGGTCAATGGTATATCCTGCACATCGGCCTGAGCAGGGATTATATTGAAAAGGCAGAAACTAATTACTACTACCTCGACGAGCAGGTGATCAAAAGTATGGTGCACAAAAGAGCTAAGTTCTCTCACAAAGGTACGTATGGAAAAGCGCTGCTGATCACCGGCAGCTACGGCATGTTGGGCGCTTCGGTGCTCACCTCCAAAGCCTGCCTGCGCACAGGAGCCGGACTTGTAAAAGTATATGTACCCGAAGCCGGCTTCTTTGTACTTCAAAACGATCTTCCCGAAGTGATCGTACTTACCGATCCGCATCCGGAAATGATCACCAATATTCCCGATCTTAGTGAATACGATTCTATCGGTATAGGTCCTGGCATGGGCGAAAAAGCAGAAACTGTAGCTGCCTTCGAAAAGCTCCTGACCAATACCAAAGCACCATTGGTGATCGATGCCAGCGCGCTCAATATGTTGGCAGCTCAAAAAACTTTGCTTGATAAAATTCCAGCAGGAAGTATTCTTACTCCACATCCAAAAGAGTTTGAACGTCTTGCAGGAAAAAGCACCAACGACTACGATCGCCTGGAAAAAGCAAAAGCCTTTTGTAAAAAATATAAAGTAATACTTGTACTAAAAGGCGCGCACACAGCGGTGATCAATGTAGACGGAACGATCTATTTCAATTCCACCGGCAACCCAGGCATGGCCACCGCCGGCTCTGGCGATGTGCTCACCGGCGTGATCACTTCTTTGCTGGCGCAAAAATACAACAGCCTGGAGGCCGCGCAACTTGGCGTATTCCTACATGGCTATGCAGGAGACGCAGCAGCCCGCAAGCTTAGCCAGCAATCTATGCTTGCTTCTGATATTATTGAGGGGATCACGCATTTTTATAAAGACTTTCATAGAAATTGATTAAACAGTCGTGCCACAAGTACCGAGGAGAAATCAGCACAGACATAAAAAACATCGAGCGTGAATCAAGTATCTCTATACTCGCGCTCACGCTCGATACTTATAAAAAAAGCGTCCCTCCTAAGAGAAGACGCTTTCACACACAATTATTCAAGCCTGCAAGGACTTAATATCTTTTTATTCTTCTGATCTTGGCATTCAAAGTATACTGATAAAAAGTGTGGGATAATGACTTCGAATGCTTTCTAAATTCTTAAACAAGGGTAAGTAAGTATAACTTGTTTTTAAAACTCACATACAAATATAACAATAAAAATATTTTTTTGGAAATATTTTATATTTTTTATTTTAACAATCTTGATTTTCAGCAATATAAGGGCCATTTAGTTTTTAGTACAAGTCATTTTAAAATCAGCAAATTTCAATCGTCAAATCATTAAAACATTTGTTCTCAAGAATATAAGTCAATTTGTTCGTATCTTTGCAGCATGATTAAGGTGGAGTCGAAGAAAGATATCAGGAAAATGTCTTTGAATGAAATCAGGACATTTTTTATTGAAAATGGGGAGCAGGCCTTCCGGGCCAAGCAGGTATACGAATGGCTTTGGAAAAAATCTGCCCTGGATTTTGAACAGATGACCAATCTTTCGCAGAAAACAAGATCTCTGCTGGAAGAACATTTCACCATTCATGCTCTCTCCGTACACAAAAAACAAGTCAGTAACGACGGCACAATTAAATCTTCTTTTCGCCTGTACGACCATCATTTGGTGGAAGGCGTACTAATCCCGGCGGATGACCGTATGACAGCTTGCATCTCTTCGCAGGTCGGATGCTCACTTACTTGTAAGTTCTGCGCCACCGGCTATATGGAACGCAAGCGCAACCTGGAACCATCTGAGATCTATGACCAGGTAGTAGCTATCCGCAACCAGGCGCTCGAGCATTACCAGGCTCCGCTTACCAATATTGTATACATGGGCATGGGCGAACCGTTGCTGAACTATGCCAACACGTTAAAATCTGTAGAACATATTACTTCTCCCGAAGGATTAGGGATGTCGCCCAAGAGGATCACTGTTTCTACCGCAGGTGTAGCCAAAATGATCAAAAAACTGGCCGACGATGAAGTCAAATTCAATCTTGCCTTATCGCTGCATGCCGCCAACGACGTGAAAAGAAACGAGATCATGCCAATCAACGAAACGAATTCCCTTGATGCGTTGAAAGAAGCCTTGCAGTATTTCTATAAAAATACAGGCAACAGGGTGACGTATGAATACATCGTATTTAACAATTTTAACGACAGCATAGAAGACGCTGAAGAGCTTTATCAATTTAGCAGAAATATTCCCTGCAAGATCAACATCATCGAATACAATCCAATCGCTGAAGCTGCGTACAAAAATACAGAAGCCAGCAAACTTGATATTTTTAAAAATTATTTAGAGTCCAAGGAAGTGATCGTCAACGTACGCCGAAGCCGTGGCAAAGACATTGATGCTGCTTGTGGGCAACTTGCTAATAAACAATAGTGGATACCCGAGATAGATACGAGATGCCTGATACCGGATGCCGGATAAAATGAGGTGATCGTTTTTTATAAAGCTGGCGGCTTGTGCTTTTATTGGTAACTTCTTGGCAGCATCTCTCTCACATTTGTTTTTCGATAAATATACTTCGTAATTAATTTTGTGTTCATTATTCCGCCCGGAAGGCTATAGAATAGTAGGCATAGGTCTGGAGACCTGCGCCAGCAGATAAATGAGGGAATAATTTTTTATCCGGCATCTGGTATCCGACATCCTATTTTTCCTCAACTCTGTTTATTATATTTGTTTACTAACATAAAACTAAACATTAAAGGTTATGAAAAAACTAATGACAATGATACTGATGTTCTCGGCATTTGCTGTGAACGCTCAGACAAAAACATTTCCGTTGGATACTGCTACTAAAAAAATCACGTACTCTGAGGTGATCAATGTAAGCGGAGCTACCAAAGATCAATTGTATCAACGTGCAAAGAATCTTGGGATCTCTGGCAAAGGCGTTCAGAAAGACGATGCTGCGCAAGGCTTGTATGTTTACAAAGGCGCTTTCAATGTTAGCTATCCTGCTCCGCAACCGGGATTGCAGCATAAAGGACAAGTAGAATATCTTGTAACGCTTGCCTGCAAAGACGGCCGTTATAAATACATCATCACCAACCTGACACACTCTGGTGAAAAAGGAAGTGGAGGAAAATTAGAGGGTGCTTATCCTGAGTGTGGCAAATTATTGCTTACACTTGCAGGTTGGGGATCTATCAAAGTACAAACGATGGAACAAATGGACAAATTCATCGCCCGCCTGAAAGCGAGCATGGAAGGCCTGGATCCGAATGCTCCTAAAGTGGGAACGGATTGGTAATTTGAAATTATGAGTTATGAATGATGAGTTAATTTCAATTCAACATTCATAACTCATAATTCATAACTAAATTAAATCATTTCTCTTCCCCAACTCGATTGCCTGCATGTTCGAAATTTTTCCGGCGTTAAGATCAAATCGTATGATTGTTTTTATCTTATGAAAGCCATGAATACCGGCAGCTCCTGAGTTTATGCAGAGCATGTTGTTTAACTTTTTATCTGAAACAACTTTCAAAATATGTGAATGCCCGCATATAAAAATATCGGGCGGATCTTCCATCAACTCCTTTCTGATGCCAGGTGCGTAATGATCCGGATAACCGCCAATATGTGTCATCCATACTTTTAATCCTTCCATTTCAAATCTTGAATGCAATGGATGTACGAGACGAATATCCTGTCCATCGATATTTCCGTATACACCTTTCAAAGGTTTAAAAGCAGCCAGGCGCTCGGATACTTCCATCGTGCCGAAATCTCCGGCATGCCAGATCTCATCGCAGTCTTTGAAGTACTCAAACACTTTCGGATCGAGGAAACCATGAGTATCAGAAATGAGGCCTATTTTTGGCATAAGAATAGTATATTAGTATCTTAATATATAAATGAATACTCCGTTTATAAATTCCAAAAACAATTTCCAAATTCCAAACGAGAATGTTCTTTTGGAATTTTAATACTTTAATGACGAACAGATAATCATTTCACGAAACTAAAAGATGTCTATGAATAAAATAATTCTTTCCCTGTTTTTTTTACTGCTTGCCAATCTTAGTACTTTTTCTCAAGACCTTATTCCTACGGAGACGCAGGCCTTACTCGAATGCATTGTCACCGACCCTGATAAAATCCCTGAAGAAGGCGCAGTAGTCATTGTAGAGTCTGCCGACAAAACATTTTCCAAACAGGGAGTTTCTGATATCGATGGTAAATTCAAATTACTCGCTCCTGAAGGGAAAAAATATAACATCAAGGTGAAAAAATTCGGAAAGGATTTTTTCTTCACCGTAGAACTTCCGGTAGTAGACGGACCTTCTGAATTCACACAGCACCTGCGGATCAAACTGGTAAAATTCTATGTACGCGGCTACACGCTCGACCATATGTATTTTGATACCAACAAATGGGATATTAAGCCGGAAGCCATTCCTACGCTGACAAAGCTGTACGATAGTTTTGTAAAAAACCCTAAACTGGTAGTAGAGATCGGTGGGCATACCGACAATGTAGGTGAGGCAGATGCTAACTTGCGTTTATCACAACATAGAGCCGACGCCATCCGCGATTACCTGATCAAAAAAGGTGTAAGTGCAGACCGGATCTTATCAAAAGGTTATGGAGAACACACTCCTATTGCCTCCAACGATACTGATGCCGGCAGGGCAAAGAATAGAAGAACCGAAGTGAAGGTGATTGAAGAATAGTTTTTTAAATTCTAAGTTATGAATTATGAGTTATGAATGTTGAAGGATAGAAAACTAATTCATAACTCATAATTCATAACTTAGAACTACTCTACTTCCCCCATGTATCCGGCGCGCTTCTCCAGGCAGTAAGCGATTTGATCTCTTCTTCTTTGATGTATCCTTTTTCTGCTGCGAGTTTTACCAACACATTATAATCGCTCAGCGTCGATAATTTTACAGAAGCATTTTCAAAATTTTTAGTGGCAAGATCAAATCCATAGGTGAAGATCGCGGCCATACCTAGTACTTCAAAACCTGCATCTCTTAATGCTTCTACCGCTTTCAATGAGCTTCCTCCGGTAGAGATCAGGTCTTCGATCACTACTACTTTTTGGCCTGGAGTAATTTTTCCCTCGATCAGGTTTTCCATTCCGTGATCTTTTGGTTTTGGCCTTACGTACACGAAAGGAAGATCCAAGGCATCGGCGATCAGCGCTCCTTGTGGCACTCCGGCGGTGGCTACCCCTGCAATCGCTTCTACCATAGGAAATTTTTCCTTGATCGTATTTACTAATGCCTTTTTAATGAGCGTTCTTGACTGAGGATAAGAAAGTGAAAACCGGTTGTCGCAATAGATTGGTGAAAGCCACCCTGAAGCCCATTTGAAAGGTTTGGCCGGGTTTAGTCTAATGGCGCCAATCTCCAGTAAGGAAGAAGCTACTTGCTCTGCTGTAGTCATATTTATGAGGCTTTTGTCTGTAAGCCGCAAAGATACATATTTTACCTCTTGTTAATAATTACTTCTTGCTAGTTTGTAATTATTTTACTGAATTTGTAAATTGTATAGAAAGGGCATTGTATTGAGATGAAAATATTTATAAATGACAAACCAGTAAAACTCGTCCAGTACGAGGATCGGAACAATGCTAGTGGATACGATACAGTGCTGAAAGGTACCGATGAGATCACTTCCAAAAAGCTGGTCGGTCATGTCATCATTCAAGATGCCACTTCTCTCCAGATCGAGCGCCTGCTGCGGATCATCGAGATCAAGAAGTTAAAAAAATTAAAAGCGCTTACCTTTGCCGTTTCAGATCTGGACACCATCATCGATTTTGTAAAAGATCAATTTAAGATCATCAAAGCTTCCGGTGGCATTGTAAGAAAAGGCGATAAGGTACTCATGATCTACCGTCTCAAAAAATGGGATCTGCCCAAAGGCAAACTTAAAAAAGGAGAAGAACCTCTTAAAGGAGGTAAGCGCGAAGTAGAAGAAGAGTGCAATATCAAAGTAGAAGTGCGCGAAAAACTTTGCTCTACCTGGCATACATATATTCGCAAAGACAAACGTATTCTCAAGAAAACAAACTGGTACATCATGAACTGCGCCGACGATAGCAACATGCGTCCGCAGCTGGAAGAATTTATTGAAGAAGTAAAATGGATGAAAAAAGATGAAGTGCAGAAAGCGCTTAAAAATTCTTATCTCTCCATCGAAGAAGTCTTCAGTGAATTCTATATCCAGGACCAGTTAAATCCCGTACGGTAAGAAATCCTGCACGTTTGCGCCGTACTTGTGCAAATCCCTCACGATAGAAGAACTGATATAAGCAAGCTTGGGATCAGTGATCAGGAAAACAGTTTCCAATTCATTCCACTGATGTTTATTAGCTTGTGAGATCGTATTTTCATATTCAAAGTCTGTGGTATTTCGTAGTCCCCGAATCAAGAATTTAGCATTGATCTTTTTTGCAAACGTAGCAGTAAGTCCTTCGTAAACCATAACTTTTACTTGCGGATAATTTTTAAATGCATCTTCTATTTTCTGCACCATCATTTCCAAAGGAAAGTAACGCTGCTTCGCAGTATTCACGCCTATTCCGATCACCACTTCATCAAACAAAGCGGTGCCGCGAATTACTACATCCATATGACCTTTTGTAAAAGGATCGAAAGAACCGGGAAAGAGTGCGATGTTTTTCATTTGTATAATTTTAGTTTTGCAATATATTACTCAATATTGTTGCTCTTGCTGACAGAATGCAGGACAGCAAGAGCAACCGCAACAGTATTGAGTATTTTTCTCATATAATAAATAGTATGTTTAATCCTCCGGGTACGGAATAAAAACAAAATTCGTAAAATCCACATCTACTACAAACAAACAGCAAAACTCGTCGGGATTTTTATATGCTTCTTCAAAGTCAATCACTTTGTCTTCCGCTACCAGCCCGCGTTGTACGAATTCATCGAGAAAAGAAACATTGTAATTCCAGGCAATAGCAAGATCTTTTGTTCCAAGAAAAATTTGCCCGATAGGAAGCTCTATTTTTGAAATTGGAAAGATCGGATATTTTGAAATTCCTCTCACTCGAATTTGATACGAAGCATCTTTGAGATTGTCTGCAATCTTCACAAAATCTTTGGTAATAGAGCCTAAATATTTTCCGCTTAGTTCTGGATCGTTTTGCATAATATAAAAAAAGGCAGGCATGTTGAAATGCCTGCCATCTGTTAAATGATATTATAATTATCTTTTGAAAGCCAATACACTGGAACACTCCGTGGAAGGCTCGTCAAATTTAAATTTCATGTAGTAAATTCCTGTAGCTCTGCAGTTGTAAGCCAAAGCGTAATAATTACGCTTATTCGCTTCGTCGTAGCTGCTCGCGATCATGTTTCTGTTAGAATCATACAGTGTAACACTCGCATTTTTCTGAGAACCATCTTTATTGCAAATAATGAGCATGTAGCTGTTATCCTTACTAAATACGTAAGAATATTCCACTTCTTTGGCAGGATTATCAAGCTTGTAGGTTTTCAAAAAAGTAAACCCATTTAATTTTGCTACACAGTCTGGAGTTTTAAATTGAGACAATGCAACTCCGCAAGTCAAAATAGCGACGGATGCAAATATTAGTATTTTTTTCATAGGGACTTTTAGGCTATCACGATCAAATATACAAAGAAATAATATTAACTCACAATTTTATTTCTGATCGAATTAGTGAGGTTTGCGATTTCAACAACCTGATCATCAGTGATATTTACCTTGCTCTCACTTTTATCCACAATTGTCGGGATTCCGTCCACAATTTCCATTTTTGACTCTTTGTATGTATAAGTAATTTGTACTTTTTCGTATATTTTTTGCAATTGTTTTAGGTCACTGTTGAGAAGTTTTATGTTATTGTCTGCTTCATAGTTAGACAATACCAATACCAACTGGTCAATTATGATCTTTTGCTCTCCTATTCTTTCGTATAGTTTAGGATTCTTATTTTTCTGAGCTACCTGGCACATGATGTTCAAGCCTTCCAACCATCCTCCTGTCAGGATCAGCACGCTTTGGTCTGATCTTTTTTGCTCATAGAGGAAGCTGTTGATCTTGTTGAAATTATCAGTAGTAATGTTGAGCAATGAATCGGCATTCTTGTTATTACTTGCCAGACGTTTAATGGTTTCGAAATCAAAGAACTGACCGATATTCAGACCGTCTGCCATTTCTTTGATAGAATTCAGGTAGAACAGGCTTTCTTTATTTTTTTCGTAAATATTAATGTAGCCAAGGTCTGCGCCGTATACACCCAGGTTGAGGGCTTTTTTATAGTTACTGCTATAATTTTGCGCATTTTCAGAAGGGTTCAGAATATCTTTTGTATAAGATCCTCCGGCCTTTTTGATCATAACAGATGTTTCGATCGGTGAAGGGATCTGCTTTAAGATCTCTCCTACAGCCTCTTCAGGGATCTTTGCATCCTGCGGCGCGTTGGCCGAGGAATCGATCATTTGTTGCAGTACCGCCTCGTTCGACTGGTTATTATTGGATGAGTCACAGGCAAAAAGGAGCACTGAAAGAGAAGAATACAGGAACAGCTTTTTCATAAACAGCTAAAATAATTTCAAATTAAAATCGTACAGTAACAGTAATAGTATGCAAACTCCGAGCTTATAGGTACGTTAAAACAATGCGAAAGTTACGTTCTCGGAATACTTATTTTCCCAAATACATTTAAAAGTTTTCTTAATAAGTCAAAATAGAGGAGGATATAAAGAAATATGCCTGCCAACCAGATCACAATAATATTAAATTTAAATGTATCGTAATAATTTCCGGCAAAATGTTTTACTGGCGCAAAGAAGTGCGCTCTATAATCGAAAGTACCTTTTACCTCTACCGGACTAAAATACACATAGTCTAGTTTTGGCGCCAGGTATTGGTCGGTCTCTACAATTCTTTTCTTTGCCGTAGCATTGCGCACCATATCCGATAAGCTTTCATTGAAGTATTGATCCTTCAGCTTGTTTACATCCGTACCTCCGTTCAATCTTCCCAAGGCAAACACGTAATTTTCTTTCTCCTTGTTAGCATCGTTGAAGATCTTATTATAAAAGACTTCCAGTTCTTTCAAATACGCTTTTACTTTGTTGTAAGTCTGCGCATTCATTTTTTCAATTGTGAGTAGCTCAAGATCCTGTGGTTGAAGACGTGGCACGATCTTGTTTTGCTTGCGCAATTCCGACTTCAGTACAGCCAAATTATTTATGCTGATCTTCAGCAATGAATCATCTTTGGCATTTAAATTTTCATAAGCGAAATCCAACCGCTCATTCAACTCCGGCAGCAAATACACGATGTTGAAATTGGCAATATTTTCTTTCTGCTCTACTTTAAAGAAATATTTTTCATACCCGTTGTCACGGAATTGTTTTACCGCAATTGCTTCATAAGCCCAGCGCGCCGCCATCAGATCGGCTACTACAGGCACTTTGTCTTTGCTGCGGATCATATCGTTGATCTTGTCGAAACTGAAAATAGAACCGCTCAAAATCATCTGTGGTATTAGCAGAAGCGGCACAAGAATATATACTGTAATAGCAGTATCAAAAGCAGATGAGATGATCAATCCGGTAAGGTTGGCAAAGCAGGCTACCGAGAACAGCACGATCCAGAATTGGAAGAACATACCGTCTATTTCTAAAATAGAATTCCCTACCAATACAAATAAGAATGTCTGTATCGCGGAAAACATAAACAAAATAAATACTTTCGATAAGAGATAACTGTTGCGGCTAAGATTGAGAAAGGTTTCCCGCTTTAATATTTTTTTATCCTTGATAATTTCTTCCGCACTAATACTGAGCCCGATGAAGATCGCAATTACAATACTCATCAGGATATAAGCAGGAATGTTTTCGTTGTAACGGAAAACATATTCTGTACTGGTACTATTATTTTTATAGCGGAGGATAAACGAAAGAATGAATGCAAGCAAAGGCGCTTCTATCAGGTTGATCAACATGTATTGTTTGTTGAACAATTTTGATTTGAAATCACGGACGGTGAACACCCAGAATTGTTTGATCTTTCCGGGAATATGAAGAATACTGAACGACTCTTGCTTGATGTCTTCAACTCTTTTCAGCGCAAAGCGATTGATGAAAGATTCGTTCCATTGTTTGGGGGTGAGCCTGCGGTTGGCGGTGAAGTTTCCATATTCGTCTACTACTTTTTCTTCAATGATATTGAAGATCTGCTCCGGGTTCACATTACCGCAAGTAGCACATTGCCCTTTGTCACTGTCGGCTTGTTGTGATACGTGTTTGAAATAAGTGATCGCTTCCACCGGGTTGCCGTAATAGATCGGGTAACCACCTACATCGAGGATAAACATTTTATCAAACATCTTATAGATGTCGGACGATGGCTGGTGGATAACTACGAAGATGAGTGTACCTTTTAGCGTAAGCTCTTTCAAAAGGTCCATCACATTTTCCGAGTCGCGTGAAGAAAGACCGGAAGTTGGTTCGTCTACAAATAATACAGAAGGCTCGCGGATCAATTCCAGAGCGATGTTCAGACGTTTGCGTTGTCCGCCGCTGATGGATTTATTGAGCGCGTTTCCTACGCGAAGATCTTTGCTTTGGATCAGGCCAAGATTGTCGAGCACTTTGTTTACCATGCCCGTGATCTCTTCGTCTGTTTTGTTTTTAAAACAAAGTTTTGCGCTGTAAAATAAGTTTTCAAAAACAGTAAGCTCTTCTATCAACAAGTCATCCTGCGGAATGTAGCCGATGACACCTCTTACTTTATCTTTTTCTTTATGAAGATTGTAACCGTTGATGAGTACTTCGCCTTTGTAAGGAGTTTCAAGGCCAGCCAGCACGTTGAGCAAGGTTGTTTTTCCTGCACCGCTGGCGCCCATGATACCGATCAATTTCCCGGAGCCTTCGGAAATATTGATATCACGAAGGCCAATATTATGATTGGCAAAACGGAATTCAAGATTATTTACCTGGAAGGAAAGTTTTACCGAAACCGATTCGCTGATAAATCTTGTCAGTACATCGCTGTAGTAGAACACGCCACCGCGCTTAGTTTTGGCGGTGCTTCCGGGGGAGAACAAGGTAACATCGTCCGGCCCGATGTTTAGACTATTGAGCGTGATCTCATCTTCCCCTGTATATTTGAGGAAGATCATATCTACGCTTTTTACTCTTACAAAGAAAATATTACCATCTACCTGATCGGAATGGATATGTTTTGCATTTCCTGGGATGATAGAAGAATCGCGGTTGTTGATCACCAGGATATTTTCATCTCCGAAAAGTTGGATATCATTGTGAAGGACAAAGGTCTGAAGTGTTTTGTATTCATCTTTGTCAATGTTAAATGCGATCGCAACGGTGTCAATGATCTCCTGTTGCTGTGCAGATTCTTTGCCTTCTGATTTGAGAATTTCGAGTAGCTCTACAAGTACTACGATCTTTTGTTTTTGCGTAAGCGTCTTATTGATCTTACGGCAAATCCCTAGTGTTTTTACAGAATCCTTTACAGAAGTGAGTCTTTTTTTGCCGTCGTCTTTTCCTTCTCCGTCTTTTAAAAATTCGTCATATAGCGCAATATATTGCTCAGCAGTAGCGAGGTTCAGTCTTTTCTTAAATGAATTGACCACGTAGGTCTTTTCACTGTCCGTAACACCGCCGTCCTGTTTGGTAATAATTGCGTATAATTGTGCAAGCGACTTTAATATTTCCTCACTCATTCAATTAAAAAATAAACAGGCTAATCAATAGGTTTTAAATTCAAAGGGAACGTCTACCAGTTCAGAGAACTCTTCGCCCGCTTCCTGCATATCTTCATCGTCTTCATAGTAATACCATACTACTTTAGATCCTTTCACATCTTCCAGTTTGGAAAGCACGTCCAGGATAAGTTTTGAAGAAGCGGTATTAAAATATTCTAATTTGATCACAAATTCAGTAGACGGGTTTGATTGTCCTGCATATTCGGTAAGCCAATTTAGAATTGGAGCGTAAAACTCTGCAGCATCTTCGGGAAGTGACCGTCCGGAAACTTCATAGATCCCCTTCGCTTTATCCAACATTACCTTTGGTGTATCTTCGGTACCTTCTAATTGTATGATTTGCATAACGTGCTATTTAAATTATTCTGAGTCTTTACTAATTTTTGTTTTAAAAGAGAAAAAGGAATATTCATCACTTACCTTCTCAAAATCAAAATCCAATTTCTGTCCTGATTTTCGCGCGATGTCTACGAAACCAAGACCTGCGCCGCCTTTTTCGGAAAGCTCACTGCTTTTAATAAGTTCTTTATAATATCCTTTCAATCCTTCTTTATCCAGTGAATTGATGTGTTCCAATTTTTTCTTCAGGCCTTCAATATGACTGTTGCCGATAAAGTTGCCGGAAGTGATCACATAACTTCCTTCTTCTCTACCGATCATAAAGACGGCACCTTTTTCTTCTCTGCTGGCCTCGAATGTATCGGCATGTTTACAGATGTTTTGCAAACATTCTACCATGACATTAAAAACTTTTCTTTTAATACCGGACTCCTCGCCAATGGATTCGAGGTTTCTTTCCGTCATAGATAATACCGACTTCGTAATTTCCTGTGTGAATTCACCTTCATAAACCAGCATCAGATTTTTGGAAGACATTATTTTCTGAATCTCATAGATATACTTCATAGGTTTTTGTTTAAATAAATATGTAACTAAGGCCATCGACGTCAAACTAATTTGTGTCTAAATTTAGAATTTAATTCCGATCAACAAAACATCATCTGTTTGTTTTTGATCACCCATCCATTGCTGAAATTCATTTTTCATAACTGTATAGGTCTTGTTTATGTCTCCACTATTATTAATGACTACCTCTTTTATCCTTTGCGGGCCAAATTTTCTGATGTTTGGTCCTCCAAATTGATCCGGTAAGCCATCGGAGAAGATATATACGGCATCTCCCTTTTTTAGATTCACTTCATAGTTAGTAAAATTTGTCTGATTCCGATAAATACCACCTCCGATCGCCCATTTATCACCCTTGTACTCCTTCAATTCGCCATTCACTACATGATAAAGAGGTCTGTGCGCCCCCGCATATTCCATCTTTCTGGTTTTAACATTAATTTTACACAATGCTATATCCATTCCATCCTTGATCTGCGAGTCGTTCTTTTCGGTAGCTAGTGTAGTATTCACCATCTCATCAAGCTTGTCGAGGATCACCGCCGGACTCAATGAATTTCCGTTTCGAATAATATCATTAAGCAGGAAGTTTCCTACTAATGAAAGCATTGCGCCTGGTACACCATGACCTGTACAGTCTACTGCGGCTACATATACTTCATCGCCTTTCTCCATCATCCAAGGGAAGTCACCGCTGACTACATCTTTCGGATGATAGAAGATAAACGAATCTTTAAAGATATTGGTGATCGCCTTATTATCCGGGATCACTGCGTTCTGGATCCGTTTAGAATAATTGATACTTTCGTTGATCTTTTTATTTTTATCCTGGATTACCAATTCTGCTTCTTTTCTTTCCGTAATATCGTGCGCTACCATCAGCACTGACTCCAACACATTGTCGTTATACTCCGGTATCGCATTGATCTGCATGATGTGTTTGCCATCCGGTGTATTGAAAATTACTTCTTCCGAAATATTTTCATTTTTCAACTGCACTTCCTTGAGCAGCGACTGCCATGCAGCCACTACGTCTGAACCCACCTTGATCTCGTCGAGCATTTTGCCTGTAAAGACGGATGCTTTAGAACCTGTATACAACTCAATGGTCGGGTTGGTATACGCGATCTTGCCGGCTACGCTGATACGGGTGATAAGGTCGGGACTATTTTCGGAAAGAGCCTGCATGTTTCTACGCATACGTTCTTCTTGTTCTGCCTTCATCTTCACGGTAATGTCGCGTGCATTCACCACGATCCCTCGTACAGATGGGTCGCTCAACAAATTTTTACCGGTTGCTTCCAGCCAGATCCAATCGCCTTTCTTGGTTTCAAAACGGTATTGGATAGTTTGCGATTCGACAGAGTTTTCCAGGATGTTTTTAAACATATTCCTGGATTTATGAATATCTTCTTCGTTTACGTGTGTTCTTCCTCTCAAGCCGATCAATTCGTCCGGATCGTAGCCAAGAATATTTTTTACAGAAGGGCTGATGTAACGGATCGTTCCATCGGCTTCATAAATAGTGATCACCTCGGAAGCATTATAGAGCAATTGCTCCATACGATTTTGAGCAAGGTTTACTTCCTCGATCTGCTCTTGTAGCATATTGTTGGACTTCTCGAGTTCTTCCTGTGTCACCTTCATTTCTTCGGCGTTCTGCAAAAGTTCTTCCTGCTTTTCGCGAAGTTCCTGCGCCATTACCTGCGATTGCTCAAGCAATTTGCGGGTATGCTGGTTGGCCTGTATGTTGTAGATCGTTCGGGCAATACTTGGACTTACTTCTTCTATAAAGCGGACTTCATATTCATGAAATTTATGAAACCCTGCAAACTCAACTGCTCCATATACTACATCATCAATTGCGAGCGGCACGATCAGGATACAACTCGGACGTTTGTCGCCCAGCAATCCTGATGTGATCGTTACATAATCTCTTGGGATCTCCGTACGCAATACTGTTGTCTGCTCTACAGCCGCCTGGCCTACAAGACCTTCTGCCATTCTGAACCTGGATTGCAAATATTTTTTACGGTTGTAAGCGAAACTTGATTTCATCTCCAACCAGGTATTTCTGTAATTATGTTCGTCTCTCTCGGTGACCACGTAAAATGCTCCCTGTACAGCGTTTACTTTTTTCACCATATACTGAAGTACTTCTTCACTGAGCGGATCTACGTTATCGTGTTTACGGAGAATATCGTTTACATGCGAAGAAGCATCCATTACCCAAGAGCGTTCCTGTTCTGCTTTGTCAGAATTTTTCAGGCTGTCGCGCATGTGAATGAGCGATAGACCAAGTACATCGTTTTCACTGAGTGGATTGTATTCTGCATCGAGTTCTTTCTGCCCGATCTTGTTGGCAAACTCAGTAGTTTGAGCCAAACCGGAGATCACATTGCTGATCGCGTCCTGCATTTCCCCGATCTCATCTTCTGATTTTTGAAACTGAACTTTCGGCAATTCTCCTGCACCCAGTTTGATCATTACATCACGGATCTTATTCACTGGTGCCGTGATCGTATTAGCCATGAAAATAGCGGCGAATACTCCTATGAATACAACGACCACTCCTAGTCCGAGCACGCTGAACTTAAGATTGTCTGAAGAAGTGATCAGATCGCGCTCGTAGATCACTTTTTCCTTTTTCTTTATTTCGGAAACTTTTCCAAGTCTGTCCATGAGTTTGGAAGACATCGGCAGTACAGAAGATTCGATCCCATCCTGAGCCATGAAGAGAATACTTACATCTTCGTATGATTCAAAATCAGGCAGCAGGTCGATAGCTTCCTGTTCTGCTGCAATTAGTTTGTCGAAGTCTACCAGGATAGCGTCCATTTCTTTGGCCACTGTTGTGTCCTTCCATTTTTTCTTTAGCTTTTGAATGTTGGTTTTCAGCGCAGGGTATTCTGAGCTAATGAGTTTTTTTAATGCTTTTTTATCGTCTTCATTGGTTTTCATGAAGACCCAGTTGGTAGAGAGCATTTTGGATTTGTTGACCATCAGCGTAAGTTCATCCAGCGCTTCCAGCGAAGGGTCTACTACCTGGGAGATCTCGGCGATGAGCTTTCTGTTCTTATTAAGTGTAATAAGACTGACCGCCGCATTGGTGATAAACAATACGATCAGCAGGGCAAAGCCCAGATACACTTTTTGCCGTATTCCAAATTTTAGTTTCATAGAATATATTTTTAAATAACTCTCGTCGATCAAGTATTAACTCCAAATCACAATTTCCAAATCCTAAAATAATTTTTGTTTGGAATTTGTCTTATTGGTTTTTGGAATCTGGTCCATACCAATCAGACGCGTATTTTATAAGGTACTCCGGCATTTCACCGGAGCACTCATAATTAAATATTAGAATTCAAAATTTCCACCTACTAAGAACATTGCTTTGGTAATGTCAGTGTGTGCAAATTCATAGCTCTTGCTATTGGTCAGGTTTCGTACGTTTACAAACAGGTCAAGCTTATTGAAGAATTTGTAAGATACTTTTGCATTCAGGATCACTTTGCCATAAACATTCACCACTCCGCTGCCAGGAACGAAGAAGTTTTGAATATTCACATAAGTGTAGTTGCTGAATACGTATCCGTTCAGGTTAAAATTAAGTTTCTGCGTAGCTGCAAAATTCAGGTAAGCTCCTCCGTATACATTTGGTGTACCTTTGTCTTTCTTATCAGCAGTTACTGTGATATTTTTTACGGAATCACTTGCTACAGAATTTCTGTATATAGGATCTTTCTTAAGATTTGTTGATTGTACAGTTACAAACGGTTTGAACTGGAATTTTTTCAGTACAAGATTCGCAGAAAGTGTTGCTCCATTCTGGATTGCTTTCAGACTGATGTTCTCTACAGACTGTACGATCGTAACTCTTCCTGCAGGATTTGACGCCGATGGCAAGGTGATCACTGATGGCTGACTTACAAGATAGGTGAAATTTTGAGTGGTTTGGTTAAACAACTCCAAATCAAAATACAAGTTGCTGGTAGCTTTCACGCGGTACCCGATCTCGATCATATCCACACTTTGCATTTTCAAATTATTATCTCCTCGCACTTGTGCATAAGCAGGGAATGGAGCGCCGATCGTTCCGACATAGATATCGTTGGAAGAATAGGTATCGTACATGTTAGGACCTTTGTACGCTCTCGACGCTACTACTCTTACCAGGTTTCTGTCTGTGATCTTATAATTGATTCCTGTCTGGTAAGAAAAATATGCTTTGGAAGGGTGGTTATATTTATCCAATCTACCGGCTGCAGTGAATTTCAAACGATCAGTTGCTTTCAATTCACCTCTCAAAGATCCTGAATAATTTTCCAATGTTCTGGCACCTCCAAGAAATCCTTGTTTGGTATCTTTGTGTGCATATTTAGAATCATCGTAATCAGCTCTTCTGTAAGAAGCGCCTGGTTTCAAAGACAAACCTTTGTAAAGGATCTCATACTCCGCATTTGCATCCAGCGTACTGAAATCATATTTATAACCGATAAACCCTTTTGATTCATCCTGTGTACCTGTCAGGTAAGAAACCTGTGTAGACAAGTGATTAAACTTACCTTTCAGATCGGCATATTTTGAAGTGGATCCTGAAGTAGTGATCGGTGTTGCAAGGTTTTCAATAAATGCTTTTTGTACTTCCGCTTGCTCACCGCCGAAGGCGAGACTGATGATTGATTTTTGTGAAATATTATAATTTAGAAATGCATTGTATCCATATTTATTCATGGATGTATTGCGGTGCGGGTAACGTTGATTTACGTTCGGATTTCCGGCTGTATCTTTCAGCAGTGCACCGGCCGGAAAGCTTGTGCGAATACTATCGGCAGATATTTTATCTCCGGTTACCCATGAATAGTAATTAGACTCCGTTCTTTGTCTTGTCTGTTGGTTTCCGGATACGATGAAGTCAAACTTTTTAAACTTATATCCAAGCGAAGCGTTGGTGATCAGCTGTTGCTGTGTACCGTACTGGGCATTGGCTACAGCATACATACCTTCTTTCTGTGGTCTTCTGGTAATGATGTTGATCACACCGGCTGCAGCGTTCGGGCCATAGATAGCGGCGGCCGGGCCTCTTACCACTTCGATCTTTTCGATATCGTTAAGATCTACTGGCAACGTTTCCCAGAAGGTACCACCATTGAAATAGTTGTACACCGGGCGGTTGTCGATCATCACGAGTGTGATGGAATTGGAGGCGGCGTTCAAGGAAGCTCCATCAGGCAGGTTTGCAAAACCTCTTAGGCTTACATTGTAGTTACCATTGGTAGTTTCGGTTACAAACAAGCCAGGCAATAATCTCAGTGCTTCCATCAACGTGGTAGCTCCCGATTTTTTGATCTCATCCCTGCTGATACTAGAAGCAGAAAGAGAAGCATCGAATTGATTTTCTTCTTTTTTAGAAGCTGATACGATCTTTACGTTCATCAGATCTTCTAGGCTTATATCTTCTATATTTTGTGAAAGGCTATCTGTCTGAGCAGAGGCCATTGTTGTAGTGAAAAGGAATGAAATTCCTACAAACATTTTGGGTAGATGTCTTTTCATACGGAGGTTTAATTAAATTTAATTTACTGTTTATGGGTGGTTTTAAATTTATATGATCTATACGCCTCTACCCTACTACGATTGCTAATTTTGCAAGGTCTCCCGAAACTTTAAGACCTTGTTTTTCTACGGCTGCTTTATTGAGCTCGAACTTCATTTTATCGTCCACGATCACAAAGTTGATACCTGATCCTTTTTTAGCAGCTCCCGGACTTTCGCTTACCAGCAATATAGGCTTTCCTTGCAGCTTAGCTGCAATTGAACCAATACTGGAACTTTGGCCTTCGGAAATGAATACCATCTGGCAGCCGCTGAGATCTGCAGAAGCAGACATTTTTTTCACAACGATGTTTCTGGTATCTACTTTTTTCGTAGCAGCGATAGATTCGAGTTCTGAAATGATCGGAGAATTGCCGATCACACCGATCACGAAATCGCCGCTGTTGGCGGGCCATTCGATGTACTGGGTGAATTTGTACATGAACAGCGAGTGTATTTTGTAGTTGACTTGTGCATTGGTTTGCAACATCGAAGTCAGCAACAGGGTGGTTAAAACAATTTTCAAACGGTTAGCGGAGGTTTTCATGTTATTGGGTTATTGATTGATTTGTTCTGAAATATAGTGGGTGATATGCACGATGTCGTCAAAAGTTTGTTTGGAATATTCCTGTAAGCTGGAAAGTTCAAATACAGTTTTCACTTCACTTCCTACTTTACATGGAATGATAAGCAACGATTTAGGAAGTGATTCGCCAAGGCCGGAGATCACTTTCAGGTAGCCTGCCGGAATATCTTTGATGAAATAAGCCGTACCATCTTTGACGGCCTGTCCTGTAAGTCCTTCACCGGATATGATAGCGCGCGAATCATTTTCTTGAAGAATATATGCGTAAGCAACCTGGAGCATCAATTCTCCGCTTCCTTTATCTTTAGTATAAACCAAAGCTTGGCTGATCTCAAAACGGCTATTTAATTTCCAGACCGCTTTTTCAAGGCGATCCGCCAGACTACTCCCGGGCTGTTGCAGAATTACAGACAATTCATTTTTCAGACCTTCCAGATTGGAAGATTGTTGTTTGTTATGTTTGCTGTCATTCTGTTGCACATTATTAAAAGTGATAAACTCAGAACCGCCATCGCCGGAGAGCGAAAGTTTTTTATTGCTCGCATCCATGATCAGGTAAAGCGAAGCTGCGATGCCAGCAATGAACATGAAACCCAGCATATAATAAACATTGTTTTCTGAAAGTTCTTCCAGCACATTGGCCGACATGCTTCTCAATTTGATAAAAAGAAGAATGAATGTAACGGCGTAAGCCATAAGGATAGCGACTAGTACCAGATTTTTTTTCATATTATGCTTGTTGAATTTTATGCAAATCATTTAAGAATTTCACCATCTCCTCTGCCTTCATCACATAATCTATTTTAGTAGCAGCCAGCGCTGCTTTCGGCATTGTATCGATCGTACATTCGGAGGGTTCCTGTACGATGGTAAGTCCTCCGTATTCTTTCACTGCTTTCATTCCATGTGCACCGTCTTTATTGGCGCCGGTGAGCAATATCCCGATCATTTTTTCTTTATACACATAAGCCGCTGTCTCAAACGTAATATCAATCGCGGGCCTGGAGTTGTTGATCATTTCTTCGGTAGAAAGAGCAAATGTATTTCCCAGTTCGATCCCTAAGTGATAATTGGCAGGTGCTACGTATACTTTTCCTTTTTTTATACTTTCCTTATCATCGGGTTCGGTCACTTTTTTTACGCTTTTTATTTCCAATGCTTCTATAAATCCGCTTCTCACATGTTTGAGCCGGTGGCAGCAAATGATGATCGGCAGGTTGAAATCTTTGGGTATTTTACTCATGATGTTTGCCAACACCGAGAAGCTCCCCGCCGAACCTCCAATGACTACTGCTTTATATGGCCTGCTTAGATCTGACTCCCTCATTAGTATTATTTATTTTCCGGATACATCGCTGTATAGAAAATTATTCTTTAAATTTTTTATAGACCTTTTCTTCGTTGTTCACCACCAGGAATTTACTGGCATACTCGCTCCAGATGATCGATTCTTTGGAGCCTATGGCCAGGTATCCATACGTGAAAAGCATCTCATGAAAGAGCTTGATCACTTCGTTCTGAAGATTCTGATTGAAGTAGATCATCACATTGCGGCACAAGATCAGGTCGCATTTGGTGAATGACTTTGCTTCTACCAGGTTAATTTCACGGAAAGATACTTTCGAAAGTAAATCCCTGTCGAAATACGCATGATCTTTATCGTACAGAAAATATTTTTTAAGGTCGCCGTTTTGGTTATAGCGGATATAATTTTTTTCATTCAGCTCCATATTGCGCATCGAGATCTTTCCTTCCTTGGCTTTCTCCAAAATAGCTTTATCGATATCGCTCGCAATGATCTCCACTTTATTCATCAGATCCATTTCTTTTAGCAGGATCAACATGGAATATACTTCTTCTCCTGAAGAGCAGCCTGCATGCCAGATGCGGATCTTCTCCTGGTTCAGATAAAGATTAGGAAGTATCGTTTTCATTACTCTCCAGAAAGATGGATCTCTGAAAAGCTCTGTCACATTTACTGTAATCTCGTGCAAAAAATCTTCTTTAGTAAAAGCATTCTGTTCGATCTGTACGGCCAGCGCTTCGGCATCCGGAAGTTTTTTGAGCTCTAGTATACGGAGTACTCTTCTTTTGAAAGAAGACATGGCATAATCTTTAAAATCATATCCAAACTTCTGCTTGATTACTTCCGTCAACTTTTTTAATTCTGCTATCCCTATTTCCTGCATGCAAAAATTAAATTATTCAAGGTAAATTATTATAATATCTATCACTGAGAATCAGTACCTCTTACGAAGCAAGAGTAGATTGGTTTTATTTTTTGTCTCCCTTCATGTAAGATTTTTCAGGGGATGGACAGATATACCTACTGTTTCGCCGTATTTTCAAGTTGTTCTTCCAAAACCTTTATCCTTTCTTTTAGTAAGGTTTCTGAATTTTTAAATTTCTCAAGTGCTTGTTCCATAATCCTTTTCTGATTTTCAAGCTGCGTATCGGTCCGCTTTTTGTCCTCTTCGCGGATCTGATCGAGCTCTATGGCTTTGCGCTCCATTTCCTCCTGGGTGGTGGCCAGTTCTTCCATATTCTGGCGCATTTCCTCTTCCTGTGAGCGCAGCATCTCTGCCTGCTGCTGTGATTCTTCCAGCAACTTTTGTGTTTTTTCGTTCACTTGTGCATTGGAGATCGAAGTGGCAATACTTTCTCCGATCTTTTCTATAAAGTCTACTTTATATTTTTCCAGGATCGCAAACGAAGCAATCTCGATAATACCGAAAGTAGCATCGTTGATCTTGAGCGGTACGATCACCACCCCTCTTGGATTGCTTTCGCCCAGGCCAGAAGTAATATTGATATAGCTAGCCGGCACTTCGGTAAGATAGATGGTCTGTCCTTCTATGTAGGCTTGTCCTACAAGTCCTTCTCCTGGCTCTACTTTCTTTTCGAGAAATTTTTTGCGGTTATAAGCATAACAGGCTTTCAGCTCTAATACAGGCTGCGCCGGATCGGTGTTGTTGAGTACAAACAATCCTCCCTGGTTTACTTCCAGGTATTTGATCAGGAAGTTTAAAATATTATTGGTAAGTGCTTCGAGGTTGTTGCTGTCTAGCCTCAGAATTTCGGAAGCTCTCGCCATGCCGATGTTTACAAATTTATCCTGCTGGTCTTTTTCATAAGCTGCTTGCAGGTTTTCACGCATTTTCAGCAGCGATTCTCCAAGATGATCTCCTTCCAGCAGTTCGTAAGCCATAGAAAGATTCCCTTTTGAGATCTCATCGGCAAAAGCAATATTTCTTTCGGTGTTTGATAAGCGCTCGTTGAGCTCCATTCCTTTGAGAAAAGATTCTTTATTTCTTTTTTCAAAAATATAGGACCAATAACCACACAAGAAAATGATGATGGTGACTAAAGTAAGATGCGTGAGAAAAACACCGGTAGAAAGATTGCTGGCAGTAAAATAAATTTCATGTTTGCCCGAAAACTGAAGCCAGGCGAAACAGCTATCATGCGCCAGAACAGCGAGCGCCATTACTAAATGAAGCCTCCAGTTTTGATACGCGATCAACAGCACTGCGCCTATGAAAGCGAAGAAATGCATTTCCAGCATGCCATGCATCTGGTATACAAACTGCGCTGTATACACTGCATAAATAATGCTGAGTATATATTGATAAAATGTAGTTGATCTTCCCAGGCTGCGCACCGCATAATAAAACAACAGGCTCAATCCCCCGGCAAGTACCGCTATCAGGAAGGTTTGGTAGAAAAAAGAAATTACCAATCCGAAAACAAAAAAGCTAACCAATGCATAATTGGTCATCTTATCTGCCTTTTTATAGAGTTCTCTATAAAAGCCGGAAAGTACATTGAGGTTTTCCATGTATACAATTTTTAAATAAGCGATCGGCCCGAGGCCAATTGTTGAAATCTTTTCTGAAGCATTTCTCATGTTGTAGTCAAAGACAATCCTGCAAGCCTTTCCCCTTCCGGGCTGCATGGTCTCTTTTTTCTACAACACGTATTTTTATTTTATATCCAGCAGAAAACAGCGCTCTCTTTTTTGTTTTCTAAAGTAAAAAGAAAACAAGCCTTCACACACAATTAAGTGCCTCTTCCTATCCCTAATTATTTCTTTCTTACTCTTAAAAATCTAAAAATTTGATTGCTATCGTACTATTCAATCCCTACAAAATTCCTCATTATTCTCTGAAGCCTCTGCAAGATACATTCATAATTGAATATACATAAAGGTTACATTTAGGCTCTATGAAAGATTTATACGTAAAAATGAAAATTACATCGGTCGAAAGATCAGATTCTATCATTTTAAGCCTTATTTATTACAATTTCCTTGAACTGGTATAAAAGCTTGTTTACAGAGGTAAAAAATTGTAGAATTCCCATGTCTATATGGTACCTATAAAAATTTAAGGCTATAAAATTTTATTATTCTGATATAAATTTAAATAGTGTAGTTTGCGTTTTTAATAATTAATTAACTAATTTTGATGAAAGTACGTACTTATGGTACTTAACAAAGTTAAAATTAAAAAATCTGTATAAAATCCATTATTTATGATACAAGTAAGAAGGCTGCTTATTTTTCTTTTTTTAGTTTTGTTATCCAATACCTTAAGTATTTCTCAAGACACGAAGTCTGCTCTTAAAAAAGCCAACAATTTTTATAAAAACGAACAATACCGGAATGCGATCCCTTTTTATGAGGAAGTGCTGAAAACCGAGCCCAACAATGCCGAAGCGCTTTTCAAATCCGGCGTTTGTTATCTGAATCGTTTTTCAAAAGAAAAAGCGCTCGAAAATATTCTGAAAGCCTATAATACCGATTCTTCTGTAAGCGTCCATATCCGCTATTGGATGGGACGTGCCTATCACCTGAACTATAAGTTTGACGAAGCTTTGCAATCGTATGCGATCTATAAAAATTCGCTGCGTAAGAAAGACCAGCGAAGCGACGATCTTCGTATTCATTTGGAACAAACAAAAGTGGCGAAAGAACTTTGCCAATCGCCTAAAAACTTTGCTGTACAAAACCTGGGAAGCAATGTGAATAGCTCCTACTCCGACCACAGCCCGGTAATCTCACAGGATGGAAAAACACTTTACTATACCTCTCGTCGCGCCGATCAGCCTGGTGAAAAAGAAGAACTCGACGGAGAGCCTTTCGAAGATATTTTTGTTACGCAAAAAATAGACAGCCTTACCTGGAGTAAACCGGAGAGCCTGAACCTCAATACTACCGGCCACGACGCTACTTGCCAGCTGTACGACAACGATACCAAAATGATCATCTACCGTTTCGAACATGGCGGTGATATTTATTACTGCGAAAAAGAAGGAACCAGCTGGAGCAAGCCAAAATCTTTTCCTAACATTAATACCAAAAAATTTGAATCTTCCGCTTTCATCACTGCCGATGGAAAAACAGTTTACTTCTCTACCGACCGCTATAAGAAAAACGATGATCTTGATATTTACTACATTGTAAAAGATGACAAAGGAAACTGGAGCAAGATCAAAGAGCTGAAAGGCGGTATCAATACTAAGTTTGACGAAGACGCACCTTTCCTCACGCCTGACGGAAAAACAATGTACTTCAGCTCAAGAGGAAATCACAACATGGGCGGATTTGATATTTTCAAATCAACGCAGGATGAAAATGGTCTGTGGTCCGAACCTGAAAACCTTGGTTTCCCTATCAACACCCCGGATGACGATGTGTACTACTACATGTCCTCCAATGGACGTCGTGGTTATATGGCTTCCTATAGAAGCGATGGCTTTGGCGAAAAAGATATTTATGAAGTTATTCCAATAGCAGGAGTAAATGTACAAGGGTTGGTAACAGAAGCTGTAACTGGAAATCCAGTAGATGGCATTATCCTCCTGTTCGTTTCGCAAAAACAAACCACGGCTCCAAGCGCTGCTTCTGATCAATCTAAAGAAGGTGGGAAGTACGGTGTGAAGGTTACTTCTTACAATACCTATAAGATCTCCGTAGTGAAAGGTACTGATACGCTTAAAACCGAAATGCTCGAGCTGCCTGCCATTGACGAGGAGAATAAGATCATCACCAAAAATTTTGTAGTACCGTACACCGGCAAGCCTATCGATACTACTGCTACTACAACTGTGGCAACAAACAATACCGTAGCGCCTACACACCGTTATATTTTCAGAGATGCTCATTTCCCTGAAAACAGAGCCACGCTTACCGATGAGACCAAACACGAATTGGACATTGCTGCAGAGATCCTGAAGAAAAATCCGGATGCTGAAATTAATCTGAAAGGATACGACAAGACCAACTCTAAACTGGCTGAGCAAAGAGCGAAAGCCACCGGCGACTATCTTGCCAGCAAAGGTGTAGATCCTTCAAGGATCAAATCTACTACCGGAGAAAAGTCTAAGACCAATACAATCCGCGACAGAAGCGTAGCGCTGGACGTAAAACTGAAATCCGGCCTGGCGATGAACTACGATCCGACCATCATTCCTTCTTACACTGTAGGCAGTACTTTCGTGCTGCGCAATGTTTACTTCGTAACTGCTAAACATGACCTGAAAGCAGAAGGCAAAACAGAATTGGATACTTTGAAAAATATCATGGTCGCCAACCCAACGTTGAAAATAGAGCTGGCCGGACATACCGATGATGTAGGTAACGATGAGTACAACCAAAAACTTTCTGAAGAAAGAGCCAAGGCTGCAGTAGACTACCTGGTGAAACAAGGAATCGCTTCCGACCGACTGACTTATAAAGGATATGGAGAATCGATGCCATATGTGGCAAATGACTCTGAGTTTAACAGACAATTAAACAGAAGAACCGAGGCCAAGATCATTTCCCGATAAAAAATCTTGAAGGTTTCGAAAACCTTCAAGATTTAAAAGTAAAAGGGCTAAACTGAATTGTTTAGCCCTTTTTTATTACCTTTGTCCGTCCTTAACGATCTTGCCGGACTCAGGTAGAGGAAATTTTTCATCGGGAACTGAACGAAAAAAATCATCGCCGGCATGTTCAGAGAAGCACAACACTATGACCGTAATACCATACAAAGAATCGCAAGCAGGGAAGAAAGAACAGGTGGCACAAATGTTTAACAACATTTCCCACCGGTATGATTTTCTAAACAGAGTATTAAGCCTTGGCATCGATATACGCTGGCGCAAAAAAGCGGTAAAGATCCTGAAAACACACCAGCCTACGCAAGTGCTGGATGTAGCCACAGGCACTGGAGACTTTGCCATTGCTGCGCTACAAGCCGGTCCGAAGAAAATAACAGGTGTAGACATCTCCGAACAAATGCTGGCTGTAGGCCGCGAGAAAATTGCCAAACTCGGTTTACAGGATAAAATCGAATTACTGAGCGGAGATTCCGAAAATCTGCAATTTCCGGACAATTATTTCGATGCAGTGATCGTTTCATTTGGAGTAAGAAACTTTGAAAACCTGGAAAAAGGAATGAGTGAAATACGAAGGGTACTCAGGCCTGGCGGATTGGTGATCGTGCTGGAGTTTTCAAAACCTTCGGGTTTTTTCTTTAAACGTATTTACAATTTCTATTTCCGGTACATATTACCTACCGTCGGAAAAATGATTTCAAAAGATACTTCAGCGTATCGCTATTTACCAGATTCAGTGAATGCATTCCCTTACGGAAAAGCGTTTACTGACATATTAGATAAAATAGGATTTAAAAAAACACAATGCAAAGAACTTACATTTGGCATAAGCTCCATTTACACAGGATTAAAATAACAATTGTTTTCCTGTTTGCTTTCCTTCTCAATAGCGGCCAGGCTTCTGCACAGAAGCTTCATTCGCAGGAGAACCATGAGTGGGATACCAATCTGCCGAATTACGACGATAGGTTTTTACACTACGGTTTTACTTTAGGATTGAACTGGACCCGTTTTCGCACCATACCTTCTCAAAATTATTTTAACGATAGCCTGATATCTATGCGCTCCAAACCTCAAGGTGGCTTTAATCTTGGGTTTGTGGTAAACGCACGTTTGGGAAAATATTTTGACCTCCGTCTCCTGCCAGGCGTAGCTTTCTATACAAGAGCAGTACAGTATAAATTTGCCAATGGATTTTATTCCAATCAAACAGCAGAATCTGTTTTTATTGAAACCCCACTCCTTCTAAAATATAAATCCCAACGCAGAAAAAATCATCGCTTATACATGGTTGGTGGCGTCAAGCCTGGCATTGAAGCGGGAGCTAAAAAGAAAGAGAAAAAGAAAACAGAACTACGAACAGAAAACATAGACTTCTGTATTGAATATGGTTTTGGGATCGATTTGTATTTCCAGTTCTTCAAATTCGCTCCTGAGATACGGTTCTCGCACGGCATCAACAATCTGCTCAACAACGATCCCAACCTGTATAGCAATAGTCTCTCAAAACTGACCACGCATACAGTGACACTTTATCTATTTTTTGAATAGCCTGAGGCTAAAGTTATGAATGTTGAGTTATGAATGTTGAGTTATGAATTATGAGTTGAACAAATAATTCATAACTTTTCTAATCCCCTTTTAATTCAGGAGAATTTCCTCCTTGCTTTTCTTCAATTAACTCAAAAATATCAGCTGCTAAACTTCCCTAATTACCTTTTTCAGTTTTTTCAAAACACAATAACAAGCTAATAAATAACACATTACCATAACAGTATGCACGCATACCATTGGCAAAATCTTACATTAGGCCAAAATAACCTTTTGTGTTGTACGCGTATATATGCTTGTGAAGTTGGTTGAGGGGTAGATAGGTTTGGTAGAGTGGGTTGAAGCGGTGTTGCTCTCGGGCACACCGCTATTTTTTTGTAGTCAGCAATTCATCCAATCCTTTTCCTCTTACAAAAGAATGCATCCACTGTTTGATCGTGTGGACGTCATAATCGATCACTCCGTCTTTATGCAACCTGTTTAACGTAGCACGTTCCTTCGAAGAAAGATTTCCATCAATAATAAATCCTAACACTAAAAGCTGGATCACTCCTTCCCTGATTTCCGGGTTTGCATTTTTTATTTCATCAAAGTATTCATCGTCCAGCGCGTGTGCTTCCTTTACCGGAATTTGAAATGTTTGCAGAATATTTTTAGCCAATAAAAAATGATTGTGATGGTATCTTCTTTTCGACATGGCGATGAACTGCAACGTATCATACACATAGTTTGAAAACTCCGGTGTAAACTGATAACGCTCCTGTAGATTGCCGCACAGCTGACGGATTAGGTTTGGCGCCATGATCCTTACTTTTGTTTCATGGATCACGATCCAGGAAGCATAAGCATTCCAGAAAGCAAAAACAGGAACGCCCACCATATCGATGATCGCACGCAGGGCGTAGCGGCCGAGAATTCTGCGTAGTAAAATTTTAGCGACGTAATTGCTGATCGTAGCTTTGAGCCTGTTGATGATCAGGAAAATTAACAAGGTCCAGCGCGAAGCGCCCTGTAGTGGATTCAGGCCATAGGTGGAAGCAGATTTATCGTCTTTCTCCAGACCTACACGCATCAGCGATTCAATATGTTTGTCGTAATCCGGGTCGTTGCGATCGGGAAAGCCGCATACTTCGGCGATCTTGAAAACCACGCGGATGTTGAGCGCCATGAGCGCATAAATTTCTATGTATACCAGGATCACTCCATAAATAATTCCTACTACAGGAATGCTTAGCGAGTAGTCTGTGTAAGGAGATTTTAAGGTGTATTCATAAAAATATTCCGGGAAATAATACTGCGGCAGATACAGCGCCAACACGCCAATCACGCCAAAGGCCGCGGCCCAGAACATGGTGCGAATTACTTCTTTTCTTATTGTTTTTACTTCTTCATCACTCAATAGATGCAGCGTTTCTGTATCCCTGGGTGGCAATTCCGTAAGCTTGGTAAGGTATCGGTACGCTAGTTTTTCGATCATAGTAAAAGGAATATCCGGCTGATCATTGTGCTCTATTATCATCATACCTGAGAAATTTTTCGGTACAATTGTGCTAAAAATACATATAAAAAGGTTAAAGTTAAAAGGAGAAAGTTTTTTATAAAAAGATACCAGATGCCGGATAATTTATTCTGAATTTTTATAACTGTGTATGTATAAAATTAATAATAGAGTATCCAAGCCACAAAATTCCTGAATAACAAATCTTTTATCCGGTATCTGGCATCTGGTATCCAGTATCTATAAAAAAAGGTGTAGCCCTTAAAAAGAACCACACCTTAGGAATTTATTAACTTAAACTTTACACTTAACTTTTCAATTTAAGGCTGGTAGGGTTTGAAATGAGAGAATATGATATGATCAAAATCCACTTCCACCTGGTTGCCTCCTGTGCCTGTACCTATATCCAGAATATTCTGCGGCGCACTAGACAGCAACGTCAGCTGCATCGATTTAATTTTCTGTGGATTGTTTAGTACAGTAGTACCGTCACCGATCACAAAATTAGCGTAAGGAATGGATTGCAATTTCCAGCCATTCCAGTTTGGATGAAAATTATAAGACTTTGCTACCGTAACGCCCGCCTGTGTTGGATGGTCTTCGAAGAGTGTTACCTGCAGCCAGGTGTATTTATTAGTGATCGCAGCGGTATTGTTGTAGATCATTATATTGAACCAGATCTCCTGCGGATTTCCGATCAACGGGAAGTAAGTAGGATAGCCGACCGAAGTAGCAGTAATGATCATGTGGTCGACGTAAGGACTTTTATGCCCGGGGAAATCTGCATTGTCTTGCCAGACCGCCTGTGGCCCCATAGAGCAGTATTGATTGCCGTCAGGATTTTTGAATGGCAGATCATTTTTAACCACTGTGATTGGATAGTTAGAGGGCCATTTATTGGCAGGTACTGCTGCAAAATTTCCATCGTATACATTTTGAATTTGATCAACAGAAAAATCTGTAACCAGCACATGTCCGTAATTCAGATTTTTCACATCTGCAATTACAATATTGTAGGTAAGCGTCACCGCAGGCACGCTACTGGCCTCCGGGAAAGAAAGCCTGGCTACTACCGTTTCTCCTTTGCGAAAAGATGGAAGGCTATCGGTCGTACCATCCCATACTACGTTGGATGGAGAAATGGAAGTACCTGTACCTTCATATTTTTTCATCCCTGTAGAAGTATTACCTGTAAGGGTAAGCACCCAGTGTGCATCGTTTTTGAATTTGGCGTAGAAATAAACTTTGTCGCCGTTTGCAAAATTCGGGTTGGTATTGCTTACTGTGAAAGATTCATCAAACTCCACAGGTCCTTTGACCTCTCCAAGGTCAGGAGCAATTTTTTCTTTTTTCGCACAGGAGAAAAGAAATACAAAGCTTCCGAATAGTATGGTTACAAGATATCGTTTCATGTTTTTTCTTCTTAGAAGTTCATATTAAACAGTATGTAAAACTGATTCATGTTGAAGGTTCTCGCCGGCACAGACTTATCGGTCAGGTTGAACGTATGGTATTGTACGGTGATGTAAGTGGCGGTGGAAAATCTATATTTTGCACCGTATCCCAGCATCAGTTGCTGGAAATTCATATTTCGGAAACTGGTAGTGTTGTATCCGATGATCTCATTGTATTGATCTCTGATCACTACGTTTTCTGAGCCTTTTGAGTTCACTGCTTTGATCCCTACTAACAAGTCAAGCTTTTTCAACGCTTCGATCTCAAAACCTCCGTCGTAGATCTGGTTCGTGAGGTTGATGTTCAACGTAGAATCTCCGGAACGCCCGGTATGCTCAAATTTCATACCTCCGTGCAGTAAGATCTTTTTCTTGAAATTGATCAGCTTATTAATATTAAGATTAGCTGCCAGGGAAGCGATCATAAAGCTTCTGGTTTTATTTGTCACGTCTATTCCCTGTACTTCTTTCAGATAAGAACCCGAAGCGTCTACGCTTAAGATCTGCAGAGAGTCTGTATAGTTTAGATCCAGGGTAGTACCCATCCTGTTTGGCGTTGCTTTGCCGTATGGCTGCGCGTTTCCATAAGATGGATTGTAGGCCATCAACAGCGGTGTAATGCCAACATTGTAGATCGTAGGATCGCGCACGATATCAAAGGCAGTGATGTTGCGGTTGATCGGGTTGAACGGATCGTTGCCATACACCGGGAAAATGGAAGGTGTGTTCAGGTAGTTGATTCTCTTTGTCTGAGCCGCTGAGCTGTAGAAGCGTGGAGATACATAGCTATAGCTTAGTTTCACTTTCAAGTTTGCAGGTTTCACTTTTGCAGTAACACCGGCATCCCAGAAATTGCCGTTGACATGTTTTGGAGCCATGGTGTCTTTCACAAAATTCAACTGCGAAAATCCTAGTTCTCCGTTTATATTCAATCCTAAATTATCGTTGTCCAATACGATCACTTCTGTTTCATAAGAGTGCACAGGGTTGCGGGTAGAGAACTTGGAAAGATGCGTAGCGCCTGCATCATAGAGATTCAAGTAGTTTGCGCCTAAATTAAATCTTGAGCTTTGCACAAACATTACTCTTCCTCCTGCGTGGAAAGTAGAAGGTGTTTGAGTAAAGAAATCGGCTGTTCTGTTTCTTACGAAGAATCCGTCGAATTTTATTTTTTCAAGATACCTGCTTTTTGTACCGATGGCGAAATTGGTATGCGCCCCTTGTTGCCACCAGCTGTTGCCTTTGTTACGATTTTCATAGTATACATAATCGTTGCGAAGGTCTTTGAAAACAGTGGCTTCGCTTATAGAAAGTTCAGAGCCGGAGTTGTACATCGTATAAGGCGTCATCTTAAGATAAATATCGCCGACCTGGTAGGAAAGAAAATCTCCGATGATCCCTTTCACAAACAACTGACGAAGCTCTGCAATATTACTTCCCCCATAGAAACCTCCCAGATCGCTCTTCAGACGCAGGATCGATTGGATCTCGGTCTTTTTATCCGGGTTAATTTTTATTCCAAGGTCCATGAGTACATGTCCCTGACTGGTAAGATCCGGGTTGAGCGTATCTTTTTTGTCCAGTCTGTTGGTTTGTTGAAGCGCACGGCCGTAAGCGCCAAATTTAATGTTGTCGCCCTGAGCTTTTGCAGTATAGCTGGATAGCACGGCTAAACAAATGGTGATCACTGAGATTGCCTTTTTCATTGTATATGCTTTTAAAATTTTAATTCTATTCTTTCAGGTTAAGTTTTTTTAGAAGAAGATCTTAAATTCGATCGTAGCTTCGTTGCCTTTGAAATTTTCGTCCTTGAAATATTTATCGTTGAACGAGAACCAACGTTGCCGCAGGTAGAGTGCGGTATTGCTACTAAGCGTAAAATCCAGTCCGACTCCAAAAGCTTTGCCAATCTGATCGCGGGCTTTGCCTGTGATACCATTCACGCCGGTAGCGGCGGTAGTGGTGTCGGTATATTTATTTCCTTTCACATATTCCAATCCTCCATAGAAGGAGATGATCAGGTTCCTTACTAAGTGATAATACAACTCACCTTCGTGGTAATGTGCATTGATGTATGCCTTATTGGAAAATACAGGCACCGGAGAAAATTTATTCTGCACACTCATCACCGTGTTTAGATTGTAGAAATAAATATCACGGTCGAATAGTTTTGATTTAAACTTGATTTGAAAGTCGAGAGAAGCATAATGCTTTCTGCTTACCGGAGTGGTATCTCCTGTGTTTGGATTGTCGAATACTCCTACGGTTTCATAGGCGCCGCGGTAGATGGTCTTCACTCTTCCATTCGGTCCCATGGCGTTGTTGTATGGAAACACCTGTGGCAATCTTGACCATGTCAAAGAGTTGATGCGGTGTGAGTAGGTGATGATATTTTTGTTGCCCAACAAATCCATTTCGCTTTCCATTTGCAAACCGCCGATGAATTTGAATTTCCATACTTTCACTTCCGTGTTGATGGCACCGCCGCGACGGTTGTTGGCAAGGTCTCCCACACCGGTCATGTTTCCTCCGAAAGGCGCCAGCACTTGTTGTGTTCCCTTGGAAAGAAATCCGCTGGTCACTTCCTGGATCGAAGTATTGGAGAATTGTGCTACGTTACTGGTAAAGCTTTTGTCGATCTGGAAATAACGAAGGCTGAAAGGAAGACCTGTGTATTTTTTAGGAGTGATCAGGTTTACCAATACCCCTGGTCCCCATGAACGTTTGTAGTTCGGGCTTGCATAGCCACCCACTCCTACTTCACCATTCAGGTTGAATTCTTTGAAATTGAAATTATATTCACTGGTAAACACATTCCATTGCACATTAATATGGCTGTTGATACTATCTGTTCTTACAAAGGAATTGAAAGTGTTTAAGGAGATCCTGTTATTGTTCTTGAAATTCTTAGTGATTTTACCACCCACGTTGCTCTTAGGTCTTACGATCACTTCACGGTCGAATCCTCCGTTGATATCTGTTTTACCATAGAAGAAGTCGAGCGATGTTTTGAATGGCATATCATATCCGTTTACGATAAATCCTTTAAATGCTCTCGTACCGAAACGCGCATCCTGGTTGATAGTACCATTGTAATAGTAAGAAGCATAACGTGTAGTCACGTTTCCAACCGGGTCCCATGGCCTTCTTTCCCAGATACTGTAACGCTGGTAGCCTATATTGGTACCAAAGGTGAAAGGAGACAATTGTGTCCATTGGATACCACCTGCCACTACGTTGAAGTTACCGAATTTTGTAGTCGTGTTTCCGCGCAGCACCATGTTGAAATAAGTATTAAACTCTCTTGGCGGTGCGGTTGGCCCGTTGTAGGCGGTGTAGGGATTGAGCAGGATCAATTCAGAACCGATGCTGGTATTTACGGTAGGCGCGCCACCCACATACAGAAGCATTACCGGGTCATAGTTTCCGTCGCCCATACTAAGTACTTTGTGGGTTCCCAACGCTCCGCCTATTGAAGCAGGGTTGGTATAATCGTTGGTGAGTGTTCTTCCCCACAGATAAGCGCGGTAGTATCCGCCTGCATTCAGGCCGCTCATAAACCGTTGAATAATTCCTACGGGATCGTTCACTTCTTTTTCCTGCAGCTTTACAGTAGAAGAAGATTGCATGAACGTAAAGGGCGATTTTATTTTTTTCAGCGAGACTCCCTTCAGCAGGCTCGTACCGCTGGAGTCGGGCGGGGAAGCGAAAGCTGCTGCTGCCGGCAAGAGCAGGAGCGCTGTGATCCCAGCCAGGTAAAATTTCATTCGGTTATAGTGTTTCAACATAAGAACTTGAGATTTTCAGTTTTTATTTAGCGGTCTTTCTTTCGTACACTCTTACATAATCGACAAACATGTATTTAGGAAACACAGTAGTCTCGTCTGGCGGACCTGGCCAGTTGCCGCCGACGGCCAGGTTAAGGATCATATGAAAGGTCTGGTCAAACGGCCATGGTTGCGGCGAAAGATCTGCCGGCGTGCGTGTGGCGTAGAGCGAATCGTCGAGGTAAAAGCGGATCACGTTTTCTTCCCATTCGCAGGAGAACACATGGTATTCATCTTCGAAGGTTCCTTTCTTCAACATGATTGTACCACCTATATTTTTGTTGTTGGGCCAAGGCGGGCCATAGTGAAGCGTTCCATGCAGTGTGCTTGGCTTGTTACCGATCGTTTCCATGATATCGATCTCCCCGCTTTGAGGCCATCCTCCATAAACATAATCGGTAGGAAGCATCCAGATAGCAGGCCATATCCCTTGCTGTACGGGCGTTCTGGCGCGGATATCAAAACGTCCGTATTTCCATCCGGCTTTGTATCTTGTGTTGACACGCGCAGAAGTATATGGTTTCCCTTTGTAATCCTGGCGCATAGCCTTGATCACAAATTTTCCATCGCGCATGTAGGAGTTGTTGGCAGACTTTACATAGTATTGTAATTCGTTGTTACCACCACCGTCTCCATTTACTTCATAGTTCCAGCGCAGCGTATCCAGTGCAGTGCTGTCGAATTCATCGTGCCATACCATCTGCCAGCCTTCGCGGTCGATGGGTGATCTAAAACCATTGTCGCCCGGAGGTGTAAGGTCTTCTTCTACGATCTCTTCGGCTGGCTTGTACAAGTCGGGCTGCTTAACCAAAGAAAAGGTAGAGCATGCAGCGCAGATCAGCGCTATGCAAAGCGTAGGTATGTACTTTACTTTCATCTTAGAATATTATAAGTCTGTTATTTTTCTTTCTTTTTTATGAACCTCACTTCGTCGAGATAAAGCGTGCCCACAGGAAGCACCATAAACAGCAGAGAGTTTACAGTTTTTAGATTTGCTCCTTTAAGATTGATAGTATATTTTTTCCAGGTAGGTCCTACTTCCACGTAGGTTTCTTTTCGTTGGTCTTCGTACTTATCGCCTGCGCCCACTCCTATCTCGCTGATGAGATAGATGTCGGAGCCTTTCACATCGGCGCGTGCGTAGAATTCTAATTTATCATAACCAGAAAGATCAGCGAGTTTTGGGTTTTCAGGTAAGGCTGTATTCCACGAGCCGGTGTAGAGAATATACATTCCTCTCCAGCCTTCTGCGTTGTTGGCAGTAAGTTTGATACATTTCGGCCCCATGTACGGATTGCTGCGACAGTTTTCGTCGAGTTTCAGGCTGATCCCGTTTTTCTCTCCCATGTATCCGCTTGGAATTCCGTTCTCAAATTTGTCGGCATATACATAAAAGGAAGTCGGATCGAGTGGCTCTTTTCTTTCCTGGTAAACGATGTCGGTAGCAAGCGGTGTGAAATCGGCGCCGGCGTAAAATACTTCGTCGAGGTAAAGTGTACCGGCGTTTTCAAATACTACTAATAATAATCCGTTGACGCGGGTATAATCGCCAGCGGGGAGTTCCAGTACAAAACGTTGCCATTTGGTGGTAAGGTCAATTTTTCCTTCTCCCTTGGTAGGTTCTTTTCCTTCACCCATTCCAATCTTGGCGATCGTATAGTTTTTATCGGAGCGGGCGCTGAATACAAAATATTTTTTCCCGGTAAGATCTGCAAGTGGAGTTTGTGGGTCGATTGTTTCTCTCCAGGTTCCTCCTTTTTGAAAGAAAATTCCGCTCCAGGCTTCTTCGCCGTTGGCGGTAATTTTCAGGCAATATTCACCTTTCAAAGGATTCTCCTTACTAAAAGGGTCAATCTGGAGACTTTTGCCATTACCAGCACCCATGATCCCGGAAGGCGTCCCATTGTCCAGCTTATCGGAATATACATAATATTCATTGGCGGCTTGCGCTGGTAAGACCGTAAAGAGACTAAAACCGGCCAAACATAGTAAACAGTAAAGTTTCTTCATTTTGAATGGGTTATAGATTGATGAATATTATCTATATCGAAAACTTATTCTTTTTTTATAATGAAAAACATTTTTTTTATTATTATTTAAATTTTAGGTAGCCAATAAGATGCGATAAACCACCCTTATTTTACGTTTAGAAAACAATAAAAAAAGATTCTCATTTAAGCTTAAATATGAAATCAGGGCTATTTTCATTTTAAATCGCACATAAAATATTTTTTAATAATGCTTTAGTTTTTGCTAAAACCGCTTTCATGGTTTTTTATACGTAAAGAATTTTAAGCTGTGTTATGATCTTATTAATTATTTGGGATATAGGTTTCTAGATCATTTTTTACAAAAAATAAATCCTTAAGGTCAAGAGCTTTGACTTTATAAGCGTAAAAAGAAGAATTGCAAGTTTGAAGCATATGCGGCAAATATCAAAAGTCTTCCCATTTGCCCTCCATTTTGCCCCCAGTTTCAACCAGGGGATTTAATATTCAAAGAGGAAATACTTCTGATTAAATTTTACTTTAGACTTTCAATTCTTCAAAAAATAAGAAAGTCCTGATCTTCAAAATAAATTTGAGATTATAAATTTAATAAATATCTTTAGTTTAATTCTATTCGTTTTGCGTAACAATCTATGTTTCAAAATATTTTTGTTTTGCAAAAACAGGATAGCCGAATCAAACCACCGCTAGCAATGGCCTTACCTAACCTTATGCCAGGATACAGAAATATCGTTTCTCTTGTAGCGGCTACGCTCTTGTTTTACACCCTTATTCCTCTCTCCTACGCAGCCGATCCGGTACTAATCACTGATAAAGACATCGATGAACTGCATTTCTGGAAACTTGACAACCTGGAAATACTGGAAGATGCAGACAATGAGCTTTCTATCCAGGATATTCTCTCCGGGCGTTATGATGCTGCTTTCCAGAAAGGACAATTAAACGGAAGGGTAACCAAGAAAAACAATGTTTCCTATTGGGGAAGGATCCGAATCAAAAAACTTACGCAGGACAATAATAAATGGGTATTTGAAGCATACGATCAATCCATCGATGAAATTGATTTTTATGCGCCTGACCAAAACGGCCATTATGTAGGCTATGAAGAAGGCGATAGCAAGCCTTTCGCCGTGAGGCCTTATAAGCATAAGAACTTCGTGTTTGACTTAAATCTCGAATACAACAAAGAACAAACTGTTTACATCCGGATCAAATCTTCACACCCTGTTTTCTTTATCGGTGTGGTGCGTAATATTCACGCGTTTATTTCTTATGCTTTAAAAGAATACTTTTTTCTCGCGCTGTTCTACGGACTTACCATTTCCATGATCATTCTCAACCTGATGCAATATTTGATCACACGGTTAAACATCTACCTGGTATATGTATTTTATGTTTTTGCTGCGCTGATCTATATTTCTTCGCAAGATGGATTGGGCTTTGAATTCCTTTGGTTTGGACTGCCAGGCATCAACAACATCATAAGCTCGCTGTTCTCCTTCCTAATGATAGGACTGGCTTTACTATTGGCCTACGAATTTTTGCGCGATACCAATCCTGATAAAAAATACCTGAAATGGGGACTGGGTTTACTCGGCATTCGCTTTCTCTATTTAGTGATCACACTGGCAGGCGTTGATCTGTTTCCCGCTTTCATGCTCGATCTGCCGATCCGTTTTTATATTCTTTACTTATCCCTGATGGCGCTTTCCAAAGGCCACCGTCAGCTGCGTTACTTCACTATCGCCATGGCTACGCTTGTGATTGGCTATACAGTGCGAGAGCTTACAGTCAGCGGCTTGCTTCCGCATACGATCGCTACGGTGTATATGCACTTATTTGGCGAGTCTTTCCAGATGATCTTCATTTCTATGGCCATGGGCGAACAAATTAAGATTCGGATGGAAGACCTCGTACTCAGCCAGGAAAAATCGCTGGCAGAATTGGAAAGCACACATATAAATACAGAAAAACTTCGCAAAGATCTGCAAGCAAGAGTAGAAGAGCAGATCTCAAGAGACAAATATGTATCAGCAGGGATCTCGGAACTGAGTAATATCATTTCTTCCTATCTAAACGATAACAACCAACTGTATAAAAAGATCACTAAGTTCATGGCCGAGTATTTCGAATGCAGATTGGCGGCTTTGTACCTGGTCCCCCCGGGCAAAAATTACCTGCAACTTGTTTCCGGCTACGGCCTCGATGATATCAGGCTCACCAATACTGCGATTGAAGAAGGAGACGGATTGTTGGGCCAATGCCTGAAAGACAAAGAACGAATTGAGATCCGCGAATTGCCGGAAGATTATATTTCCATTTCCTCCGGTCTCGGCCAGGCTATTCCAAAGGTGGTGATCATAGAGCCACTTCATTTCAACCAACAATTGGTTGGTGTAATTGAAATGGCTTCTTTTAAAGAGTTTACACCGCTTCAATATGAAGTACTAAATAAGTTCGTCGCCCAGATCGCTTCTACGCTGAGCAATGTGCTGTTCAATGAGACTACTCGCAAAATGCTCGACGAATCCCGTACCAAAGAAGAAATGCTACGTCAGCAGGAAGAAGAAATGCGCCAACAGGTGGAAGAGCTGATGGCTACGCAAGATGAGTTTGCAAGGAAGGAACAACAATATCGTCAAGAAATTGAAGAGCTGAAGAAGAAGTAAAACTCTTTGAGCCTGGCCCAGGGTTGAAAACCTAGGCAATGGAATGGTTAAATTAAAAAAATCCAATTTTCAAACCACTGTTCCAAGACGCTGCAGATATTTTATATAAGCCATTATAACCAGCTTTTTCCACTCTCTTATTATTTTCTAAATCAAAAATCTTCATTTTTAGACTAAAAATAAGCTTTTGAAAGTTTATTCATATTAATTCTAAATAATATTTGGATTTAAACCTCTCTGTTCGTACCATTGCAAAGTTATTTAAAACAAGTCTAAATAAACGTTAAATTAATATTCTTCAAAAATGACAACTATTAATAAAGTATTCACAGGTCTTTTAGCACTTGCCTTGATTTTTTCCGCAGGCTGCAAGAAAAAGAAAGACGTGGTAACACCTGTCAATTCTTACGATGTACCTACCTCTTATTCCGGATTTTCAAACGTTGAATATTCAGAAGCAACTACTCGTCTGAACATGTTCAAGACGATCGAAAATCAAATGAAGAAAGGTGTTCCTGCTACAGGTACTTATACGCTGGATGGGACAGCATTAAAAAATATGTTTTCAAATTCTTCCAGTCCATTCACCGACTCTACACAATGGAATGGTATTTCTATCCAGTTGGAAGATCACGTAGATCCTAATGCACATACATTGATCGAAGGTTATCTTGACACCTACGCACAATCCAGCGCTTCTACTACTCCCGCTGACTTTGGTACCGGCGGAACAGTAGGTACAGCAGGAATTGCTACCGGTAATGCTACCAACGGAAGCAAAAGAACATTGTTTGACGCTCACGGCATCAACCATGCACAGGCTTTCCAAAAAACAATGTTCGGCGCTTTTCTGGTATATCAGATCGATAATATTCTGGCCAATATTGCCAACCAGGACAACAGCGCTAATGTATCCGGACAAAGCTATACTGCCCAGGAACACGCATGGGACCTGGCTTTCGGATATGCTGGATTTTCAAAAAAATATACAGTAGATAGCCTTACCAACACCACATTTATTGCTGCACACAAATCTCTTTATTTCTACATCGCCAACTACTCTACACAAGTAGATGCAGGGATTCACTCCAGCACTGCTTTGCTCAATGCATTCTTGAAAGGAAGAGCAGCTATCAGCAACAAAGACGATGCTACCAGAGACGCACAAGCAACGCTGATCATCGCAGAACTTGAAAAATTCCTTGCAGCCTGCGTGATCCACGAGATCAACGAACTGATGACAGGAAACGCAACGGTGAAATTCCCGGATGCTCCAAGCAAATGTAGCTCTCTGTCTGAATCCATGGGGTTCCTGATTGCTATGAAATATAACCCTCGCAAAGTGACCATCAGCGATACTCAGATCGATGATGTGCTTAGCCACTACCACGCTACTACTAATCTAAACGATGTGAGCTTATCCGATGTATCGTACATTAAAAACACGATCAGCTCTATTTATGGTTTGGATAGTCTAAAAGATATTATATAACTATATTTGCAACCCAAATGAAGGATCTGTTGCCTTGACTGATAAAAAAGGCAACAGGTTCTTACTGTATAAAACTATGAGAATAAAGAACCTATTGATTTTCGCAACAGCCGGTACCTTATTTCTAGGACTTACCGTTTCTTCCTGCAAAAAGAAAAAGGACGATACTCCCACGTCTGCCAACTTTGATCGTGGAGCAATGCTTTCCAACATAGGAAACAACATAATTATTCCAAGCTATCAAAAACATGCTACAGCGCTCAATAGCCTGGACTCCGCAATTACAGCCTTTAACTTGAGTCCGACTTCTGTTGGTCTGACGGCTACGCAAAATATTTTTAAAAATGCCTACAGATCATGGCAATATTGTTCTGCATTTGAGCTCGGCTATGCAGCAGATCAATATACACGGATCAGCACCAATACATTTCCGATCGATAGTAATAAGATCAATAGTAATATCGCAGCCGGCACTTATGACCTTAGTGCGCCTGGCAACGCAGCCGCCAAAGGTTTGCCGGGGATTGATTTTCTCCTATTCGGCTCCGGCGCTACCAACACCATTATCCTGAATCGCTTTGCTTCTGGCTCCGATGCTACTAACCGCAAAAAATATTTAGCAGATCTTTCTTCCGAACTTAAAACAAGAGCCAACAATATTTTAAACAGCTGGCTTCCTTCCGGAGGAAATTATATCAGCACTTTCATTTCTTCCAATGGCACTGACGTGGGAAGCGCTACAGGACAATTGATCAATCAATATGTTTTCGATTTTGACATATTGAAAAATGATAAACTGGGAATCCCTCTTGGTAAACAATCCAACGGGGTAACTTATCCTACGAAGACTGAAGGCTACTACAGCGGGATGTCTGTAGAACTGGCTTCACTTCAAGTGCAGGCAGCACAAAATATTTATCTGGGTAGAGACCTGAACGGCAACGATGGCCTAGGCTTTGACGATTATCTTGTAACCCTGAACGCCAAGGCCGGTGACGGAAGCTCGCTGAATGATGTGATCAAAAATCAATTCACTACTACCTATACTAACTTACAAGCCGTAGCCAGTCCGCTTTCCCAAACCATCAACAATAATCCTTCTCAAGTAGATGCTGCCTATACTCAATGTCAGAAACTGCTGGTGCTTCTGAAAACAGATATGACTTCTGCAATGGGAATTTTGATCACGTTTGAAGACAATGACGGTGACTAGCATTTCACTCAAGACGCGTATAAGAGAAGCTTTATACAATGCTTTTGAAAAGCAAACTTCTATTGCTCCGCTGGCCATTCTCAGGATGGTCTTCGGAGCAATCCTGTTTATCAGTATTCTCCGGTTTATTCTCAAGGGATGGGTTACTGACTTTTATATTTCTCCAAAATTTTATTTTACCTATTATGGATTTGAATGGGTAAAGCCCTTGGATGCTACAGGTATGTTCGCCCTCTTTTACCTTATGGCCTTCGCTGCGCTTTGTATTTTCATAGGATTTTTTTATCGCGTTGCCACCATCGTATTTTTCATCTGCTTTACTTATGTCGAACTGATCGACAAAACTTATTACCTCAACCATTATTATTTTGTAAGCATTATCTCCTTTCTCCTGATGCTTGTACCTGCCCATCGCTGTTATTCGCTTGATGTGCGGCTCCGGCCTTCGCTCCAGGTTACCAGCGTTCCAGCCTGGACAATTTCTGTTTTCAAATTACAATTACTGCTTGTATATTTTTTTGCCGGCATTTCAAAGCTCAATTACGATTGGATGATCGAAGCGATGCCTCTGAAGATATGGCTTCCGGCCAATAATCATTTACCGATCATAGGTCCGTTACTGGCGGAACAATGGATAGCTTATGTTTTCTGCTATTTCGGACTCTTATTTGATCTTGCGATCGGATTTATTTTATGGAATAAAAAAACGGTAAAAGCAGGATATTTTTTTGTAGTGATCTTTCATCTCTGCACCGCTTATCTGTTCAAGATTGGAATGTTTCCCTACATTATGATCGGCGCTACATTGATCTTTTTTCCTGAACACTTTCATGAAAACATGATTCATCGATTACGTAAACTCTTTCGCCAATCCGACAAAACAGAAATTCAGCAATCTTTCCAGCATTCTCCAAGAGTGGCATTCATACTTAAAACAATATTTATTATTTACTTCACTTTACAAATTCTAATCCCGATGCGCTACATACTCTATCCGGGAAATTTATTCTGGACAGAAGAAGGTTATCGTTTTTCCTGGCGTGTAATGCTGATGGAAAAAGCAGGCACCTGTTTTTTCTATGTAAAAGATAAAGGAAAACCAGGCAAGACCGAAGTGTACAACGCGCAATTCCTGACACCACTCCAGGAAAAGATGATGTCTACTCAACCAGACATGATCTTGCAGTATGCGCATTTTCTAAAAGAAGAATATCAGAAAAGAAATTTCAATGATCCTGAAGTAACGGTAGAAAGTTATGTAACGCTCAACGGTAGCGGCAGCAGGCTTTTCATCGATAGTACGGCAGATCTTTCCAAAGAACAAGAAAGCTTTTTTCCTAAAAAATGGATCCTCGCTTTCGCGGAAAAACAGAACTAATGAATACGCGTTTATTATCCATCCTTATCCTACTACTTCTGCTCAGCGCAGGAGCATTTGCGCAAACCTTTACTATTACGGGAACCGTTCGCTCCGAAGAAAAAAATGAGCCGGTTACAGGTACCACCGTTGCGCTTAAACACACTACTTATTACGCCGTTACCGACGAGCAGGGCCGCTACCGGATCGAACGTGTAAAGCCTGGCAAATACACCCTGGTAGTAGTTTCGGCAGAGCATAAAGTTTCCGATAAAAAAATCCTAGTCTCCGACAAAGATCTGAACATTGATCTTGTTGCTAAAGAACACATCCGTCAAATGGATTCTGTAGTAGTAACGGGGCAGAAAGACGGTTTAGGTCCTTCGCGCCTCAAAGATGTAGACGGCACTGCGATCTATGCAGGAAAGAAAAGCGAAGTAGTGGTTATGGAAAATATTACGGCCAACACAGCTACCAATAATAGCCGCCAGATCTATTCCAAAATAGCGGGACTTAATATCTGGGAAAACGACGGAGCTGGTATCCAGCTTGGCATTGGCGGCAGAGGCCTGAGCCCGAACCGTACTACCAATTTCAACACGCGGCAAAATGGATATGATATGAGCGCTGATGCTCTTGGATATCCTGAAAGCTATTACTCTCCTCCTTCCGAAGCCATCGACCGCATTGAGATTGTGCGTGGCGCAGCTTCCTTGCAGTATGGTACACAGTTTGGCGGGATGGTCAATTTCAAATTAAAAAAACCACCTACTGACAAAAAGATCCAGGTGATCGCAAGGCAAACGTTAGGTTCCTGGAATTTCTCCAACACCTTTGCCAGCGCGGGCGGCACAGTGAAGAAAATAAGCTACTATACGTTCTACCAACACAAATCTGGCAACGGCTGGAGACCGAATTCTCAGTTCAACGTAAACACCGCTTATGGAACAGTAACCTACAACGTTACTTCTAAATTATCCATTACAGGCCAATATACTTTTATGGATTACCTGGCGCATCAACCAGGAGGACTTACCGATGCGGAGTTTAAACAAGATCCAAGACAATCGGTGCGAAATCGAAATTGGTTTAATGTAAACTGGAATCTTGCTGCTGTATTGGTTGATTACAAATTCAACAACCGGCTGAAGCTCAATTCACGTTTCTTCGGCCTTCTTGCAAGTCGCTCTGCGCTTGGTGTGCTTACCTACATCAACCGCGCCGACCCGCTTACAGACCGGGATTATTGGGTGGATCATTATAAAAATTTCGGAAACGAAACGAGATTGCTTTATCATTATTCAATCGGAAAAATTTCTGCAACAGCTTTGATTGGTTATCGCTATTACGAAGGTCATACCAATCGCCGCCAGGGAAAAGGCAACAACGGTTCGAGTGGCAACAAATCCGATTTCCAATTCAACAGCGCCGACTCGCTCAGTTATTCGGAATACAATTTTCCAAACCGGAACCAAGCATTGTTTTTCGAAAACATTTTTCAGCTTACGCCCAAACTCAGCATCATTCCTGGCATCCGCTACGAGTACATTGAAACGGTAGCAACCGGTTATTACAACGATGTAAGAACAGACCTCGCCGGAAATATTATTTACAACCAACGAAACGATGAGCACCGCGTCAACAAACGTTCCTTTATTCTAGGCGGCGTTGGCTTAAGCTATGAGCATAGCGATGCAACACAATTCTATGCAAATATTTCGCAGAACTACCGCGCTATTAACTTCAATGATATGCGTGTAGTAAACCCAAATCTGAAAGTAGATCCAAATCTGAAAGACGAAAAAGGATATTCTGCCGACTTCGGATTTCGCGGCAACAATGCATTTCTCAATTATGACCTTAGTTTCTTTCTCATCCATTACACCAACAGGATCGGCACTACACAAGACACGCTTAACTTCAATGTAATTCGCTACAGAACAAACATCGCCGATTCGAGAAATCTTGGATTGGAATCTTTTGTAGAGCTGGACTTCTGGCGTTTGCTGCGCGGGGAAAGCGTGAAGGCGAAGGTTTCTGTTTTCTCAAATCTTTCTCTCATCGACGCACGCTATATTCATAGCAAGGAAGCAGCCTTTCAAAATAAAAAAGTGGAGCTTGCGCCAGGTATAATTTTCAAAACAGGATTGAATTATAAAATAAAAAGCTTCTCTGCTTCTTACCAGTTTTCCTACACCGGACAGCAGTATACCGACGCCACCAATGCCAAGTTTACCCTCGATGCCATCAACGGTTTGGTTCCGGCTTACCACACGATGGATTTTTCACTGGAGTATAGATTTCCGAAAATATTTTCCATATCGGGAAGCATCAATAATCTTGCAAACAATATGTACTTCACACGCCGCGCCGACAGCTATCCTGGCCCGGGAATCATTCCTTCGGACGGAAGAAGTTTTTTTATTACGCTGCAGGCGAAACTATAACCTCTTTAGGTCCTAACACCTTTGCGTGAAAATCACTCGCAAAGGTGTATTACATTTTTTTCACCATAGGAACTAAACCCTGCAGAAGAAAGTTTGTTACAAACAATTTAATCTACAAACCCATGAAAGCAATTGTATTAAAAGAATTCGGTGGCACCGAGAATTTATCAATCGAAGAACTTCCTGTTCCGGTACCTTCTGACGAGGAAGTTCTCATTCGTGTAAAAGCGATTAGCATAAATCCTGTAGATGTGAAAACCCGCGTAGGGAAAGGTATGGCCGGCCGTTTGAAAGATGAAAAACCATTGATCCTGGGTTGGGATATTTCCGGCACTGTTACAGCGATAGGCAAAAACGTGACTTCGTTTAAAGAAGGTGATGAAATTTTTGGAATGGTTAATTTTCCTGGCCATGGAAAAGCTTACGCAGAATACGTGACAGCACCTGCGCACCAGATGGCATTAAAACCTAAAAACATTTCACACGAAGAAGCCGCCGCCGCCACACTGGCTGCGCTTACCGCCTGGCAGGCATTGACTGAGAATGCGAATGTGCAGAAAGGTCAGAAAGTATTGATCCATGCCGCCGCCGGAGGTGTAGGCCATTTTGCCGTTCAGTTTGCTAAATATTTAGGTGCTTTTGTAGCCGGCACTTCTTCTGCAGCCAACAAAGATTTTGTATTAAGTCTTGGCGCGGATCAACACATCGATTATCATGCGCAACCCTTGTTATCCGCCATCAGCGAAGTTGACTTCGTGCTCGACACAATCGGTGGAGATAATATTGACAAATCAATTGGCATCATTAAAAAAGGCGGAACATTGATCAGCATACCTTCAGGACTAAATGAAGCAGTGACAGAAAAAGCAAAAGCAGCAGGTATTAATGGTTATTTCTTTTTAGTAAAATCTAGCGGAACAGATATGCAAAAAATTGCAGGGCTTCTGGAAAAAGGAATTATCAAATCACATGTTTCAAAAACTTTTCCTTTCGAGCAAATGGCAGAAGCGCATAAGCAGGTGGAGACGGGCAAGACAAGAGGGAAAATTGTGGTGACTATTTCTTAATTGAATTATAAGTTATGAATGTTGAATTATGAGTTTAAAATTCATAATTCAACATTCATAATTCACAACTAATTTTTTCTAAGCAAAAGTTTCGCATTATAAAACTCCACCGAAGCATCGAGAAACTTCAGCAAGTCTTCCCATTTGTTTACCGGATAATAATTTTCGTTGAAATATTTCCTGGTTTTCACGGTCAGCTTTCCATCTTTTACTTCTGCGGAAGAAATGAATCCTCCAGTCTTGTTGATCGCGTATTTATTAAAATTCTCCAACCCTTCAATCGAATATCCTTCCGGGAGTGTAAAGACATATTCATGATCATACGATCTTGGATAGCCCATATAAATATCTACTTTTCTTACACGGTCTTCTCCTTTTACTTCTACTTGTTTTTCGAGAAGTTTTCCAAAGTCGATCATATAATTCGGGCCTACTTTTTTAATCAGGTTTTCAATTGTAAACTCATCAGAATATTGAGTAGTGGGCGATTCCGGCCACATCCCTATTGATTTCATATTAAAGTTTTTATATTCCGACACCTTCACACTCATTTCCGATTCGATGGCATCCGTTATTTTTTTATCTCTTTCCAAATAATCCTGCGCTGCACGTTGCTCAAATTTCAAACGTTCTTTTTTGAATTGAGCGATCACGGAACCTACCGCTACCGAGGAGTGCTGCTCATATTTGGGCTGGTCGTATTCTTTCAGGTAATCGTAATTGGTATAAATAAGATACTGATGGTATTGTTTGTTGTTTCCTTTTACATTGTATTCTCTTCTTACTTTCATTTTAGAAAAATCCGCTTCGTCCAGCGTCAAATCCATATGTACAAAACTTTGATTGTCTTCCGGCTTTGATACAGGCATTACTTCACTTGGCTTGTCTTCGTACGAAAGATTTCTGTAAAATTCATGTACTGATCCTTCCATCCCTTCGAGTATGTAAGGGATCTCATTGGGCAAGCGGAAAGGGACCGGCACGGCGAAATACATCAGCTTCGGTTTTTTCACGCGCACGATGTATTCACATCCTGAGAAGTCGATTTGTTTTTCGAAAGGCCCTGTACTTCTTCTCGGCACGATGATCACATCATGTGCGATCTTTTTCTTCGAGAGGTAATCAGAAATATAAAGTGTCAATCCTTTCCCGATACCCGCATAATTCATCGGTTCATACAAAGGATATCCGTTGGAAAATTGATTGAGGTAAATAGGACTACGCAGCATCAGGAACAGCTCATTGAGGATCTGAATCGTGTCAGTGCTTTTCTTGAAATTTTTATTCATATAATCTTCCACATACGCAAGGCCGTTCATATAAGCGTTGTTGTTATACTTCATATTATCTTTATAATTATAACCTTTTATAGTCAAGCGATAACGGATCTCCGGAGAAGTACGGTATGGATAATTCCATAGGATATCCGGCGCTTTGGCACGCATCGTATCTACAAATTTAAAGGCTGCTTCATCCCCACTATAGTTGCTTTTGAAGTTAGGAGCTCCGTTGTATGGAAAATCATAAATAGCGTAACGGTTTGGCAACAGATAGTAAATAGAGCGGTACAACGTAGGATATTTATTTTCCAGCAACTCCATTTCTACAATGTCATTATAGCTCAGGATTGCGGCGTCGTATTCATTTTTAACGCTTATAAAATAATCCAGAATATCTCCAGGCTCCAGGTCGGGTACGGCGATCTTATTGTCTGAACTGCTGTTGTAATCGGTCGCTACAGACTTGCTGAGGTCTAATTCTTTTTCTTCGCCGTTTGCTTTCACAATTTTAATTCCTACATAACGATAAGATGTAGTATTTCCGGAGAGTCTGCTGGTAGAACGGTTGTTATCAAAATCCAATTCGGAATATTCTTCGATGGAAGCTTTGTCCATCAGTTTTACTCTAAAATGAAAACTATGTTTTAGAACCGCAATTAATTTCAATCCATGCGTTTCCTTTGTAAGGGTGAATTCATAAGAGTTGGCAAGGATCACCGCCGATTCATTTTTCCAGATCTCGGGTTCTTTCATCACTTTGAATTCTTTCGGACAATTCGTCCAGAAGGCATCTTTCAATACTTTGTCTAGCTCTTTCTGTTTTTGTGCATAGGTATTGGATAATGCAAAAACGGTCAAGAAAAAAAGACCGGTGAGTTTTTTTAACATCATGATTTTATTTTTTTAATACTATCGGAGAGCCGTATACGCTGTTTAATTTTTTGAGAGATTCGTTCCACAATTTAAACGATTTTCTACTAATAATTCCGCGGTTGATAGCAATTTCTTTTGTGTAAAAAATTTTATTTCCTTCCGTGCGATAATTTACTACAAAAGAAAATTCTTCTTCCGATACGGAGAGGTTTTCCGGCAAAGAACTTAGCTTATACTCTGCGGGCAATTCTATTTCTACTTCAATTCTGCTGTTGATCTTTCTTCCGAAATCTACATCGCTCTGGCGTTTATCTTTCAATTCCCAGTTTTTAAATTCTTTTACCGGATCCGCATCGATGTACATTTCGTTATTGAATTTACTTACAAAATTATCCAACAAAGCATTGCCGCTAATTTTCACTGTTTGCTTGCGGTCTGAGAGATCCGGCACTTTCACGTCGGTGAGAGAAATGCTGGTGCTGCCTTCTGAGAGTTGGTTTTCCAAATACTTTTGTTTTTCTTCTGTTTTGGTATAATTATATCCATACAAGAAATTTTTTCTTGTTTCTCCGCATAAAGTCAGCTCACATTTTCCCTGAAGTTTCTCTCCGTCTACACTGAGTTGAAATTTTTTCACTTCAAGGTCTTTTGCTTTGTCTGCCTCAGGCACCTTTTGAATTATGTATGCTTCGCCATTTTCAATCAGCACCTGGCGATCCTGGATTCGTTCTGAATTTTCACCAAGCGGATTATATTTTTCTGTAGCATCCAAAAAATATTTTTGATCGCCCAGCAGCACCGTACAGATCATATGATTATCCACAGCCAGGGAAGGGATAGAATAATCGTAACGAATACTTTTCGTTCCTATCCAGGTAAGGCGCGCGTCGTAGCCTGCCAGCTTGAGCATTTCTTTGAGCAGGTTGGCCATGCCTTTGCAATCGCCGTATTTTTTTTCAAATACATTTTGCGCTTCGTCCGGTTTAAATCCTGCGATACCGTTTTCAAAAGCGATGTAGCGGATATTGTCCTGCACCCAATAATAAATGGTTTGGATCTTTTCTTCGTCTGTCTTTTTATCTTTAACCAGGTTGTCGACTACCGGCTTTAGCGTTTCAGGTTTTGGATTCAATTGTAAAACCAGGCTTCTGTACCAGCCGTAAAGATCGGAGGCGGAAGAAAGAACCGTTACTTTTCCTTTATTGGTAGTAATCGATTTTACAAGAACAAGTACATGTGGACGATAATATTGCACTCCGCGACTGAAACGTTCGCGCAGCATGCCATTGAGATCTTTGGCGGTGTATTCTACTACCTGGTTTTTTCCGTCTTGCGAAATATTTTTAGTAATGTTGTAGCCATCGAAATTAAATTCTCTAAGCTCTACTTCCACATTTTCCGGGATTACAAAAGTGAGTTTCTTTTCACGTGTAGGAAAATTGCTTTCAAAATATACGGAGGTTAAATAGCGTGCATCCGAAACTTCTTTCACCGATTTCATGGACCATACCTCTCCTACTTCCTTTAATTTAAGCTTGTGAGAGCAGAACCAGCTGTCGTCGTAGAAATAACCTTCCTGCGTATATTTTCCGCAATATCTTAGTTCGTTGGGAGCGCGCTGGTGTAAGCTGCTTTCTCCATAAAATTTCAGTACCACAGAATTTTGATCGTATACTTCCACTTCGGTGATCGAACTGTTATAACGAAGCGAAAGGATCTCCTGTGTTTTTTCTTCTTTCACTTCTACGGCTTTGCCATTGCTGCTCGCATTGAAAGTATATTTGCCTGTGGCATTATCGAGGTATACATCAAAATCCTTGTACTTTTGCTGAAGCGCCTGTGCCCGCTGTGCATTGTCTTGCGCGTAGGTGCTGAACGATACCAATAGCAATAAAAAGAAAAGAGAATGTTTGTAGCTCATGAGATGATTCTTAAAAGATTCGACCCTTTTTTTACGAAAAAGAGGTTGTAATGTTTAAATAAATAAACCTAAAAAAGATTAAAAATCCACTTTATAGGACTGAAATATCAATAAAAAAGCCCCTTAATTTCTCAAGGGGCTTTTTATGAAAAGGCTTTTATTTATGCTGTTTTCAGCCTGGTTCTTATTTTAATGATGTGTACCCAATCCAATACTTTCATTACAGGATAGGTAGGATCAAATTCATACCATTTTTTAGCAAAATTAGGGCTATCGGCATGTTTGTGATGGTTGTTTTGGAATAATTCTCCACCCATAAGAATGTCAACTACAAGGGTATTTTTAGACTTATCGTTGTTGTCAAAGTTGGCATATCCAAGTTTATGACCAAACCAGTTTACGATCGCTCCGTGTACAGGACCCATCAGGAAGTGGATTGGCAGGAGAAGGTATAACCACCAGTAGTCAGCGAAAATAATGTAGAAGATAGCATAACCAGTACCCCAGGCAATTCTGGAGATCCAGTTGTCGCCTAGTTTTTCTACGAAATCCCAGCATGGAATATCCTTGCTGAAACGCTCTTCTACTTTTGTATTTTTATCAAGGAATGTATTGTAGATGGCTTTTGTCTTCCACATCATGGTAAATACATTGGAGTGGAAATGCGGAGAGTGCGGGTCTTTTTCGGTATCGCTGTAAGCATGGTGCATTCTGTGAAGAATTGCATAGGCGCGCGGCGAAAGAAAAGATGAGCCTTGCGTAAGCCAGGTAAAGATATAGAAGAATTTTTCCCAAAATTTGTTCATGTCGAACATTTTATGAGCGCTGTAACGGTGCAGGAAGAAGGTTTGACTAAATAGAGACAAATACCAATGCACACAAAAGAATATCAATACTGCTACCACGTTTTTAGTTTTTTATAGTTTAAATGATTATTTACTGATTACATCTCAATATTCTCTACTAATTACATAGAAGATATATATGGCAATTTACGTAATATTTTCTAAATCTATCGTTCGATGTATTAAATTATATCTTAATACAAGAAATGAGAATATGACTGTTCTGTCTTATAACGTATTAGCTTCCTTTATAGTTTGGTGAATACCCGTTTTTTGCTGTTTTTGGAAAGAATAGTTTTGTTTCCCGGATATATTGTTTTATGTTTGCACTCGATTTTTGAAAAAGGTCGCGTGGCCGAGTGGCTAGGCAGAGGTCTGCAAAACCTTGTACAGCAGTTCGAATCTGCTCGCGACCTCCAAGTTCATGAAAAAAGCCCTTATTGTTCACACAAGAGGGCTTTTTTGTTATCCGATTTGAATTGTTGTGTACGCCGTAAAGGGAGGAAAGAAAATTATCCGGTATCTTTTTATTTCACTTCACAGTCCAGCATTTTTTCCTTTTCCAAAAACACCTCCAGTTTATCGCCGATCTTTACAGGGCCGACGCCAGAAGGAGTTCCTGTGAAAATAATATCGCCGTTTTTCAGTGTGATAAATTTGGAAACATAAGCAATGATTGCATCGATCTTGTGGATCATCATGGAGGAATTTCCTTGCTGTTTTATTTCGCCGTTTAGCATAAGCGAAAAATTAATATTGTTGATATCAGAAAAATTAGATTTTGGCACAAACCCTGAGATCGGCGCCGAACCGTTGAATCCTTTTGCCAGCGCCCAGGGCAGACCTTTTTCCTGTGCTTTTTTTTGTAGATCACGCGCTGTAAAATCAATGCCTACGCCAATTTCTTCGTAATATTTATGCGAAAATTTTTCTTCGACATTTTTCCCTTCTCTCGAGATCTTTATTAATAGTTCTGCTTCATAATGCACGTCATTACTGATCTCCGGATAATAGAACGGTGCATCATTTTTCAAAATTGCGGTATCCGGTTTAAAAAAAATAATGGGCTCGTCCGGAGTTGTGTTGTGTAGTTCTTTGATGTGCTCGCTGTAGTTGCGGCCAATGCAGATTATTTTCATGTTTGTTATTTATTATATGATGCGAGATACCAGACGCCGGATATGGTTCAATTAGGATTCTATGTTTTTCTGAACCCTGTATTTTGCTATAAAATCCTGTAGCTGCTCGGCGTCTTCTACGCGGAAATTCCCGATGCGCGTGCGTCGTAGCGCGCTCATATATGCGCCGTTTTCCAGCTTCAATCCGAAATCTCTTACCAGGCTCCGGATGTAGGTTCCTTTCGAACACACCACTCTGAATTTTACTACCGGCAATTTTATTTCTGTGATCTCAAAAACGGAGACCGTTACTTCCCTTGCTTTGATATCTACTACCTGACCTTTTCTTGCTTTTTTATACAAAGGCACACCGTCAATTTTAATGGCAGAATAAGCGGGAGGTATTTGCTGTATCACACCAATAAAGGATTGTACATTGTTGCGGATCATTTCTTCCGTTAGGTGAGAGATATCGTATTCTTTGTCTACTTCAGTTTCCAGATCGCAGGAAGGGGTAGTTTTCCCGAGCACCATTTCGCCTGTGTATTCTTTTTCCTGTGCCTGGTATTCATCGATCTTCTTGGTCATCTTGCCTGTACACAAGATCAGAAGCCCTGTAGCCAGTGGGTCAAGCGTACCGGCATGCCCTACTTTTTTGACACGGATTGTATTTCGTATCTTGCTTACTACATCAAAAGAAGTCCACTCCAGTGGCTTGTCTATGAGGATGACCGCTCCTTCTTCAAAATTCATGGGGAAAGTTATAGTTCTATGTACCGCAGCGTCAAAAAGATCTACTGCATTTATTTCTTATTAGCACTCTTAAATTCGAGCAGCAGCCATCCTTTGTCATAGAGGTAGAGCTGTTCGCCTTCTATTTTCCAGGAATTAATTTTATGAAACATTCCTAGTAATTCTTCTTCCAATGCGGTGGTGCTTTCGTCGCATACTCTTTTTCCAAATACAATTTCCGTAAAAGAAATGGTAGTATCCTTCATAGAAAATTTTCCATGAATATAATTGCAGGAAGTATACCCTGAAACTTTATGATCAGGCTTATCGAGGGTAATGAATACTTTATTGCCTGTATGCTGTCTCGCCTTTGCACCGCCAATCTTGCTAAGGATCCAAGTGCTGGTATCCTGCAACGCTGTTGCAGGTTCGCTTCGTTGTGCATGGGCAGACAAATTCATTGTCCATACCAGCATCAAAACAAATAGTATACGTTTCATTTTATTTTTCTTTAGTAGTTATTTTTATCTAGATCAATATTCTTCTGATCACCGAAAGTTTATGTGTATAGATCTTTCTGTCTACATTAAAAATCCCGTTCTCATCCAGCAGATCGATACGTACTTCTCCGGAAGCGTGTATGATCTGGTTTCCCGGCAGTATGATTCCTACATGGATGATCCTTCCATTTACGTTGTGAAAATAGGCAAGGTCGCCGGCCTGTACATCCTCGAATTCTATATGCTGACCAACCTCCGCTTGCATAAAGCTATCGCGCGGCAGTTCGTAGCCTGCCAGCTTGTAAACTTGTTGTACAAATCCTGAGCAGTCGATCCCGAAGTGTGATTTCCCTCCCCAGAGATAAGGAGAATGAAGATAAAATTTTGCCGTTTGTTCGATAAAATTTGCGTTGGATTTTTGAGGGTAAATAAATTCACCTTCGTATTCAAAATATTCGTTATCGAGACGAACAATATTATTTTTCAGCAGTGGCAACGTGCTTCCCATCATGATCGGGAAAAATCTTTTTTCTCCTTTGATAAGCCCTACCAAGCCTTTGGACATAGGCGAAGGCGTATTTGCACAGGTATCAAAAAACTCTTTGCTTACTTCCTTAAATTGTTTGGTATCTATCCAGCCCATGTACTCATCAAACTTAGTTTCGATGTATGTCCATTTACTGTCTTCCGTTTTTTTAGTGGCCGTAAAGATCTCACCAAACAAAAGTTGCGATCCGATTTCCGCTCTATCAGAGGGCTCCATACGGATCGGCACTACACTCAGATGACAAATGCCATATATTTCCTGTATCGTATCCAATGTGTTAAAAAATTAAGATTTTAATTCTGTCGTATTGTTAAATGTAATTAAAGATACGAAAACCTTTATAACCTATATAATTGTTACTGATATTTTAGAGATACCAGATCCTGGATGCCGGATGTCAGATAAAAGTGTTGTAATTAAGAAGGTACCTTTTTCCGGGATCTGGTATCTGGCATTATTAAAAGCTGGGTATTTCTAAACTTATTATTAATTTCGCACGTGCGAAAAATCATATTCATCTGTATCCTGTATTTACTGGTTTCCTTTCCAGCGTATTGTCAGATCCTTGACGACAGCACCAAACTGATATACAGTGCCAAAACCACCCAGTATTTTACTTTTGGTGATGTGTTGTATAACACCAACCGCAAAACCAGCATCGATACTTCCCTGATCAACCTGCACAATTACAACTATTATTTTAAAAACGGAATTCTTTATCAAGACCTTGGCAACTTTGGCACTCCACTCAACAGGATCTACTACGAAGTGCCTAATTCCATCGGAAAAAAACTTGGGTTCACTACCATGAACGAATACGGTTACGATCCCGACAAGCTTGAATATTTTGATACGAAATCTCCTTACACAAAAGTAATGTATGTACAAGGTGCACTCGGCCAGCAGATGCTGGAAGCCCAGCACACTCAAAACATCAAGCCTTATTGGAACGTAGGATTTTCCATCAAAAGAATGGTGGCCATCAAACAGATCGGGGTGAGTGGTGTGAAAGAGCAACAGATGACGCACTACTCTTTCAATACTCATTCTTCTTATTTTAGTAAAAATAAAAGATATACGTTTCTCTTCTCCTTCACACACCTGGATCATGTCGAGTATGAGAACGGTGGCATCCTTCCTGACAGCGGCGCTACGAAAGCAGACCTATTTCATTACAAACTAGAAACACCACAACTTTATTCTCGACCGAACGGCCGCACGGTTCCTACGCATTTGCGCTCTTATCAAAAGACCAGCAACTTTCGTTTTTTCAATCAATACAACATTACCAAAGGCAAAGGACTACAGGTATTCCACCAGTTTGACTATAGCACTGCTTTTATTCGTTACGATGACGATTATTTATACAATCTGGTACCTAGCGAGCAAAATGCCGGTTATTATCCTAATCTTTATTTTGATACCATTAGCACGCACGATCGGATCGCTTATGAGCTGTACGAAAATAAAGCAGGTATAAAAGGGTCTGCGATCAAGGAAAAATTATTCTACCTGGCCTACGCACGCCGGCGGGATTTCGGTTATAGCCAAACCAATTATCAAACCTTTCAACGCAATGTTCACCGATACCACGAAAATTTTATTGGCGGTCAGGCAGAATACAGGATCACCGATACCATGGCCTTGTCGGCGAAAGCGGAATATTATATAGGGCGGGATTATTTATTTGATTTTAATTTCCGTTCAAAATTCCTGGATGCCGGCTACACTAGTATTTCCTACTCTCCTACGCTTTTCCAGCTTAGCAATGTGAGCAATAGTTATATTTGGCAAAATGATTTTTCAAATACGTACGCAAACTCCGCGCGCATAGCGGCAAAAGTAAATGCCGGACGTTTATTCATTTCTCCTTTTGCGGAATATACCAACGTCTACCAGATGATCTATTACAATTCACAAGCCTTGCCACAACAAAGCAATGGATTAGTGAATATGACTTCGGTAGGATTGTCGGGAAAATTTACCTATAAAATATTTTGTGCGGAAGAATACATTCGCTACACAAACATCGGTGGCGCTGATGTATGGCGGGCTCCAGCTTTGTTCAACATGACTCGTTTATATGTATACGGTCCTCTGTTCAGACATGCCCTGCGATTGCAGCTTGGAGTGGAAGCCTTTTGGAAATCGGGATACTACGGAAATGCTTACTCTCCTGCTACGCAGCAATATTACTTAAGTGATCGTTCAAATAGCTTTAATTACTTGGATAGCTACTTGCTCACCAATGTTTTTCTAAACACACAAATTAAAAGAGGATTTGTATTTCTGAAATTCTCCCACATCAACCAGGGAATCGCTCAACCACCAGGATACTTCATCACACCTTACTACACGGCACTTCCAAGATCTTTTGAATTTGGAGTTCGATGGCTGTTTTATGATTAACTTTATAAATTATGAATGTTGAATTATGAGTTATGAATGATATTAATTCATAACTCATAATTCAACATTCATAACTCTTTATCCTTTATACCCGAAAAGCTTCTTCGAAACAATCGCTTCCAGCACAGAATCCGGTACCATTTCCTCCCAGCCTGATTGGCCGGTACGGATCATTTCTAATACTTTGTCGGAATAGATATGAAGAATATCTGCATGATAATCGGTCACATCTTTGATGCGCTGATTGGCGATGAGATATCTGTAAAGATGAACGAGATGTTCAGGCACTTCAAAATTTGAAGTATTGTAAATCTGGTCTGAGCCTGGTTTCCGTGTAGGATAAATATAAAGTTCTACATTTCGACTGAAAAGAGCGCTGAAGGATTCCAGGATCCCTCCTTTGAGATTGGTATAATATTTTTCGTTAAAAATATCCGCCAGGTTGAACGTTCCCAACGCAATTGCGAATTTGAGTTTGGTATAACGATTGAAAAAATCTACCAAGCGGTAATATTCCTGATAATTGGAGATCAATACATATTTACCCAATGAAGTGATGATATCTACTCTATCTAGAAAATCCTTGTAGTCAATGTCACCGTCTGAACGCAAGTTATTCAGCGTAAGCTCTGCTACTTCTATGATATTTTCATCGTTGGGAATATTTTCGTCTTTGATAAATTCTTTTGCAGCGCTTTTAAACATATCCATATTCACCAATGTATACGGACGAAAGCGGCCGCGCACGGCGAGAATATGTTTTTTATAAAATACATCCGCAGGTTCTTTTACTTCCCCATTCGGATCGAAGAGCGCAGAGTTCGTAAAGCCCAGCTGTACCAGGTGGAGCGCCATGATACGGTTGTCTACTCCTTTGAAATCAGGACCGGAAAAACGGATCATATCGATCTTCACACGTTCTACCGAAAGTGTATCCATCAAAGATTCTAAAAGCAATTCAGGATCTTTGTAATGATAAAAACATCCGTAGATCATGTTGATACCAAAGATTCCTACTGCTTGTTGTTGCAGATTAGAATCTTTTTCCATCAAACGAATGTGTACGATCAGATCGTTGGGAGGAGTTTCGGGAGAAACCTGGAAGCGAAGCCCCAGCCAGCCATGGCCTTGATTGGTCTTGGCATAATTGATGGCTACTACTGTATCGGCAAAAGCGAAGAAACAAGTTTCTCTCCCACGTATTTCTTTCAACCGATTGTCTAGCAAACTATATTCCCGGTCCAGCATTTTCATTACGCGCGGCTCGCATACGTAGCGACCTCTTTCCTCTTTGCCGTAGATAGCATCACTGAAAGTCATGTCATAGGCGGAGATTGTTTTCGCAATCGTTTGAGAAGCTGCTCCTGCTTTAAAAAGAAAGGCCGCCACTTCCTGCCCTGCACCAATCTCTGCTAACGAACCGTAGGTGGATTTGTCCAGATTAATTTCCAAAGCCTTTACCTTGGGATCGCGTACTCTTATTACTTCCATTCTTTTTTGTGCTGAAAAATTACTGTGTTAATGTAGAGATTTTTCGGGAAATAGCAAAAATGAAAGAAGAGGAGGAAATTTTAAATTATGAATTTTAAATTTTAAATTATTAACCGATTATAAAATATTTCAAAAAGTAACGGATAAAAATCGTTCACAATTTTTATAATTTAAAATTCATAATTTAAAATTTAAAATTAACATGTTTCCCGTTCCAGACTTCTTCAAAACCGGCCACCGCGGCTGCCGCGGCTTATATCCGGAGAATACCGTGGAAGGATTTCTTCATGCAATTGCGCTTGGCTGCAATACTCTTGAGTTTGATGTAGTGGTTAGCAAAGATCATCAGCTCGTGGTTTCGCATGAGCCTTATATGAACCCTGAAATTTGCCTGAAACCAGATGGAAGTTTTATCACTGAAGACGAAGCTAGCAAATACAATCTCTTCAGGATGACTTACCAGGAAATCAAAAGCTTTGACTGCGGATTGAAAACCAATATTCGTTTTCCTGATCAGAAAAAAACAAAAGCTATCAAACCACTTTTAGAAGAAGTGATCTTGGCTTGTGAAAATTATGTACAGTCAACTATTTACCAATACCAGCCATTCAATTTGCTATACGATCTTGAAATAAAATCCGAGGAGGCTGAGTATGGATTTTCACAACCTACGCCTGATGTATTCGCAGAAATGATAGCCGGTTTCATTTTTAAGCACAACCTGGTCAACAAAGTACTTATCCGTTCGTTTGATCCTGCGCCATTGCGTTATCTGCATGATAAATATCCGGAACTGCCTTTGGCCTTTATTGTAGAAAATAATCGTCCCGCTGCGGAGAATCTGGATTATCTGGGTTTTCATCCGCTTATGTACAGTCCTGAATATGTTTTGCTTACCCGCGAAGAAATGAATTATCTGAAAAGCCTGAAAATGCTGGTAGTACCCTGGACGGTAAACACTCCAGAAGAAATGAAGGAAATGCTCCGGCTGGAAGTAGATGGCATCATTACCGACTATCCCAATTTGTTTAAAACAATGGGACTATAGAAGTTTAAAGGAGAAACAGCCAACAAGAAAACAATATTATCCTCTCACATTCCGGCTTTTGATTGAATTGGCTTTTTATTCTTTTTAAAAAACAGCCATTCTTTTTGATAAGCGACAAAATATTTTATTTTTGTGCATTATAATCGCTAGAAACTACAAAAAATGAGTGTACTTGTAAATAAAAATTCCAAAGTTATCGTGCAGGGCTTTACCGGCACCGAAGGTACCTTCCACGCTGGTCAGATGATTGAATACGGAACGAATGTCGTGGGTGGCGTAACTCCAGGAAAAGGAGGCACCAAACATCTTGACAGACCGGTATTCAACACAGTAGAAGAAGCAGTGAAACAAGCAGGAGCTGATGTATCGATTATCTTCGTTCCTCCGGCTTTTGCTGCCGATGCTATCATGGAAGCAGCCGACGCAGGTATCAAAGTGATCATTTGTATTACCGAAGGTATTCCTACCAAAGATATGATCTCTGCGAAAGAATATCTGAAAGGCAAAAACTGCAGATTGATCGGACCAAACTGCCCAGGTGTAATGACCCCAGGCGAAGCCAAAGTAGGAATTATGCCAGGTTTCATTTTCAAAAAAGGTTCTATTGGAATTGTTTCCAAATCTGGTACACTTACATATGAAGCCGTAGATCAATTGACCAAAGCAGGTCTTGGCCAAACAACCGCCATCGGTATCGGTGGTGACCCAATCATTGGCACTACTACCAAAGAAGCCGTAGAGCTTCTGATGAATGACCCAGAAACTGAAGGTATTGTGATGATCGGTGAGATCGGTGGAGGCATGGAAGCTGAAGCAGCTCGCTGGATCAAACAAAATGGTACCAAACCTGTAGTAGGCTTCATCGCAGGACAAACAGCACCTCCAGGCCGCAGAATGGGCCATGCTGGAGCAATCGTTGGCGGTGCGGAAGATACTGCTGCTGCCAAAATGAAGATCATGGCTGAGTGTGGGATCCATGTAGTGCAATCTCCTGCTGATATCGGGGAGACTATGGTGAAAGCGCTGAAGGAGTTTAAAGTAAAAGCTTAAACAAACACTAAACATAAGAAAAACCTGTGAAGCGCTTAACCCTTCATAGGTTTTTTCATTTAAAACTTCTATTAAAGAATACCTTATTATGGAAAAAATTTATCTGAGTGACTCGGGACCAAAAGTATCTTCTGCGATCTACGGTTTTTGGAGATGGACAAGCGAAGGCGAAAGCACGATTAAGACCATTGAAAAAGTTACCAATCTTTGCCTTGAACTAGGCATCAACACATTCGATCACGCCGATATTTATGGTAACTCTCAAGTGGAAGAGCTTTTCGGAAAAATGATCGAAGGAAAATCTTTCAAACGCGAAGACGTCGTACTCTTCAGCAAATGTGGCGTTCGTACTTCTGCTGGCAAACACTTTGAATACTACGATAACTCCAGAGAGTACATCATGAAGTCTGCCGAAAACTCTCTGAAAAAATTAAAAACAGATTACCTCGATATTTTCCTGCTTCACCAGGCCGATGTACTGATGGAACCGGAAGAAACAGCTCAAGCATTGACCGATCTTGTGAACCAGGGTAAAGTTAAACATATAGGAATCGCCAACTTCTCTGTTTTCCAACATCAATTACTAGCTTCTTATCTGAATAAACCTATCGTAACAAATCATATTGAGTTGAACTTGCTTAACACCTCTGCGATCGAAGACGGACGTGTAGATTTCATCAAGCAACGTTTCAGCAAACCATTAGCATGGTCTCCACTTGCAGGCGGCCGTATCCTTACAGGCACAGACGAAAAAGCGATCAAGGTGAGAAAAAAACTGGAAGAGATCGGAAAGAAATACAATGCCAATGTAGAACAAACCGCCGTAGCATGGCTTGCTAAGCTCGGAACACTTCCTATCATCGGTTCTATCTCAGAGGAAAGAATCCGCAACGCTGCGAGCTCCTTCCAGGTAAAGCTTGAGAGAGAAGACTGGTATGAATTGCTGAAGACTGCTACTAAATAAAAGTTATGAATGTTGAATTATGAGTTATGAATTTTGATTTACAGGATTTTTATGCAACATAGTTAAAAGATAAGCCCCATGGTATTTTACACATGGGGCTTATCTTTTAATGAATTATAATTATTCATAACTCATAATTCAACATTCATAACTTTCAAAAATTACGCTTCTCCTACTGTACCGCTAAAATTCATTGGGAAGGGGCTTGGCTCCTGAGTTTGTTTAATAGTACCAAAAGCTTCCTCGTACTTTTTAATATTGTCTTGCAACGCAAGTAGCAATCGTTTGGCATGCTCCGGAGTAGCTATTATTCTTGCTTTTACTTTTGCCTTAGGTAATCCAGGCATCATACGGATAAAATCAATCACAAATTCAGAGTTCGAATGCGCAATCATCGCGAAATTGGAATAAACACCTTCTGCCATTTCTTCCGTAAGCTCTATATTGATTTGATTAGGATTTTCCTGGTTTATGTCGTTCGCCATATTATCTATAATTAAAGACGTTAAATGATCTGTTTAATAGTATTATTTACAAGATAAGCTTTTTTAAATTGATCCTGCATCTGTTGTCTGGTATCAGAATCCAAAAAAATAAACCCCGGACTTTTTTAAAATCCGGGGTCTGTATTTCTCAAAAGGAAATTTATTTTACCATTTCCTCTTTTTTGCTATTGTTGGCTTCTTTGAAAGCTTCTTTAGATGCGATCAATGCTTCGTACTCTTCTTTAGAACCAACGATCATGTTGTTGAATTCTCTCTGACCAGTACCCGCAGGGATCAGGTGACCTACGATCACGTTTTCTTTCAGACCTTTCAGGAAGTCTACTTTTCCTCTGATGGATGCTTCGCTCAATACTTTTGTAGTTTCCTGGAAGGAAGCTGCAGAAATAAAGCTTTCTGTACCCAAAGATGCTTGAGTGATACCTTGTAGGTTAGAATCAGAAACAGCGGCTTCTGCATCTCTTACTTGTACCAGTCTCATATCTTTTCTTCTCAAAGAAGAGTTTTCATCTCTCAATCTTCTTGCAGTAACGATCTGACCTGGTTTCAGATTTTCTGAATCACCTGGATCAATTACTACTTTCTTATCAAGGATCTGATCATTTTCCTCGCGGAAAGTGAATTTGTCTACTACTTGTCCTTGTAGGAATCCTGTATCACCAGCATGGATGATGTTTACTTTTTGCATCATCTGGCGTACGATACATTCGATGTGCTTATCGTTGATCTTCACACCTTGCAGACGGTATACTTCTTGAATTTCATTCACCAAATATTCCTGTACTGCTGTAGGTCCTTTGATAGCAAGGATGTCAGAAGGAGTAATTGCACCATCAGAAAGTGCAGCACCTGCTCTGATGAAGTCATTATCCTGAACAAGGATGTGTTTAGAAAGTGGCACCATGTATTTTTTCTTCACGCCGTCTTTCGACTCAACGTAAATTTCACGGCTACCTCTTTTTACTGTTCCGTATGTTACCACACCATCGATCTCAGAAACCACCGCAGGGTTGGATGGATTTCTTGCTTCGAACAATTCAGTCACACGAGGAAGACCTCCGGTGATATCTCTTGTTTTACCAATTGCTCTAGGAATTTTTACTAGGATCTGACCAGGTTTTACTTCCTGTCCGGATTCTACCGCCAAGTGAGCACCTACTGGAATGTTGTAAGTTCTTTGCTCACCTTTCTTAGAGTTTACAATGATCGCAGGGTTTTTAGTTTTATCTTTTGTATCTACGATCACTTTCTCTCTGTGTCCTGTTTGTTCATCTGACTCTTCACGGTAAGTAACGCCTTCTACGATTGCGTCAAATTCGATCTTACCATCGAACTCAGAAAGGATCACAGCGTTGTATGGATCCCAGTTACAAAGCTCTTCGCCTTTAGTAACTTTTTGTCCTTCCTTCACTTTCAGGAATGCTCCGTAAGGCACGTGGTTGCTGATCAGCACACGCTCTCCTTTTGGATCCATTAATTTCAATTCACCTGAACGACCAAGTACTACGGTTACTTTTTCACCTTCGTTGTTGGTAGTGGTTACTGTTTTCAATTCTTCAAATGCGACCACTCCGTCGTACTTAGCGCGGATAGAAGCTTCCACCGCGATGTTGGAAGCAGTACCACCCACGTGGAAGGTACGAAGTGTCAACTGTGTACCTGGCTCACCGATAGACTGTGCTGCGATCACCCCTACTGCTTCTCCTTTTTGTACCATCTTACCGGTAGAAAGGTTACGGCCGTAGCATTTCGCACACACACCACGCTTGGTTTCGCAAGTCAGTACGGAACGAATTTCGATTCCTTCCAATCCTGAATCATCGATCAATTTCGCGATGTCTTCGTTGATTTCTTGTCCTGAAGTCACCAACAGTTCGTTGGTTGCAGGATGGTATACATCATGCACACTTACACGACCGAGAATACGGTCAGAAAGTGGCTCTACTATATCTTCATTGTCTTTCAACGCAGTTACCATCAGTCCTCTTAGAGTACCACAGTCTGCTTCGTTGATTACAACATCTTGTGCAACGTCTACGAGACGACGGGTCAGGTAACCAGCATCCGCTGTCTTAAGCGCTGTATCGGCAAGACCTTTACGAGCACCGTGTGTAGAGATAAAGTACTCAATTACGTCCAGTCCTTCTTTAAAGTTAGAAAGGATTGGGTTTTCGATGATCTCACCTACAGAACCCTGAAGGTTTTTCTGTGGTTTCGCCATCAAACCTCTCATACCACCCAACTGACGGATCTGCTCTCTGGAACCACGTGCTCCGGAGTGCATCATCATGTAAATAGAGTTGAAACCTTGCTGATCCGCTTCAAGTTGCTTCATCAGTGTTTCAGTGATCTGAGAGTTAATTCTTGTCCAGATATCAATTACCTGGTTGTAACGCTCGTTGTCGGTGATAAGACCCATCAGGTAGTTGTTCCATACGGCATCAACTTCTTGTTTTGCTTGCTCTACCAATACGTTTTTCACTTCTGGTACCTGTACATCGGAAAGACCGATCGACAAACCACCTCTGAATGCCATTTGGAATCCAAGTGTTTTGATGTCGTCAAGGAATTTCGCAGTACGTGACATACCAGAAATTTTGAAGATCTGACCAATGATCAGTTGAAGCTTTTTCTTGGTCAATAGTTCATTGATGAAACCTACTTCTTTCGGTACGTTCAAGTTGAAGATTACACGACCTGCAACTGTATCGATGATTTTAGTTTCTAGTTGTCCTTTTTCATTTCTAACCTGCGTTCTGATCTTGATCAGTGCATGGTTAGATAATCTTCCTTCGTTGATAGCGATTACTACTTCTTCTGCACCGTAGAAAGTTTTTCCTTCTCCTTTAATTGGATATTCAGGAGTAGATTTTCTTCCTTTAGTTACGTAGTAAAGGCCAAGCACCATGTCCTGAGAAGGTACTGTGATCGGCGCACCGTTCGCAGGGTTCAGGATGTTGTGAGAAGCAAGCATCAACATAGAAGCTTCCAGAATCGCCTCGTGTCCAAGTGGCACGTGAACCGCCATCTGGTCACCGTCAAAGTCGGCGTTGAATGCCGTACACACTAGTGGGTGCAGCTGGATCGCTTTTCCTTCGATCAATTTAGGCTGGAATGCCTGGATACCTAGTCTGTGGAGTGTTGGAGCACGGTTGAGGAGCACTGGGTGTCCTTTCAATACGTTTTCCAAAATATCCCAAACCACTGGATCTTTTCTGTCTACAATTTTCTTCGCTGATTTTACAGTTTTAACAATACCTCTTTCAATCAGCTTACGAATAATAAATGGTTTGAAAAGCTCGGCTGCCATATCTTTTGGCAAACCGCACTCATGTAATTTCAATTCAGGTCCTACCACGATCACAGAACGACCAGAGTAGTCAACTCTTTTACCCAATAGGTTCTGACGGAAACGACCTTGCTTACCTTTCAGCATGTCGGAAAGAGATTTCAATGCTCTGTTTCCTTCAGATCTTACTGCGTTTACTTTTCTTGAGTTATCAAATAATGAATCTACCGCTTCCTGGAGCATACGTTTTTCGTTACGTAGAATCACTTCAGGAGCTTTGATTTCGATCAATCTCTTAAGACGGTTATTTCTGATGATTACTCTTCTGTAAAGGTCGTTCAAGTCAGAAGTAGCAAAACGTCCACCATCCAAAGGCACTAGCGGACGAAGTTCCGGAGGAATCACTGGCACCATTTTCACCACCATCCACTCAGGTTTGTTGGCAATTCTAGAGTTAGACTCACGGAAAGCTTCTACTACTTTCAGGCGTTTTAACGCCTCTGCTTTTCTTTGCTGAGAAGTATCGTTTGCAGCAGAGTGACGAAGGCTGTAAGAAAGTTCATCAAGATTCAATCTTGAAAGAAGCATCTCTAGCGCCTCAGCACCCATCTTCGCGATAAATTTATTAGGATCAACATCGTCCAAAAGTTGGTTTTCTCTTGGAAGTTTATCCATAATGTTCAAGTATTCATCTTCTGTAAGATAGTCAAGATAGTTAACTCCTTCATCAGCCATGATACCTGCCTGTACTACTACATATCTTTCGTAGTAAATGATCTGATCAAGTTTTTTAGTTGGAAGACCCAACATGTAACCGATCTTGTTTGGTAATGATCTGAAATACCAGATATGCGCTACAGGCACCACCAATTCGATGTGTCCCATACGCTCTCTACGTACTTTTTTCTCTGTTACTTCTACACCACAACGGTCACAAACGATTCCTTTGTAGCGGATTCTTTTATATTTTCCACAGTGACACTCCCAGTCTTTTACAGGTCCGAAAATTCTTTCGCAGAATAATCCGCCCATCTCTGGTTTGTAGGTTCTGTAGTTGATGGTTTCTGGCTGCGTAACTTCGCCGTAAGAACTCTCCAGGATTGATTCAGGCGACGCCAGGCTAATGGTGATCTTACTGAAATCCTGATTAATTTTCTTGTTTTTTCTGAAAGCCATTTTATTATGGTTTATAATGTTCTAATATTTTTAAAAGAAAGTTGAAGGGAAAAAGTTCAAAGTTGAATTCCTCAACTTTGAACTTAGACTTTAACTCTTTTTAATCCATCGTGATCTCTAACGCAAGACCTCTCAATTCGTGTACTAACACGTTGAAGGACTCTGGTACATTTGGTTTCGGCATGTTCTCTCCTTTTACGATTGCCTCGTAAGACTTCGCTCTACCAATCACATCATCCGACTTGATCGTCAGAATTTCTTGCAGAATGTTAGCCGCACCGAATGCCTCGAGTGCCCAAACCTCCATCTCACCGAAACGTTGACCACCGAATTGTGCTTTACCACCCAGAGGCTGTTGCGTAATGAGCGAGTAAGGCCCGATCGAACGTGCGTGCATCTTATCGTCTACCAAGTGACCTAATTTCAGCATGTAGATAATTCCTACAGTTACCGGCTGATCGAAACGATGTCCCGTCAATCCGTCGAACAGGTAAGTACGTCCAAGTGAAGGAAGACCTGCTTCTTTCAACTCAGCAGCAACTTCTGCTTCTGTAGCACCGTCGAAGATTGGAGTAGCATATTTTTTACCCAACTTTCTTCCGGCCCATCCTAATACTGTTTCATAGATCTGACCAAGGTTCATCCTGGATGGTACACCCAGTGGGTTCAGTACGATATCTACAGGACTTCCGTCTTCCAGGAATGGCATATCTTCATCGCGAACGATTCTTGCTACCACCCCTTTGTTTCCGTGACGACCCGCCATCTTATCACCCACTTTCAGTTTACGTTTCTTAGCGATGTAAACTTTAGCAAGCTGAACAATACCTGCCGGTAATTCATCTCCTACTTCAAGGGTGAATCTTTCTCTCTTGAATCTTCCCGCTACTTCGTTTCTCTTGATCTGGTAGTTTTTGATTAGTCTAGCAACTTGTTCGTTGGTATATTTATCAGAACTCCAGTTGTCAAGTATTACGTCTGCGATCAGGTTTACTTCTTCCTGCACATTGTAGTTACTCTCGTCTCTGTATTTGTTGCTATCAGGGAACAAGTTTGCTTCAATGTTTTTCTTAGAGAACTTCACTCCTTTAGAGATCAACTCATCACCGAATTTATGTTTTACTCCATTGCTGGATTGTCCATCAAGAATTGCAGCAAGCTTATCGATTACTACTGCTCTAAGATTAATAAGATCTTTGCTGTAGATCGCTTTCAGGTTGTCTACCTGCTTCTTCGATTTTGCTCTTAGATCTTTATCTTTCTTAGGTCTTGAGAACAACTTCGTATCGATTACCACACCTCTTAAAGATGGAGGTGCTTTCATAGAAGCGTCTTTCACATCTCCTGCTTTATCACCGAAGATTGCTCTAAGAAGTTTTTCTTCTGGAGTAGGATCGGTTTCTCCTTTAGGAGTGATCTTACCGATAAGGATATCACCTTCTTTGATCTCAGCACCGATACGGATGATACCGTTTTCATCAAGATGTTTAACGGCTTCTTCGCTTACGTTTGGAATCTCAGAAGTAAGTTCTTCCTCACCTCGCTTAGTATCTCTTACTTCTAATTCAAATTCTTCAATGTGAATAGAAGTGAAAATATCGTCTCTTACTACTTTTTCAGAAATTACAATCGCATCCTCGAAGTTGTATCCTTGCCAAGGCATGAATGCTACCATCAGGTTTCTACCAAGAGCTAGCTCTCCGTTGTTTGTAGCATATCCTTCGCACAATACATCTCCTGTTTTTACTACCTGACCTTTTCTTACGATTGGCTTCAGGTTGATACAAGTGTCCTGGTTAGTTCTTCTGAATTTAACCAGTTCGTAAGTCTTAAGATCTGAATCGAAAGAAACCATTCTTTCATCATCAGTCAAGTCATAACGCACTTGAATTTTAGTCGCGTCTACGAACTCAATCACTCCGTTTCCTTCAGCGATCACCAATGCTCTGGAGTCAAGCGCCACTCTTCTTTCAAGACCAGTACCTACGATAGGTGCTTCCGGTTTGAAAAGAGGTACGGCCTGACGTTGCATGTTTGATCCCATCAACGCACGGTTCGCATCATCGTGCTCTAAGAATGGAATCAGGGAAGCCGCTACTGATACGATCTGGTTTGGCGCAACGTCCATGTAAGTGATCTTCTCAGGTTCTACAACCGGGAAGTCACCTTCGTAACGTGCTTTAATTTTATCACTTGTGAAATTACCGCCTTCGTCTACTCCAATGTTCGACTGAGCGATGTTATGTCCATCTTCTTCTTCCGCAGTTAGGAATACAGGATGTTTTTTAAGATTTACTTTCCCATCTTCCACCAGTCTATATGGAGTTTCAATGAATCCCATATGGTTCACTTTTGCGTGTACGCAAAGTGAAGAGATCAGACCGATGTTTGGACCTTCCGGAGTTTCGATTGTACACAGACGTCCGTAGTGAGTATAGTGAACGTCACGAACCTCGAAACCTGCACGCTCTCTGGAAAGACCGCCTGGCCCGAGTGCCGACATTCTTCTTTTGTGCGTGATTTCTGCCAATGGATTGGTTTGATCCATGAACTGAGAAAGCTGGTTGGTACCGAAGAACGAGTTGATCACCGAAGACAATGTACGCGCATTGATCAAGTCAACCGGTTTGAAGTCTTCGTTATCACGAACGTTCATTCTTTCTTTGATAGTTCTGGCCATACGCGCAAGACCCACAGAGAACTGGCTATATAGCTGCTCTCCTACTGTTCTCACACGTCTGTTGCTCAAGTGGTCAATATCATCGACGATCGCTTTAGAGTTGATCAATCCGATCAAATATTTAACAATGCTAATGATATCTTGCTTAGTCAATACTTTTGTATCGGCAGCAAGGTCAAGGCCAAGTTTTTTATTGATTCTGTAACGCCCTACTTCTCCGAGGTCATAACGTTTGTCAGAGAAGAAGAGGTTATGAATAATATCTCTCGCAGTTTGCTCATCCGGAGCTTCAGAGTTTCTAAGTTGACGGTAGATTTGTTCTACCGCTTCTTTCTCTGAGTTGGAAGGGTCTTTTTGTAATGTATTGTAAATAATGGTATAGTCAGCTACGTTCACATCTTCTCTGTGAAGGATTACTGATTTAGTACCAGAATCAAGGATCAGATCGATGTCTGCATCTTTGATGATAGAGTCACGCTCCATCACTACTTCGTTACGATCGATCGAAACTACCTCTCCGGTATCTTCGTCTACGAAGTCTTCAGTCCAAGTTCTAAGTACACGCGCAGCAAGTTTGCGGCCCACTACCTTTTTGATATTATTTTTATTTGCTTCGATCTCTTCGGATAGTTCGAAGATGTCGAGAATCTCTTTATCGGAGCCATAACCGATTGCGCGGAGCAATGTAGTGACAGGGAATTTTTTCTTTCTGTCGATGTAAGAATACATCACATTGTTTACGTCGGTGGCAAATTCTATCCAGGATCCTTTGAAAGGGATAATTCTGGCAGAATAAAGCTTCGTACCGTTGGTATGCTTGCTTTGAGCGAAGAACACACCAGGCGATCTGTGAAGCTGAGAAACGATTACCCTTTCGGCACCATTAATGACGAAGGATCCTTTCTCGGTCATGTAAGGAATGTTTCCTAGGAATACCTCCTGCTCTATTGTTTGGAAATCTTCATTGTCTTTATCGTTGCATGACAATCTCAATTTCGCTTTCAGCGGAACAGAATATGTAAGTCCTCTGTCAATACATTCATCTACAGAATATTTTGGAGGATCGATAGTGAAATCGATGAAGTCAAGTACAAAATTCTCTCTTGAATCAGAGATCGGGAAGTTTTCTTTGAATACTTTAAAAAGTCCTTCCTGAATCCTGTTTTCAGCAGGAGTTTCTATTTGAAAGAAATCTTTGAATGATTGAACTTGTACCTCCAGGAAATCAGGGTAATCAAGTAGGTTTTTAACCTTTGCGAAATTTACCCTTTCAGTTTTTTTAATTGTAGCCAACGCTTTATGTCTTTATTTAGTTGTAACTAATTAACATTCAAAGTGATCCAATGGATCTATGCTTTAAAAATCAGTGGTAAGCCTATAAAAATGCACCTACAAACAGGAAAAGACCTGACAGTTTTGTCAGGCCTATCCCATTGTTCTAGGCTTTTTTGGTGCAACAAAATAAGCTTAAAACTTATTTTATTTCAACTTCAGCACCAGCTTCTTCCAATTGTTTTTTCAGAGCTTCAGCTTCGTCTTTAGTAACGTTTTCTTTAACATTTTTAGGAGCACCGTCTACTAGGTCTTTAGCTTCTTTCAAGCCAAGGCCAGTAAGGTCTTTCACAAGTTTCACAACAGCAAGTTTCTGTCCACCACCGTTTTTAAGAACTACAGTGAAAGCAGTTTTCTCTTCTACTGCTGCTGCACCTGCACCAGCACCTGCGCCACCAGCTACCATTACTGGAGCTGCTGCAGCTGGTTCGATACCGTACTCATCTTTCAATATTTTTGCTAATTCGCTTACTTCTTTTACTGTCAGGTTTACTAACTGCTCAGCAACTGCTTTTAAATCTGCCATTTTATTATTAGTTTAAGATTTACAATTTTTAATTAACTATTACTTTTTGATTACTCTGGTTTTTCAGACAATGTCTTAAGCACACCAGAAATTTTTTGTCCTCCAGACTGAAGACCAGAGAGTACGTTCTGTGCAGGTGACTGCAGCAAGCCGATAATATCTCCGATGAGTTCATTTTTGGATTTCAATGTAGCCAATGTATCTAATTGGTTTTCGCCAATGAATAGACCGCTGTCTATTGAAGCGCCTTTTAATACTGGCTTTTCAACTCCTATGTTGTAAAATTCTTTCAACAGTTTAGCAGGAGCATTTCCGGATTCTGCAAACAAAATGCCTGAGAAACCTTTTAATACCTTACCATGGAACGGAGTATAGTCCGTTTTGGTAGTCTCCAGAGCTTTCTTGATCAGAGAGTTCTTTACTACTTTGTATTCAATACCTTTTGAGTAGCAAAGTTTCCTGAACTTGTTTACGTTCTCTACTGTCATTCCTGAAGCATCAGTAATGTAGAAATAGTTGAATTTCGCAAACTTATCGCTCAGCTCCTGGATAATTTTACCTTTATCTTCTCTTTTCATTTGAACTTCGTTTTCTTGGGTCTATTTGATTATATACCCGCTACTGTTCCTTTGTCGACTGTTACTCCTTTGCTCATGGTGCTTGAAATCGTGATGCTTTTCACGTAAGTACCTTTCGCTGAAGCAGGCTTCAACTTAGCAATGGTAGCGATCACTTCTTGTGCGTTTTCCGCCAATTTCTCAGGAGAGAAAGAAACTTTTCCTACGCTTGTGTGAATGATACCATACTTGTCTACTTTAAAGTCAATCTTACCAGCTTTGACTTCTTTTACTGCTTTACCAACTTCAAGCGTTACAGTACCTGACTTAGGGTTAGGCATCAAGTTTCTTGGTCCAAGAACTTTACCTAGTTTACCCACTTTAGCCATTACTGTAGGCATGGTGATGATAACATCTACATCTACCCAACCACCTTCGATCTTTTGGATATAATCATCCAGACCTGCGTAGTCGGCACCAGCGTCTTTTGCTTCCTGAACTTTGTCAGGAGTACAAAGGACCAGAACTCTTACGTTCTTACCAGTACCATGAGGAAGTGCAACGATGCCTCTCACCATCTGATCTGATTTCTTAGGATCTACACCGAGTCTTACATCGATGTCTACCGAAGCATCAAATTTTGTGAAGGTGATGTCTTTCACAATACGAGCGGCATCTGTTAAAGAATATTCTTTAGTTGCGTCGTACTTGGCAGCAGCATTTTTTTGGTTTTTTGTTAATTTACCCATTGTTGTGCTACTTGTTTATTTTAGTTTTCCCACGGGGCTTTCCCTGTGACTGTAATACCCATACTTCTTGCCGATCCTGCAATTTGTTTCATTGCTGACTCGATTTTATTCGTGTTCAGATCAGGTAGTTTAGTTTCTGCAATAGTCTTAATTTGGTCCCACGTAACTGAGGCCACTTTATTTCTATTGGGTTCTGCAGATCCTTTTTTCGCCTTAGACGCCTCCAAAATAAGGATGGAAGCAGGAGGAGTTTTTACAACGAAGTCAAAGGATTTATCTTTATAAATTGTAATCAATACAGGTAATACAACACCTGGTTTATCCTGCGTTCTAGCATTGAACTGCTTGCAGAATTCCATAATGTTTAGACCTTTCGATCCAAGCGCTGGACCTACTGGAGGGGAAGGGTTAGCGGCACCACCTTTAATTTGGAGTTTCAGGAACCCTTGTATTTCTTTTGCCATTTTAGTACTGCTTAATTATTGTTTTTCTACTTGATTGTAATGTAACTCAACAGGGGTGTTTCGTCCGAAGATTTTCACCATCACGTTCAGTTTTTTCTTTTCTTCGAACACTTCTTCTACTGTTCCCGTAAAAGTCGTAAACGGACCGTCCATGACCTTAACAGTTTCACCAACAATAAAAGGTGTTTCGAGTTTCTCTACAGTAGTATCTACTGCATCTACGGTACCCAACATTCTGTTTACTTCAGATTGTCTGAGTGGAACGGGTTTTTTAGTAGTTCCCTCACTGGACCCTAGGAAGCCGAGTACACCGGGGATACTGTTGATTGTGTGAAGCGCTTCTCCGTGGCTAAGATCTGCATAGATCATTACGTAGCCAGGATAAAAACTTCTTTCTCTCACTCTTTTTTTACCGTTCCTCATTTCATAGACCTTCTCAGAAGGAATCAATACCTGAGGGATGAAATCATGCAGCTTTTGGCGTACAATTTCATTTTCCAGGTAACCTTTTACCTTCTTTTCCTGTCCACTTACGGCTCTGATTACGTACCAATTCAATAGTTCTGACATAGTTCTCTATTAATTAGTTTCCGTAAATAATTCCCATACCCGTTTTGAACATGAGGTCTATCAGTCCTATCAATAGAGCAAAAATCAGGGAAGCTACGATCACCAGGATTGTGCTGCTCTGCAGTTCGCTGTACTTTGACCACGTAACATGATTGGTCATTTCATCAACAGAACCTTTTATAAAACCGAATATTTTATTCATAATAAAATCTTATTATCTCGTGCACGGGTGGAGAGATTCGAACTCCCATCAGCGGTTTTGGAGACCGACATTCTACCCTTGAACTACACCCGTATATTTTTTGCCTTCCCAAAAACGGGACTGCAAACTTAGATAAAATATAATAAATAAACAAGTGCGTTTCTGAAAAATTCAAAAACGCACTTAATTTATTGATTATGATTATTTTATAATCTCAACAACTTGTCCGGCACCTACGGTTCTACCGCCTTCACGGATTGCGAAACGAAGACCTTTCTCCATTGCAATAGAGTTGATCAATTTCACAGTGATTGTGATGTTATCACCAGGCATTACCATTTCTACGCCTTCAGGAAGAATAATTTCTCCTGTAACGTCTGTAGTACGGAAATAAAATTGAGGTCTGTATTTGTTGAAGAATGGAGTGTGACGTCCACCTTCTTCTTTTGACAGAACGTATACTTCAGCTTTGAACTCAGTGTGGATAGTAGTAGAACCTGGTTTGCAGATTACCATACCTCTTTTGATTTGCTCTTTTTCGATACCTCTTAGAAGTAGACCTACGTTATCGCCAGCTTCTCCTCTGTCAAGGATCTTACGGAACATTTCAACACCTGTAACAGTTGATTTAAGGTTTTCAGCACCCATACCGATGATATCTACTGAATCACCAGAGTTGATGATACCTCTTTCAATTCTACCAGTAGCAACAGTACCACGACCAGTGATCGAGAATACGTCCTCAACAGGCATAAGGAAAGGTTTGTCAGTCAAACGCGGAGGAATTGGAATATCGTTGTCAACTGCATCCATCAGTTCTTCGATAGTTTTAACCCATTTAGCGTCTCCGTTAAGACCACCAAGAGCAGAACCTTTGATGATAGAGATTTTATCTCCAGGGAATTCGTAGAAAGAAAGAAGCTCTCTGATTTCCATTTCTACTAGTTCAAGAAGCTCTGGATCGTCTACCATGTCCACTTTGTTCATGAACACAACAAGAGCAGGAACACCTACCTGACGAGCAAGAAGGATGTGCTCACGAGTTTGAGGCATTGGACCATCAGTCGCAGCTACCACTAGGATAGCACCGTCCATCTGGGCAGCACCTGTAACCATGTTTTTAACGTAGTCAGCGTGACCAGGGCAGTCAACGTGAGCGTAGTGTCTTTTTTCAGTAGCATATTCTACGTGAGAAGTATTGATTGTAATACCTCTTTCTTTTTCTTCAGGAGCGTTGTCGATCTGAGAGAAGTCTCTTTTCTCAGCAAGACCTTTTTCTGAAAGAACTTTAGTGATAGCCGCAGTAAGAGTAGTTTTACCGTGGTCAACGTGACCAATAGTACCTACGTTTACGTGAGGTTTGGAACGGTCAAAATTTTCTTTAGCCATATTTGAAAATCCTCTGTTTTAAATTTAGTTTTAGTTACTTTTTAAAATTTATTAATACTATAATCGGATAGTATACTATTTAAGTGAGCCAGCGAAGAGAATTGAACTCTCGACCCCTTCCTTACCAAGGAAGTACTCTACCCCTGAGCTACGCCGGCTTGTTTGAAGTAGTGAAAAATTATTGGTTAATGCGTACTCGTTATTTGTTTAAATCAACGAGTACGCATTAACCTTTAACTTTTAAGATTGAGCGGAAGACGAGGTTCGAACCCGCGACCTGTAGCTTGGAAGGCTACCGCTCTACCAGCTGAGCTACTTCCGCTTTTGAAAATCGTGAAATTTTACAAGCTAATTTCAAATCGGGATTGCAAACTTAAAATTCGGTACCCATAATTCAAAATTTAATTTCTGGTGTGGGGGAAAGAGGATTCGAACCTCTGAAGACATAAGTCAGCAGATTTACAGTCTGCCCCAGTTGGCCGCTTTGGTATTCCCCCAGTTTTTTTCAATCTTACAAAGAACTTTACCCCGTTTTTAGGAGTACCCTTTTTTAAGGAAGTGCAAAATTAGAGGGTTTTTTATATTATTCAAACTTTTACCAAAAAATATGTTCTTAATCTTTAAAAAGAATCATAAAATGCAAATTCCATTTTTCTAAAGCCACTTAATGAATTAACGGTGAAATCTTTATTAAATACAAATTTCAAAAAATATAGATTCATTTTAAACCTAAAAATTGAATTTAGAATTAGACCTTGAGCATAAGTCTTAATTATGAAATACTTGCAATAAAGGGATAGAAGATAGTAGGGATATACATAGCTCATCTATGACACATCCATATATCAATCTACTATTCCCGTTTTTTAAATTGCAGTAATTAATCTATCGTTTCGTCGGAAATGCAAGCCAGGAGCCTTTTTACTTCTTCTACTTTATAACTATCGCCCAGTTTTTCAAAAGAAACGATCAAGTTTCTCAGCACTCGTTGAATGATCTCCATATTGGTACATGGCTGATAAAAAATATCCATCGGCGAGAGATTGAGATGTGAGAGATAGTTATCAATATCTGTTTTGGTAAATATTAATCCCTTATTGAAGGCGTTGATATAGAATTGTGTATTGTCTGATTTGTATGTCAGGATAAAAAGGTTTGGCAAATTTACTCCGTATACTGGTAGTTTCAGTTTCTGCGCTACCAGCATATAGATTGCGCAAAGGGAAATGGGATTTCCTTTCTTGGATTCCAATACAATATTGAGCATGGAATTGGAAGGGGAATGAAAATTCTTGGTATTAGCACTGAATTTAAGTTGGCCGAACAGCACATTGTTTAATACTTTGATCTGATCCATCGGAAGCAGATCACTGCTAAGCTGTGTCCAGGTTTCGAAATAAATTTGTTCTATATCTGATTTTATTTTTTTGAATTCAAGATCAGGATATTGATAGGTAGCCACCATCCATAGGCCTTCCAGTAAATCCTCTCCGCCCTGATTTTTCCATTCTTTAAGACGCATCATTAGGATATCGTAATGCAGGTTGTGCACTAGATCTTCAATCCTTTTTTGAACAACAGGATTAAAATTATTTTCCCATTCATGTTCCAAATGAGGAATAATGCTCTCTCCTATTGACATAATCTCTTTTTCTACCATGGAGACCACTTCATTGTCTTCGTCGTCCAACAGCGCTATCAGAGCTTTTATTTTGTTTTCTTCCATTCTAATCTTAATACCATTATCATACCAAATGTAAATCTATAAACCTCCAAAGATTTGAAATTAAAGGTTTATTTATGAGGAACAATCTTTAGGAGTTTACGTTTGAATAATACCCACGTTGTATCTTTTTTCAATCGGGGCATGATTCGCTGCCTCTATTCCAATAGAAATAACTTTCCTAGTCTCGGAAGGATCTATAATTCCATCAATCCAGAGACGGGAAGCAGCGTAATAAGGGGAAGTTTGCTCGTTGTATTTCGTAGAAATTTCTTCCAGCAATTTCTTTTCTGCTTCTGCCGAGATTGTTTCACCTTTTGCTTTTAATGCCGCTACCTTGATCTGCAATAATGTCTTGGAAGCCGAACTTCCGCTCATCACTGCGATCTGTGCGGTTGGCCAGGCATAGATCAATCTTGGGTCAAATGCTTTTCCGCACATAGCATAGTTGCCGGCGCCGTATGAATTTCCCACAACAATTGTAAACTTCGGTACTACAGAGTTTGCCATCGCGTTGACCAGCTTGGCGCCGTCTTTTATAATGCCTCCCTGCTCAGAACGTGAGCCAACCATGAAGCCTGTAACATCATGCAAAAATACCAGCGGGATTTTTTTCTGATTACAATTCATAATGAAACGCGCCGCTTTATCTGCCGAATCTGAATAGATCACGCCACCCATTTGCATTTCATTCTTTTTGGTTTTTACCATGACGCGTTGGTTGGCCACGATGCCTACTGCCCAACCTTCTATTCTTGCAAGGCCGCAGAGGATGGACTTCCCGTAGAGTTCTTTATATTCGTCAAATTCGGAATTATCTACCAAACGTTTGATGACCTCGATCATCTCATAAGGTTTGGCGCGGTCTTGAGGGATAAGGCTATAAATATCATCGGGGTTTTCTTTTGGCGCAGCTGCTTCAATTCTATCAAAACCTGCCTTCTCAGAATGGCCGAGCTTTGAAACAATATTACGAATTCGCGCCAGGCAATCTTCGTCATTGGCGCATTTATAATCGGTCACTCCTGAGATCTCGCAGTGTGTGGTAGCACCGCCAAGTGTTTCGTTGTCTACATCTTCTCCGATCGCAGACTTCACAAGATAAGGTCCTGCGAGAAATACGCTTCCTGTTTTATCTACGATCATTGCCTCGTCTGACATGATGGGCAGGTAAGCGCCGCCTGCTACGCAGCTGCCCATGATCGCTGCGATCTGTACAATGCCTATAGAAGACATGATAGCATTGTTTCGAAAAATTCTTCCAAAATGTTCTTTGTCTGCAAATACATCTTCCTGTAAAGGCAGAAAAATTCCAGCGCTGTCAACAAGGTAAATGATCGGTAATTTATTTTCCATGGCGATCTCCTGGGCACGGAGATTTTTCTTGGCGGTGATCGGAAACCATGCACCGGCTTTTACAGTAGCATCGTTGGCTACAATGACACATTGGCGTCCGTGTATATATCCAATACCTGTGATCACGCCCCCGGAAGGACAGCCGCCATATTCTGTATACATTCCTTCTCCGGCAAATGCTCCAAACTCCAGGAAGCGACTATCGGGATCAGTAAGTTTTTTTATTCTTTCTCTTGCAGTTAGCTTTCCTTTTTCATGCTGCTCCGCAATTTTTTTTTCTCCTCCGCCCAAATACAATTTTTGCAATCGTTGCTTTAATTGAGAACAAAGTAACTTTAGTGAATCTTCGTTTTTATTAGCTTCAATATTCATCTGCTTTTGTTTAGTATTGAGTGATAGTATTAAATATTGGTATGAATAAATTTATTACTCAAGACTCAATACAAACTACTAAAATGGATTTAAGTAAAAGTATTAACTTTACAGAAATCATTCATCATAATTTACAAAAAGTATCTAAATTAATTTATGCCGGATCGTCATAAAAAAGGAAACTGGGTAACGATTGTAAACAGGCATTATCCCCCCAATCCCGGAGTGACTGGCGAGTCGGCATGGGATCTTGCCAAGTACCTGATCGAGCGGCATGAAATATCGGTACAGATCGTGCATGTATTGCGCAGCGATGATGGTGGCGGGGCAGTGCGAGCGCCGATTGGCAAGACTGTTTCTATTCCAACTTTATATAAGGGCAAAAACAAAACATTAAAATCACTGGCGGGTTCGCTGGATGGAATATTTTTAATTTTAAAAACTTTATTCATCAAAAAAGGTCCGGTGATTTGTATGTCGAGTCCACCTCTTTTACCTTTTTGGGCTTCGATCTTTTTTGGAATATTTCGGATCAAATGGTTTTTCTGGTCGATGGACTTATTTCCGGAAGCATTTGTAGCAAATGGGAAAATGAAATCTTCTTCCTGGCTTTACAGATTGATCATCCGCATCACATATGCCAATATACCAGAATTGCTGATCGCGCTCGGACCTAAGCAAGCCGAGTATATTCAGAATTATTACAAAAAAACTCCTGCTACTACGATCCTTCCTTGTGGTGTGTTTACTGAATACGAGAAAGAAGACAAACTTCCTGACTGGAAAAAAGAGGATGGAAAAATATATTTCGGCTACTGTGGAAATCTTGGTGCACCACATTCTGAAGAATTCCTGAAAACCTTTATTGATGCGTTCAATCCTTCTTCTCAACATTTAATTCTAGCGGTGTATGGGCCCAAAGCAGCTTCGCTATTAGAATACGCCAAAGGCAAAACGGGAATTACAATTGTAAAAACTGTTCCGAGAAGCCAGCTTCATTTTATCGATATTCATTTAGTGAGCTTGCTGCCTGCCTTTAACCACACTGCTGTACCTTCTAAAGGCATCAGCTCTGTTTGCACTGGCGGTGCGGTATTGTTTTATGGGAATGAACAAGCCGATACCTGGTTTATGCTTCAGTCTGCATCCTGGTTGATCAGTATTGAAAAAGACCTGAAGGCGCAGGTAGAATTTTTTATACAGAAAATTACAGTTGCTGAATTATCAGAGAAAAAAAATCAGGCGGTGAAACTTGCAGAGGAATTGCATAAGATGGAAGTGAAGGCTTATGAAGAGATAACTGAATTTGTTAACTGTTATAATAAACCTCGCGATCCTATCTTACCCAATGGCACGATAGAAGATTTTGTTGCCTGGTCTGAATCAGACTGAGAAGTCATCAGTCTGTCATTGCTTCGTAGCAAACAGATTGCTTCTTCAGTCAGCCTTGCGGCTTCCTTCCTTGCAATGACGCTGCGATTATTAATATTCCTCCGTGCTTATCCCGATTATCAATTTTTAGCATAACGACAAATGAAACAAAAAAGCCTGACTCCGAAAATTCAGAATCAGGCTTTGTTATTTTACAGATTATTTTTAAACACGAGTCATCAACCCGTCATGGATTTCTACCAATGTATTTTTTAGATCGTATTTGTAATTCCAATTAGGATAATGGGTTTTGAATTTTGTAAGATCGCTGATATACCAGATATGATCGCCGATACGGGAAGTTTCGGAATAAGAGTAATTCATTTTCTTTCCGGTAATTTCTTCGCAAACTACGATCGCTTCTTTCATTGAACAATTGGCAAACCTTCCGCCGCCTGCGTTGTAGGCCTCCCCTTCTCTTGGATTCTGATAGTAATGCCAGAACATATTGATCAAGTCGTAGCTATGAATATTGTCTCGTACTTGTTTTCCTTTGTATCCAAAAATTGTATAATGATCTCCGGTGATGGCGCATTTCATCAGGTAAGAAAGGAATCCGTGCAACTGTGTTCCCGAATGATTGGGGCCAGTAAGACACCCGCCTCTAAACACTCCGGTTTTCATTTTAAAATATTTTCCATATTCCTGAACCAGCACATCGGCAGCTACTTTGGAGGCCCCGAAGATAGAGTGTGTAGATTGGTCGATGCTCATATGCTCATCGATACCATTTTTAAAGTAAGGATGTTTCTCATCGATCTCCCATCTGTTTTCGAGCTCTACTAATGGCAGGAAATTAGGCGTATCGCCGTATACTTTGTTGGTAGAAGTAAAGATGAATACTGCTTCAGGGCAATATATTCTTGTCATTTCCAACATATTCAAGGTACCATTCGCGTTTACTGTAAAATCGGTAAATGGTTCTTTCGCTGCCCAGTCGTGGCTTGGCTGCGCGGCGGTATGCAATACTAGTTTAATATCTTTACCATATTGGTTGAATAATTTATCCAATGCTTGTTGGTCTCTGATATCAAGCGAATGATGGGTATAATTTTTATAGTTCGACTCCAGTCGCTGTCTGTTCCAATTGGTAGAAGCATTAGAACCGAAAAAATATTGTCTCATATCGTTATCTACTCCCACGATGAGATCAAATTTATCACTAAAGAATGCTACGGCTTCGCTTCCGATCAGTCCTGCAGAGCCGGTGATTAATGCTATATTCATATTATTATTTATTTTATTTTTCTAGCTGGTGTTCCTACGTAGGTACCTGGTTCGGTGATATGATCCCTCACGGTAGCTCCCGCCCCGATGGTTACGTTTGAACAAATATTGATATCGTTGATCACGGTAGCTCCTACTCCTACAAAGATCTGATCGCCCAGGATGCATCTTCCGGAGATGGTTGAGTTGGGAGCGATGTGGCAATGCTTACCGATTTTTACTTCGTGTTCGATGATAGCGCTATTGTTCACAATTGTATTATCGCCGATCACTGCTTCTGGCCCAATATGGCAGAAGTTCCCGACAAACACACCCTCTCCTACTTTGCTTCGCTCACTCACATATGCTTTGGAAGAGATCACTTTTCCAAATTTCATACCCTGAGATTTGTCGAAAATTCTTTTTCGGATATTATTATCGCCAATAGCAATAATAATAGGCGCTTTGAAATTGTCCGGGAAGGAATTTACAATATCGAATCCATAAAGGCTTCCATTGACTTTTGCGTTGCTATCGAAAAAAATGATGGAGGGCTTTTCGTAGCTGGACAGAATTACATCTGCTACACTTCTAGCATGGCCGCCGGCGCCGAGCAAAATGAACTTACTCATAATTAACTATTCTTATTCTGTTCTGTTTATTTCCGAAAGATAAATAATTTTTTAGAATTCACCTTATCAATTTAGATTCCAGATGCCGGATTCCAGCTACCAGATAATTTTCCCAATGCTAATTATTAAATCTATAAATATTGGGTATTCACAGACAAAGAGTATCATAACCAATGAACTATCGGGTATCTGGAATCCGGCATCTTTAATCCTTCATTCTGGCACTTTCTCAAAATACACTCAATTCACCTGAATATTTAAAAAATTACCTATTTTTGGGCTAAACTTTACTTTGAAAATAATGACTAACAGTATTTTAAAGAAGCTTGCTCCTCACCTGGCCGCTCACCTTGCTTTTATTTTGATCCTCTGCATATATTATGCACCCGTTTTTTCCGGAAAGAAGTTAGTTCAAAATGATATCGTTCAATCTGCCGGCTTTTTGAAAGAATCACTCGACTATGCTAAACAATCGAAAGAAGAAATTCTCTGGACCAATTCCATGTTTAGCGGAATGCCATCCTGGAGAGGCTATAGCACGAACATCATCAAATATTATCACTCCATTACTACTACTGTTTTTTCTATTCCTATTCTTCTGGGCTATCTTGCCTTTCTTGGTTTTTATCTTTTACTGCTTACACTCGGCGCCAATCACTGGCTAAGCTTTATCGGCTCTGCCGCCTTTGCTTTTTCTTCTTTCAACATCATCAGTATTGAAGCAGGGCATACCAACAAAGTATTCGACATGGCTCTTATGGCTCCTGTAATTGCAGGGATCATCCTGGTGTACGATCGGAAATACTGGCTGGGCGCGGCTATCACTACTCTCTTCCTTAGCATTCATATTTTCTACGCACACTACCAGATCACCTATTATCTCATCATCACTATCGTATTCTTAGGGGTGTACGAACTGATCAAAAACATTCGTCAAAAAACACTTCCTCATTTTGCTATCGCTTCTTTGATTCTCGTCCTAAGTGCAATTATTGCCGTGGGACCAAATATCTCCCAGATCTGGACTACACAAGTATATTCTAAAAGCACACAGCGCGGTGGCAGTGAGCTTACGCTGAATAAAGACAAAAGCGCTAAAGGCTTAGACAAAGACTACACCTTTGCCTGGAGCAATGGCAAGATGGAATCAATGACGGGTTTCATTCCGTACTTTTACGGAGGCAGCTCCAGCGAAGAGCTTGGACAAGGCTCCGACACCTATAAAGAACTTGTTGACCACAACGTACCGAAGAACGAGGCAAGATCTTATGTAAAAAATATTCCGCTCTATTGGGGTGATCAGCCGTTTACTTCGGGGCCGGTTTATTTTGGTGCAACTATTATTTTCTTATTCTTCCTAGCTCTTTTCCTATTAAAGGACTCCATGAAATGGTGGGTGCTGGCGGTTACCATTCTTTCTATCCTTTTATCATGGGGGAAAAATTTCGAGATCTTCAACGATATTTTCTATTACAATTTTCCCCTCTACAACAAATTCCGTTCTGTAACCATGACAATGGCGATCACACAGGTGACCTTACCATTCCTGGCCATTGCAGTGTTGGTGAAACTTAGTAAAAACGAGATCACTTATCCTGATTTCATGAAGGGATTAAAATGGGCCACCATTATTTGCGGAGGTATTGCTTTATTCTTTGGCTTACTCGGCGGCGCATTTTTCGACTTCACTACCGAAGGAGACGAAAACCTTGCCAAGCAAATTCCTGATTGGATGATGGATGCGATCCGTTCGGACAGAGCTAATAAATTAAGGTCCGATTCCTTCCGCTCGCTATTCTTTGTACTGGTTACAGCAGGCTTGCTTTGGGCATTTGTAAAAGAAAAAATAAAACCGGTAGCCTTCTACGTAGTGCTTGCGGCCTTAGTAGTGTTGGATCTTACGATTGTAGACAAACGTTATCTTGGCTACGACACATTCAAATCTGCCAAGAGCTTCGACCGCGAAGCATTTGCGATGTCCTCTGCAGATGAAATGATTCTTATGGATAAAGATCCTTACTACCGTGTGGCCAACTTTAGCAAAAGTATTTTCAACGATGCTACTACTTCTTATTTCCACAAATCAGTGGGCGGATACAGCGCTATCAAGCTTGGACGTTACCAGGACCTGATCGAAAATCAGTTGGGTAAAAATAATATTGCGGTGTACAGCATGCTCAATACTAAATATTTTATTGTACCCGATCAGAAAACGCAGCAACCAATGGTGCAGCGAAACCCTGATGCCATGGGTAATGCATGGTTTGTAAGCGATATCAAACTGGTCAACAATGCAGACGAAGAAATGCAGGCGATGGACAGTACCAATTTCCGCTCGACGGCAATTCTCAACAAAGAGTTTAACGGAACACTGCAAGGGTTGCAATTTGCAAAAGATTCCACAGGTTATATTCGTCTTACGAACTATCATCCAAACCGCTTGTCTTACGAATCAAAAGCGGCTACAGAGCAATTGGCAGTATTCTCCGATATCTATTATCAACCAGGATGGAATGCTTACATCAATGGCAAGCTTACTCCTCACGTTCGTGTTGATTATGTATTGCGTGGTTTGAGAATTCCAGCGGGTGAACATAAGATCGAATTTAAGTTTGAACCGCAGCATTATTTCACCGGTGAAAAAATTTCTTTGGCAGGATCTATTTTATTTGTAGCATTTATACTAGCCGCGGCAGTATTGGCTTACCTGCAGCAAAGAAAACAGAATGCTAATAATACCCTTTAAGTTTCCGATTCATGTCTTTTAATTTTGTAAGAATATTTAGAAAAGTAACAAGAGGCTTCGGCCTTTTGATCCGTAAGTATGATGCTTCTACCAACGAAGATGCACGCCTGCTAAAACTCCTGGAGCATTACAAGATCGACTACGTGCTCGACATAGGTGCGAACGTAGGACAATACGCGATGGCACTGATCGATCAGGGGTTTAAGAAAAATATTATTTCCTTTGAACCTCTGGAAAACGAATACAAACAATTGTTGAAGGAAAGTAAAAACCATCCTAATTGGACGATTTATGAAAAATGCGCGCTAGGTGGAACTGAATCGGAAATGACGATTAATATTTCAAAAAATTCCTACAGCTCTTCATTGCTGCCGATGCTGGACAGTCATAAGAAAAGCGCACCCGATTCGGCTTATGTTCGCACGGAAAAAATAAAAGTTTATCGCCTCGACGATGTGATCAAAAAGCTGAACATTCCTACGCAAAATCTTTTTATGAAATTGGATGTACAAGGCTTTGAACACGAAGTGCTGGAAGGCGCGCAGGAAACCCTGAAGACCTGCAAAGGCGTACAGATCGAAGTTTCGCTGGTACCGCTTTACGAAGGTACCAAATATTACTTCGATGATTATCTCACTTATTTCAAAGAAAAAGGATTCGAGCTCATAGCGATCCACCCTGTTTTCACCGATAAAAATACAGGACAAGTACTTCAATGTGATCTGACTTATTTCCGGAAATAACGAACGCTTAGTTGGATACCGGATGCCAGATTCCGGATACCAGGTAAAAATAGCTCTAGATCCAAAACGTATTAATAATTATCTGGAATCCGGTATCAGGAATCCATCTAACAACACTATCATTCTAAAACATTACTTTCATGAGTTTTCTAAAAAAAATCTTTCTTACTCCCGGCACTATTAGTCTTATTAAAACGATCATGTATCCTTACGTGAAAGCCAAATGGGAGAAGAACGAAACAGTGAAAGGATGGCTAAAAGAAAACCTGATCGGTAAAGAAGAATTCCGTGTGCTGGCTTTTGAATGGCAACGCTTTGGTGAACCTACTGCGCGTCCGCATATTTTAAAACAAAGAACGATCGCGGAGTACCAGAAAAAGTACAACTGCCAGATCCTCGTGGAAACAGGTACTTATCGGGGCGATATGATCTTTGCTCAATTGAATAACTTCAAAGAGATCTATTCTATTGAGCTAAACATTCCTCTTTGGGAAGCAGCTAAAAAAAGATTTAGCCAACAGCCATCTATAAAATTATTGCAAGGCGACAGCGGAAAAGTATTGCACGAGCTTATATCGAAATTACAAGCGCCTACTCTTTTCTGGCTCGATGGCCATTATTGCGGTACAGAAACTTCCAAAGGCGAACTGGAATGCCCTATCTACGGAGAGCTAAACGCTATTTTTAATTCTCCGATCACACACACGATCCTGATTGACGACGCCCGTTATTTTGTTGGGAAAAGAGATTATCCTACTATTCCGGAATTGAGAGACTTTGTAGAGAAAACCGACAAACGTTATACAATGTCGATCAGCGAGGATATTATTATTTTGGAAGCGAAGAAGTAATGAAAGTTAAGTTACGAATTTTGAATGTTGGTGATTAAAATCAAGCTAGTTTTTAAAATTCCATTTTAATCATTCATATCAATAATCTAACCCTATGATTCCGTAATTTCATCAATACTCTTCTTCTCAAAAGCATCAATATAAGAATGAATAGTAGTGTTGATCACCTGCACCTTTTGATATTTGCTATAGGCTTTTAGTTTTTTGTAACTTAAGAAACTGAAATAGCACCATCTGAAAAAATCCGTCACATCCATTTTTTCATTTTTCTCCAGATTATTGTAAAAATGCCCAGTGTGCTTGTCTTTATCTTTAGCATAGAAATAAGACATGCTTACGTATAGTTCATTGTCCTTGGGAACCGCAATGTCTTTAAAGAAAGAATTGTCTACTCCTGTAAGATATATTTTTTTATAGCGCATATTGATGGAAATAAAAATTGCTGCTACGATCACATTTTTACAAAGCACCATTCCCAGATTGGCGCGGAAAAGCCGGTGTACCAGCCAGTCGAAACCATCGAGTACGGTATAGTTGTAATAATTAATTTTCACCATTTTATTTTTGGCAGGAATAGAATTGACCAAGTCCGCTTTCCGCGCCAATTGGGGGATGAAGAGCGTTACTTCCCAGGTGGTTTTTTCCGCGATTGCGTTCAATGTTTTTTCTGCCCAAGGTAATAATTTATTATTAGCAGGGTAATAGCCATTGTCGATCAGTACGATGTAGCGCGGTTGCAGGCGTTCGTAGTTTTCAGAAGAAGGGAAATTATTCACGCAAAGTAATTCCTTGCTTTTAAAAAAATCCGGATATTTTTGAAGGTCTTCGCCAAACGAAGGAGCGTTGCCGATCACTACAATCTCTTCTTTTTCTAACACAGGAATCCGATAGCCAGGCTTGGACAACAACACGATCTTTACTAACGAATAAATGGAATAGATAAATTTCTTTATCCATATGCTGCTCAAATAAATTGCTTTTTTTACCTGGTATACCATCTGTTATATTTTTCTGTACAAATCTTGAAAGTTTTAAAATTATTCAAGGTTTATAATTGGCTCCGACAAAATTATCATAAAAAACGTGGACTTCGCTGCAAAAACAGAATCAATATGTAATGCTTTGCTATACAATCTTTTCCTTACAGAACGTTAGGCTTTAGATGTTGGCTTAATTTATAGTAGATTTTGAGCTAAAAATGCTAATTTGCACGTTCAATAAGCCTTTTATAGCTATACGACCCAATATTTGTGAACGCATAACTTTTCAAAGTGGATCTTAAAAACAAAAAAATATTAGTAACAGGCGCCGATGGTTTTATTGGAAGCCATTTAGTAGAAAAACTGGTAGACGAGGGTTACCAGGTAAAAGCATTTGTCTATTACAATTCTTTCAATTCCTGGGGCTGGCTCGATACATTTCCTAAAGAAAAACTTTCCAAAATAGAAATTTTCAGCGGCGATATCCGCGATCCGAACGGTGTGCGCACTGCGGCACAAGGCGTGGATATAATTTTCCACCTGGCTGCGCTCATCGCGATCCCATACAGTTACCACTCTCCCGACAGTTACATCGATACCAATATCAAAGGTACGCTCAACATCTTGCAGGCCGCTAAAGACCTGAAGATCGCGAAGGTGCTGGTTACTTCTACTTCCGAAGTATACGGCACAGCACTGTATGTACCAATCGATGAAAAGCATCCGAAGCAGGGACAATCGCCTTACTCGGCTACTAAAATTTCGGCTGATTTTCTTTCCGAATCATTTTACAGAAGTTTCGACCTTCCTGTGACGATCGTTCGTCCTTTCAATACCTTCGGCCCGCGGCAATCGGCACGGGCTGTGATTCCTACGATCATTACGCAATTGCTGGCTGGTAAAAAAGAGATCAAACTGGGGGCAATACATCCTACACGCGATCTGCTTTTTGTGAAAGACACGGTGAATGGATTTATCGAGATCGCCAAGTCTGACAACACCAGTGGTCAGGAGATCAACATCGCCACACAATCCGAAATTTCAGTAGGCGATCTGGCTCAAAAAATTATTTCCCTTATCAACCCCGAAGCAAAGATCATTTCCGACAGCGAACGCCTGCGCCCCGATAAGAGCGAGGTGGAAAGACTTTTCGGTTCCAACAAAAAAATCCAGGAGATCACCAACTGGAAACAACAATACAGCTTCGACCAGGCACTGAAAGAAACGATCGACTGGTTTAAAAAAGAAGAAAACCTCGTACGCTATAAAACCGATATTTATAATGTTTGAGAAAGTTGTCAGTTTTATAAAAGATCTTAATCAGGGCCGCGCCTTCATTCCCCTTCATGAGCCTGCGTTTGTAGGCAATGAAAAAAAATATGTGAACGATTGCATCGATACTGGGTTTGTTTCTTCGGTAGGTGAATACGTCAACAAATTTGAACATGCCCTTGCTGCCTATACCGGCTCGAAGAGAGCGGTAGTTGTGGTCAACGGCACAGAAGCATTGCATCTTGCCTGTATTGTAGCAGGCGTAACGGCGTCTGACGAAGTCATCACACAACCGCTTACCTTCATTGCTACTATCAATGCCATCACTTATACCGGCGCTGCGCCTGTGTTTGTGGATGTAGACAGAGATACGATGGGCATGTCGCCTGAATCGCTGAAATCTTTTTTGCAGGAAAATGCAGTATTGAAGGAAGGTCAGTGTTTTAATAAAACCACCAACAAGCGTATCAAAGCCTGCGTGCCGATGCATACGTTCGGACATCCAGTTTGTATCGATGAGATTGCCGAGATTTGTAATCAATATAAAATAACGTTGATCGAAGATGCGGCAGAAAGTATTGGCAGTAAATTCAAAAACACACCTACTGGCCGTTTCGGAAAACTCGGGATCTTGAGTTTCAACGGGAACAAAGTGATCACCACAGGTGGGGGCGGCGCTATTCTTACTGATGACGAGGCCTTGGCTGATCTTGCTAAACACTTAAGCACACAGGCAAAAATTCCTCACCCTTGGGAATATGCGCATGATCACATTGGCTACAATTACCGCATGCCTAATATTAATGCTGCTTTAGGGCTGGCACAGCTAGAAAACCTGGATCGCTTTATTGCTCAGAAACGAATATTGGCCGAAAAATACCGGGAATATTTTCTCACTATTGGAATAGATTTTTTCTCCGAACCGGAAAATTCTATTTCCAATTACTGGCTGAACGCCGTGCTGCTCAAAGACCGCAATGAGCGCGATGCATTTCTGAAATACACAAATGAAAACGGCGTGATGACCAGACCGATCTGGAACTTAATTTATAAATCCAGCATGTTTGAAAAATGCCAACGCACTGACATGACCAATGCACAGTGGCTGGAAGATAGAGTAGTGAATATTCCCAGCAGTGTGATCTTACCAATAAAATGAGCAAAGTTCTAATTATAGCAGAAGCAGGAGTAAACCACAACGGCAGTTATGAGCTGGCGCTGCGTCTTATCGATGCAGCCAAAGAAGCAGGCGCAGACATTGTAAAATTCCAAACCTTCGTGCCGGAACTTCTCATGTCAAAAAAAGCACAGAAAGCAGATTATCAAAAACAAACTACCGGAGCAGAAGAGTCGCAGTTGGAGATGATCCGCAAGCTATCGCTTGGATACGATGAATTCAGGGCACTGAAAACATATTGCGAAAAAAAAGGAATTCAATTTCTATCTACTGCCTTCGATCTTCCTTCTCTTGATTTTCTTGTAGAGCTGGGTATTAATCTGTTTAAAATCCCATCAGGGGAAGTGACCAATCTTCCCTACCTGAAAAAGATCGGCAGCCTTAAAAAGCAAGTGATCCTTTCTACTGGCATGTGTACATTGGAAGAGATAAGCGAAGCCATTGTTGTGCTTACAGAAGCAGGCACACCACTTACCAATATTACGGCTTTGCATTGCAATACTGAATATCCTACTCCTTTTTCCGATGTAAATCTTGCTGCTATGAAAACGATTAGCGAAACATTTCATATTCCTACAGGCTATTCCGATCATACCAAAGGCATCGAAGTACCGATTGCTGCAGTAGCTTTGGGCGCTGTGGTGATCGAAAAACATTTTACACTCGATCGCACAATGGAAGGCCCGGATCATAAAGCTTCGCTTGAGCCTTTGGAATTAAAACAAATGGTAGATTCCATTCGTCATATTGAGCAAGCGATTGGAAATGGAACCAAAGAGCCTTCTTCTTCTGAGAAAAAAAATATAGCCATTGCGCGCAAAAGTATTCACCTTAATAAAGATCTGAAAGCAGGCCATATCCTCACGGAAAATGATCTGATCATGAAAAGACCGGGCGACGGCATTAGTCCAATGAAGATGGATGAAGTAGTTGGGAAAAAAATAAAATCGGATCTGAACGAAGACACTAAACTAAACTGGACTTTACTGGAATGAAAATAGGCGTACTCACTAGTTCCAGAGCAGACTACAGCATCTACAAGCCTTTGCTGGAGCAGATCCGGAAAGAAAAAAACTGGGAATTGGGCATCATAGTATTTGGCACACATTTGTCTGAAAAATACGGGATGACAGTACAAGCTATTAAAAACGATGGCTTCGCTATCGACTATTGCCTCGACACAATGCCGGAAGATGATCAGCCAGCCTCCATATCGTCAGCCATGGGCAAAACGATACAGCACTTCAGTGAAGTATGGAAAAATGCTTCTTACGATTGGGTGATCGCGCTGGGAGACCGGTATGAAATGTTTGCTGCAGTAGCAGCTTCACTTCCGTTCAATATTCGCATAGCACACCTGCATGGCGGAGAAACCACGCTGGGTGCGATTGATAATGCTTTCCGGCATAGCATTTCTCACATGGCTAAACTACATTTCGTAGCTGCTGAGCCTTATAGAAAAAGATTGGCAGAAATTCTCGGAAACGAAAAAAACATTTACAATACAGGAGCCCTCAGTATCGACAATCTGTCAACACTTCCATTGTATACGACGGAGGAGTTCTTTCAGCATTTCCATATCGATCTGAAAACACCAACGATCCTGATCACTTTTCATCCTGAAACTATTTCGTTTGAAAAAAATGAAGACTTCAGCGATACAATCATAGAATCGCTCAGGGAAGTAAAAGACTATCAATATCTGGTAACGATGCCTAATGCCGATACGATGGGACTTTCCATCCGGCAGAAACTGATTACTTTTGCAGAAAAGAATAACCGTTGTTTTCTGCTTGAAAATCTTGGTACCGTTGGTTATCTATCTGCTATGAAGCATTGCAGCTTCATGCTGGGCAATACATCCAGTGGTTTTATTGAAGCCGCTTTCTTTCCTAAATGGGTGATCAATCTTGGTGACCGTCAGAAAGGACGTATTCTTACTTCTAATATTTTGCAAACCGATATTGATAAAAAGCAAATCCTGGAAGCTATACAAAAAATTCAATCTTCTCCCTTGCCTGCCAGACAAGAGATCTATGGTGATGGTAAGGCGGCGGAAAAGATCGTTCACCTACTAAAAGAAAAATCATGAAAGATTTTTTAAACAATATCATCTACGAATCTCAAACGATCCGTGAAGCATTGGCCAAGCTCGATGAGTATGCGCTAAAGATCAACCTCACCTTGTTTGTACTCGATGAGGAACATAAAATGAGCGGTACGGTAACCGATGGCGATATCCGACGTGGATTGCTTTCTGGCATTAGTATTGACGATAAAGTTACCAAAGTAATGTATTCCAATTTCCGTTATCTTGAAAAAGGCCAAAACAACGTAGAAAAAATAGCGGAATACAGAGCTAAGGGAATACAGCAACTACCGGTACTTGATAAGGATAAAAAAATTCATAATATATTTTCCTTCCGTGAAAAAATTACTTTACTTCCTGTAGAAGTCGTATTAATGGCAGGCGGTATCGGCGAACGGTTAAAGCCACTTACCGACCATCTTCCAAAGCCCTTGCTTCCCGTGGGAAACAAACCAATCATCGAGCACAATATCGATCGTCTGATACGGTTTGGTGTGGAGCATATTAAAATATCTATCCGTTATATGGGTGAAAAAATTGAGCACTATTTTGGCGATGGGAAAAACAAAAATATAACGATCTCTTATCTAAAAGAAGACAAACCCATGGGTACAATTGGTTCACTTTGTCTTGTCGATCATTTTGAACATGATACGGTTATTGTCATGAATTCCGATTTACTTACTAATATTAACTTCGAAGAGTTTTATCTTCAGTTTAAAAATGATCGTGCAGTAATGTCAGTAGCAACGATTCCATACAAGATCAATGTACCATATGCCATTATGGAAGTAAATGAAAACGAAATTACTTCGCTGAAAGAGAAGCCCACTTATACCTATTATGCAAACGCGGGCATTTACATCATGAGCAAAGAAGCGCTTTCTTATATTCCTGATAATACACGTTTTGATGCACCTGATCTTCTAGAAGTTTTGATTAATAATGGCAAAAAAGTTACTTCCTACCCTATCCTTGAATACTGGCTGGACATTGGTAAACCGGAAGATTACAAAAAAGCACAGGAAGATATCAAACATATTAACTTATACAATTAAACGGCTTTCATGAATATCATCATCACCATTTGTGCAAGAGGAGGATCAAAGGGGATACCTGGTAAAAATATCAAACCGATCAACAAAGTTCCCCTTATTGGTTATTCCATTATAGTTGCCAAGCAATTTGCAGAAAAATACAAAGCTGATATCGCTCTCTCGACCGACTCGGACGAAATTAAAAACGCTGCGCGCCAATTGGGAGTAGCAACCGATTACAAACGCCCTGATGAATTTGCCACCGACAAAGCCGGAAAGATGGACGCGATCCGTCATGTGAAAGAATATTACGAAACCTCCTTAAACAAAAAATACGATCTGCTGCTCGATCTCGATGTCACCTCTCCCCTACGTACCTTACAAGACCTGGAGGAGGGAATGCAAATCATTCTCAACGATCCGAATTGTCTTTCTTTATTCTCTGTCAATCCAGCCAAACGAAATCCTTATTTCAACATGGTAGAAAAAGGAGAAAACGGCTATTACCGAGTGATCAAAAAATTGGAAGGAAATTTTCTCACCCGCCAATCAGCACCAAAGGTGTATGATCTGAATGCTTCCTTTTATTTCTACAAAAAAGTATTCTTCGAACAAGGTTTAAACTTCGCTATCACCGAGCGTTCGCTGATCTACGAAATGAAACATATTTGTTTTGACCTCGATGAAGTAGAAGATTTTGACTACATGGAGTATTTACTAGAAACGAAAAAATGGTTGTTCTAATCATCGGTCTGGGCTCGATTGCTAAAAAGCATATTCAGGTTTTAAAAAAAATAGATCCTGCCTGCACACTTTATGCCTTGCGTTCTTCCTTGCAAGCGGAGCCATTACCGGGAGTTCAAAACATTTATTCTTTCGAAGAAATAAATTTTCGCCCCGACTTTGTTTTACTCTCCAGCCCTACAGCTAATCATTATACCGATATTGAAAAATGCCTGTCGTTGAACTGCCCGCTCTTTATCGAAAAACCGGTATTAAATTCTTTGCAGCAATACGAGAAACTTGCCAATGCGATCCTAAAGCAAAATATCATTACCTACGTAGCTTGCGTACTTCGCTTTCATCCTTGTCTGGAATATCTAAAGAAAAATAAAGACCAGTTAAAAAAGATCAACGAAGCAAATATTTACTGCGGTTCTTTTCTTCCCGAATGGCGTCCAGGCCAGGATTACCGGAAGCTCTACAGCGCCAACGAATCTATGGGTGGCGGCGTACATTTGGACATGATCCATGAATTGGATTATGCGTACTGGCTTTTTGGAAAACCAGGTTCTTCGCAATCTGTATTCGGAAAACGTTCTTCCCTGCAAATCGATGCAATTGATTATGCCAATTACCTTTTAGACTATCCCGGCTTTCGTGCTTCTGTTATTTTAAATTATTACAGAAGAAAACCAAAACGTACGATCGAACTTGTAGGCGAAGAAAATACTTGGACGGCTGATCTGATCGGTTATACGGTTAAAGACCAGAACGAACAAGTATTGTTTCAATCCACCCTTACGATCATGGATCTTTACGAAGCGCAGATGGGTTATTTTATTACTCATATTCAATCGAAGACTTCCTGTGAGAATGATTTTCACGAAGCGATCGAGGTATTAAAAATATGCTTACAACATAATTATGCTAAAGAATAAAATCATTGTAGTAACCGGTGGCAGCGGTCTGTTGGGAAATACATTTCTTGAAGAATGTATCAATCAAGGCGCGCAGCCCATCTGCCTGGATCTTGTTCCAAATAAAAATCCACAGATCGAATCGCATACTTGCGATGCGACGGATGAAAGAGAGGTGAAACAAACCATTGATGCAATTCTTCATAAACACGGAAGGATCGATGGTTGGGTGAACAATGCTTACCCACGCACAAAGGACTGGGGTACGAAAGTAGAAGACTTGCTGATGGAATCGTGGAGAAAAAATGTGGACATGCATATGAACAGCTACTTCATGTGTTCACGCCTGGCGCTAGAAGCAATGAAACCAAAGGAAAAAGGTTCGGTGATCAATCTTGCTTCTATTTATGGGATCCTTGGCCCAGATTTCACTGTATACGAAGGCACTGAAATGAGCAATCCAGCGGCTTATGCGGCGATCAAAGGAGGTATCATCAATTTCTCCCGTTACCTGGCGTCCTATTATGGTAAGCATAATCTTCGTGTCAATTGCATTTCGCCCGGAGGAATTTTCGACAACCAAAATGAGATTTTTGTAAATAACTATAATAAAAAAGTACCTATGAAAAGAATGGGCAGTCCAGCCGACATCGCTCCTTCCATTGCATTTTTGTTATCTGATCAATCTTCTTACATCACAGGGCATAATTTAGTGATCGATGGCGGCTGGTCGATTGTATAATAGTTAGTTTTCTATAATCATGAAATACACAGTAATCATTGTAGGTGGCGGGAATATTGGTAGCAGGCATATGCAAGCCTTCGCTATGGCTACGCTTCCAGTCAATCTCTATATCATCGATCCTTCCGAACATTCACTGGAAGTATGCAAAACAAGATGGGAGGAGGCAACAAAAGGAGATGAAAACAAACTAACAACGTTGATCTGTCAAACCAGTTTCACAGATTTACCTTCCGAAATTACCCTTGCTATCATCGCTACCAATGCTCAACATCGTTTCAAAGCCTTTCATCAATTATCGGACGTTACTACGATCAAGTATTTAATTCTTGAAAAATTCCTTTTCAATGATCCTCATGAATACGCACTTACCGAAGGAATTATTCAGAAAAGAAACATTATTGCCTACGTAAACTGCCCAAGGAGATTGCATGAAGGATACCATTTCGTAAAACAAAAACTAGCCACACAAGAAGGTCCGATACATCTGGCAATACAAGGCGATAACTGGAGTATGGGCAGCAACGCAATCCATTTCCTAGACTTGTTTTGCTATCTCGCCAACGACACGCTTGCCAGCTGCGAATACAAAGATATGGCGCACACCGAAATCATTCCAAGCAAACGTGAAGGATATATAGAGCTTTTCGGAACGCTTACAGCTACCACCAAAGAGCGGCATACACTATACCTCACTTGCACCCCAGGTACATTTTCCGAAATTAAACTTTCATTGCAAAAGGGCTCGCACACCATGGAAATCTTGGAAAAAGGCGGCAAATGCTATGTAGCAGCAGACGACGCGTTGGCTGTTGATTTTCATATTCCTTTTCAATCACAATTGACTAATGCTTGCTTCGAACAGTTGGTAAATGGAGAAAAAATGGAATTGGCCTCTTATATGAAAGCGGTAGGGCCACATTTGAAATTTTTAGAAGCTGTAAGTGCTGTTGCAAAAACTAAAGGATACACAGAGAAATGGCAAATAACCTAAACAAAAAAGTAATATTGATCGGTCCTGGCGCGATTGCCAAAGATTATGTAAAAACTTTAAAGGCACTGCAAACTGATATTACCGTACTCGGGAGAAATGCCGAACGGTGCGCAGCCTTTGCCGCAGAGACCGGCGTGCCTTGCCTAGCTGTTGATCTTGAAGAATATTTAAAAAAACAGGATCATAGCAATACCTGGTTCATCATAGCCGTGAGCATGGATAATCTTGGAATTGTTTCCAGGACGTTGATCCAACAAGGCGCAAAAAATATTTTAATTGAAAAGCCTGCTGCTGTAAGCCCGGAAGACATGGGCGAAACAATTGCACTGCTTAAAAATACTTCTATTACTCCATACGTAGCGTATAACCGTCGGTTCTATAGTTCGGTAAGGCAAGCAAGAAAAATGATCGCCGAACAAGGCGGTTTGCTTTCTTTCTCTTTTGAATTTACCGAATGGATCCATGTGATCGAAAAACTTCCTAAGACAAAGGAAGTGCTTGCCAATTGGTTTTTGGGAAATTCTACACACGTAGTAGACTGCGCATTCTTTGTAGGCGGTTCTCCTACGTTATGGTCAGCATATACAGCAGGTCATATTTCATGGCATCCAACAGCAGCGCAATTTTCAGGAGCCGGTGTATCCAAATCAGGCGCTTTGTTTAGCTACCAGGCCAACTGGCAATCGGCGGGGCGTTGGGGAATTGAGTTTAATACACCTGAAGGTAAAATAATTCTACGTCCTATGGAAAAACTTGCTTTCCAGAAAAGAGGCGAAATCCAGGTAAACCCGGTAGAGCTGGATGATATACTGGACGTGACTTATAAGCCAGGCCTGTATCTCCAGACACAAGCGTTCCTAAACGGGGACCACCAGGATATGATCTCTTTGCAAGACCATTATCAAAATGTGCTCAACATTTACCAGAAAATAAACGGCGCATAGAAATGAAAATAGTGATCCTTACTGATAGTTATGGTGGACCAAGGCTCCACAACGGTGTATCTGATGTAAAGAAGGAAGAAACCTATCCTGAACTGGTCAAAAAAAATCTTCCCGCGCATGAAGTTATTATTCACTATGAATCTTTTCGCAGGCTAATTCATTTACCTGCATTACTAGAACAATACAAAGAAGCTGACCTATATATTCTTCAAGCCGGCATTGTAGATCTTTATCCAAGACCACTTACCTATGGCAATACTATTTCGCAGGATTTTTTTATTAAGGTACTGAGAAGACTGGTACGACTGAACCGAAGATTTGTGGTTAATTATATTTATAAAAAACCCTGGTCTACAGAAGCCCAGGTGAGAAAGGCAATCCAGGAAGTTTGTAAAAAAGTGTCTTCAAAAATCCTTTGGCTAAATATTCCCCCGGTAAATAAATTGCAGAATTATAAAACACCAGGTGCCAATGCTGCAATCCAATGGACGAATGAAATTCTGCACGAGGAAATAAACAAATATAAAAACAGCTCAGAATTGGATCTATATACCAAATTTACCTCCATGCCCGATTACGAGCATTACCTTCATGCGAACGATTCTCATTTAAATGTGAAAGGGAACATGCTATACGCTGTTGAAATTTTAAATTTCCTTAACTCTACTTCCTGGCTAAAAGAAAGCTAAAATACTTCTATTTATACTGTATCTTAACACAGTTTTGATAGGCAACTAAACACAAAGAGATGTCCCATTGCAATAGCAGTTCTAAATAGACACTATCTATTTGATCCGTTAATTCGCTACATAACACTTACAGTTAAAATAACCTACATTTGAGATCAGGATATTCACCCTTTTTCTAATGAAAATACGTACCTTTGAAAGAGGTTATCAAACATGGGAATTGTAGTAAAACAAAGCATTAAAAGTACGCTAGTAAGTTATACTGGAGTATTGTTAGGAGCCTTTAATGTCTTATGGTTGTATCCAAAATTTTTAGCGCCGGAAAATATTGGCTTAATCCGGCTGCTTCAGGATATCCCTACATTACTGGCTATGTTTGTTCAGCTCGGAGCCTTTAGCATCATTGATCGTTATTTTCATCATTTCAAAGATGATCCACAAGAACGAAAAAGTTTTCTTACTGTCATCAGTTTATATCCATTAGCGGGCTACACGCTGTTTGTCTTATCTTTCTTTCTATTCCGTTCTTTTTGGGAAAATATTTATGCGTCCAATTCGCAGTTGCTGGTAGAACATATGATCTACCTGCTGCCGATCACATTTTTTATGATGTATACATCCCTGATGGAATCACTTATTCGTACAAATCTCAATGTCGTATTTGCAGGCTTTCTTCGGGAAATATTGATCCGCGCATTGTATACCACTTTCATTTTCCTGTACGCGTTGAAAGCAGTTTCTTTTGAGCAACTTATTTTCCTGATCGCTACTTCTTATGCAATTTGTCTTGTTCTCTTATACATCTATGCAAAGCGATTGGATCTATTAGCGTTTACGCTCAAACTAAAATTACCACCTAAGGAAAAATTGCGGGAGATAGGAATGTACGTAGCTTTTTTTATTCCTGGTACTGCAGGCTCCATCATTGCGCATAAGATTGATACCCTAATGCTTGGAGCCATCAGTGGAACGACACAAAACGAAGGACTGGTAAACGTGGCGATTTATAGTCTTGGTTATTTTATTGGTTCGGTGGTGGAGATCCCTCGCAAAAGTATTTCTCAAATTTCGATTCCAATCCTTTCTAAATCATTTGCGGAAAACGATCTTAAAACTATCAGCACACTTTATAAAAAAAATTCGCAGATCCAGCTAGTCACTGGTATTTATATTTTCTCGATGATCTGGATCAATGTGGACGATCTGTTTGTGTTTATCCCGCAATCGGAAATATATCGTTCCGGTAAATATGTGATCTTGTTTATCGGGTTATCAAAACTGTTTGACATGGCCACCAGTATCAATGGCGAGATCATCCAGTTTTCCAATCATTATAAATTTAACGTGGTTGCCATCGGTTCTCTTTCTGCGATCACGGCCATTTCCTGCCTGATCTTTATTCCCATCTATAAGATCACAGGAGCAGCAGTTGCGCTGACGCTTACTATTTTTCTTTTTAATTTTATAAAAACATATTTCATCTGGCATAAGATGAAACTATCGCCTTTTTCTGCTCAGATGATCCCTGTGTCGATACTTTGTATGGTTACATTAATACTTTCTTCCCTGATCAACCGTCCGGTGCATACGGTATATGAAGCTTTCGGATGGATCTTGTTTAACTGCACGTTGTTTACGATTATATTTTATTTCATGATCCGTAAACTAAAACTTTCTGAAGACATCAACAACCTGATCGATATGGTGCTGCAGTTTGTCACCAATAAGACAGGGATGAAGTGGGTGAGAAAATATTTGTAATAAAAAGATCCTAGATACCGGATAAAATATTACTTATAGCAATATTCAACAATAATATAAATATAAAATCAAAACTTATTTGGCATCCAGTGTCTTTTCTAATAAGTATGACCAACTATAGACTAAACGAAAACAGCTCGCTCTTTCTTGATCTACTAAGAGCTATTACAGCACAGGTAGTAGTGATTGGGCATGGTATTTCTTTTTTTTCTGTATTTACATTTCTTCAGCCTCCGCGTTTTCCTTATATGCAGAACATAGCGGTGTTAATCTTTTTTATTCTTTCAGGTTTTCTTATTAGCTATTCTATTTCCAATCACCTGGAAAGAAATCACCACTACAATTTCAAAGATTTTTTTATCGATCGTTTTTCAAGAATTTATACGGCTTACCTTCCTGCCATTTTACTCGTGGCAGCGTTGGATGCGGTTCATCTTTTGGTAGCTGGACAATCTTATATTTATACAGATGCATACACGCTACTAACTGCGATGGGCAATATTGCTATGCTACAGGATTTCCCCTTGTTAATCACCTTACATAAAAAAATACCAAGCGTGGAAACGATCACTTCTTTTGGTTCAGCACGACCTTTCTGGACGTTGGCAATAGAGTGGTGGATCTATCTATGGGTAGGGTATTTTGTTTTTAAGATCGTAAAGAATTCTACTCTATCATGGCAGAATATATTGATGCTACTTTTACTTTCCATTGTACCTGTATACAATCTGGTGGGCGGAAGAGGCAATGGCCTAACTTTATATTGGCTTATGGGCACATTAGTGTATTGGTTTTCCGGTTTATTCCTGGAATTTAAACTGACTGCTTTTATTCAGTGGACTTTATTATTTTTATTGCTTCTTACTGCCTGTCTCCGACTTTCAATCACTGTGAAAGAATATGAACCTGTGCTAGCTTTTCTCTTGGCTGCGGCTATTCTGGTCAGTATTTCAATTACTGCCCAGACAAAGATTTTCCAAAAATATCGACTGATAATTCGATTTGCTGCTAATTATTCGTTTACCCTTTATCTAATTCATTATACTGTGCTAGATTTGATTTGCAGTACTTATAAAAATACAACAAATCCAATTTTATTATTTACAATGGGCTTGGTTCTTTGCAATATACTGGCGGCTTTGCTTGGCTACTATACAGAGATGAAGATTACTCCAATAGTGAAACATAGATTGAAGGCATTAATAACCAAATAGTAGATTTTCGAAAAATAGTTTAGTGAAAGTCCTATTAAAGATGTCAAAATGCAAAAATTGTGTTCAACCTTTTGCATACCATTCATTAGTAGATGCCATTCTATCTTTAGGCAAATCGTTGGTGTCTAGTCTGGGTAATGCGTACCGGTGGTGTGTTTGGACAGAGGCAACGTTCACTTCTGTAGTGACGGCTAGTTTACAAGCATATTCCTCGAGTACTTCGAACGTGTTTTTGTTATAATTCCCGTAAGGATAACACATCGTCCATTGTTTAATATCACCGTTGACTTCCTTGAGAAAATCTAAGGAAGAGCTCACTTCTCGAATTTGTTTTTCTTTAGTTAGTGAACCTAACCAATAGTGATCATAGCCATGGCTACCAATGTGCATCCCATGTTGCTTCATGCACTTTAATTGATCAATATTCATATAAAGTTCACGACTAAAAGATTCTTCAGGGATACCTATATATTTTTTAAAAAGCACATCCGTAATCAAATGTCTTAATTCTTCTTTCAATTCAACCTGAAGCAACCGTTTAATAAAAACTACTTCTGCTGGGTCAAAGCGATTTGCTATAGCCAACTTGGTATAATAATATTCATTACTCTCCAGGGAATATTCTTTACGATAATAGTTAAGCAATTTATTTACTTCAGTTATGATTTTTTTTTTATCCTTGATTGATGCAAGTATAAAATGAATTTTGTTTACATCGAGAACTTTATGTTCGGTAATAGCTTTTACCGGAGGGAAAAAAGATCCCTGTATTTTTTTCTGGCTCAGAATTGGAAATACATATTGATAATGATCACTATAAGCATCGTCGAAGGTGAGCAAGGCCGCTTTGGCAGGCAGGGTACTACCTGTTTCAATAGCATCTATCAAGGTTTCCATTGTAATGATCGCATAATGCTTCATTAAATAATCAATTTGCGCTTTAAATAGTGTAATGTCCAATCCTTTGATTTCCGGGTAGCGACTATGTAAAAAATCTCGTACATAATGATACATTATAATTGTGACGCGATTTGTATTCTCCATGTTAATGTTTTTAATTAGGGCGGTCCTGATCAGAGTCCCCTTTGAAAATAATATATTCTTGCCGGAAAGTTTTATAAGCAAATTCAATATCTATATTTCGTCGTTCGAACGGCTCAAAATAATTAGGAATGATTATCGAGTCAGTTCTTTTTCGAAATCCCTGGGCAGAAAAAATTTCCTCTTTTATTCCATAGCAAAGACAATCAATATATTCTGCCTGGTGTAGGCGAAGCAACTGCAGTAACTGGGATGACAATGATTCCTGCAAAGAAAGATTTCCGATCATATCTACAAGTCGGAGACAACTACTTCCGTTCACTTCAATCTTTCTAATGACCCAAAGGGTTTCTATTTTTTCTTTGTGATATACTCCGTAGAAAAGATAATTATAATAAGGATGTCTTCCATAACGTTGTATACAATAGTCAATACTCTTTTTCGGACTTGCCTGGATCAACAAATCTTTGACCGAGGATAGTTCTTTGATCTCTTTAATTTCTATATCACTTTGCAGGAATGCGACATTAATAGCAGCTACGGGTGCAGAAGCTATTTTATATTCCTTTATTTCAGGATTAAGAAAATAATATTGTTGAAGTACATCAGTCTTGAATCTTAATGCCTGATAAAGCTTTTTTACTCTTGCATTAATACCAATAGCACCAATGGATTTAGGCTGGTAATATTCTATGAGAAATTCCAACAACTGAATTCCTGTTCCTTTGGATCTAGGATTTGTCTCATCTGTTTTCCAAATGGCAAGCCAAAGATCTTTTTCACTCTCTAAAGCATTATCATACTGCGAAAGCGGTATAAAGCCTAGAATAGCAATTATTTTATTAATTTCGTCGTCTAGAGCGATTACAAAGTGAATATTATTATTAGTCTTATTCAAATGCTGCCAATGCATCAAATCCTGGTCATAGCCTAACCGATGACCTTTGCGCCATTTTTCATCGATAAACTTTTGAAGCTTATCAAGTTCGTCTGCACGACAGAAACGTATAGATACCATGATTAATTATTTTGCGCTATATCCTCCATCAATGATAAGATTAGTACCTGTCACCCAGCGAGAGGCCTCTGATAGCAAGTAGATACAAGCCCAGGAAACATCTTCCGGTTTCCCTATGCCCAATGGATGAAGTTTGAGAATTTCATTTTTTGATTCTTCAGAAATTTTTGAGAATAACTCTGTCGCCATTTCTGTCTCTACCATCGCTGGTGAAATGCTATTGACACGGATTTTTTTACTGGCTAATTCAATTGCCAATGCTCGCACGCCTGCAATCACAGCGCCTTTGCTGCTGCAGTAGGCTACTTTGCCAGCCTCACCTAACAATCCCATGATCGATGAAAGGAATACAAAACTCGCTCCTTGTTCGGGTAAATATTTTTTATGGGACAGTACCTTTGCAAACTCAAATCCACTCAAGACATTGACAGAAAATACCTTTTGATAAATTTCTTCCTTGTTATTTCTTAATGGAAGCGTGAGTTCAATTCCTGCTGAATGTATAAAACCATCTATCTTTTCATAACTATTTGCGATCGAAACTATTAGTGGTTCTATTTTTCCATATTCAGTAATATCAAGATTATATATGCTATGATTTCCTGTTGATAAACGTGCCATAGTTTCGTTCAGCCTTTGTACATCTCTTGCTATAAGGATTACATTAGCCCCCATTTCACTACATGTAATCGCGCACTGTCTACCAATACCGGAAGAAGCTCCAGTAATCAAAATATTTTTCCCTTTCAGCGAAAATGCTCCCATCATATAATTACTTATTCTGTAAAATGCTCTTTACCGATTAGGTCAATCAAACTTTGCACGGTAGTAAGCGATTTAAATTGATTTGCTGTCAGGCTGGTATCGAAATTTTCATCGATCAATGCGATCAGGGAAAGAATGGAAAGAGAATCATACCCTTCAAGACTTTTCAACTCTGTAGTCGGACTAACCTGTATATCTTCTATTTCTAGGCTTTCTTTCAATTTATCGATAAACTCGTTTGTTTTCATTGTCATATTAATTATTGTTGTTTTAAAATTCAATTACCATTCTACAACTGTAGCTCCCCAAGAATATCCTACCCCAAATCCCACAAGAAGTACTTTGTCTCCTTTTTTGATACGCTGTTCATCTGTGCAATCTTTTAACGCAATGGGAATGGTAGAAGAAACAGTATTTCCTGTTTTCAGCATATTCATATAAAATTTTTCTTCAGGAATTTTTATTTTTTTTCTCAGGTAAGAAAGCATGTATTTGTTGGCTTGGTGAAAAATAACATAATCGATTTGTTCCATTGTTAATCCATTTTTAGCCAACACTTCGTTGACCAGAATAGGTACGGCACCGATTGTAAAATTAAATATTTCGGGACCATTCATAAATAAGTTATTTTCAGTACGAATATTTCCCTCTTCGTTTATCTCAGGGGCCAATGCATTGTATTTATTTCGTAATGCACCGTTGGATACAATTAGATTTTGAAATCCGCTTCCGTCAGTACCCAGTACAAATTCTTTAATATGTTCGGCAGATGTTTTTTCTACTATCGTGGCAGCAGCACCATCTCCAAAGATTGTACGATTCCCTTTGTCTTTTTTATGGATAAATTTTGTATAGGTTTCTGCAGTGACTAGTAGCAGAGTAGAAGCTATACCAGTATTGATCAATCCTTTAGCCAATGCTAAACCATATACATAGCCTGAACATCCAAGATTAAAATCCAGTGCCCCAATGTTTCGACGCAGACCTAACTTATTTTGAAGGATACAAGCGGTAGTAGGAAGAAAATAATCCGGGCTTTGAGTACAGAAAAGAACAAAATCGATTTGATCTTTATTATGTTTTAAAAATAATTTTTCACACGCTTGTATAGCAAGATCCAATGATGTTTCATTAACTACTACATGTCTCTCCTGGATTCCTGTTTTTTCTTCGATTTTCTCAGCACTCCAATCTGGAAATTCATGCTCCATTTCCCGGTTGGTGATCACTCTTTCCGGCAAAAAATATTCAATATCTTTTATCTTGATTCCCATTGAGATTTGTTAATTCTTATGTTACAAGTTAGCAAAAAAAAAATAAGCAATATCATAAAATGACCCTCTGTTTATACTGTACAGTAAATTCCACATAATGATTTTATTTAAATTTTACACGGATACGGAGTTAAAAATATTTATAAGTCTGTAAAGCTAAATACACTCTGATAAATACTTCTTTAATTGTACCTTTACAGAAACAGTTGCTAGCATGACCAACGAAAAACCCATAGGAATCTTCGATAGTGGTATTGGAGGACTTACTGTTGCAAGGGCGGTGAAAGATCTACTTCCGAACGAGAATATCATTTACTTCGGCGATACAGCGCATCTTCCTTACGGCGATAAATCAGCCGCAGCGATACAATCCTATACTGTTAAAATCTGCGACCTGCTCATCAAGCAACAATGTAAAGTGATCTTGATTGCTTGTAACTCCGCTTCTTCTGCGGCTTATCAGCTTGCCAAAGAATATGTAGGCAGCAAAGCAAAAGTAATCAATGTGATCGATCCTGTGATCTCTTTTCTCAGTGAGCGGTTTGAAAATAAAACGATCGGCCTCATCGGAACCAAGAGAACGGTGCGCTCCAATGTATACCAGAAGAAACTTGATAAATTAAATAAAAATATTCAACTCCGCTCCCTCGCTACACCACTCCTGGCGCCGATGATCGAAGAAGGATATTTTGATAATACGATCAGTGAACAGATCATTCAAAGTTATCTTTCCGATCCAATGCTCCAGGGTATCGAAGCCCTTGTGCTGGGCTGCACGCATTACCCGCTGATCAAACATCAAATTGCACATTATTATCATGGAAGTGTGGAAGTCATCGATAGCTCACATATCGTAGCGGAGCAATTAAAAGTATACCTTGACAAACATAACCTGCACAAACCAGCCGGCGGAACATTCAATAAATTTTTCGTTTCCGACTACACGCATTCTTTCGCAGAAGCCACGAGAATCTTCTTTAGAGAAGAAGTGAACCTAGAATTTTATCCGCTTTGGGAGTAAAATAATGATAAGTGTTGAGTTATGAATTTTGAATTATGAGTTAGTAATAAAAAAAAAGAGCTATGAAATTTTACATTCATAACTCATAATTTATAATTTATAATTTTTTCTTACTGGCAGCTCTTCTTCACCACCTCAACTACCTCCGTATTGCCCAGCTCGCTTGATTTGCGAAAGTCTTTACAGGCATCGTCTTTTTTATCGAGCTTAATTTCTACCATTCCTCTGTTGAAATAAGCAGTAGCATTTTCAGGCTTCAATTCGATCAGTGCATTCAGGTCGCTAAGTGCACCTTCCATATTTTTCATCGATACTCGTACATCAGCACGTTTTTGATAGATGAAGAAGTTGTATGGGTTCATTTCAATATACTGTGTATAGTCGGCTTCTGCCTCCGCGTATTTGCCAAGTGCAGTGTACGCCACTGCCCTGTTGATGTATGGATCCAATCCTTGAGGATCGAGTTCGATCACCATGGAGAAATCGGCTACTGCCTGGTCATACATTTTTAAGATCATGCACGTATTGGCGCGGTGATAATAGAAATCATTTACGATCGGATTGATCTCGATGGCTTTGTTAAAATAAGTTAAGGCAGCCTGATAATTTCTTAGAGAATGTTCTACAACCCCCATTCTATGGTAAATATAAGCATCCTTCACCTTTCCGGTATCCAGGCTGCTGGCCACTTGCAGGTCTTCCATCGCCTCTGCGTATTTCCCAAGTTTGATCTTGGAATCGGCGCGGTGGAAATAATAATTTTTATTGTGCTTATCAAAACGAATTGCATTACTAAAGAAATTAATTGCTTTTTCTTCGTTCCCTAATTTTGATTCTACAATTCCTGTAATATAATCTATATCAGCGCCTGGCTTTAAATGGCTACTTCTTTCAAAGTCTTGCAATGCTTCAGGGTACAGCCCCATGATGTTATAAATAAGACCTCTTTCATAGTGTGCGGAATAATTTTTAGGATCCAGCTCGATCACTTTAGTAAAATCTTTGATCGCTTCATCGTCCAAACCAATTCTTGAATTCAAATGTGCACGTGAATAATAAGCGTCTTTATTTTTGTCGTTGAGTTTGATTACAGCATTATAATCATCGATGGCCTGGAAGCTATTACCTAGTTTTTCTTGTGTATAAGCTCTGTGAAGATAAGCGGCTTCATAATCTGAACTTAAGGAAATAGCGGAGTTAAAATTGGTTAAAGCTTCTGCATAATTAGCTTTTTTGAAACTATCGATTCCTTTTTGGTAATATTTTTTGGCAGCAGGGTCAATGCCCGAGTAAGCGACACTAAAAAAGCCTGCCAGTATCCATGTTAAAAATAATATTAATAATCTTTGTTTCATTAGTTTATATTTTATTACCCCTCTGGTCATCTAGTTTCTTTATTATACGAAGGTAAAAAGCATTAGTTGTGATAAATATCGAAATATTTATAAAATTAATTTGAATAATGCCATAAAATAATCCGCATGTAATAAAAAACCAATTTGTATCGCTGATCTTTGAGTAGATACTCCCAATTTCTACTCAATATACGGTTTCTGTCTTCCTATGGTTATTATTTACGAGCGATTTCGATCTCGATTTCAACCATGTCACCATTGGTTTCATCGCTAAGTTCGATGGTATAAGAGCCATCTTTGGCAGTCCACACCTCATCGTCTTTATCGTTTACCTTGAAGGTTCCATAGCGTTCGGTAAAATATGCCTGAAAGTCGTCGATCAGGGTTTCTTCCGGAGTAGCATCTTTGGTTTCAAAAAACTCCAATCCAAAACTCTTGATTTTTTTGGCGGCATCGAGGTAATAGATCACCTCACAAAATTCTTTTGTGTTGATTGGCACGCGGTAGATAAGCGCGTTTGACGTTTCAGCTTCCAGTTTGAGGTCTTCAGTGGCTTTTATTTTGTCGGCAGGTGTACCGAAATCAAATCCTCTTACTACCCCGGTCACATCAGTTTTAATGATCTTTTGAATTTCTGGGCTGTGTTTCTTTAAAATTCCCTGTCCTTGGGAATTCACCCCTACAAACAACAACATTGAAAAAGGCAAGAAGATAATTTTCTTCATAATTAACTGATTTATTAGGCTATAACTTTGCAAATATATACTATAGATTTTTTTTACCAAACTAAGGCAGATAAGTTTGGTAAAATTTAATGGCAAGAAACATACCAAGGTGATTTATGAATGTTGAATTATGAGTTATGAATTAAAAAAACTTCCCCTTCAACTCATAATTCATAACTCAACATTTATAATTTATTTAATGACCTCTTCGTCATCGTCGTCATTGTAATAATCGTCTCGATCGCGAAGCGTGCTTTTAAATCTTTTCTTTTTTACATCGGAGATAAATCTGCTCCAGGCAAAAGGATTGCTAAAAGTAAGTGCGGGAGATACAAGGTTGTAGCGTGTATCGTTGACCTGAACTTGTTTCTGCATATAGTACCTGTGGTTTTCAGCACCGCTGGCTGAGGTGCTGTAAAGCATGCGTTTCAAAACCTGCTCATTTAGGTTTTGATTCATATTATTCATATCCTGCTCAGGAAGTTTTAAGCTCAAAAAAGCTTCTTTAAATAATTGTTCAGTAGGCCAGGGAAAAATCTCGATCACAGGAAGCATCAAGGTATCTTCAACCAACTCAATGATCAAACTCATCTTATCCGATCTCAGTGTATCGGGAACAGTATAACGACGGCTTTTGAAACCTACCGAGTTGATGATAAGACTATCGCCGATGAGTGCGGGCAGTGAAAAATAACCAACATAATTGGTAACCGTTCCACGACCTGATTTAGGAATATACACTGCTACTCCGGGTACTCCATAAAGGCTATCCCCGCTTACCACCAAGCCGGAAACTTGTACTACTTTGCTTGTATTCTGCGCTTGTAGCTGAGAAATGCTAAACAAAGCAATAAGTAAGAACAGTATTTTTATTTTTCCAATCACTAACTATACTAACGTAAAAACGTTTTTTTAATTCTACTACAACAACCTTTCCCAAGTGCCTGCTGCTTTCGGAAGTCTAAAATTATCAAATCTTGACGAATATCAGGCAATGAATAGTATATTTATACTTTAAAAAATTAAAAAAATCCCGTTTGGAACTCCGGAAAGGCACTGATATTTTCAAATGCTTCTGCGACGAAGCCAGGCTTAGAATCCTGCACCTAATCTATAAAACAGAAGAAATGTGCATCTCTGACCTGGAACTGATCCTGGATTACACTCAAACCAAAACCTCCAGGCACCTGATCTATTTGAAAAGCCACGGACTGCTTAACTACCACAAAACAGACCAATGGGTATATTATTTTATAGAACCTGAATACAAAAAAATGGTAGGCGAGCTGCTGAACTATTTTGACAAAAACGAACTATTAAGAAAAGATCTCTACGAGTACCGCACGCTGTATACCAATAGCGAGCTCGCCATCAGGCAGCTGCACGTAAAGCAAAAGAAATTCAAACTGCCTCCTCTATAAACGACTTGGAGCTATACACTAAATAATTCATAATTCAACATTCATAACTCATAATTAATTTCAACATGGACATGAAATACAAAAAACATATTTTCATCTGCACTAATCAGAAAGAAGAAGGGAAAGCTTGCTGTGGAGAAAAGCGCGGGATGGAATTGGTAGATGCTTTTAAAACACTGGTAAAAGACAATCGTTTAAATACCGAAGTGCGCGCGCAACGTGCCGGTTGCTTTGATACCTGCGCAATGGGACCTTCTGTTGTGGTATATCCCGAAGGTATCTTCTATGGCAGAGTTCAACTTTCTGATGTAGAAGAAATCTTCAACGAACATATTCTCAACAATAGACCGGTAGAGCGATTAAAATTAACTTTCTAAATGAACAGTTACAAACATATTTTCTTCGACCTGGACCATACGCTTTGGGACTTCAATACCAATTGCAGGCTTACACTGGACGAGCTTTATGACCGCTACGATTTTTCTCCGCTTGGTTTTTCCAAAGAAGAATTTTATACCGTTTATAAAAAAATCAACGACCATATGTGGGCAAACTACCACAAGGGTCTCACTACTAAAGAAGACATTCGTTCCAGGCGATTTGAATATACATTCCAGGAATTGGGACACAGCAAAACATTTATTCCGCAAGGACTGGACGATGCTTTTTTATCTATCTGCCCGGCCAAGGGACAAGTATTCCCCTTTACACACGAAACGCTGGAGTATCTTATCAGTAAGGGATACAGCTTGCATATCATTACCAATGGATTTAAAGAAACACAACATATCAAACTTTCCACCTCTGGCATTGCTCCTTATTTTACAAATGTAGTAGAATCGGATGTGTGTGGATTTATGAAACCGGACAAAAGAATTTTTGATCACGCGTTGCAATTAAGTAATGCTTCTTCGCAAGAATCAATAATGGTTGGCGACGATCTGCAAGCAGACATCGTAGGCGCGCGCAATGCGGGTCTTGCGCAGATCTTTATCAATCGTCATCAGCAGGTACACGCTGAGGAGATCACACATGAGATTGATTGTTTGAGCCAGTTGAAGGAATTGCTGTAAGCATTATTGGGAGCGACGAAGCAGTAACTCTATTAAAAACAAAAAGGGAGAAAAGACTAGTTCTTTTCTCCCTTTTTGTTTTAGCATTTTCCTTCCTACATATTCAAATACTTCATCAGCATATCCAATCTTTCCTGATCGTTGTTGATGAGTTCTGTCTCGTGGAATTGTGTGATCACGTGATAGTCATAGCGCTCAAGGGTAGCCACTACTCTGGCAAGATCCGTTTTATTGAGCTTTAACGTCAGGTTTACCTGGCCGTTATTAGCTTCATCGGATACTACAAAGGAGCTAAGAATTTTGCAGTCATTCGCTTCAACCAGGCGGCTGATTTGCGCCATGGAGTAATCCTGTTCTTTCATACCCAACAGCAAGATACCTCCCGGCCCCTGGCTTGCAAACATCTGCGCGATCGCAGCCGCAGTTTCGTTGAGCGATACCACACCGAGAAATTTTTTATCTTCGTCGATTACCGGAAGAATATGAAGCTTATTGCGGGTAGCCATTTTAATTACATCGTAATAATGGATACCTGGCAATACGGATAGATCTTTGTAATCTAGTCTGAATTCTGAGATCTTTTTATTGAGGTTTTCAGAATCTAAAAGTGTTTCTTCCAGGAGAAGTCCCTGGTAAATATTTTTGTCGACAACGGGCAATTGTGATAAACGCAATTCTTCCATCCAACGCTTCGCTTTCTCTCCTGTATCGGAAAGTTTGAGAGGAGGAATCATTTCATTTATCAAATCTTCTGCTACCATCATCTTCAACTATGCTTGTCTAGAAAATCCTGAACGTATTTATTAAACTTATCCGGATGCTCCATCATTGGAGCATGCCCGCAATGATCGATGAATTTAAGTTCTGAATTGGGAATCAACCGGTTAAACTCATGCCCCACGATCGGTGGAGTGATTGTATCATTCAATCCCCATACCAGTAACGTAGGAATGGCGATATTTGTTATATCATTGGCCATGTTGTGGCGCTGCGCCGACTTGGCAATGCTCACGATCCGCATACATTTAGGAATGCTGGATACGATATCGAATACTTCGTCTACAAGTTCTTTGGTAGCGGTCTTTGGATTGTAGAAAGTATATCCCACGCGTTGTTGCACGTAGTCATAGCTTCCACGCTTCGGATAAGAGCTTCCCATTGAGTTTTCAAACAACCCGGAACTGCCGGTAAGCACCAGGCGGTTCACTTTGTTTTTATTGTTCAAGGTATACACCAGCGCAATATGGCCGCCTAGTGAATTGCCCAACAAAGTCATCCTGTCGAGTGACTTCAATTTTACAAAACGGTCTATAAAGCTTACTAATCCTTCAATTCCTGCCGAGCGGATCGGCATTTCGTAGATAGGCATCAGCGGAATAATCACCCTGTACTTGGTGGAAAAATACCGGATCACTCCTTCCCAGTTACTGAGAGCACCGAATAAACCGTGCAACAAAAGAAAAACTTCTCCTTTTCCTTCGTCAATGTATTTAAACTCACCCTCTTCGCGAACAGTAAACGACATATCTGTTATGGCTATAATTGTTATTGTTAACGTTGCAACTTACTATAAAGTTTGAAATTTTCAAGTCTATTTAATTTGCTTTAAATCCTTTATTTTTCAACAAGATTATTTTTTTACTATTCAGAAAAAAATACAAAAAACATCGATTGCGGCTTACCTCTTTTTTAGCAATCTGATTATCAATTTTTAAAGTTGTATAAAAATCAATTCAACCTATTTAATTATGCTTCGCCTAAGAAGGATAGTTCTAATTTTTATGCTATTATTTTCTCCCGTTTTTACTTCGTGTCCACAACGATCTTTCACATTCTTATTTGCTTCTCAAGGTTTGTTTCAAAGATTGGAAAATATCCTGAAAAGGGATCACATGACTGATCCAGCTGACTATTTTGGGAGCGAAATTTACTAAATAGGGATAAAAGAAAGAGCCTTTAAAAATATTCACCAGGTAATTCAAATGGATCACATCGATTAGCCAGATCAATAAACTTACACCGAAAGCCATTTTTACAATTCCTAAAAGCCCTCCGGCAATTTCGTCAAAACGCCCGAGCAGTGTGCTGTTCAGCGCTGATTTCAAAAATTTGCTCAGCAATAAAATAGTAATATAAACTAAAATAAAAATGACTACGAATGCTATAAAAGGCAACCAGTTATTATCTGAAATATACCCTTTCAAAAATTTCATGCCCGTATCCAGCAACTTAAATGCTGCCAGTATGCCAATGATGAAAGCAAGAAAGGCAATAATAGTTACTACCAATCCATCTTTATACCCTTTGTACGCGCCAATTCCCAACAATAGGATAATGACAAAATCTACTACTACCATATTTTAAAATTCCAAAAGAGATACTTCTGGTTTGGAATTTGTTTTTTGGTTTTTGGAATTTTTAAAACTAATACTCGATACGAATGCACCTTTACTTCGCATACATTTTCGCATCCTCAGCGGTGATCTTTTTATCGCTCATGATCACCAACCGCTCCACCACGTTTTTCAATTCACGTATATTGCCCGACCATTGCAGGGTTTGGAGGTATTCGATCGCTTTGGTATCGATCGCTTTTACAACGCCGCCGTATTCTGCAGCGATCTCTTTCAGAAAATGATCGACCAGCACAGGAATGTCTTCCAGTCTTTCTTTCAATGGTGGCACGTGGATCAGGATCACTCCGAGTCTGTGGTAAAGGTCTTCGCGAAACCTGTTTTCCTGGATCTCTTTCTGCAAGTCTTTATTAGTGGCCGCTACAATGCGTACGTCTACTTTTATTTCTTTTTCCCCTCCTACCCGCATGATCTTATGCTCCTGCAACGCGCGTAGCACCTTGGCTTGAGCCGACAAGCTCATGTCGCCGATCTCATCAAGAAATAAAGTGCCACCGTTTGCCTGTTCAAATTTTCCGATTCTTTGTTTGATAGCCGAAGTGAACGCCCCCTTTTCGTGGCCAAACAATTCACTTTCGATCAACTCGCTGGGAATTGCAGCGCAGTTGACTTCCACCAGCGGGCCATTTGCTCTTACGCTTTTGGAGTGAAGCCATTTTGCCACCAGCTCTTTTCCCGAACCATTTGGCCCGGTGATCATCACGCGCGCTTCGGTAGGCGCTACTTTTTCGATCGTTCTCTTAATTTTCTGAATCGCCTCCGACTCTCCAAGAATATCGATCGATTTGGATATTTTTTTCTTTAATACCTTTGTCTCCTGCACCAGGCTTGACTTGTCGAGCGCATTGCGTACTGTGAGTAATAGTCTATTGAGATCAGGGGGTTTTTGTATAAAATCATAGGCACCTTTTTTGGTGCATTCTACGGCGGTTTCGATCGTGCCGTGCGCAGAGATCATAATGAACTGCGCTTCTTTTTCCATTTCGATGGCTTTCTCTAATACTACGATGCCATCTACCTTTGGCATTTTGATATCGCAAAGCACTACATCGTAATTATTTTTCTCCAACATTGCCAATCCTTCTTCACCGTCTTTGGCTTCTTCTACTTCATATTTTTCATACTCTAATATTTCACGAAGCGTAGAACGAATACTTTTTTCGTCGTCAATGATAAGGATCTTTGCCATTATAAATTAAATTGATTTTTAATTATAAAGGGGAAGATAAATAAAAATTATGAATTTTAAATTTTGAGTTATGAATGTTGAGTCGTTAATGCAGATGCCGGATACCGGATGCCAGAAAATATTTTTTTATCTGGTATCCGGTATCCGGCATCTCGTATCTTTTTTAAAAAAAGCAAGCCTGTAAGCCGGGTTCTGTCTCCCGACCGAAGCCGGGACTCTTATCATTTATCTCGAACATACGTTGCCGCATGTTTCTAACGACCTACCCACCAACATCGGACGAGCAGCCCTACATGCGTTGGCCTATTTGGTCTTTCAACCTGTAAGGTTTACCCCAATGGCGCTTCACAGCGCCACGAGTGGGCTCTTACCCCACTTTTTCACCCTTATCACACCAGAGGCGGACGGTATAGTTTTCTGTGGCACTTTCTGTCTTCCTCCGACTTGCGTCAGAAAAATCCTTCCCGTTAAGAAGTACAGTACTCTGTGTTGCCCGGACTTTCCTACTCCGCCAATCGGCGGAATCGATAAGACGGCTTGCTTTGTACAAAGATAAATAATTATTAGTTATGAATGTTGAGTTATGAATTATGAGTGATCATTTGTCACAAACTCATAATTCATAACTCAACATTCATAACTTACTTAAGCCTCACAAGTGTAGCACCGTATCCAAACTTCTCCTTCTGCGCTTCCTGGAAGAATTTTACATTTTTATGTCCGCTCAGTACTTTGTGGATCTCTTTTTTCAATACTCCGTTGCCTACCCCGTGAATAAATACGATCTCATCCATGGCGGTAGCAATGGCATTGTCGAGATTTTTTTGGAACTCGTTCATCTGCAATGCAAGCATTGCCGTGTTGCTCATCGTACTGTGCTGATCGGTGAGCTTTTCGATGTGAAGATCTATTTCTTTTGATGGCTTTGGAATCGAAACAGCCGCCGCTGATTTTGTTCCTATTGATAAATTTTCTTCCAAACTTTTCGCGTCAATCTTTACCGCGTCTAAATCAAGCCTGAACAAATAAGATTCTTTATTTAGCACCGGTGCTAGTTTTTTACTTTTGAAAAAAGTAGATGAACGAAAACGGATCTTCTTCATCATTGGCTGACGAAACGTAGATTCTCCGTAACTGAAGAAAATCAATTGAACTAAAAACTCCGGCCACTGATCAAAGTCTTTGATATTTACCTCCATCAGTTTGATGAACGATCCTTTTTCTGTTACTCCTGAAAAAACACCTTTGTATTTATTTTCTTTTTCCTCTCCGATCACAAAATAGGTTTTGTAACTCGTATCGTTGAGCAAATAAAGTTCATAGACCTGATCATTGAATTGAGTGAAGGCTAAATAAATGCCGTTCCATTTTTCAATAACAGAAGTTTGTTCCCATTCTTCTTTGCCCGAAACCAAACTACTTTCCTCCGAAGCAACCACCACCAACTCCGTGCGTAGCGCGGGGATGCGGAAGCCATCTTCGATCTCTATTTCTACTTGTTTAGGATCAATTATCTTTACGATCCTTCCTTCTTCTTTACCATGTATTAATCTTACGCGATCGCCTATTTTCATATTAAAAATATATTGGATGAAATTTAATTCCGTGTTTGTCGTATTGCAATGCAGGCGCTGGCAAGTGTAGCAGGTTCACTGCATAAAACACTTTTTTCAAAAAAGCGCTCTTGGTCTTGATCCTTGTCAGGTCTACATCTATTGATAAATAATATTGACGGTATGGATGGAAGCCACTTGCAATGTTGTCTGATTTTTGCGCATAAACCATGTCTTGTATTCCATAACCTAAAGCAAGATTGATCCATTTTGGAAAACGATTTTCCTTTTTCATAAAGGAAGAAATATTGCCGCAGAACCAATAGGTCTGGCCGTTATAATCTTTCAGCAATTGCTCCGACAAATGATCTCCCAAGGTATTCGGCCTCAAGTGTGCGTAGCCGGTTTGATGAAAGGAATATTTCATATGGATCCGCAATTCATCCCAAAGCAAATGCTGGCTCATCACCATCAAGGTACCAGTGGCATTGGCCGTCAGGTCGCCTACAGAGGCACCATATGCTGCAGAAAATCCATCGAATACTTCTATTGGAAACTGTAAGATGAATCCCGTGAGACTTCCGTAAATGATTGCTTTCTTCTTCGGCACACCCGACCATTTCAATAAGTCAACACCTAAGCGGCTTTCCTGAAAGGAAGTGGTAGCATGGCCGAATTTATCAAGTTGCAACCATTCGCTATCATCGTTGAAGAAATGAAAAGGAGTACGCGGATTATTTTTGTACCAAAGCGCATCGAGCCCAACCCAGGTAGCCGTGTAAACTGCTCCTACAGTGACCATCATGGGTACAAATCTTTTTTTATTAAGACTCGTGGCAGCAACAGAATCTGTCTGGGCGAAACTGCTACGTACCAATGATAAGCTGATAAGCAGCATAAGTAAAATTTTGGAGAGAAATTTCATCTGGTATTTTTTCCCGTTAATTCAAGTAGGATCAATTTAGTAAACGCGCCTTTTTATTATGTTTAAAGTTTAAACCTGAAGGTTAATTTTTTTTAATGCTAATCTTAATTTAAATATCCGAATTTTTATTTGGAAAGCACTGCAAATGCCTGTTTGGCTCTGGCAGTGGCTTCTTTATGATCAATCATAGGAGGAGGATATTTCTCCGTTCCATATTCTGGTAACCATTTTTTAATATAAATAAAATCAGGATCAAATTTTTGTTGCTGAGTAATTGGATTGAAGATCCTGAAATATGGCTGGGCATCTGCGCCTGTACCGGCACACCACTGCCAATTTCCATTGTTGGACGCGAGTTCGTAATCCAGCAACTTTTCTGCAAAATAAGCTTCTCCCCAACGCCAGTCAATAAGTAAATGTTTAGTAAGAAAACTAGCAGTGACCATACGCACACGGTTGTGCATGAAACCGGTAGCATTCAGCTCGCGCATTCCTGCATCTACTAGGGGAAAACCGGTTTTCCCTTCGCACCATTTCTGAAAATCTTTTTGATCAGTTCTCCAGGATATTTTTTTGAACTTTTCCTGAAACGGTTCTGTCACCACTTGAGGAAAATGATAAAGCAACTGTGAAAAAAAATCGCGCCAGATCAGTTCGCTGAGCCACACTTCGTTGAGCTGTTTTGCCTTGCCTGCTTTTTCACGAATCGATAAAGTACCGAAGCGAAAATGAATTCCCAGTCTGGACGTAGCATCCAGGAACGGGTAATCTCTTTGTTTGTCGTATTGCCGGATTAATCCTTGAGAAACCGTTTCCGGCGGCAGTGCAATCTTTGTTCGCCTAAATCCAATCTTTTCCAAAGAAGGAAATTTAAATGGAGAAGTTTTATAAAAATGCCTGGTATATTTTTCTACCGGATACGATTTCAGATAAAATTCATTTGCTTTTGCCAGCCATTTATTTTTGTAAGGTGTATAAACTTTATATGGATTTCCTGTTTCGTTGACGATCTCTTCTTTTTCAAAGATCACATGGTCTTTGAACGTATGGAGCTTGATATTTTCTGATACCAATAATTTCCGCACCGCTTCATCACGTGCAATAGCGTATGGCTCGTAATCGTGATTCGTATATACTGCTTTGATCTCGTATTCTTTCAATAATATTTTATATACCTCCAAAGGCTTGCCATATGCAGTCAGTAGGGAGGAGCCTTTTGCTTCGAGCTGATCGTATATTTTTTTTACCTGATCGTAGAGGAAGGTAACTCTTGCATCTTCTTTATCCTGGAGATCTTCGAGAATATCGGCATCGAAAATGAACAGAGGTAATACTGCTTTTTCTTTTTTCAATGCATAATATAATCCTGCATTGTCGTGCAAACGGAGATCTCTTCTAAACCAAAAAATAACAACTTCGGGTTTAGTCATGTATTGGAGTTGTTTTATTAGGACCAGGCGCAGGCGGTCCTGGCTTCACCACTACTGTATCCGGAGGCTGTGGCGGGGCTACGAGTGTGTCTTCCTTGAAAGGGTCAACAGGAATTGATGGCTCAAGTTCCTGCCGTTTTCGTTTCCGACCAAAAAGATCGCGGAAGTTGTCAAAACTTTGTACGTGCATCAAGCTGGTTCCAGCAGAGGTATTGGTCGTACCGGCAGAAGAGATCAGAGAGTTGTTGTTGATCTTGTTGAATAATTTGATCCGAAGTTTTCCATCACGGCTCAACAAATATTCTACCGTCCATTCGCCGGCAATATTGCTGACGTTTGCCTGCGAAGAGTTTTGTACGTTTTGAAAACTTCCATCACGTGAGATACGCAATCGCCCGTCGAGTGCGGTGTAGGCAAAGCGCAGGTTGAGCGTACCAAGTGCGTCTTTGTCCACGTTTTTCATATTCACATTTACCTCAAGATTCTGATCGGCCTGTGAGAGGAAATGACTGAGCTGGGCCGAAAGCAATTCGGTCATAGTACTCGATCCCACAGAGGAAACACCGCTGAAGTTATTGCTGGTAAAGCTTCTCAGCATGATAAGACTAAATACTTGCCGGTTCAATTCCTGTTCATCCGTTTTGATCCTGGTTTCGTAAGATGAAATCACCGTTGCCAATTCCGGATCGGAAGGGTAACTCAGAATATCAATATCCATGCTTATCTCCGGAGCAGTAAGATTTCCTTTTACTCCGAGGATCACATCGGTTGGATAGAATCGTTGCATGTCTGGCTTATTGCGCATGGAAGTATCGACGAGCGGTTTCAGAGAAACACGCAAGTTATATCTTGCTTTGATATCCAGCAAACCCTGGTAAGGATCGCCGTTCCAGGAGATCCTGCTTCCTCTGTCGATAGCAAATGTTTTTGACAGTACGCCGGCCAAGCCGAAATTGTATTGTCCGTCTTTGATCGTATAATTTCCAAACATGGCCATCTCGCCACGGCTGTCGTAGTCTAGCTCTATATTCCCTTCTCCATGTCCGCTGATCTTATCGCCAGAACGTTTATCCAGGATGATCTCCGTATATGCATCTGGCGTGATCTCCATGTTGAAGTGCATGCGGATATCAGAGGTGACAACACTGTCTTTATCTTCGTGTTTTCTTGTGGTCTTCTTTGTAAAAATAATATAATCCTTGTGCGAAACTTCGCTGTTATCGGAAAGAGGGATATAAATATTAGTGCCTTTCATCGACTTCGCATTTGCCCGGATCTCAAGATCTTCAAAAGGACCAAAGATGCTGAAATCGCCCGTGGCGTAGGCGGTTCCGTAGAAGAGATTGTTATCTTTTTCAGTTAAGTTCAGAACATTGAAATTTTTATAGTCACCTTTGATATCGACCAGGAAGCTACGGAAACCGTCGTAGGCAATACCTCCGTTAATATGTCCCTTATTTCCCGCTTGATCATAGAGGGTCATATTTCTAAAACGGATCTGGTCTTCGGTGAAATAAATTTTGTCGTTGAAGGTATATTTGGTTCCGAGATAATCGAGTTTGAATTTTCCATTCTCCACATTGGCCTCTCCCTTCAGGCGCAGATCACTAAAGCTTCCGGTGATCTTCAGGTTTCCATTCACCGAACCGGATATGTCACTCATCACACCCTTCAATACTGGCGAAATAAAACCAAGGTCTGCCGAGTTGAGGCTTGCCAGCAAATTGATCACTTCTTTATGATCATTGGTAGGAGGTTTAATATTGCCAGTAATATTTACTGCTTTGTAATCGCCGTGGATCACGTCTACTTTTACATTGAGTTGCTTTTCTGCCTCTACCCAATCGGCCGAGCCGTCGATGTCACCAAAGACGAAATTATCAACGCTAAAATTTTTGACTGATAACCCTCCGTTTAGATCAAGGTCTTTATAAATATTGCGTACCTGTAGGAGTCCGTTCAAAACGCCATCGAGCTTGTAGTTGAGAATAGGGTCAAGATTTTTCAGACTAAAATTATCAACCTTGAATGAAGCTTGTTTGTCTTCGTCAGAAGAAAAATTTCCATTCAAAGAGATTGATTGTGTTTTGTTATAAACTCTGAGGTAATTAAAGGTAAGATCCTGTTTATTAAAATCGATGCTACTGGAGTCTGAAATCTTCCAGCGGTCGTCGAGTACATCCATGTATGATTCTTTGAAGGAAAGTCTTTTGTTCACATCATTCATTTCCACACTTCCATTCAGCGAAAGCTTGTTCGTGCTTCCTTTTTGCGCTACATAAGAAGAGAAATCAATCTGATCGTCGTGCCAATAACCTTCGAAAATAAAATCTTTAGATTTAAAAGAGCTTTTAAAATTCTGATATCCGGAAGTAACATACAACGTAGATAAGACGTCGGAACCATCCACTGGTTTAGAGAGGGAGAGGTCAATCGTATTTTTATAAAATTCATTTCCCCGAAAAAATAAGCTGTCAAAATTAGTCACTACTGAAAGACGGGTTGTTTTTCCTGAAGCAAACTCTCCGTTCAAATGTGTATTTTGCGATAGGTAGATCCCGGGATAATAAAGGTCCATCAGGTGGTTGATATTTTTCAGGTTGATCGTAAATTCTGTTTTATATTTCTTCCTGGAGATTTTTTCTTTGGAAGCATAATAATCCTCGATCTGTTTTTTATCCTGGTCGTAGTACAATTTGATCTCCTTATAGAGCGTGATCATATCGTTGACCACCTCGGTGATCTGAAAATTTCCTTCTATATTAGCATCTACGATGTCTGAAGTGAGAATGATATTTCGTTGCTCATTTTCTTTTTCGGCAGACACATTTAATGTTTTCACTTCGATGTCTTTGTCTTTGGAAACAATACTTGTATTGCTCAGATTGGCTGTACCTGTAATGCTGTCTATATTGGTGCCTTTAAAATCAAGATTGAATTCTGTACTGATGTGCGTGACTACATCCACTAGATTTAATTTTTCCAGATAAGCTTTTTCTATTTTGCCATCAATGTCAAAATCTTCCGGGGAATTTTTCATATCAATCTTTCCATCGGCTTCCATTACAAGATTGGAATCCTGAACGCTGATATGACCGTTGAAAAATCGTTTCGCCAATTCCGCGTTTGTGACAATATTTCTGTAATCATAGGAATACAATCCCAGTCGATCAATCTTCGCTTCCAGCTTGAGCTCGGCGTTGTCGATGGTGAAGCCTTGTCCTTTCACCGTGCCATTCATATCGAGCCTTTGCACGAAGTCTTGGCCAAGCAGTTTCCCTAGTTCAAAATCCTTTGTACCTAATGTCCCTTCATAAGAAGAAAGCGATTGATCATGCTGGTTGATCTTAAAGTTGATATCGGAAGCAATAGAACCAAGTCCTGTGCGAAAAGCACCACGGATGGCGAAGTCGTTTACTACTCCGGTGAATTCACCTTTGCCGCTGATCATTCCAAACTTTCTTAAAAAATCATCCGACGAAGGTCCTGTATACTGCCGCAGATCAGCAGCAGTGACGTTGACTTCTTTGAGGTTGATATCCATGAACGTTTCGGAAACATCCGGGAATCCTTTGAAATCCATTTTCCCTTTGATGTGTCCTACCCTACCGAAATAGGCATTGAGACTATCCACAAGAAAATTATTGATGCGTCCTTTCATCCTACCGGAAATAAAAACCTTATCCTTGATTCCTTTGAGAGCAGGCGCGAAGTGAGCGATATCTCTTACAGTAATAGTCGATTCTTTCAGTCGTACCAACAAATCAGTCTTGGTATTGAAATCACTTAGATCATTAATATCATTATAACCAAACCGGAAATAATCACGCACCACACTCTCTCCTATCTTGGCGTAGAGATCATAACATTTGATCTGATGTTTGTCGAGCAAAAAATTTGTATTGAGTTCATCTACTTTCAAATGCGATTCTCGCAGCTTTACTGTAAGGTGATGTGTTCGCATCATCACTGTATCCAGTACGGCATAGAAATCGGTAACTATTCCGTGAATACTGTCTAAGGTAAAATGGTTGTAATCGAAATAATCTTGTTTCAAATACGGCTCACGCAGGTCGTTGTAGCTGAAGAGCATGTTGTCAAGCGTGAACTGTGGAATTTCAACGGGTACGGGAGGTCCTTTCCGTTTTACCTTCGGAGTAGTGAGTTCCTGGATCCTCCAGATGAATTCTGAGATATTGATATTGTCTTCGCCTTTGTAGCGGATCAGATTCACCTCACCGTCGCGAAGCGTAATGTTGTCTAGTTGAAGTTTTCCTTTGAGAAGTGAAATGATGGTGTAGTCTACTTCAGCCTCACCCAGGTAGATCATGCGCTTATGATGTTGATCCCAGAGCGCCGATTCTTCCAGCACTACAATATCAAACCAGTCAATATGGATGCCTTCGATGGTAACATTGTAGCCGGTGATGTTGGTGGCGTATTCGGTTGCTTCTTTTACAAGCCTGTTTTGAATAGTAGGCACCTGCACCGCCCCTGCTATCAGGAAGAATAATAAAAATAAGAACAAGACAATGCTAAGGCTTACTTTCAATAAACCTTTTATTACCTTTGCAATTATGTTGTTCTTCTCCTTCAATACTACCAATGACCTATATTCTTGCAATAGAATCTTCTTGTGATGAGACCTCCGCTTCCGTTCTATGCGATGGCCGTATACTATCTAACGTTGTAGCGAGCCAATCCGTACATGAACAATATGGAGGGGTGATCCCGGAGCTTGCTTCAAGGGCACACCAGCAAAATATTGTCCCTGTGGTAGACAAGGCTATCCGTGATGCTAATATAACAAAATCCATGCTAAATGCGGTCTCTTTTACCAAAGGGCCGGGTCTTTTAGGATCTTTACTGGTTGGTGTATCTTTTGCGAAATCACTGGCATTGGCGCTGAACCTGCCTCTGATCGAAGTGAACCATATGCAGGCACACATCCTCGCGCATTTTATTGACGAACCAAAACCTTCTTTCCCCTTTCTCTGCCTTACAGTAAGCGGTGGACACACGCAAATTGTACTGGTGAAAGATTATCTGGACATGATTGTGATCGGTGAGACCCAGGACGATGCGGTGGGAGAAGCATTCGATAAAACTGCCAAAATATTAGGCCTGCCTTACCCCGGCGGACCATTGATCGATAAATATGCTAAGGAAGGAAATCCTCTTGCTTATAAATTCCCGGAAGTGGAAACACCAGGATTGAATTTTTCTTTCAGCGGGATTAAAACTGCCTTCTTATATTTTCTGCGCGATCAGAAAGCGAAAGACGAAACATTTATCGAAAAAAACCTTCCCGACATCTGTGCCTCTATCCAGGCTACCTTGGTAGAGATCCTGCTGAAAAAACTTCGCAAAGCGATTCGCGAAACAAATATTAAAGAGGTAGCCATCGCCGGTGGAGTATCGGCTAATAGCGGGCTGCGCAATACGCTGACAAAAGAAGGCGCAGAAAAAGGATGGAATATTTACATTCCAAAATTTGAGTATTGCACCGACAACGCTGCCATGATCGCAGCGGCGGCTTATATCAAATACCAGAAAGGTATTTTCACTTCCCAGGATACCAGCCCGGATACACGTATGTCTATTGCTTAATTATTTTTCCGTGACTGCTTACTTCAGATATTTTCTTTTGATCGTTCTATTCCTTGTAAGCCTCACAGGCCGTGGGCAAGGAGAATATACGATCGTGCAGAAAGAGGGGAATTATGGGTTGACGACAAGCAAAGGAAAAACCGTTTTACCTGCCGAATATCTTGACATACAAAATCCATCCGGGAATATTTATGCGATCAAGAACAAGAAAGGACTTTGGGGATTTTTTTCCGGAGAAACGAAACTGACTGAATTCAGGTTCGACAATTTCAGGTTTACCAACAACAACCAAATCATGACACAGGAAGCCAGTCGCTGGGGGGTGTTGAATGAGAAAGGACAAACGGTTCTTCCTTTTAAATATAAATACCTCAATCATATCTCAGGGAATAAATTCAAAGCAGGAAGATTTAATCAGTGGCAAGTACGCACCTTTCAGAATGAAGTGCTTGCGGTGTATGAGTACGATAGCATTGTATACATGGGCGCCAATCTTTATAAATTTTGTCTTGCAGGAAAATATGGATTGATCGATCAGAACGATAAAATTATTACTACAGAGTATCAAAATATTTTTGAATCTACCTTGTCGAATAAATATCCGAAGAAAGAATTTGCCAAAGCAAGACCAATTATTCCGAAAGGAAATTTCCGCGTGCCCATGGAAGAACGCTTCGACACCGTTTATCATTTCAGCGAAGGCTTCGCAAAATTTTTATCCAATCGTAAATACGGTTTTGTAGATTCCTTAGGAAACATTCGCCTGGTGCCTCAGTACAACAATGCAAGACATTTCTCCGAAGGTATGGTAGCTGTAATGCTTATCGGTAAATGGGGTTTTATGGATACCAACGAGAGATTGATCATTCAACCATATTATGATGAGGTAAGCGATTTTAAAAATGGGATAACACTGGCGCGAAAAGGTCTGTCTTATTATTTCATCAACAAAGAAGGGAAATTCCTATACAACGAACCGTTTGATAAAGTGACGCCGACTTTTTCAGGAAACTATTTATTAGAACGTAAAAACAAATTCGGAATGGCCGATGCCTATGGCCGCGAAATGATCAGCACCAAATACGAAGCGATCAACGAATTAGGAAATTCGTACATCTTTGCCCAAGAGCATGGCTTATGGGGTGTATTGAATGAGAAAGGGAATATTGTCATTCCTTTTAACTACTCGGCTATTCAGTATGATCCGGAGCATAACAGACTTATTACGATGGAGCCAGGGGGCGAGACCGTAATAAATTACAAGTAAAATTCTCTATACTCGCGCTCGCACTCCATACTCACCTACATTCATTATATAACTCTGTTTTCGCCGTTGGTTGTATGTCCACAAACAACCACCATTAAGTTTATTCGCCGACTTTTAGATTAATGCTAGGAATTATTTCAAAATAGTCATTGTTCTGACATTAATATCCTTTCAAAATGCTTTACTTGTTTTAAACAAAAAATTACGAGCATGAAAAAATTATTTTTTTTAATCCTGTTGGCTTGCTACTTTACGAGCAGTTGTCAGAATGTTTCCAAAAAACCTACGAATATGACGAACGATCAAAATCCCAATAATCCTTACTATTCCCGCACGGATACTACTATACTGAATGTGCCTGATGCAACCTGGAAAAAGATCCTACCGAACGATCTTTACCAAGTAGCGCGCAACAAAGCTACTGAGCGACCTTTCACCGGAAAGTATAATGAATACGATGGGCTAGGCATGTATTACTGCGCAGTATGCGGCAATGCGTTGTTTCGCTCCGACGCCAAATTTTCCAGCACTTGCGGTTGGCCGAGTTTTTTCCAACCAACCAGAAAAAATAGTGTGGTCTATCATTCCGATACTTCTTATGGAATGAGTCGCGTCGAAGTACTCTGCGGCCGCTGCGGTTCGCACCTTGGACACGTATTCGACGATGGCCCGCCGCCTACAGGACAGCGTTATTGCATGAATTCTATCTCGTTGGATTTTGTGCCGGATGAAAAATAAAAAAACATATTCGTCATTGCGAGGAAATGTCCGCCAACTGGCGGACGTTTCCTCGCAATGACGGCGGGCAAAATAAAAAAGCGAAACCACCTCACGGCGATTTCGCTTTTTTATTTTGTCCATGTTCTGTGACACACAGAACACTTTATGATTACTTACGGAAATTCTTTCCTGGATAGTAAGCAAGCTCGCCCAATTGCTCTTCGATACGAAGAAGTTGGTTGTACTTGGCCATCCTGTCGGAACGAGAGCAAGAACCGGTTTTAATTTGTCCGCAGTTCAATGCTACCGCAAGGTCAGCAATCGTGTTATCTTCCGTCTCACCACTTCTGTGGCTCATTACGCTGGTGTATTTAGCTCTCTGAGCCATAGACACTGCATTGATGGTTTCAGTAAGCGAACCGATCTGGTTTACTTTTACAAGGATCGAGTTAGCGATTCCTTTTTCGATTCCTTCAGAAAGACGTTTTACGTTGGTTACGAAAAGGTCATCACCTACCAGTTGTACTTTATCACCAACCAGTTTAGTCAGTTCAGCCCAACCAGCCCAGTCATCTTCAGCCATACCATCTTCGATAGAAGCGATCGGATAACGTTTTGCAAGGTCAGCCCAGAAAGCAGCCATTTGAGAAGAAGTCAATTTTTCACCGGTTGATTTTTTCAGGTGATACATTTTAGAATCTGCATCGTAGAATTCAGAAGCCGCTGCGTCAAATGCGATCATTACGTCTTCACCTGGTCTGAAACCAGCTGCTTCGATCGCCTTGATCACTGTTTTAAGTGCTTCTTCATTGGAAGCGATGTTTGGAGCGAAACCGCCTTCGTCGCCTACATTGGTAGACATTTTTTGTGACTTCAATACTTTCGCAAGGTTGTGGAAAATTTCAGAACCCATTTTCATAGCATGCGTGAAAGAAGTAGCTCCCACAGGCATAATCATGAATTCCTGGAAGTCAATTGAATTGTCGGCATGTGAACCTCCGTTCAGGATATTCATCATTGGCACAGGAAGAGTGTTGGCATTTACACCGCCTACATATCTGTAAAGAGGCATACCAGCTTCTTCTGCGGCTGCTTTTGCTACTGCAAGAGAAACACCAAGAATTGCGTTAGCTCCCAATTTACTTTTGTTTGGCGTGCCATCCAGCTCGATCATGATCTTGTCGATCAGGTTTTGATCAAACACAGAAGAACCGATCAGTTCACCAGCAATGATATCGTTTACGTTGGCTACTGCTTTCAGTACACCTTTACCCATGTAAGCACTTTTATCACCGTCTCTCAGCTCTACAGCTTCGTGAGAACCGGTAGAAGCTCCAGAAGGCACTGCTGCTCTTCCCATCACTCCATTTTCAGTGAATACATCTACTTCTACAGTAGGATTTCCTCTCGAGTCAAAGATCTGACGCGCTACGATTTGTTCAATTAAACTCATTGTATTTTAAGATTTAGATTTATACTTAACTTTTTAATTTTTTAATAAGGCACACAGGAAAAAGCTGTAAGAATCATAGCAAACCCTCGAAAATTTTAACCCGGCAGGCGCAAATATAAAGATATTCAAAGCAAAATGAAAAAGTATTTTATATGAAAATTCTAATTTGAGAAAGACCTTGTCTCTTGCTATTTTCCTATATTTAGGGCTCTTATGAACGAACTTCCCAAGGAAAAAATACATTTCTATAACCTGGATATTATCAGGCTCTTAGCCGCACTCACCGTCGTTGTAGCCCATGCTTATGAAGGCTGGAAGGGTTGGTACGGCCAACCTTTGTGGCTGCAAGGAAATACACCTTCCGAACCTAACCAGGCTGGTATTACTGTTTCTACCTTTATCGCTAATTTTAACTTGGGCGTTGATACTTTTTTTCTGATCTCCGGATTTCTGATCACATATCTTTTGCTTGTAGAAAAAGAGACTCAAGGGAAGATCAATATTGGGAAATTTTACCTGCGAAGAGCATTGCGCATTCTTCCTTTGTATTACCTCTCTATTCTTATCGCCCCCTTGCTTGTTCGCGTGACGCATGGTGAGCAGCCAAATTATCTTATTAATATTTTCTTTTTGAATAACTTTTATGCGATTCAAACCGAACAGTGGACTTTCCCTTTTGCCCATTTCTGGTCGATCTGTGTGGAAGAGCATTTTTACTTGTTCTGGCCTTGGTTAATTGCTTTTGTTCCTACAAAAAAATTACCTGCGCTTTTTTCTTTTCTCTTGCTCATTAGTATTCTGTTCCGCGGATATGCTGCCACCACGATGGAATATCCGTACTACACACTCTACCTTCACACGCTTTCACGCATCGATGTGATGGTGATCGGAGCGATCATTGCCTATGTTCATTTTCAAAAACCAATTCAGCTCTCTGTCCCGCTTACCGTGAGAATTTTAGTTTATGGATTTTTCATATTGATCTTATGTATTGAGCCTAATAACCTTTGGGGCAGCATTTTCATGGCTATGGTAAAAAAATATTTTTACATCGCTGTGATCGCATTTGAGATGATCAATTACTTATTTAATCCAAAAGCAATTTTCAATTTTAAGAAAAAAAATATCCTGCATTATTTAGGCAAAACTTCTTACGGTATATACATGTTCGGCAACATGCTTATTCCTTTCATCATTTCAGGCATAGAGCAAAAACTTACTCATACCTTTTTACACAACGTTGTTTTATTTCTATGCCTCAATGTAGTGATCACTTGCATTGTAGCCACTATTAGTTATGAACTTTTTGAAAAACATTTCCTTTCGTTTAAAAAACGTTTTGAATTAGTAAAAACAGAACGATAGTTTAATAATTAGAACCCTTGCAAATTTTCTGAAGCTGTATATATCTTTTTTGTATACAAAATAAAAAATGCCACAGCGAGATCGAGATCTGGCTGTGGCATTGATAAAAACAATTATGCAATTACTGCATTAGTTTCACAAAGTTGTCAAACAAATATCTTGAATCATGCGGTCCGGGAGAGGCTTCCGGGTGATGCTGCACGGAAAATGCTTTTTTATTTTTTAAACGAATTCCTTCTACCGTATTATCATTTAAGTTGATGTGTGTGATCTCTACATTACCATTTTTCTCTACATCCTCAGCTTTCACTGCAAATCCGTGGTTTTGAGACGTGATCTCCGAAAGGCCAGTGATCAGGTTTTTCACTGGGTGGTTCAACCCTCTATGGCCATTGTGCATTTTGTATGTAGAAATTCCATTTGCTTCAGCAAGGATCTGGTGTCCGAGGCAAATTCCAAAAAGAGGTTTGTTGTCTGCCAGAATTTCTTTTACCGTATCGATCGCATAGCTTGTCACAGCAGGATCGCCAGGACCATTGGAAATGAAATAGCCATTAGGAGCCCATGCTTTCATTTCTGCATAAGAAGTTTTTGCCGGAAACACTTTACAGTAGCATCCTCTGGAAGTAATATTGCTGAGAATACTTCTTTTCACGCCAAGATCCAGTACCGCTACCTTCAACGGAGCGCTTTCCTCTCCAAGGAAATATGATTCCTGTGTGCTTACCTGGCTTGACAATTCTAGTCCTTCCATAGAAGGTACTTTTTTCAATTCTGCTTTCAGTTGCTCTACATCCAGGATCTCGGAAGAGATGATCGCATTCATTGCGCCTTTGCTACGGATGTGACGTACTAGCATACGTGTATCTACATCAGCGATGCCAACGATGTGATGTTTTTCAAAATATTCCTGTAGCGAAGCATCAGAGTCATGTCTGGACGTGATGTCGGAAAAAGTTTTGCAAACCAATCCGCTAAATTTTACACCGATCGATTCTTCTTCCAGAATATGTGTACCATAATTACCTATATGAGCTGTGGTATTGATGATGATCTGTTTGTAATAAGAAGGATCTGTATAAATTTCCTGATAACCGGTCATACCAGTATTAAAGCATATTTCACCTGTAGTAGTACCTGATTTTCCTACGGCAGTTCCTTTCACCCACATACCATCTTCCAGTACTAGATAAGCTTCTTTTCGGGAATTTATTTTCATATTTCTTAATTGGATTTTCTATTTTATACTATATTCAAATTGCACAAAGTTAAATAAAGAACCGGGAATAATACTAGCATGTGGGCAACTTATTTATAGTATTTATCTAATAATACATAGTGTTTCCCAAATGCACATAGCGGCTTTCGACTGTTTACTTTGAGATAATATTTATATCTTGTTGTTCTATTTAAAACTATCATGATCTTCTGCAATGAGCTCTTGTATCTTATTGCAGATCGCTGCTACTTATTCTCTACGATTCAATATGAATTTTTCTCTTCCTTACCAGAATAAAATCATTTTATTTTTACTGTTGCTTCTTGCTATTATTACCATTTATCCCTTCTGGGAAATTGGTTTCGCTACTGCTGATGATTTGTCTTACTATGAAATCGTACGCAGCGGACATCTTTGGAATTTTTCTTACCAGTCAGCATTTTACCACGGGCGTTTCTATTATGCTTTTTCTCTTCCTGTTTATTACCTTCCTTATGCTTTTGATAATTTTGTTTACACCAAGATCATTCAATATACTTCTATGGTTATGTGTGTATATACCTTCTCTGTTTTGATCAAAAAAATCACTCGTTCACCGGAATTAGGAATGCTCTTTCTTGTTTTTTTTCTCGCAGCGCTCTCCCTGTCCTGCTGGACTTCACTTATTGTGGCCTATCTTTTCTATTTTAATTTTTCATTTACGTTAATTTCTTTTTCGTTAATTCTACTAATTAATTATTACGAGACAAAGAAAAAAAGCTTGTTATGGTATACTGCAATCGTCTATTTTATTGGCCTATTGTTTTATGAAATATACCTGCTCTACTTACTGATAGCAGCAATCATTATCCTGATCTTTAGAAAACGCGAACAAAAAGAAAAGTCCATTGCTTTTCAATACAAACTATTTTTCAAAGAAATCAGTATTTTTGTCTCTATTGGACTATTATACTTAGCTATCTATATAGCATTCTATCTGCTTTTCCCCAGCAGCTACGGAGGAAATTCTATTGCCAATGATCGTTTGACACACGAAAATATTGAAGCTGTCCTCATCAATTTTTCCGAATCGGCTTTCCCTTTGAGCGTATATTATCAAAACACTGATTTTTTCAAGCAAATCAATGAAAACGGTCATCAAAATAATCTATGGTACATTGTTACTCAAGGTAAACCTGATTGGATAATAAAAGCTATTTTGATTTGCCTGTTATTTTCATACCTCATAAGGCGCGTTCCCAAACTGACGACATTGACGTTTGCCGGTCTGCTATTGTCTTCTCTTATTTTGATATATCTCACACACCTGCCTTTAGCGATTTCGCAAAAGTATGGATTGGAATTTTATTTTATCAAAGGATATGTTACTACTTACTTCAGCTTCTTTGGTGTGGCTTTGCTTCTAACATTGATAATTTATTTATTATACCAGCTTGCTACTTACCATAAGATCTTACAAGCAATAGTAATTGTTGCAGGAATTTTTTATCTCTTCGAATGTTCTATCAAAACCAGTTATTCCAATTATTATATAGCCAAAGACATGGCACGCACCAAAAGAGCGTTCGATGTCATCGATTTATTTTGTAGCTGGAAAAAATTTAACGAAATCCCTTCCAATGCAATGATATACGCTGAAGATCTATGGGAGTCGAGCTCTACTCAAATGAGGTTATACGACCAAGGGTTTCAATGGCAGAATTATATCTACCTCAAAACCAAACGACAATTGTTGCTGGTACGAGACTATGCTACTTTTTACGAAGCTTGGAGTCATACTCCTAATACTCCTGCATATTATTTATCGAGGAGAGAACCGAATAAAAAAAGCAAAGATCTCTTATTAGTATTTTCAAAAATTGACGCTTCAAATATTTCTCCGGACAGTATAAAATTATTGAGTAATCAAGCAGATCTTTTTTGTATCTCTTTTAAAAAGCAGAAATGTTTATCTTTTCATCTAGCTGCCGACTCTGTTGACAATGTTTCAGTCAGGAAAAATGACCATCATTATTGTTTAAAAAATATGAATCCTTCACAGATAACAATGATTACCCAAATAAAAGCTCCTAACATCGAGCTCAAGAGTATAGCTATTTCTGATAGCTTAAAAGGAGATAGAATTGTCGAAGTTTATTAAAAATCAGAATCGGGTGAAAATAAAAAAGGGCTTATAAAAAGCCCTTTTTTATTGATTGGTATGAATAAACTATTCTGCTGATTTCTCAACATTTTCAGAATCAGATTCAGTTTTCTTAGTAGTAGAAGTACTTCTTCTGCTTCTTCTGGTAGTTTTTTTCGTTGTTTCTTTAGTATAAAGCTCGTTATAATCTACAAGCTCCATCAGACACATATCAGCGTTATCACCTAGTCTGAAATTGGTCTTTACAATTCTTGTATATCCACCTGGTCTTGAAGCAATTTTCTCTGCAACGTTGTCAAAAAGTTCTTTTACAGACTCTTTGTTTTGCAGGTATGAAAAGATTACCCTTCTTGTATGAGTAGAATCGCTTTTAGCTTTTGTCAGAAGAGGCTCTACATATTTTCTCAACGCTTTTGCCTTTGCAACAGTAGTCTCGATTCTTTTATCAAGAATCAATGAAGAGGCCATGTTAGACAAAAGAGCTTGTCTATGCTGAGAGGTTCTTCCTAAGTGATTAATTTTCTTTCCGTGTCTCATGTCAATTATTAATTATGAGTTATTAGTTACGAGTTATAAATTAATTCAACATTCATAACTCATAGTTCATAACTACTAGTCTTCGTCCAATTTATATTTTGCTATCTCTACTCCGAAAGTAAGACCTTTATCCTGGATCAATTGCTCAAGCTCAGCAAGAGATTTTTTACCAAAGTTTCTGAACTTCATCATATCAGAAATATCAAGAGCAGCAAGGTCTCCAAGAGTTTTGATATCTGCTGCTTTCAGGCAGTTGTAAGCTCTTACAGAAAGATCAAGATCAGCGATGCTTGTTTTGAGAAGTTTTCTCATACGTAGCATTTCCTCATCCACTACAGACTCTTCTTCTGCTTTTACAGAATCAAGCGTCATTGTTTGATCAGAGAACAACATGAAGTGTTTGATCAAGATATTAGCAGCACCTTTAAGAGCATCTTCTGGGTGAATAGATCCGTCGGTTTCAATTTCCAGGATCAATTTTTCGTAGTCAGTTTTTTGCTCCACACGAGTATTCTCAATGCTGTATTTCACATTCTTGATAGGAGTGAAAATCGCATCAATTGGAATATATCCGAATACTTGCTCTGTAGGTTTATTTTCTTCAGAAGAAACATATCCTCTTCCTTTCTCAAGAGTGATTTCAATATCAAAGCTTGTAGAAGGATCCAGATTACAGATTACGAAATCGGGATTCAGGATTTGGTAAGTAGAAGTAAACTTAGCTATATCGCCAGCTCTGAACTGCTCTTGTTTCTTGATAGAAACAACAATTTTAGATTCGTTAGCTTCAGAAATTTTCTTGAATCTTACCATTTTAAGGTTAAGAATAATTTCTGTTACATCTTCCACTACACCAGGGATAGTAGAAAACTCATGCAGTACACCAGGAATTTTAATACCGGTGATAGCAAAACCTTCCAGAGAAGAAAGCAAAATTCTTCTAAGCGCGTTTCCTATCGTCACACCATAACCTTTTTCCAATGGTTTGAATTCGAACAGACCGTGAAAGTCTGTTGCTTTTTCCATTACCACTTTCTCAGGCATTTGAAATGATAGTATAGACATATATTATAATATTTTTAAGTTTTAGTTTATATTAAAGATAAAAATCGTAATTGCATTTGCAATATACGAATTTTCATCAAAACTATTTAGAGTACAATTCGACGATCAACTGAACGTTGATGTTCTCTGGAATTTCATCTCTTGTAGGGTAGGTAACGAATTTTCCAGTCAATGTAGAAGATTCGAATTCTAACCAGGAGAATTTTTTACCACCTCTTGCAGCCAAGCTATCACCGATCAATTCAAGAGATTTTGATTTCTCTCTTACTGCGATTACTTCACCTGGTTTCAGAGAGTATGATGGAATATTTACTACTTCTCCGTTTACAATGATGTGTTTATGCAATACCAACTGACGAGCAGCTCTTCTTGTAGGAGCTAAGCCCAGTCTGAATACTGTATTATCAAGTCTGGCTTCCAGGAATTTCAAGAGGTTTTCACCCGTGATACCACCTTTACGGGCAGCCAGATCAAAAGTCTTTGCAAATTGTCTTTCCAATACACCATAAGTATATTTGGCTTTTTGCTTTTCAGCGAGTTGAGTAGCGTATTCAGAAGATTTTTTCTTCTTGCCTCTGCCGTGCATTCCTGGAGGATAATTTTTCTTTTGTAATGCTTTACCAGCACCCAACACCGGCTCACCGAACTTTCTTGAAATCTTAACTTTAGGACCTATGTACCTTGCCATTATTCTTTAATTTTTGAATTATGAATTTTAAGTTATGAGTTATAAAATTTAAAATCCATAACTCATCATTCAACTTTTATTAAACTCTTCTCTTTTTAGGAGGTCTGCAACCGTTGTGAGGAAGAGGAGTAATATCTTTGATAAGTGTAACTTCAATTCCTACGCTTTGCAAAGTTCTGATCGCAGATTCTCTACCCGCTCCAGGACCTTTTACAAATACTTCTACTTTTCTTAATCCTAAATCGTAAGCTACTTGACCACAGTTTTGTGCTGTAACTTGAGCAGCATATGGAGTATTCTTTTTAGAACCTCTGAATCCCATTTTACCTGCAGAAGCCCAAGAGATTACTTGACCTGATGCATTGGTAAGTGAAACGATGATATTGTTAAAAGAAGCTTTGATGTGAGCCTGTCCAACAGATTCTACAACAACTACTCTTTTCTTAGCTTTGTCTTTTCTTTTTGCTGCGGATGTATTTTGCTGAGCCATAATACTATTTCTTACTTACTATTTAGTAACTTTTTTCTTGTTAGCAACTGTCTTACGTTTGCCTTTTCTGGTTCTACAGTTGTTTTTAGTTCTTTGACCTCTAACTGGAAGACCTTTTCTGTGTCTTAAGCCCCTGTAGCATCCGATATCGAGAAGACGTTTGATGCTTAATTGTATTTCAGATTTCAGTACACCTTCTGTTTTAATTTCAGCGTTAATGATGTTCCTGATCTTTGTAGATTCATCCTGAGTCCACTCTCCTGCTTTCTTATCCCAGCTTACGTCAGCTTTAGAAAGTATTTCTTGAGCGGATTTACGACCGATACCGAAAATATATGTTAAAGCGATTTCACCACGCTTATTATCCGGAATGTCTACACCTGCAATTCTTGCCATAGTAATATATATTAACCTTGTCTTTGTTTATATCTTGGATTCTTTTTGTTGATCACATACAACTTACCATTGCGTCTGATGATCTTGCAATCAACACTTCTTTTTTTTATGGATGCCTTTACTTTCATAATTGTACTCTTAATAAGACTATTTGTATCTGAATACTATTCTTCCTTTCGTTAAATCATAAGGAGACATTTCTAATCTGATTCTATCTCCTGTGAGGATCTTAATATAATTCATCCTCATTTTACCTGAAATATGGGCGATGACCTGGTGGCCATTTTCCAATTCTACACGGAACATTGCATTTGATAATGCTTCTAAGATTGTTCCGTCTTGTTCGATCGATGACTGTTTTGCCATTAATTTTATTCTCCCAGTATTTCTTCTATATATTTGAATGTAGTAAGAATTTCGGCTTGGCCTTTTCGTACTACTACTGTATGCTCAAAGTGTGCTGATGGCTTCCTATCTACTGTTCTGATTGTCCATCCATCATTTTCTTGAAAGATATTTTTCTTCCCCTGATTTACCATCGGCTCGATTGCAATGACCATTCCTTCTTGCAATCTAACTCCTGTACCTTTTTTACCGTAGTTAGGAACTTCTGGTTCTTCGTGAAGACTCTTTCCCAGTCCATGTCCTACCAATTCTCTCACTACTGAATAACCATCTTTTTCAACAAAGCTTTGGATCGCATGTCCTATATCGCCGGTTCTATTTCCAGCTACCGCTTGTTGAATGCCTACATACAAAGATTCTTTGGTTGATTTCAGAAGTTTTCTTTTTTCTTCCGAAATTATTCCTACAGGGTAGGTGTAAGCACTGTCGCTATGAAATCCATCGAGAAAAACACCACCGTCAACAGAGATGATATCTCCTTCTTGCAGTTGGTAATCTCCTGGCATTCCATGAACTACTACTTCATTAACACTAATACACAAAGAACTTGGATATCCTTTATAACCTTTAAACGAAGGCTTTCCTCCATTTTTAGTTATAAAATCATAAGCTATTTTATCTAACTCAGAAGTCTTTACTCCTGGTTTTATATTTTTTGCGACTTCTGCATGTGTCCGACCTAAAATATCTGCACTTTTTTTAATTAGTTTGATTTCTTCGTCGGTTTTGCAATAAATCATAATTATCTATACCATTGCAGCAGTTTCCTGCGTGCGACCTTTTATTCTTCCGGTTTTCATCATACCATCATATTGTCTTACCAGAAGGTAGCTTTCAACTTGTTGCAAAGTATCTAACACTACACCAACCAGAATCAACAAAGATGTTCCCCCGAAGAAGTAAGCAAAATCTCTTTGTACACCAGCTATGTAAGCAAATGCAGGCATTGAAGCTATCACTGCCAGGAATAATGCTCCAGGCAAGGTGATTTTAGACAATACTTGATCTATATATTCTGAAGTAGCTTCTCCAGGTTTTATACCAGGAATAAACCCTCCGTTTCTTCTCATATCTTCTGCAATCTGACGAGGGTTGATTGAGATAGCAGTATAGAAGAACGTGAATAGGATGATCAATACTGCGGTAGCAACATTATATTGCCATGAAGTAAAATCTCCGAAAGCCATTGTAATAGAAGCTACATTTTCGTTTTCAGGAAACAATGATGCAATCAATGAAGGCAGAAACATTACTGACTGTGCGAAGATGATTGGCATTACTCCTGCTCCGATAACTTTTAGAGGAAGATATTGTCTTTGTCCACCTACTGTTTGATTGCCAATAATCTGTTTAGCATATTGTACCGGAATTCTTCTTACTGCTTGAGTGATTGCAACCACTCCCATGATAATAAAGAAGAAGGCTACTAATTCAATGATGAACGGTAGTGCTCCTTTCAATTCTCTTGTCAGAGCTTCTGATAAAATTGCTTGTGGTAATCTAGAAATGATACCAACCATGATCAACATAGAAATACCATTACCAATTCCTTTATCGGTGATTTTTTCACCTAACCATAAACAAAACATTGTACCGGAAACAAGGGTAGCAATTCTTGTGATCATGTAAGCAGATCCATCCATTCCGGAAAGAATCATTTCTGGCTTTACATAAGTAGCTAAGTAACCTACAGACTGTGCAGTCGCTACTACTACGGTTAATATTCTAGTGTAATTATTTACTTTCTTTCTTCCGGAATCACCTTCCTTCTGAAGTTTTTGCATATATGGCCAAGCAAATCCAAGCAACTGGATTACGATGGATGCAGTAATGTAAGGCATGATACCAAGACCCAGCACAGAAACATTGCTGAATGCTCCCCCACTAAAGGTATTGATTACTCCTAAAATACCTGTTACCTCAGATTGTCCTACTTGTTTAGGATCAACTCCTGGTAATACGATAAAGGAACCTAATCTAAAGACAACCAAAAAACCAAGAGTATAGAATATCCTGGTTCTCAGTTCTTCAATAGAAAATATATTCTGTATGGTCTGTATAAACCTTTTCATGAATGCTATTATAATACGGTTGCTTTACCACCAGCTTTTTCAATAGCTGCAATTGCTGCCTTTGAGAAAGCGTGCACGGTTACATCAACTTTAGTTTTCAATTCGCCACGAGACAAAATTTTAACTCTATCGTTTTTGGCGCAAAGACCATTTTGCAAAAGAGTATCGAATGTAATAGTAGTCAAAGCTGCTTTAGAAGCTAACTCTTGTAGTGTATCAAGGTTAATCGCTTTATATTCTACTTTGTTAGGGTTGTTAAAACCGAATTTAGGCAAACGTCTGTAAAGAGGCATTTGACCACCTTCGAATCCAATCTTGCTTGAATATCCCGATCTTGATTTAGCACCTTTGTGACCTCTTGTAGAAGTACCACCTTTGCCTGAACCAGTACCACGACCTATTCTTTTCTCAGATTTTACAGACCCTTTAGCAGGTGTTAATGTATTAAGTTTCATTTTATTATAATTCAGTAACTGCAATTAAATGACTTACTTTCTTGATCATTCCTTTAATCTGAGGAGTAGCTTCCACTTCTACAGATTTATTCATCTTACCTAGACCTAGAGCCTGAATAGTTAGTTTCTGATCTTTTGGGCGGTCGATTAAACTTCTTACCTGGGTAATTTTTACCTTAGCCATTGTTATTTTCCGTTAAATACTTTTGTTAAAGCAACTCCTCTTTGATTTGCCACTACGTGTGGAGCTCTCATTTTAAGTAAAGCATCGAAAGTAGCTTTTACCACGTTGTGAGGGTTTGAAGAACCTTTTGATTTAGCAAGTACGTCTTTCACTCCTGCACTTTCCAACACAGCACGCATCGCACCACCGGCGATTACTCCCGTACCGGTTGCTGCTGGTTTTAGGAAAACAAAACCACCACTGTACTTACCGTGGATTGCATGAGGCACTGTACCTTTCAATACAGGAACTTTGATCAAGTTTTTCTTTGCATCCTCGATTCCTTTAGTGATTGCATCCGTTACTTCATTTGCTTTTCCCAAGCCATAACCTACAACGCCATCACCATTTCCTACTACTACGATAGCAGCGAAGCTGAACCTACGTCCACCTTTTACCACTTTGGTAACTCTACCGATAGAAACAACTTTTTCTTTTAAGTCGATTTCGCTAGCTTTAACTACTTTTGTATTTTGAGACATATCTTCTTAGAATTTTAGGCCGCCTTCGCGTGCACCTTCTGCTAATGCTTTTACTCTTCCGTGGTATAGATAACCACCTCTGTCAAATACCACTTCTGTGATACCTGCCGCTTTAGCTTTTTCAGCTATTGCCATTCCTACTTTTTTAGAAAGTTCTGATTTAGTACCTTTCTCAGTTAGTTTAGCTGATGAAGCACTTGCCAGAGTTTTTCCAGTAAGGTCATCAATTACTTGAACATAGATACCAGCATTACTTCTGAAAACAGAAAGCCTTGGTTTAGTAGTAGTACCAGAAATTTTCTTTCTAATTCCTCTACTAATTCTTAATCTTCTTAAACTTTTTACAGTTGCCATTTTAAAATTTATTAAAATGATTGGGTTTCCCCTTTCTATTATTTACTTAATTATTTCGCAGCAGTTTTACCAGCTTTTCTTCTAACCACTTCATCCACGAAGCGAACACCTTTACCTTTGTATGGTTCAACTTTACGAAGTGATCTAATTTTAGCGGCTACCTGGCCGATCAGTTGTTTATCAATTCCTTCTAGTGTAACAACCGGGTTCTTACCTTTTTCAGTTACCGCTTTTGCAGCGATTTCTGTAGGAAGAGCAAGGAAAATATTGTGTGAGTATCCAAGGCTAAGCTCAAGAATATTGCCGATAGCATTTGCTTTGAAACCCACTCCGACAAGCTCAAGATCAATTTTATATCCTTCGCTTACACCTTTAACCATATTAGCGATCAATGATCTGTAAAGACCATGAAGTGCTTTATGTCTTTTTTGATCTGTAGGACGGATAACTTCAATTTTACCATCTGCTACATTTACTTTGATATCTGGATCAATCGCCTGTGTAAGAGTACCTTTAGGGCCTTTTACTACCACATTGTTGCCAGTTACTGTTACTTCTACTTTAGCTGGCAGTGCGATGGGGTTTTTACCGATTCTTGACATACTTTTATACTTTAATAAGTTGTAATCAACCTGTGAATTAATAATTAATAAACGTAGCAAAGAACTTCGCCACCGATATGCATTTCTCTAGCTTCTTTATCAGAAACAACTCCTTTAGATGTAGAAAGGATTGCAATACCTAATCCATTAAGTACTCTTGGAAGTTCTTCTGCAGACTTATATTTTCTAAGACCTGGCTTACTCACTCTTTCCAAGTGTACAATCGCAGGTTCTTTATCAACTGGATTGTATTTCAAGGCAATTTTGATTGTACCTTGTACATTGCTATCCTCGAATTTATAGCTTTGAATGTACCCTTTATCATGAAGTACTTTTGTAATTTCCTTCTTGATATTAGAAGCAGGAATCTCTACAATGCGGTGTTTTGCTTTCACTGCATTTCTGAGTCTGGTCAGGTAATCTGCGATAGGATCAGTCATATCTATCTTTATTTTATAATAAATTCGTTATCAGTCATTAAAATTTAAAAGCCCTGAAATAGGGCTGCAAAGTTAAGAAAGTTTTCTAATAAAAAAAACAATCTTATGAATTATTACCAGCTTGCTTTGGTAACACCTGGGATTTTGCCTGCGTTTGCCATATCTCTAAAGAAATTACGGCAAATACCAAACTTTCTCATATATCCTTTTGGTCTACCAGAAAGCTTACATCTATTGTGTAATCTTATAGGAGAAGCATTTTTAGGAAGTTTATCCAGACCTTCATAGTCGCCTGCTTCTTTAAGAGCTTTTCTTTTAGCAGCGTATTTAGCTACTGTTTTAACTCTTTTTCTTTCTCTTGCTTTTGCTGATTCTTTAGCCATTTTAGTTATTTTTTAAGAGATGCGAAAGGCATACCGAAAGCCTTTAGCAGTTCAAAACTTTCTTCGTCTGTAGTAGCGGTAGTAACAAAAGTAATATCCATACCAGAAATTTTTGCTACTTTATCGATGCTGATCTCTGGGAAAATGATTTGCTCTTTTACACCAAGAGTATAGTTTCCTTTTCCATCAAAACCTTTATCGCTGATTCCTTTGAAGTCACGTACACGTGGAAGTGCCACGGTTACAAGTCTATCGAAGAATTCGTACATTTTTTCTCCTCTAAGAGTAACTTTTGCTCCGATAGGAACGCCAGCTCTTAATTTGAAGTTGGAGATATCTTTTTTAGATTTAGTTGCCAGCGCTTTTTGACCAGTGATGGTAGTAAGCTCATCAACACCTACTTCTACTAATTTCTTATCTGCTACTGCAGCACCGATACCTTTATTAACCACAATCTTTGTGATCTTTGGTACCTGCATGATTGATTTGTACTGAAATTTAGATTTCAGAGCAGGTACAACCTCATTAAGGTATTTATCTTTTAATCTCGGGTTAGCCATTTTTTATTACCTCACCGGTCTTTTTAGAGTATCTAACTAATTTTTTATTGCTATCCAGCTTTCTACCTACCTTGGTAGCTTTGCCATTTTTAGGATCTTTCAGTTGAAGGTTGCTCACATGTATAGGAGCTTCTTTTTCTACGATGCTTCCTTGTGGCTTAGTAGCTGTAGGTTTCAGGTGTCTTTTCACCATATTCAAACCTTCTACGATGGCTTTGTTTTCAGAAACCAATACTTTAGAAACTTTGCCTTCTTTACCTTTAGAATCGCCAGCGATTACAATTACTGTATCGCCTTTGCGAATGTGTAGCTTTGTTACTTTATTCTTCTTTTCCATATTATAATACCTCCGGAGCTAAAGAAACGATTTTCATAAATTGTTTTTCTCTCAGTTCTCTTGCTACTGGACCGAAGATACGAGTACCTCTTGGTTCGTCCTGGTTGTTCAACAACACGGCTGCGTTGTCAGAGAATCTGATATAAGAACCATCTGGTCTTCTTATCTCCTTTTTAGTTCTTACGATCACGGCTTTTGAAACGGTTCCTTTTTTAACGTTTCCTGTGCTCAGCGCCGACTTAACAGTGACTACAATTTTATCACCGATGGAAGCATACTTTCTCTTAGTACCGCCAAGTACTCTGATCACCAATACTTCTTTGGCTCCGCTATTGTCTGCTACCGTTAACCTGGATTCTTGCTGTATCATTTTATTTTAAATTTTGTCCGCTGGTGGCGGATATAATTAATTATTAATTATTTTGCTTTCTCGATTACTTCAACCAATCTCCAACGCTTAAGTTTGCTAAGAGGTCTGGTTTCCATAATTTTCACAACATCACCTATAGCACACTCATTTTTTTCATCATGAGCCATAAATTTGGTAGTTTTCTTTACGAATTTACCGTACATGCCATGCTTTACTTTACGCTCTACTGCAACAGTGATAGATTTAGTCATTTTGTTACTTACGACTTTACCTACTCTTTCTTTTCTAAAATTTCTTTCTTCCATTTCTTTAAGAATTATTGTTGTTTAGCATGTAGCACTGTTTTAAGCCTAGCTACTACTTTTTTAGTTTCTCTAATCTTCATAGGATTTTCTATAGGAGAAACAGCATGTCCGAATTTTAACCTTCTTAGGTTTTCTTCTTCGGCAGCGATCTGGGTATTTAGTTCTTCTACTGACAGATCTTGAATGTTAACTTTCTTTTTCATAAATGTTATGCAACGTAGTCAGGACGTACAACAAAGCTTGTTCTTACTGGTAATTTCTGAGCCGCAAGTCTCATAGAGTCTTGTGCTACTTGTAATGTTACACCAGCTGATTCGAAAATGATAGTACCGGGTTTTACTACTGCTACCCAATATTCCGGAGCTCCTTTACCTTTACCCATACGTACTTCAGCAGGTTTTTTAGTGATTGGTTTATCAGGGAATATTCTGATCCAAACTTGACCTTCTCTTTTCATTGCACGAGTAACAGAGATACGAGCTGCCTCTAACTGACGAGCAGTGATTCTACCTGGCTCCAATGCTTTGATTGCAAATGTACCGAAAGAGATGATAGCGCCTCTTGTAGCAACACCTCTTACTCTACCTTTTTGCTGTTTTCTGTATGTTGTTCTTTTAGGTTGTAACATTGTATTAATATTTTAACCTGGAAATTAACTCCAGAGATTATTATTTATCTGATCTTCTTTTGTTATGACCACCTTTATTATGACCACCTCTGTTATCAGGTCTTCTTCTCTTTGGTCCGTCGTTTTCGTTGGTATTTGAATTACCCCCCCCAGCATTTGCATTTGCGGTCATTACTCCTATATTTGGAGAAAGATCTCTTTTGCCATAAACTTCGCCTTTGAAGATCCAAACTTTCACACCGATTTTACCATAAACGGTTTGTGCTTCAGAGATTGCATAATCTACATCAGCTCTAAGAGTGTGAAGAGGTACTCTACCTTCTTTGTATCCTTCCGTTCTTGCCATTTCAGCACCGCCAAGACGACCGGATAATCTAACTTTGATACCTAGTGCTCCTACTCTCATAGTAGCTGCGATCGCTTGTTTCATTGCTCTTCTGAAAGAAATTCTTCCTTCAAGTTGAGAAGCGATTGACTCTCCTACCAGTTTAGCATCAAGCTCAGGTCTTTTGATCTCGAAGATGTTGATCTGAACATCTTTGTTCGTGATCTTTTTCAACTCTTCTTTAATTTTATCTACTTCAGCTCCTCCTTTACCAATTACAACACCTGGACGTGCAGTATTGATTGTAAGAGTGATTCTTTTCAGTGTTCTTTCAATTACGATTTTAGAAATACCACCTTTAGGGATACGAGCAGCTACATATTTTCTGATTCTTTCATCTTCGATCAATTTATCTGAAAATGTTTTTCCGCCGTACCAGTTGGAATCCCAACCTTTAACAACACCTAGTCTGAAGCCTACCGGGCTAACCTTTTGTCCCATGAGTATTATTTATCAGTTTTCTTAGTTGATTTCTTTGTTTCTTTTTTCTCAGCAGTAGCTGTTGACTTCGTAGAAGTTTTTGCTTTCTTATCAGCTTTTTCTTCTTTCTTCTCTTCTGCTACTACTTTTTTAACAAGTAGTTCAGGAGCGACAAGGCTATCTACTTCAAGCGTAACGTGGTTAGATCTTTTTCTAACTCTGTATCCTCTTCCTTGTGGAGCTGGTCTCATTCTTTTCAGAACAGTACCACCATCTACAAAAATATTTTTAACATATAGGTCAGCATCTTCAATGTTTACCGAAGCATTTTTATTGCTCCAGTCAGAGATAGCAGCTAACAACAATTTTTCTAATCTTGCAGCACCTTGTTTCGCCTGGAATTTAAGGATTGGAAGAGCCTCGTTAACTCTTTTTCCTCTGATTAGATCTGCTACCAGTCTCATCTTTCTTGTAGACGTAGGAACATCGTTTAATTTGGCTACTGTAGCGCCTTGAGCTTTCGCTAGTTTGGCAGCTTCTTTTTTCTGCCTTTTTATTACCGATCTTCTTGGTTTAATTCCTGTTTCCATCTCAACAATGATTTATTATCCTTTTTTAGCAGCAGTATGTCCTTTGAATACTCTGGTAGGAGCAAATTCTCCCATCTTGTGACCAACCATGTTTTCCGTAACAAACACAGGTATAAATTTATTGCCGTTGTGTACAGCAAATGTATGTCCTACGAAGTCTGGAGATATAGTAGATCTTCTTGACCATGTTTTAATCACAGATTTCTTACCAGATTCGTTCATAACATCTACTTTGTTAGAAAGTCTGTAATCAATATAAGGTCCTTTTTTTATCGAACGTCCCATTTCTATTCAATTCAAATGTTTATTTTTTTCTTCTAGCGATGATTAAGTTTTTAGAATACTTAGTCAAGCTTCTTGTCTTCTTACCTTTAGCAAGTAGACCTTTTCTAGAGCGTGGATGTCCTCCGGATGCTCTACCTTCACCACCACCCATTGGGTGATCGACAGGGTTCATTGCGACAGGTCTAGTTCTTGGTCTGATGCCTTTCCATCTGTTTCTACCAGCTTTACCTACTTTAGTATTCATGTGGTCTCCATTGGAAACAGCTCCTACTGTAGCCATACAAGTAGAAAGAACTAATCTCATTTCACCGGAAGGCAATTTCAATGTTGCATATTTACCATCACGAGCTACTAGTTGAGCATAAGAACCAGCACTTCTTGCCATTGCTCCACCTTTGCCTACTTTTAGTTCGATGTTGTGAACTACAGTACCCATTGGCATTTCAGAAAGCGGAAGTGCATTTCCTAATTCTGGAGCAACTGATTTTCCTGATTTAAGTTCAGTACCAACTTTCAATCCTTGAGGAGCCAGAATATATCTTTTTTCTCCGTCTGCATATTGAAGCAGCGCAATTCTAGCCGTTCTGTTTGGATCGTACTCAATTGTTTTAACAATTGCAGGGATATCAAACTTATCTCTTTTAAAATCGATGATACGGTATTGTCTTTTATGTCCACCACCTATATAGCGCATGGTCATTTTACCAGAGTCATTTCTACCACCTGATTTCTTAACGCTTGTAACCAATGACTTTTCAGGTCTGTTGTGAGTGATCTCCTCAAAAGTAGGAGCTACCCTGAATCTGGTACCTGGTGTTATCGGTCTTAATTTCTTGATTGCCATTTTCAGTTAAATATTAAATGCCACTATAAATATCTATCACTTCGCCTTCAGCTACTTTTACAATAGCTTTTTTGTAAGAAGTTGTTCTCCCGCTAAGCACTCCTGATTTGGAGTATCTGCTTTTGGATTTACCACGACAGATCATGGTATTGATTTCTTCTACATTCACACCATAAATTTTTTCTATGGCTCTTTTGATCTCCACTTTATTGGATTTCTTATCTACTACGAATCCGTACTTACCTTTTTCGTTAAGGGTAGCAACTTTCTCCGTAATAAGTGGTTTTATCAGAATATTTTTCATCTTCGTATTAGTTCAATAAAGCTTCTAATTTCTGTACAGCACCTTCTGCTACAATTAGTTTGTCAGCGTTAAGTACTTCGTAAGTATTCAGATCGTTTACAGTAACAACTTTTGCTCTTGAGATATTTCTTGAAGACAATACGATGTTCTTATCTACTTCTGGTAGAACGAAAAGTGTTTTTGTATTCAAAAGAGAAAGTTGAGTAAGGATTGTAAGGAACTCCGAAGTTTTTGGAGCTTCCATTTTAAAGTTTTCCAGAACAGAAATACTTTTATCTTTTACTTTGTGAGCAATTGCAGATTGTCTTGCAAGAGCTTTTACTTTTTTATTCAGCTTAAAGCTATAATCTCTTGGTTTTGGACCGAAGATAGTACCACCTCCTACGAATACAGGAGATTTACGGCTACCAGCACGAGCGCCACCGGTACCTTTTTGTTTCTTTAGTTTTTTAGTAGAGAAGGATACTTCAGCTCTTTCTTTTGCTTTGTGTGTACCTTGTCTTTTGTTCGCCAGGTGTTGCTTAACATCCAGGTAAATCGCATGATCATTTGGTTCGATCGCGAACAGTGCATCAGACAAAGTAACTTTTCTGCCTGTATCTTTCCCTTTAATATTGATTACTGAAAGTTCCATGTTACTTCTCAAGAATTACGAATGAATTAATTGATCCTGGGAGTGATCCACCTATTACAAGAAGATTTTTTTCAGGATATAATTTCAAAACTGGTAGGTTTTGAACTTTGGTTCTTTGATTTCCCATGCGGCCAGCCATTCTAATTCCTGGGAATACTCTCGCAGGGAATGAGCATGAACCGATAGAACCAGCGTGTCTTGCTCTGTTGTGTTGACCGTGTGTCTGGCCACCCACTCCACTGAAGTTGTGTCTTTTTACCACACCTTGGAAACCTCTACCTTTAGAAGTACCAACTGCATCGATAAAATCACCTTCTGCAAATACATCGCTCACTGTAAGAGTGTCGCCGAGGTTAAGTGCTTTTTCAAATGTTTTGAACTCCGCTAATTTAGCTTTTGGAGTTGTGTTGGCTCTCTTGAAGTGACCGACCATTGATTGAGCGGTGTTCTTCTCTTTCTTTTCGCTGAAACCTAACTGTATGGCTTTGTATCCATCTTTTTCAGTCGTTTTCACTTGCGTTACTACACAAGGTCCAACTTCAACAAGAGTACATCCGACTGCTTTTCCTTCAGCATCGTAGTAGCTTGTCATTCCTATCTTTTTTCCTATTAACCCGGACATTTTATATCAGTGTTATTTGATTACTAGTCTTTTATATTTACTAACCCCACAATCCTCCAAAACGGACTGCAAAGGTAGTGAAAAATAAATTGCATGCAAAAATTGGCTACAATTTATTTTCAGTTAATCTCTATTTTCGACGTACTACCGATAATTTGCATGGGATGCGCCAACTTTTCCGGTAATACTTTATGTTGGCAGGGGGTCAAAAAAAGTACCCGGAGATTAGGGGGTACTTTTCGATAATTATGTTTCTAAAAGCCTTTATCAGACTTTGATTTCAACTTCTACACCGCTTGGTAATTCAAGCTTCATTAGGGCGTCTACAGTTTTGCTAGAAGTAGAGTAGATATCAACCAATCTTTTGTAAGTACAAAGCTGGAATTGCTCTCTTGCTTTTTTGTTCACGTGTGGAGATCTCAACACAGTGAAAACTTCTTTTTCTGTAGGAAGTGGAATTGGACCACTCACCACCGCGCCTGTAGCTTTCACTGCACGCACGATCTTCTCAGAAGATTTATCAACCAGATTATGGTCGAAGGATTTTAGTTTTATTCTTATCTTTTGGTTCATACTGATGTTCTTTATCAGTTATATTTAAATCTCTAATACTTATTTAACTGCAGCTGCTCCTTTTACTTTTGCTATTACAGTATCTGCCAAGTTTTGTGGCACAAACTCATAATGAGAGAAAGTTAAGTTAGCGGTAGCTCTACCTGAAGTAAGGGTTCTTAATTCAGTGATGTATCCAAATAGTTCGGAAAGTGGCACATCAGCTTTGATAACCTGAGCTCCAATTTTCATTTCCATGCTCTTCATGATACCTCTTCTTCTATTCAAGTCACCGGTTACAGAACCTGTGTATTCTTCCGGAGAAGTAACTTCTACTGCCATAATTGGTTCCATCAATTTCGGGCCAGCGAGTTTTCCAGCTTCTCTGAAACCACCTTTAGCGGCCAATTCGAAAGACAGTGCATCTGAATCGACATCGTGATATGAACCATGGAAAATTCTCACTTTCATTGATTCTACAGGATATCCAGCTAGTACGCCGGTTTTCATTGCCTCTGTAAAACCTTTTTGAATTGGAGGGATAAATTCTCTTGGAATTACACCGCCCACAATTTCATTTACAAATTCAAGACCTAATTTACCATCGTCACGCGGCCCGATCTCGAAAACAACATCAGCAAATTTACCTTTACCACCTGTTTGTTTCTTATAAACTTCTCTGTGTTCAACTGCTTTGGTAAGAGCTTCTTTGTAGGCAACCTGAGGAGCTCCCTGGTTTACTTCTACTTTGAATTCTCTTCTCATACGGTCCATGATGATCTCCAAGTGAAGTTCACCCATACCACGAAGGATCGTCTGACCTGTTTCCTGATCAGTAGATACGTGTAGCGTTGGATCTTCTTCTACAAGTTTAGCGATCGCCATACCCATTTTATCCATATCTGCCTGAGTTTTTGGTTCGATTGCATAACCAATCACCGGCTCAGGGAAATCCATTTTCTCCAGAACGATCTTCGCTTTTTCATCGCAAAGAGTATCTCCTGTTTTGATATCTTTAAAACCAACTACCGCCCCGATATCACCTGCTTCCAGGCGCTCGATCTGATTTTGTTTGTTGGCGTGCATTTGGAATACACGTGAAATACGCTCTTTCTGATTAGATCTTGAGTTAAAGATATATGAACCAGACTCAAGAACTCCTGAATAAGCACGTACGAAGCAAAGACGACCTACGAATGGGTCAGTTGCAATTTTAAATGCAAGACCTGCGAAAGGTTCTTTGTCGCTTGGTTTACGAGTAACTTCTTGTTCTGTATCAGGATCTGTTCCTTTAATATCATTTTTGTCTAGAGGAGAAGGCAACAATGACATTACAAAGTCTAGCATTGTTTGTACTCCTTTATTTTTGAAAGAAGAACCGCAAAGCATTGGTACAATTTTCATTGCGATTACTGCTTTACGAAGAGCAGTAAGAATTTCATCTTCAGTAATTGACTTAGGATCATCGAAATATTTTTCCATGATCTTATCATCGAATTCTGCTACTGCTTCAAGAAGCTTTTCTCTGTATTCAGTAGCTTCCTCCAGCATATCTGCAGGGATTGGAACTTCTTTGAAAGTCATTCCTTTGTCAGCCTCATTCCATTCGATACCTCGGAAGTTGATCAAGTCAACTACACCTTTGAATTGGTCTTCAGCGCCGATCGGCAATTGAAGTGGCACTGCATTGCTACCAAGCATTTCCTTTACTTGCTTACACACATTAAGGAAGTCGGCACCAGAGCGGTCCATTTTATTTACGAAACCCAGACGAGCTACGTTATAGTTGTTTGCCAAACGCCAGTTAGTTTCAGACTGAGGCTCTACACCATCAACTGCACTAAACAGGAACACTAGACCATCCAATACACGAAGAGAACGGTTTACCTCTACGGTAAAGTCTACGTGGCCTGGAGTATCGATGATGTTTACATGATATTTTTGTTTTCTATATTCCCAGTTGACAGTAGTAGCAGCAGAAGTAATGGTGATACCTCTTTCTTGCTCCTGTGCCATCCAGTCCATAGTAGCAGCACCATCGTGCACTTCACCTATTTTGTGGCTAACACCGGCGTAATAAAGAATACGCTCAGTGGTAGTTGTTTTACCCGCATCGATGTGAGCGGCAATACCAATATTTCTTGTGAATTTTAAATCGCGAGCCATTTGCGTTAGTTTCTTAGAATCTGAAATGTGAAAATGCTTTGTTTGCTTCTGCCATTCTGTGTGTATCGTCTTTCTTCTTCACAGCAGCACCTTCGCCTTTAGAAGCGGCAACAATTTCTCCGGCTAGTTTCTCGGTCATTGTTTTTTCGCCTCTTGATCTTGCGTACTGGATGAGCCATTTCATACCAAGAGATGCTCTTCTTTCAGGGCGAACTTCAGTAGGAACCTGAAAAGTTGCTCCTCCTACTCTACGGCTTTTTACTTCTACAAAAGGGCTTACATTGCTAAGCGCTTTTTTCCAAATTTCAAGACCGTTCTCGTTGGTTCTTTTTTGAACTAGTTCGATTGCTCCGTAAAAAATATCGTAAGCAATTGATTTTTTACCGTCGTACATTAGTACGTTTACAAATTTAGTAACTGTAGTATCCTGGAATTTAGGATCTGGTAATACGTATCTTTTCTTAGGTTTCGCTTTTCTCATAATTGTATATAATACTTGGGTACTTTATTTCAGTACCAATTACCTATCTTATAATTGATTTATTTATTTGTTATTAATTACTTCTTTTTAGCCGGCGCTCCTTTTGCTGCAGGCGCTGCTGCTCCTGGCTTAGGTCTCTTAGCACCATATTTAGATCTGGATTGTTTTCTACCGTTTACACCAGCAGTATCCAATGATCCACGTACGATGTGATATCTTACACCTGGTAGATCTTTTACCCTGCCACCTCTTACTAGTACAATTGAGTGTTCTTGTAAGTTGTGTCCTTCTCCAGGAATATAGGCATTCACCTCTTTCTTATTAGTTAATCTCACCCTTGCTACCTTTCTCATAGCTGAGTTTGGTTTTTTAGGAGTAGTAGTGTACACTCTTGTACATACACCTCTGCGGAAAGGACAAGAATCCAACGCAGGTGATTTAGACTTCCACTTTAGTTTTTGTCTTCCTTTTCTTACTAATTGTTGAATAGTAGGCATTTTATAATCTTTTTATGTATATCCATTTTTTTGGAAGGGCAAAGGTACGAAAGATTTATTTTAAAGCAAGTGAGACTTTTAAAATAATTTGTAAAGCTTTGGTTAACACCTTTTAACGTAATTTTAAAATTGCATTCTCCAGCTATTTTATTGAGGGTTTACTTTTATAAAAAATTATAAGTCAGCCTTTTTAAGGTCTTTTTATTCATTGAAAAGTTGAAATATATAAAGAGCTTTTACACCTTTTGCTTCCTCGCAGTCTTTCTTTATTTGCTTCAGTTCTAAGCTGTTTTATTCGATGAATAGTAGGGAAATTAGAATAATATTTCCAATTTTACCTTGCTCAGTGTATCATTTCATCTAACCTAGCCAATCAATTGAATAGATCGATCGCATTTCTTTGCGTGCTATTCTATGCAATAGTTTCCCCACTATTTTGTTCTTCACAAAGTACTTCTGATTCATTGCCTCAAAAAAAGAATCCGGTCTCTTTTGCAGGAATGGCACTGCCTGCAAGAAGTCCGGAGAATGGATTTTATGTACAAGGCGGGTTGATCGGACTTTTTAAAACTGATCCAAAAGATTCTTTGTTGCGGACTTCCAATCTTTATTTATTTGGCTTGTATTCACAGCTACGCCAATACAGGATAAGTCTCGGTGGAGATGTGTTTACGAAAAAAGAAAAATATTATTTCAACGGTTGGTATTACTATAGCTATTTGCCCGAAGCCTACTTCGGTACAGGTGAACATGTTTCTCCGGATAAAAGTGAATTCATCAGCTACCGGCTCTGGTATTTGAATACTAATGCACTACGAAATATTTACAAAAAATGGTTTGCCGGCTTGACTTACTCGTACGAACATTTATACAACTTAACTACTCCTCAAGGTGGCATTGCAGAGACACAGCGCCCCACCGGTATGGAGACCTACTCCGTATCCGGCCTTGGCCTAAGAGTACGACATGATTCACGGGATTACATCATTTCTTCGACTAAAGGATTTTTCTTTGATATCAACTATAATGCATTTGGCAAAGTATTGGGAAGCACCTATACCTTTAATCAATTTGCACTTGATCTGCGTAAATTTATTAACCTCACTCCTAAAAAATACAATGTTTTAGCATTCAATTTTGTGATGGAAAATGTCAATGGGAAAGTCCCATTCCGTTATCTTTCCTATATCAACGCCAGAGGATATCATCCCAACTTATACCGCGATAATACGTTATTAAGTTTGCAGGCAGAATACCGCCTTCGCATCTGGAAATGGATTGGGGCTTCTTTCTTTGGAGGAATATCAGAAACAGCGCCCTCTGTGAACCAGCTTGCTTATAATCCAATCCGAGAAAATTATGGAGGCGGACTAAGATTCCGTGTGATCAAACAGCATAATATGTACCTCCGCGTGGAATATGGGATGAGTCACAACACTTCTAATTATTATGTATCCTTTTACGATGCGTTTTAATAGTTCTTATGGCTTTGTATAAAAAAATAATACTAATCTTGCTCTTGCCTCTTTGCTGGCTCCCGTGTATTGCACAGGAGAACCAGGATATAGAAGATTTCAGCTATTCTTACTTTGAAGACAAAAGCAACCAATACTCCTCTCCTTCCTTTCCAGATTCATCCGTTCACTTCACTCCTCTTCCCAACAATACACTCAGCTTAGGTTTTCTTTCTTATCCGATCTGGATGGAAATTAATTTCCCTGCTACTGACAAGGAACGTCTACTCGTCATTGAAAATGCGCATCTTGATAGTATCGATATTTATTTGTTTTCTAAAAATGAATTGGTAAAAAAATATATTTCAGGGGATCTCACTTCCTTTTACAGCAGAACATTAAATTATAATTTCTTCAATTTTACTGTTCCTGCACATACTGATAAGATCTTGATCAAAACGCGTAACAAGGGCTTAATGCTGATCCCTGCAAAAGTTCTTTCTTTCAAAGTATTTTTCAACTATTACCAAAGGTACACGCTAATCCATTGGCTGTATTTTGGATTTGTAATACTTGCTGCTTGTTCCAATTTATTGTTTTCCATGTGGCTCAGAGAGTCTATTTATATTTATTATGTGCTCTGTGTAATGGCCATTGGATTTGTGACCGCAGTCGACTTTGGGTATACTTTCCAAATCCTATGGCCAGAGCGGCCTGCAATCAATCATTTTAATACCACTTTTTATTGCCTTTCTTTTTTCATTGTTTTATTCACTGAAAAAATACTGAATATCAAAAGTAATTTTCCAAAACTTTATTATCTCTATCTTCTTGTTTATACCAGTTTTGCTTTAGCCTTCTTCCTTTCTCTTTTTGGTTTGTATAGTCTGACTATACAGATCATTTATTACCTGGCGGCATTCATGCCCTTTCTAGCGCTTTACTCAGGTGTTGCTATGTTTTTGAAAACAAAAAGCGAAACTTCAAAATTTTTCCTCGCTGGATGGTCTGGTTACTTTATTGGAATGATCATATACATCATCAGTATGTCGAACATTATTCCATATACCATCTTCACTTCAAATGCCATGCAGATTGGAGCCATTATTGAAATCTTATTCCTGAACCTGGCAATACTAAGCAAGATCAATTCTCTAAAAAAAGAGAAAGAACAGATCCTTTCGGAACAAAACAAACTACTTGAACAAAAAGTACAGGAGCGCACGCTTGAACTTTCTGAAAAAACAGATGAAATACTGGCTCAAAATGAAGAGCTCCAGAACCAGCGATCAGAGCTGGAAGCCCAGCGCGACACGTTGGAAGAGCAAAAAAATATTATCGAAGAACATAATATCTTATTACAAGGCAGCAAAGAATCACTGGAAAAACTGGTGGCAAAACGGACTGAAGAACTTAAGTATACCAACGAGGAACTTACCGAATACAACCACCGTCTTGAGCAATTTGCTTTTATTACCGCGCACAATTTGCGCGGCCCGGTTTCTACTCTATTGGGGCTTTCGCAAGTTTATAATTCCATAGACGCTACTGATCCCATCAATCTTGTGATCCTGGAAAAATCGAAGGAGACTACAATCAAACTGGATGAGATCATTAAAGACCTTGTTGGGATCCTTGATCTGCAGAAGAGCGTGGCTAACCTTTCTCACGACATCAATATAATTCAGATTTTGAAAGATGTGAGAATACTTCTTTCCAAAGAAATCGAAGAATCGAACGCCCATATCACTCACAATTTTTCAGATGATACTTATATCACTGGGGTGCCTGCTTATCTCAATAATATATTTTACAATCTTATCAGCAACGGGATCAAATATTGCAAGAAACACGAGATACCTAGGATCAATATTGAGTATCAGCTTATGGACGATCAACTGTTTTTCAAGTTTAAAGACAACGGGAGAGGGATCGATCTTGTACGCCAGGGCGAAAAGATTTTCCGGCCTTATAAACGTTTCCACCTCGATAAAGAAGGGAAAGGACTTGGTCTTTATATCGTAAAAACACAAGTAGAAATCATGCGTGGAAAGATCAGTATCGAAAGTGAAGAAGACAGAGGCACAACAATTACTGTGTCACTTCCTACAAAGCATTCATAGTTTAAATTATTTTTTTGAATATTTTTTATTCTTTTCATATTAAGCTTAACTTTTCTTCATGAAAAAACTTCTTTTCTCAACAGAGAACTACATCTACTTAAAAAATAAAATGCTTGCCGTTTCTGATTTTGAAGACGGCGCATTGGAGATCAAAAAATTTCCGGATGGTGAACGTTATATGCGGATCATTCCGGAAGTAAACGAACGACATGTTATAATTTTAGGAGGAACTGTATCGGATTCGGATACACTGGAGATCTACGATCTGGCAAGCGCAGCTGTGAAGTATGGCGCAGTATCGTTGACGCTGATCATTCCTTACTTCGGATATTCTACGATGGAGCGTGCGGTGAAATATGGCGAAGTAGTGACCGCCAAAACCAGGGCTACTTTATTTTCTTCCATTCCCCGCACCAGTCTTGGCAACCAGGTGATCCTGGTAGATCTTCATACGGAAGGTATTCCCCACTACTTTGAAAGCGGGATCCGTCCTGTACATTTATATTCCAAACCAATTATTATAGAAGCTTGTCACGAGTTGTACGGCGATGATTTTGTACTTGCCAGTACCGACGCTGGTCGCGCCAAATGGGTAGAATCGCTTGCCAACGATATGCGTGTGAATGGCGCTTTTGTTTTTAAGAGAAGAATTTCCGGGGACGAAACAAAAGTAACCGGCATCAGCGCAGACGTAAAAGATAGAAACGTCATCATCTACGACGATATGATCCGCACAGGAGGATCATTGGTGCAAGCCGCGCAGTCATACAAAGATGCAGGCGCTAAAGATATTTCGGTGATCACTACACATGGGATCTTTGTGGGAGACGGAGTGAAAAAATTGAAAGACTGTGGAATCATCAGTAAAGTGGTATGTACCGATACACACCCGAATGCAGAAAAAATACAATCCGATTTTATACGAGTAAAAACAGTAGCTGAATTGCTAGTAAAAAAAGCGGGAGAATAGATTTCCTATCCTCCCGCCAGTATGGCTACTTGATAAATGATTTATGCATAGTTGAAACTATGTTGTATGGCCTGCACCAGGGCGACGTTGAATATAATACCAGAAACAAGAATTACCATAAACGGAAGGAATGCAAATGTCTTCATATTGGATAAGTGGGTTATGGATGGTACAATTATTTAACTATGGGTTTTACGTAATGCTTTTAAAAAAGGTTGGGGAATTTATTTAAAATAACAAATTCCAATAAGACCAATCCCATACATAGCATTCTTTGGAATTTGTCTTATCGGAACTTGAAACTTAATAATTAAGTCTACAGTTTATTTTCTACAAAAAAGCAAACTGCTTCTTTTGCACTTCCAGCGCCATGGTTAGAATATTAGACATCATATATAGGAAATTTTCTTCATCGGAAGTCCAAGCCCGCAGGCTTTCGGTATGCTCCACGCAGATCGTACCTGCTAATTTGTTTTCCGCATAGACGGGGACTACAAGCATGGAATTAACCGCAGAGGTGAGTAAGTATTTTTCTGACAATTCACTTGTACGCGGATCAAGATGTGCATCGTTTGCGGCGATTGTTTTTTCTGATTTTACAGAAGCGAAATAACGCGGGTATTCTGTAGCATTCCATTGAAAGCCTTTCTGGTGTTGGTGAGCAGAACGAATGAACAGATCTTCACAACGCAGGGAAGATTGTTCTTTTTCAAACAACCAAACACCTACTTTTTCTACATGGATCGCTTGTGCAATGGCTTCGGTGATCTTTCTTTCTGCAATAGGCAAATCTCCTATATATTCCATTCTTTTAGTCATGAGATCAGAAAAAATGGAAATATGTTTTCTTAAATAAGCCGTATGATCTCCCTCTTTTGTAGTAATAGAGGAGGCAGTTTCTTTATTTGTATACGTTGCTTCACTGCTAAACTCTAGAGAAAGCTGTTTCATGGCATCTTCAAAAAGTTTGATATTCTTTTCAGAGTCCTCTACAGATGAAGCCTGAATAGCGCTTGTCTGGGTAAGTACCGATAATCTTGTGCGCGCTTGCAATCCACCAAGTTCGCCGGCTTTTAAATAGTATGCGTAAATTTTACTGGCCATAGTTTACCCGAAAAAACTATTGAACGTTTAATTTTGAAAAAAGTAATTTCACTATTTTAAAACGCGTAACATCTTCAGGGTTGGTGTTGAATTCTTTTATGATCTGTTTCATTGCTTTTTCGAAGAGCTGAAGATTGTCTTCCGAATCAGGCATGGTGCGTGCCTGGTAAGAATCTACAGTAGTAAGCAGCGATAGCTTGGCGCGTGCTTTGATCCCTCCCATCTCTTCTGCTTTCAAATAATAAGAATACATTTTCGCTGCCATATTCGTAGGTGTTTAAATTCTATATTATCTTAAACGACTCGCATAAAATTAGCGTTGGGGCATAAAATCGCTAAACACCTGTTTATCCTACAACCAAAAGTAGTATGTAAGATTCTTTAATTTATTTTTCATTTAAAAGCTTATACAAGTGAAGAAAACGGCATTAAACGTTTTTCTGACAATTAATCATATGTACTATTCCAATCCTCGTGGAGTAAAAAAATAGACATAACTCATTTAGAACTAAAAAAAGAAAGTTTGACCGGAGAATGTTTCTTACATGTGGAAATGATTTTTAATATAAAGACACGAAGGCACAAAGCCCTTCGTGTCTTTGTGCCCTCATGTATATCAAAAACAATTCTATTATAATTTCGAATTCTCTTTCACTTCCTCAAATGTATATTGCTTTTTCACTTCGCCGTTTTCAAATACTATCTGTAATTCGTCTTTTCCAGGGTCTGACTCAGATACTGTTTTGTAGCCTGTGCCTTCTTTTACCAATTTCAGTCTTCCTTTTTTAGATTTCTTACCATGATCCGTGATCGGATCTTTGTATACATCTCTGCGCTCGCTGTTGACTATTGCTTCGCTACATTTAAAGGCAAATTTTTGTGTATCACGGTCAAGCTTTTGCAGTAAAGCTCCGCCCATACCAAATCCTACATTATCAGCTGACCAACCGTGTGCTTTCATGTTTTCAAGGATTCCGCCGATAGATTCGTAGTCTACACCGTCGCCCTGAATCACACGCACTTGTGGAATGAGTACTTTGTAGCCTTTGTCATTGGTGGTATAGCCGAGTTTGCTTCCCAAAATTTCTACTACTTTCAATACCACATCTTTCGGAACTCCTGAATCAGGGCGGATCACAAGTGTTCCCTCTCTTTTCAGGATCATATCTTTTAGTTCTTCACCCCAAATCTTTTCGCAAGCATTGTAGATATCGTAGCTATCGCTTACTACAGCTACCAGGCCTTTGCTGTATTGCGTGAGCATATTGGCATAAGCATTTTTTTCATTTTCTCTTTTCCAGGAAGTAATGGTGCTATGCTCCGCAGCAGGAATGGAGAAACCGAACATTCCTTTTGTATTATAATAATCCTGAATGAAAGTAAGACCTGCGATAGTATCTGTTCCCATAAAATTGATCAAATGCGCTGCGCCACCTATGGAAGCAGATTCTACAGAGGATACACCGCGGAAGCCAAAATCGTGTAGCTTGAAATCAATACCTGCCGGGTCTCCCGTTTCTTCAAGATATTTCAGGATTAACTTTTTCATTTCACGCGATTGAGTGGCTACTGTACATCCATACCAGGTTTGTACCAGTAAAGTTTCCAGAAAATTGGTAAGCCAGAAACATTTCGGATCAGTATTTTCAATTGTCATCATTACGTTGCTGTAAGGAATTACAGCGCCTTCCGGAGCGGCTTTGATCCTTACCGGAAGTTTTCCGCCATGTTCATTTAAGATATGCATCCATCCTTCTTTATAAAAAAGATCCGGAGTGCCGAAATGCGCGTTGTACAAAGCTTCCGCCTGGTCGATCTTTTCTTTGGTGACCACTTGTCCTTCGAGGTATTCTCGAAGCAGGAATTGCAATCCGAAAAATGTAACGTCTTTGAATTTCCCACCTCTTGATTCGAAGTAAGAATAGATCTCTGTAGTACCCGCAGGGTACTGCTTGTAGTGGCTTATTTTATAGCTATCGGTGAGCAGTATGAGGTTGTTACGTATCATAGTTTTTTAATTTTAAATTATGAATGATGAATTTTAAATTAAGCTAAATCACTTTTTTCTTCTCCTTGAGCTATAATTTATCAATCAATTTTTTCTTTAGAATATTGAATAAAACATAATGTTCCTTTACAAAATCTTCTTCTTTGAGTTCTTCCAGTTTGTACCATTTTAGCTCGGCGATGTCGTCGGTAGCTTGTGGATTTCCTAAAACATATTTTGCAGTAAAAAGATGAGTCATGATCTTGTCTTCTTCTCCGCGGTAGCGCCAATCGTCTATTTTAGCGCTTCCCAGATAGTTTACGTCCTCAACTTCTACGCCTGATTCTTCCATCACTTCGCGTCTGGCTGCATCTTCAAAGGAATTATCGGTAGGATCGGTAAAGCCACCGAGGAAGCGGAACTGGTGTTGGTTTGGTTTTCTTCCCAGCAAAACTTTATCTCCCTCTAATATCGCCACATCTACCGTAGGAAATACTTTGGGGTATTGATTGTACGCTGCGTAGATCACGCCTGCTCTGAAATCTGCAGTAGGCTTCACTTCACGGCTTACTTCTTTTCGCACTTCGGTACCGGAAACAAAAATTGTTTGTTCAATTTCGGTAGTAGCAAAATGTCCATGATAATATTTTACAAATCCATCACGGCCTCCGTAAAGTAACACAGAATTGATCGGGCAAGCTTCGCGGATGCGGCTATCCAGCTCCTTGCTCCACTCCTCGTCGGAAGGATGATCAGGGATCGGCATTACTGTTACGCTTGGGTAGGCTTGTAAGATCATTTCTTTTCGGGAAACAAAATCGAGCGGATTATTCTTAGTAGTAAGCGCGGGACTGATGCCGAGGAATACAATCACCTTTTTATGATTCTTGCAAACGTGATCGATGATCTGTCTATGTGCGTTGTGGAGCTCGTTCACCTGGAACCGGCCTACAATCACGCCTACGTCTTTGTCGTTAATGTCTTTGTTCATTGTTATAGTTTTTTAGTAATGGTTTAAATGGATACCGGATGTCAGATATTTATCCAGATCTGGTATCTGTTATTTTTTTTCATATTTCAAAACTGAAACCTTTTTTGATCATTTTTTCATATTCCTTTTTATCAAATGAATAATAATGTCCTTTACGGTGTGCTACGTTTTCCTCTTGTTCTTCGAGTTGTTTGATGATTCCCATGCTCAGCATTTTTTTTCTGAAATTTCTTCTATCAATTTTTCTCTGGAGAATTGTTTCGTACAAATGTTCGATTGCGGAGAAAAGAAAACGTTTGGGAAGCAATTCAAACCCGACAGGCTCGTAACGAACTTTGGCTTGTAATCTTTTAAAGGCCACTTCTATGATCTGTTTGTGGTCGAAAGCCAGTTTTGGCAGTGCTTCGAGCGGAAACCAGCGGGCATCTGCAGCGTCGGTGCCTCCCTGGGCTTTATGTTCGCTGAGTTTTACGAGCGCATAGTAAGCAACTGTCACCACACGTTCTCGCGGGTCGCGCTGAAGGGCACCGAAGGAATATAATTGTTCGAGGTAAATATTTTCAACTGCTGTTTCTTCCTTTAGCTCACGAATAGCTGCCTCTTCGAGCGTCTCTTCTACGCGCACAAATCCACCAGGCAATGCCCAGCCACCTTTGAAAGGCTCTATGTTCCGCTGGATCAGCAGTACTTTTAACGCCTCCTCTTCATAGCCAAATACTACACAGTCTACAGTAAGAGCAGGGCGGGCGTAGGAATATGTATGTGTTTTATTCATTGTTTGCGTTATTTATACGCAAAGTTAAAAAATTGGGTTACGAATGCAAGAAATTTATTTATTATTTGAGCGGTGAACTTACTGTTGTACCAGGTTACATTCGTTTTGTTCTATAATTCATCCCAAAAGGTGCTAGAAAGGGTTGTTAAACTATAAAAAACAAAATAAAAATCCTGTAAGGTTTGGGAGCTTATTATTCAAACTATCTTTTTTTTAATAACGTTAAAACAAGTATAGTCAAATCATAAAGCAGAATGAAGAAGAGCTGGTATTATTTAGTGTTACTGTTGTTTACTGTCTTACACACGGGACAAGCCAAGGAGCGCGATAAGCACATGCCTCGGCCTTCGGCTACTTCGGCTGTGGTAACTACTGAACAGCTTTACTCAGAAGCTTATCTTCACAATCCTCTTGCTTCGCAAATGTATATTCATAAGGGTATTTACCGTATGCAAGAAGGAAAATACGAATTGGCAGTTTATGATTTTCAGCAAGCCTTAAGACTGAATTATGGCTCTTTTGAAGCATATAGTCTACTTGGAGAAGCTATGGCAGCCATGGATCTTACGCAGGAAGCGCTGACTGCTTTTGACAAAGCCATTGACCTGAATCCATTTTATGCTAATGCTTATTTGCAGCGCGCTGCACTGCTTCAATCGCTTGGCAATTATACAGAAGCCTACGAGGATTATGCGATTGCATTGTATATTGACCCGAGTTTAGCAAAGTGAGTGCAGAGTTGATTATAAGGATGAGAAGCTTGTTTTTACTTATCACTCATGCCCGGTGCTGTTTTCTATGGCATTTCTTGCCTTCACTACTCTTCCAAGTATACACTATCCGGATATTTAATGCGTGTGAGGAACAAACCCTCAGGAGGTGCGGCCGGACCAGCTTGACTACGGCTTCTTGAAATGATCATTTTTTCAAAATCCTGTACGGAAATTTTCCCTAATCCAACCATTATTAGTGAACCAACGATAGCACGAACCATTCCTCTTAAAAAACGATTCGCTTCAATTTCAAAGATCAAAAGATCATTTTTTTCTTTCCAGCGGGCGAGGTAAATATCGCAGCGAAAATTTTTCACATCGGTGTGCACTTTACTGAACGATTCAAAATCATGGTAATTCAGCAGCATTACAGCTGCTTCATTCATTTTTGCAAGATCGAGCAGACGATCGTAAAAATAGGCATTGTCGATCAGGAATGGATTTTTCATCCTGGTGATCCTGTACTCATAACTACGTGAAGTAGCGTCAAATCGCGCATGCGCCTGGTTGGTGACTGGGAAAAAATCTTTGACAGCAATATCGTTTGGTAGAACGCAATTTAGTTTGTAGACATGCTGCTCGGTAAATTCATCTTCAAGATCCAGGTGTACAATCTGCTGTTCGGCATGCACACCTGTATCGGTACGACCACTGGCAAGGGTTTCTATTTTCTGTCCCAGAATTTTTTGTAAGGCATTTTCCAGTTCTTGTTGTACACTGTGTGCATTCTGCTGGATCTGCCAGCCATGATAATGCGTGCCTTTGTATGCTATGTCCAGAAAATATCTCAAACAGAATGCGGGAGGATTTATTAATTTATTCGAAAATGTATTTATTTTGCCTAAATATAAACCATCTTTAAGAATGATACAAAGAATACAAACAGTCCTGCTTTTAGGAGTGGTCATCTTGTTAACGGTCAACCTATTCGTAACGATCTGGACTTGTACACAGGCCGCACCTCCATTGGCTTTGAAACTGAACGCCTTTTCCGTTACCTCCGTACCTGTGCTTAGCAGCGGCACCGGCAAGCTTTCTATGGAAGCACCGATGCAAGTGAAAAATGTTTATTATATCGCTGGTCTTATCGTCGCTTCGCTAGCGGTAAGTCTTGTGACAATTGTTCAATACAAGAACCGAAAATTGCAGATGCTTTTATGTTCAGTGCTGCTCCTTTTGGTTTCTTTTATTCTGGGAAGTTATTTCATTGCCATTCCTACTGCGAAATCGTTGATGCTTACGCCGAGTGACGGTAATTATCAGATAGGATATTTTCTTCCGATGATTGACTTGGCGTTGGTGTTGGCGGCTCGTTATTATATAAGGAAAGATGAGGAACTGGTAAAGTCGGTAGACCGGATACGGTAGTAGATCTTGAAAGTAAAACAAAAAAGCAGCCGCGGTATTTTACGGCTGCTTTTTTGTTTTATAGATGTAATTAAGAGTTTTATCGTTTTTTAATGATAGTTTCGAAAATAGCGCAGCGCGCATTGCTGGCGGGGACGCCAGCAAACAAGGAATACGGAAAAACATTTTAGTACGGAGTACGAGTGTGAGTATGGAGAGACAAAATCAGCAAGGACATAAAAAACAACGAGTGTGAATTTTGAGTATCTATACTCATTATTCACACTCGTTGCTGATTTTGTGATCCCGCTGGGACTCGAACCCAGGACCCATACATTAAAAGTGTATTGCTCTACCAACTGAGCTACGGAATCCTATTTTATTTTGCTGTGCAATACCGGATATTTTTCCTTAATTGCGGATGCAAAAGTAGCAGACTCTTTCTATAATAGCAAACAATGTTCAGGAAAATATTTACAATCTTACTCACATTTGTTCTAATATATTATGCTTCAAGTGCATATGCCGAAGAAAATTATTTAAAAACCTTGGTTTCGGCAGATTCGCTTTTTGAAAAGAAGCAGTACACCGAATCAATGGAATTATATGAACGTTTTTTTCATTCCGGGTACTATACACCTCGTATGTTGATCCGCCTTTCATTGATTAAAGAAGGATTGGGCGATTATACCTATGCGCTTTATTATTTGAATGTATACTACACCAAAATACCCGATAAAAGTGTTTTGAAAAAAATGGATGAGCTGGCTGCCCGTTACAATCTGGAAGGATACGACTACAACGACCTGGTCTTTTTCATTTCTCTGTATCATCGTTATTATATCTACATCGTTTTTGCCTTTCTGGGCGCTTCTCTGCTGTTTTTAATTTATCTCTATATCAAGAAGCTCGAAGGATCCGGAATGGGCCTAAGGCCGCTCTTATTCATGCTTATTCTGGGAGCTGTTTATGTGATCTCCAACTACGATATTATTCCAGAGAAAGCGATCGTCAACAGCGATGCGTCGCTTATGTCGGCAGCCTCTTCCGGCGCCGATCTTCTTGGACATATCAAAAAAGGTCATCGTGTTACCATCAAAAGCCGCAAAGACATTTGGTGCAAAATAGAATGGCACGGACAGATCGCATTTGTACGGGAGAATAATTTGTTGTTTCCTGTAGGTAAATAATATTGGGTCAGCAAGAGCGAGAGGTGCTATTAATAGAGCCGGTCAGCAAGAGTATTGAGAAATGGATTCTGTCTACTCTTGCTGTTGCTCTTGCTGACCTGATGCTAATTTGTATCACGAAAAAAGCCCCATCTTTTCAATAAAGACAGGGCTTTCAGGAGTATCACACAGGAGATGAATTATTAAATCGCTTTTAGTTTTATCTTCTTCATCAGATCCTGCATAGTGGCATTAAATTTTTTATCTGTATCCATAAGGTCGTTTACCGACTGAATGGCGTGGATAACAGTGCTGTGGTCTCTATTGCCGAAATTGCTGCCAATTGATTTCAGCGACATATTAGTATATTCTTTTGCAAAGTACATTGACACCTGGCGTGCAACTACAATCTCGCGCTTACGTGTCTTATCTTTCATCTGCTCGATGGTTACATTGAAATATTCGGAAACGAATTTCATGATATAATCAATGCCAACTTCTGCTTCTACATTTTGAACGATGGTCTGGATCGTTTGCTTGGCCAGCTCCAGGTCAATTTGCTTCTGGTTTAACGAAGATTGTGCTACCATTGAAATGATCACGCCTTCCAATTCACGTACGTTTGTATCAATGCTATATGCAAGATATTCGAGCACTTCAACCGGAAGTTCCATTTGTTCTGCTTCCAGTTTTTTCTGAATGATCGCGACCCTGGTTTCAAAATCAGGAGTCTGCAGATCGGCTGTGAGGCCCCATTTGAAGCGGGAAAGAAGACGCTCCTGGAATCCGGCAAGATCTTTCGGCGCTTTATCACTGGTCATGATAATTTGCTTTCCGGATTGGTGCAGATCATTGAAAATATGGAAGAATACTTCTTGTGTTTTTTCTTTGTTGGCGAAGAACTGTACGTCATCAAGGATCAACACATCTGTTTTCAGAAAGAAATTTGAGAATTCGCGAATGCTGTTGTTTTTCACAGCTTCCATGAATTGATTGGCGAATTTTTCGGAAGAAACATAAAGGATGGATTTTCCTTCGTGGTTCTTTTTGATATAATTTCCTATCGCTTGTACTAAGTGCGTTTTCCCTAATCCTACTTTACCATAAAGCATTAATGGGTTAAAGGAAGTAGAACCAGGCTTTTTAGCCACTGCAAAGCCCGAAGAACGAGCCAAACGGTTGCAATCACCTTCGATAAAATTCTCAAAATGATATTGTGGATTCAGTTGAACATCAAAACCAAACTGGGGGGTTTGTGTGTCAGCAAAAGACTTTATGGCTGGTTCGTTTTTATTTCCGGCTTTGTTACCGGACTGTAAACTGATGTTATATAATTTGTTGTTTTCAACGGTTTTACCGTCTGAAGAAATAGCATATTCCAGTCTTGCCGAAGGCCCTAATTCGGTGTGAATGGCATCTTTTAAAACATGTACATAGTGTTCTTCTAACCATTCATAAAAAAAGCGGCTTGGCACTTGAATAGTTAAGACATTATTAGTCAGAGATAACGGTAGTATAGGTTCAAACCAGGTCTTAAAACTTTGGTCGCCAACCATCTCCCGTATTATCGAGAGGCAGTTACTCCAAGTTGATTTACAGTCTTTTATATCAATCATATTCAAAGGTCTTTAATAAAGTAGGGTTCCCCTCACTGAGCGGGGGAGACAAAAATGTGAAAAAAAAAATACTAAAAAAACTTATCCAGGGTATTGACTTTTTGATAATGCCGCTAGGCTTGTTTTTTACAATTCCTTAATGAAATATTCTTACTAAAATACAGACGATTCTTGATAATATCATACGTACTTTCCGATGATATATGTTTAAACATTATTTATTTTTTTTATATTAAATCTACAAGAAAATTTAATGATCGTATATGTAAGATAAAGTCAAAAAAAATAATTATCATAAAGCTTTTCAGATTCGATTTTATGTCCTTTACCAATCATAACCTTCCAGGTTCCTTATTTGACAAGGCCTCCCGGACAGCGTGGGAAGAAAAGCTTGCTACAGAGCTCTCTCCTTCCAACGATTCATCTTACTTTCATTTCACTCAGGCATTTAAAGGGCCAGACGATAATTCCCAGCTCTTTGTGTTGCCAATTTTATACAAAAATAGTATTCAAAATTCTATATTCCCTACTCAATGGGTATACAAGGATTTTATCATTTTAGAAGATCCTGAAAATAGTCTGAAAATAGCCAAAGAGTCCATCGAAAACGGGTGCCGTGAGATCTGGTTTCTTTCTTCCAATCCAATTTCCCTGGCTCAACAAAAATCGATCTGTTCTTCTCTCCCTTCTATTCATCTTGTTTTTTGTACACAAATACCTGTCAAAAATTTTTCAGAAAGCCAATTGCAGCAATCGTTGCAACAAGATCATGAACTTCTTCTAAGCGCTAACCGCTTCACAAACAATACGGAAGAAAACCTTCTGCAAATGGCGGAAAGACTTTCCTCTCTTTTCGTTTTGTTGAAAAAACAATCAATACCATTTACTGCTCTTGCTAAAATTACGCTTGCCTGGTACCCTGGCAAAAAAACGATCGATGAGATCGCTGCACTCCGCACGCTGCGATTCTTATGGCATCTGCTGGTACAACATTATTTTCAACAGTCAATACCCGCACGTATTCATTCTATTCTTTCGTTTGAAAAAAAATTCGAACAGGAGATCATCCAAAAAACCACACAAGCGATTGCCGCTGTAGGCGGGGGAAGTGACTCGTTTAGCATTTTATTTTCTTCACCAGAACAACATGATACACTCAAGCGCAGGATTGCCGGAAACATTAGTAACATACTGGAATACGAATCTTATTTTCAACGCGTCCGCGATCCTTTTGCGGGTAGCTATTCAGTAGAATCGCTGACCGATCATTTTTTGTCCAAAATTTTAACTCACCTTGAAAAGACCGGTCATTCCTTGCCTGTAGAGCCTTTGATGCTTTTACCTAATCATGCTAAAAACCTTCAGTATACTACACAGGAAAATATTACGATCAAATCTGTTTATCACAAAGAAGACCTCAACAGTCTTCCCCCACAGGATTATTCCGCAGGGCTTCCTCCGTATACACGCGGGCCATACGCCAGCATGTATCTTCAGAAGTCCTGGACTATCCGTCAATATGCAGGATTTTCGACGGCAAAAGATTCTAATAATTTTTACAGAAAAAACCTGGCAGCAGGACAAACCGGACTTTCTGTAGCCTTCGATCTACCTACGCACCGCGGCTATGACTCCGATCACCCACGTGTAATGGGCGACGTAGGGAAAGCCGGCGTAGCAATCGATTCGATAGAAGACATGAAAATTCTTTTCGAAGGAATTCCGCTTGATAAGATCTCTGTCTCCATGACCATGAACGGAGCAGTGCTTCCTGTGCTGGCCTTCTACATCGTGGCAGCAGAAGAGCAAGGTGTACCTTCTGCTGCTTTGAGCGGCACTATTCAGAATGATATTCTTAAAGAATTCTTGGTACGAAATACTTATATCTACCCTCCTACTCCTTCTATGAAAATTGTTGGAGATATTTTTTCTTACTGCGCTGTGCATATGCCGAAATTCAACAGCATTAGTATTAGCGGTTATCATATGCACGAAGCCGGCGCTCCGGCCGACTTAGAGCTGGCTTATACCTTGGCCGATGGCCTCGAGTACGTGCGCACCGGGCTTCGCCAGGGAATTTCCGTAGACCAGTTTGCTCCGCGGCTTAGTTTTTTCTGGGGCATTGGAATGAATTTTTTTATGGAGATCGCCAAGATGCGCGCTGGTAGATTTCTTTGGGCTACATTGATGAAACAGTTTGATCCTAAAAATGAAAAATCATTAATTCTACGTACCCATTGTCAAACTTCCGGGTGGAGTCTTACGAGCAAAGAACCTTACAACAACATCACACGCACTACCATCGAAGCCATGGCAGCTGTACTCGGACATACACAATCACTGCATACCAATTCATACGATGAAGCGCTGGCCTTGCCTAGTGAACAATCGGCCAAGGTAGCGCGCGATACACAGCTTTATCTTCAAAAAGAAACCGGCCTTTGCGACCATATCGATCCTGCCGGTGGTTCTTATTATATTGAATACCTAACGGAACAGCTTATACAGAAGGCCTGGAAGCATATCCAGGAAATAGAATCTTTTGGCGGAATGACAAAAGCCATTCAATCCGGAATCCCGAAGAGAAGAATTGAAGAAGCTGCCGCGAAAAAACAAGCGCAGATCGATTCTACTACGGAGATCATTGTTGGTGTAAATAAATTCACCCAGGAAAAAACTGCGCCAATTGATCTACTCGAAGTAGACAATGAAAAAGTGATCGCAGAACAAAAAGAAAAATTAGAGCAACTAAAATCCAATCGTGATGCAGATGAAGTAAGCAAAGCGCTTCAGGCTTTGACAGATGCTGCTTCAAGTGGAGAAGGGAATTTACTACAACTTGCCATAGAAGCAGCACGTAAGCGTGCTACATTGGGGGAGATCTCTTTTGCCTTGGAAAAAATATTTGGCAGGCATGTAGCCAACTCCAGTACTGTTTCCGGAATTTATAAATCTACTATGACTGACCAGGACAAAATTCAATCGGTGCTAAAGCTGACCGAAAAATTTGTAAAGCAAAACGGGCGCCGTCCCCGGATCCTTGTGGCCAAGATGGGGCAAGACGGTCACGACCGTGGAGCGAAGCTGATCGCCGGAGGCTTTTCGGATCTGGGCTTTGATGTGGATCTTGGACCGCTTTTCAGCATTCCGGAAGAAGTGGTAAAACAAGCGCTGGAAAACGATGTGCACATCATCGGAATTTCCAGTCTGGCTGCAGGACACAAAACGCTAATCCCTCAATTGCTGGAGCTTTTGAAAAAAGCAGGGCGCGAAGATATCCTTGTAATAGCAGGCGGTATTATTCCGGAGAAAGATCATGATTTTCTCTACAAAGCAGGCGTGGCGGGTATTTACGGGCCGGGTACAGTGTTGGCAGATGCGGCGAAAGAGCTGTTGGAAAAATTATGATCGTGAATTTGTCTGAACCTGGATTGAAAGACTTGCAGACTTATAAGGAAGTTTATTATGGTATTATGTAGATTATCTTATCCGGTATAGAATCTTTTTTTGTGGTATCCACTTCTATTTTACAATGTTCTAATTCCCATTCTTTTTCCGCTTCCTTGAAGTAGCAATTGACCATGTATTCATCTTTGCTACCTTCGGAAATTATAACATTGGTAGAAGCCGCATGTTTGTAAATACAATTGGAGACTTCTCCATCCAAAGGATTTTTGACGAATGTATTTTTAACCAAATAAATTACAACCGGCATATAGCTTACTCTACGCTTATCTTTCAGAAGATCATAGTGCTTATTTTGTTGAACAATATATCGTTCAAAATTGATTTGAACTACAATACTGATCAAAACTAATGTGCCTGTTACCAGAATTATCGGGTATTTTGTATTCTTCATGCTTAAATAATTGTTAGGCAATCCAGTTCTTCAATGCTTATGATGATTCAGAACTGGTATACAAAAATAGCAGCAAAAATTTACAAAACTATTTCTGATTAACTGATTGTTCGTGATACAAAATTAAAGGAGACGGCCATGATCAAAAATAACACAATTGAAAAAGTAACCATGATCACAATCACGATCTGACAATGCTGTTTCGCTTTTCCCATGCAATCGCTCTAGGCGAGTGACAAATATTATGTAGCCCTCCGGGCGGTCTTGCGAAGCTGCATCTCCAAATTACAAAACATGTCAATAAATAATACTATTCCGCCAAAAATAAATTCCAAGTACAGCTTCCAGCATCGAAATACTTTTGCTGAAACAAATCGTCTGAAAAGATATAACCTGTGATTAAAACAAGAGAGGTGATACTTGGTATCACCTCTTTCACTTTCCCATGCTCTCGCTCGGACTTTAGTCCGAGTGAGGAATATTATTGCCAGGCCTCTGGCCGGATAGCGAAGAACACTATTGGAAATTATAAAAGATTAGATTGAAATAAAAAATTATGGCAAAAATATAAAACAAAATGTGACAATATTACGACAACCTTATTGTTCCGGCCAGAGGCCTAACAATAATATTCATCACTCGGCGCTGCCAAGCGACTGCACCTTTGGGTCCGAGCAAGTGCGGGAGGATTATTTTGTTTCTTACTGCATTAATTACGGCCATTTTATTCTTACCCTCGGTTACTTTTCGGTCAAAATATACTTTCATTTCTCCTTTCATCTTGATTGCTGACAAGGCAGCCATATGTAAAAGAGATTTCACCATTTTATTGGCAAACTTTGATACCTTGGCTCTGCCTTTAAGGCTAATACCTGATTTATTTTCAAAAGGTGCGACACCTGCATAACAAGCATACTTCTTTGCTTCCCTAATATCTTTAAATTCATTTGTTGTTAAGATTATTTCCAGGGCAGTTACAGGTCCAACACCTTCCACCGAAGTTACAATAGCAAATATTCTTTTAAGTTCATGATCAGAAGCAATCACTTCACCTATTAACTTTTCTGTTTTACTAAGATCATTCTTTAACATTTTTAAACTTGATCGGCAGAGTTTTTCCTGCTCTTTAAGATATGCTTTATCTACAAACCGATCTTGTGATTTAATTGCATTTGATAGATCTTTTATCGATCCTAGTAAACGTCTTCTTAAGGCTGATAAATAATCTATCGGTAAATTACTTCTCGTTTAGGTTTCCAAAGTTTAATAAAATCTTTATTCTTAAAAGCATAAATAGCTATTCTTTCAGCATCTGTCTTATCGCTTTTACCTCGCTGTAGACCATTAGACTGTTTTATTTGATTAGCTGATTCTAAACAAAGAGAAGCTTCTTTTTTTGCTAAAAAATAAAGCATTGGATTATTATAAATTCCTGTATGTTCCATACAGAACAAACTTGTTTCATAGGAGAATCCTTCCAGCTTAAAAAGTGATTTGATCCAACTACTGATGCTTTTTTGAGAGTTTTCAATACAGGTGTGTGAGACTAACTTGCTCTCCTGAAGAACAACACAATCTAGTGTGTTTTTTGACACATCAATTCCAATAAAATAATTCCATTTCATATCTTTACTTATCTTAATAGTTTCGGTTAACGATTTGAACACAATCAATACCTTAATAATGGAGCTAATCCTAATTTCTATTTGATGCTTGTTCAATAAACGATAGAGGATTGAATCACTCGATGAGTCTGCAAACTCTGACAAATTTTAATTCGCCTCTATCGTTGTTAACCTTAAAATAAAATTATCTATTTCTTAAGATAATTATAGGGTACAAACCTAAAGGACAAATATTATGTAGCCCTCCGGGCGGTCTTGCGAAGCTGTATTCCAAATTATAAAACATGTCAATAAACAATACTATTCCGCCAAAAATAAATTCCAAGTATAGATTCCAGCATCGAAATACTTTTGCTGAAACAAATCGTCTGAAAAGATATAACCTGTGATTAAAACAAGAGAGGTGATACTTGGTATCACCTCTCTCACTTTCTTATGGATTCTAATCTCTCTTCTTCAACAATTTATTTTCAAAACAAGCTTTGGAGGACACTACCACCTTAAAATAGTTTTTTACGACCTCCTCCTTTTTTGATACACTACCCTCTTTGTTGCACACTACCGACATTCTACAATACAATCAATTGGATTCTTTATTTTGAATCTCCAGATGCAACCTAGTGTACTCTTAGCATATATTTCCTCGTCAATAACTTTTACTTCCTCAAATGGATTCGAATTATTAAAAAAAGCTATCCAAATCATTTTTTTTGTAGCAAAGTCCATAATACCTACAAATCCATCACTACCATAGTCGCCTTCTCCAGCTATTATTTCTATGGAATACTTTTGATTTATTAACCTAACTAGAATAGCGCAACTATTCCAATGTAATTCTCCTTTGTCATTGAGAATCTTAATTGAGGTTTTGGATGCCATATTAATAGTATAATTTATTGGCAATCCCCAATCAACTTTAACACTTAAAAGTTGAACAGTCTCATCAGGAAATATAATTCCATCTACTGATGGACATTCCAAATGGTTTATAAAATCAATTATTTTATTCATTTTTTAACAATTTTTGGTTGAGTCTTTAATCCACCATTAGGAACAGTACCTCCAGCTGCACTATTCCTTGGATCATTAAATCGTTTTTTAAACGCTTCTGCCCACGTTTTGTTTGATCCTGGCATTATTTCATTTGGATTCACTTCCTGTACAGGTATATTTTTTAATTCTGCTTGCTGAGCAGCCATAAGCCGTCTGTTATCATAACTTACCATCTGACCATCCATTTCCATTACTCTTATTGGACCTGATTTACCCCAATCCCAATTACCATCTTTCATATCAGAAACATATTGTTCAACATTATCACTTACCGTTCTTTGTGAAAAATTAATACTGGATGGATTACGTAAATTATTTTGGCTTTCTATTTTTACAAACTTGCCTACTTCTGATTCAGTATTTTGTAATTGCTGAGGAGTGGTTACTTTTACTTTTAATTGTGTTAATTTGTATGCTTCTTCAAGTGTATATCCTAAAAGATATCCTCCCAACACTCCTGTTGCCGCATATCCCGCTGCCTGACGTTTGGCCGGATCCTTTGTATCCATCCCATTAATGACATCAGACATAGCCAAGCCTGTAGAAATTCTTCCGCGAGTAAGATAAACATCTGCTACAATTAACGCTCCTCCAGCTTCTCCCAATGCACCATGTTTAGCCATTTGGGTTTGATTTTCTACAGCCTTATCAAAAGTCTGCCCACTCTTAGCTGTACCACGTATTTGTCCGAGCATCATATGATGGTACATTTGTTCTTCCGCTCCGTCAAGATCAATAGCCACTATAGGTTTGTTGCCAGCAAACTGATATGGAGTGTACCAAGGAAATGATTTTGTTAATGGATCGACACTCAAAAACTTCCCTAACCGACCATCATAAATTCTTTCTCCATAATCGTAATTATCCTCCCATTCTGTATTCTTCTCCTTCCCATTAAACCCATACCGATACCCAGAAGCAGAGTAAGAACGACTCCCAATCTCCATCCCAAACGCATAATAATCATGCGTCGTAATCGGATTCACCTGGTAAATATCCGCTTTCCCATCACCTGTGGTATCCCAGCCCAGCTTCAATCCCGGCAGCGTCACATACACATTCCCCAAATGGTTGCTCAGCTCGTACTCACTTTTCGAAGGCCGGTATTCATAACTATTCGAGGTATAAGGCCCCGTTGCAGATATCGCCGTCCGTACTGTATCGTATCTTTTGAGTCCGACACGGCTGCTGCCGTACTTCGGATATTCCAAATCATAACTTGTCGAAGAACTATCGCAAACGGCCATCACATTGCCGCTCGCATCCCTAACATAATAAGTAATCTCCACACTTCCCCCATACGCCGTTACTTTTTTCATCACTCTATTCCCGGCACCATCATAAGTGAAATCCAACCGCGGTTTTGTAGAACCGGATTTCCGGATCACCGATCGCACCTTCCCATAAACATTCCATTTAATACTATCGATCTCTTCACTTTCATCGTGGATCAAATTCCCGATCTCATCATAACGATAATTGTTTGAACTATTCACCACACCCGGCGTCGGGCTTAGCTTGTACGGTGTCGTAGCGTTTGCCGTGAACGTACCTTCGTCCCCGATATCTGTTCCCAGCGAAGCTCCTACTCCATCGTTCACATGGTACAACCGGTTGCTCCGCAGCCAGTCTCTTGTCCCGTCGTTATAGTAATCATAACGATAGCTCAGGTCATCCATCAGCGAAGAACTGTTGCCATTTACTTTCGCTGTCAGAATATTCCCATTTCCATCATAGGTATACGAGGCATCAAATGCGCCGCTGTTTGGTGTGCTGCTTCTAAGGTTCCAGTTGCTCGCTGCTCCGCTGCCTATATCATAACTTTCAGCCTGGGTAAGGCGGTTCAGCTGGTCGTACTGGAAGGCCT